>ERZ780149.126-NODE-126-length-96326-cov-12.305772_pt1 | contig 96326 bp, 118 predicted proteins | sample MGYA00511367_ERZ780149 | MGnify/ENA primary metagenome ERZ780149 (study PRJEB29588, sample SAMEA2153852) | human gut metagenome | biome: human gut; feature: human-associated habitat; material: faeces | place: Denmark | collected 2008/2010 ... | reverse complement strand
TGTTAATAATATGTTAAAAACAAAATTTCTCTTGCATATTATAAATACACTAACTACATTTGTAATGTCAAATTAAAACAACAAACACCATGAAAAAAGTATTTATGATTTTCGCAAAAGAAAGTATTAAGAATGGCATTTGGGAAGCCTATAGTGACCGTAAATTTAAAACCAAAGAAGCAGCAATAGGCTATATCAAAGGCGTTCTTGAGCCCTATGATAAAGAATGCGGAGTATATGAGCCGAATTATTATTGTGTAGAAGACATGAGTGAATTTTATAATTAAAATGAAACACTTGCTCGAAATAGGAGACCAAATATCGGCTTATGGAAACCTCCCAAAGTGGCCGTATCAGGATGCCGTCTACATAATAACACGGGTAACGAAGACCGTTGCCTATGGAGAATACAAAGGAGAGGTAATAGCATTCAACAGGAAAGCCCTGTATGGAGTTGTACTACCTAAAGCACGCAAAAGAGAAGATAGAATCTCATACCGTTTGGGAGACATTTTTAATAAAATTTGTAATGAAAAATAAAGACACTCTTATGAAAAAAGAAACACAAGGACGTGGACAGCTAACTCAAAGAGTTCAGGAAGCTGCAAAACGTTTATTAGGCCGTGAAATTACTGTACGGGAACTTAGATTGATGCCCTATGTACAGTATTTGATGGTAAATGAACAGAAATTAAACATTGAGCAAATTAACCAAGAAGAACGGGAAATCCTTTCCTATTGGCGTAAAAATGGTTATCTTTACGGAGGTGTGGGTGAACGCATGGAGATAACCCGTGAATTTTGGAATATACTGTGTGAAATTATTTGGTTGGCTTATGTTGACCTGGATTAAATTTGAAAAACATTATGAAAAAGACACCTTATCGAGTACTTTTACCTACCAAAGAAATAAAGAAACTATTTGGAAATGAACTCCCAGAAAGTATGGAAGTGTTGAATGAAAATCTCACCGCTTCCTATTTAACGGCTGAAGAATATGAAAATCAATTAATGCAACCTGATGATTTTTGGGTTTGCCCACGTACAGGGATACGGGCTTCATTTGATGACGAATGGTACGAAGAATATTATATAAAAGGTGGTGGAATATGAAAACAAAAAGAATGCTGATAGCTGCATTAGTTATAACCTTAGCCACGACCGGAATTGTCTTCGTGGTGACAAATGCTTCTCAAATAGAAAGTGTAATTTCACGTATAATTATGATGATTTTAGCTGGCTATGGAGTAGGTAGTTTATTGGGAGATTTGGCAATGCTCCTGTTCAAATACCGCAATAAATCTTCATATCAAAAAGAAATTAGTGAAAATGAATTAGATGAAGCAAAAACAATAATTCTGGGAATAGATGCCAATAAATTCTCCGCTAAAAAAGCCCGTATGAATATGGAAGGAGCTTTTGAACATAATCTGGAAAGAATATTAGAATTCATTCGAGTTAGTTCTGTGCAAGGAGATGATCATTTTACATTCAAAAATGGATTTCCTAATTATAAAGAAGAGATGCGCCCTATTTTGGAAAAATTAGGATATACGGTGGAAGTAAATGGAGAATTTATTAAGATAACTTGGGGAAAATGATAAAGAACTGCATAATTGACTGTTACAGCCTGGAAGAAGAATTTTGTTTCGTGGGAGACGTTTATTATAACGATGAATACGAAACGATAGAAACCAGCAACGGAGTTGTAGAATATGAAATGAAAATTGTAACAACTTATGATTGGGATTATATTCCAGGAAGCACAGTCGAAATTGAAACCTTTGATGGCGAACGGTTAGGCCGAAAGAAAATGGTTGGAGTTACTTTTATTGATAATGAAACGATAATTTACCTAAAATGAAAAGACATGGAAAAGAATGATACCATTTACCCCGATATAATAATGATAGAGGGCAAAGGTGCGATTGGAAAGTTGGTAACTAACAACGTTAAAGAAACGGTATTCACCCCGAAAGGAGGGAAGACGTTTTCTTATATGGTGTATTTGCCTCCTAATTCCATAAAAGAAAAGCTACTTGACGACCTTATTGGTAAAATCGCTAATGTATGGGATGGTGACCGGAATACGCTGGCAGTTAGAGAGATTGTAGAATACTGTGAGGAAGTATTGGGAGACGTGATTTACATGGAATAAATTTGTAGTTTGATTTTTATGAGGGTTTAATGTGATTGCCGTACCTTGCTTTTTGTGAGGTGCGGTTTTCATTTTGGTGGGCAGTTTGTCAAATAAAATTCATAAAATAACTAACTGATGAATGAATTTTATAGTTAATTTATTAATTTGTCATATTAATTGAATTTAGTCTAATTGTAGAGGTAGTTATTGTTAAAAATATAAATATTTTGTATATTTAAGGGAATATAATTACTTGCCATGACCAAATACTTAGCCCTGTTTATACTGGGTTGTTTTATGATGCTGATAGGAGTCAATCTACCTACCTTACCACAATACCCCGCCATAGAGTGGGGGCGTTTTATATTGGTGATGATAGGCGGTTATTACTTTGTACGGGTGTTATTGATTTTCCGGAATAAGCGGTATAAATAAAAGGCGGGGACTTACTGTTCCTGTGGTATCGCCAAACACCATTCTTCCGAGTAAGTTTACCCCCGCCAAAAATATTTAAAAAGATGGAAGTTCTTTAAAAAGGGGTGAACCTTACTTGGCCACGACCCAGCCTCGCCAAAGGCCTTATAACCAAAATAGACGTAAGGCCACCCCAAATCTTTATTATTTTTATTGCCTTAACTTGACAATACAAATGTACTAAGTGTATTTGTATTATGCAAATTTTTAACATTTATTTAACGTTTATTATTGTTTATGTTAATAATATGTTAAAAACAAAATTTCTCTTGCATATTATAAATACACTAACTACATTTGTAATGTCAAATTAAAACAACAAACACCATGAAAGACCAAGAAATCATCCAGCACTTAAATACTAAACTGGAAAACCTTATTAAGGAAATGGAAAACACCGACCTTCTACCTATTGAATTAAACCAAATGGAAATGGACGCTATGCGTTTACGGGGAGCTATTGAAACGTTGGAAAACCTTCAAAAACTTGGGCTATGAAAATCATATTCAGAAAATATGAATGGTACGGCTCATTTCGTTATTTGGTGATTTATCCTGAATGCAAAAACGCAAATGATGAAACAAAAGCGGTAGTTAGAAGCTTTTACGATATAAGTGGGGTATTTTATATGAATTTTAACGAACTTTTGATTAATACCGTACCTGTTACCCCAAAAGAGCATGACATTTTGAAATGTAATTATAAACCTGAATTAATTGAAATAATTATCCCAAATGAAAGAAATTGCAAAGTTGATCGTTAATGAATGGAAATCATTGACTCCTAAACAGAAAATAGATGAGGTTGCACGGGGGTTCCTGTTGCTGTTTATTATGTTCCTGTTTTTGGTTTCATTAAATATTTTCTATTGAGATGGGTATTTTTGAAGGTATATTAATTTTCTTCATTGGTGTCGGAATATGTGGGGTGTGTATGTTTTTAGGAATATTTCCTGACGATGAAGATAAAGAACAATAAAAATGGAAAAAGACATAAAAGAAATCGTACTTAATGCCTCTAAAGAGGGAAAGGTAGTTATCAATACAATAGAAGGACCTTGTATAGTTTCTCTTGAAGAACTGGTAGGCCAGCCTGTTGATGGGGCTGTTGTATGACTTAAATAGGTTAGAGAGTGTAACATTGACTTTCATGGACGATCCTAAATGGATTAATGATTTTGCTTGTGCTCAGGTAATAAGATATTTAAAGAATAAACTCGAAAATACGGAAGAAAAAATTATGAAAAAGTGGTACTTTACATTTGGGATAGGAATGCACCTTGCCGATACTGAGGCTTCATTGGCCCATAGTTACGTTGAGGTAGAAGCAGAAAGTTACGGGGAAGCCCGTGAAATTATGGTGAGTTGGTACGGCACGATGTGGGCGTTTCAATACGATGAAGAACGAGGGAAAGAAGTGATAGAGAAATATGCACCTGTTAAACTTAAAACCCTGTATGAAAAGAATCCAGGAGAAATCATAAAAGTAACAATAGGATGAATCATGATTTCACTCATTGCGTAACAGAAGAATGTCCGTTGCGAAACACATGTAAAAGGTCAATCGCCTTGAAATCCGCCAATACGTATTATGTTTCAATGGCTGATTTTTACGATAAGAATAAACCTATTTGTGAATATTATATAAATTATAAACCTTAAAAATTATGAACAAAGTAGTGTATAATAGCTGTTATGGAGGGTTCAGCCTTTCCAATAAGGCTATCAATTGGCTCCTAAATCATGGATATCAAATCCCTGAAGGTAGAAATTTCCTTATAGAATATGATGTCCCTCGTCACCACCCGCTACTCGTACAATGTGTAGAAGAACTCGGAGAGGAAGCAAACGGAGAATGTTCTGAACTCAAAATTAAGGAAATAGAAGAAGACTATTACCGTATAAATGATTATGACGGGAAGGAAGCTGTTGAAACATTAAGTACAATAAACTGGATTAAAATACAATAACACAATGAAACCGAGAACCTTAACCCCCCCCCTAATATGAAACCGATGAACCATTATTACCCGAAAGCAAAGGAACTTTATGATAGTTATAATGCCTTTTTTAAAGAACGTTATAATGGTGATCCGGAATTCATCGAAAGGAAACTCCCTATGAGATTTAGAGCAGCCAATTTACATTATTATTTTCATATTTTGCCTTACTTCAAAAGAAAGGGTATTCTATATAAAGGGGCTTCAAGCGAATACAAATTTGCTGATATGTGTGTGAACGAAGAAGGAAAAGTTCATATACCGTATAAAGTTTTTGAAAATTTCCTGAAAGAACAAGCCCAAATAAGCCAAATATATCATAAATCTCGTCAATTGAAAAAGGAGAAAGAAACACCAAAGAACGAAGAGAAATTGCTAAAAGAAACGAGGAATTTAGCTTATATTGCATTAGGAATATCAATCCTTGTGTTATTGTTGAAACTAATCTTTTGAATGAAAAATGGAAAACAAACGTGTTGAAAACTATACCCGTAATCCCTATTATGAACAGGTGGTTTCGGTTGGGCTTACACTTCTTAATATTCCGGAAAAAGTACGGGTACAAATCAAACAGTTCATAAATCGGCTTAGTACATGGGATTGTCAGATTGCGGCGTTGGCTCAACCTTGCCCCTATGATGAAAACATTTATGAATTATATGTTGACCCCGCCGTACCGGATATGGAAATAGGGGAGATGCTGGCTCATGAATTGATACATATTGAGCAAATGGCAAACGGACGCTTAGACCTCCGTCCTGCGGACAAAGGATTCGTTATATGGGAAGGAAAAGAACGAACCGCTACACCCTACAGTCGGAATTTTCCATGGGAACAAGAAGCCTATAAACGTATGGGAAGCCTCTGGAGAGATATACGAAAGTCCATACGGAAGAAGTAAGTGTTAAACATTTGTTAAAAATTTGCACTTTATAAATACACTTACTATATTTGTAATGTCAAATTAAAACAACAAATGTCATGAATAACGACCAAAAGATTTTGAAGCAATTGTATGGCGAAATCTGTAAAAATGAAAATATTACCCCTGTTCCATTACAATTTAAGGCAGTCAGCCGAGGTGGTGCAGTATGTAATTTTATAGGATGTAAACCTGTTTCTATCGCAATTGATTTACGTCGTATTTCTTGCGGAAGTGCTTATGCCTTATGTCATGAAGTTGCTCATCAAATAGAAATTGTTAAAAGAGGAAATGCTACTCATAATAAATCTTGGGAAAAGACTTTTGAAAAGTTGAGAAGCAAATATGAAAATTGTGCTTTGGCACGAAAATTAATTTGGTAAAATTAAAAACATGAACAGAACAATCAAATTTCGCGGGAAGCGAATAGACAACGGCCAATGGGTATATGGTTTCCTTGCTGAGGATTACTACATCAACGACGTTAATTCAGAGGATTTTCCTTCGATAGAGATAGCCCCCGAAACCGTCGGGCAGTTCACAGGCTTACTCGACAAGAATGGCAAGGAGATTTGGGAGGGGGATATATTCAAAGAAGATAACAGCGGAATTGTGCGGTCTGTCTTTCGAGTTCCTGGTGGTCTTGCTTTTGAGGATAATCCTGTGTCGTTTGGGTATGACCATAGAGTGCCAGTATATCCGTATTCTTCCATTGCTGAAATGCAGAACGTATCATGGTTGTCTCAATGTTGTGAGGTAATCGGAAATATCCACGATAATCCAGAACTCTTAAACACGAAATAAGCATGGAAACGATAAAAGAAGCTGAAGAACGCGTGAAGGCCGATTATGCCATATCGCCTTCTTTCTCCGATGAGCTTATAGATTCACACGAAGCCATATTACATTTAGGATGTGCCTTTAGAAATGCCGTAGCTTGGGCTGAACGCTGGATTCCGGTTGAGGAGGAATTACCGGATAATCAAGATATTGTTCTTGTAAAGACGGACAAAGGCTGTGTATCAACAGCGTATCTACATGGGAAAGAATCTGGATTCATTTGTTATGGAGACCATGGTTATAGCGATTTTGGTAAAATAACTTATTGGAGGCCTATAAATCATGAATAAACATTTAAAACTGAATTAAAATGGCATACGTAGCAGTTGACAAAGACGGAAGCGAATGGGTTCATGATAATAAGCCAGAAAAAGCCACATATGAGGGTTTTTGGGTTAATTGGGGAGAATCGGTCAAACTCCCCAAAGGCTCGATCGAAAAACTAATAGGTCGCACACTTACGTGGAATGATGAGCCAGTCGAACTTGAAGAAGTATGATCTATTTAATAGGAATATTTGCTATTGTTGTATTTATATTATTGGTTCCATTAATCACAATCATGAATATAATAACACTTTTTGAACATTTATAAAAGGAAATGAAAGATACTGAAAAATTTGAATTTGTTTATCTACCCTATGATAAAGAGGGTATGAAATCAGCTATTTTTAGAGAAAAGAAGAAGCAGGCTGGCCGTAAATATTTGGGCTTTGTAAATGACAGCCGTAAAGGGAAAGTTCTGATTTTTGAAAAATTGTGAATCATGCCGTTTATCAAAGGAGGAAAAGGAATAGTCGGGCCGAATGCCGCCGTATGGGATCAAATACGAGCGTGGTTACATGGTATAGAAAAAAGGAGCGAGGAATACCGTGACAAGGATGAAGAAAAATACCAAAAAGCCCGTATATTTACCAGACAGCAATATCTCAAATCCTGCATTTATCACCCTAAACATAAAGGAAGGATAGATGATATATTTCTTGACCTGTTGGTTTGTGGGTATATTGAACGTATCGGTCGGGGGGTTTACCGTTTGTTAGTCCCTCCTCCATTAGGAATTCGCCTGTGTGAAGTACGTGATATGTCGTATAATTTGAGGAAAAATTTGGCTGGTAAAGAATAAATTTGTAACTTGCTTAAGATTAAAAACATTTTAAATTATGGAAAAAGAAAAAATCAAAATCAACGTGGTATTACAAGACCATCCCCAAAAGCACATTCCGGTATATATAGCAGAAGCTCCTGGAGGTGAAATTTTTGGGCAAACATACGCTGAAACTACCGAAGTATTGGAGAAAATAAGTGTACCAGAATTATATGAAATGAATCTCCATGATTATAAGAATGGAAATCCGAATGGATTAAAACGAAGTCCGGCAAATTATGAAGGATTTGAATTCATTTACCAATAATATCCCACTTTTATAACCAACCGCCTCGCAAGGGGCGGTTTTAATGTTTTATAAGATGAGAAAGTTTATATTCTTGGTAGTTTTATTCGGCTCCATTTTAAGCCCTGTAAGGAACGAACCCACCCATTTTAAGCCCGTAATATTACAGGCAGAAGAAACGATCCATACAGACCTACTACATAGGCAGAAAGTGCTTCTTTCCATCATGGAAGAAGAATCAAGATTCCAACCTAATGCAATAAACAAATCAGAAAATGCAGTTGGTTTATTACAGATACGGCCTATAATGATTAGGGAAGTGAATCGCCTTATAGGAGAAGAACGTTTTACCAATGCTGACCGCAAAGATTTATATAAATCGGTTGAAATTTTTTATATATACCAAAACCATTTCAATCCGGAATGGGATTTGGAGAAAGCTGCACGTTTATGGAACGGAGGTAGAAACGGAATGAATAAGAGAGCCACTATTGAATATGCTAAACGTGTAGAAGAACGTTATGCAAGTATGTGAATACTTTTAACTATTATAAATACCAAATTACAACTTCAAAAGAATGAACTCTTTATTTATAACATATACTTTGGAAGAGGATAGCAATGCTTGGCAGGAAGTAAATAAGTTACTGAAAAGTTATCCTAATTGGGCTAAATTGTTTAGACATACTTGGATCGTTCAAACGAACAAATCTGTAACACAAGTAAGAGATGAATTGAGTGAAATTATTAATAAAAAGGTAAAATATTAGTTATTGATATTACTTATTCTGAATGGGCTACTTGTGAAGTAGAAAGAAAGGTGGTTAAATGGATGAAAGAATATGCTTAATCATAAAAATCCCCTCGGTGAAGTAAGTGGATAACCGAGGGGATAACCAATGCGGTAAAAAATGTTTTTGGATATACAAATGTACTAATGTTCTTTATATGTACAAAATTTTTAATGTTAAATATTAGTTTCTAACCGAAATTTTAAGAACTCGTTCACAAGCGTAAAAAGCATTTGAAGTGAGTTGTCGTTGCCACGCTTTGAAACGTGGAGACCAACGGAATCCGTTATGTTTAAGGGTTGAAATCATTTCGGGTGCAGGCTTTTCATCAAAAAGGATTTGAAGTCTGTCTTCTGAATAGTTTTTAACCACCTTACCACCGTCAAATTCTATCTCATTACTTTCTTTGTTATTGAGTTCTTCTTTCTTTTGGATAGTCTGTTCGCATACTTCTTTGAGTTTCCATATTTTGTGGCGGGAAGTAAACAAAGGCTTTTTGAGCCCTATTTTTTCGTCTTCCTGAATTTGTTTAATGTAATCCAGGGCTTTCAATACGAGGTTTATTTTTCCATTGTTAGCCAATCGTTCTATCTTGCCGAATATAGAATTTGTGAATGCCGGACGATAGGAATAATTGTTTTTACCTGTATCAATCTCTACACAGGTTCCAATGTTGAAATCCATATCTCGCTTGAGAGAAACCCATTGTTCATTCTCTTTTTGTTCAGGGCTTTTAGCATTTTCAATATTGCGTTCTATAGCTTTGGCCGCTCTTTTTCTCCATTCAAAGAATTCATTTACAGCAGCATCGTATGAATTATTGGCTTTTTCATTTCTTGCATTAGGGAAACGGGCTGGTCCGGTAATCATTATACTTAATATTCGTGAATGTTTTTCAAACAGGGTACGAACCCATTCCCGGAATTTAGAAATGTACCGCTCATGTTCATCTTGCGGTATCGCTTTCAGGTCGCTTTGTAGTAAATCTTCATAATTGTTAATATACATTCTCGCACGTTCTTCCGGATGGAAACTCGTGTTATCAAAAGAACGCACAGCTAAATCCCACATGTCTTCGAAGTTTTCTTCATATTTCCAGGACGTTACTTCCCATTTATTCATTTCAGCATCAACGTCAGGTATTATTATATCTCCAGCAAGATGAGCCCTATGACTGCCAAAGAAATTTCTACTTACTTCATGTTCTCTAAATTTGAAATCAAGAATAGGAGAACTCGGATTATTGGCTTGCTTTACGGTTGCTGCTCTGTGGCAATTCTTTTTGCTTAAAAGGACTTGTTCCATGATTTTTGTTGTTTTAATTTGACATTACAAATATAGTAACAATACTTATATTGATAAAAAGATTTTGTAATTTTAACGTATTATTAACAAAACCCCTGCAACCATTGTTGGCTACAGGGGCAAACCAGGAAAAGTCAGCTAAAAAGCTGACTAAATATACAAATTCTAAATGAATTTTAGGTGAATTTTACGGAAAATTTTGATTTAGTTGTATTTGAATGGTTTGAAATTTAAAATTTCTTCATTCAAATCGTTGTAGCTGTAATATTTTCCATTATGGTCACGCATATCAAAAGGAATAACACGATCATCCACAAGCACGTCCCAAACAATTTTCCGTCGTGTAATACCTAAACAATACTTTTTATTCCAGAATTTCTTCCAAAAAGGAATGATTTCTACAGGGATATTTACTTTATTATTTTTGAGGGTTCTTTTAATTTGATAAGGGCTTCGGGCGCTACATATTAGAACATTGTGTCCATTGTATAAAAGTTCTTTTATCATACAAAGAATATTGAAATTCAAAGAATCATATACTGAACCATCCTGCCAGCCTTTACGGTACTTATGGATAACTCCATCAAAATCAAATGCAATTGTCATGTCTTTATTATTTTTACTTTTGTTACTTTTTTACGCTTACTGTGAATTTCTTTTGCCAAATTATAAATGAAAGACCGCTTTCTCTTTGTATTTAAAACAATAGCCTCCTCTAAATTATCAAATTTATGTTTAGTAAATTCATTTGTTAACTCACGAGATAAATAACACTCTCCTAAATAGGATTGCAATATCAATGAATATTGATTGCTCATTTTATACTTACTATATGTCACATTATATAGTGTTGACTTTATAGTTTTACCAGCCAGATAATTATAGGTGGCTATTTCCTTAATGATGAAAATCTTGTCGGCCTGTTTACGTAATTTCTTTAGGAGTCGTGTTTTCATTATTCTTCTATAGGTTTGAATCTGAATATATTTCTGTTTGCCAGCATTTCGGCGGTTATAGGAAAGAACAGCGGATAATCGTGTTCCACATGGTAGCATGAATTTTCATCATCTCTCCAGGACTTACATGTAAAACTTTCAGAATATCCGTTCTCTACATATAAAAGCATCTTTTTAGACCAAAGTTTTTCCAGTCCTTCGGTTTTTCCGTTGCTAAAATATAATGCACCACGTTTTTCTAATTGTTCTCTCAATTCATCAGGAGTCAATTCTTCTTCTGGTTTATTTGCAAGGGGATAATCTTCTTCCTCTTCAGGTAGTTCATATTCTTGCCCTGCATGTAGCCTTTTATAAAAATCAAGTTCTTTATTCAGGCTTGCTATTTTTGCTCGCAATACTGCGTTTTCCTGTTCTATAAGGGAGATATTCATTTTGATTGAATTCTTTTTCGGTTGAAATTGCTTTATCAATTCTTATACCATTTTTTAGATACTGCACCAGAGTATTCCTGAATTTATCTGGTGAAATTGGGGTATGAGGGATTCCTGTTAATTTTATGGTATCACACCAAACAGGCTGGAGGCCTGCATATTCACAAAGGAAATCAATTTCATTCTTAAGTGAACGAGCCATTTCGATCCAGTAATTGGCTTTTTCCTGCAAACCTAAATTATCTTCAACCAAATTGTCGATAATCTTTTGCATTCCTTCGTATGTTTCGTCGTCGTCTTCGTAATCTTCCATGTCTGTAATTTTTTACAAATGTACTAACTGTATTTGTATTGTGCAAGTTTACCAATGTTATATTTTGTTATAGAAATATTAGTATTGACATTCAGTTAGTTACAAACAAATTCCGCAATCAAATCATATAAAAATAAATTTTTATAATCTTTTTCTCTTCGAGATTTATAGGAGTAGGGTATATAAATAGAGAGATATATGAAAATTATAGGCGCATATATAAGGGGGTATTATAAAAGGGCTATATAAACATTAATGCGGCTATAATGAGAATTATAAGAGACATATAAGAGGGCTATAAATGGGGGAATAATAAAAATAATGGGGCTATGGGAGATGAGGAGAGGATTTTTAGTTAAAGTTTGGTTGAAATTTGGGAGTGAACTTTTTGCCCTTTATATTTGTTACCAAAATAAAAATATTGCATAGGTATGTTTTTGGAAGTTAGTGGATACACTGATTTATTAGGAATGAGGCCGACTGAACGGCTTGTTGCTGCTGCTATAGTAAAAGTAAGTGGAAAGAAATTCGAATGCTTTGAGGAAAGAATAACGAAGATCAGGCAGTTCGCAATGTGCAGTATCGGAGAAGTTTATCGTACGATCCGAAATTACCCCAAAGAATTTCAAATAGTAAATAAAAAAGGAAGTTCCCTTGAACCCTCCTATATACGGGTGAAGAATTTACGTGCATGGGATTTTCGTGGATGCAGTTTAAAGGGTTGGTTTTACAAGTTGTATGAGGAGGATGTGGATTATCAGCAAATGTCTGGAAAAGAAAAAGCATGGTTTCAGAAATACAAAACTACCATTCGCAATTCCTATGCTTATGTTCCGTCCTGTTATTATCAATTGAATAAATATAGTCGTAGGCACAAGATTGACCCTATTGACATAATGGTTTTGGACAGACTGTATTTTTCTTATTTTAGGAAAGTTGACGGATTTTTTCCTTCTCATGAATGTTTAGCCAATTGGTTAAATGTAGAAAGAGAAAAAATTAGAAATAGTATCAACAAATTGTGTTCAATGGGCCTTTTACACATAAAAAGAAAGGCTTTTCCTGGAAGTTCGAATGTTTATTGGGTTCCAGATGTAAGTGAACGCCGTGCTATAATAGAAAATATCTTGAGAGAAGAGGGATTGAGAAGAGTACGAGATAAACGTACAAAGGAATATAAATGGGTAAGAAATAATAATTTGCCTTTAAAAAAGACCCAAATTACCCCCGAAGAACAAGAAAAAAGGGAAGAAACAATGAAACATTCCAAAGAATATTTGACCGCTAAAAAGGAATATGAAGAAGCCTATTTCCAGATGATGGATTATTATTACAATACTGACGGGCTGGTGTATTCTTACTTTAAATATGAACATTTGAAAAAACTGTTTGAAGTAAAGGAAGTTATATTCAGAGATGTATGTAGAAATACCAAAGAGGAGTTCCGGAAATTGGAAACTAAAAAAGCTGATTATGACCAAATGGCAAAGGCCAGAAATGAGGAACGTAAAAAGGATGATGATTATTGGTCACAGATGTTTGATTTCTTAGAACAACGTGGTCGTCCGTTGCCAGAAATAGAAAAGACACCGTTACAAGAAGCATGGGATAAGTTCCGAGCGGAGGAAGGAAGCCTGACCCTAATACAGCGTGAACGCCGTATTCAGGAACTTAAATTATGGAGGGAAAGAGAACAGGCAGAAAATAATTGAAAAATTATTTTGTTTAAAGAAATTTTTGTATATTAGCATAAAATTAGACCTTTTAAAAAAATGGAATATATAAATCAAGGAGAGAAGACTCGTAAGGAGTTTTTGCAGGAAGCTAAACTCTATGGGTATGAAATATTTACGGCTGATGTAGTTAAAGCGTTCCAAACTGATTTTATCGCTAAATCAAAATCTGGAGAATTGGATGATGAAGAACGTCTGGAAAAGGCTGTCGAATTGAATGACTTGAAAAGACAAATCGTTGTAAATGATGATCTTACCAAGTCTTTATTATTTTATCGGGAACCTCTTGTGGAATGGTTCGATAAAGCCCAGCGTACCGGACGCTATGCTGATAATCCTACTAATCGTCGGTTGCACCGTGTAGATCAGCCTTACAAGAAGAGAGAAGGACATGGTGATGGAGAGGAGGAAGAAAAACCAACTGCTGGAGTTTTAGAGGCTAAAGAACGTCAAGAATATGCTGAAAGATATGGTACAGCCAAGAAGAGAGAAATTTCTCCAAGTGAGGAACGCCATAAAAAGAACGCTAAATATTGGGCTACACCAGAAGGGCAGGCTCAATTGAAGAAGGAATATAAAGAAGCCTTTGGAAAGGAATATGGGTCTGAGGAAAAAGCCCCTATATTTGGTGAAAAAGAAAGAGATAAATTCGATGAAATTGTCAATCATGCAGATGATGTAGACGAATTTATTGTAAATTTCTCCAAAAAACTCGGAAATAAATTAGGTATTTCTTCTGATAAAATTAAAAATTCTAAGTTTTATCAGAAGTATTCTGATGAAGATGAATGGCGTGGAAATTATGGCTCCACTATTGTAAGTGATTTTGTTAAAGAATTTATTAAGAATTAAAATAAATATAATCAAATGGTAGTTTACATTTTTAGAAAAACAGGTGATTCCACTATATACGGTGAATTATTAACCGATAACACAGGAACGCAGGATAATTGTTTTATAACTCAAACCCCCTTGGCTTCTAAAGAGTTGGTTGAGTTAGGTTTCAATTTTAATGTAGAACCTACTTCTGAGACTTTCCTGATTCAGTTCGCACAGGAAAAAGGATTAACTCTTGATAAAATGGTGCAGGGGGGAAACAACCAGATGATAAATCTGGTAGCCGACGGTTCTCTGGTTATTCCTTTGGATAGTATAGCCCTCACTCCTGCTGAAGTGACGATTGCTATGGCTGCTAAAGATACTCCTGTGGAAGTAACTATAGGTCCTAATCCGGAGGATACTTACCTTCCTCAAGGGTTTGAAGTAGCTGGAACTATTGAAGGTGTGGATATCACTATTTCTGAAAAAACAGTTACTGTAAATGCAGCTGATGTTTCTGGTGCTATTAGCGGATCGGTTACAATAGTTTCTAAGGATTACCCTGTTATTCAAAAATTATTGGCAATTAACATAACTGCTTAATCTGCTCGTTATGTCAAAGACCAGGAAGAATAAGGTTGAACGTGTTACAACCCCCTCGATGACTGATATCATTAAGGGGGTTGACACACTTCCTATTGAGGAACTTTCTTTATTACAACAAACACTTCCACAGGTTCTCCAAGCTAAATTAGGAAAATCACTTGCTTCTACCAATGTAGAAGAAGTTTTACGTGCTCAATATGTTTTAGAAAAAGCCAATAAGGAGATAGAACAAGGAAAGATGAAAGCGTTTTTCTTTGATCCTAATGGTTTTTCAAATAGTGGTCGTGGATTTAAGGAAGTTTTTAATGGCTTGCCTTTTACAGTTCTCCAGAGAATGGGGGAAGTTTTTATTGTAAAAGCAGTAGTTAATACCAGAATTGAACAAGTTCAAAACTTCTTAAAATTCAGTACAGAAGAACAAAAAGAGGGGTTCACTATACGCCGAAAGAAGTCTTTATTTGAGGATGCAAATGCAGAACTCAGCCCTGAAGAAAAGAAAATAGCGGAGCATATAGTTTACTTTTTGGAACATGGTGGTAATACTCGTAAATGGGATAATGTAGACACATTCCAGGACTTTGTTCGTAAAATATTGCGTGATAGCCTTACTTTGGATCAACTTGCTTTTGAATTGGTACGAAATGACCGATTTGAATTGGATAAGTTTAAAGCTATAGACGCCTCTTTAGTGAGGTATTTGGACGCTGTTGATCCGAAGTTCCGGGAAAGATTTGAACCCTATAAATTCAAAGGTTACTATCCTATGTATGCTATGATATGGGATGGTAATATTTTCCGTGACCCCAGAACGGGTGAATATACTTTTTTCTATCCGTGGCAATTAGGGTTCGGAGTTAGAAATAAGGGGACGAATATATATAAGAACGGTTACGGTACTTCTGAACTGGAAACCCTTGTTGAAATTATAACATGGGTGTTATGGGGGATGCAGTATAATGGAAACTTCTTTAAACAGGGTTCACAGCCAAAAGGATTCATCAACGTAAAAAATAGTAACATTGATAATAACGTACTGAACAATTTCCGTCAGATTTGGACTCAAACAATGATGGGGGTTCAGAACAGTCATCGTGTCCCCGTTCTACAGGGTATTGATCTGGAATGGATAGATTTGCAGCATACCAATAGAGATATGGAATTTAACGAATGGGTTAAGTTCTTAATCATTATGGTATGTTCTGTTTATCGTATTGACCCGAGCGAGTTAGGATTCAATTTTGAGGGAGCTGCACGTATGTTCGGGCAAGATGGACAGCGTGAACGTCTTGCTCATTCTCGTGAAAAGGGATTGACTCCGTTGCTGGTTTTCCTACAGAATGTTATTAATAAGTACATAGTTGAGGAAATAGATAGTGATCTCGAATTTGCTTTCACAGGTATAGAAATCCAAGATGAACGTTCTCAGGTGGAACTTGATAAAATTAAGTTGGAATTTGGTATGGTGGCAATGCAGGATATATTCGAGAAGTATTCGGGTCGTCCGTTTGATGAAAAGAAAGATACTATCCTCAATAGTGTTTTCCAGCAAGCCCAAGCACAAAAGATGTATGGGGGAGGGATGAATGATACTGTTGATGAATACACAGGGGAAGAGGATATGAACTTTACAGATGAACAAGCCCCTGAAGAAGAATATGCTGAAGAAGAATTAACGGAGGAACAGCAAGCCGAAAAATCGTATGCTGCTAATCCTATTCTTCACACAGCTATGGAATACATTGGAAGTCATTGGGGGAAGAAATAAAAACTCATGGCAAAGGAAATTACATACGGGGGGATAAAGATCGTTATGAAACGACCTGTTCTGCAGGATAAAAAGCACCCTACAGTAAAAGACCCTGTTCGTTATCCTAAAATAGTGAACGGTTACGAAGATATTGCCAAGCGTTTATTCAGTAAGACCCTCAATGCTACTTTTGAAAGTATGGTAAAGAAGATGGTAAAGTTCAAAAATGAGTGAAATGGAAATAGTACCTTGATATGCTTTTTACACCAGAACAAGTCAGTTTAATTTTAGAGGACATAGATTTTCAGGGCTGTGTCCTTGTTGCATCTATTTTAGGAAAGGAAATGCTGACCGATGCTGATAAGGAGTTATTGAAAAAGTATAAGGTTAATTTGGATAGTTTAGTGATAAACTTTCCGCCAGCGCAACAAGCCTATTTATTCGGTAGGCTTGTTCCTATTTTGACACCTAATCAAATAGGCACAATTAGTTACAAGGATTTTGTTTCTTATCTTGAAAGAAATCAATATCGTACACCCACACAGCGGGAAATTGAGGAATATAAAATAGTGGCAAATCGTTCCTATTCTTACATAAAAGGATTGGGAACACGCATGAAGGAAATGACCACTAATTTTATAAGCGAAGCAGAACTGGAACTTGCTACAAAGAGAAGAGAGGCAGAAAGTTTAAAAGTAATAAAGGAGGAATTGACTTCTGCTGTATTGGAACGCAAGGCAGTTCAAAAAATTACTTCCGATATTGCAGGCCGATTAAATGATTGGCAGCGGGATTGGGGAAGAATTGTTGAGACTGAGTTACAGAATATATATAATCTTGGAAATGCACAAACTATAGAAGACGAACATGGCGTTGATGCATTGGTGTATAAGGAAGTCTATCCTGGGGCATGCCGTCATTGTATTCGTCTTTATTTGACGGGAGGTATAGGTAGCCGCCCAAGAGTATTTAAGTTGAGCGAGCTCCGCGCAAATGGAACGAATATAGGAAAGAAAGTAGCGGATTGGAAGCCTACTGAATCAACCACTCACCCCTATTGTTTTTTAAATAGTAAAGTTAAAATATTTACTTCTAACGGTTGGAAAAATATATCTGAAATAAAAGTTGGAGATGAAGTATTGACTCATAAGGGAAGATTCAAAAAAGTGATTGAAGTATATACTCATCCTTTTGTGCAAGAAGATACTGAAATTTATAATATAAAAGTACGGGTTCCAGATAGAAAATTTGAATTATATCTTACTGGTATTACAGGAAATCATCCAATTTTAACACAAAAAGGGTGGAAAGAGGTTTCTAAACTTTCTTTAGAAGATAATCTATATATTGCAGGAAAAAGATGCGAATGTTGTGGTAAAATTGTCCCACTTTATTTTAATAAAGTGGAAGGAAGAGGAAAAGGAGAAAAATTTTGCAGTGCTTCATGTTTTGATAAAATTAGAAATAAAGATTTTTGGGAAAAGGCAAATAGGGAAGAAATAGGGAAGAAACATTCTGAAATCTTAAAAAAGAAATATAAAGAAAATCCTGATTTAAGGAGGAAGATTTCGTTGGCTAAATTGGAAAAATTTTCCTGTATGTCTTTTGAAGAAAGAAAAATTATTACTAAGAAGGCCAATGAAAAAGTAAGGGAGCTGATTAAAAATGGCGAATTTAATTTCGATGAAAAATTTATTCACCCTACACATAAAAGAGCTAATACGAGGTTGGAAAAAAAATTATCTTATATTTTGAAAAATATAGGGGTTGATTTTATTCAACAATATGAAGTATTAACTGATTATAAGACAAAAGCAGGAAGATTAAAAAGGTATTTTGTTGATTTTTATATTCCTTCTTTAAATGTGGTTTTAGAAGCTGATGGAAGTTTATATCATAAAGATGTTTCTTATGAAGAAAAAAGAGACGGCGAAATAAAAAAATATATTGGAGCAGATGTTTTCCATTTTTCAGAAGAAGAAATTGATTATCATTTTAATAAATGTAAAGAAAGGATAGAACGAATAATTAATAATCATAAAGGGAATTATTCTAAACTTGAATGTAAAATTATTTCAATAGAAAAAAGAGGTGGGGCTCAATTAAATACTTTTTTTGCAGGTAATAAAAACAGGGTATTATATAATTTTGCAGTAGAAGAAGATGAAAGCTATTTAGCTGATGGGGTTATTGTTCATAATTGCCGTTGTGAATTAAAATATTTGCCAGAAGGATGGGTATGGGATGAACAAGAAGGAAGATTTAGGGCCCCTAAAGTCAGCAAGGATGAACGGGTACAGCGTGCCTCAAAGGTTAGGATTGACGTTGGAGATCGTCATTTTGAAGTTTAAATTATTTTTATTGTGTTATTTGAATAAAAATTTGTATATTTAACGGAAAATATAGAAAACAAAATGGGAATTTTAGATAAAATTTTAGGAATAAGTTCAGCTAAAGAAAAGCTCAATGAATATCGTGAGTATTTGGCTGAAATGGACGATATAGATAAATCTGCTACAGCATGTTCAGATGAATTTATGATTGAAAAATCTAAGATTGATTTCTTGGATGAAATGGAAGAGGATAAAAAACAGGAGCTATTAAAAAGTTATGATAGTTTCATTACCACACACAAGGCTAAAGTTAGTTCTTTGTGCAACCGCCGTACTTCCATACAGAAAGCGATGTCTAAGTTAGAAAAGGACGATGAAATTTCTGAAGACATACAGGTGATAAAATCTATGCACCTGTTTAAGAAATATTACGAAAAGGGTGAAATAACGAAGTCGGTTTATTTTGATATCTTAAAAGCAAAACAAGGCGGTATCAAATATGCTGATATTATAGTACGGAATCCTTTTGGAGAAGTTCTCATACTTGAAAGAGTTAAGAATGATTTTTCTAAAGAAGGATGGTGTATTCCCGGAGGTCATGTTGATGTGGGTGAAAGTTTTAAAGAAGCTGCTCGCCGTGAATTGAAGGAAGAAACAGGTCTGGATTTTGCTGACCATGATTTTGTAAAGGTAGGTTCTTACAATAAAGACGGTGTGGATATTGAATATTTTGAAGTCTGGCTACAGTGGGACACTTATTATAATTTCGCCATAACTTTGGACTCTCGCGAGCATAGCAATAAAAAATGGGCCAAGGTAGAGGAATTGGATGATTACCATTGGACATACGAAGATATGCTTGACAATGTGAATAAGATAATCGATTCTGAGTATTTGCATAAAAAAGGACAGGCGATTGTCTTAAAAGCCTTTGCTGACGGTGAAATTTCTAAAGAAGTATTTGATGAATTCATTAAAAAATCTCGTGAAAAAGATGAATTGGAAAAGGCCGAAAATAAACATTATTTCAGCAATAAGGAGAGAAAGAAATTAGCCGACAAAGGAGAAGCAATGCCCGATGGCAGTTTTCCTACCGCTTCATTGCAAGACTTTAAGGATGCTGTTCGTTCTATTGGTCGTGCAAAAAACTCTGCGGCTGTGAAAAAATATTTATTACGGAGAGCCAAAGAAAAAGGATGGGAAGAGCACGTTCCTGAAGAATGGACAAATAGAGAAGAAGATAAAACGGAAAAAGGCGTGGATTATCAACAAAGTGGTGAACGCCATTTTGATGGGATAAGCGGTTCAAGCCATTCTTCCTATTCAATCACAAAAGCGGAAGACGGAGAAGAAAAGGCTGTTTTTATGGAAGAACAGGGAAAAGTTCTTGCTAAAGAAAGTTTGGACGGAGAGGAAAAGAATTTAGATATAGTGGCTAAAGGTAGATGGGCAAAAATAGGAGAGGAACGCACCCGAAAAGACGGAGTTTACAGGAAAGAAGCCAATGGTTGGAAACGAGTTAAAGAAAAAAGTGATAAAGTAGTTAGCGGCGAAGTATTAGAATATGTTGACGATCTTATGAAAGATGACCCAGCTTATAATAAGTTGATGGATGATTGGGATGCGGCCATAGAAGAAGAACGTAAACATTATTTTAAGGTTAAACAGACGGAACAGATGGGCAAGGATGCCGCCGCAGGAGAGCATGTTACCGTTACCAGAGGCGATGGAAAGGTGTCTTTGCTTCATTGGGATAAAGAAGACGGAGAGTTTTTTGATACCGAAGGATTTAATTTAGCTAAAAAGAGAATAGCTGCAGAATATTCCAAAAAACTTTATGGCCTTGTAAAGAAAACGTATGATATCCCTAAAGATGAATTCTTTACTAAGTCTAAAGAAGAAAACCGCATTTTAGAAATGCTTTATAAGGCAATAGCCGAGGAATTACTTGCATGGTATCAATATTTCATCGTTACTAATTTTATGCGAGGCCGACAGCGTGAAAGTATTGAAAACACTTTTATAGAACAGGCAGACGATGAATTGAATGATCATACAGCCAAGTTATTACAGCGTGTAAGCGAGTTAGGTGGAGATATAGAGAAAGTTGATTCTCCGGAAAAATGGATAGAGTTAGCTGATAGTAAATTTTATCCGCCTAAGGCCGATTATGATGTTCCTACTTTGATAGATGAAAATATCAAATCGGAAGAAGATGCTATTAAGCGATACAAAGAATTGTGTGATATTTCCAAAGAAAAAGATCCTACGACGTATCTTATGTCTATGGAAATATTAAAGGACGAAGAAGAACATTTACGTGCCCTTAAAGACTTTAAAGAAGATTTAGAACAAAGTAATAAAGAATAAAGAGATGAGCGAGAACTACTTACCAAGATATGGAGCGGCCAGTCCGGTAATACAGGTTGATGCAAACGGCTTCCCTGTTACACCGTCCATCGGAAGAGCGTATAATTATGCTTCATTACCAGAGGAAGATATTACACTTGATAAAGTTCCTGTAAATCCTCCTATGAAGAGCCCTTATTTTTATGTGATACCTTTGGTCGCTGGAACAATAAAGGTTCAATTGCAGGCACAGCAAGGGGATGAATACTATACTATTTCCGCAGCCGAGGTAAATGCGTATCTTGGTTGTGCATTGCCATATCGTATTTCTAAAATAATTGTGGATGGAACTTCGGTTTCTTCATTTTCAATAGCTTATTGATCATGAGTGGAATTTCAGTAGGATATAGGCCAGGAAAAGGAGGAGAATCTCCCGAACCCCCCAAGTATCAGGAAAAATCTGTCTCTATTATAGAGAATGGAAATAGTATAGTTTTACCGGATTCTGGATATGATGCTCTTTCAAAAGTAACTGTTAATGTAAATGTTCCAGAGGACGAATGGAGTACTGCACTACAAACAGCTATTACCGAAGGACACGGTGATTGGCAGAAAGAGGAAATGCTTCAATTATACCAAGCGGACGCAGAAGTATTCAAAACATGGGATACAATACCAGCGTTTGTTGGGCCTACATATAAATTCTATTCATATAATTATATACCCGATTTACCATTACCTAATAATGTTGCAAATATATTTTCAGGATGGAAAAACATAAGAAGAGTTCCTGATAGTATGGATTTTACAGTAAAACCTAATATTGGAGGATTGTTTTTTAATTGTTTTTCTTTAGAGGAAATTCCATTTAATAACAAAGAATTAGCTACAATGAGTTTACAAGGTTCTTTTAAAAATTGTTATTCATTATTTGGAGACATTATAATAAAGGCTCCTAATTGTTCATTACTTAATGCTGCTTTTAGTTATTCTTTAAATATTGAGTCGATAACATTAGAAACAGCACCAGTTACGGAATTTTTAGAAACATTCTATGGTTGTACTAATTTAAAGTCAATTTATGGATTTAGACCTTCAGAAAACGCAATTTATTTCAATTCTGTTTTTGTTGGTTGTTCATCTTTAGAAAATTTAACTTTTGCATCAGATGCTGTTATATCAAATAATCTTGTATTATTTTATTCCAATTCTTTAACAGTTGATTCTATTATGAACGTAATAGATGTTTTAAAAGATTATACAGGAGGTACAGCTCATACATTACAATTAGGAGCTACTAACTTAGCTAAATTGACTGACGAACAAAAAGCAATTGCTACTAATAAAAACTGGGTACTTGCATAATGGAACATGTTACAACTGAAATAGAAGATAAGTTCATTAATGTGATTGCCGATGATGGGTATTGGCTTACACAGTATAATGAAAAGAAAGGAGAAGAATTTTATGCTACTAAACGGATATGTACTCCTTTAAGTTATGTTTTAGAAGAGAATGGTTGGAGAGTGATAACTGATGAGGAATACCAATATTATAATGATAATAAAGGAGATGGAAGAGAAATTTAATTTTTTCATAGGGGTTGATCCTGCCGATATTGAAAAGGCTAAAAAATTTGAAAAGGACGATGACCGTCGTTATGAAAATATGATTTTCGAGGGGGTTGCTTCGGATTCTTCTGTAGATACAGATGGAGAATCTATGGAACCTTCGGGATTCGATATAAGCTACTTCAAGAAAAGCGGGTTATTTAATCTTGACCACCTAACCACCAGAGCGGATAGCCAGAAATCTCGTTATTGGGTAGGAGAACCTTTGGATGCCAAAGTAACCAATAATAAATTTTGGGTTAAGGGGAAGTTATGGAAGAAATCACCTGAGGCCCGAGCCTTTTGGGACAAGTGTTTGGAAATGAAAGAATCCGGATCCAGCCGTAAACCCGGAATGTCTATTGAGGGAAAGGTAATGGAACGAGATAAGAACAATCCTAAAAAGATTAAAAAGGCACTTATTACCAATGTAGCCCTGACGATGAACCCCGTAAACAGTAATTCATATTTGGATTTGGTAAAGGGAATTCAGAGTAAAGATTTTGTGGATTATCAATTTGAAACCGAAAAGGATTTTAATACTTCACCTATTTTAATAGAGTATGAAGATGAGAATGGTAATATGGTAGTAGTTGATCGCAATTTTAAGATGTCGGTTTTTCGCAAGCCAAAATCAAAAGATGAGGAAACTATTTTGAAAAATTACAGGGAGGGCAAACTTTCTGAAAAAGTTTTCAAAGATTTTTTGAAAAAATTGTGAAAAATATTTTGTTGATTGAAAAATATTTATTAATTTAGTACAAATAAAAATTTTTAAGAAAATGGAAGGAATCGAAGACAATAAATTGGTAAAATCTATGCTTAACGCTGGGTTTTCGCCTGCTTATATTGCCGAACAAATAGAAAAAGGTGGTATTAAGTTGGAGAAGTCTCGTAAAAAAGTCGAAAAGGCTGAGTTTGACGAGAAAGACGACAAGGCGGCCGAAGAAGCTGCTGAGCAAATGAAACACACCGAGGAAGATGAATACGATGAAGGATTCGAATCGGGTGAAGAAAAAGAAAAGAAAGAGGAAGAAGATAAAGCATTAAAGGCCAAAAAAGATAAACTCAAGAAAGGCAAAGACTGCGCCAAAGCAGAAGAGGCTGAAGAGGATATGGAAAAGGCCGAAATGAAAAAGGAACTCGAAACTGTTAAGAAGAGCCTTGAAACTATTACAGATAGTTTCGGTGAAATGAAAGACCTTTTCAAATCTTTCATGGAAAGCACCAAAAACAAAGCTCCTGAATTCAAATCTGAGGCTCTGGGCCGTGTCGCTACTTTGGAAAAGTCTATGAACTTTGAAAAAGATGACACTGGAAAACTCGTTTTGAGTGTAACAAAAGACCGTAATGCTGTACGTGAAGCAATAGCAAAGAGTATCAACGGATGCAAGGATGAAGGAATCAAAAAGAGCCTCCAGGCTGATGCTATGGCTTATCTTACCGATCCTTATGCAGATGGTTCCTATATCGGAAAATCTGTTGCATACCATTTGTTCAATGAACACGGTATTCGTTTAATTGATTAATTTTATTTAAGATAGAAAACAAGATGGAAGATTTATTTAACTATTCAGAAGCTGTCGGACAGGGTGCAGAATTTATCGGCCAGTCCGGTCAGGATATCATAAAAGCAATGGAAGCCGGACTGCTGACTGGTATGCAGTATGACGGAGTTTTAAATACTGGAGGAGGTTTAAAGGTTGAATCCATGGACGCCGTTCTGAAAGTATTGGAAAACCGTCTGAACCAGTTGGTGTTCTTGCTTGAAATGCCGACTCAGAAAATTGACAATACCGTACACCAGTTCAACCAGCTGGATAAATACGGTATGGAAGTAGGTATCTTCAACAACGAAGGAGAAACTCCTACCGAAACTGATTCTCTGTATCGTCGTAATTCGATTATCACCGCCTTTACGGGTGTAGTTGGTCAGGTTACTCACCCCGCTATGTTAGCTCGTTTAGCTGGTGGTATGAATATGTATACGAAGGAAGTTGAGAACAAAACAATCTTGCTTCAGACTATACTTGACCGTCGCCTGGTAGATGCTGATCGCAGCAAGATTCCTACTGCATTTGATGGCGTATTCAAACAGCATCTTAATGGTATCAACCAGATTTATGGAGACATTGCTGGTAAGACTACCGAACAAATGCTTGATGATTACTTTGGAGACGTTTCCATGATCAATGCAGATGGAGAAGTGTTGTCTGATGCAATGATTGAAGATGCTTCTCAGGCTGTTGTCAACGATCGTAACGGTGAGATTGACCGTATCATGTCTAACCCTGCTGTATTCAATCAGTACGTAAAACAGTTCCACGAATCAAAACGTGTAATTGTTGGTTACCCTAACGGTGTAACCGGAGCTACTATGGGTCAGTCGGTGAATACGATCACTACTCAGTTCGGGCAGGTAGCTGTGAAGAATGACAAATTCTTTGATGAACGTAAACCGATCAAATCCACTGCACAGAAATCGTTTGCAAAAGCTCCAAAGGCTGTTGTTGCTGATTCTTCGACTCCGGTGGCCGTGGTAACTGATACCAAGACTAAATTCGGAACTCATGCGGGTACTTATTTCTATGCTGTAACGGCTAAGAATAAATACGGAGAATCCGCTCCTGTTGTTCTCAATCCTGATGCTGCTCAGGCTGTAACTGCTGCTCAGGCTGTAACTGCTGCTCAGGCTGTAAACCTCAAATTCACGGCTGCAACTGACGATCCGTATCCTGCAACGTGCTTCGTGATTTACCGTTCCAAGGTAAATCCTGCTAATTTAGCAACTACTGACCTTTATCCTATCTTCGAAGTTTCTACTTCGGAATTGGCTTCTGGTTACGATGGTGCTGATGCCGGACAGGTTCGCGACCGTAACCGTATAATTGCGGGCACTAAATCCGCTCTGGTATATTACAATTCTTCGGATATCAATGAGTATCTGCAGTTTGCTGATACGATGAAAATGGACTTCGCAATCACGTCACCTGCTCGTCGTTTCGCAATTCTCAACTATGGTACTCCGGTATTATATCAGCCTGGAAAAATTGCCCGTATCTACAATCTGAAGGCTTCTACCGGAGCTGTTTAACAGATAGTAGACAAGTTTTGAGGGGGAGGGGTTTCATGCAATATTTCCCCTCTCCCTTTTTTATTAATTTAAAAAGGAAAAGTTATGAAAGTTTTATTAAGCAAAGTTTACAGAAATCAAAAGTTGAATTTTGGAAAATTCTTCGTTGAGTTCAAAGGAGAAAAAGCCCAAGTAAGCGATGAACAGGCTGAAGAAATTTTAGTAAGCGGCTTCCCTAATATTTTTTTAGAAGGAGATAAAAGTATTGGAGATAATGTTGAAGCCAAAAGAGTAGCGGCTGAGGAAGCAAGCGAAAGAGAGATTGAATTGGTACAGGAAGTAAATCGCCTTACCGATAAACTTGCAGCCGTTGAACTTGAAAGAGATAAATTAAAAGCTGATAACGAGGCCTGGAAAAAAGCATACCAGGAAGCAGTAAAGGCAACGGGAGATGAAAATCCTGAGCAAAAAGAAGGAGGAGATGCTCCTATTTCTGATGGTGAAAAGGAGGAAGTAATTGATGAAAATGAAAATCCTGATGCTAAAGAGGAATTACGTGCTGCTATGAATGGATTAACCGTTAAACAGCTCAAAGAACTCGCAAAGGGAAAGGATTATAACCTGACAGATGAAGACATTGCTCCTTACCCTAAAAAGGCTGATTTGATAGAATTCTTACTTACCAGATAATAAAATGGGAAGCATTGTTCTTTCTATAAAATACAAGAAAAATTCGGGAATAGTTCTGTCCTCGGCAGAACTATTCTCTAATTATTTGTATGGTATTAATATCACGGCAAATGACGGAACTTCGTTTGCAGATGAAAATTTGGATTTCTATATAGAGGCGGCTCAACGAGAGATTGAAAATTATTTCAATTTACGTTTTCAGAAGCAGTTGATAGAAACGGAAACCCTTGCTTTTAATAGGAAGGACTATTTCCAAATCTTTCCTATATTGAGTACGAATTTCCCTGTGAATAAGCCTATGTCGTTGATAGGGATGCTCAATAAGATGGAACAAACAGTTTATCCTCAACAATGGCTCACTAATCAATTGACCAATTATGGTCAGTTTATGCGCCGTATATCGGTAGTTCCAAATGGAGCTTCTACAGCAAAGGCAAATGCAGATATTATTCTCACAGGTATAACAGCACAATTAGGAATTCAAAGGTTTGATAATATCCCTGATTACTGGAACATGCAGTATATAACAGGCTTTGATATTGAAAATCTTCCAATGGATTTAATAAATATCGTTGGAATGACTGCTTCATTTGGGCCTTTGGGTATAGCTGGAGACCTTATTTTGGGGGCTGGTATTGCAAGTCAGTCGTTGAGTGTGGACGGACTGAGTCAATCAATAGGTTCCACAGCTTCAGCGACTAATTCGGGTTATGGTGCGAGAATTCTTTTGTATCAAAATCAGATAAAAGAAAGTGTGAAAAGATTAAAGCTCGTTTATGACGAGCCTAAATTTGTCGTATTCTAATGGCAGATGAAAAAAGTATTTTGGTTGCAACCCCACAACCCGCTCAGGGTTATGCACAAGTAGCATTCAGGCCGGATGAGTTTGATAATGCTGTTTGGGGGCACGCCTATAATGCTATATTTGAAAGAGCTATTCGTTGCCCGTGTAGCACGGGAGACCATCCATTACCTAATTGTGAAAACTGTTTAGGTACTGGATATTTTTATATAAATCCATACAAATCACAGGCTTTATTGATTGGCCTGAATGCTACTAATCAATATAAAAGTTGGTCTATGGAACTTGTCGGAACGGTTTCCGTTACGGTGAGAGACAGAGATAAAGAACATTTAGGATATTTTGATCGCATAACATTAAGCGATCAATTTGCACAGTATTCAGAGAATTTAGAGATACGTACCGCTCAGGATGGGACTATGTTCATTTTTACTATGTATGCAGTACAGGAAATATTAGGGATATGGTCTTTTCAGGGCGTAACCCAGCCTCTAAAAGTTCTTCCAAAAGGTTCTTATTCTGTGAGTGATACAAATCCGTATGTAATAATAATTGATCCAGATCAAATAGGGGTAAATAATACTATCTCTATTGCATATAAACATAAGGTAGAATATCATGTATTGGATTTCCCTCATGAAATAAGGGCTTCTATGAGGAGGGATAAATCAGGTAGGTATGAAGTTATTCAGTTACCTATTAATGCTATTGCCAGAAGGAGTCATTTGATAAGTGCTAACCGACCTAATTTTGACGGAACAGGTATAAATTCAAATCCAAATGTTACCTATTAATATAGATATTTCTGAAGTGGTGGATGAATTCACCCTGACGGCTGGACAAAGTCAAGCCCTCGGAGAATCTATTATAGATAATATTGTTGCTGAATATACTTCTGTTTGGAATAAAGAGGTGGAGAACAACCTGCATTCTACTCGTCAAATTTATAAAAGAGCGATGGTAGTGTGGCGTAAATCACCTACTGAAGCTGAGTTCGTACTTTCCTACCAAGATAGTCCGTTGGTGAAGATGCTGGAAGACGGATCACCGCCTTTTGATCAAAAACCATTCTTTGAAAAGTCCCCGAAAGCAAAAAGGAAAATAGGCGGGGGATGGTATTTAACCATTCCTTTCCGCCACGCTACTTCTTCGGCTGTGGCTGAATCTTCGGTATTTTCTTCTGTGTTACCTAAAGATGTTTATAAGATAGCCAAAGAAAAGGCTCCAGCAGCTTTAAAGAAAAGTGATTTACCGGAGCAATACCAAAAATTAGGAGTGCGTCCGGGAGTTGTTTTGAATGGAATTGTGATGCCAGAGTATCAACACAAATCAGCTCAATATGAGGGGTTGGTACGGGTGAATGTTTCTTCTACAAAGAAGGAAAATCGGGGAGGATATTTTACGTTTCGCAGGGTGAGCGATAAATCGGCTCCTAATAGCTGGATTTACGGAGGATTGACGGCACTTAAATTGATGGATAAAGCATTGGTTAGGGCAGATATAAGTAATGTCGCTGACAGGGCTATAAACGATTTCTTAAAGAATATATCATGATGCAGATAGCACGTATAAAGGAAATAACATTGGGGCTTTTGGATTGGGTCTCTAATGATTTGAAAAATTCAACTTCAGATGAAGAAACTTTTTTATATAAGGTTTTAGGTGATTCTGAGGACGGAAGTTTTAATTTTTTCAAACAAGCAAAAGGAATATATGGACGTAATGCCGAAAGTTCAAGAAAGATAGGGGTAAGCATGGAATTCCCCCGTGACCGAATGAACGTTCCTTTATATGTAGTTCGTGAACCGAGAAGAATTCCTAATCAAGATGCCGCTATTGGTGGATATGTTGAACCTTATCTCGGAATAGGGGATGATTTAGGAGAGTATCGTGATACCAAACAATTCAGTTTTACGATATTATGTGTATCTGAAAATTTTTTAGAATCAATATTGCTTTCTGAAGTCTTGTATTCTTTGTATTTGGCAGCATGGGAAACTCTGAATAAAGAGTTCACAAGAATTTCATTCGGTCTGGAAGAGGTGGTTGCGGAGTCAAATATTTTTCCTATTCCATTGTTTATGAGGGCAATAAATCTTAATTTTTCAAGTGAAAATTATGTTCCTCCTATAGACACGGAAGACCTTGCTCATTTTATAAAATTCCAATATGAGCCAGGAATAATGGAATAATAAATGGAATTTAAAGTTTGTAGAGATAAGAAATTTTTGTATATTTGGTAAAATAAATAATTGATATTATGGCGACGACTGTATATTTTGATAATAGACAAGTAACTTTACCCGGAGCATATTCTAACATTGTCTCTGGAGAAAGAAATCCAGCTCGTAATTTAGATTATGGAAAGGTATTGGTTATTGATACCGGAGTCCTTTCTAATGCTAAATTGGATAACGTGAATACCGCCTATTTTGGAGGCGGGGCTGGTATAGCTGGAGAAACCGCTTCGGGAGCCGAAGCCGTTTACACTTTTACGAACATTGATGATTTTAAGAAATTCATAAAGGGTGGTGGGTTCTATAAACTTTCTGATCCGTTGTTTTATCCTGATCCCAATAATGCTGATGCAGTAGGTATTTCCGAAATTTATTTTGTTCGTGCAGCTAAAACTACTGCACCCGTTATGACATTTACGGCCACAGGTGGAGGTGAAAATGGTGGTACGTTTAAGGTAAAATGTAAGGACGAAGGAACTGGAGCAAACGGTGTAGTGACTGGAACGAATCTTTCGTCTGGTTATGGTTTCCTCATTGTTCCAGGAGTTGAAGACCCTGCTAAATTTATTCTCCAGATTTGGGGAGGTACGTTTACGGGACTTTATGAGGGAGATAATCTTCCTTTTGACGGAGTAACCGCCCTCAATTCTCAGCCGATCCTTTATGCTGAATCTCCCGAGTTTGATAATATTCAAACTTTATTGGATTGGGCGAATACAAGTGCGGCATTCAATAATTATTTCGTTCTTGACAGCTCTTCGGCGGTTACTGGAACGGGAGCTGTTGTTGCCGTTGATGTAGAAAATTATGGAGCATGGAGCGAAGAAGGAGGAAACCTTGCAACCGGAGGAACTATTACTTATGATACAGCAGGTACGACCACTTATTTAGATCAGGTTCTTTCCGCTGTAGCTGATTCCGACTATAACATGGTATTCACCGACCAATTCGGTTCTAATGCTTATGGTACGGTTAATAAAAAGATTCTGCAGCATATAAATAATGATTCTCGTTTCAAACGTTTCCTTTGGGTTGGTGCATATAATACAAAGGATGAATTCAGCGAATCGTTAGCCGTTGCTCAGAATTTTGATGATTGCTATGTACAGGTCGTACACGGTGAAGTAGGAATGGCTTCTGAGTTGATTGGTACGGGTTATCGCTGGTGGGGAGTTATGTACAATCTCGCTTCCATGGTGGGTCGTACGGCTGGTAAACCGCCTTATGTCCCTATTACTCAGAAATCTATCGGTATAGACAAATTACGGCACATTCTTAGCAAAGATGAGCAGAAACAAGCCTTAAAGAGAGGATTGTTAGTTACTATCTTTAATGCAGATACCGGAAATTTCGTGATTTTGCAGGGTGTAAATACGTTGCAGGATAATGAATCTTTGTTCAATAGCAAAGGACAGTCCTTCTCTATTCAGTTTATGCGGATAGTAGATCAGCTGAACAGAGAGCTCGTTATAAACAGTTCGATTGATTTGCTCAGCGATGAAAATGGTGTGAATGCAAATACGCTTCGTGCTGGCGATGTACAGAACTGGACTATTGCTTATCTTCAGAGCAGGGTTGCAACTATATCTCAGGATAATTTAATCCTCGCATTTAAGGACGTAGTAACAACCAAGACGGATGATTACTATTATACCACGTATAAAATAATGGTGAACAATGAAATCACGAAATTGTTTTTCCAGGGCTATTTAATAAGAGCTTAAATGGATTTTCATTTTTCAAAGAGTTTAAAAATAAATAAAAATATATAAAAATGGCAGGACCAAGAACTTTTACAGCTCCTAATGCGCTTATTACTATCGGGAATAAGACTTGTGGATATGTTCGGACAGTAACTTTTACAGAGAATACTCAGAGAGCGACTGTTCGTGGATTAGGATCGTTAGCCGCTGACGAATTACCGCCTGTAGCGTTGGATAATCAGTTCTTTTGTGATATGTTCTTTTTGGATTTCAGTGCTCCTGGAATGCAGGAAATAACACGTAACCAAGCAAGTGTTGAACAGATTTTGAATACTCTATCGTTAGGGGATTTCGGATTTACATTGGTAATTTATCGTAAGACGATACGTACTCAGAATAATGCGAAAATAGTTACTGAAGTGAATTTAGACGGCCAAACTGTCGTGATGATTCCGGAATGTTTGGTTACTTCTAAACAATTTAGTCTTTCCACAGAAGGAATCGCAGGGTATAATGTTAGCGGTGTTTACCGTGAACCCGTTTCTACAGCAGAAAATTAATACAATAAAAACAGGAAAAGATGGAAGCAGAGTTAAAATTTGAATTCAAAGGGAAGGAATATAAGATGTCTCTTCCTAATGTTGGTCAGTATATGATGATGGAGGTATTGCGTCAGCGATACACCGACGGTCAGTATGGGGCAATGTTAAAGGGCGATTATTTAAGCCAGGAAGCTACTTACATGGTGGAAATGCGTATCATTATGCAGGTACTTTGTCCTGAATTAACGAGCGACTTAAAGGTTGATTTTGTTGATTTGGGTTTGAAGGACTACACCGAGTTAAGGGAGCTTTATATGGAAAAGATTCGTCCTTTCATTAATGATATGGCAGCAATGCTTTCTACTGTACCAAAAAAGTAAAGGATCATGAACGCTGACGATGTACGTGATTATGTCGTTCGGTGGAATAATAAGTTTCCTTGTGACAGGTGGTGGCGACAAAAACACGGAGTCGCATTTGGCTCCCCTGAGCACAGGGAAACTTCTTTTATAGACCAATACTTTGAGTTTGTAGAAGATATGATGTTTGCCGAATTGCAGGAGGAACGTAAAAAAGCAAATGAGTACGTCCCTAATGAGGGTGACTTTATGAAAGTGGTCGTACCTCCTGAGGATGAAACGATGGAAGATTTCGTGGAACGTTGCCGACGTGAATTTGGCATAAAACCAAAAGAATAATAAAAATGGCAGGCGAAGATAAAAGAATACGAGTATCAGCCGATACCGCTCCTATAAATGATATAAGGAATTCAGTAGCTTCTCTTTCAAGGGAGTTGTTGAGTTTCTATAAAGAGAATGAACGGATTTGGAGGAGTGGGGTTAATAATTTAGAGAAACAGATACGTTTACTCGAAAAGAAGAACTCTTTAGAACGGCCGACACAAGCGGATGCTCGTACTGCTTCTCAAACACAAGCGCAAGTTTCTTCACAGGTAACACAACCTTTTGATTTCGATAAGGGGGGTTCGGTGGAGATTTTGGATGATATCAAAACCATTCTACAGCAAATACTCGCCAAGGAAGATAAAGATAGTACCAAGCCTCCTAAAATAGATGAAAATAAAGTTCCTGGAGATAGAAGTAAGCATGATGACACCGTTCAGGCTTCTGAAATTTGGAGGAGAAGAGGAAGAGATGTAACTACTTCCGTAGGAGATTCAGTGATTGGTAAACCTACAGCGATAGGGAATGTGGTTAGTTCCTTGTTTTCCACGTTGGGTTCTGGTTTAATGAAATCAAATCCAATTTTGGGAGCTGTTTCTTCTGTTATTGGGGGAGTTGTTAGTGGTTTAACTGAAATAGTAGGAAAAGGACTAGAAGCACGAGCTCAAGCTGAAAAAAATAGTTTAGGTTTAGCCCAATTGACAGGCAGGGGATTGAATGAAGTAACTTCCCAAGCTTCTTTTAAAGAGTATGCTAATTCTTTGGGGCTTACAGGTTCTGAATTTGCCGCCAGACAAGCCGATTTAATACGTTCTGCAGGAGGTAAGGGATTTAGTGTTTATGGAAATGAAACAGCGAACGTCCTTGCGATGCAACGCATTACAGGGCTTGATCAGGGAAGTATAAATCAATTACAAGGTTCTCAACGTTTTAGTATAGGAGGAGTTGGTTCTACGACAATAGTTGGAACAATAGAAAAATCTTTACGACAAGCAGGAAAACCCATAGAAGAAATTCGTGCTACATTAAAGGAATATGTAGAGACCTATAATTCAACCAGTCAAAAACAGCTGGATGTTATGGGTCGTTTTGATTCTAAAGAATTGATCGGTGCTTTGATGGCTATACAGCAGGCTACAGGAGCTGAAGGGAAGCAGTTGAGGAGATATCAAGAAGCATTCACAGGACAAGCTATAGCAACGGATGATGTTACGAATGCTTTATTATTGCGTACCGCACGGAGATTGAATCCTAATGGTACGTATAGCGATTTGATGGCTGATATTGAAAAGGTTCGTTCTGGTGGGGATCAAGATTTTATGAAATCCTTTTTGGGACAAATACGAGGTATGTCAGGGAATAAAGAATCATATCGTATGATTCTTAAAGCTATATTCCCTAACCTTTCTCAGAATGACATAAATGAATTTTCAAATACTGGAAATACAGATATGTTATTTGAAAAGATAAAAGCTGCTTCAGGAGATTATAATTTAGATACTGCGAGTAAAATGGTAGGTATTATGGAAGCGAATAATGCTTATCAGAAAACTATGCTTGAAAGGATCGGAGAAGGAGCTATCCCTTTAGTAGAAGCCACTAACAAAATTCTTGATTCTGTAAATAATATATTACTATATTTAAATCAGCATGGAATAAGTGGGGCAATAGAACAAGTGGTATTAAATATGGAAAAATATATTCCTGATTTTATTGTAGAAGAACAGAGAAAACAAAGAGAAATGTCTGAAGAAATTTTGAAAGAGACAGATTTAGTAAAGCGTTCTGTCATGAATATAGGTCAGAATATAGATAAATTACCTATGATTTAAAAATTTATTATATGTTTTTAATTTGGAAATACATAGGAAAAGAAAACCTCCCTATCGAGAAATTGCCTGAATATAAAAATGTTTATTCAGAAATGTCTTCGGAGGATATTTTAAAATTAGAATATAAGTCTCCTTTTGCAAAAGAAGAATTTAAAGGATGGACTAACAGAGAGTCTATTTTAAGAAAATATACAAAAGAAGAATTAAAAGAAACAGGCGGAGAACCTAAATTTGTAAAGCCTGAAACATTTTTATGTTATGATGATGGGAAAATTGCAGTCAATTTAGCTTCCATTCCTAATGCTAACTTATTTTTAGAACAGAAAGGATTCGATGCTTTTTGGAGTGAAAATTACAAGAAATTAATAGAGAACGATGGGTATGTTCCTGCAGAAACAGTTCCACAAGGAGAGGGAATAAAATATCGAAATTTGAATGTTCGGATTTGGATATATAGCCGTGCATTGGAAAAGATATTGGATGTTTCTCCTTTTGTTATTAATTGCAGTACCAGCAAGACAAAGGAGATGGGGTCATTTTCAATAATGTTACCTCCTATTTTATCAAACGAAGCCTTTGAAGGAACTAAATATGATTATACTCATATTTTCAATACTGAAGATTATGACGGTAATTTGAATTGGGATTTTTTTGAAAAAAACATACAGTATAATGATATAGTATTTTTACGATTTGAAAAGTTAAAGTTAGAGAATGAGTTGGAAAATACTTATTCTGGAAACCTCATAATACCAAACAGCAGGCTTGGGAATCAAAGTGAAGATATACCAGAAGAAAATTCACAAGGAGAATTTAAGGTATGGGATATGATAGGCCTTGTGGATAGTGTAATTTCTTCTTATAGTTCTGAGTATGATAAGTTATTGACAATTAGTGGGCGTGATTTAACTAAACTCATCGTAGAGGATGGCAGTTATTTTATTCCGTTGAAAAATACCGAAGGAAGTCAGGATAATTGGTTTTATGGTGGAGATAAGACTTCTCAATGGTTTAAACGGAATGTTGTTTCAGGTAATTATGATAATATATTTAGCTGGGATTTTCGTCGCATAAATGAAACATTTGCTTTTGTGATTAGCCAGTTGGCAAATTTAGGAATAGTTTCCAATAATTTGTTTTCATCTTATGGTGATAGAACAACGGATTCTATTTCTATGAATGACAAAGGTTTATTTGAACTTTCTGATAGAAATAACGGTATTTGGAAAATAGTTAAGGTATTCATAGAAAAAGCATTGGAAAAACGTGCTTTAGTGGATACTTCTTTTGCAAATCCAGATGGAACAATCCAAGATCTGATGCAAAGACTGTGTCAATATCCATTCGTTGAATTTTGGGGTGATACATATATTGACACTTTTGATTTTATAGTACGACAGCCTCCGTTCTCGATGGAATCTATTACGCAGGTAAAGGACGAACACTTGTATGTAGAAATTGAAAAGGATGATTTACTTTCTGTTTCTCTTTCTTATGATAATACGTATTATTCATGGTATCAAGTTTATCCTCAAAATGCTTTTATTGCGAATAGTGGGTTTGCTTCTTTAGCCTTTGTTCCTATAATTTTTTATGATGAAATTGCACAAATATATGGTAATAAAAAGTTAGTGGTAAGTGATGTTTATATTTCTATGGAGAGTTTGAAAGGTAAAGATGGAGAAGATAATTTTAATATATTTTCAAAATCTTTACTGAATGACCTTTTGTTCTTAGTGCAGTCTTATAGTTATTTACCATTTACTCGCAAAGGAACGATCACAATAAATGGAGATAGAAGGATAAAAGTAGGTTCATTTGTTAAACTAAATTCGACAAATGAATTGTTTTATGTTACCGCCGTTACTCAGAATTATGCTGGTGGAAATAATTTAGATAGAACCACCACTATAACAGTTGAAAGAGGGATGTTGATGGATTATATTTTTAATCCTTATAAAAACGTTCCAGTAGGAAGCACGGGATTGAATGTGGATTCATCAGGGGCAAAAATTGATGCAAGAGGAAGTATTAAGGGAGTTAAAATAACTCAAGAAAAAGGAACTTTGACTTCCAGTAAACCATGTTATTTTAACATAATTGATATAGAAAAGATAAGAAAAGATATAATAAAAACAAGGCAAAATTCATCTGCGACTTCTTTTGGGACAGCTACCTATGGATTTAATAAAGATGTTTTTGAATTTTTTGTTAAAAGAAAAATGTTTGAAGAAAATCAATGAGAAAAAAAGGAGTTTCACGGTTTGGTCAATATAATACACCTCCTAAGATTGGAGTTGGGTATGTATATATTCCGGTGGGGATTGACAGGGATGAGTTTGTTCAAACTTGTTACCGAAGGTCTCGTATTTCTATTATGTTGGATCAGGGGGGAGTGGTTATAAATGAATGTTATATAACCCAAGAAGTATTGAATAATGTAGTATTTCCGGATTTTAATGGGTTGACTGGTACTCCTATTGTTTTTGTTACGGATGATTTTAATACAAAGCCTATAGTTGTAGGAACTTTGCGTGAACCAGATAATTATAATGTCCGTGAAGATGGAGAAATGGTTCATGAAGTTTCTTATGGAAATACAATAGTAAGCGTTTCGGGAAGCGCAAAGGAAGGAACTTTGGGGATTTCTATTTCAGGCCAATCACCTAATAAGATTTTCATATCTTGTGTCGGAGGAGAGGAAAGTAAGATAGAAATAGAAGCTGACAATGAAATTTCTATAAAAGCTAATTCCAAAGTAGACGTAACTGCATACGAAGAACTTTCAGTTAAAATGAAAGATGTTGATAGTGAAATTGTTTCTGAATTATTTGCCGATAAAGATTCTTTGCAATTACGCAGGGATAAAAATATTATAACTTTTGACAAGGGAAATATTCATATAGAAACAGATAAAGAGGTCAATGTAAACGGGGGGAAGGAGCCTGTAGCATTGGCCGAAACAACGATAAAAAAGTTGGATACTATTATGCAGTATATAATGATTTTGAAAGCAGCTTTGATGAATTCTTCTACAAGTGCCCCAGGAGTTCCGGATAGTGCTGCACTTTATAAGACTAATATAACAGCGGCGATAACGCCTATTTCCAGTATCAAATTTGATGAAATTAAGGCAGAGGATTTGTTTACGGATTAAAAATTATTTTGTATATTGTATGAAAATTTGGGATTATGGCTTCAAAGGTTGGATTTATAACGAATAAGGCGATAGGTGCTGCTACTGAATTAGGTAAGGCAACCCTTTCGGCTTTGTACCCTAATGATTTTGAGGCTTATCTTATGGCGATAGAATTGACAGATTCCAATGATAAAACTATAGATTATCTTACGTTTCCTGTCATGCCAGAAGGAATCACCAAGAGAGAGCCGAAACGTACTTCTGTAAAGAAAACTTCGTCCGGTATAACGGTACTTACTTCTCCTTCGTTTGTTCCTCAAGAAATAAATATACAAGGGGATTTCGGTAGGTATTTCAAGATACTTTTAGATACCGGAGTAGCCTATGCAGATTCGGCAGATAAAAGCAAGTACAGCGTAAAGGCTGGAAAATATGAACTTTCACAGATCAATGAGGGTAAATCTTCTAAACGTGGGTTGATGTTATCTTTTCCCTCGTTCGATATGAATGTGAAAAATGGATATGGTGCAATCAAAATTTTGAAAGCTATAATATCCAAGAGCAACGGACTTGATTCTACTGGAAAACCTTTTAAGTTGTATTTTTATAATATGGCTTTTGGGGAGAGTTATTTAGTAACTGTCCCACAAGGAGGGTTAACAGTTTCGCAGCAACAAGGTAAGAATATGATTTGGAGATATTCGCTTACTCTTACAATTTTAGCTCCTTTGAGCCAAACTAAAGATGGAAGCAAAGGTAATTTAGTTTCCGCCTTAACGAGCGCAGCTATACAGAAAGGAGTGAATGATGTGGTTAAATCAGTTACAAATATACTTACATGAACGCAGCATTAGACAGATTCTATGAGGTGACTGGTTATAACATAACCGCATTTTTTGAAAGTGCGATTGATTTTATCAGCATTCAATATCCTCTTATAATTGATTTTTACAACGGAGGGGATTATCCGGCCAACGTGTTTTCTCAGTTAAATTCTTTATTGAAAGAATGTGAAAAGATAGAACCGTTATTTGAGCTGAAGAAAAACATGCTCGATAATATGGATTCCTGGGAATTGCTGGATGTTTTTAGCGATGTGCAGGCAAAATTATTGACCATTGCAAATTCTTCCAGATGGCAAAGGAGTTCCCGTTTGGGTGTATATAGTTCTACCATAAATGTAAACCAGCTTCTAAAAACATATCAAACGTTCGAGGGGGTTGCTAATTCGTTCTCGTTGGAAAACCCACAGGACGATTGGATGGATATAGCTCAGAAGAATGAATTTTTGGAAACTGATTATTCACCTACTGATTCTAAGGGTCTTTTTGTGATGCCAATTAATAACGCAGGTAATAGTCAGATAGATAATGTAGTGGATAATTTAGCATTGGTAAAACAAGAGGACGGTTCTTATTTGAGTCTATCTATGGGGAAGGATATCAATAAGAAGTTTTCATTTAAAGATGGAGATGTTGATACTATTCAATTCCAAGCAGCATTAATACAGGCGTTTGATACAATACTGAAAACTCAAAAAGGAGGCATTCCGGAGTTTCCGAATTATGGGTTGCCGAATGATATGGTTGGTTCTACTGTAAATGCTATGCAGTATCCTATTATATTTAAGGCGATTTCAAATATGTTCCAATATGATAGCCGATTCAAAGAGGTACAGATATTGGATATTTATAGGAAAGAGGATAATATCTTTATGAAAATAGAGGCACGTTCAGTCACTAATGAATCATTGGTAAACACAATTCAGTTATGATAACTAAAGTAAATACAACGATACAGAATCTTAAGAACTTATTTATAGAAATATTTATAAATAAGACGAATAAGGTAACAGACATTACCGAGAATTCTGTGTTGAATGGAACAGCCTTTGGTGTGGCAAAGGTAGGACAAAAGGCAATTAAAGATATTTTGATCATTGAAGCACAGATTTTTCCTGATACTGCTTCTGGGGCTTATTTAGATAAAGCCGCCGCACTTTTCGGGGTAAGCCCTCGACGAACTACCCCTTTGCAGTCTTCTACTTTTGTTCGGGTATATGGACAGAATGGAACTACTTATTCCTCCACGGGACCGAATAGGACTGTATTTATAAATACCAACGGAGTTCGGTTTTTAGTTGAAGAGGATTTTACGATTCAGGGAGTTTTGCAGGCAGATGGAACGTATGCTCCTAATTATGGTTATGTAAAAGTAAGAAGCGAACAGGCTGGTTCTTACACTAATGTGGAACCAAATACCATTAATCAAGTCAATCCAGTTCCTCAGGGACATATAGAATGCACAAATGAATATTATGCAATAGGAGGACAGGATGTTGAGGATGATGAAACTTTTAGAGCCCGTATAAAAAACAATAATAATATTCTGAGTAGAACGACTATTGAATATTTAACACAGTTGTTTCAACAATTCAATCCTAATATTCTGAGGGTCATGAATGTCGGTTTAGGAGAAGGAGGTAAATATTATATACGAGTTGTTACTCAAAATGGGATAGAACTTACTCAGAAAGAATTGAATGATTTATTGATACAGGCTGCTCCTTATTTTCCTATTATAGACCTTAATCTTTCTGGAAATGTTATTGGCACGGAGATAGTCAATATAGAATGGTTTTATGTAGGAAGTAGTTTTGAACAAGGGGGAGTTGATTTTCGTATAGAAATTGATTCAGCTTATGATATAAATACCGTTCGTAAAAACATACAGGTGAATTTAACCAAGTATTTGGATTTTAGGTATTGGACACAAGGTGAGAAAATAGTCTGGAGTGATTTGTTAGAGATAGTCAAAAATACGGATGGGGTGGTTTCTGTTCCTTCGTTGTATTTCTATCCACAAAGAGATGAAACTGTACCTATATTTCAGTTGCCTCGCATTAAAAAATTCATTATGAGGGATTTATCTGGTAACATTTTGTATGATGCAGGAAGTTCCTTGTCGGCTGTATTTTATTTGGCTGATAGTGAATAAGAATGGAAAATTTTTTGTATTTTTGAGCTAAATAGGAAATGATATGACTACAAGTATTGAAAGAATTATTTCGGGAGGTGTGGCTGCTATGTTAGGGGTCATAGCCCCATTCCAAACGATGGTTCTGTGTGTAATGGTTTTTATCGGTATTGATTTTATAACGGGAATTCTTGCAAGTTATAATCGCTATAAAGAAGCAGGTAAAGCAAAGAAATGGAGGTTTGAATCTATAAAAGCATGGAGAACCATTTATAAATTAGTTTTTTCGCTGGTAGCTGTCATTTTGACATGGGTTATGCAAGAATATATAATTCCATTTTGGGATTTGAAACTTGTCAATATAGTTACAGGGTTTATATGTGGCGTTGAATTTTGGAGTTTTCTGGAAAATGCAGCCGATATTTCCCATTATAAGGGCTTTCTATGGCTGAAGCGTATTACGAAAAGCAAGTTTGCAAAATACGATGACGAAATAGGGGAATTATTAAGAGAAGAAGACGCTAAAGAAAATGGAGGTAGTATTAAAAAGGAAGATTAAAAATGAGAAATTCACTTTGGGGGAATTTCTTATAGATGGGAATAAATTCTATTCCCTTGAAGACCCTGTCCGTAAACTACCTACAGAATGCCCCTATACTTCAAAGGGATTGCCTTGTAAATGTCCTGAAAAAATATATGGTGAAACAGCTATACCGGAAGGGCGTTATGAATTACGTTGGAGTTATTCTCCTGCTTTTGGTATTTATATGCCTGAAATAGTTGATGTTCCTCATTTTCAAGGAATTAGGTTACATTGGGGAAACTATGTGAAAGATACCAAAGGATGTCCTTTGATCGGTATGACAAAAGACGATAAAAATGGGAATGTATGGCGTACCAAGGAAGCACGTGATATCTATTACCCTATCATAAAATCAGTTTGTGAAACTGAAAAAATGTATATAACAATATGTTAAAAATAATCTGGAAAATAGTAAAGAGTAATTGGAAGATAATCATAGTGGTTATTTTGGCCGTTTTGCTATTTTTCGCACATAATAGGATTGAGGCTTTAAAAATAGAAAGAAGCCGCTTAGAAAGAAATCAAGATACTCTGTTAGATACATTGTCGAATGTGAAGTTCAGGGATTCTTTGAACAGAGCTTCTATAAAGGTGCTTGAATTTAATTTGGATGAGTTAAAGCAGTACCGAGCAGAAGACGCAAAACTTATAAAAGATTTGAAAATACGCCTGAAAGACGCTCGGGCTATTGTAAAAACGGAGATAGTTACCAAGATAGAATATAGGGATAAGCTGATATATATTGGAGACAGCATCCGAAAAATTGAGTTTAAGGACAGATGGACAGATTTGGATATAACCCTTCGTCCAGATGACCAATATGATTTGAAACTCCAAACAACGGATTCTCTCACCCAAGTATTTCATAAAGTATGGAAACATAAGTTTTGGTTTATCCGCTGGGGAAATGGGGGAATACGTCAAGAGATAATCAACCATAACCCGAATTCATCTATAAAATACTCAGAAGTAATTCAGTTAAAGAAAAAATAATGCAACCAATCATAACCACAACGGAAACTACTTTACGGGGACAATCATCCATATTGCCTCCTAATATTCTTGTGGCTTTGTTTTGTTATATTTTTTCAAATACAGGTGTTGAGGTTCCTGCTGATAAAGGGGTGAAAATATCTCGTTATCGTTCTTCTTATGACGGGGGGGATACATGGGGAGAATGGGTTGATGCAGTACCAAACCCCGCAGCATTTACAAAGGAAGTAAATGATAATTTCATATTTGAATTTGAAAAGGTCGACACCACCTTATTGAATTCGCACCCTGTCTTTGAGAAACTTTTCTTTTCTCAGTTTTTTGATTTCTATGATGATGGAGTCTTGAATTGGGCGTTTAACGTTTTGGAAAAATTGTATGCTCCAGGAATCATCCCCACATATATAGAACGCAATTTGGATTTCTGTTCCTATTGGTTGGCTATATGTCATAATTTTGCATTCATAGAACAGTATGGCGCGAAGTTCGGACAGATAGATACAAATGAAATACTTTTCAACAAGTTCTTAAATGAACGAGGACTTATAACGACTACAGTTGATACTCCCGAACAAAGGCAATATCTTTTCAATAACTATATAGAGGAATATCGTAAGAGAGGTAAATTGGCTATTGCAGAAAAGGGAGAAATTATCAATGGCGAATTTTTGAGATTAATACGGTATGAATTTGATGATGAATTTATTTTTGCTGTTTTAAGACCAAAAGACACAGGCTGGTGCGTTGCCCATAGTTCTCCGATGTGGTCTTATTTGCAAACTATAGAAGCAGTAGATAAAGCCAAAGGGGATATTTACAGATACCCGACGACAGGTTCTGTAACTATTGCAAATGGAGTTCTGTATCCTAATGCTACAGCAGAAGGAAGTGGAATAGGAGCAAATACGGATAATTCTTTGCTGTTTCCGTTGAATGCAGGCAAATCGTATGAAATAAGTTTCTTACTTCGTGTAAGTTCAGATACAGCGAATAAAATTCAAAATTTGAAATTTGGAGTAGATGTATTTGATGTGAATTATTCTCCCATTACATGCACGATGATGAATGATACACGGGATGCCACTAATTATTTTCATACTGGAGAATTGATGCCCCAATTGGTGAATCAGAATGTGAAGGATGGATATAGTGATTTTCTTGTTCGTGCAGTTGTAAAGGATTTCACATTTAATGAAAGTTTCGCTTTACGCTGGCCTGATGGTTTCGCTTTACGCTGGCCGTCTAATGCGAAATGGTTTACTCCTAAAATAGTTCAGGTTTCCGGGGGAGATATTACTCCTGTTCAGATTTTGAATGTAACAGTAAAGCCTCAGACGCTTTCTTATACTGATAAGACTATTCCTTATGGATTCTCCCAAGGATTCATGGGGACTAAAAATATTATAGCTTCTTTTATTGTGAATAATTCTTATTATTCACAAAGTGAAATAAAGGAGTTTACAAAAAGATATCTGATTGATTATAAAAACATTATACTAATTGAATATTTGTCAATAGGAGAAGAACCTTATTTTATGTTTAGTAAGCATGAGGATAGGCTTGCAGCAGCCGGAACTCCTCCTGTAGTAAATGAAATACAAACTAATAAAAATTGGGTATTAACTTTAGATAATTAATATATCATGGCAAAAAATTTAGGATGGGCTCAGTTTAGTCAAATAAGCGGTACAGGAAACGCAAGCGTTTCCGCAAGTACTGCTGCCGCATATCAGGGAAGAGGTGAACGAAGCCAAATAATAAAAGGAACAGCAGGAAGCGGAGCTAATGTAGTGACCGATCAATATACATTATACCAAGATGCAGGAAATGAATTCTTAACAGCTGATAATTTAACTTATCAAGTAAATGCAGCAGCCGGAACTCCTCCTGTAGTAAATGAAATACAAACTAATAAAAATTGGGTATTAACTTTAGATAATTAATATATCATGGCAAAAAATTTAGGATGGGCTCAGTTTAGTCAAATAAGCGGTACAGGAAACGCAAGCGTTTCCGCAAGTACTGCTGCCGCATATCAGGGAAGAGGTGAACGAAGCCAAATAATAAAAGGAACAGCAGGAAGCGGAGCTAATGTAGTGACCGATCAATATACATTATACCAAGATGCAGGAAATGAATTCTTAACAGCTGATAATTTAACTTATCAAGTAAATGCAGCAGCCGGAACTCTTGAAGTTACAGGGAGAAGTAATGCCGCACAATTAGCATTTACTTTGCCCTCTGGTTCGTTTCTTTCTTTACCTGCAAATTACACAGTAACTCCAGACGGTGGTTCTGCAATTACTGTTCCTATAGGTTCTGCAATCACAGGAGACCCTGGATTAAAAGGACCTTTTACGTGGAAAATCGCATTACCATATACAGCAAATGGAACGATTAGTCAGAGGCAAAATACTTTAACCGTTGCCGTTGTTGGAAATACAAGGTTGACAGTTAATGTTACTATCAATCAGTTAGCAGGAGCAGCTACACTGACGATAAGTCCTTCGGCGATGACATTTGCAGCTACTTCGGCAGGAGCTCAGAATTTACAGATAAGTTCAAATGCTTCTTATAGCATTGTGGCTTCTGATTCAAGTTGGATTCAACTCAGTGCGAATAGTGGAACAGGAAATAAGATCATTACTGTAAATGTAACCCCTTATAATGGAAGAACTAATCGTACGGGAATGGTAACGGTAACAACAACTACAGGAGGGGCGTCAGTAATTAGAACTTTGGCGATAACTCAGACAGCTAAAGTCGAGTATGTTACTTTCGGTTCTCCCTCGTATTCAATAGGAAAAGCCGGAGGAACTTTGAATCTTATTGCTATTTCTAATGCAAAAGGATTGAATTTTACAGTGGTTTCGGGTGGTTCATTGCCTGTTACTATTCCAAATACTTTTTCGGTAAAAGGATTGACAACGGGAACGACTATTGCTTCGGTTACTAATAATGGATATTTAAGTACGGATTTAGGAGCTTCAGAAGCATTTGAAGCGACCGTTCCTCTTAGTATAGGAGCTAATTATACGATAAGCGAAAGAACTGTTCAAATAAGAGTAACGACTAAAGACGGAGAAGTGATTGCTACTGTAACCATTACGCAGGCAGCAGGAGATGTATCGTTCTCTTTCACTCCGAAATCTGGTCGCCTGACATATAGTGGAACTCCCGCCGTAACGGTGTCGGTAAGTTGTAATACAACGTGGACGCTTTCTGTTGTTTCTTAAAAATACATTTAGTACATTTGTAATTAATTTGTAAATATGGCTGGATTAAATTCGTTAGTAATTTGTAAATATGGCTGGATTAAATTCGTTAGTAATTTCACCTACAAGCGGAAGCGGAAATGCTTCGGTGAGTTTGTCTGCTGGTATAAATGCAGGCAGGGTGGAACGTTCTAATGTCATTAGGGGGGTTGCTGGTAATAATGCCGCTTCCGACCAATATACGATTTATGAAGATCCAATGCCTACTTCGGCAGCATGGCTTCCGGATTCTGAAAACCCACAGATTAGTGGAAATGGAGGACAAGTTATTCTACAAATAGATCAACAAGGAACAAACAGCAGGGGAATCAGTTCACTTTCTATAGGGGCTTCAGGAGGATACACTCCTTCTTATCAATGCCAATATCAGACGAGGGATAGCGGTTCAGTTTGGACAAATTTCACTCCGGGAACTCCAATTCCTGGAGACCCTGGGGCTACATGGGTTTATGATTTACGTATTCTAATTACTGTATCTCAAAACCCATCTACCACAGCTTCTCGTTCTTTTTCTGTTTCAATGCAATTGTATGATATGGGATATCCTCTAACTAATACGATAACTCAGCTGAAGAGGGAATTGATCCATTACACAGTGAATGTTGGTAGTATTATGCCTGTTGATCCATCTATGGGAAGCAGTACTCAATGGAGGATGGGTTTCTATGGCGCAGAAGTAGATACTTTGATTCAGGGAAATTTCAGAGTTTCTAAAAATAGTGGTGATTTTGATATATGTAATGTAAATGGAATTGTGAATGATTATGGTGAAAATAGTTTGTTGATTTATAATGAACAAGGAAGCCCCTGGACAAGAAATCCGGATGAATTTGATGGAAGTTTTTCAGGTTGGAATGGTTCAGGAACTTCACAAGATTCCGGTTATGTTTGTGATGGTGTAACAGCTTAAAGATAAATATATGAGCAGTCGGTTAAATTTTAGTAGAAATATATTCTTAGAAAAAGAGGAATTAGTAAAATTCCAGGATTTTCTATTGAGTGATTCCTTTTCTAAAATGATTTTGGGTTCGACCTTACATTTTGGAATAGTGGATAGTGGAACGGGTGAATCTTGCAAGGTAGTACAGGGTTCTCAGCCGCAATATATAGCAGTTAATCCTGGAGTTATTGCCACAAAAAGCAAGAATATAATTGAAATATTAAGTAAGCAGGATAATATCCTTATTCCTAATGATGGGGCGTATTATTATGTACGAATCCAGCCTCAGGAAGTGCGGTATGAAGACGGATTTGTGGAAGTAAATCCGGATGGTTCTGTGAATGCAAGCGGTAATATAGATTTCAGTAAAATAGTACGAGGTCAATCTGGTAGTGTTCCTTCTATGGTTCGTTTTGTAAAAGAATCCGATGGAGTAATTACTGATGCTCAGAATAACGGAATTTATGAGGTGGTAAGTTTGGGAGCAGCGGATACTGATGGGGTCGTTACCAGCATACAATTAACCACGAATCAAACATTCGTAAGAGAGGAAAATTTACGCATGATTGTTCTTGGAAGTTTACCCCTTACGTATGAATTTATAGATGAACAGTTAGGAGGGCTATATTTTTACGACCGCTATAGAATTTATTTGACAAAGGCGACAGTAGCTTCACCCATAGTCCCCCCTTTACCTCAGGGGCTCGTGGATCAGAATATGTTCGTATTGGCAGTCGTTAGGAATGTGAATAATGTGATAAGTATAACGGATGCACGGGGATTCACTTTTTATGATACAGATGGAACGTTGGTAGATGGTCAGTATTGGGCTTTCCAAAGCATAGGAGGAACAGCAGGAGGAGACTTGACTGGTACTTACCCTAATCCTCGTATAGCCCCAGGAGCAGTAGATGAAGAGAAATTAGCGGATGCCTCTGTTGGTTCAAGAGCTTTAAAGGATACCTCTGTTACGAATTCTAAGATAGTTCCCGGAGCAGTAGGAAGCGTTTCTATAGCAGCCGGAGCAGTAGGATATGAACATTTGAACGAGAGTGCTAAATTATATGATTTAGTGATTGATTCGAATGAAAAACTTGCTTTACTCCCCACTACCGAGGCTCGGAGTGTTTTTATAAAAGCAGGTATTTATTCTTTTGCAGGCACAGGAAGCGGGGATGGTTTAGAGATAAGCAATTTTGTTCAAAAAATAGATTGCGCAGCCAATGTTGAAATAATTATCAGCAATATTGGGACAAATGGTTCTGGAATATGGAGCAGTGATTCCCGTGATATTTTGATTAAAAACATGGTTGTCACTATGCAAGCGGGACGCTATGCGTTTCATAATATAAATCACTTGCATGATTGTAAAACGAATAGCAGTTTTTATGAATGTGATTATCTTGAGGGATGTGTTGCCAACAGAGGGTTTGTAGATTGTGAGCACCTTACATTATGCCGTTCTTCAGTAACGAGCGGAAATGCCTATGGTGATTGTAATTACTTGTTCAATTGTACAGCTTCCATAGTGGGACGTTCCGCTTCTGCTGTGTGCTTCAATAATTGTACAGTAGTCATAGGATGTGTAGCATTTATGTCTACAGAAGAAAATATTTCGGGATTGGGATATTCTGGGTGTAAGAAAGTTCAGCAATGTTCCGCAGTTGGAGCGGATTCTATCGCTAATGCTTATTCGTCTTCGTATGCCTCTTCTACGACTTCTTCTTCGTATGCTTGTGCAGACATCCCTGCTGGCGGTTTTAATAGCCTTGACACGTCTTATCTGGTAAGTTTCATATTTAGAGATGGAAGTACGCAGAATAGAACTGTTCCTGCTGGTGGTTCGATTACCGCACTTACTGATTCAGATTCAGAACCCGCTTATACCTTAACTAAATGGAATTTATCTGGAGGAAGTGAAAGTGTGTTACCTGGAAAACCGATTTCTAATGTTCAAGAAAATAGAATTTATGTAGGTGAATATCAAGAAAATCCATTCAGTGCTTTAATAGATTTTGATGGTGGTTCTTGGGAACAATCCTCTTATGAATGGCCTGCTGAATTAGCTGCTTCGGAATGTATCAGAGAACATGGAACCGGACCTGGAAATTGGAAATTGGAGCAAGGTCAATTAACTTTATCTGTCACAAAAGAAGAGCCTATAAAACAATTTGATGTAGCAATGTATCTTTCTGGAACAGCAGGTAGTCCTCTTGGTAATTTTGACCCTGCTGACGCTACTCCTGGTCAGTTACAACTTTTACGAGTGTATTATATGGATGGCGATCAGAAAAAAGTTCTTAATGAAGCTATGCTTCCTCAGGAAGAAGTTCAAAATCCAGGGCTTCCAGAAGAAAAGATCGTTAAGTATATGGTTTTTAACGCGAACGGATTCCAGGCTTCGACCTATTATGTAGTATATGGATATATATTAGAACCAGAAAACCCATGAAATTATATTACACAGTAAGCTCATATCAAGATACGCCACAACAAAACATAGGACTTTCGTTGGGGGGATATCGTTCTTCTACTTTCGTTAGGAATGACGAAATGAATAATTTGTTCGGAGATATTTCTTTGCTTTCTTTGAAACAAAATAGAAGTCAATACATTGCTATAATGATGAAGAATGAATTGGATGTTGTGGCTGTTAATGTCAGATTATTCTTTTCATTCCCAATGCCGACACAATGTATTTATCAATTAGCCGCCGTTATTCCTACAAAGGATAGCGACGGTAATGATGTGATGGAACGGACAGAAACAATTTATTCAAAACCTATGTATGGAACATTTGTTTCTCCTACGGAGCAATCTCCAGCGATTATAGGAGATATGCAACCTGGACAACAAATAGGGTTATGGATTTGTCGTTCGTTAGACCTCGATGCCGCAATGGAAGAATACAATGATGTTGCTGAACCTGATCCTACCTTTACTTTAGGTAAACGATATAAAAAGAAAGTACAGAATACGGAGGATAATGTTAATTTAAATATTTTTTGGGATTAAGGTTTGTATTTTACAAATACACTAACTATATTTGTAATTGGTATGGAAAGATTTGAACAAGAAATCATATTAAGAAATTTAGCGCATAAGGCTTCTTTAGCTAAAAGTATGGGGAATATTGAGCTGTTTGAAACTTATTTGGATTTGATTAATAAGAGTAGGGCAGGAATTTATAAAGATAATCCAGAGAATAGACGGTTGCATCGTGTTGGTATGCACTATGGACATACCTCCGAAGATAAACTTTCTACTGAAGAAAAATATTTTAAAAACGGAAGTTGGGATAAGGAACGTGTTGAAAAAGTTCACAAACCTATTATTCGTAAATATTTGAATAAGGTAAAACAAGTAAGTGATACCCCAACTGTTACTTTGATGATGGGAGCTCCTGCTAATGGTAAAGGAACTGTTAGAAAGTATTTGATAGAAAGAGGGGATTTGAATGACGATATAGTTGTAGACCCGGATGATATCAAAACAGAAGAGTTAAAAGATGATTTTGAAAGATATAGGAAAGTATATCCAAAAGGGGCTTCTCAAAAAGTCCACAAAGAAGGAAGTTATATTGCCGATAAAATAAAAGAAGGATTATCAAATCTGGGTGCTGATTTTATATTGGATAAAACGTTTGTGGATTATGATAAACTTTCAAAAACTGTTCGTGATTTTGGTGAGAGAGGTTATAATGTGAAAATAGTTGCTGTACAATTGCCTAATGTGAATGAAGCTATTAGGCGTATGGAAAGTCGTGGAAAACGCACAGGAAGATATGTTCCTCGTGAATTTATACAGGAAGTCTATAATAAATTTTCAAATACTTTTGAAAAACTAATTCAAAATATACCGGAAAATGTAGTTTCTATTCAAAGATTTGATACCAGCAGTGCAAAACCAGAATTAAAGTATAATTATAAAAAGTAAAACCATGGAAGAGAAGAAAGTAGGTGTTTGGAAACAAAACCATGAGGGGTATTGGTACACCCCGCGTACCTCTGAAAACCAGAGATTGTTTGATGAATTGATGAAGCGTAAACCCTATAAAGGGGATAGTTGGAAGACAAATATTGTTTTTACCGATGAGGAAATGGAATTTCTTGGGGCTTATGATTTAGATAAATTTGCTGATAAGTTCCCAAATGAAGCTTATTGGTATATGGAAGTATTAGATTAAAAAATATGCAGGTTACGGAAGAACTTTTGCAGGTGGCTATTTCCACCTATAATGAATGTTTGGAAAAGTTTTTCCCAAATACAAATCATGTATTCCGGAAAACCCCTCGTAATTTAAAATCCATAACCAAAACTTTAGAATCCCTGAGCGAGCTATCTTCTGGTAAAGTAAGGGATTTTGTCGTTTATGGGTTTTTTTGTTTGGGGGAAACGAGAAATCTTGATAAGTTCAGCTTGAGTTGGATTTTTGGACCAAAAATTTTAAATAGGTATGCAAATGCAAGTACTCAGGAACTCTTTTACTTGCATGATTTTAAAAGAAAGTATAATATACAAAATACCGAAGAAGCCCCTTATAAAATGGGGGAGGAATATAAAGATTCTCAGAGGAGTATGTTTTATGGGACAGAAAGAGGATATTTATATTGCCTGAGTTTCGGAGGTCATTTGTTTGATATAAAAAATAGTTTATGTAAAAAATGTATTTATAAAAGTTATTGCAATGAAAGATAATGCCTTTGTTCCTTGTGTTGGGATGATATGTAAAGATTTATATATACGAGGAATAACTGGCTCCGAATATATTGGAGTAAGTGGTTTTATAGAATACGTTGGTACGAACTATTTTCTTGTAAGAATAGATGGCTGTAAAGAGATTTTAATCATTAAAGATTGTAATTATCCTTATATTCCACAAGGAAAATTCATCAAACCAGAGGGTATGAAATGGGAAGAAAAGCCGTGTAGCCAATGCGGTAAAAATCATTTTATTCAAAATAGAACGAAATGGCTTTGCCCGGATTGTGTGTTCAAAAATAATCATAAGGGAAAGACCAGAGAACAGGTTTACAAAGAACGAAGAAGCAATACCAAACCTAAAATAAAGAAAACAGGGGAACGAGAAATGTTTTTGGAAATATGGCAAGAACGTCCTCATGTTTGTGTAAAATGTGGCCGTCCTTTAGGAGATATCCCGCATACAGCATTTTTCAGTCATAAGAAATCAAAAGGAGCTTATCCTGAATTACGTTTGGTTAAAAAGAATGTTGAACTGGTGTGCTTTACTTGTCATCAAAAATATGAATTTGGGGATAGAGAAGATTTAGGTTAAAAAGTTTGCTAATTACAAATACAGTTAGTACCTTTGTAAAAATAATAAGGATTATGGCAAAGAAAGCAAAGAAAGTACTTTGGATCAAATTCAATGACCTCTCTAAATTAAGGATACGACTGGCAATGATTTTGTCATACACAAAAGAAACAGAAGAGGATTTTACAGGGAATACGTATTGTATTTATTTGAATTTTGGTATTCAAGAAACTGGAGATGTGCTTTTACCGCCTACTAAACTTTATTATTCCGACTCAACGCTCCGAGATAATGATATGTTAATTTTAGATTATTATTTTGGATTATGTCAACTGAACGAAAATTAATTGAGAATGTTACGCTGGTAGGAATACGGGATTATTTAAACGAGCATAGTGAAACCTTCAAAAAGCGTGGAGGAAATCCTGTAACAACTAACGATATTGTACGTTATGCCAAACGTGGATATATCCCTTATCACATGGGATGTAACATTATAAAGAGGGAAAATACAAATCAGTATTTGAAACTCTATTCCTTGTTAGAGGAAAAGGCAAAGATTGTAAGAACAAGAAAAAAGTAAACCATTTAATATTATGAAAACGTCTGTAAAGTATATTTGCGTCGCAGATACTGAAACTGGTGGATTGCCAGATTCCAATAAAAAAGCCTTTGACGATATAGCTCTTTCTGAAGTCGCTATGGTCGTTATTGACTGTGAAGAGTTAAAAATAGTGGATGAATATTCAGCCACAATAGCACCCTATAAAGAGGGATTGATCTATGACCCTAAAGCGGTTGAAGTAAATGGCCTTTCGCAAAAGATATTGGAAGAAAGTGGTTCTCAGCTAAAGGATGTGTATAAAACGGTAAAATCTTACCTTACAAAATACAAGAATCCTCGCCAAAAGGCTATACTTTGCGGACACAATTTCACAGGGTTTGATATGCCGTTTTTTGAAAATATGTTCACCTATTTTAATGACAATATTTATGATTTTGTCAAGTGGGTGGAAGATACTCAGAAGTTAGCATATTTTTCCATGTTGGAATCTGAAAACTACAAACTTTCAACCTGTTGCCTTAAATATGGGATTGATTTGCAAGAAGCCCACAGAGCATTAGCGGATACCCGTGCCAACGCTTTATTGATGATAGAATTCATTAAGAATATGCGTGGTTCTGGTAAAGAAGCAGCAGGTATAGTTCAGTCCAGACTTAGAGACCATTTTAAGATTTAAGTTATGGCTTCTATTTTGTCTACATATTCCCCTCAGCAGGGGGAATTGATTATCAATACTGTTCAGGAAATAATTGAACGACTTCCAGGAAAAGCCTTGGAACAGTTGTTGAATGGATTTTCTGGAGATGTGGACAAAATGGTGAGGGAAATCACCTTACAAACCGCCAACGTTTATTCTTTAAATTCAACGCTGGACAGTAGAGATTTGGATTATTTGGAAGACGTAAAGACTTCCATGGACATTTCATTAAAGAAGTTTTCCTATAATTATTTCAAAACTACTGTATTACCCAATTTCCATCAGGGGTGGCGTAATTTGGAATGGGGGAATTTGATACAGCTATTTCCAAAGTCAGCGTTTTTGGCAAGCCGTTCACACGGGAAAACGTATGAATTTTCTTTTGCTTTTCCTCTATGGAGGGTATATAGTTACGACAGACCTGATTTCTTTGTTCAAGAAGATATTGACAACAAAAACAGGAAAGAAACCGCATTGATTTCAAATACAGCTACTCTCGGACGCTTGAATATAGGAAAGATAGTGGAGGAGATAAGTTGTAATGAAATTTTATCACAAAAAATAAATCCAAACGGTAAAGCCACATTAAACGCTGAGAGTGTTGTTTCTGAAACAGGAAGCAAGATTCACATGCGTGGTAAGGAAGGATTTATTCGTGGGCTGCACGTAGGAGCAGTCGTTAATGACGACCTCCCAGATGATAGTTCTATTTATTCGGCAGAACAGCGGGAGAAGCTACTCAATATTTTCAAAGGGGCTATCAATCCTATTGTTGAGCCTTATGGGTTTAATCTTGTTTCCGGAACACCATACCAAGAACGAGACATTTATTATGAACTGAAAAAACCAGAAAGCGGATTTGCAGTTTTTGAATATCCAGCAATATTTCCGGATGGCAGGTTACTTTCTCCGGATAGATTCACGTTTGAAAAACTTATGGCAGAGCGTGAGTCTTTGGGTACTTTGGTTTTTGCTCGAGAATATCTTGTTGTTCCTATTAGCGATGATTCTACTATTTTCCCTTATGAAATTTTGATGCGTTCCACCGCTGGGATGGAAAATATCAATTTTGTGGAAAACGTAGATTCATTTCCTATAAAGATGCAACGTATTGTTATCGGTTGTGATTTTGCTCGTTCGGGAAATGTAGGTGCGGACTATACTGTATTTTCTGTATGGGGGATTGATGCTATGCACAGTTATTATCTTCTGCATATATTTAGGGCAAAAGGGCTTTCTCATAACGAGCAATTGAGCAGGATAATGGCTCTTGACAGAATGTTTAAACCGTCTGTTATAGTATTTGAAAATAATGGATTCCAATCTATTCTTGCTGATTTAGCACGGGAAAATGGAATGAAAAATATAAAAGAGTTTACGACCACGTCTTCAAATAAGAAAAACCTGAGGGATGGCTTGCCATCTTTGGCCGCTTTATTTGAACGTGGTGTGATTAGAATACCTTATTCAAAGGTATTTGATACTAAAGATAAAGTGGATGCCTTGTTTGGGGAATTCAATTCAATTGCGTTCCGTAGCGACAAGGATTCATTAGAATCTGTTTCAGGTCATGACGATATGGTCATGTCCTCTTTCTTTGCAATAACTGAATTGAGAAATAATATGGTAGAATTCCGGGTTGACTGGGTATAATATTTTGAGAATATGGGAACTAAATTGAATCCTAATTTCATGGCTGAGTTATTCAAACTTATGTTTGGAAGCCGACCAATAATGGAAATTTGTAAAAAACATTTGAATTATACACTGATCCCTAAAGAGTTATCGGGCTATAAATTTATATTGAGGGATTGCTTTGAGCAGTTTGAAAGGACTTCTAAATTACCATCGTTAGGTGTCATTGCTCAAAAATTTGATGATAACGAATCCATTCAACAAGCAGTAACGGAAATAAAGAATGCGGAACTTGTTGATGCGGAAATCATAATCGATCAATTAGAAAACTACATAAAAGATACTGAGTTTCAGATTTTAAGTAAGCGTGTCCATGATTTATATGAAAGTGGAAAAAAGGAAGAGTCTATACAATTAAATGCGGACGAAAGCAAACGCATTCTTTCCCTTTCTTTAAGAGACGCAGGCGGTAAGTTTATGCACGTTTTCAAAGATTTTAAGGAAATCTATGAACGGAATAGGCATACCGTAATTGAGGAAGTTACTGGTCTCAAAGTTCCTTTTGGAATTGACGCTTTGGATGAACTTTCCAATGGGGGGATGGACACAGAAATCGGGGATTTGGCTTTATGGATAATGCGAAGCGGTGTAGGTAAATCCACAGTTTTGAGATGGGTTGGGATGAATTCTTGTTTGCTGGGTATTCCTACCCTCCATATTCAGTTGGAGGGGAGTGCATTGAGTGCATATAACAAGTATAGCCAAATTTGGACTCACCAAAGCTATCGTAATATTGTTCGTGGAAATATAAGTGAAGAAGATTGGAAAAAGATTAACCGTACCCTAAATGAGATGGAACATTGGGGGAGGGAGTTAGAGGTTTATTCTTTTGAAAAGTTTGGGGAGCCAAGTGTTTTGGATGTACGAAATTTGATTCTTGAATATGAAAAGATACATGGACATAAACCGAAGCATGTGGTGATTGACTCTTTAGACCTGTTAAAAACAGGTATGAATAATAAATTAGACAATGATCCGGCCTATATAAAATATAAATTACAGAAGTGCGCTCAATTGCTTAAAAATATCGCTGTTGAGTTCAAACTTGCGATTTCCCTTGCTACACAGACAGGGGATGTTCCTATGGAAATTTGGAATGACCCCGACAAAGTAATTGACAGAAGCTATACAGAAGGAGACCGAACATTGGTTAAACCTTTTTCGTTTGTGTTTACTGGTAATAGAACTTTGTTAGAAGCCAAACAGAATCTATTACGTATATTTTGGGATAAGGCTCGAGATTATCAATCACAAGGATTGACAGTAAAAATAGTAACCGATTTTGATCATGGGCGTTTTTACAATAAAATAGAAACGTTAAATCTTGGAGAAGCAGCTACAATAGCAGGAGGAAAGAAAGAAAAGAAATCTAAGAAAAATGAAGTAGTGGAGCAGGTATGACACAAATTGATAAAGAAGAGGTAATATCTGCATTAAGCCTAAAACCTTTTGGAAATCAGGGCTGGTTTTCCAATAAGGACGAATGTCCCTTTTGTGGTAAGAAGGGAAAATGGGGAGTTATCTTTACAGAAGAAAAAAGCGGTATTTTCCATTGCTGGAAATGCGCCAATAAGACTTCATTATACAATTACCTCAAAGCGATAGGCCGATTGGATTTGGCACAGGTAAAGTATGAAAGTTCGTTAGAATCCAAATTAGTCCCTCTCGTTTACGAAAAGAATTATGATGATGAGTTAGTATTACCGGAAGAAGTAAGTTTACCTCTGAGGCTGAAACCTCTCCAAAAAGACGAGTATTTAGATGGCCGTGGATTCATGGATTTTCATTATAAAGAATTTGAGCCAAGTTATACGAAATCTGCATTGGAAAAAAGGTTGAATAATTATATAATATTTAAAATAAAGCATGAAGGAAAAGTCGTTGCATGGTTGGCTCGCAGTAGATATAGTAAGGAATGGCATAAACAGAATTTAGAGGATTATAAGAATGGAGTAGGAGAACTTGCTTTACGTTACCGAAATAGTGAGAATGATTTCACAAAGTTAGTAGGAGGTTATGACTTGATTCCTACAGGCTGTAGAACTGTTATTTTGGTCGAAGGAATATTTGATAAGGTAAATATAGACAGGATACTTCATTTGGATGTGGATAAATCGTTGGCTTGCTGTTTTACATTTGGTAATTCAGTAAGTAATATTCAAATGAGATGGTTGAAGGAAAAAGGGATAGAAAACGTTATTTTGATGTATGATTATGGGACTGTGAAGGAATCAAAGGATAACGGGTTGCGCCTTTCTAAATACTTTAATACGGAGATAGCCTTTATTCCAGATGAAGGAATTGACCCTGGAAATATGACCCTGGAATATTTTGACAGGGTGATGCAGGATTTGAAAACACCGATTGAATTTTATACCGACCGACTATGAAAACGAGGGATTTACCAACGCCAAAATATTTAAAACGGCTGCAAATGGAGTTCTTTTCCTATGTAGTGCGTTCTATCATTTATTCTGAACCATATCGGCATATAAATGACGATATCGCAAGGAAGAAAAGGGAAAAGATCGTTTCTATGGGTAAACGGTTTGCTTTAGATACGATATTTGATTCAAAGGAAAATTTCATTAACTTTTATGAAAACAAGTTTTTAAAAAAGAGTGGTTTTCCTAATTTGACGTATGCAGGCACACCGAAAGATGAAAAGATAAAGTTTTGGGATAATTTCTATCTGTTAAAAGAAGGAACGCATATTTTCCTAAAAGAGGATGAAAGTGAACATGTGGTTGAAGTAAATGACCCTGATAATCAGGTGGTTTTATTGGAAAGTAAATTAGTATATTTTTATAGGGATTTAATAATCAATTATTTAAGTTATGAAAAAATTAAGAATTGTAAACACTTCGAACAATGAACTTCCTACTTATGCTACTAAAGGTTCAGCGGGTATGGATTTACGTGCAAATTTACAGGAGGATGTAGTTATAGCTCCGGGAGAAAGAAAGCTGATTTCTACTGGTTTAAAAATATCATTACCTGTAGGTTATGAGGCACAGATTCGACCTCGTTCTGGACTTGCCCTTAAAAAGGGAGTTACTGTATTGAATTCTCCAGGCACTGTGGATTCTGATTATATTGGAGATATAGGTGTTATCTTAATAAACCACGGAGAAGAAAGCTTCACAGTATCCAATGGAGATCGTATTGCTCAGATGGTGATTGCTAAACATGAAACCGTTGAATTTGAACAGGTGGAAAGTTTGGATGAAACTGAAAGAGGGGCTGGAGGTTTTGGTTCCACAGGCAAAGTCTAATTAAAAGAGGGATTTATTTCCCTCTTTTTTATGTTAAAAATTTGCATATTACAAATACAGTTACGATATTTGTATTGTCAAATTAAAGCATAATTACAAATGGAAAGATATGAAATTGGGGAAGTTGTAGAATGGCAGACCGGAAATATGATTTCTCGGGGAATTGTTTACGATGACGATGGAGGAGAGGAAATTGAAATAATCTTGGTGGATGTAAACGGGAGAGAAGCCTGCTATCATTTAAAAGTAAGGAGGGAAATATTAAAAAGGTTTGAGAATGTATAACAAGAGGATCATTTGCGATATCGATGATACCATTTGCCGGACTTTAGACCGTAATTGGGAAAATTCTGAACCTATACAGGAAGTAATTGATAAAATTAATTACCTGTATGATTTAGGATGGGAAATTTGGTTACTGACAGCACGAGGGCAGCTTTCTTGTAATGGGGATTGGGAAAAGGCAGATAAAAAATATCGAACCATTATTGAAAAATGGTTGCAGGCTCATGGAGTAAAATATCATAAACTATTGTTTGAGAAGTATTTAGCGACTTATTATGTGGATGATAAAAACCTTACCCCTAAACAATTTGTAGATTTACAGGTTGTACCTTTGGGCGGTGGTTGGTCTGGTTCTATGGTAGAATTACGAGATGGTAAAGTCTACAAACAAGATCGTAATGCTATCAATACTATCAAATGGTATAGTAAGTATGCAGCTGATGAAAAATGTCCGTTCAAGGTTCCTACTATTTATTCTTTGATTGGAGAAACTATTTGCATGGAGTTCGTTAGGAGTCAAGACCTGTTTCCGGACGATTTTTGTAAAAAGGTGATTGAGTCCTTACAATTCTTTAGATATAGAAAAGATTGTTATAATATTGGGTTTTCTTCATACATTGAGAGGATTGAAAATCATTGCCAGTTTAATAATAAATTTCATAGTATAATTCCAGCACTTTATAATATACAGGGCTTTATGGATTTATACTCAACCGAATGTCATGGGGATTTTTCTATCCATAATATATTGGGAATGGAAAATGAACTGTATTTGATTGATCCAATTTTTGAAGAAAATGCTTATCATTCTTATCTTTTAGATGTGGCAAAATTTAGATATTCACTTTTAAGAGAAGACAAAATTTCGCTATTAAATATTTTTGATGAGTATATGAATTTTTCAAATATTCTTCCGCAAAAGGAGGTCATGAATGTTTTAGAAATTTCAGAAGCTATTCGTACGTATAAGTATGCACCTGAAAGCGAAAAAGTAAAAGTAGAAGAATTTATAAACAAAGGATTATCATGTTTGAAAAAATAATAGAATTGAAAAATAAAGGAATGTGCATTGGTTTTACTGCAAGTACATTTGATTTGCTTCACGCTGGACATATTGCAATGCTGGAGGAAGCACGTTCTATGTGTGATTTTTTGATTGTGGGACTATTGACTGATCCTACAATTAGCAGGCCAAACCTAAAGAATAAACCCGTTCAGAGTATGTATGAACGATATGTTCAATTACAGGCTGTAAAAGGAATAGATATGATTATCCCATTTGATACCGAAGAAGATTTGGAAAATATGTTACTTATGATAATGCCTACTAAACGTTTCGTTGGTGAAGAATATAAGGATAAGGAACATACAGGCAAACATATAGAAGGGATTAAGATAGTCTATAATGATCGTAAGCATAATTATAGCACGAGTGAATTAAGAAAAAGATTGATATGAAAACTTGTAAGAAATCTAATTTAAAAATAGCTTATATAGTCCATTCTGCCGATCCTATGGGAGGATTCCCTCAACATGCGGAACTTGCTATCCGTGGATTAAAAGAATTAGGACATACAGTTGATTTCTTTTTGTTAAAGTACGGAGAACATTTTAGAGAGAAATCTGGAGATGTGCGCTTCTTAATTAAGCAAGGGAAACATGTAAATTTGGAACGAGGATGTGGTACAGGCCTTCTATATGAGCCGGAAGCAGGATGGGTTGAGGGTTTTGTAGGTTTCAAAACGAAGGAACAGAAACTCCGTTTAAAAGAAAAATTAGAGGGGTATGATGCTGTTTTTTGGCACACTCCATTTTGGTTTAAGCAGAAAGAAATATTGACAGATACCGATTGGCCGGAACTATTGAATCTTTCTAACCCTGTTAATATTGGGATGGTTCATGATGCTAATTTACGTGGGAATAGTGCATGGCAGTACCATATTTCAAAATATTTTGATAGGCTTATTACTGTTCATCCAGCTTCCTATAATTCATGTTCAGTGTTACCTGTTCCTCGGGTAATGATATTCAATCCACAGGATTTATCAACGGTGAATTTTGATAAGACCAATTTTGATAATATTAAGAAAACAGGGATTATATTCTCTCTTCAAAATTGGAAGGCTTCTAAACATGTGGATGACCTTATTCGTGCTATTCCATATTTAAGGGATGATACATTCGTCGTTTTGGGTGGTTCTGGAATTGAAAAGAGATACATGGAAGCAAAGTTCAAGCCTAAAGATAAATATATGGTAAACCGTTCTTCCGATCCGGACTGTTTGGAGGAAAATATAGGTAAACAGATTTTACCTTTGGCAAAATCTACAGGTAGAGTGGAAGATGTATTCTGGGTAAATCAACAAGAAAGGGACATTATATTTGGAGATACTGCATTCTTTATAGATACGGCGTGGTATAAGGTGAATAAAACATTGGGTTCTCATTTTTCAAGGACTTTGATTGAGAGTATTATGCACGGTATTGTTCCTATTGCTCGTAATTTGGGTCTTTCAAATAATGAGGAAGGAAATGGAGAAGTTTTTCAGGCTGGAATCAATTATTGGATGATACCTTATGACGCAACCCCTAAACAGTTTGCAGAAAGTATTAATGAATTGATGGACATAAGTAGGGAAAAATATGACGAGATAGTCCATAATAATTATGAATTGCTTTCTTTGTTTGAATATAAGTATATCGCACAAGAATATGAAAGATTAATAAGGGGAGAAGAATGCGGTATTTATGGGGGTTATGAAACAGGTGAACCTACCAGAGAATTTATTGCCAAAGCCGACGCGCAATGGTTTGGAACGGGGGATAAAAAAACTTTTGCTTTTAAACATGAATAGAGGATATTCTCAGATGAGTTTTTCATTATGAAAATGTTAAAGTTTCAAAATTTTTTGAAAAAGTCTTGCGCAATACAAATACACTTACTACATTTGTAATGTCAAGTTAAGGCAATAAAAATTAGTATAACAAACAAAAATTTTGAAACCATGGAAAAGCAAGAAATGGAAAAGAAGTTCAAAGGGTACAACACTCAGCTTCTGCAGAACAAATTCAAAAAGTCTACTTCTGAAGTAGAAAAAGAAATAATCGCCAGCATTCTTCAAAAAAGAGGAGTAATGTCTATCGCCGAGGGGGTTAAAGGTTACGCTTACGATGAAGAGCAGGAAAAACCTTTTGAAGTGGAAGACAAAAATGTGCAGGAAGAAGTTCCTGTTCAAAAAGAGCCAAAGGCTAAAAAGGAAAAAGTTCAAAAAGAAAAAGTAATTAAAAACGGCCTGGAAAAGTACCACCCTGTTTATATTCAGGCTTCCAAAGTTACGAAGCTTCAGGCAGGAGATGAAGTTCGGTTCATTCGCAAAAAAGTAGAAGTAAAAGCCGTAATTTCTCAATTCTGCTACAAGAGTTCTCGTGGAGTGGAAGAAATTATCTGCAAGGCAGGCGAAGATAAAATCTTTTGGGTACGGACTTCCGTGGTCATTAAACACATGGGATTATGAACTTCAAACCAAATGAAAATTTTCAGTATTATCTGAATTTTATGGTTGAGCGCATGGAAATATTCTGGAAAAGATATTTCCATGTGCCTTTTCCATTAACTGATGACCCTATTTTTAGGGAATTCAAATTTACAAATGTTTACCGTGCATTAGACCGAGTAAGCCAGTATCTAATAGGAAATGTTATTTACAATGGAAAGGAATACTCCAGAGAGGACATGTTTTTCCGTATTCTGTTGTTTAAGCATTTTAACAAGATTGAGACGTGGGAATGCTTACAAACTGAATTAGGCGATATTACTTTAGAAACAGATTTTGAAGCTATCGTTGAAGTATTGGACGAAATGGTTCAGAAAGAGCATGTTTATAGCAATGCTTATGTTATAAATTGCTGCTTCTACCAGATGCCAAAGTATTCTTATATTCAGGGTTGGTCAAAGTACAGAGCGCATTTGGATATTTTCAAAAAGGAAATATTTGAGAATGGGTTTGTAAATACATTGCTTGCCGCAAAAAGTCCGCTGGAATTGTATGATTTACTCCATTCTTTGGATATATATGGAGATTTCACAGCACAACAATATGTCTTTGACTTTATGTATAGCCCTCTGTTTGATTTCAGTGAGAATGATTTTATTGTAGCTGGACCCGGAGCAAAGAGGGGGATAGAGTGGACGTTTGATTTTGAAGGGAAAACAAACCGTAAAGGACGGATTGACTATGTAGCTGTGATAAAGTGGGTTCACGAAAATCTTGAGGAGTTGCTTGCGGAGTGGCAAAAAAATCACCCTGGAAAAGAATTCATTCCTTTGCCTGGACGGATGCCTACTTTGATTGATTTACAAAATTGTTTTTGTGAAACTTCCAAATATAGCAAAGGGATCGGAAATAGGTTTTCAAAAAAGAATGAACGCATAAAGAATACATTTAAACCGAGTAAAAAAGAAATTGATTTTGTATTCCCTCCTAAATGGAATATCGTGATGCCGGAAAAATAAATATTAACATCTAAATTTATAGATATGAAAAAAGTAATTTTGATTATGTTTTTATTGATTGCTGGTTTTGCTTCGGCCCAACAATCAATGGGTTCGCATACTGGTTATATGGAAAATGAATCTATGATATTTTGCGCTTATGATGAATGTTATATGAAAAATAGATTGGTTGGAACAATTTCATTAGATCAGTTTTCCATAACTTACGAAAAAGGGACGAATATTTATCATATTCATATAAGCTCTAAAGAGAGTGAGGCCTTTATTAGAGTAAAATTTAAGGAAGGAAACGATCGATCTGGATATATTTATGAGGGGGTAGAAGAAAACTCAGGGATGAGAGTTGCAATATTTTGTAAAAATAAATTGAGTTTATATACCAAAAATTTTGGATTTGATTCTGTAACTCAGATTAAAGATTTTGAAAAAGAAGGAATAAACTTTATTTTCCCAAAGACGTTAGTTATTTCTTCGGTAGCTGTCATTAAAAATTAGTAACTAATATATTTGTTAAAATATTTGGTTATTATAAGTAATGTTAGTTTATTTGTATTAAATATTAAATAACCGAGGAAAATGTTTATAGCTGAAAATTTAAATCAGGCTCTATTAATTACGGGGAGAGCTTTATTGGAAAAAGGGGTGTGGAGAGAAACACGTGGATATCGCTGTTTGGAACTTCCACACCCTCTTTTATTGTGTATTACCAATCCTACTGACCGATACTGTACCATTCCTGAGAGAAAATGGAATAAATATCTGGGATGGGTGGAAAGCCTTTGGCTTGCGATGGGTATTAACGATATGAAGATGCCTTCACATTATGTGAAAAATTTGTTGAGTTTTTCAGATGATGGGAAATATATGAGGGCTGGATATGGACCACGCTTACGAGGTTATAATGGAAGCATGGGAGATTATAAGTATTCAACTCCTCCTGTTGGGAGACGTGGTGTAGATCAATTGAAGTTCGTTATTGACACTTTACAGAATGAAAAAACAAGTCGGCAAGCCTGCATAACTATTCATGATCCTATAAAAGATGATTATGAATGGAATGGGATAGAATACGTTCTAAAGAAGACAAAGGATATACCGTGCACCCGTACACTTCAATTCATGGTAGTGGAGGGAAAACTTGACTGTACCGTTACAATGCGGAGCAATGATTGTATTTGGGGAATGTCGGCTGTGAATGTGTTCAATTTTACCCTGATGCAAGAATATATCGCTGGAATACTTGGTTTAGAAGTTGGTAGATATTACCACTTTGTAACAAATTTTCATGTGTATGAAGATAAGGTAGGACAATTAAAAGCGATAGTTGAAAACAATAATGTAGAGGATTATAGACCTAATCATTATGTGCAATATCTTTTGAAACCTTCAGTAGAAGATTTTGATAAAAATATTGATATTGTTTCTATATTTGAAGAAAAATTAAGAAAAGGAAAATTCAATGGAAGTATTACTGAATATCTTGATTTGAATTTTAAAGGGGAAAATACCGCTTTATGGCGTGATTGGTGTTTAATTTTTTATAAATATGCCTTTCCTACTGAAAAAGTATGGTTTATTAATCCTCATCTAAACGATTTATTCTCAAAGTGATATGGAAACAGTATTAAGCTCAATTTTGAAAATGAAAGACGTGGAACGTTTTAATGGGACACGTAAATTACAGGGGTATAACCTGTTAGAACACTCTTATATGACAGCTATGCTGTTTCGTACCTTTGCCTCGAAAGAGGATGTAGCGTATGATATTAATGTTTTTGACTATGTACTTTGTCATGATATTCCGGAAACAATCACGGGGGATTGCGTTCACCCTGTAAAGTATTTCAATGAAAAAACTTCTGATTGTTGGCACACTTTAGAGGAGGAAATACTCAATGCTAATCCAGGAATAAGGAGATACGGAAACATAGCCGAACATTTAACCGAAAGGCAGTATGCACTCTTCAAGATGTGTGATATTTTGGATTTAGCTATTTTTGTCTATCGTGAAATTAAGCTGGGGAACACATTGCCAGCTATGATTAAAACGTGGAATAAATGTCATGAATTATTCAGGAAGTATTCCAATGATTGGGAAGATTTCCCACATATAAAATCATTCGTTGATAAAGAATTAAATTTGGGTCAGTTATGAAAATTAGCGTAACAGGTATTATCGGAGTTATTGGCTCCGGAAAAGATACCTATAAAAATTCAGTTATAGATAATTCTGAACATTGCATTGTTGGGGATTTTTCGGACGGTGTAAGGGAATTCGTTTCGTCTTTTATAGGTTTCCCTATAAGTTCTTTAAATGAGGAGGAGTATCGCCGTTGGAAGGATAATCATGCGGTTTTCGTTATTGGGCGGAATAATTTACCTAATTCAAAGTTGACTGGACGCAGGTTGCTGGAAAATGTTGGAAAAACTTTACGAAGATATGATAATTCTTTCTGGGCAAATTATTGCGCATCTCAAATTTATAAAGAAGCTATTTCTTTAAAAGATTCTGGATTTAGCGGTAAATTGGATATCTGTTTTGGTTCGGTAAGGTATGCAGAAGAAGCTCGTTCTATATTTGATTTAACGAAGGATTTAGGAATGAGTTTTGAGGTTGTTCCAGAATTGAAAATGGTGTTTACGAATTATAAATCTCCATTTTACAGCATAAGAGATGACGAGAGTGAATTCTTTGCTCAAGCATTTGTTAATATAGGGTGCAAACATTTGGAAGACATAACTCTTAAAGTTGCAGACACAATAGGATGGAAGAACTCATAAAATACTTAGAAGATAACTTCATTAAATATAAAGTTATTGCAGAGAACGTCGTAGAAATAGGAGAAAAGACCTATGGTTTAGCAGTAGCCAGACAGCAGGATATTATTGATGAAAATGGAGTTATAAAGCCAGGAAAAGCAGAGAAATTATTCATGCGTAATTTTCAATTTATAGGCGAATTATTGACGAATATGTCTGTTGACAATTATGTTTATAAATTCGGTTCTCAGTGGTATTGGCTTCCTGTGGGTAAAGAAAAAGAGGTTACACTTACAAAGTTACGCTATATTGGGGAAACTACTTATTCAGGTTCTGAAGATTCATTTCTTGGGGTTCATGGTTCATTTGAACTTATGAACGGTTCTGGTCATTATGGAGAATGGGTTGATAAAGCTAAATTTTTAGGAATTAAAAATCTTGGGATTTGTGAACGTGATACTTTGGCTGGTGCTTTAAAATTCCAATTAGCTTGCCAAAAAGGAGGAATCCATCCTATTATAGGAATGGAGGTAACAGTATATCGTCCCAAAGAGGATTTATCTTATACAGTAAAATGTTTTGTTGAAAATGAAAAAGGTTGGGATAATCTTTTGGGGATTAATAAGGAGATAAATTGTGAAAATGGTAGGTATGTAGAAGAGGATAAATTTTTTGATTTGACGGATGGTTTGGTGGTTGTTTTTGACCCTAAAACATTGGATTTTAATAAAGTTCCGTTATTAGTTGGGTATTACCAATTAGACACCGTTGAATATACGAAAGTTGATAGAGATAACTGGTACTTAACCAATTTGAGAGAATACATATACAGCAAGTTAAAGCCTGTAGCAATTTGTGATGCTTATTATTTGGAGGCTGATTATTCTATCATAAAACAACGGCTTAATTCCATTGCTGGAAAATCCACTTATGAAAGTCATAATCAGTATTTTAAAAATTGGGATGAGTATTTGATTGAATTGACTGCTTTATGTAAAAATAATGAGGATGGAGATAGTATAGCAGCTGAATTATTTGATGTAGCTATTGAAAATTTACATGATATTGTTAAGCGATGTAAGTTTACGATCCCTGTGAAAAATAGGCATTTACCAGCCTATAAAATGAAGCCTGAAGAAGCTAAACAGTTTTCTAATTCAAAGGATTTGTTTTGGCATTTAATAGAAAAGGGCATAGAGAATCATCCGGAATTCATTGATAAATATGGAGAGGATGCCGTAATTGAAAGAATTCAGAAAGAGGTAGATACTATAGAATATGGAGAGACTATTGATTATTTCCTTATTCTTTGGGATATTGTGGGTTGGTGCAGGAAAGAAGGAATTTTGACTGGACTCGGCCGCGGATCGGCGGGAGGAAGTCTTATCGCGGCACTTTTGGATATAACCCGTTTAGACCCTATTGGATTTGATTTGCTGTTTGAACGTTTTTTGAATAAAGGACGTGCAGGTTATTTTACTGAAGCAGAGACTATTGAAGTAACTTTAGAAGATGGTACTGTTAAAGAATATTTTCCTGAACAATGGGTAAATGGAGGAAGTAAGCAAGCTAAAGAGTTAAAGGTTGGAGATAATTTTGTATATTGATAAATATAGGATATCATGAAAATAACTAAAATCGAAAAAAAGATTGGGCAGCGATTCGTTCCGGTTTCGCTGCCTGATTAATCGCCCCCTCTGGGCGACTGGAGGGGGCAAATGTACATAGATACAGACTTCCCTGGAGAAGTAAGGGGAAGAGTAAAAGAATACATGGAACAGCGTTATGGAATTACGCAGGTGTGTTCCGTGGGAACTTATTCGGCTTTACAGCCACGACAAGCAATAAAGGATTTTGCTCGCCTTATGGGTATTCCATTTCAAGATGTGAATATGGTCACAAAGATATTGGAAACGAGCGATAGGAAGTATGAAGATATATTTATAAAGGCTTGCGGAAATGGCAGATTGATGGCCTTTATTCATAAATACCCTGAATTGATAAATGAAATTTCTATAGTTTTGGGCGCACCCAAAACTCAATCAATTCATGCTTGCGCAACCATGATATTTCCAGATGAGCACGATATGTTCCATTGGGTTCCGATACGAAAGCAGGAAGGAATGTATGTTAGTGAGTGGGAAGGAAATGAAATGGATTCTGCCGGGTTTTTAAAAGAGGATATCCTGGGGGTTAAACAGTTGGATAAATTCCAGAATATATTGAAATTGATAAAGGAAAATCACGGGGTTGATGTTGATATTTACAATTTACCTTTGGACGATAAAGAAGTTTACAGGTATTTTAAAAATGGGTGGAACGGGGATGTGTTTCATTTTGGTTCTTCTGGCCTGACTTCCTATTGTAAGGAAATGCAACCAGATAATATTGAGGATTTGGTAGTTGCTATTTCGCTGTATCGTCCGGGAGCTATGGAAAACAATTTCCATAATGAATATATAGCTCGTAAACGTGGAGAAAAGCCTGTTGAATATTTTGTTGGTACAGAACCTATTCTTAAAAATACGCTGGGTATTTTCTGTTATCAAGAGTCGATAATGCGTTTGTGTCAGGAGTTAGGAGGACTTTCTCTCGTAGAAGCTGATGACGTGCGTAAAGCAATGGTAAAGAAGAAGTATGAGGAACTCACAAAATACCATGGAAGATTTATTCAGTATTATGTTGAAAATTTTAAAGTAGATAAAGAATATGCTGAACATGTATGGGATGCAGTAGATAAGGCTTCCAGTTACCTTTTTAATAAATGTATATCAGGAAAAGAAAAAATAAAAAGGCATAGTAGGACGAATGACAGTTGGCATCCGACCATATCTGAAATGTATAAGGTTAAGAATGATAGGGGTTGGGCGAAGTTACACGGTCATTTAGCTCTGCATACTAAATATAATGGAAAGTCAGGATATGGATGTTCTTGGTCTTTAAGAGAAGATGGTCGTTTAGTGAAGAATAGGATTAAGGATATTTATTATCAAGGGGTAAAAGAAACTTTTTCTATAAAATTAGAAAGCGGTAAAGTTATATCCGTGACTTCTAACCATAAATTCCCTACAAATAATGGATATAAAAAGGTAAAAGAATTAGATAAAGAAAAGGATTTGTTATTTGTTTATGATGGCTACGTTAACGAACCGAAGAAAGGATGCTTTACAGATAAAACAGGGGTATTTCCTTTTTTAGAAAATTCAGAAGTTGAAAAATATGAATTGAATTCTTCTAAAGGAATTGAAGGATTTACTTCTAAGGGCCTTTCTACTAATTATACTAAATTTGATTATTATAGAAAAAAATTAAAAAAAGATTTTTGTGAAAAATGCGGAAAGAAACACCAAAGGTTGGAAATTCACCATATAGATGGTGATCATGCTAATAATGAATTTGAAAACCTAATGACAGTTTGTCCCTCTTGTCATAAAAAATTTCATTATAAAATCGGAAGAACCAAGATGGGAGAGAAAGGTTTGGCTACTCATTTTGAAAAAATATTATCTATAAAATCAAACGGGGAAGAAGAAGTTTATGATGTTGAAATGGAGAACCCTTATCATTCTTTTACGATAGAGAATGGAATTGTAACTTGTAATAGCCACGCAGTCGCCTATACCTTAACCGGATATATTAGTCAATGGTTGAAAGTTCATTATCCTTTGGAATATTGGACTGTAGCATTCTCGTATGCAAGCGATGAAGACTATGCTGTATATATCCAGGAGATTAATGCTTCGGGAAATACGGAGATAGTTCCTCCGGATGTTAACAAATCGGAGAAGTATGTTTCTTCGGATGTTAAGACTAATAAAATGTATTGGTCATTACTTAACATAAAACAGGTTGGAGACCGTGCAGCTGATCAAATTTTTAATGAACGTATTGAGAATGGTGAGTATTTTTCATTAGCAGATTTTGCAGACCGTAACCTTTCCTATAAAGAAAATAAGGTAAATAAGCGGGTTATTGAGAATATCATTATGGCAGGTGGATTTGATGTGGTGGAAAATATAAAGAAGCCACACGAGAGAATGAAGCTAATAACCGATTATAGGGAAATGGTGCGACAAAAAGTTAATGAAGAAAAAGACATTTTTGTTAATAACCCAAAAACAGCCTTTGATTGGTGGTGGTTGTTACAGCAAAAAGCATTGACCGGGTTTGCTATTTTTGATTATAAGGAATTGATCAATAAATACCTTGTTCCTAAAGTAACAGGAGAGTACCCGATAATTGATTTTGATAAAGCTAATAGCCCTGATTTTTATAATGGGAGAAATACGTTGATGTTGGCAGGCGGAATAGTACATGATATATTCATTAGGAATTCTGCAAGGGGTAATTTTGCGAGACTGGTACTTGAACAGAACTATAAATTTTTGAAAGTAACCATATTTTCTCAATTTTATGAGGAGTTAGAAAGTTACTTTGCCAATGTTAAAGGCAATATCCTTTTGATGAATGGTTCGATGGCTTACGACAATTATAATAAAGAGCCGTATTTGCAGACGAGAACTGACAGTAAATTTGTAATTTTAACATAGATAATTTGTATATTAAAAGTACACTAACTATATTTGTAAAAATAAACAGGAATGGAAAAAGTCAGCGAAAATAAAGATGCAATAGTATTGCATCTCGGTGAAAATCCGGTGGTTCTTTTATCAGAACCATTTAATTCTGAGATTGACGTTGATGCTTTAACCCGCATTGATTATACTAACCTTATTGGAGAAATGGTTACTATTTCGGCTTTGATGAATAAGGTGGGTAATTTGAGAGCAGAAGCAGAAAAATGCCTTTCAGATGATAAATTGGATTGCGATATATATGAAGCATCCAAGAAAAAATCATGGCGTAACGAAGCCAATCGGGAATCCGGAAAATTCATGGTAGACGGGGAATCCATAAAATTAAGTGAAAAGGCTTTGGACGAAGCTATACTTTTAGACCCGTTGTACCAGCAAAAGAAAAGAAAAATAATCAGCTCCCAAAGAGTTTTCAGCATTTTAGATAGCTGGTTCTGGTCAGTAAATGATAAGAGCAAAAAGCTCAATAATTTAGTTAAACCATTAGAACCCAACGAATTTGTAAAAGAACTTATTGAAGGGAGAGTTAATTCATTCATTATCAAAAAACCAAAAATTTAATTATCATGGCAAAATTTGACAGAAGCCAATGGAAACCGACCCCCATTTCGGCAGTACAGGAAGAAGAAAATCGTTCCAAGGAAACCGCTCGCTTTTTCGGGTCAAACAATTACACCACGTATTACACCATAGAAGATGGCGAAAACGAATTCCGTATTTTACCTAATCATGAGCCTGGAAAGAGTGCCTATGTAGCAACCCGCACCGCATTGCTCGAATGCGAAGGAGATAAATACGAGAACGGACAGATTGTAGGTAAGGAAGTTCGCAATAGAAAAGTATTTATTGCAACCACGCATTCCGCAGGTAAGATGAAGGAAGACCCTATTGAAACCTACATTGAGTTCGCTCAAGAACTGGCTAAAAGTCAGTTTGATGACCCCAAACAGCAGGAGAAATTCCTCAATCCTATCCGTGGATACAGACAGGGAACAAAATGGGTTCCGGGCATTTTGCCAAATTCTGAGTTCGTTGCTTATGTAGTAGGAAAGCAGGGTATCGGCCGAGTGAATTTGCGTAACAAGTGGCTGAAAGATATGCAGGATTTGTCTATCCAGCAAACAGCAGGCGACGTGATTGCTATTGATATTTTCAGTCACCCGACGCAGGGATTCCCGTTGGTTATCCATAAAGGACTTTCCGCTCAAAATCAAACGGAATACAAAGTATATACTCGTCCGTTGAAAGTAGGTGAAGGATGGGATGATTTCTTTAAAAAGTATGCTATTACGGATGAACAATGGAATACGTGGGAAAATTTACCTCATCTTAATGATCTTTTTGTAGGATCGTATTCTCAAAAGGATTTCAATATGGCTTTGGACGGCCTGAAGCGTTTTGATGAAAAACATGGGTATAATATTTTCGGTAATGAGGAGTTCCTGGATAGAATTGAAGCTATGGCAGAACTTGTTCCGGAAGATAAGCCCAAAGCAGACGCAGCACCAAAATCTCCTAAACCAGCCCCGAATGAGGTAAAGAAGCAGGATAAATATCCTCAGGATTCTCGGATTAAAATGTTCTTGAGAGAATATCTTGCGGAGAATGCTGAAGTTTATGGGGAAGGAGCAGAATTGCCCGTATTTGATACTCAAGAGGAACTCCATGAATGGTATGATATTGCAATGGCAGGAGGAGAACTTCCATTAATGCCGTGGAGCAATGAAACAGCATCTACAGATGAAGCACCTGAACAGGAAAAAGAGGTTCCTAATCCTGTGAATACGGATGTAGCTTCTCCTGTAAAGGAGGGTTCTCACCTTTCTGCATTGGAACGTATTCGCCAAATGAAAGGGGGTGAATAATCATTAATTAGCCCCCTGAAAAGGGGGCTTTTTACTATTATATGATATGAAAGAGGCGATAGCTATACTTTCAACGGATAAACATATTACCCCACGTAATTTATCTGAAATGTATGACTTGTTCAAGCAAGAAATCATTTTGGCAAAGGAACGCAATGTTTCTAATATTATTTGGCTGGGGGATATATTTAATAGCCGTGAAAGCCAACGGCAAGAGGTTTTGACCTTTTTGTCAAATATTTTGATTGATTACAAGAATGCAGGGTTGGAAATATATTGCATTCCTGGAAATCACGATAAAACGGATTACAATTCCTATGATTCATTTTTGGATTGCTTTATACTTGCTCCACATTTTCATTTATTGAAAGAAGCAAATTCTTTCGCATTAGGAGGGGTAAAGTTTGATTCTGTCCCATTCTTTAATGAAGAAAAATGGCTGGAAGAATTTAATAAGATTCCAAAAAAGGAGGCAGGTCAAATATTACTTTCCCATATAGCGGTGGATGGTAGTGTGAATAATGACGGTTCAAAAGTAAGTAGCGAAAAGATAAAACCGTCGATGTTCAGCCACTATAAATCAGTGTTTCTTGGACATTACCATAATGCGCAACAAGTAAGTAAGAACATTTTTCATTTACCTTCTACACGTCAGAATAACTTTGGGGAGGACAATGAAAAAGGATTCACTATACTGTATAATGATTTTAGCACTGAATTCATAAAATCTAAGTTTATAGAATTTGAAAAATTTCATATAGATTTAGATAATTCCTCTGTTGAGGAAGCTATGGAATTGGCTAAAACCATAGAAAAGGAAAATGTACGTATAACGTTTGAATTCAGCGGAAGTGATGATAAATTACGTGCGCTGGATAAAAAGTTCTTTATCAATCTTGGAGTAAGCGTTTCTACTAAAAACAAGGATGTTGAAGTAGAGGATGTTGAATATGCCGAGGAAGTAAAGAAAATGACAGACGATGATATAATAGAACATTTCAAACGTTTTTGTGAAAAGAATAATTACCCCTTTGACGAAGGGATCAAATACTTGAAATAAAATGGCACTCGAAGATATTGTTAATAAAATTACGAAGCGGTTTGGAAAAGAATCCGTTTCCCAAACTATACCAGATGTTGAATTTTTGACGTCAGGTAGCCTCAGCCTGGATTTAGCTTTAGGTGGAGGCTATGCTAAAGGGCGCGTTATAGAAGTAGACGGATGGGAAAGCTCCGGGAAGACGACACTTGCTCTACATGCTGTTGCGAATGTTCAAAAGGAGGGAAAGATCGCTGCCTATATAGATACCGAACATGCTTTGAATCTTAATTATGCAGAAGCATTAGGAGTTCAGGTTGGTGGGGATAAGTGGATTTTGAGCCAACCCACAAATGCAGAGGAAGCACTGGAAATAGCTCGTGAATTGGCAAAAGAAAAAGAAATAGGAATAATCGTTTTGGATTCTATTGCTTCGTTCGTTCCAAAGTGCGTACTACAGGGTGAAGCAGGAGACCAAAAGATGGGGGTATTGGCTCGACTTTTGAGTATGTGGCTCCCTACTTTGATTCCGGATATTCAAAGAACTGGATGTATCGTGTTTGCTATAAACCAATTCCGTGAGAAAATCGGTGTAATGTATGGATCTCCCACGACCACTCCCGGAGGTAATGCTTTAAAATTTTATTGCAGCCAAAAATTGGAGATTACTCGTATGGGAAGTGAAAAGGACGGGGATGAAGTGTATGCCAATAAGATTAAAGTAACAGTTCGTAAGAATAAGGTTGCCCCGCCTTTTAGAACAGCAAATTTCTATATTCGTTTTGGTCAGGGTATTGATTTAGAGCGGGAAATATTGGATTTGGCTATAGAATTTGGTATTGTGAAAAAGGCTGGTTCGTGGCTTTCTTATGGCGATACAAAATTGGGACAGGGAGTAGATAATGTACGTGAGGTACTTTTGAACAATCCTGATTTGTTTGAATTAATTTTTAAACAAGTAAAAGAAAAATATGAAGCCGTGCAGTCTTAAAGCTACTAATTTCCTTTCTTTTAAGGAATTAGAATATAATTATATAGATAGCCCCGTGTTGATAAAGGGTGAAAACTTGACCGAGATAGACAGCCAAAAATCAAATGGTTCTGGTAAATCAGCTATTGAAAACGCTGAAATGTTTGCTCTTTTGGGCGTTTCTACAGCAGGTAAAGATACTTTAGACCGTGACTTGATACATTGGGGAGAGGAGCAGGCTTCTGTCAGTATGGAGATAGTTTGCCCTATACGAAAGGAAACTCTATGTATAACCCGCACAATATTCCTAAAGAAATCTTCTACATTAGAAATTTCCATAAATGGAACACCAGCCTCTTTCAGTACAGTAAGAGACGGCAATGCGTTTATATTGGAGTGGCTTGCAATAAGTGCGGAAGACCTCAAGAATTATTATATAATTTCACATGGAAATTATACTTCGTTTTTCACAAGCGGAAATGTTGAGAAAATGAAGCTTATAAGTCGTTTTTCTAATTTTTCCAGCATTGATAAAACTTCTGCTGCTATAAAAAAGGATATAGAAGCTCTTAATGAAATTAAAGCAGAAGTTGAACAGCGGATGAATAAGAAGCTGGGAGAAAAAGAGGTATATGAACGACAGTTGGCCGAGGAACAAGAACGGGATTTGGAAGAGGAATACAATGCTAAACGTGAAGCATTGCTTAAACAGGTTGAGCAGTATGAAGCAAAAGAGGTTGAATCCAAAAACAGCATAAAGGAAAAGAAGCAAAAGATTGAGGAATGCAAGTCCCTGATGCGAGAAGTATTGACCAAAGGTAAAACCATAACCGAGGAAATAGATAAAGCAAAGGTTGATTATACTGAAATTTACAAAGCAATAGATGAAGAAGTAGGTAAAATCAAAATTGAAAAATCTGAGCATGAAAAAAGTAAAGCCAAATTAACAGCCACTATTGAATCTATTGAGGGCAAATTGGCGGTTCTTCGCACTAAATTGATGGGGGTAATAGCCTGTCCCGCTTGCGGTCATAAGTTTTTGCCTGGAGAAAATACGGATGAATTGTCTTTAAAAAAGGAAAAGGATGAGTTTGAAAAAGAGGTAGATGAATATGCTGTAAAATTGAAAGATGAAAAGGAATCCATAAAAGAAATAGATGGTGTAATTTCTACTTTTGAACAGGAACGCCAAAGCACGCAGCAGGAAGAAGAGGAGCACCTCATCGCTATCCGTAAATTGCAAACCCAATTACATTCTATCAATTTACAGGCAAAGGAGCTTGAAAGTAATATAAAGATAGAAGAAGGGAGCATACTTGGACTTGAACAAAAGATTAAGGAGAGTCAGGAGAATTGCCTCAACCTAAAAGAAACTATCCGTAAAATGGATGAAACAGGGATTGACGGCAATACGGCAAAAATAGAGGAATTGGAAAATTCTATAAAGTTGGCACAAGTTTCCGCTAATAAGGAAAGTAAAGAACTTGATAAGATAAATACTCAAATTTTTAATACGACACAATGGATCACCCGTTTTAAGGAATTTAAGCTCTTTCTCGCAGTAGAACAGTTGGAAGTCATACAAGGGTATGCAAACAAGTTCCTTCGTGCAATGGGGACAGATTTACGAGTCAAATTGGAGGGATATAAAACCCTGAAAGATGGAACAGTAAAAGAAGAAATTACTGCATACATTGTAAGGGATGGTTTAAAAAAGTTCTGGTCATTCAGTGGAGGGGAACGTTGCCGTTTGGAAATAGCAATGATGCTAACTATACAGGAAATGATAAATTCAACCAATCCTTATGGGGGTTTGCATTTCTTACATATAGACGAGGTAACTGAAGGGATTGATGCACTTGGTTTAAGTTTGATTTTGGAATCACTCACCGAGTTCAAGTTTCCTATTCTGATAACTACACATGTCACTGAAGTGGTGTATCCGGAGGTTTTGACTGTTGTAAAAGAAAATGGAATAAGTAGAATATTATGAAAAGAATAGCAATGGGGGTTGACCCCGGAAAAAAGGGGTTTATTACTTTTTTAAGTGAAGGAGGAGAAGTGATTGAATATGTACCACTTTTGGAAGACCCAAATAGTAAGTATATAGATTTTACTCATTTGCGTAAAATATTTAAAGAAGCAACGGTTGATTTAAATAAGAAGATTCATTGTGTGATAGAGGATGTACATAGCATTCCAGGAAGTTCCGCTCAATCCAATTTCAATTTCGGTTATATTGTGGGGGCTTTGGAAGAACTTTTGAAGAGTTTTGAAATACCGTTTACAAAGGTAGCTCCTAAAACATGGCAGAAAGAAATGTGGCAAGGTGTAGCTTTGAAAAAGAAACTTTCAAGTACTGGAAAAACACAGGTTAATGACACAAAGGCAATGAGTCTGGAAGCGGCAAAGCGTTTGTTCCCCCGTGAAGATTTTAGGAGAACAACCCGTGCAATCAATCCAGATGACAATAAAGTAGATAGTTTATTAATGGCTGAATATTGCAGGAGGAAATTCTTATGATAAAGTTTATATGTAAAAAATGTGGAGAGGAAATCCACATTGGAAAAGTTCGTTCTACTTACAATAAAGAAACTCAGAAAATGGAGTTTCTTGACCGAACTGTTTGCCCTAAATGTGGAGAGGAAATGTCTCCTGAAACGTATGGGGGGATAAATACGCCAAATGTTTTGAATTTTAAGCAATTACCTGATAGTCAGAAGAAAGCTATTTTGAAAAAACGTGCTCAAAAGCATTTTAAAAAAATAGGCCACGAAGAAAAAGAGTGGCGTAAACGTGAAACGATAAAAAATTCAATGTTATGAAAGAATTCTTAGAAAAGTGCTGGCAGTTGGTCAGCATTATTGAATCCCCTATATTGGTAGTAAGAGTTTTTGATACTCCTTATGCCTTTTTGGCAAAAGATTTCAAGGTGAAACAACCTTATGCTCCTTGGAATGAAGTTATTGGGCAGGATATTACGTCTATGGTTACTGAGATAAGCATTTCAGCATTAGCCGAAGGGAATAATAATTACCTGTTAAAAGCACAGAGTTTCCCGGAACTTTCTTTTAAATTCGGTCATGATGATTACATTGTGATGAATTATAAGAGAAAAAATGTGTATTAAAACTTGCACAATACAAATACACTTAGTATATTTGTAAAAATAAAACTTTGAAGCAATGATAGACATTGGCCTGTTGAAACAATACAATGAAGCCTACCGAGCAGGAAAACCGGAAATAAGTGATGCCGAATATGACGCTATGGTGGCTCAATTAAGGGATGAAGACCCTGATAATGAATTTTTCAAACATAGCGTAATAGAAGAAGCAAAGGAAGAACGGATGGAAACGTTGCCTGTTCCTATGTTTTCTTTGGAAAAGGTTAAGTCTATCGATGAACTCATTTCCTGGATTAAAAATTTTTGCCACGACCCTCATGATTCTTTTTATTTGACGATAACCCCTAAATATGATGGTATTTCTTTGCTTTATGATGAAAATACGGGGGCGATGTGGACTCGAGGAAATGGTATAGAGGGGCAAAGGTCTGATGAGTGGGGGAAAATTATGGGTATTAAAAAGATGCCCATGAATGTGGATTATTGTGGCTCTGTTTTGGCGTTAAATATGCCTTATACATGGGGAGAAGCAATAATTTCAAAGGAAAATTTTAAGAAGATTCAAAAGGATACTTCTTATAAAACGGCAAGAAATTTAGTGGCTGGTATCTTTAATTCTAAGAAACCTAATGAATTTACAAAGTATGTTGAATTTATCAGGTATGGCGGAGATGTTCAGGATTCCATTATGGAAGTAATGAAACAGATGAGTTTTGATATGGTGAATCAAAACAAAGATAAGGTTCAAGAAATGGAAGGAACATTTGATGCCGATGCCCGTGTTTTTGGATGGCCTATTACTTTATATGAAATTAACAAACATTGGATAAATCAAAAGTTGCATTCTCTCTATGAAAAGTGGTCAGAAAATTACAATATAGATGGAATTGTGATTGCTATTGATTTCTTTGGAAAAGAGGGTATAGATTTGAAAGAAAGATTAGCTAATGGAAACCCGAAATATAAAATAGCATTTAAAGACCCTGCATGGTCTGGGTGTGCAGATACGGAAGTAGAAGAAATTACTTGGAAAATTTCAAAGGACGGTAAGAGCAAACCTGTAATTAATATAAAACCCGTTCAAATAGGAGGGGTAACTATCAAGAACGTTACAGGTTATAACGCTAAATATATGGTAGATAATCATATTGCAAAAGGTTCTGAAATTCGTATTATACGTTCTGGAGACGTTATTCCTAAACATATTGCCACATTAAGCCACAATGAAGCAGAATATGAAAGAATGATGGACGATATGATGGAATGTCCTTCTTGTGGTGGTGCTTTGGTGTGGGATGAAAATATGGTTGAACTTGTTTGTCAAAAAATAGATTGCAAGCAAAAAAGAGTCGGAAAATTAGTTTATGCCTTTGCTACTTTAGGCTGTGAGGAATTCGGAGAACCTACATTAACGAAATTGTATGACGCTGGCCGTTGTTCGCTTCAATCAATTTTCTATATGAGTGAGGCTGAATTGGAGGAAATAGAAGGAATTGGTCCGGCATTGGCAAAAGTTATTTATAATCAGCTCGCAAAGTTAAAAACAGATGGAGTTCCTTTGGCTCGCCTAATGACCGCAATGAATCTTTTTGAAGGAAAGATAGCTGAAAAGACTTGCCAAAAAATATTGAATAATGTAGTTTGGGAAGATGTTTTACATTTGGTAAATGATTTTGAAGCAGAAAAATTATTACCTGAACTTTGTAAGATAGACGGGGTTAGTGAAGTTACTGCACAGGCTTTTATTGAAGGAGTGCGGGCTTATCTGAATGGAAATGATGTACCTGTGAAGATAGCTTATATCAAAGAGGAAAATAATTCATTTGAGGGACAGATGGTTGTGTGTATGACAGGTTTCCGTGATGCGGAATTAACTGCCAAATTGACAGCCGATGGGCATAAAGTTGTGGATGGGGTAACGAAAGAAACGACACACCTGATTGTTAAGGATAAAAATTCAACCTCATCTAAAATGAAAAAGGCTCAGAAAATGGGTATAAAAATAGTACAGAGGGATGAATTCGTATGGTAGAACGGTATTATTATAAGGAAGGGAATTTTCTTTATTTCGGTTTTAAGTACGAAAAAGAACTGGTAGAGGCGGTTAAAAAACTACCTCAAGTTCTTTACAACCCAATGAATAAGGAGTGGTATGTGGAACTTGCAATATGGAAGAATGAGGAAATTTTAAATTTTATACGAAAATTTGAATTTGAGGAATACAGACCTCAAGTAGTTGGGAATTGTCCGTTCCCGATGATCCCTGTTCAGGAAAAATTCACTTTGGAAGAAGTAGCCGAAGCAATAGAAGAACTCAACCTAAAAAGAAAACCACGTGATTATCAAATACAGGGAATTCATTATATCTTAAATCATGGGAATTGTATAAATGGAGATGATTGCGGTTTGGGTAAAGGGCAACCCTATGGAAGTAAAGTTTTATCTATAAATGGATGGGTGGAGATTCAAAATTTAAAAATAGGAGATAAAGTTTGTGCGAGCGATGGTAAATTTTATAATGTCACAGGCGTTTTTCCTAAAAATGAAATTGATACTTATAAATTTAATTTTTCAGATGGTTCCTTTTTTGTGGTTGATGAAGATCATTTACATATAGTAAGAACTAATAATGATAGACAAAGAGGAAGACCGTGGAGGGTAATGTCTACTAAAGAACTATTAAATTGTAAAAATTTAAGATATGGAGTGGGGAATAAAAGTAGAAATTATGATCTCCCTATTGTTTCTCCGATTAAATTCAGTAAAAAAGAACAAAAAATTCACCCCTATATTATGGGGTGTATGTTAGGAGATGGTTCTTTTAGAAGGATAAGGTTTACTTCTGCAGACAAAGAGATAGTAGAAAGAATAAGAAAACTCTTACCTAAAGGAATATTATTAGAACAAAAAAGTGAAATTGAATATAGTTTTAAAACTGGGTGGAATAAATTAGCTTATCATAAAAAGCATTGGTTCAGAGAATATTTTAAAGAATTAGGTTTGTATGGGCTAAAATCTCAGGATAAGTTTATTCCAGAAAATTACCTATTTTCTTCTGTTGAAGACCGCATTGAATTATTAAGAGGACTTATGGATACCGATGGGACTATAAGTTTAGGAACAAGTGGTTATTCAACGACGAGCAAAAGATTAAAAGAAGATGTTTTATTCCTAATTCGTTCTTTAGGAGGAAGACCTACTGTTTCTCATGGAATTGGTTCTTATAAAAAAAATGGAATAAAAAAGATTTGTTCGGAGGGCTGGGGACTTACTTTTTCCTTAAAAGGAATAAATCCTTTTTATTTAAAAAGAAAAGCAAAATTTTGGAACTCATTTCCGAGAGATAATGGTTTATGGATTGATAAAATTGAATTTGAGAAAAAACAGAAAACAGTATGTATTTCTGTAGATAGTCCAGATAATAGTTATGTTACGGAAAATTTGATAGTGACCCATAATACGGGTCAGATGATTATAGTTTTAGAACTTTTGGACTTGTTTCCTTGCTTGATAATTACGCCTGCTTCTGTTAAATATGGATGGAAAAAAGAATGGGGAAAATGGACAGACAGGGAGGTGAACATAATTGATACCACTAACAAGGTGAACATTTTTGATGCTCCTGTAAATGTTATTAATTATGATATTTTAGGACGGAAGAACAAGGAAAAAGGAAGTATTGATTATGTATTTAAAGAAATAGCAAAGGTTAATTATAAAGCGGCTGTTTGGGACGAAATTCATTTTGCGAAGAATTATAAATCCATAAGAGGAAAGATATCTCGTAAATTGGCACGCCGTTTGCCTGCTGTATTTGGTTTAAGTGGTTCCCTGATAATGAACAGGCCGGAGGAAAGCATCAACCCTTTGAATATTATAAAGATGTTTGATGTTATATTCCCCAGCTTGCAAAACTTTCAATTGCGTTATTGTAATGCCAAAAGAACGACATTCGGTGTCGATCTGAAAGGACATCATAATGTATTGGAATTACATAATCTTTTGAGGAACTATTGTTATATACGGAGGGAAAAGCGTGAAGTATTGACAGAATTGCCCCCTATTTCATCGACGGTTGTAGATTGTGGTTTAACTAATACCACACAATATCATAAAGCAGAAAAAGACCTTATCTCTTACTTGCAACAAGTAGACGTTGAAAAAGTAGAAGCAGCGCAAAGGGCTGAACATTTGGTAAAACTCTCCCTACTCAAAACCCTTGTGATTAAGGGAAAGATGAAAAGTATTGAGATTTATATAGAGGAGTGGTTAGAAAGTAATGATAATGAAAAATTAGTGGTATTTGGCACACACCGAGAACCCCTGGAAAAGTTAGCAGAAAAATTCAATGCTCCTACTTTACAAGGAGGATTGACGGCCAAAAAGAAAATGGAAATAGTGGAACATTTTCAAGTTTCAGATGACCGTGTTATCTTTTGTAATATAAAGGCCGTTGGAACTGGAACGGATGGTTTACAAGAAGCAGCGAGCAATATTGCTTTTATTGAATTACCAGATGTTTATACCGATTTAGAACAGGCTATTTCTCGAGTTGAGCGACAAGGACAGAAGTTTTCAATGAACGTGGCCTATTTACTTTGCCCTGATACGATTGATACCAAATTATGGAATTTACTGCAAAATAAGAAAAGCGTTACAGATGGGGTGAATAAAGGGATTGCAGATGAAAGTTCTATTAATTTGGAGTTGTTAAAAATGTATAAAGTGTAGCTAAATTATTTGCACAATATAAGTATTGTTACTATATTTGTAAATGGAAGAAATTACAATGTTCACGGATGGAAGTGCTTGTATAAAACCTCCAAAATTAGGAGGGTGCGGGGTTTATATTATCCATGGAGAAAAGGAATATTTTATTTCAAAAGGATATGTAAACACAAAGACAGGTAGGATGGAAATTTATGCTCTGTTATACGCCTTGCGTTTGGTGAATAAAGACATGGAAGTAAAAGTAACTATTTATTCTGATAGTCAATATGTTGTAAATTCTTTGACGAAGCAATGGGTTTTGAAATGGCAGCGGAATAATTGGGAAGGAGCAAAGAATGTAGATTTATGGGAACAGGTATTGGAAGAAATAAGAGAACGTCCTAAAATGAAGTTGAGATTAAGATGGATAAAGGGACACCAGACAAATTTTGAAGATGAATTAGTGGTTGGAAATAATATAGCTGATATGTTGGCTGATTATAAAAATCACGATAATTATATAAAGGATCTGTAATGGCAGGATTGGATAAATATAAACAGGCTATTTTAGACGTGTATCAAAGCACCAATAAGAACATTTTTGTAAAGGCCACAGCCGGAAGCGGAAAGACTTATTTGCTTTTGCAATTAATGAAGCATACACAACCTTTTAAAAGATGCTTGTTTTTGGCCTTTAATAAATCCATAGCGGAAGAATTAAACAGGAAAGTACCAGATGGTATTGAAGTTGCAACGATTCATTCTAAAGCCTTTAAAACACTTTTAGGAGCATTTCATTATAAACCGAAAATAGTAGAGAACAAGAATTTTCTGGTGGCTAAAAAGGTAATAAGTGAGGAACCTTTTGGGGAAAATCGGAAGAGATATTTTTCCTATTTATATAATATTATCGGCCTGTATAATTTGCTCAATTTAAATCTTGCATTCACATTTGAAGATGCTCGTAAAGTGTGCGAAATGTATGGAGAGGAAATGAATGAATATCTTTGGAAAGATATTACCGCAATTGATATAAAACGCACAAAGGAGGAAAGCTGTTTACAGATGAATGGTTTTTGTGAATTGGATTTTACGGATATGTTGCTTCTTACCTATAAATATGTTCCGGATGAACGTTTTCCGAAGTATGATGTTGTGTTTTTGGATGAAAGTCAGGATATCAATCCACTGCAGAGAGAATTGATTTTGAAAATGATCAAACCAAATGGAAGACTGATTGCAGTAGGGGACGATAAACAGACTATTTATTCGTTTCAGGGAAGCAATCTTAATTCATTTGAAATGCTTTCAAGCAGATCTAATACGGAAATAATGCCTCTTTCTATGACTTATCGTTGTGGGAAGAAAATAGTAGAGGCAGCTAAAGAAATTTTCCCCGAAGGAATTGAAGCATACGAGGGGAATGAAGACGGAATAGTACGTCGAGGAAACGTATTTGAAGCAAGAGAAGGAGATTATGTGCTTTGTCGTAATAATTTTCCTTTGGTTGAAGTATTCATAAAATTAATAAGCCAGCGGAAAAAGGCCGTTATCTTGGGTAAAGATTTCGGTAAAAGCATTTTGAACATTTTGGATAAAATCAATAGTTTGGATGAACTGGATGAATTGCTTGTGAAGTGCGCTAAATTATTGAAGGAAGAGGGAATTCAGAGGCCGACATTCCATCCAAGATATATTTCTTTGCAAGAAAAATGTGATATTATACGCCTTGTTTATCGTACTGTTGGAGAAACATTTATTTCTACAAAGGAATTAATTGAAGAAATGTTTGGAGATGACAATGGAGCAAGTGCAGTTACATTAACCACCATACATAAATCCAAAGGGTTAGAAGCTGATAGGGTGTTCTTTTTACAACCTGATTTGATTCCTTCTAAATACGCACAAACTGATTTGGAGTTGTATGGAGAGCGTTGTTTAAAGTTTGTAGCAATAACCAGAGCAAAGAAAGAACTAATATTTTGTTAATATGATTACTCATTTTAATAAAAAGACGGCATGGAATCGTAGGAAGGATTTTAAGATTGTTCCTGGTACTCCATTTTTGATCCAGGTAGTGCAATTTAAGACTGATAAATGGGGATTATTTTCTCCTTGCTTAATGATTACGCCAGCAAGAAAATCAGGCAGATTTACTTTTTTGGAGGAAATGATAGAACAGGTATTGGAAGAAGCCAAAGAAGCAAAGATTATAAAGCAAGAAGAGGATAAGATAATAGAAGATTTATGCCATAATGTAGGGTATGAAACGTATTATGCGCTAAGGGTTAACATTAAGAAAATCTTTGCTAAACATACAAAAATGTCCCATTGTAAATCGGGAAGTAAGAGCGGTAAATATTTAGAAACGGAAAGTATTGAATTGGAAGTACTCCCGTATATAGATGAAAAAGGAGAATTAAATTATAAAACGATAAGAAAGGTTGTGATATGAAAACAAAAGAAAAGTTTAAATTATATGTTCCCGTGACGAGGAAATTAAGGTATGCAAATACTGAGAAATATGAATATCATACTACAATGCTGAGTGCTGAAAAAGTGGAAGGAGTTAATTTGCATTTACCACCTAAAGAGTTGATTTTAGAACATTTAGGTGTAGAAAGGTTAAAATTAGAAAAAGACCCAAATTATAAGCCTATTCCCTTAATTATTCGGTTGGAAAAAACTATATTTGCCAAAGCCCAGCGGGATATAAAAATCAAAACAGGGATGGAATTACAATATATCCCATTGACAATTTCGAGCCAGAATGTTCCTGTTTGCGTGATGGCAGAAAAAGAGGAAGAAAAACAAAATGAAAATTAATTTAAAACAGATGCAAAGTAGAACAGATAAACGGAAAGAAATTTCCGAGTATATTTTTGTTTCAAAGTACTCAAGGACGACCAATGGAAAGAAAGAAACGTGGGATGAAGCAGTTGCACGAGTGATGCAAATGCACTTTGAAATGTTAGAACCCGTTGCAAAGGATAAAAAACTATTTAATGAAGTATTTCAGGATGTGTGGCAAGGATATCAAAAGAAACAGATTTTAGGAGCCCAACGTGCATTGCAGTACGGAGGGGCTCAATTAAAACAGCATCACACACGTCTCTATAATTGTTTTGAAAAAAATACAGAATTTGTAACTTCAAAAGGAGTTATGAAATTCAGTGATTTCAAAGATGGAGATGAAGTATATGTATTGACGGCCAAAAATAGATGGAAAAGGGCTATTGTTAAAAATTATGGTGAGCAAATTTTGAATTCTATTAGTATTAAAAGAGGTACTCATACTGATATTATTCATGCTACACCTAACCATAGATGGATAAAAAGTGATGGAATAATCACTGATAATTTGAAAGTAGGTGACAAATTATTAAGAACCCCTCGGTATTTTTCTGATTTTTCATGGGATAAAGCAGAATTTTTAGAGAAATTATATTGGTGTTATGGGTTTGTTTATGGTGATGGCTGTTGTTATAAAGGAGGCTCTCATGTTAGATTATGTAAGGAAAAATCTAAGTTTAAAGAAAGATTCATTGAATGCGGGTTTAAGACTTCAGAACATTGTTCTATAAAAGGAGATTTTTTTGCTTATACAGGAACGTATGATAAAGCAGCTCCTGATCCCAATATAGATTCTCCCGAATTGATACGTGCTTTTGTTGCTGGATATTTAGAAGCTGATGGAGAAAAGAATAGGAATAAAGACGGAGGAAGTAAATTTATATCTATACAAAGTTCAGAAAAAAATCATATTGAATTTATAAGAAAATGTTTTCCAATAGCTGGAGTATATATTGTTTCAGAAAAAAATCTAACCGGAGAAAAGACTAATTATGGAATACGTCCTTATACAATAAAATTTAAATTGACTCAAGGACAGGGGAAAATGGCTCCTTGTTTTAGAGTAGATAAAATAGAAGAATTTAAAAGAGATGAAGTATGGTGCTTGGAAGTAGAAGACGACCATTCTTTTATGTTAAAGAATGGTATTCCCACAGGAAATTGCGCTTCGTCTTATTGTAATAGGATTGATTTCTTTAAAGAATTGATGTATTTGCTTTTAAGCGGTTGCGGTACAGGATATTCGGTTCAAAAAATACATACTTCCCAATTACCTAAAGTAAAAGGATGCGATAATAGCCGTAAAGAGGTTTTTGTGGTTCCTGACAGTATTGAAGGATGGTCTTTTGCAGTGGATAAACTTATTCACAGCTATTATGAAGGATTGCCTTGTGTTGAATTTGATTTTAGCCAGATACGACCCGAAGGATCGTATATTTCAGGAGGATTCAAAGCTCCTGGATCGGCTCCTTTGGAAAAGGCATTGAATAAGATAAATAAAATCCTCAGCAAAGTTAAAGATCGTAAATTACGACCCTTTGAACTCCATCGGATAGCTTGTATTATAGCTGATAGTGTGATAAGCGGGGGAATACGTCGTAGCGCAATGATTGCTCTGTTTGATGCCGATGAACAGGAAATGATAGAATGCAAAGCTGAGCCTAATTGGTTTTATGAATACCCTGAATTAAGTCGTGCGAATAATAGTGTGGTGATATTGCCTGATACTCCTAAAGAAGTGTATGATGGTATATTTGAAAATATTAAGAAATTCGGAGAACCCGGATTTGCATTCTTAAAAAATCCATGGTTTTTATATAACCCTTGCTTTGAAGTGGGGATGTTCCCTCAGATCAAGGTAGGTAATGCCATATATTATGGATGGTCTTTCTGTAATTTAACAGAAATAAATGGAGCATTAGTAGAAACCCCTGAAGACTTTTATGTAGCTTGTCGTCGAGCGGCCATTTTGGGGACATTACAGGCATTTTATACTAATTTCAATGTATTAAGTCCTGCCTCTATAAAGATTGCACAGAGAGACGCTTTGATTGGTGTAGGGATAACAGGTATGTGTCAAAATCCTGATATACTTTTTAATCCAGAAGTACAGCGTAAAGGGGCAAAGATAGTAAAGGAATGGAATAAGAAAGTAGCTGATTTGTTAGGGATAAATCCAGCTGCAAGAACGACCGTTGTAAAGCCAGCGGGAAACAGTAGTCAATTATTAGGCACTTCTTCAGGAATTAGTCCTTTCCATTTCCGGAAATATATACGTCATATACAGGCTTCCCACAATGAACAGGCAGTAAATGAGATTTTGAAAGTAAATCCTCAGATGATAACGAAATCACCTTATAATCCAGGGAAAGAATACATAGTAGCATTCCCTGTTGAATTGGATGAAAATTCGTTAACCAGACAGGATTTAACTACAAATCAGTTTTTAGAATATATACGTCTTACTCAAAATAACTGGATTGAAGAGGGTACGAATTTTGAACACCCCTCTACAAAGGAAAACCCTGAACTCCGCATGAATGTGAGCAATACTGTAACAGTAAAAGAAGGAGAATGGGATTTTGTGAGAGATTATCTTTGGCAGTATAGGGATGAATTTTGTGGAGTTTCTTTATTACCAGAGTCGGGTGATTTACAGTATCCTCAAGCCCCATATACGAGTTATTTGGATGAAAAAGAACTTGCTGAAACCTATGGGAAGGGAGCGGTACTTTCCAGTGGTTTGATTGTGGATGGGCTTTCATTATTTGAATCCATTTGGAAGGCTTGCGATGCTGCACGAGGGTATAACATGGAACTCCTAAAGTGTGATAAAAATGATGTAACTGAATTTATTGCTAACCATATAGTAGGAGATCGGTTCTTAGTAGAGATAAATGGTATTTCTATTAGTGATGTAAATGCTGTTATAGATTACCTCAATAATAGAAAAAATGCTCGCCTGGATTGGGTTCGTAGGTTCAAAAAGTTTGCAAAGAACTATTTCAATGGAGACGAGGAGAAATGTGCTAATTGCTTGAAACATGTGGATATTTTTCATAAATGGCAAAAAATATGCGAAACAAAGACTATTAATTGGAGTGATATTGAATGGGAAGAGTTTGAGAGAGAAGCAGGGGAAGACGTTGCGGCCGCTTGTCATGGAGGAGCATGTGAGCTGAAATAAAAATTTTGTTTGTTCCATACTAATTTTATTTTACCCTCTTACAGTATATTGTAAGAGGGTTTTGTATGAATATAAATGTTAAAGATTTGTTAAAATCAACAAAACACTTGCACTTTACAAATACACTAACTATATTTGTATTGTCAAATTAAAACAACAACAATAATTAAAAATTCAAAGATCATGAAAGCAAACATCCAACAAATTCAAGAAATCGTTTCAGTACTTTCTAATGACGAACAGCAGCTTCTAAAAGATACTATCAATGAGGGAAAATGGGGAGACTCGGATTGGGAGTTCTTGGATGAGAACGGTAAAATAGAGACAGTATCAATGTACGGATATTGCACCAATGATGCGCACCTTGCCGGACACTTCAAAGGTCGTATTGTTTCCACGATGTTCAAGTCAATATACAAGAAACTTTGCCCTGAACACAATAACCAAATAGGCAGATACATATCACATTGCAATGATTGGTGGGGAGATGGTTCTGGAGATATGCTGTTTATTCGCTCTTCTCATTATGAAGCATTTGAAGAATGGGCTAAAAATTAGCCCATTCTATGTTAATAATTTTGCCTTTATAAGTAACGTTAGTATATTTGTAAAATAAAAATAAAACAATGAAAAAGCAAGATTTTGAAAAACTAAAGTCCGAAGTTTTGGATTTAGTTTCTGGGGCTATCAAAAATTCAGACCCCGAACTGTATGATGCCTTTAATGAGGGACTTTCCATTGAAGTATTAGGGCTTCCTAATAAGAAACCTATTGAAGAAGTTTTCAAAGGAATCATAGGATATAATCATTGGCTTGTTCGTAAAAAAAGAACAGGTGAGTTTATATTTAATGCTTTACATGATTTAAGGGAAACGGTACGTAACTATGATAAAGCATGGTTTTCTCCTCGTACCTATAGATATATAAAAGTATGGGAATGTGTGAACGCAAAATTGTGGTAAAATTCATAGATGACGACCACGTGGAAATTGAGGGTATTATTTATAAAAAAGAATACCAGCAAGACAGAGAATTTATGGAATATAAATTAAATAAAAAACCAAATTAAAAATGCAAGAAATTGAAAAAGTGCTGGCAGACCGCTTTGTTATTGCGGAGCCTGCAAAAAAAGAAGTTTCAAATTCCGGGTTGGAGTATAACAAGCTCCAGCAACAATACATGATATGCGAAGTATTGCATGTCGGACCCGGAACAAAGGACGTTCCTATGTCTTTAAAAGTAGGAGACAAAGTACTCGTTCCTACTGTAGGAGGAGTAAAAGTAAAGATAGGTGAAAAACATTATCGGGTGTTCCGTGAAATGGAAGCAATGTTAACAGTAAAAGAATAAAAATATGGACGTAAATGTAAAATTTGGAGGAGAAGCCTCCGAGGAATTGTTGAAAGGAATTGATTTGGTTGCGGATGCTGTAAAAACCACTTTGGGAGCAGGGGGAAGAACTGTTGCTATTGACCGAGGACATGGTAATTTGCAGATCACAAAAGACGGCGTAACGGTTGCCCTTTCTATGCAGAAGGACAGCGATCCCGTCGTTAATATGGGGATGCAGTTGGTAAAATCTGTAGCCAATAAAACAGTCGAAGAAGCAGGAGACGGAACGACAACGGCCTCGGTACTTACTCAGATTTTGGTGAAAGAGGGTTACAAATTCATCAAAGCAGGTGTGAATCCTACTAAAATGAAAGTAGGTATGGAGAAAGCTGTGAAAAAGGTAGTGGAATATTTGAAAGACCTTGCCTTGCCTGTTGGGGAAGACTTGGAAATTTTGCGTAACATTGCCACGATTTCGGCCAACAATGATCCTGAGATAGGAGCTCTTATTGCGGGAGCTATGGAGCAAATAGGGAAGAACGGTATTATTACCGTGGAAGAAAGCAAAAGCAGCGAGACAACGATTGAAATGACGACTGGTTTCCAATATCAGGCTGGATATGTTTCACCGTATTTCATAAACACCCTCCAGGGAATGAAAGCTATCTACAATGATGTTGCCGTTCTTATTGTGGAGGAAACTATGGCTTTGCCTGATACCTATTCTCCTATTTTTGATACAGTAGCTCGTACTCGTAAACCGTTGTTGATTTTGGCAGAAAATTATTCGCCTGAAATGCTTAATTTCCTCATAGCAAACAGAATGAAAGGTGCTTTGCAAGTAGTAGCCACGAAACTTCCGTCTTATGGTGAATTACGTAGTCAAATCACAGAAGATATTTCAATTGCCACATGTGCTATTCGTTATGGAGGAAAGACCGGAGTACCTGTGGATGAGGTTACACCTGAAGGATTGGGATTTGCCGAACGAGTTGAATGTGGTAAAAATTCTACCATTATCGTTCGTGGGGGTGGTAATGAACAATCTATTGCGGATCGTGTTACTGAAATAGAAGCAGCTATCGGGGTTGCCGATAACAAGTATGACATTGAGAAACTTCAGGAACGTCTTGCACGATTCACAGGTGGTGCAGCCGTAATTTCAATCGGAGGCCAAAGCGAGGTTGAAATGAAGGAAAAGAAAGACCGCGTGGACGATGCCCTTGCCGCTACTCGTGCAGCAATAGAAGAGGGGATTGTTCCTGGTGGCGGTTCCGCTTTCCTTGGGGCAAAAATCAATTCAGATGAAGCAGTTAGTAAAGAAGGAGATGAATGGATTGGTTACAATTTGGTAATGTCTGCTCTATTGGCTCCGGCTTTGCAAATTGCCGCTAATGCTGGATATGGTTCATTACCTGTAGAAAAGGTACAGGAAGCAATGCACGGAGAAGACAATGCGAATAAATGGTATGGGTTTGATGCTAAAGAAAATCGCTATGGAAATATGCGTGAATTTGGGATCATAGACCCTGTTAAAGTTTGTCGTGTAGCTTTGGAAAATTCTGTTTCTGTAGCAAGCATGACCCTCTCTACTAATTGTGTGATTTCGGTTGTTCCGGAAAAACCAAAGGGAGAAAATTGTAAGTGTTAAAAATAACAAATTGCTTGCATAATAAAGGTATTGTTAGTACTTTTGTATTGGAGCGTTGGAAGGGTAGGTGGGAGATTAACCCCCCCTTACCCACAAAAGAATAGAGTTCTTTGATTTAGGGGGCGTTTTGGTTTTGATTATTGTGTAGCGAAATTTGTTTCAGGTATGAACTGAGCTAATTCATTGTAAAAACTGGCTCAACCAACAAACGCAAAAGTTAAAAAGACCGTATCCAGCAAGGCTGGTAAAGTCATCGCATTTGCTAAATCTGTTATGCAGCCTACAAGCGGACTCCGATTGGTAGCTTAACAGTATCACGGACAAGTTTGCATGCAACTCCTTGAGGGTTGTGGAGTAGAATGAAGTGATTGAGTTCTGGGTCTCTTAAGACAAGTTCCTGTTCTTGTAAAAACCTTGGCTAAACAGGATGGTGGAAATGGTAAAGCCTAATTTACCGACCCCGGACTTTATGTCCTAAACCTGTAAATAAAAACACTTTTCATGCACAGTAAGACGCGGGTTCGAATCCCGCCGCCTCCACACACTTTTCAAAATTGCTATCTTTGGATTTGTGTAGTTTTAAATTTGACAAAGGCTGGTGGAAAGTTTGATTACAAGTACTCCAGCCACTAATTAGGAAGAGTTCTTTTTATTGTGTAATTTGTTTGCTCGAGTGGCGAAATCGGTAGACGCTGAGGTCTTAAAAACCTCTGGACAGAAATGTCCGTGTGGGTTCAATTCCCGCCTCGAGTACAAAGAGATGGGGTTAAGCTAAAATAGAACATTTACAAGGAGTCTTGATGCTTATTTAAAACAAGTGCTAAAGAGGTAACGGTTTACTCATCTTTTAAATTGCGGGTTAGACTGGAGTGGCTCCAGCCCTGTCTCATAAGCAGGAGTACGTAGGTTCGATTCCTACACCCGCTACTAATTTTGGATTAGTCCCGAAGTTATGCAGGGCAAAGACTCGAGATTGCCTGAAGTTAGAGAGATGCACCTGTAATGCTCAGGTTAAACCCTCAAGAGAGGTAATAGTGTAAGAGAAAGACGTTTCTCTCCGGCTTACAATGTTAGACTAATTGCGTTGCATTATCCCCCTTACCTTATTTTGGTTTGGGGGATTTTTATTTAACATTAAAAATTTGTTTTTGTGTGTACTTTTAATTACATTTATGCAATATAAACCAATACTTTATAAAGTTATGTATGATTTCTTTAAAAAAATTCCAAAATGGGTCATAGCTCCTATTTGGTTAGTGGTTTTCGTTTTATGGTATGCTCTTTGGAGCGGAATTGTAAATGCTTTCACAGGGGATGATAAAAATATCCTGTTCGGAGTTATTCTTGTTGCTTTGGTAATAGCCGTTCCCGTTGTAGCAGGTTGGTTCACTTATTGGATCGTAAACAAAGATGAACTTTTATTAAAGGAGCAGCAAAAGAAAAAGAAATAAACGGAGGGAGGTGCTTTTTTCATAGTTTAGTTTTTAGGTTTGGGTTGACCGTCAGTAATTTATGCTGACGGTCTTTTTATTATGTGTTAAAAATACGTTAAAATCAACAAAACACTTGCTAATTACAAATACACTTACTACATTTGTAATGTCAATTTGAAACAACAATAATTAAAAATTCAAAGATCATGAAAGCAATAAACACTTACACCACAAGAATTCATAAAGATGATTTGTTAATTTTTAAAGGGCTTGCAGAACTTCTGATAAGGTTTCCGAAGATGTATCGTACCGAAAATATTTCTAAAAATTGGCTGCTTGTTCATTGGAAAGGGTCTTCCTTGGGAGAAGGAGCAGTTAGAATTAAAAATGATGAACTTCTTGATCCCTATAAGCAAGCCGAAAGATTAAGTAAAGAGGGAAGTATTTTAGTTTGTTAAATAAATTAATAAAAAAAGATAGCAAGATGACTAAAATGACATAAAACGGAATAAGCACCACTACTCAATTGGGAACTGAACGATACGAAAATTTTGAGTTACGGTGGGGAATAAAAGCTAAAAAATTGATACAATATGACTATCGCCATACAGATGGAGAATTGTTCTCCTGTATGAAAACTACTTTAGAATTATGCCGTGAGGCACGGGATTTATGGCTTTCTAAAAAGAAATGATATGAAAGTAGAAGGAGATAGCGCATTATTTGCATGGTTTTTATATGAAACAATAGAAGCCATGCGTAATAAAATCCATATCATGAATGGCTATCATTCTCCGAAAGGAATGGTTATGGATAAAGAATTTTGTGAAATGCTGGATGAAAAACTGAAGCCATATAAGGAGGATCAATTAATTGAAGCAATGACCGCTACAAAGCAAGTTATAGAAGAGTTCAATGCGAGGTTGTTTGTATTAGCTTTAGGAAAGAAGCCTTCCAGTTATAATTAGTTAAAGTTTTTGTATAATATAAATACATTTAGTATATTTGTAATTAATAACAATAAAACCAGTGCAGGTTCGAATCCTGTCCTTTCAACAAAATTAATAGGAAATGAAATACGATTATAAGAAAGCTACAGATGAAATTTTCCCGCTTTGGAGTAAGCGGTTGCATCGTAACAGATACCTCATCAATTATATGCTGGATGAATTTTTGTATGAAAAATTTGGGAATCATTTCAAAAAGAATAGACCCAAATTACGAGGCATAATTTATCAGCAACTCAAGGAAGAAGGAAAGATAAAGGAAGTTTGTACGAATTTATTTGTGAAAATATGAAACATATTGCGAGCGTTAGTTTTGGAAAGGATAGCCTTGCGATGCTGCTAATATTGCTTGAAAATAATTATCCTTTGGATGAGGTGGTGTTTTATGATACAGGAAAAGAATTTCAAGCAATATACGATACCCGTGATAAGGTTCTCCCTTACCTACATAAGCATGGAATCAAATACGTTGAATTGAAACCTGAAATGTCTTTTGATTATAAGATGTTTGAGAAACCCGTAAAAAAGCGTGGGACAAATATCATTCATAAACATGGTTATTCATGGTGTGGCGGGGTATGTAGATGGGGAACAACGGATAAATTGAAAGCAATTGAAAATTATGCAAAAGGTTGTGTTGAATATGTAGGGATAGCGGCGGATGAAACTGATAGGCTTTTGAAGGAAAGAAAGGGGAACAAACGATTTATTTTGGCTGAATTGGGCCTTACTGAAGAGGATTGCTTACGTATATGTTATAGGAGGGGGGTTCTTTTGGGAAGAAAATGGAGTTCGGCTGTATGATATTTTAAAACGAGTTTCATGCTGGTGCTGCAGAAATAAGAATTTAAAAGAGTTGGAAAACATATATAACTATATGCCTTATTATTGGGAGAAATTGAAAGAAATACAAGCAAGATTAAAAGAACCAATGAAAGGGGAAGGGAAAAGCATATTTGATTTAGAAAATAGATTCAGTAGCAATAAATAAAGATAAAAACAATGGATATAAATGAAATATTCCCCACATTCGCAAGTTTGTTTACGGATGAAAATTTAGAAAGGTTTCAAAGGCGGCACCATAAAGAAAGAACCTTTATTGAAGGAGTGCAGAAAAGATTTCACCTGGATATGCAGGTAATGATGGACCAATTGAGTAAACTGATACCTATTTCAAGAATGGTTTATGAAATTGAGTTAGCAAGGGATGAATATGAATTATATGTTTCATATTTGGAAAGTTTCGTTGAGAAATTAAATGAATGTGGAAAGTATGAAGCCCGAATGAACCAAAGTGGGAAAATAAGATGTATTGAGGTGGAAGTGATGATACGTGAATAATTTACCGTATATTTGGGTAATTATTTTATGAAAAGTTATGGCAAAGAAAGAGAAGCCTGTAAGCGGAGGAAACCTGAAATCGGGCAATATAAAGAGAGTAAACCCTCGTAAGAAGAAAGAGGAGGATAAATCACCTAAAAAGGTGGAGGACGTACTATATGGAGAGGCCCTACCTCAAACCAAAACAGTAGTCACCAAGAAGGAACGTAAGAAAGAGGAAGATGAATTATTGGAAGGAATACCCGTACCAAAGGAAGGAGGGTTGTTCCGAATGAAAGACGTAATAGTTACCCAAGAAGATAAAGTAGATATCACCCTACCGGAACATATAGCCCAGATAAAGGAAGACCGAATAAAGGAGCAATATTACAAGTTATACAAGGCAAAAGGAATGATAGAAGCTCATCCGTTGAGGTATGGGAATTATCACGCACGGGGTGATTTTAACAGTACTCTGGTTATAGACAGGTTTGGGCGAAAGACAGAGGATACGGTGAATGATTTTTGCGTGTTAACAGAGGATGAAAAATTTACTATGAAAAATGTGAAAAATCGTCATAACCGCCAAATGTTAATATTACGTGATTTTGAGGTATCTCTGGCCGATAAGCTGGCTATCAAAAACGTGAATATAGGAGCCTCCCGTTCCACCTCATTGATTATTGATTTGGCTGGCAAGTTTTACGCAATAGATGAAATCATCGAGCAGGTGCGTGAAAAGAAGGGATATCACCTCACCTATGACGATTGTAAGCGGGTTATCTCGCTTTATAACGGTATAATTGAACAAAAGAGGAAACAATATATGGCCGATGCACGGGCTTTCCGTGTGGCTACAGAGTCCGGCCGTATTGAGGTGTTGAATAAGTTGCTGGACTACTGGAACCGTGAATTCAATAAGAAGAATAACGCACTGAAAGTCAGTGCGGAGATACGTGCTATATTAGAACAGGCACGTAAAGAGGTGAAAGGAAATCAGGTGGAATTGACCGTGAACGGCCAAATAGATCTGAATGCAAGTATGCAGGGGAAAGCGAACGTTATGCGCCTGATGTCAAGTATTTCAATTAATGCGCTTGTCATAGGTTTAACGGCGGCCAAAGTAGGTATAAGCCCCTCTACATTAATGGCTCAGCTTACTTCATCGTGGTATAAGGACGTAAATGGATTTACGGCCAATGCAGTAGACCCCAAGTCAATTCAGTTACCCTCTCTCCTTATAAAGCAATATAATTGGACTGAAATGGAGGATAAGGCAAACAGTTTCCTACAAAGTGTTCATTCTTTAGCTGAAGATACCGAGTATGAAGAGGTAGAAAAGGTACAGGAAGCAGAGGCAAAACGTACAGCGGTCATGGAGGCTATCCAACGATTAAAGAAAGGCCTCTAATTGGAATGTTTGTTGTTGAGGTAATAGGTTTGTATTGCCTGGATATAAAAGTTCGTGTACGGGCTTAAAAATGGCCTTGTTAACATTAATGAGGTTTAAGTGGTTTTAGTGTTATTAGTAGTATTGAATTTTCCCTTATATAGTATATATACTATATAAGGGAATTTTGTTTTTATAGGGTTTATGTTAATTTTAGAAAATTCGTTGATACTTGAGGGGGTGCAAATCGCATTCTGAATATCTGTGGAGAGGGGGTTATGAATTCAAATGAAATTTATATTTGAATTTTGGCCTGAAAAATGGCAATTTCAGCCAAATTAGTCCATTATAAATACACCAAATGTTAATTTATTATCATAAAGTAAATAATCCAAAACAAGCCCTCAAGAAAAATATCCCCGATTGAATATCAAAATTAAGAACCTTTGCTAATGTTAATTTATTGCTTTATTGATAATATGTAAATTTAGCATAATTGTTAATAATATGTTAAAAACAAAATTTCTCTTGCATATTATAAATACACTAACT
>ERZ780149.125-NODE-125-length-97017-cov-33.797941_pt1 | contig 97017 bp, 70 predicted proteins | sample MGYA00511367_ERZ780149 | MGnify/ENA primary metagenome ERZ780149 (study PRJEB29588, sample SAMEA2153852) | human gut metagenome | biome: human gut; feature: human-associated habitat; material: faeces | place: Denmark | collected 2008/2010 ... | reverse complement strand
GCTGGGTTCAGAACGTCGTGAGACAGTTCGGTCCCTATCCATCGTGGGCGTAGGAGTCATGAGAGGAGCTGTTCCTAGTACGAGAGGACCGGAATGGACGCACCACTGGTGCAACTGTTGTCGTGCCAACGGCATAGCAGGGAAGCGAAGTGCGGATGGGATAAACGCTGAAGGCATCTAAGCGTGAAGCCCACCTCAAGAATAAGACTCCACAATAGACCCCTGGAGGACTACCAGGTAGATAGGTCATCGGTGGAAGCGCTGTAAGGCGTGTAGCTTGATGATACTAATCGGTCGAAAGCTTCATTTAACGCTTGAAAGCTGAAAATGAGGATGGCTGAGCGGAGCGTAAGCAATGCGAAGTCAAGCGAAAGCAAATCTGAAACAGAAAACTGAGAACTAATTGGAACGGTCTAAAGAATCATTCGATGTGCAGTTGTCAGGGTGCAGGACAAGCTAACGAAATAGCCACAATTTCCGGTGGCAATGACGGAGAGGTTCCACCTGTTCCCATCCCGAACACAGAAGTTAAGCTCTCCAGTGCTGAAAGTACTTGGCTGGACACGGCCCGGGAGGATAAGTCGCTGCCGGATTCCATAATCCTCAGTAGCTCAATGGCAGAGCACTCGGCTGTTAACCGAGTTGTTGTAGGTTCGAGCCCTACCTGGGGAGCGATAAGATCAGTCATTTATGGCTGGTCTTTTTGTTTTTGATTGCCCATCCGCAGCCGTGGCAGCATTTGACTTTTTTGGCTTCCTGTGTTATAATCAGCATAACATCATATAAAAGAACCGTCGATGCACTGCGCATAGAAGGGCTTTTAAGTATTTTACTGTGAGGTAAGCGATATGAAAAAGCCGCTTCTGCTTTTTTGCATATGGAAATCTGTCATGCGGACATTACGCGCATGATTCGCTGGATGAGAGATCCGAATGGGACCAAGTACCTGAACGAAGCGCCCGACGTGGCGCAGTCCCTGGAACAGCTTGTGCGGTCTGTGCCTGAACCGATGTACCAGTACCATTTGTGCCGTACGGGGCATTTCTTCATGGTCTGTCATCAGGAAAACGAGAGCGTGGGCTTCGTGAAACTGTTGCCGACGGCGATGGTGGGGCGTATGAAATTGTGTATGTGATTGGCGAGAATGCGCTCTGGGGTCATGGGCTTGGTCAGCAGGCGGTGCGTTCGGCGCTGTCGAAAGCGTTTCTGCACCTGCGCGCCGACCGGGTTGTTGCGAAAGTGATGCCGCAGAATCTTCGCTCGATTCGCTGCGTCCGTGCCTGCGGATTTCAGCAGATGGCGGAAATGCCGTGGCTGGTTCGGCTTGAAATCACGTTTGATGCGTACTGCCAAGCGCTGCGAGAAAAGCGAGCGTGAAACGAAATGCCCAATTGTAAATTCTTCCGCCCGAAACAGAAAAAAGAAGGAAATGGGGGGGAACGTCGAATAGCACAGTGACGAACAGTAGTCAATCTGGTCGAAATTCAGCACGTTTCGGGCGGAGGAGGACTGCGCGTCGGAAAACAAGGAGGTACATCCCATGCTGAAAGACATTCTAACCTTGATGTTAGCCATCGTCCTCTCGTTCACGACCGGCGGATCGGTGCAGGACGAAAAAATGAACGACAGCGTGTTCCAGACGGAGACGATTTACAGCTTCGACGGGCGCCTGCGCGTGGACATCGACGCGACGGAAATGATGGTTCGGCTGGACATTACGGACGAGGAAAGCGGTGACCTGCTGTATTCCTTTTCACCCGTCCGCCGGTGGGACTTCTGGGGAATCTGCTTTGAGACGGACAGCTACAACCTGTGGGTGAAATCCGGCGACGTGGGCATTCTGTGCTACGAATACGATGGCGAAACGTGGCAGTACAATCCGGATGCAGTGATGCCGGACTATATTGAGCAGGAGAGCTGGCACGAAAAAACCACTTCCGCCCCGGAAGCGCAGCGAAGATAACACAATACACCGCCAGCCCGCCGACGCCTAAGCTGCCGACGGGCTGGTTTCTTATTCCTGCTGATTTTCCTGTGCCTGAAAATCCTGAATTTCCGCGCTTGTGGCGAAATCGCTGTCGGGCAGAATCCCGATGACGCGCCCGATGGTCTTGATTTCGTCGTAGGACTTGCGGCGCATGATTTTGAAGTGCTTGTTCAGCGAATGCAGACCGTCGGACTGGTACTGCTTGATGTACAGCGCGCCGTCCACCTGAAAGATGCCGATGTCGCCCGAACCAAGCGGCTCGTCGGTGAATTTCACCAGCACGTTGCAGTGGTCGGGATATTTCGGTTCCATGCTGTTGCCGTTGACGCGGAATACCATGTCCGCGCCGCGCGTGTCGGGGGTCGCGTGCAGGAACGTCGTGTGCCCGCTGGCGGCGAATCCGCTGTCGCCCGTGCCTGCCGCGACTGGGTCATCCGCATATGGCAGTTCCAGCAGCTCTAAGCGCGCGGGATCGGGCGTCAGCTTCGGCGCGGCGGGACGCTTCGGCAGCCCCGGATACTGCTCTTCCAGCGCGACCATCGTCTGCGCGGTCGCGGAAAGCAGATCCTGATTGATTGCGCTCAATTTCCGATAGTTCCGCATGAGGGCACGCTCGGCGTCGTTCCAGCCCGCTTCCTCCGGCGTGTCGGAGAAGAACGCTGCAACGGTGATGCCCAGCACGTTGCATAGGCGCGGGATGTTGGCGATGTCCGGGCGCGTCCGTCCCGTCTCCCAGTTGGAAATCGCCGCGCGCCCCAGATTCATGGCTTCCGCCAGCTCGCCCTGCGATAGGTTCGCCGCTGCTCGCAGGGTACGAATTCGCTCGGCATAGACCAGCTTGTTCTCGCAAATGCTCGTGGCGATAGGCGCATCAGTGTGAGTGTCGGATATTCCCCGCTGGGTGGTGTCAAACTTTCTGCGTGGCATGGCGTTTCCCTCCATTGTCGATTTACTGTGTACAGTATAGTACACAAAGCGGCGGATGTCAATGCGGGGGCGCAAAGGAGAAGGATAAATGGAACGAAAAATCTACCTCTATGACCGTGGATTCTGGGTGCTTTTTCGGATGCTCGGCATTTTCGCGGCGGCGTTGTCGCTGTTTCTGACCTTGTGCTTTATTATGTGGATTCGCGAGAGGGCATTCCTGCTGGCGATTCTTGCAGGCATTGTGGCAACTGTTGCGCTCCTGATGCACAGCCGATGCACAAAGCGGCAGTATGTGGTGCTTGCAGATGGGCGGTTGACCGTCGGGGAAGCGTTTGGGCAGGTAGAAAAGACGTTCCCGCTGGATGCGTTCCCGTATGCGTATCTGTATACAGACGCGAGGTATTGGGAAACCGTTGCGCTGAGCAGAAAACCGCTGACGGCGGGGCAAATCCGCGGGCTGTTCCAGCTGAATCTGGCGAACAGGCGGAATGATATTGTGCGGATTCCCTGTTCCTTCACCAAGCAGGGCAGGGAGATTCGGGCGTACTTCGCGGGGGTGTATGCGCTGGAAGAGGTGCGGTGAGCAGGAAAAGCGGACGTGGGCGGCGAATACAGAAGATGGAGGACCCAAGGAGCAGAAACGAGGAATGCACGAATGTTTCGAGAGGCAATTATCGCGGTTACAAAGGTTGCGGACTGGTACGCGCTTCATCCGCTGACGGTGGAGGAGCTGCGGGAAAAGAACATCGGTAGTAGCGTCAGCATCCGCTATTCGACGCTGGGGAAAAACATGACCCCGATGGGCAACTATGAGCCGTCGCCCATCAACGAGGGCGTGGACAATGTGCGGAAAGGGCAGTTCCGCCGGGAAATTCCCGAAAAAGCCGCAGAATACTTTGCGTATTATCTGGATGAAGAGGGAGAACTGCTTTGCGCGGAAATGAGGGAAAAATCCTGCCTTCGGGAAAAGGAACTGGTGACCGTAGAAGCGCACCGCGTGCTGGACTGGACGGATAACATCAGCATTTATAGCTATTCCGCCAACGGCGGACCTATCAGCGAGCTGATGGTTTATGTTCGCGACGACCGCAAGCGTGTGACGGCGCGGGGGGTTTGGTGTTTCAGTCGCGGCGAGAAAATGTGCTTTTATGGCTTGCTGCTGACCTGCTTTGAATATCACGAGAACGGCAAACCCGCCGCCAGCATCTCGTATAGATTCATTCTGACTGATAAGCAGTGGGACAAGATGCGGGACGGTACGATAGAAGAACCATTTGGGTACAAGGTGCGGATTGAGTAGAAGGGGAGCATCGCAGATGCCAAAAAGCAAAAAATCGGACTTGACGGGTGTAGTCATGTGGGCAGTCATCATCGCGCTTGTGGCGGGGATGTTCTGGGTGGCTGGGTTTGAGACGCTGGAAAAGTGGCGGCATCCGGCGCAGAACGGCGTTCCGAACGTCTTTCAGGAGGACAGAGAGTATTGGAGCCACGTCAATTCGCCCATCGTCGCGGGAAATCGCCTGTATCTGCTGTTTGATGCGTTGCAGCTTGTGAAGGTCTACGACTTGCAGGGCAATTATCTGTATACCGTCAACATGACCAACAAGAATCATCACGGCATTTCTGCGCTCTATGCGAAGGACGACGAAATGTACTTTCGGGAGCAGGCAGAACTCTACTGCTTCAAGGCGGATCAATTCGTTCAGCGGCTGACGGGCGACGCGGCAGAGACAATGCTGGAAACGCTCCGGGCGGAGGAATGCCGCCGGACAGAGGACGATGCCGGAAATACCTACCTGCTTTCGGGCGTGGACATCGTGAGGGAAGCGCCGGATGGCGAGCAGACAACCATCCTGCATCGGTCACCCCTGCTGAACATCTATCAGGATTATCAAATCATCTTCTGGGCAATTGCTTTCGCAGCGCTGGCGACGGCGTGCATTGCGCGCTTCATCGCCAACAGTCGGGAAGTGCGCCAAAGGGAAGAAAATGCGCGCGGCGCAAAGTGAACATCATCCCCCGCGGTTCTCGGCGTTCCTGCCGGGAATCGCTTTTTCTTGCGAAAAAATCTGTGCGAATTGTAAAAACAGCCCCCGACGCTGGGAAAAAGCAGGAGAACAAACACGCCGCCGCGAATAAATCAGAAGAAAGGAAAATCAGGTGAAAGGAAGGGAGGCACGTTGGCGAAGACACGCGCGAAGCGGTATGTGCCAGATGTGGTGGGCAAGGTGGCATTGGTGACGCTGCTGGTTTTGCAGGAGTATTTTTATTGAGGGAAGGGGCATCGGGATGCTGGATATTCTCGCAATTAAAGCGGACGTGTATCAGCTGGAGCGGCAGGGGAAACGCCTCCCGGTTTACCGCTATCTGCGGGAGGTGTGGCAGAAAGAGCCGCCGTCCGAAGGGCTGACCGTGCTGGCGTTGCAGCAGATGGTAGACTATGTGGAATATGTGGATGACTTGACGGTGCTGGGTGAACCGTGGGAAGCAGAAAACGAGTATGACCTATATCAGGATTTCCTGCTGGACGTGATTTCGTGGGGGCTGCAAAAGTATCGCACGAAAAAGCGGTTTTTGTGGCAGATTTGCTATTATGTTAATGCGTGGACGACATTCTACTATATCTTTGGCAGAGAAATCACGCAGGAGAATGTGGAGCAGTGGAAGAAAACGCTTTTTGAGGAAGCAAAGGAGCGCTATCCGGACAGTATGCTGTTTGAATTTATCCCCCACGCGGCGCAGCTTGATTATGTCTGGTTTTACCGCCTGACCGATGAACAGCGGCTGCAAATTCGCTTGGAGGTGGGGGAATGGAACTTGCAGAAGAATGATATGGATCAGGCTGTGCAGTCGTATTTTGATGATGCGTTGACGTGGTATCGGGACAATGGCAGGAAACTGCTGGAAGCAAGAAAACAAGACGAATAATTGAAGGAGAAATCTCCATGAACAAGCAGAACCCCAAAGAACAAAGCGCCTACAACAAGTTCGACGGCCTGATGAACGCCGCGCCGCACAAGCGCTACAAGAGTTTCGCTGTGACCGTGGCGGATTGGGAATCGGTCTGGCTGGACTGCGACCCGAATCAGCCGCTGCCGGACGAGGGCGTGATTTCCGTATGGCCGGAGGAAATGTTCGCCGCCGCCGTCTGCACGGATAAGCCGTTCTTCAAGATGGACGTGCATGACTTCTGCGACCTGCTGGAAGCGCACCCGGACGCCACGATTCGCGTCTTCCCGAACGGCAAAAACTGGACGGATATGGCAGCGGAAGATTTGCTGGAGGACGTGCTCGAAGAACTCGACCGGGTGGAGTGAGGGCGTGACGAATGGATGACTGGTTTGCTGGGCTGATGTAAGAGGGAGAAACAATATGAAAGCGAAGCGTATTTTCTTAGCGGTATTGTTGACGGCAGCTCTGTCCGTCTCATCCGCCGCCCCGGCGGTGCTGGCGGAATCCCCTGCCGCGCCCGAAGTGACGACCATCACCGTATTCCGCCCCAACCTTGGGGAAGAGGACTACATGGGCTTGCAGTCCGTAGACGGCGAAACGCTTCTGCCGCCCGCGTTTGCATCCATTGAGGTGGTGGGCAAATTCGCGATTGTGTACAGCGACGAGACGGATTCGTTCTACCTCTACGATTGGCAGAAGCGCGCGTTCGTGGCGGAATATCCGATGATGTACACAAGCGGCGATTACATCGTCATTGCGGAATCGTGGGAAGACGGGAACTACGGGCTGTTAGATCAGTCCGGCGCGGTGGTGACGGAAATGCAGTGGCTTTGGATGGGCGGTGTGGCGGACGATGTCGTCTGGGTGGCGGCGGATGAGGATACCATGCGCGTGAATCTGCTGCATATTCCGAGCGGAGAGATGCTGCTGGATGAATGGGCGGACTACTGCACCGAGTTTTCCGGCGGATATTCGGGATTCGTCCGCGACGGGCATGTTTTCTTCGTTGATGCGGAAGGCAATGTGCAGGAAACGAGCTTCGTGAGTGTGAAAGAATCCAGAATCGACGGCTGCTTTGAAGTTCAGACAGAAGACGGGGTAACAGGTTACTATCAGCCCCAAAGGGGCGGTTTTATGGATCTGACCATCGAGGATGCGCCGGGCGCATGGAACACGCTGCTCGAAAAGCGCGGCAGAAATCTCTTCGTGCGCAAGATTCATCCGACATCGGAAGAGGTGCTTGCGGTTGCAGACATTGCAGTCCGGGCGTATCAGCGAGAGAACAGGCAGTATCTTCCATTTCTTGTGCAGTACGATTCAGAAGCGGATGTGTGGCTTGTGTATTATGCAGGCTTCGACGAGGACGGTGACATGACACTCGGCGGCTGGAACATTGCCGTTGATGCGAAAAACCTGCAAGTGCTGCGCGTCTGGAGCGACGAATAAGCGCGGCACGGCACAAATCCCCCGCACACAACGATTTGGAGGTGATTCCCCCATATGAAAAAGTTGATTTCCCTGTTCACCGCGCTTTTCCTGCTGATGTCCGCCCTGCCCGCACAGGCGGAATCGCCGGAAATATCGGACTTGCTCACGGAATATTACAAAGAGTATCAGGAGCTTCCGTTTGGGCTGACGGAGGACGAGCTGACCTGCGTGGACGGCGTGCTGTATGGGCGGGACATTCTGCTGATGTATCCAAAGACGCGCACCGATACCTGCTTCGTGATTCCGGACGGCATCGGCTATGTCTGGGACTTTGCTTTTGTGGGCAATGATTCGCTGGAAAAGGTCGTTGTGCCGGATTCCTGCAAGATACTGGGCGCGTTTGCGTTCTGGGCGTGCTCGAATCTTGCGGAAGTAGAATTTGGCGCGAACAGCGAGCTGCTCATTGTGGATGACTTCTGTTTCAGCGAATGCTATGCCTTGCAGCAGATCCGGCTGCCGGATTCGGTGTATCTCATCGGCGAAGCGGCGTTTTCCTATATGCCGCTGCATCAATTCGTTTTCCCGGAGAAGATTGTGTTCATTGGCGACCAACTCTTCTGGGGAACGCCAGTGACGGAGCTGACTTTCCATGCGTGGAGTTTGCCCCAATACATTGGAAGCGAATATTTCAGCACGGGTGATGATGATGCAGAATACCGCATTACACTGCCCTTTGATGCGGACGCTGACCGCTATTTGGGCAACGCAGAATATGTGATGCAGAAAAAGAATGTAACGGTTCTTTTCTGCGAAGATACGGATATGCCGGAGGATGAATAAGCAACATCACACCCCGACGGCGCACATCCCCCAAAATGGACGCGCGCCGCTTTTATGTGCCTTCCTCTGCGAATCGGGTGACATGAAATCCCTGCATTCGTCCATCGCCTTGTTGAAACCTGCCTTGATTTTGGCAAAAAATCTGGTATAATAGTACCAAATCACGAGGAATTATCCTCCGGCGAAAAGGGGCGAGCAGATGCTGAGAATTGCCATTGTGGAAGATCACGAAAGCGACGCGAAGCGGCTGACTGCCCTGCTGGAGTCGTATGCGCAGAAGAACGGCAAACGCTTTGCCATTACATGGATTGCGAATGCCAATACGTTTCTGGATTCGTATCAGCACCAGTATGAGCTGGTGTTTCTGGATATTCGGATGCCGGGGCTGAACGGGATGATGGCGGCGCACGAGCTGCGGGAGATGGATCACACGGTGGTGCTGGTGTTCCTGACGAGCTTGGCGCAGTATGCGGTGGAAAGCTACGAGGTCGAGGCGACGGATTATATCCTGAAGCCCATTACCGCCGCTGCGCTGGACTTGAAGCTTCCGCGCATCCTGAACCGCTGCATGGTAGAATCGGAAGAGGAAGTCGTCATCCAAAGCGGCGGCACGACGACGCGCCTGCGTCCGAATGAGCTGCACTATGTTGAAATCTATGACCATCATATTCAATTTGTCACCGCATCGGGGATTATGCGGTCGTATGGGACGCTGAAAGCAGTGGAGGATGCCCTGCCGGATGTGTTCTTCCGCGTCAACAATCAGACGATTGTCAATCTGCGCTTCGTGACGCATGTGGGCAGCAATGATACGACGGTGGCGGGGCGTACCTTCCCCATCAGCCGCGGCAGGCGCAGGGAGTTCCTGTCCGCGCTGCACCTTGCGGGCATGGCGGAGTAAGGAGGGAGAATCATATGCTGACATGGGAATACCTCGTAGACACCGTGCGTGACGATTTGCCGTTTATCCTCTCCGTCGGTACGGGCTGCGCAATTTCAGCATCTTGCTTGGAGAAGCGCAAGCACTTCTACCTGCGCGTCGCGCTGACGCTTCTGTTGGCATTCTGCTGGATGTATGGCACCCGCCCGTATGTGGGGATGAACATGCAGGGCACAAGAATGGGCATAATTCGCTATATAACAGCGTTTGTGCTGTTCATGCTGTCCGTTCCCTTTTGCAGCCGGGCAAATTTCTGTCAAGCGCTGTATGCGGTCACAGTGGCGTATTCGATTCAGAATATGTGCGAAAGAATCATCCATATTCCACGCTATTCGCTGCCGAATTTCCCGGTGCTGCTGGATAGAAGCTGTCTGCTGGCGCTGATGGCGATAGCACTGTATAGCTACTATCGAATTCTGGTGGGCAAGCGGCGTCAGCGGACGGTTATGGACTTCTCGAATATGAGCAGCTGCATGATGCTGTTTATGGGCGTGGGCGTGGTGGCGATTTCGGTCGTGCTGGACTTGACGCTGTACCGCGTGACCCCGTCGGGCAACCGCGAACTGAGCAACTGCCACAACATCATGAGCGCCGTGTTCTCCCTGCTGACCATTGTCGTCTGCATGAGCCATCTGCGGGAAACGGAAAACGAACGAAAGGCGGATGTCGCGGCGCAGATGCTGTACAGCGAGCAGCGGCGCTATGAGCAGGAGCGGCAGATTCACGACGCCATCAACCTCAAATGCCACGATATCCGCCACCAAATTGCCGCGCTGGGCGATGCAGGCTATCAGGAAGAACTGAAAAAAATCGGTCAGCTGGTCAACATCTACGATGCGGCGCCGCACACGCAGAATGCCGCGCTGGACGTGGCGCTGAGCGGCAAGATGCTGGCGTGCACGAATTTGGGCATCACGATGACGTGTCTGGCGGACGGGCGGCGCATCGGCTTCATGGAGGACAGCGACATTTACGCCCTGTTCGGCAACATCCTTGACAACGCGATTGAGGCGACAAAGACCGTGACGGAGGAGGAGAAACGCATCATCTCCCTGACCATCGGCACGACGGGTGATTTGCTGCTGATTGACAGCCAGAACTACTATGCGGGCGAAATCCGCTTTGTGGACGGGCTGCCGCAGACGAGCAAGGAGAACAAGGAATACCACGGCTTCGGCACACGCTCCATCAAGACGCTGACGGAGAAGTACGGCGGCGACCTGAAAATCAGCGCCGAAAACGGCATTTTCCGGTTGTCGATTATGCTGCCTATCCCGACATGATTGATTTGCAATTCCTTTGCGCTCGGCGAAAGTCGGGCGCTTTTTGTATGCTCCGGTAACGCCGATGCAAATAAAGTTGCAAAAAACGCAGAAAAAGTGGCTCAATCACAATTTGTTCACAAAGCATGTATACTATCCTTGCGGATGTCGGAAACGGCATCAAAACAAACGAATCCAACAAAAACGCAATGAGTCGTCCGACGGAATCCCCTGCCGAAGGACGCTCACATAGAGGACCATGGGAATTTCCCGAAGAAGGAGGGCAGCATTCACGTTTCTTTTCTCTTCTCTTTCGTCTTAAAACGGAAGAGATGCCATGTTTTTCAACACGAATCAATGAGGAGGACAAACATCGTGTTCCAGAGCAAAAAGAGCCATCGGCTGATGGCGCTGGCGCTGAGCGCAGTCGTTGGGCTGACGGCTACGTTTGCGGCGGCAGAAACCGTAACGCCGACCGGCAATACCTACGGGTTCGCCGGAACGAATGCCCGGTATTACACCGACTATATGACGCTGGAAGAAGAGCAGCAGATTGCCAAGGATCTCGCGATTGAAGTGGCAAGCGAAGGTTTCGTGCTGCTGAAGAATGAGAACAATGTCCTGCCGCTGGCAAAGGGCGGCAAGGTGTCCCTGTTCGGTATGCACTCCGTGTCGCTGATTGCGTCCACCAGCGGCTCCGCAGGCGGCTCCACCGGCGCGAACGGCATTGCCGAAAGCACCCTGCAAATAGCGATGGAGAAAGCCGGCTACCGCGTGAATGCGAAGCTGGTTGATCTCTACACCAAGCACAAGACGCTCGGTACGACCAGCAATGAACTGCCGATGAACTACTATTCAGCGGCAACCATCAGCTCCTACAATGGCTATGGCGACGCGGCGATTATCGTTTTCTCCCGCACTGGCTCTGAGGCCGGCGACAAGCTGGTCAGCAACGTGACTGACCACAGCAACCCCGCCGACCATGAGCTGATGCTGGACGACAACGAGAAGGCGCTGGTCAAGCACGTCAAGGAGCATTATCCGAATAAGCCGATTATCGTTCTGATTAACTCCTCCAACATCCTGCAGATTCCCGAACTGGCTGAACCCAAGGCGACCAGCGAATACGGCGTGGACGCGATTTTCTGGGTCGGCAACACGGGCAACAATGCCATCGAGGCGATTGGCAAGCTGATTTCCGGCGAAGTCAACCCCAGCGGCCACACCGTGGAAGTTTGGGAACGCGACTTCACCAAGGACCCGTCCTTCACCAACTTTGGCAACCAGACGCAGAACGTTGATGAAAACGGCGACACGATGGATGCTTTCTTCTATCACAATGGCGAAGCGACCAAGTACGCCACCATTGAGTACCGCGAAGGCATCTATGTCGGCTACAAGTACTACGAGACGGCGGCGGACGACATGAACGCCGAAAACCCCGGCTCCGGCGACGAATGGTACGATTCTCAGGTGCTGTATCCGTACGGCTACGGCCTGAGCTACACGACCTTTGACTGGGAACTGATGCCCGCGGCGGATACCGCGATTACCGACCCCTTCCAGAAGCTGTCCATGCAGGTGAAGGTCACCAACACCGGCGACGTGGCGGGCAAGGAAGTTGTGCAGGTGTACGCCAATCCGCCGTACACCAAGGGCGGCATTGAAAAGGCGAGCGCGAACCTCGTCGGCTTTGCCAAGACCGACCTGCTTCAGCCCGGTCAGTCTCAGACGGTGACCGTTGCCTGGGTTGCGCAGGACATGGCGAGCTACGACTGGAATGACGCCAACGCCAATGGCTACACCGGCTATGAGCTGGAAGCGGGCGACTACGTCATCACCGCGCGCAGCAACTCGCACGATGTGAAGCTGTCCGAAACCTACACCGTGGCGGCGGGCATGAACTGCACCACCGACTACATCACCGGCAACGAGATTGAGTCCCTGTTTGTTGATGATTTCACCTCCGTCAACGACTCGCTGCTTTCCGGCATGATCAGCCGCGCGACGGGTCTGACTCAGCCCGCACCGGCGTCCAAGACGGATCGTGAAATCTCTGATGACACGCTGGCGACGCTGGACGGTCAGTATTCGTACCGCTCCTACATGGATCAGGGCTATGAAGAATGGTTCGTGAATGAAGACGGCATCCCGTCCACTTGGACGCAGGCGGCGACCCGCACCGAAGGCGAAAAGGCGCCCATCTCCATTATGGACATGGCGGGCATCGACTTCAGCCTGAAGATTGAAGACGGCGAAGTTGTGCAGGGTGACGACGAAGGTTCCCAGAAGTGGGAAGCATTCATGAACCAGCTGACGTGGGAAGAAATGGCGAGCCTCGTCAACAACGGCGGCGGCGTGAAAGCCATTGACGCGGTGGACGTTGTAGGCGCGGGCGTGAACGAAACGCCTCTGCAGCTCTCTGGCGGCACGCTCTGGGCTTGCCCCCCGATTCTGGCGGCTACCTTCAACCTCGACCTTGCGGAAGAAGTCGGCGTCATGATGGGCAACGAAGCGCTCTTCAAGGGCTGCTCTTACTGGCAGGGCAACGCGATGAACATTCACCGCAGCCCGCTCTCCGGCCGCAACGTTGAGTATTACAGCCAGGATGGCGTGCATGGCGGCAAGTTCGCGGCGGCGGTCGTCGCGGGCGTGACCTCCAAGGGCGTCACTTGCCATATCAAGCACATGGTGCTCAACGATCAGGAATCCTACCGCGACCTGAACGGCGGCGTGTCCACTTGGGCGACCGAACAGGTTATCCGTGAAATCTACGCCAAGCCCTTCGAGTACGCGCTTAAAGTCGGTCGCTCTACGGGCGTGATGAGCTCCTTCAACCGTATCGGTCTGGTCAACAGCCAGCTGAACCTTGCGATGCACAAGCTGGTTCGCAACGAATGGTCGAACCGCGCCATCTTTGAAACCGACGCATGGCAGGGCACATACTGCCCGCTGGACCTGATGGTGCGTCAGGGCGACAATCAGGTGCTGGGCGCTGGCACGACGCTGCCGGACATCGGTTTGGAAATCGGTGCTTGGGATGCGGATGGCAACTGTGTCCGCGTCAGCGACGGCGCGGAAGGCACGTTCCTCTCCCAGACCCACTACGCCGCGGTTCGCCGCAGTGCGCAGGAAATCCTGTGGAACTATGCCAACAGCAGCGCGGTGCACAATGGCTACATCGGCTTTGAACCCTGTGTCCTCGAATTCGACAGCTATGCCGCGCAGTCTCTGCCGATTTCCTTCGGCGACGTGGACATCGCGACCATCACCCTGGCGGACGGCGCGCAGCTGCCCGAAGGCTTCACGATGAGCGACGCGGGCGTTGTCACGTCCGACGGTTCTCTGGCGGAAGGCGAATGGACGATTGACATCAAGCTGAACGGCATCGACGGTTACATCACCCTCGGCGCACAGGCGGTCATCCGCGTGGTGGACGCGCTGCACGTCAGCACCACTTCCCTCAAGGTGGGCGAAGCGGCGAACGTGACGGTGGATGCTCCCTACTATGCGTATGAGAGCCTCGTCAAGGTCAACCCGCGCTTCGTCAGCACGGTCAAGCACACCGACGGCACACCGGTTGCGCAGGGCGAAATGCAGGGCTTCGGCGGCAAGACCATTCTGCCGGGCACGGGCGACAGCGTCGGCGGCACCCTCCGTATCCAGAACTGGTACTGGAAGGACGCTTCTCAGGTGCAGGGCAACAATTACGATGGTCTGGGCGCGCTGGCGTATGCCGACAGCGAATCCACCGACTGCCGTTACCTTGAAACGGCGGATGTCGAAGCGGGCAACTACTATCAGGCGTATCTCTACGAGTTCCGCGTTTCCGATGAGGATGCTGCGAAGCTGGCGGAATACGGTCTGACGGCGGAAAAGGTCATGATGCCTGTCACCGCCTATCAGGGCATCACCTACGATTACAACTCCGCGCTGGCCATCACCGGCACGCCGACCAAGGCGGGCGAAGTGGAAATCACGGTGACGCTGCAGATCCCGCTGGTTCGCGGCTTCGGCTCCCGCTTCCCGAACAACGTGCATGTGGGCTCTCCCACGGCGACGGAAGTCACCCGTACCTTCACGCTGACCATCGGCGAGTAATTCTTCTGATACTAATTCTCATCTAAAGCATGTCATTCGCACAGCATCTTTTCCGCCCCGGCTTTGCTTCGTTCCGCTCGCGCGTACCTCCAGTACGCCTCGCTTCACTCAGCTTTGCCAGAACGAAAAATCTGCTATGCTCGATGCCATGTTTTAGAATCGAATTAGTATGAATCCTCACGGTTTGTGAACAAACGTCTGCTCCGCGCCTGACGCAGCATCCTCTTGCGGCGCAGGCGCGGGGTGGGGCAAAAGCCGCCGGGCTGTCGAACGCTGCGCGTCGGCGGTCTGGCGGCTGGCTTTTTCGCCAAGCCTACTATCTACAATTAGGAGAGAAAAAAATGAACTGGTTGAAGAAATTCGGTTCTCTGTGCCTTGCTGTGGTGCTGTCTGTCTGCCTCTTGGCGCAGGTAGGCTCGGCGCTGGCGGATGACAAGAAAGTGACCTCCGTCGAGGTCGAAACCATGCCCAACAAGACGGTGTACGTCATCGGCGAAGAGTTTTCTGCCGAGGGCGGCACGCTGAAAGTTACCTACGACGATGGCACGACGGAAATCGTCGCCATGACGGACAGCGGCGTCAAGCTGTCCAAACCCACGATGAAGACCGCGAACACCAAGAATGTGACCGCGACGGTTGGCAAAAAGCGCGTCGTGTTCAAAATTGAGGTTGTTGCGGGCATGTGCGTCGTGACCTTTGACCTGAACTACGACGGCGCGCCCGCTGCATCCACGCAGGAAGTTTCCAAGGGCGGCACCGCCAGTGAGCCTGCTGCGCCCGCGCGCGACGGCTATGAGTTCGTCGCGTGGTACGCCGATGCGGACTACACGCACACCTATGATTTCGCAGCTCCCGTGACGGGCGACACGACCGTGTATGCCTTCTGGAAGAAGGTTGGCGCGGATTTTGTCACCGTGACGTTTGATTATGACTATTACGGCGTTCTCCTGAACCAGTATTCCTACCCCGTTGAAGTCGGCACGCAGGTCAAGCAGCCTGTCGCCACCCCCGAGCGCACGGGCTATGCCTTCGACAAGTGGGTGGACGAAAACGGCAGCGACTTCGACTTCTCCCAGCCGATTGCCGCCGACACCACCATCAAGGCGGCGTGGAACAAAACCGTGTCCGGTCAGAACACCTATGTTTTTGAGGCGGAGGATACCGACCTGACCGGCAAGATTGGCCCCAGCTACTCCGGTTCTGCGCAGGAAGAAAGCATGATTATCTACAACGAGTCCGTCGACGCGAGCGGCAACCGCATGGTCGGCTACCTCTACGCCAGCGGCATCTCGCTGGAGTTCTACATCGCGTCCGATATGGATGTGGATGACGCGACCATCGACGTGAGCATCACGGGCGAATTCGTCACCATGTCCTATGACGGCAACGACTATCAGGTGATTGTCAACGGCGAAGCGAAGAGCTATCCGCGCGTGACCATCGAGGCGACGCAGAGCAGTATGCCGCAGTGCGCTGACCTGATTTCCATCAAGGGCGTGCACCTGAACAAGGGCGCGAACCTGATTCAGCTGATGACGAACAACACCAATGAGGTGGACGGCACGACCTTCAAGGCGTATGCCCCGATTGTGGACTGCGTGAAGGTGACGACGGAAGCTGTGCTGATTTGGGACGAGAACCACAACGAGCCGGCGACGGGCAACTACCAGAAGTAATCCATAAGCAAGGGGGATTCTCCTCATTTCCCTTCTGCTCCTCCTCAAGCAGCGGTGTATGCGGCAAACTCCGCCGCATACACCGCCATTTCTGCAAAATAAGGAGACAAACCTATGGCAAAGAAGAATCGTCCGAAAAAGAGCAAAGCACTGGTCGTTTGGGCTATTGTGACGGTTATCGTGCTGCTGGCGGACTGCGTTGGCAACTATCTGGTCGTCGGTCTGCCGGGCAACATGAACAGCCTGCTGGACAAGCCGATGGCGGCGATTGGTGAAGCCATCGACTTCAAACTGAGCGCGGGTGAACTTGGCGGCTTGATGGACACGCTGTTCGGCAGCCAGCGCCCGATTTACAGTGACGAAGTGACCTCTGTGTACCCCACACAGAAGGCAACGAACAAGGCAGAAGCCTTTGCGAATGCGCAGGAAGTTAACCTGAAGCTGGCAGAAGAAGGCTTTGTGCTGCTGAAGAACGAGAACGCTGCGCTGCCCATGAACAAGGGCGCGAGGATTTCCGTGTTCAGCAAGAACAGTGTGAACCTGTCCTATGGCGGCTCCGGTTCGGGCGGCTTCGATACGAGCAATAACAAGAACTTGTATGAGAGCCTGAACGACGCGGGCTTCGTCACCAATCCGACGCTGAAGAGCTTCTATGAAAGCAGCCAGTCCGGCCCGGTGCGCACCGCGAACTCCAGCGACCTTGACAACGGCGACAATCAGAAGATTGCAACCGCTGAAACGCCCCAGAGCAAGTACACCGACGCGGTGAAGAACAGCTATGCGGATTATTCCGACGCGGCGCTGGTCGTTATCACCCGCATCGGCGGCGAGGGCTTTGACCTGCCCCGCTATCAGGGCGACAGTGAAGGCGCTGTGTCTCCGGACAGCCACTATCTGGAGCTTGACCAGAACGAAATTGATCTGCTGACCGCTGTCACCGACGGCACGTTCAAGCGCGTTGTCGTTGTGTTCAACACACCCTCCAGCTTTGAAGCGACGTTCCTCAAAGACAGCGCCTACGCCGCCTTTGCTGATAAGATTGATGCGGCGGTGTGGATTGGCTTCACCGGCTCGAACGGCATCACCGCGCTGGGCGAAATTCTGAACGGCGACGTGAACCCCTCCGGCCGTCTGGTGGACACATGGGCGGCGGACTTCACCAAGAATCCGTCCTTCGTAAACTTCGGCACGGGCTGCCTGCCGGACACGACCGACAAGTATGACGGCGGCATGTACTACTCCGTGGACTACGAAGAAGGCATTTACGTCGGCTATCGCTACTATGAGACGCGCGGCGAAACCGACGGCGAGAACTGGTACAATGCCAACGTCGTCTATCCCTTCGGCTACGGCTTGAGCTACACGACGTTCGACTGGACGGTGGGCGATGCCTCCGCAAGCGAAATCGAACTTGGCACGACCATCACCGTGCCGGTGACGGTGAAAAACACGGGCAGCGCCGCGGGCAAGGAAGTGGTGCAGCTGTACGCCTCCGCGCCCTACACGCTGGGCGGCATCGAGAAGGCGCACAAGGTGCTTGTCGGCTTTGCAAAGACGAAGCTCCTTCAGCCCGGCGAGAGCGAGACGGTGACGGTCAGCTTTGACCCGTATTCCGCGGCGAGCTACGATTACCGCGACGCAAACAGCAACGGTTTCAGCGGCTATGAACTGGAAGCGGGCGAGTACACGCTGTATGTCTCCCGCAACGCGCATGAATCCGAAAAGGCGATTGCGCTGAATCTGGCGGCGGATGTGCAGATTGGCACCGACCCGACGACGGACAGTGAAGTCGTCAACCGCTACACCGATTCCGAGAACTTCCTCGACAGCGACTGGCAGCTGGACACCATGCTCAGCCGCGCGGACTGGGAGGGCACTTGGCCAACGCCGCAGACCGCGCAGCAGCACGCGGGCACGGATCGCCTGTATGAGGAAATTCGCAGCGAAGAGCACAATAATCCGACTGATTTTGATTCGGAAGAATACCCGTGGTTCGGCGAAGAACCCACACTGACCCTGCGCGACCTGCTGCCCTCTGCGGAAGCGGAAGGCTATGAGCCGGTTGTCTCCTACGATGACGAACGCTGGGAAGAGCTGATGATGGGCTGCGACGAGGAAGAGATGATTGCCCTCATCAACAACGGCGCATACCACACCTTGGCGATGGAGAGCGTCGGTCTGCCGGCGACCATTCACGGCGACGGCCCGTCGGGCTTCACCTGCTTCATGAGCAAAGAGCAGGTCAACGGCACTTGCCAGTATGTCTCCGAACCCGTGATGGCGTCCACTTGGAACATCAACCTGATGAACGAACTGGGCGAAGCAATCGGCGAAGAAGGCACCATTGGCGATAAGGCGACGGGTCAGCCATATTCCAGCATTTACGCGCCCGGCGTCAATATCCACCGCAGCCCCTTCGGCGGTCGTTGCTCGGAGTATTTCTCCGAAGACCCGTTCATTTCCGGCATGATGGGCGCGGCGGAAGTGCAGGGTATCCAGAGCCGCGGCGTGCTTCCGACGGTCAAGCACTTCGTCGCGAACGAGCAGGAAACGCACCGCTCCATCGGAGGCGACCTGAGCTGGCTGAGCGAGCAGGCGCTGCGCGAAATCTATCTGAAGCCGTTTGAGTATACCGTCAAGCTGGGCGAAACCCGCGGTATCATGACCTCCTTCAACCGCATCGGAACGCGCTGGACGGGCGGCGACTACCGTCTGCTGACCGAAATCCTGCGCAACGAATGGGGCTTCAACGGGCTGGTTATCTGCGACTTCAATACCATTCCGCAGTACATGATTCCGCGCATGATGTTCTACGCCGGCGGCAGCCTTGACCTTGCAACGCAGCAGAGCGCCATGTGGACGGACTGTGACACCTCCGACGCGGGCGACGCGATTGTGCTGATGCGCGCGGTGAAGGATGTGATGTACGCGCTGGTGAACTCCAACGCCATGAATGCGGAGGTCATCGGCTACAATCCCCCGATTTGGCAGGAATACCTGCACTGGATTAACATCGGCGCATTCACCCTCGTGGGTGTCTGGCTGGTGCTGGCGATTGTGCGCACGGTGCGCTGCAACAAGCGGAAGAAGGCGAAAATCGCGGCGGCAAACGCGGCGAAGTAAGCTGATAAAATGGGCAGCCCTCTTGGATGAAAATCCGGAGGGCTGCTTTTTTATGTGCAGGGGAAATTTGCGTGGAGGCTTGAAAAGAAAAAGGAAATGTGATATAATCAATCTGCAAACAGAATAGTGGTTAATATTGGAAACGCACACTCCTATGGGATGATAACGAACAACACATCGTCTGCTGATTTGCTATCATTTTAGGGAGGCCTTTTTTTATGCCCAAGAACAAGTTTCAGGATGTTGTGCTGACTGCTATCATGGCGACCATCATGGTCTATGGCATGGTGGTTTACAATGTTGCGCTGGCGACAGGCGGACTAACTGCTGAAAGTTTCCTGCTTGCGCTCTATGAACTGCCCATTATGGTGCCCATTGCCTTTGTGCTGGAGTTTTTTGCCGTCGGGAAAATTGCAAGGAGGCTGGCGTTTACGGTCATGCGGCCGACGGATCGACCGCAGTTCATCACCTATGCCATTTCTATCTGCATCTGCTGCATCATGTGCCCGCTGATGAGCTTGGTCGCGACCATTCTGTTTAAGGATACAAAGACGTTTGCAACATGGGTGCAGACATGGGCGATGAATTTCCCGATGGCAATCTGCTACCAGATGTTTTATTGCGGCCCGCTTGTGCGCCTGATTTTCTGAGCAATTTTCCGCGAAAAGCAGCAGGAAGCCTGATGCATTGCGCATTGGAAGCCCTCTTGGATGAAGATCCGGAGGGCTGCTTTTTGCGTGGCGGAAGGGACTCAAGGGCAAGAAGGTCATTTACATCCACGCGCTGAAGAACGCGCTGCTGCCGGTCATCACGCTGATGGGTCTTCGCATGGGCGGTATGCTGGGCGGATCGGTGTTCGTTGAGAACGTGTTCGTGATTCCGGGCATGGGGTCGCTGCTGGTGAATGCCATTTCCATGCAGGACATTCCGCTGATTCAAGGGTGCGTGCTGCTGATTGCACTGTTCACCAGCGTCGTCAAGTACGCTGGACACGCTGGCGATTCAGCGGGCGCTGGATGCGGCGGAAGGCAAAGGCGGCGTGGTCGTTGTGCCGGAAGGAACGTACCTGACCAAACAGGTGCAGCTCCGCTCGGACACGATGCTCTGGCTGGACAAAAACGCGGTGCTGCTGGCATCGCAGAATTACGCAACTTATCCGCATGTCGTGCCGTGCGAAAGTCTGGTGGCCGTGCGCAACACCGGGCGGGCGCTGGTCTATGCCGAGCATGCGCGGAACATCAGCATTTCCGGCGGAGGCGAATTGAACGCGAACGGCCGCTGCCGCTTCAAGGTCAACGACCCGAAGGGCATCAACAAGCTGTACACGTCGCGCCCGGACAACCTTTATATGGCTTGCTGCGAGGATATCCGCGTGTCCGACGTGCGGTTCACCAGCGCCGCCTACTGGACGCTTGTTCCGCTCTCCAGCCGCTTTGTGACGCTGGAGCACCTGATGCTGGATTGCATGAACACCCCCAACCGCGACGGCATTGACCCCGTGGACTGCCACGACCTGAGCGTGCGGCACTGCTGCATTATGGCGGGCGACGACGGCTTCTGCCTGAAAACGGCGGACAGAATGGGCTGCCGGAACATCTTTGCGGAGGACTTGGTCATCCAGTCGCTGGCGAGCGCCATCAAAATTGGCACGGATTCTTACGCGAAGGTAGAGAACGTCACGGTACGGCGCTGCATCCTCAAAAATGTCAACCGATGCGGCATTGCGGTGGAAACCGTCGACGGCGCGGCGATTCGCAATTGCACCTTCGAGGACATTGACATGACGGACTGCGGCGGCCCGATGTACATGACCATCGGGCACAGAAACCGCAAAGCACCGCAGTTTCCGGTGCGAGTGGGGTCGATGGCGCACATCGTATTCCGGCGCATCGGCTATCGCGCGCCGTATCTGTTCAGCCGCTGCAAAACGGTCTATGAGAGCCTGTTCATTGGCGACAGCGCGGAGAACAAAATTCGCGATGTGCTGGTGGCGGACTGCGATTTGCTGCTGCCGGGCGGATGCAGGCACGGCGTGGATGCGCCGCAGCCCATCGGGGAGAAGTACCCGGAGTACGACCGGCATGGGCTGTCCTCCGGGGCGGCGTTCACCCTTCGCTTCTGCGAGGATGTGCGCTTTGAGAACAATGTCATTCAGACGGAAAGGCCGGATGTGCGTCCGCTGGTGATGATTCACGATTGCTGAAAGGAGCGGTTTTATGGCATTCAAGCCTCATGGCATCGTTGTGCCGATTGTAACGCCTGTCACGCAGGATGGCAAGTTCAACGAGAAGGCGTATCGCGATTTGATTGAGTATCTGGCAAGCAGCGGGATTCACGGCGTGTTCCCCTTCGGGACGACGGGCGAGTTCTATGCGCATGACATGGGTTTCTACCGCGAGGTGCTGGCGGTGACGAAGGACGCGGTGCGCGGGCGCATGGACATCTACGCCGGGGCGAACAATATCACCACGCGCGGCGCGGTGGAAATCGCCAAGGCGGTGGAGCAGGTCGGCGGCATTGATGCGCTGAGCGTCTTGACCCCCATGTTCGTCAGCCAGACGCAGTACGAGGTGTCCGAATACTACCGCGAAATCGCCTCCGAGACGAATCTACCGATTATCATCTACAACAACCGCCCTAAGACAAACGTCACCGTTGAACCGGCAACAGTTGCCAAGCTGGCGGAAATCGACAACATCATCGGCGTGAAGGATTCCACGGGCGACATGACGAATACGGAAGAGTATCTCCGTCTGACACGCGGAATGGACAACTTCCACGTCATGATGGGACGCGACACGCTGATTTACGCCGCGCTGTGCTACGGGGCATCGGGTGCGATTGCATCCTGCGCCAACGTTGCGCCGAAGATTGCGGTGGAGATCTATGAGAAGTTCCGCGCGGGCGATGCGGCGGGTGCGCTGGATGCGCAGTTCCGCTTCTCCGCCCTGCGAATCGCAACCAACATGGGCACGTTCCCCGTCGTGCTGAAGGAAGCGCTCAAGCTCATCGGGCACGACTGCGGCGACTGCGTGAAGCCCATTCAGCCGCTGAACGACGAACAGCGCGCGCGGCTGAAAACTGTCCTCACGGACATGGGGCTGCTGTAAATTGCTTTCCCGCCTGATTCAAACAGGCTGAAAGATAGAATTGCGTAATTAAGGAGGATTTTTGATATGAAGATTGCATTCATTGGTCTGGGCATCATGGGCAAGCCGATGGCGAAGAACCTCATCAAGGCGGGTCATGAGCTGTTTGTGTTTGACCGCAATCCGGCGGCGAACGAGGAAATGAAGGCGGCGGGCGCGAATATCTGCGCTTCTTCTGCTGACACGGTGAAGAACGTTGATTTGGTCATCACCATGCTGCCGAACAGCCCGCAGGTGAAGTCCGTCATGCTGGAAGAGGACAAGCTGGCGGATGCAATGCCCAAGACGGCTGTGTTCATTGACTGCTCGTCTATCAACCCGGTTGCGTCCCGTGAAATCGCGGCGGAGCTGGAAAAGCGCGGCATTGACATGCTGGATGCGCCTGTGTCCGGCGGTCAGCCCAAGGCGATTGACGGCACGCTGTCCTTTATGGTCGGCGGCAAGGAAGAAGTGTTCAACCGCTTCAAGCCCGTTCTGGCGAGCATGGGCTCGTCCGTGGTGCTGTGCGGCGGCATCGGCGCAGGCAACGTGACTAAGCTGTGCAACCAGACCATCGTGGCGGTCAACATTGCAGTGCTGGCGGAAGCAATGCAGATGGGTCAGATGTGCGGCGTTGAGCCCCAGAAGATTTTCGAGGCGATTCGCGGCGGTCTGGCTGGTTCTACCGTCATGAACGCGAAAGCGCCGATGATGATGGATCAGAACTTCGAGCCCGGCTTCCGCATTGACCTGCACATCAAGGACTTGAAGAACGTCGTTGATGCGGCGAGCGCGGTGGATGCCCCGATTCCGCTGACGCAGGCGGTGCTGGAGATGATGAAGGTGCTGCACAAGGACGGCTGCGGCTCCTGCGACCATAGCGCGCTGCTGAAGTATTACCAGAAGCTGACCGGCGAAGTGCTGCATCACTAATTTGCTGATAGATTCATTTTCGGCAGGCAGGAAAGATTGCTCCTGCCTGCCGTTTGTGGTATGATGAACCCGATGAAAGAAAGGAGAATCCGCTGATGAAAATGCTCTTTGCGTCCGATTCATTCAAGGGGTCGCTGACGGCGGTGGAAATCTGCGATTTGCTGCAAGAAGCCGCGGCTGACATTTTCCCGGATGCGGAAACGGTGTCGCTGCCCATTGCCGACGGCGGCGAAGGCACGGTGGATGCGCTGCTTTGCGCAATGGGCGGAAAACGGATGACGACGCGTGTGACTGGCCCGCTGCTCATGCCTGTGGATGCGCAGTGGGGCTTGCTGGGCGACGGACAGACGGCGGTGCTGGAAATGGCGCAGGCGAGCGGCTTGCCGTATGTGCCGGCGGCGCAGCGCGACCCGCGAAAAACAACCAGTTACGGCACGGGCGAGCTGATAGCGGAAGCCGTCCGGTGCGGCGCAAAGTCGCTGCTGATTGGCATTGGCGGAAGCGCAACGAATGACGGCGGGCTGGGGATGCTCAGTGCCTTGGGCGCGGTGTTCACAGATCGGCAGGGAAAGCCGGTTCCCCCAACAGGCGGGGCGCTGGCGGATGTCTGCCATGCGGATTTTTCCGGGCTGATGCCGGAACTTGCGGCTTGCCGCATCACCGTGCTGTGCGACGTGACGAACCCGCTGCTGGGTGCGACGGGCGCGACGTACACCTACGGTCCGCAGAAGGGCGCAACGCCGGAAATCTGCGCGGAACTGGAAGCGGGCATGAAACACTATGCGCAGGTCGTCGAAAACACCATTGGACGCGGTATCGCGGATTTCCCCGGCGCGGGTGCGGCGGGTGGATTGGGCGCGGCGCTGGGCGGCGTGCTGAAGGCGACGCTGAAAAGCGGCATTGACGCGGTGCTGGAAACGGTTCGCTTTGACGAGCAGCTCAAACAGGCGGATTTGGTTGTGACGGGTGAGGGCAGAATAGACGGACAGAGCGTGCAGTTTGGCAAAGTGCCGATTGGCGTGGCGCGGCGGTGCGCGAAGGCGAATGTGCCGGTGCTGTGCATTTGCGGCGGTATCGGCGCGGGCGCGGAAGGGCTGTTCGACGTTTGCGAAAGCACGATTCAGACGACGGTATCAAAACCCATGGCGCTGTCAGAAGCGATTGAAAACGCGCGGACGCTGTATCTGGATGCCGCCAAGCGCCTTTTCCGCGCTGTGCGCATCGGGCAGAAGCTGCACGTTTGACAGGTATCGACGCGCGTGATACAATAACAGCATCAAGCTCGATCAAGGGGAGAAAACGCCATGTTGAAGCTGCTGGTTGTCACGCCGAACCCTACGGTGTATGACGCAACCGTCCGCATTGTGCAGACGACGAAGTTCGATGCCGAGGTCATCCAGACCACGTCGCGGCAGGTGGTGGAGGACGTATCCAAAGCCATGGAGGGCTGCACAGGCATTGTCGTTGCGCGCGGCAATCAGGCGCAGCTGCTCAAAAAGCATGTGGAGTACCCCGTGTCGGAGATCACCTTTTCCGGGCAGGAAATGGCGGGCTTCGTCAAACAGGCGTGCGATTTGATACCGCATAAGCATCCGAAAATCGCCTTCGTCGGCTTCCGGCATATGTATTCCGACGTGGAGAACATCGGTGCGCTGGCGAATGCGGATGTGAGGGTGTATTATGCGGGCAGCTCGGACATGGTCGCGCAGGTGACGCGGAATGCCATCCAGGACGGCGCGGAAGCCATCATCGGCAGCGAAAACGCCTGCAACTATGCCGCGGCGCAGGGGATTACGACGGTGTTCGTCGACAGCTCGGACGAGTGCATCCGCGATGCGCTCCGCCGGGCGCGGCTGGCAATGGATGCCATCAAGGTGGAGCAGCGCAGGACGGCGGAGTTCTCCTCCCTGCTGAACTACTCCTTTGATGCCATTTTGAAGCTGAATCCCGACGGCGTGATTGAAATTGCAAACACAGTTGCGGAAAACGCGTTCCACTGCACACAGGCACAGCTGGTCGGCAAGCGCTTCACGGAACTGCCGGGCCTGACGCTGACCAGTGCGGTGTTCGAGTCGCTCAAGGAGCGGAAAAACCTGTATTCGCACGTCGTGATGATACAGAAGGAGCGGTATCTGCTCAATATCGCCTGCATTGATGTCAGCGGGCAGAACTTCGGCACAATTCTGTCACTGTATGCGTTCGGCTCGGTGGATGACATGCAGGAGAGCATCCGCAAAGACCATGTGCAGCAGGGCGATGCCGCAACGCGAAAATTCGGCAAGTTCATCTCCCACGCGCCGAAAATGCGCCTTGCGCTGGAAAACGCCGCGATGTACGCGCAGTACGAGCTGCCGCTGCTGATTTGCGGTGAGCCCGGCACGGAGAAAACGCGTCTGGCGGAGTGCATCCACAACGAGAGTCTGCGGCGCGACAAGCAGTTCATTCAGGCGGATGTGAGCACCCTGCCGATTGCGAATCAAACCGAGCTGCTCTTTGGGCGCGCGACGAGCAACGGGCTTGTATACAATGCGCACAAGGGAACGCTGTACCTGCGGCATGTGGATTTGCTTACGCCCGAAAGCCAGCATCAGCTGCTGAACGTTATTCGCTATGAGCAGTACTACGCGCCGGGGCAGTCCAAGCCGATTTGGGCGTCTATTCGTGTGATTTGCTCAACGAACCGGGATTTGCTGGCCATGGCGAAGGCAGGCGAATTTCTGCTGCCGCTGGCGGACAAACTGAACGACTACCGCATTGATTTGCCGCCCCTGCGCGAATGTCAGCAGGATTTTGCCCAGCTGGTGGAGGAAAACATTGCCTTTGCGCGTGTGCACACGCGGAAACAGGCGACCTTCACGCCCGATGCGCTGAAGCTGCTGATGAGCTACTCGTGGCCGGGCAATCAGCGGGAAATGTCGATTTTCTTCGAGAAGGCGTTTCTGCTGACGCGCACCAACCGCATGGACGCGGATTTTGTGCAGCAGCTGCTGTACCCGGAGCGCACGGGCAGCGCACCGCAGCAGCAAGTATTGGTCATCAGCAGCGACGAGGAGCGGGAACTGCGCTGTGCCCTCAGTGAACATCCGAACGACCGGGACGCGGTGCTGAAGCAGCTGGGCATCAGCCGTGCGACGCTGTATCGGCGGATGAAGAAGTACGGGCTGCAGCAGGAAAAATAAAGCGGTTTCCGGCTTCTCCTGCGCCCTCTGCCTGCACTGCTTCCGCACAGGCGTCTGGTCGTTCCGCTTGGCGCAGCACTTTTGCCGCTGACGAACTTCACGTCAGCGGCAGTTTTTTATTCGGCAGGGCGGCTTTAAGCGGCTTTACATCCGCCGCGCAGTTTGTTATAATAGAATAACAAAACAATCGGAGGGCAGCCTATGACCATCGCCATTGTGGATGATGAATTGGAGACGCGCCAGTATATGCAGGGCTTGGTGGCGCAGTATCTGGCGGAAACGGGACGTATGGCGCAGCTGGTGTTCTACCCGGATGGGGCGTCGTTTCTCGTCGGGTGCGAGCATCCGGACATTGTGCTGATGGACATTGACATGCCGGGCATGGACGGCCTTTCGACGGCGGAGCAGCTGCGGCGGAGTCACCCGGACGCTATCCTGATTTTTACCACGCGCCTCAGCCAGTGCGCCATCCGCGGCTATGAGGTGGACGCCATCGGCTTTCTGGTCAAGCCGGTGACGCTGCCGGGGCTGACTGTGAAGCTGAACAAGGCGTTCAAGCGGGTGGAGTACCGGCAGTCGAAAATCTGCCTGAAAACGAAAGACAACATCCTGTTCTTGGAGAAAAACGAGATTTACTACGCCGAGGGCAGCAATCACCATGTCATTTATCATACGGCGCAGGGCGAATTCCCCGTCCGCTCGTCCTTGCAGGAGGCGGAGGAACAGTTGGGCGCGGAATTCAGCCGAAGCTCGCATTCCTATATCGCCAATCTGGGCTTCGTGACGATGGTCGGAAAGAACGATGTGACGGTTCACGGCGAGGCGATTCCGCTGTCGCGCGCGATGCGCAGGGACTTTCTGAATGCGGTCAACCGCTATTACGGCGTGAGGTGACGAAGATGCTGACGAACTTGGCGAATTATCTGAACAATGATTTTCCATTCCATATGTTCTTCGCGGTGCAGATTCTGCTGGCGGAGGGGCTGTTCGTTGTGCGGATGAAGTCGCGGCTGCGCCCGCTGAAAATTGTGCTACCGGTGGTGCTGTGCTACTTGGTGCTGGCATGGTTTCATCCGCTGCTGGGGCATCGTTTTGCGCGTGTGGCAGCGATTTTTGTCGAATCGCTGCTGGTGCTGTGCCTGACGATGGACATCCCGACGACGAATGCGCTTTGTATCGGCATTTCCTCCTATGCGATTCAGAATCTGGCGTTCAAGGTTGGCGGACTGGCAACATGCTGGATGGCCAAGCCGCGTGATCCGCTGTTCTATCTGCTCTCCGGCGCATCGTTCGTGGTGGTGTACGCCGTGTGTTACCTGATGTTCGTGCGGCGCTTTCCGGAGAACGGCGATTTGAAGCTCGGCAACTGGAAGGTGCTGTTCCTGACGCTGGTGACGCTGCTGACGGTGTTCGTGCGTTCTGTGTCGCTGCCGACGGATATTTCGCTGCTTGACCGCCTGTTTTCGATTCTCTCGGTCATTATGGTGATGGTGCTGATTTACCAGTGCATGTACGCCGACGAGATGCGCCGCGAGAAGGAAATCATCGAGAGTCTGCTGGCGCGGGAGGAATCCAGGCATCAGCTGCTGGGCAAGACGATTGACAGCATCAACATGAAGTGCCACGACTTGCGCTACCACATCGACACCTACCGCCGGGCACAGCAGCTGGATGAACACGCGGCGTTTTTTGACGAGGTGGAGCAGGAGATTCAGCGCTATGAGTACACGTTCCACACGGGCAATGCGGCGCTGGATTCGGTGCTGTCTGAAAAGAGCCTGTATTGCAGCGCAAATCACATTCTGCTGACGACGATGCTGGATGTATCGCTGCTCGCGCCCATTGAAAAGTCCGATATCTATTCCATCTTCGGCAATGCGCTGGACAACGCGATTCAGGCGGTGATGGCGGAAGCGCCCGAAAACCGCAGCGTCAATATCCGCGTCAGCGACGTGGTGGGCATGACGCAGATTGTCTTCGAGAATTTTTGCAGCAAGCCGCCGGAAATGAACGAGGGACTGCCGAAGACGGAGAAGGACACACAGTACCACGGCTTCGGACTGCGCTCCATCCGCTATATCATCGAGAAGTACGACGGGCATATGAGCATCGACACGAAAGACCAGATGTTCATCCTCTCGCTTCTGCTGCCGCGTTCGCAGCAGTCGGCATGACGATTTACGCACAAAAAGAAACCAGTTTCGACACGAATGCGTTTCGTGTCGTTTTTTTATGATAGAATCAGCACATCAAAGGGGGCGCTGCGCCCTCATAGAAAGGGAAAGGTGTCCATGAAACGCACAAAACTCTTGGCACTCTTGACATCCATCTCCTGTATTCTCCTGACGATTGTTCTGGTGGGCAGTTACTTCACGGCTGCTTACGCCATGATGATCAACAAGGAACTGGGCATCGTGACCACGAGTGTGGTGACGGATGACCCCAGCAAAAACTCTACCTATTATGCCTCCAGTTTCCTGAAGGAAGACGGCACGCGTGACGATGATGCGCTGACCGCGTGGCAGAAGGCGCTGTGTGAGCAGATTCAGGGCGAAGGCTCTGTGCTGCTGACGAACAACGGCGCGCTGCCGATGAAAAAAGGACTGGGCGTGACCGTTTTCGGCCGCGGCGCAGTTGATACCATCTATGGCGGCACGGGTTCTGGTCAGGTTGATACCAGCAAGGCAGCGACAATGACCAGCGCGCTCACGGCGGCGGGTCTGAACGTCAACACTGCGATGATGGACTGGTACAGTGCGCAGATTGCGCAGATGAAGGAAGACAAGACCAACCGCTCCACGCCCGGCATGTTCACCGAATATGCGGACGTTCCGGCGGCGACCCGCATTGCCGAGGTTTCGGCGGACGCGGTGGCATCTTCCGGCGTGAATCTGGACGGCTACAAGGATGCGGCGATTGTCGTTATCGGACGCTCCGGCGGCGAAGGCGCTGACCTGTACACCGGCAAATTCACCGACGGTACGTCGTACTTTGAATTGCAGGATTCCGAGCGCGAGCTGCTCAAGTATGTGGCTTCGCAGGGCTTCAGCAAGACGATTGTGCTGATTAACTCCTCCAACGCCATGGCGATGGACTGGGTGAACAATCCGGAATACGGCGTGGATGCCTGCCTGTGGATCGGCGGCCCTGGTCAGTACGGTCTGAACGCGGTGGCGCAGATTCTGGTGGGCGACGTGAACCCCTCTGGCCGACTGGTGGACACCTACTCCGTGTCCTCCCTGTCCTCCGCGGCGATTCAGAACTTCGGCTCCTATGTCTACACCAATGCGGATGAAGAGACGGGCACGGTCGGCGGCGTGACGATTGACGGCGTGCCGGGCGACAAGACGAAGGTGCGCTATGCGATTCACTATCTGGTGGAATCCGAAGGCATCTATGTCGGCTACAAGTACTACGAAACGCGCTATGAAGATGCGGTCATGGAGCAGGGCAACGCGTCCGGCAATGCGGGCATCTTCGCGTCCAAGGGCGACAGCTGGGTGTACGGCGAGGAAGTCGCGTATCCCTTCGGCTATGGCATGTCTTACACCACGTTTGAGCAGGCGCTGGAAAGCGTGACCTACGACGCGGCAACCGACAGCTTCACCGTGCTGGTGAAGGTGACGAACACGGGCAACGTCGCAGGCAAGGAAGTCGTGCAGGTCTACGGTCAGCAGCCGTACACCGAATTCGACCGCGCGAACGCGATTGAGAAGGCATCCGTGCAGCTCGTCGGCTTCGGCAAGACGAATGTCCTCCAGCCCGGCGAATCCGAGACCGTCTCTGTGACGGTGGATCGCAAGGAGTTGACGGTTTACGACGAACATGTCAACAAAACCTACATTCTCGAAGCGGGTGACTACTACCTGAGCGTTGGTCTGGATGCACACGACGCGGTGAACAACATCCTCGCGGCGAAGGGCTATGCCCCCATCGCACAGGAAACGCCGGCTGCGGAAGGCACAGAAGAGGCGGAAACCGCAACGCTGACCGCGAACGGCGCGGCGGCGATGGATGCCCCTGGCGACGCGGCAAAGGTCTATAAGTTCACGGTCGACAGCGACGACAATGCGACGTACAGCGTGTCCGGCACGGGCTACAAGATTACCAACCAGTTCGGTGATGCGGACCTGAACAGCTACGGCGAGAAGCTCGTGACGTACCTGTCCCGCAGCGACTGGCAGGGCACTTGGCCGGTTTCTTATGCCAGCCTGACGGCGAACGACGCTATTATCAACGGTCTGCAATTCAACTACACGGCGGAAGCGCCCGACGAGACGGTCATCACGGGTTCAACCGAGACGAACTACACCTTGGCGAACCTGATTGGCAAGGACTACGACGACCCGATGTGGGTGGATCTGCTCAATCAGCTGACGCTGACGGATTTGGCGGAACTGGTTGGCCACTCCGGCTACGGCACGCGGGCAATCGACTCCATCGGTCTGCCCGCGACGGTGGCAGCGGACGGCCCGCAGGGCATCAAGGCGACGTATGCCGGCAACAACTCCACGGTGGCGTATACCTCCGAACCGGTCATGGCGGCGACGTTCAACACGGAAATCCTCTACAATGTCGGTCTGTCGATGGGCGAAGATGCGCTGCGCTCCGACAACCGCGTGGTTGGCTGGTACGGCCCGGCGATGAACATCCACCGCACGCCTTACTCCGGCCGCAACTTCGAGTATTACTCTGAGGACGGCTTCCTGTCCGGCAAGATGGCGGCGCAGGAAGTGGCAGCGGCTCGCTCGAAGGGTCTGGTCGTCTACATCAAGCACTTCGCGCTCAATGACTTTGAGACGTACCGCCAGTCGGTTGCAACCTTCGCGACGGAACAGGCGATTCGTGAAATCTACCTGAAGGGTTTCCAGTACGCGGTGGAAGAGGGCGGTGCGAACGCCGCTATGACCTCCTTCAACCGTATCGGCACGCGCTGGGCGGGCGCGCACGGCGGACTTTGCAACGAAGTTCTGCGCAAGGAATGGGGCTTCGTCGGCGTGACGCTGACGGACGCTGTTATGGCGAACCGCAACTGGATGGACGTTTCCATCGGTCTGGAAGCGGGCAATGACACTTGGCTGTCCTCCGGCGACTGGCTGGTGTCGAAGATTGAAGGCTGGGCGGCGGAAGACGGCAAGCTGCTGAACAACCTCCGCACTTCGGCGAAGAACTTCCTCTATACCTACGCGAACTCCGCCGCTATGAACGGCATGAACGAAACCAGCCACGTCGTCCACACGACGTCTTGGGTCGAGACGGACATGCTGATTGCGCGCATCGTGCTGATTGTGCTGACCGCGCTCTTCGGTCTCGCGATGCTGGTGTCCTACTTCATGGACGTCAAGAAAAAGGCGGCCTCCGCTGACCGCAAGACGGTTTCGATTGTCGCAGCGGTGATTGCGGTGCTGGCGGCTATCTTCTACATCATCATTGACACGGCTGCGACCACGAAGATGAACTTCGACGCGGTTGTGCTGGTGCTGCTCCTCGTGTCGGCGATGTGCTACTTCGTCGCGGGCGTGAAGAAGATTGGTCTGCTGGCGGCGGCTGGTCTGGCGTGCACACTGGTTGCGTGGTTCCGTTATCTGGTGACGGAAATCAACTTCCGCATGGATGACCTCGTGCTGATTTTCGGCGGCACGTCCACCATCGGTGCGCTGGGCGTTCCGTTCATCCTCTCCTTCATCCTGATGCTGCTCGCCGCGATTTCGGGTGCTGTCCTGATGACGGGCGCGATGGGGTCGGAAAAGAAGTAATACTATTTCCGAATTCACCTGCGCCATCTGCTTGCGCCGCGAATTCTCATTTGGGAATAGTATAAGCCAGTCAAAAAACGTCCGCGCAGGAGAGTGAACGCTTCCCTGCGCGGACATGAAGACACTGCTGGGGAATGTGATATGCTCCCTCTATGAGAGACAGTAAAAAACCAAACTGTCAATCATGGAGGGAGCATTTTATGGGATATCAGCAAAAGGCAAATTCGGAAAGAAAAGCATGCGTGACGCAGCAGCAGAGGCAGGCGTAAGTCAGGAAACATTTCGGCGGTGGATCGTGCAGTATGAAGCAGATGGGGCAGCGGCGAGAGTCTCTGCATGATGGGGCAATTTCATACGGGATAATAAAACAGGGGCAAGCCGCATTTCAGGCTTGCCCTCATTGCTTTGCTTACAGCAGCTGAATATTTGCCTTCCTGCACGCGTCCTGCACGTCCTGCGGCCACAGGCTTGCCTGCACCTCGCCCACATGCGCTTTGCGCAGCAGGTAGACGCACATGCGGCTCTGCCCGATGCCGCCGCCCATCGTCTGGGGCAGCTCGCCGTTGAGCAGCGCCTTCTGGAATGGCAGCTCCGCGCGCTCCTCGCAGCCGCGAATCGCCAGCTGACGGCGCAGCGCGTCCGGGTCAACACGGATGCCCATGCTCGACACTTCCAGCGCAATGTCCAGCAGCGGGTCGTAGAGCAGAATGTCACCGTTGAGTGACCAGTCGTCGTAGTCCGGGGCGCGGCCGTCGTGTATCTGTCCGGAACGCAGCGCACCGCCGATGCCCGTCAGGAACACCGCGCCGTATTCGCGTACTGCCCGGTATTCGCGTTCCTTCGGCGGCAGGTCGGGATACAAATCCTCCAATTCCTGCGACGAGACGAACGTGATGTCGTCGGGCAGTTCGGGCTTGATGTGCGGATAGTGCGCGCAGACGAAGCCCTCCGTCTTGCGCAGGGTGAGGTAAATCGCGCGGACGGTCGCTTGCAGCGTTTCCATCGTGCGCTGCTTAGGGGTGATGATTTTCTCCCAGTCCCACTGGTCGACGAAAATCGAGTGGATGTTGTCGGTCGTTTCGTCGCGGCGGATGGCGTTCATGTCCGTGTACAGCCCTTCACCGGGCTGGAATCCGTACGTTTTGAGCGCCTGACGCTTCCATTTCGCCAGCGAATGGACGATTTCCGCCGTTTCACCGGTTTCAAGAACGTCAAAGGATACCGGTCGTTCGACGCCGTTCAGGTTGTCGTTCAGACCGCTGCCGGGTGTGACCATAATCGGCGCGGACACACGGGTCAGGTTCAGCGCGCGGGCTAACTCCGTCTCGAAAAAATCCTTGACCAGTTTGATGGCGATTTCCGTATCCCGCAGGTTCAGCACGGGATTGTAATTCTTGGGGATAATCAGGTGCATAACGCCTTTCCTCCTTGCCGCAGCATAATTGCTAACAGTATAGCACAAAATTCGGCTGAAGCGAACCATTCTGCGCGTAAAAACACCGAAAAAGCAAAGACCGAAACCCTTGACAACGCCCGCAAAAAGCATTATACTGACCTTGTCCCGCAATGAAGGGGAACGCTGGAAGTTCCGTCTGTTCCAGAGAGCCGCGTACTGGTGGAAGCGCGGTCAGACGCCTGTCAGCCGCTCGCCCCGGAGCGCAAACCGGACGAAGGGTTCGGCGAATGGCGCACGTTACGCGCAAGAGAGGTTCGGCACGTCCGGACAAGCAGAGTGGTACCGCGAAACATCCGTTTCGTCTTTGCAGAATTTGCAGGGGCGGAACGTTTTTTTGTTCCGTCCGAGAAAAGCAGGGAGGAAGCATCATGGAATTCAAACCCTATGACCCCAAAGCCATCGAACCGAAGTGGCAGAAGCGCTGGGCGGACAGTCACGTTTTCGAGGCGAAGAACGACTACACCATGCCGAAATTCTACGGCCTGATTGAGTTCCCGTATCCGTCGGGACAGGGGCTGCACGTCGGCCATCCGCGCTCCAATACCGCGATGGACATCATTGCCCGCAAGCGCCGCATGGAGGGCTGCAATGTCCTTTTCCCCATCGGCTGGGACGCCTTCGGTCTGCCGACGGAGAACTACGCCATCAAGAACAAGGTTCACCCCGCCATTGTGACGAAGAAGAACATCGACCACTTCCGCGAGCAATTGCAGAAAATCGGCTTCTCCTTCGACTATTCCCGCGAGGTTAACACCACCGATCCGTCCTACTACCGCTGGACGCAGTGGATTTTCCTTCAGCTGTTCAAGCACGGGCTGGCGTACAAGTCCGAAATGCCGATTAACTGGTGCCCCAGCTGCAAGTGCGGTCTGGCGAATGAGGAAGTTGTCGGCGGCGTGTGCGAGCGCTGCGGCACGCAGGTCATCCGCAAGGTCAAGAAGCAGTGGATGCTGAAGATTACCGCCTATGCCCAGAAGCTGCTCGACGGCTTGGACACGGTGGACTTCATCGACAAGGTGAAGGTGCAGCAGCGCAACTGGATTGGCCGTAGTGTCGGCGCGGAAGTGGATTTTTCCCTGACCGTGCCGGGCGAGAAGGTGCGCGTTTTCACCACGCGCCCGGATACGCTCTTCGGCGCGACGTACATGGTCTTGTCCCCTGAGCATCCGCTGATTGACAAGCTGAAAGACCAAATCACCAACTACGACGCGTGCATGGCGTACCGCGCGGAAGCCGCGAAGAAGAGCGACTTTGAGCGCGCCGAGCTGGCGAAGGACAAGACGGGCGTGCAGATTGAGGGCGTCCGCGCCGTCAACCCCGTCAATGGCAAGGAAATCCCGATTTGGCTGAGCGACTATGTGCTGATGACCTACGGCACGGGCGCAATCATGGCTGTTCCGGCGCACGACACCCGTGACTGGGAGTTCGCGCATAAGTTCGGCATCCCGATGATTGAGGTCGTCGCGGGCGGTAATATTGAGGAAGCAGCGTATACCGATATTCAGGACGGCGTGATGGTCAATTCCGGCTTCCTTGATGGCATGAAGGTCGCGCAGGCGAAGGAAGCGATTATCGAGTATCTGGAGAAGAACGGGCTGGGCGAAAAAAAGGTCAACTTCAAGCTCCGCGACTGGGTGTTCAGCCGCCAGCGCTACTGGGGCGAACCCATCCCGATTGTGCACTGCGACAAGTGCGGCATGGTGGCTGTGCCGGAAGATCAGCTGCCTGTGACGCTGCCGATGGTGGACAACTACGAGCCGACCGATTCCGGCGAATCCCCCCTGTCCGTCATGCATGACTGGGTGAACACCACCTGCCCGTGCTGCGGCGGCCCGGCGACGCGCGAAACCGACACCATGCCCCAGTGGGCAGGGTCAAGCTGGTACTTCATGCGCTACTGCGACCCGCACTGCGAAACAGCCATTGCCTCGCCCGAAGCGCTTCGCTATTGGCTGCCTGTGGACTGGTACAACGGCGGCATGGAGCACACGACCCTGCATCTGCTGTACAGCCGTTTCTGGCATCTGTTCCTGCATGACATTGGCGTGATTCCCGCGCCTGAACCCTACCAGAAGCGCACCAGCCACGGCATGATTCTGGGCGAGAACGGCGAGAAGATGTCCAAGTCGCGCGGCAACGTTGTCAACCCGGATGATATCATCGACGAAATCGGCGCGGACGCTTTCCGCGTGTACGAGATGTTCATGGGCGCGTTCGATCAGGCGATTCCGTGGAGCACGCAGAGCGCGAAGGGCTGCCGCCGCTTCCTTGACCGTGTGTGGCGCCTGCAGGAGAATGTGACGCCCGACGAGGGGTACAGCGAGAAGCTGAACGCGCTCATGCATGAGACGATTAAGAAGGTTTCGCTGGATTACGAAGCCATGAAGTACAACACCGCCATCGCGCAGATGATGACGCTGGTGAATGAGATGGTTTCCGCCGGCAGCGTGACGCGTGGGGAACTCAAAACCCTGCTCCTGCTGCTCAACCCCGTTGCGCCGCACATCACGGAAGAAATGTGGGAGAATCAGGGCTTCGGCGGCACGATGACGTATCAGAAGTGGCCGACGTGGGACGAAGACGCGCTGGTGAAGTCGGAAATCGAAATCGCCGTGCAGGTCTGCGGCAAGGTTCGCGGCCGCGTGATGATTCCCGCCGACATGACGAAGGAACGCGCGGAGACGGAACTCCAGCAGCTGCCGGAAATCCAGAAGATCCTCGCGGGCAAGACTGTGACGAAGGTCATCTTCGTGCCGGGTCGTCTGGTGAACTTCATCGCGAAGTAACTTGTACGATGTAACCTGATTGCATACAATATTCGCCGCAGAGAAAGAAATTTCCCTGCGGCGAAATTTTTTGGTTCTTCACGGAATCTTGGGGCAAGAGCAGCTTGGGGGCGCGTCTGCGGACGCGCAAAGTTACTGGCAGGGACGCTTCGCTGCCTGCGCCTTGTTGACTTCTTCCTTTGAGTAGGTTTGACGCGGAACAGTTGGGGCGTTGCCCCAAACCCCACAAGGGACGCTGTCCCTTGACCCTGCAAGGGGCAATTGCCCCTTGACCCCTCCGCGCGATTGAGTTGGTCGCACTTTCATGCTCCTTCCGCGTGCAGCTTTTTGTTGCTTCGCCTAAGCCCTTATTTGCTCCCCCAACTTTCCGTGAAGAACCAATTTTTTTGCGGACTGGTTGTATACAAGGCACTTTTCTCACTCTCGCCACCCTCTAACTGCGCCGCGCACGCACACAACCAGCGGCAGCGCCGCCATCATTCCGACCACGCCGCCCGCCATGCCGCCGAAAGCAATCGCCAGCAGCACCGCCAATGGATGCAGCCGCGTCGCGCCGGAGAGCAGACGCGGGGAGAGCAGGTTCGCTTCCACCTGCTGCACAAGGCAAATTGCCAGCAGTGTCCACAGCGCTGCCGTCCAGCCGCTTTGCAGCGCCAGCAGCACTGCCGGAACGCCCGCAATGAACGGCCCGATGTACGGAATCAGCTCCATCACGCCCATGAACAGCCCCAGCAGCAGTGCGCCGGGCGTACGCGTGAGCAGCAGCGCAAGGGCGGTCATGGCGGCGACGAACAGCGAGAGAATCAGCTGTCCGCGCAGGTAAAGGGCGGATTCGCGGCGCATTTCACGGGCGGCACGGATGCCGCGCGCACGGTATTTGACGGGCAGAACCAGCGACAGCAGGAGGCAAAAGCGCTTGCGGTCACGCAAAAAGTAAAACGACAGCAGCGGTGCAAGCAGCCATTGGCTGACGCTCCCGGTCAGGCGGCGAATCCCGCTGACGAGCGTTGCGGCAAGCTGCCCCGCGGCAGCGCTGATGCGCGAGAACAGCTCCGCCTGCATGTCGCCGAGGGGGATACCGCGCGCTTCGAGCGCAGCACTCCATCGGGCGAGCAGCTCCCGCAGGCTGTCCAGCAGCGCGGGCAGGCGCGACATGAGCTGCGCACTCTGCCGCAAGAGGGGCGGAATCAGCCCCCAGAGCATTCCCAGCACTGCGCCGAGCAGTGTCAGCAAGGCGATCGCCGCCGCCGCGCCGCTGGACAGCCGCTTTTCCAGTACTTTGCACAGCGGCAGGGACAGCAGCGTCAAAACGCCCGCGACTGCCAGCAGCGACAGCATCGACATGATCAGCGACCAGAATGTAATTACCAGTGCAGCTGCTCCGGCGATGATCAGCCCCGCTGTCCATTTGCGCCGCGTGACGGCTTTCTCCATGCGCTTTTCCTCCTTTCGCAGCGAATGGGAAAACGGGCAGGACGCATGATGGTGCAATCCTGCCCGCCTCCATTATTGCTGTCCTTCGCTCATGTCCTGCACGGCTTTCTTGACTTTGTTTGCGCCTTTCTGGACATCCTGACGAATGCCGGGCAGCATCATCAGCCCGATACCCATTGCCAGACCGACCGCCGAGCCAATCAGCATCTTGTTCACTGAGTTTCCCTCCCTTCCAAGAGAATTTCGCCTTCCGGAACGAGAACATCGCCGTCGGGTGAAGCGGAAAAGTGGCGGATGCGCCGCCGCCCGTCGCGGAAATCGTCAATCAAACCGAGGGAGACCTCCAGCTCACTGACGAGCAGATTGTCCGCGCTGATGAGCACATCCGTCACGCAGCCGAGGGTCAAGCCGCGCGTGTCCTTGACAGTGCGCAGGCGGAAATCCGTTTTGCGGGGCAGGTGCGTTGGGCAGGCGCGGAGGATGACGGAAACGTCGCCGAGCAGGGCGATGCTGTCCCTCGCGACCCACTTTGCGCCGCCGAACCCGCGCCGGACAATCAGCCCACGCAGCGCGTGACCGTCGTTTTCGAGCACGGCGCGTTCCACATGCCCCTGCGAGCGCCCGCGCAGCACGGCGGGAAGCCCCAGCACGCGCGTCAAATGCACGTCACAGGTCATCAGCGTCCTGCACGGGTTCTTCGTCCGCGTCCTCCCACGGCACGCCTGTCCACGAGCCAAGCACGTCGGTGTGGCTCATGCGGCGCTGAGCGTCCGCAAGCGTTTTCACCAGCGGACTGGGGTGCAAAGGTCGTTTTCTGTCCATGCGGCATTCCTCCTTCCGAGATGCAGTCTGCCCGGCTTTGGAGGAGCGCATGATGGGAATCCCTGCTTGTCCGGGAAAAATGGACGTAATACGATTTCCAGATTCAACTGCGCCATCTGCTTGCGCATTCTTATCTGGAAATCGTATAAAGCAGGATTTTTCGCGAAAAAAGGCGAATTAGGTGGATGGACGGCGGCGGTCAGGCTATTGGCACCACTGTACAACTCGGCGGCGCGTGCATGGCCAAGCTGCGGAAAATGGTGTATGACAGCAGAAAGGAAGGATAAAAATGGATGACCGGTATTTCCAAATCGTTGACCGCTGCCTCCTCGATTGGGATGTGATGCAGCTTTTTCCCGGCGCACCGCAGGACGAGTACGCGGCGGAAGCCTACGCTATTGCCGCACGGCTGCCGGACTGCCGATGCGAATCCGACGTGCAGCAATGCCTGTACGAAGTGTTTGCTGCAGCATTCGGAGAACTTGCGCCGGAGCGGGATGCGTGCAAGGAAACGGCGGAGCGGATTTGGGCAGAAATCAAGGCATGAGAGAAAAGCATCCCGGAGAGGCGAAAAGTGCCTGCTCCGGGGGGGAGTTAGATTCTCCTTCTCTGCTTTGCGCATCCGCAAAATCCCCTTGCAATTCTGTCACACCCTGCTATATAATAGGAACCGAAACAAACCACCGCAGGAGGTACACACCCATGAAAATCACCATTCTGGACGGCGCTGTGGAGAATCCCGGCGACCTGAGCTGGGAAGCCCTCGCCGCCTTGGGCGACTTGACTGTCTACGATTACACCGCGCCGGAGGAGATTCTCCCCCGCATCGGCGACGCGCCGATTATCCTCACCAATAAGACACCCATTACCCGCCAAACGATGGATGAATGCCCGAATCTGCGCTACATCGGTGTGCTGGCGACGGGATTTAACGTCATTGACATTGCGGCGGCGAAGGAAAAGGGCATCGTTGTCGCAAATGTTCCGTCCTATGGCACGCAGGCGGTCGCGCAGTTCGTGATGGCGCAGCTGCTGGAAATCTGCCACCGCATCGGCCATCATAACGACGCGGTGCAGCAGGGACGCTGGACGGCTTGCCGAGACTTCTCCTTCTGGGATTATCCGCTGATGGAGCTGGCGGGCAAGACGTTCGGCATCGTCGGCTATGGGCGCATTGGTCAGGCGACGGCGGAACTCGCCCGCGCGTTCGGCATGAATGTCATTTATTACAGCCGCCACGGATCGGGCGAAGGCTATGTGCCGCTGGATGAACTGTACGCCCGCAGCGACATTGTGTCCCTGCACTGCCCGCAGACCCCGGAGAACGTCGGCATGATTGACAAAACCGCGCTGGCGAAGATGAAAGACGGCGTGATTTTGCTCAATACCGCGCGCGGCGGGCTCATCAACGAAGCGGATTTGCGGGATGCTTTGCTGTCCGGCAAGGTGTACGCCGCCGCGTCGGACGTGGTGTCCACCGAGCCGATTCGGGCGGACAACCCGCTGCTGGGGCTGGACAACATGATTATCACGCCGCACATCGCGTGGGCAAGCCACGAGGCGCGCCAGCGGCTGATGGATACGGCGGTGGAGAATGTAAGAAACTTCTTGAATGGGACGCCGAGCAACAACGTGGCGAAGTAAAAAATAATCCCCCGGAACGCGCAAAACCCGCCGTTCCGGGGGCATCTTTTTCCCTTTCCATCCCGCAAGGAAACAAACGCCCGCCCGGATTGTAAACCTGCGCGGAATTTTCGGCGAATGTGTGTCTTTTTGCGCCGAAATGTGCTACAATGAGTCGTTACGAAGCATAAGGAGGCAGCAATGAAGGAGCTGAAGCTGGCGTGGCGATATGTCCGCCGTCACTGGTGGCAGTACATTCTGGGCATCCTGGCGCTGTTCATTGTGGACGAGGTGAATACCTATGTGCCGCGGTTCACAGGCGAAATTACCAACGGGCTGGATCAGCACACGCTGGATATGGGCGGCGTGATGGGGCTGGTCTGGAAGATTGTGCTGATTGGCGTAATTATCGCGGTGGGGCGTTTTGCGTGGCGCTTTTTCCTGTTCGGGTCGGCGCGGTCGATTGAGAAGGAATTGCGCAGCGATTTGTTCGCGCACTTATCCTCACTCTCGCCGCACTATTACAACGAGCACAAGACCGGCGACCTGATGGCGCGCTTCATCAACGACCTGCAGGCGGTTCGCACGCTGGTGGGCATGAACGTCATCAGCACATTCGACGCGACGGTGATGCTGCTGCTGGTGCTGTGGCAGATGATGACGTATGTCAGCCCGAAATTGACGGGTGTGGCGGTGCTGCCGCTGATTCTCATCATCTTCGGCGATTACTTCTACGGCAAGGTGATGCACAAGCGCTTTCTGGCCAAGCAGCAGGCGTTCTCGACGCTGACGGACCAAGTGCAGGAAACGGTGTCGGGCATCCGCGTGATTAAATCCTTCGTGCAGGAACGCAAGGAGCTGTACGCCTTCGCGAAGACGACGCTGTTCACGAAGGAAAAGAACCTCGGCGTTGTGCGCCTGCAGGCGCTGGTGATGCCGCTGCTGGACTTGATTGTCGGTATAGCGAGTCTGCTGACGCTGGCTTACGGCGGCTATCTGGCGATTTACGGCGAAATCAACATCGGGCAGTTTATCAGCTTCAACTCGTATGTGACGATGCTGGTGTGGCCGATGATGGCGGTGGGCGAGTGCATCACGAGCGTCAGTCAGGGCATGGCAAGCCTGCGCCGCATTCAGGAGATTTTTGACGCGAAGCCGGAAATCGTGGACGGCGACATGGTGGACCCTTCGATTCAGACGCTCAAGGGTGATATCGACATTGAACACCTGTCCTTTGCCTATCCCGACCAGCCGACCGTGCCGGTGCTGGAAGATGTGTCGGTGCATGTGAAGGCGGGCGAGACGCTGGCGGTACTGGGACGCACCGGTTCGGGCAAAAGCACGCTGCCGAGCCTGCTTATGCGCCTGTACGACGTACCGGACGGCATGATTACCATCGACGGGCATAATCTGCGCGAAATCCCGCTGGCGGCGCTGCGCAGGAATATCGCCTGTGTGCCGCAGGATAACTTCCTCTTTTCTGACACGCTGCAGAACAACATCGCGTTCGGCTCAGACAACAAGTCGCTGGAAGCGGTGCAGGAGGCGGCGAAAAACGCCTGCATCCACGATAACATCATGGAGTTCCCCAAGCAGTACCAGACGCTGGTGGGCGAACGCGGCGTGACGATTTCCGGCGGTCAGAAGCAGCGTTCCTCCATTGCCCGTGCGCTGATGAAGGATGCGCCGATTCTGCTGCTGGACGATGCGCTCTCTGCTGTTGATACGGACACAGAACGGCAAATACTGGATAACCTGCACCGCTTGCGCAAGGGTCGCACGACCATCATCGTAGCGCACCGCATTTCTACCATTCAGGACGCCGACCACATTCTTGTGCTGGACGAAGGCAAGGTGGAGGAGTACGGCACGCACGAGGAGCTGCTGAACAACGGCAAGCTGTACGCAAGCCTGTACCGCAAGCAGCAGCTGGAAAAGGAGCTTCACGAGGAAGGAGGCGCTGCACATGCGGAGTAAGTTCGGGGATAACGAGCCGCAGGACGTTTCGTATCACGGCAACGCCTTCCTGCGCCTGATGGGCTACATCAAGCCCTACTGGAAAACGGTTGCGCTGTGCTGTGTGCTGGTGGGGCTGCTGACGGTGTTCGACATTGCCCGCCCGCGCATCATCGGCGACGCGATTGACAAGTACATCACCCAGCAGAGCGCGCAGGATCTGCCGCCGGAAACGCGCTTTCAGGGCATCCTGATTGCGGCGGGGCTGTATGTGGCGATTCTGCTGCTGCAATTTGTCTGCAATCGCCTGCAGTACCTGAAGATTCAGGAAACCGGGCAGAACATCGTTTATACCCTGCGCAATGAGCTGATGGCGCATGTCGAAAGCCTCTCCATGCGCTTCTTCGACTTGACGCCTGTGGGCAGAATCGTTACGCGCATCACAAACGACACCGAGGCGGTCAATGACCTGTATGCCAACACGATTGTCCGCTTGTTCCGCAACGTCGTCAAAATCATCGGACTTGCCATTATTATGATGGTGATGAACTTCCGCATGGCAATGCTGTCGTTCGTGCTGGTACCGGTGATGGCGGTGCTGACGGCAGTGTTCCGCAAATTGAGCCGCAAGACGTACCAAATCGTCAAGACGCGCATCACGACGCTGAATACCTTTTTGAGCGAGCATCTGTCGGGAATGCGGGTCATCCAGATTTTCGCGCGTGAGAAGGAGAAATGCGCCGAGTTTGAGGAAAAGAACGAATCCCTCTACCGCGCGGGCGTGCGCGAAATGATGGTGTTCGCTATCTTCCGCCCGTCGATTTACTTCCTGTCCGTTATCGCAATGGCGATTATTCTGGGCGGCGGCAGCGCGCTGGTGCTGGACGGCGTGATTTCCATCGGTATGCTGTACACATTCACGGAGTACATTTCCCAGCTGTTCACGCCCGTGCAGGAGCTGGCGGAGCAGTTCACGACGCTGCAAAGCGCCATTGCGTCTGCCGAGAAAATCTTCACCTTGCTGGACGAAAAGCCCATGCTGTCCGACAAAGCGGACGCGAAGAAGCTGCCCGCAGTGCGCGGCAAAATCGAGTTCGACCACGTCTGGTTCGCGTATGACAACGTGAACTGGGTGCTGAAGGACGTGTCCTTTACCATCGAGCCGGGGCAGAAGGTGGCGTTCGTCGGCGCGACGGGCGCGGGCAAATCCTCCATCCTGAACCTGATAGGGCGCTATTATGACGTGCAGAAGGGCAGCATCCGCGTCGATGGCGTGGATGTGCGCGACCTGACCCGCGACCAGCTTCGTGCCGCCATCGGGCAGGTGCAGCAGGATGTGTTCATCTTCACGGGCGACATCAAGAGCAACATCCGCCTGCGCGACGAGGAAATTACCGATGAGCAGGTGCACCAGGCGGCGGAATACACCAATGCGTCGCGGTTCATCGAGCGGCTGCCGAACGGCTACGATGAGCATGTGACGGAGCGCGGCGCGACGTTCTCCGCGGGGCAGCGGCAATTGCTGTCGTTTGCCCGCACGCTGGCGCATGACCCGAAAATTCTGATATTGGACGAAGCGACGGCGAACATCGACACGGAGACGGAGCAGTGGATTCAGGAAGCGCTGGAGCGGCTGATGCAGGGCCGCACGTCGATTATGGTCGCGCACCGCCTTTCGACCATTCAGCACGCTGACCGCATTATCGTGATGCACCACGGGCGAATTCGCGAATCCGGCACGCATCAGGAACTGCTGAAACAGGACGGCATTTACAAGAAGCTGTATGAGCTTCAGCTGGCATAAAAAGAACAGGAAGCGGCAGAGCCTGATTTGTATGTTGATGATGCGGATAGATCCGCCGACGAAGGTGATAATGAACCTGTGGAAAAAGGAGCAGCTTGACGTGTGGGGCAGCCTTCGGGCTTCTGTTCCATAAAGAAAAAACCAATATGATAGAATCTGCATCATAAACAAAGCGACAAATCGGATTTGGTGAGGTGATTTTATGGCGAGTGACCAAGAGAGAATAGCAATTTTATTTATACATGGCATTCTTGGAACTACAAGTCATTTTGAACCTTTTTTATCGCTTGTTCCTCCAAATTGGTCAATATGCAATCTATCGTTAAAAGGTCATGGAGGAAGTGTAAAGGACTTTTCGCAAGCCTCTATGACTGAATGGAAGCAGCAAGTAAAGAATGCTCTTGAAGAACTATCAGAAACCAACAATAAAATCATTATTGTCGCTCATTCCATGGGGACACTGTTTGCTATACAAGAAGCGATAGAAAAACCGGTAGAAGAATTATTTCTTCTAAATGTTCCGTTAAAAGTGAGAGTTACCTTCCGTTTATTTAGAACATCATGGCGAGTTTTTACAGGAAATATTAAACCTGATGATAAATGGTCTCTCGCAGCACAAAATGCGTATAGCATAGAAAGAGATAATCATATTTTAAGATACTTTGGTTGGATTCCAAGATACCTTGAGTTGTTTTCTGAAATACGAAAGACAAGAAAAATCATAGGGAAATTACCAACACCGTCGCATATATATCTATCTATGTTAGATGAAATGGTTTCCCCTAAATGTAGTAAATTATTTAAGGATAACCCTTGTATATGTGTCAAGTCTTTGCAAACCTCTGGACATTTTTATTATTCACCGGAGGATCAGTGTTTAATGAAGGAAGATTTTAATAAAATGATTCAGAATGTTCAAAAAGAAATTTCAAATTAAGGAGGATATGGATGAAACTGTTTTTATGTTCGCACTTTTCAAGTGTAGGAAGTTTGATAAAAGAAGAAATTGATAACAAGAAAGTCGCATTTATTCCTACAGCTTCGCTGCGTGAAGGCTATACCGGTTATGTCAGCTCGGCTCGAAAGCTATTCAATAAACTGGGAGCAGCTGTAACGGAAATTGATATTTCAACGGAGGCTTATTTAACGATACAGTCCGTTTTTGAAGATGCGGATGTGATCTATTTTACTGGTGGAAATTCTTTCTTCCTTATGGATCAGCTCCGCAAAACGGGAACGGATGAGTTACTGAAGAAGGAATTGGCAAAGGGAAAACTGATGATCGGTGAATCGGCGGGGGCGATTATATGCGCTCCAACTATCCAATATATTGAACAAATGGATGAAAAGCCGGAGGACTACTCACAAGAAGATGATGCAGGGCTTGATTTGATTGATTTCTATGTTCTTCCGCATTATCTTACAGCACCATTTAAGAAAGTTACCGAGAAAATAATGACTGAATTTTCGGATTTGAATCTATGCCCAATTAACAACCGTCAGGGAATTGTAATTGATGGTGAAGGTTCAAAGGTTGTTTGCAAAGACTAATTTGAAAGTTCCAGTTTGTCGAACTGAATCAATATCCATAGCAACCATGCGCTACGGTGTGTGGCTGCTTATGTTTGCAGAAGGAACAGACGCAAACCGGCAGTCGATGAAGTGACATCAGCTGCCGGTTTTGCATGGGCAATACCGCACAACTCGGCGGCGCGTCGGGTGATGTCTTTTCCGCCATCAGTCAATCGCGAAATGGGTGCAGGGACAAATGAAACGGGACGAAGTCCCCTGCTGTTCTTTTGCTGCACAGACGTTGACGAAGGGACGGACTTCGTGCTATCATAAACGCTGTGTTCCGACTTTTTCGACAAGAAGGCATCAATGACGATGAATCGTAAACTCTTTGCGAAGGGCTTCCGGCATGGAATCCCGATTGGGCTGGGCTACCTATCCGTTGCGTTCACGTTCGGCATGAAGGCAGTGGCGGATGGCTTGTCGCCGCTCGAAGCGCTGCTGATTTCCATGACGAACGTCACCAGTGCGGGGCAGTTCGCCGGGCTGCCGCTGATTCTCGCACAGGCGTCGTACCTCGAAGTCGCGCTGACGCAGCTGATTATCAACCTCCGTTATGCGCTGATGAGCCTGTCCATCTCCCAGAAGATGGATTCGGATATGAACACACCGCGCCGCCTGTTCTTCTCTTTCATGAATACGGACGAGATATTCGCTGTCGCATCCAGCCAGCCGGGGAAGGTCAGTCACTGGTATTTGTATGGGCTGATGACCGCGCCGTACCTCGGCTGGTCGGTCGGTACGATTCTGGGCGCGGTCGCGGGTACGCTGCTGCCGGTTTTCCTCCGCAATGAGCTCGGTATCGCGATTTTCGGCATGTTCCTCGCCATCATCCTGCCGCCCGCGCGCAAGGAGAAGCCCGTGCGCATCGTCGTGCTGATGGCCGTCGCGATGAGCCTGTGCTTCCGTTATGTGCCGATGCTCTCGCAGGTGTCCAGCGGGTTTGTCATCATCATCTGTGCTATTGCCGCCTCGGCGCTGGGCGCGTGGCTCTTCCCCGTGCGGGAGGAAGAAACGAAAGCGGGTGATGCGCAATGACGGCAAATTTTCCGATTTACCTGCTTGTGATGGCGGGTGTGACGTACCTGATTCGGATGCTGCCGCTGACGATTTTCCGCAAGGAAATCAAATCAACGTTCGTCAAGTCGTTCCTGCACTATGTGCCGTTCGCGGTGCTGGGGGCAATGACGATTCCCGACGTATTGTATTCCACGGGGGATATGCGCACGGCGGCGGTTGGGTTGGTGGCAGCGGTGTTCCTCGCGTGGAAGGGGAAGAGCCTACTGACGGTGGCGCTTGCGGCGTGCGCGGCGGTGCTGGCGGCGCAGGGGGTTCTGCTGCTGTTCTGATGATCATTGCAACGAAAAAGGGGATTGTGTCCGAAATCATGGACGCAATCCCCTTGATTTTTATTCCAGACTGCCCAGCAGCGTCGGCAGAATCGCCACGACGGTCAGGGCAATCAGCAGCGCACGCCGGACGTGGTGCGGCTTCGTCAGGACTGGCCGCTGCCCTGCGCGTTCGGGTCGAAGAGGCTCATCAGGTGGGCGCTGCTGCTTTCGAGGGTCGACATGGCGCTCTTGATGGCGGACAGGTCATCCGCCGTCATTTTGTCGGGCTTGGCGCGCCCGATCAGATGGCGAAGGGCAGCTTCATCGTCCTTAACGCGCTTCTTCTCGTCCTTGTCTAGCCGCTTGCTGCACTGGTTCAAGGCAGCGCTTACCTGCGCCAGGAGGTGCTGCGCCTGATTGATGGTGTCCATCAGGTCGCGGCGGAAAGCGTCCTGCGCGGCGTACTGCTCCGCATCGCGAATTGCCTGCTGAATTTCATCCTCGCTCATTTTGTTGTCGGCGGTGATGGTGATGGATTGGGCGCGTCCAGTGTCTTGGTCGCGCGCGGAGACGGTCAGGATGCCGTTGGTGTCAATATCGAACGTGACCTCAATTTTCGGTACGCCTGCCATTGCGCGGCGGATGCCCTTCAGACGGAACTTGCCGATGCTCTTGTTGTCCCGCGCCATCGGACGCTCACCCTGCAGGACGTTGATTTCTACTGACGACTGGAACATGCCCGCTGTGGTGAACACTTGCTGATAGTGCACAGGCAGGGTGGAGTTGCGCTCGACGACGCGGGTCGCGACGCCGCCGACCGTCTCAATTGCCAGCGAAAGCGGGGTTACGTCCAGCAGCAGCAAGCCCGTGGAGTTTGTCAGCGTCGTGTGTTCATTCAGCGTGTCGCCTTGAATCGCCGCGCCCTGCGCCACGCACTCGTCGGGGTTGATGCTCTTGCTCGGCGTGATGCCGGTCAGTTGGCGCACCTTCTCCTGCACGGCGGGAATGCGCGTCGAACCGCCGACCAGCAGCACCTTGCCCAGCTCGCTGGCGGCAATGCCTGCGTCGCTGAGGGCGCTGCGGACAGGACCTTCCGTCCGCGCAACCAAATCCGCCGTCAATTCATTGAATTTCGCGCGGGTCAGCGTCTGCTCCAAATGCACCGCCTGACCGCCGACTGTGCTGATGAACGGCAGGCTGATGGTGGTCATCTCGGTGACGGACAGCTCCTTTTTTGCCTGCTCTGCGGCTTCCTTCACGCGCACAATGGCCGCCAAATCGCGGTGAAGGTCAGCGTGATGCTCCCGCTGGAAAGCATCGCAGACGAAATTCACGATGCGCTCGTCGAAGTCATCGCCGCCGAGGTGGTTGTCGCCGCACGTCGCCAGCACCTCGATAACACCCTCGCCAATCTCGATGATGGATACGTCAAACGTGCCGCCGCCAAGGTCGTAGACCATGATTTTCTGCGGTGCGCCGTTGTTCAGCCCGTAGGCGAGGGCGGCGCTGGTCGGCTCGTTGATGATGCGACGGACGTTCAAGCCCGCAATGCGCCCCGCGTCCTTCGTCGCCTGACGCTGAATATCCCCGAAATACGCCGGGACGGTAATCACCGCGTCGGTGATGGGTTCGCCGAGGTAACTTTCCGCGTCCTGCTTCAGCTTGCGGAGAATCATGGCGCTGATTTCCTGCGGCGTATAGCTTTTCCCGGCGATGGTCTTGCGCCAGTCCGTGCCCATATGGCGCTTGACGGACGCAATCGTGCGGTCGGCGTTGACTGCTGCCTGACGCTTCGCCGCGCTGCCGATGAGCCGTTCGCCGCTGTCGGTGAATGCCACGACGGACGGCGTTGTGCGCTCGCCCTTATCGTTCGGAATGATGATTGCGCTGCCGCCCTCAACCACGGCGACGCAGCTGTTGGTGGTACCCAAGTCGATACCGATGATTTTGCCCATAAAGTTACACTTTCTCAAGGAAACTGATTCCTTGACCTTTTGCGCGATTCAGTTGCGCGCATTGCATACAGTTTTTTGTGTTGTGCAGGGGATTTCACTCCGCAGAGGCGAACCCCCTGCAACAAAACAAATCAAGCAGCATAGGAAAATTCCGCCAAGTTAAGGGGCTTGCCACAGCTTCTTAATAGCACCGGCAGCAAAGCGGACAGAACATCTGCAAAAAGCACAAACTCATGCACAATTTCGACGGATCCATTGCCCAAGTGTTGTACCCGGACGCATTCGTTTGATACGTCTGCCCTGCCTGCTGATACTGCCGCAAAAGCGCCTGATACGTCGCATTGTTCGGGCTGAGCTGCACCGCGCGCTTCATGTGTTCCAGCGCCTGAATCTGATTTCCCGCGCCGTGGTTCGCCACGCCGGACAGGTAGTACCAGCGCGCATTCCGCCCCGTGCTGGGGACGTTCTGCAAAATGGAACACGCCGACGCGTACCGTCCGGCGAGAATATCGCGAATGGCAGCGCGAACCGGCTCGGAATCACCCGCCTGCTCCTGCGGCGGGTTGACCTGCGTCTGATAGCCGCCGTAGCTGCCGTAGCCGAATCCGCCGAAGAAGTCGCTGAACGGGTCATAGCCGCCCTGCTGACCATACGGATTGCCTTGCTGCTGTCCGCCGTAGGAATTGCCGCCATAAGAGCCGTATGGATTTCCGCCGTAACTGCTGCCGCCATACGGATTCCCGCTATACGGATTCCCGCTATACGGATTCCCGCCATACGGATTCTGCTGCTGCTGGCGATTGGCGTACTTCTCCGGGTTCATCAGCATGTCGTAGGCTTCGTTGAGTTCGTTCATCTTTTTCGCCGCGTCGGGGTCGTTCGGATGCAAATCCGGATGACACTCCTTGGCTTTGCGGCGATACGCGCGCTTGATTTCATCTTGGCTGGCGGTTTCGGATACACCCAGCACTTTCCGCGGGTCTGTGACCATGCTCGTCAGCCTCCTTTCATCGGGGAATCGTCCCCATTCTCTTTGGTTGTGTTGCCGCTGTGCTTCTTCTGCTTTTCGGCGCGGCGGTGGAGGGATTCGTTGTAGCTTTGCCAAACCCCCTCGTAAAGGATGTTGCGCAGAATATCCGCATCGGAGACGATAGGCAGCGACTCAAACGCCGCTGAAGCGTCGCCGAGCAGCAGCGTCAGCACGTCGCGCATGTCCTCTGGCTGACGCCCCATCAGCAGCACGGGATTGTAGCTGTGCTTGCGCGTGTCGGCATCGTAATCACAGGCGGCATCCACCATGTAGATGAACCGCCCCAGCGACGCGCCGAACAGCCGCAGTGTGCGCGACCAGTAATCCTCCTCGCGCACGAACAGCGACGCCATCAGCGCCCCGAAGCAGTTTGCCGCCGCATCGGGGGAATCGCTGTGCGCCGCTTCCACCTCGCTCAGCGCCCGCAGGTTCTTCTCCAAATCGGCGCACTGGCGGGGATAATCCGCGCTGACCGCCTCGTAACGCTTTTTCAGCAGCTGCGCGGTCAGCCCGCCCGGCAGGGAGCGGTCGTCCTGCCAGTCGTCCAGCGCCTTGAAATACGCCAGCGCGATGGTCATATCGGCAGCGTAATCCGTCATCGACGTGCGGACGAAATCGTGCGCTTCCTTCGGGTGCGGCAGACAGCGCATCTGCCCGTGCGCTTCCGCCGGCTCATAGAGCGCGGAGAGGAAAATCGCCAGAAACGTCATGTCGTAGGTGAGCGTCATGCGGCCGCGGAAGCCGTGACGGTCGCCCAGTGATTGGCATAATCCGCAGTACCATGCCCGATAGCGCTTTTTCTGCGCCTCATCGAGCGATTCCAGACAGGGTCTGACATAGCCGAACATTGTTTACGCCCTTTCGTCGAACTTGTGCTGGCACTTGGGGCAGGTGACGTGCTTTTCGCCGCAGCCGCGCTTGAGGCGCAGGCGTGTTTTGCACTGCGGGCAGCGGAAATACTTGTAGGTCTTTATGCCCCTGAGCCGCAGGAAAAACTGCCGGATTTCCGTCTGCGCGTGTCCCGTCTTGTCCATGAACTGGCGATTTTCCGCCTGCCGCTTGGCGACGTTGCGGCTCAGCATCCGCCACAGAGCATACACATAGCACAGCATGGACAGGAAACTCGCCAGCGGCAGGCGGAACAGCGAAAGCAAACTGAAAACGATAGCGGCGACGAGCGCTGTGAAGCCGAGATTATCCGGGCCGTTGCGCCCCTGCATCCAGTTCGCGAGGGCGTTCTGCATCTTCGAGAAAAAGGACATCGGTGATTTCCTCCTTTGCTTTCGGAGCATAGTATACACCCCGAATTTGAGCCTAATGTGAACAAATGAAGAAGAAACCGCAACAAATTCGGCGGATACCCGCATTTTTGCAATTTTCGGATTCACCTGCGCCCGCTGCCTGCGTCTTGGCGCATTTTCATCCGAAAATCGCATGGTTTCAACCTATAAGAAATTCTGCGCCGATTGAAAAAAACCCTTCTTTGTGGTATGATAATTGCATGAGAGTTTCATGAGAAAATGAATGCGAGGTGCGTTGACGGTGCTGTTGCGGAATGGGCTGTTCTTTGCGGATGGTCATTTTGGGGAAAATCTGTGCGTCCGGCTGGAAAACGGGCGCGTGACAGCGATGGGCGAGGGCTTAGCGCCGTTGGATGGCGAAGCTGTGATAGATCTGCAGGGGGATTTTGTCCTGCCGGGGTTTGTCGATGCGCACATCCACGCCTTCCGCGGGCATGACACGATGCAGGGCGAGGACGCGATTCGCCAGATGGCGCGGGAACTGTATCAGGAGGGCGTTGCGGCGTTCCTGCCGACGACCATGTCCGCCAGCGTGGAGGATACGCGCCGGGTGATTGCCGCCGTCCGCCGTGTGATGGATACGCCGGAGCAGCGTGCAGCACGGGTGCTGGGGGCGCATATGGAAGCGCCGTTCCTATCGCCGGAGAAGGCAGGGGCGCAGCGGAAGGAGTTCTTTCTGCATCCGAACTGGGAGGCATTCCTTGACCTGACGGGCGGCGACATTCGGGCAGTGCGCGTCATCACGATGGCGCCGGAACTGCCCGGCGCGGAAGAATTCATCCGCAAGGCGGCGGAGAACGGCATCCACGTTTCCATTGGTCACACGGCAGCGACCGACGAGCAGGTGCATCAGGCGGCGGACTGGGGCGCGACCCGCGTCACCCACACCTACAACGCACAAACGCCGTTCACGCACCGTGCACCCGGCGTTCCCGGCGCGGCATTGACGGATGACCGCCTATTCGCGGAGTTCATTGGCGACGGTGTTCACCTGCACGATGACGCGGTGAAGGTGCTTCTGCGCTGCAAGGGGGCGGACAAAGCCGTTGCGATTACGGACAGCATGGAAGCAGCGGGCTTGCCGGACGGCGAATACGCCTTAGGCGGGCAAGCGGTCACGGTGCGCGGACACGAGGCGCGTTTGCACGACGGCACGCTGGCGGGCTCGGTGCTGCTGATGCGGCAGGCGTTCCAGAACCTGATGGCGCGCTACGGGCAGACGCCGGAAGCGGCTGTGCGCATTTGCACGGAGAATCCCGCACGTTCGATTGGCGCGTCAGGCTTCGGGACGATTTGCGTTGGGGCAGGCGCACCCCTCACAAGGTGGGGGAAGAATTTCGCTTGGAAGGGAATCCTTGGGTAAAGGAACTTTTGGGTTTTGGCATACTTGTCTTTCTTTTTCTGGCTGAATTTGATTGGAACAGGGGGAATCGCCTCTGCGGAGACGAAATCCTGCATCAGCACGCGGAAGAAGTATGAAGAAGCGCACAACTCAATCGCGCGAAAGGGTCAAGGGGCAATGCCCCTTGCGGAGTCCAGAGGCGGAGCCTCTGGCTTGAAAGGAGGCTGCAACACCCATGATGAAAATCGACTTGAGCGGACAGTGGCAGGTGAAGCTGGACGCGGAAAAACAGGAGACCATGCCGCAAGCGTACCCGGAGACGATGATGCTGCCGGGGACGACATCGGCGGCGGGGCTTGGAATGCCGAATCCCGCCAAGGAAAGGGGCTGCCTGACCGACGCATATCGCTTCGAAGGCGCGGTGTGGTTTATGCGCACGTTCACCGCGGGCGACTGGACGGGCGAGCAGACGATGCTCACGCTGGAACGCACCCGCAAAACCACCGTCTACCTCGACGGTCGCCCCATCGGGCATCAGGAGAGCCTCTGCACGCCGCACCGCTACTTCCTGCCGCCTGTGCACGCTGGCGAGCATACCCTTGTCATCTGCGTGGATAATACCGATTATCCCACGCGCGGCGGGCATTTGACCAGCCCCGATACGCAGAGCAACTGGAATGGCATCACCGGCGAAATCAGCCTGACTGTCGCCCATACACTGCTGACGGATTTGACCGTGCGCCCGGACTTGCGGCGCGGCTGCCTGCGTGTGCATGGGCATATCATCGGCGCGCCCGACGGTGTGGCGGGCATCGTGCTGCCGGGGCAGATGGAGCATCTGCTGCCGTACCGCCGGGGCGTGCTGGACGGGGAATGCCCGCTCAAGGGCAATGAAGCCTTCTGGGACGAAGCGCACCCCGAAATCCACACCATCTCCATTGACCTCGACGGCGATGTGTACGAAACGACATTCGGCTTGCGCGATGTGCGGACGGTCGGGCGGCGGCTGCTCATCAACGGGCGCGAAACCTTCCTGCGCGGCAAAGTCGATAATCTGCTGTACCCCAAAACCGGGTACACGCCAACTGACGTTGCGTCGTGGATGACGATTTTGGGTATTGCGAAGGAATACGGCATCAACCATTACCGCTACCACACAGCCTGTCCGCCGGATGCGGCATTCACGGCGGCGGATCTGCTTGGCGTGTATATGGCGCCGGAGCTGCCGTTCTGGGGGACGGTCGCGGAAGAAGGCGAAGAAGGCTACGACGAGCGCGAACGCGACTTCCTCTTCCAAGAGGGCTTCCGTATCCTGCGCGAATACGGGCATCATCCGTCGTTCCTGTGGCTTTCGCTGGGCAATGAGCTGTGGGGCAGCAAGGACGTGCTGAACCGCATGATGCGCGCCTACCGCGAGGCGGACGACACCAAGCTGTACAGCAGCGGCGCGAACAACTACCAGTTTGTGCCGGACGTGCTGGACGAGGAAAATGTGTTCGTCGGCGTCAGGCTGGGGCGCGAACGGCTGATTCGCGGCAGTTACGCCATGTGTGACGCGCCGCAGGGCATCGTGCAGACGACCGCGCCGGAGTCCGTCAGCAATTATGATGCCAGCATCGTTCCGGAAACGCTGGGGCAGTCGGGTGAAGCCGGCAAGGTGCAGATTCAGTATGGCACGGGCGTGAAGGAAGTGGACGCGCAGTCCGCAGACGCCCTCATCCCGGATGTGCCCGTCATCAGCCACGAGGTCGGGCAGTATGTGTTCTATCCTGATTTCTCGGAGATTCCGCATTACACCGGGCCGCTGAAGCCGCGCAACATCGAAGCCATGCGCGAGAATTTGGAACGGGCGGGGCTGTACGGCGAGCATGAAGCCTTTTTCCGGCAGACGGGGCATCTGGCGGTGGACTGCTACAAGCGGGAAATTGAAACACTGCTGCGGTCGCGGGAGGTGTCCGGTTTCCAGCTGCTGGATTTGCAGGACTACACCGGGCAGGGGACGGCGCTTGTCGGCGTGCTGAACGCAATGATGGAGAACAAGGGGCTGATTTCCGCCGAGGAGTGGCGCGAGTTCTGCGCCGGAACGGTCGTGCTGGGTGAATTTGCGTCGTTCACGGGCATGATGGGCGAGGACATCCGTTTTGATGTGCAAATCAGCGAATGCGACCCGGAGAAGCAGCATACCTGCATCCGCTGTACCCTTATGGACGGTGAGCGCGAATTGTACGCTTGCGACGTGGCGCCGGGTGCACGGCAGGGGCGGCTGACGGACGCAGTGTCCGTCACGTTCCCGGCGGAGTGCTATCGGGACGCCATGCAGGAGCGCATCACGGGCTTGACCGTCGTGCTGACACTGGAGGACGGCACGCGCAATCATTACCCGATTTGGCTGATACCGCCAATTGACATCCGCATCACCCGCGAGGGCATCGAGAAGGACGGGCGGATGGTGGCGTTTGTATCCGCAGAAGAGAAGGCGGACGGCGCGGCGATTGTTGTGCCGAGCGCGGAAGGGCAGCTTCCGGCGGAATACTGCACGGATTTCTGGTGCTACCCGATGTTCCGTTCAATCAGCGAGAGCATGGGCAAGCCTGTGCCGGTCGGGACGATGGGGCTGTCCATCGACACCGCGTCGCCGCTGCTGAAGCGGTTCGCACAGGAGGATTACACCACCCCCGCGTGGTACGCTATCCTGCAAACGGCGCATGTGCAGCGCCTTCCGGCGGACATTCGCCCCGCGGTGCAGATGATTGACAATACGGAACGCTGTGCGCGGCTGGGCATCCTCTATCAGCAGGACGGCGTGTGGCACTTGACGGCGCGCTTGTGGGAAAAGCCAGATGACCCGACGGTGCGCGCGCTGGCGTGGTCGTTGTGGGAGGCGCTGAAATGACGCTGATTTACCCCGCGACGGCGGATGCGTTCCGCTGCATTGCGGACGCTTGCCGCCACACCTGCTGCAAGGGCTGGGAAATCGACATTGACCCGAACACGCGGGCGAAGTATGCTGCCATGACGGGTGAAATCGGGCAGCGGCTGCGCGACGCGATTGCGGACACGCCGGACGGCGCTTCTTTCCGCCTGCGGGAGGATGAACGTTGCCCGATGCTGAATGACAGCGGCTTATGCGACATCATCACCGCTTGCGGCGAAGGGGCGCTGTGCCAAATCTGTGCTGACCATCCGCGCTACCGCAACGAGTTTTCGACATTCACCGAGGTCGGCTTCGGACTTTGCTGCGAAGCGGCGGCGGATTTGACCCTGCACTGGCCACAGCCGATGACGTGGCATACGCAGGGCGGCGGCACACGTCCGCAGGGGTCGCCGGAGGAAGAAGCGCTGCTGCAGGCGCGGGCGGCGCTCATCCGCATCATGCAGGACAGAACACGCGGCATTCCGGCCCGGCTGAATGCCTTGTGTGAAGCGGTAGGCACGGTAATGCCAACGCGTACGGCAGCGGAATGGGCGGACTTCCTGCGGACGCTGGAACGCCTTGACCCGGCATGGGACGCGGTGCTGGCGCGGCTGACGAATGCGCCGGACGATTTGCCGGATTTTTCCCCGCTGGCGGTGGAGCAGTTTACGGTGTACCTGCTGCATCGGCATGTGCCGGGGGCACTGCTGGATGACGATCTGCCGGGGCGGGTGCTGTTTTGTGCGGTATCGGGGATGCTCTTCCTGCGCCTGTCGACGCTGCTGGGCGAAAACGAAGCGGCGCGGATGTACTCATCAGAAATCGAATACTCGGAGGAAAACCTCTGCTCGTTTCTGGATGAGCTGGATGCAGCAGGGAACGAATGATACTATTTGCCTCTTCACGGAAAGTTGGGGAAGCAAACAAGGGCTTAGGCGAAGCACCAAAAAGCTGCACGCGGAAGGAGCATGAAAGCGCGACCAACTCAATCGCGAAAAGGGGTCAAGGGGCAATTGCCCCTTGCAGGGTCAAGGGACAGCGTCCCTTGTGGGGTTTGGGGCAACGCCCCAACTGTTCCGCGGGCGATCAGCATTTCAAACGCACTCAACAAAGGCGCAGGCAGTGAAGCGTCCCTGCCAGTAACTTTGCGCGTCCGCAGACGCGCCCCCAAACTGCTCTGCCCCCAAGATTCCGTGAAGAATCTACTATTTCCAGATTCACCTGCGCCATCTGCTTGGCGCCTTTTCATCTGGAAATAGTATAAGTTTTCATCAAGCAAAAACAGGCATCTGAAGCATGTGCTTTCGCTTCGGATGCCTGTTTACATGTCAGTGCGCGCTGTATTTATGCAGCGCACGGGTGATATCGCCGTGAATCAGCACGTTGAGCCGATCAATAATCGCCGTTGGGTCTTCCTTCATGCCCTCGCGAATCCAGTTCAGCATCAAGCCGACAAACGCGTATTTGTAGAAGTCGGCAATGAACGCCTTGTCACGGTCACTGACGGACAGCCCGACGGCTTTTTCCTCAACCACGCCAATCAGCAGGTCGTACGTCAGCTGATAGAGATAGCGCTCCAAGTGCTCGCGGCTGATAGAGTGGTAGACGTTCAGGACGAACGTTTTGTTTTCCAAGACAAGATGGAAGATGTTCAGGAAGCCTTGCTGCCATGTGCTGTACGTCTTGTTGCCGGCAAGCGCGACGCTCGCATCCTCTTGACACGTCCACTCTACCAAGTCGTAGATATCTGCAAAATGGTAGTAGAACGTCATCCGGCTGACACCGCAGTCCTCAGCAATATCGTTGATGGTGATTTTGCTCAGCGGCTTCGTTTGCAGGAGCTTTTTCAGGCTTTGCGCTAAGGCGCGTTTTGTGGTCTGCGACATGCTTCACCTCATTGATGCGGCGGGAGACGGCGGCGCTTTATTTCTTCGTCCAGTGCGCGCAAGGCGTTCCGCGAGTTAGGGAGTGCGGCAATTGCGGCGCGTATCTCGGTCAGCATGTAATCCGGTATGGCGCGGAGTGTTTCTGGCGCGTCGGCAATGTGTGCGGCAAGAAGCCGAAGCACCTCGGCATCATCCGGCGCATTGCCCATTTCATCTGCACCTTCGAATGAAGCATCGTTCAGATGGTCGTAAAGTTCGTCCAGCAGTTCATCCATCGGCGTCATGTCCGCCTGCACATTGACGGGAATCCCCAATTGCTTGGCAATCGGCGTAATGAATGCCGTTGTGCGGTCATCCGCTGACCAAAACTCACGGGGAAGACCGTGCTGCTGGAGCAGGGGAAGGAAATCAGCGGAGAAGTGGGGAGCGTATTCGTCGATTTTGCGCGGCGGTGTGAGCGTCAGCACTTTGCCGCTGCCGGTATCGACAACACAGAGCAAATAAGGAAAATATGGCACTTGGGCTGGTTTGGCCTGAACAGGGGTGGGGTACATAAACACCGCCAGCGCCCACGGTGCACAGGGCTTCTTGCGCTTCTTCAGCCGCGCCAGCGCCAGTTCATCCTCAATTTTGCCCGCCGGGAGTGTCGGCGCGTCGGGCTTTTGCAGCGTGTAGGAATCCCAGCGATAGCCGTCGGGGGTCGCGGTCAGCAGGGGAATCGGGTGCGTGAATGGGTCGCCCTCAATCAACCCCAAGGCAAGAGGCTCTTCTGTGCTGAGGCGACGCGATATTTCCAGCAGGGCATCCATTGCTTCCAATAGATGCTGCTGCTCGGTTTCGTCAGTCAGCGCCCACGGCATGCGCGATGGACGATAGCGATGGAAAACCGGAAAATTGTGCTGCCCGCGCAGGGAAATGCCGTGTGCTTTGGCGTAAGCGCGGACGGGCTTTGCCTCCTTCGCGAGGATTTCCTGCGCATTCTCGAAGGATACCTGAATGCAGTCCTGCCCGAGCATACATTCCTCCGCTCGATGGCGCGGCAGAACGCGCATGTCTGTGGTCATGAGTTTGTCAAGCGCGTACAGACCGTCCGTGAGGGAATAAAGCGCCAGCGCCAGATGCGTGCCGTTGCGCCCCATGACGGAGCAGCACGCAATTTCACCATCAGAAAAGCGAACTGCAAAAATATGCGTATCAAACAAATGTTGCCACGGCTTTGCGGCACGGATGGCAAATGCGCGGTCAAACAGCACGTCTGTGTTCATCGTCGGGTGCCCTCCTACGTCCTTTTCTTCAGTATACCATAAAAGCAGGGAACAGGCAAGAAGACGACGAAAAATGCAATACAAGAATGCGTCAAGATGCGCCGCAAATCTGGCAAGCGTATAAAGAAACACAAAAAAATCCTCCGCTGTAAGAGCGAAGGATGATGCACCTCCGACGGGATTCGAACCCGTGTTTTCGCCTTGAGAGGGCGGCGTCCTAGGCCACTAGACAACGGAGGCAAACGCTGGGGAACTAGGATTTGAACCTAGACAATACGAGTCAGAGTCGTAGGTGCTGCCATTACACCATTCCCCATTGGCACTTCAACGATTGACTTGCGCCACTCGCTGACTGCGAAAATGATTATACCACGCTTTCCCCCGCCTGTCAAGAGGGAAATTCACTTTTTTTCGCAATTTCTGCGTGCTTTTGCATGGAAACGCATCCGCGCGGATACAATACGCGGAAACAGGCACATGGAGGTGCAAAAAGCGGATGAAAACGATGGTGGGCGACGGCAATTTGGCAGCGGCACAGGTGGCATACGCGCTCAGCGAAACGGCAGCGGTTTACCCGATTACGCCGTCTACGCCGATGGCAGAGAACTGTGACGAGTGGGCGCACATGGGCAAACGCAACGTGTTCGGGCAGAAAATGCGGCTGACGGAGATGCAGAGCGAGGGCGGCGCAGCGGGCGCGCTGCACGGGATGCTCTCGGCGGGAGCGTTGGCGACGACCTTCACCGCGTCGCAGGGGCTGCTGCTGATGCTGCCGGATATGTGCAAAATTTCGGGCGAGCTGCTGCCGGGGGTGATGCACGTCGCGGCGCGGGCGCTGGCATACCACGCATTGTCCATCTTCGGCGACCACAGCGATGTGATGGCGGTGCGCAGTGCAGGCTGGGGGATGCTCTGCGCGGCATCGGTGCAGGAAGCGGCGGATTTGGCGGTCGTGGCGCATCTGAGCGCGATGGCGGGCAGTGTGCCAATGCTGCATTTCTTTGACGGTTTCCGCACGAGCCATGAAATCCAGCGGTTCGAGGCGCTTGACGAGGATGAATTACGCGGACTGCTGCCGCAGACGCAAATCCGGCAGTTCCGGGCGCGCGCCATGAACCCGGAGCATCCGCATCAGCAGGGGACGAGTCAGAATCCGGACGTGTATTTTCAGGGGCGGGAAGCGGCGAACCCTTACTATTTCGCCCTGCCGGAAATCGTGCAGGACACGATGAACCGCGTCGCGGCACTGACGGGGCGCCCGCTGCGGCTGTTCTCCTACACCGGCGTGCCGGACGCGAAGAAAGTGCTGGTGCTGATGGGGTCGGGCGCGGAGACGGCGGAGGAAACCGCGCGGGCGCTCATGCGGACGGGGGAGAAAGTCGGCGTGGTGCGGGTTCGGCTGTTCCGTCCGTTCTCAGCAGAAGCGCTGCTGACGGCTATCCCGGAGAGCGCGGAGAGAATCGCTGTGCTTGACCGCACGAAGGAGTCCGGCACACTCGGTGAACCGTTGTATTTGGACGTGAGCGCGGCGCTGTTTGCCGCTGGGCGGACGGCAAAGGTCTGCGGCGGACGGTACGGGCTGGGCAGCAAGGAGTTCACACCCGCCATGGTCAAGGCTGTGTTTGATGCGCTGGACACGATGGAAGCTGGGCAGCACTTCACCGTCGGCATCGACGACGATGTGACGCACTTGTCCCTGCCGATAGACGCGCATTTTGCCTTGCCGGACGAAGACATTATCAGCTGCAAGTTCTTTGGGCTTGGCGCGGATGGCACGGTTGGAGCAAACAAGAGCGCCATAAAAATGATGAGCGCGCAGACGAATCGGCAGGTGCAAGCGTATTTTGCGTATGACTCCAAGAAATCCGGCGGGTACACGGTCAGTCATCTGCGGATAGGGGCAGCGCAGATTCGCGCGCCGTACCTGATTGGGCAGGCGGACTTTCTCGCGTGCCATCAGCCGACGCTGATGAATCTGGACGTGGTGGCGCAGAGCGTCAAGCCGGACGGCACGGTGCTGCTGAATCTCCCGGACGGCATGGAGATTCCCGCGAAGCTGCGCCGGAGCATTGCGACGCGCCATGCACTGCTTTACACCATCGACGCGGACGCAATCGCGGCGCAGTGCGGCTTGGGCGGGCGCATCAACACGGTCATGCAGACGGCTTTCTTCCAATTAAATGCCTTTTTGCCGGAAGAGCAGCGGCAGCAGCTGCTGAACGAATCGGTTCAGGCGGCATATGCGAAGAAGGGCGAGCGGGTCGTCGCGGCGAATCTGAATGCAATTGCGAAGACGGCGGATGCGCTGCGACGAGTGGATGTGCCGCCGGAATGGGCGGAACTGCCTGATACGCCGGAGGATGCGCCGCAATCAGCAGTCGAAGCCTTCATGCGCCCGATGCTGCGCCAGCAAGGAGACATGCTGCCGGTGTCCGCCATGGACGCGCGCGGGTTTGCGCCGCTGGGCACGAGTCGGCTCGAAAAGCGCGGCATTGCGCGGCAGATTCCACAGTGGCGGGCGGAAGCGTGCATCCAGTGCGGGCTGTGCAGCCTTGTCTGCCCGCACGGGTGCATCCGCACGTTCTACCCGCTGGCGGAAACGGCGTTTCCGGCGGATTTTCACACGGTTCGGGCGAAGGGAAAGGCGTTTTCCGGGCGGAATTTCCGCGTGCAGGTGTCGCCGCTGGACTGCACGGGATGCGAAAATTGCACGCGGACGTGCCCTGCGAAGGAAAAGGCGTTGGTGATGCGCCCAGCGGCGGAAATGGCGCAGGAGCAGGCAAACTGGAATTTCGCCGTGTCGCTGCCGGAAACAGCGGTGGGGGAGGCGGACACCATCCCGCTCGCGCAGGCAAAAACGCCGCTGTTTGAGTTCTCCGGTGCGTGTGCGGGGTGCGGCGAAACGCCGTATATCAAGCTGCTGACACAATTGTTCGGTTCGCACTTGATGATTGCCAATGCCACGGGCTGCTCGTCCATCTACGCCGGGAGCGCGCCCAGCTGCCCCTATACCGTCAACCAGAAAGGGCAGGGCGTGGCGTGGGGGAACAGCCTGTTTGAGGATAACGCGGAATTTGGCTTCGGGCTGTATCTGGCGATGAAGCACCGGCGGGCGCATCTGGCGGAGCGGGTCGAGACGCTGGCAGCACAGTGTCCGGAGGCGGCGGAAAGCTGCCGCGCGTGGCTGGGCAGTCGTGAGGATACGGCGCTCTCGGCACAGGCGGGGGAAGCGCTGCTGGCGGCGTGCGAGACGCTTTCACATCCGCTGGTGAAGGAAATTGCGGATTCGGCGGACTTGCTGGCGGCCAAGAGTGTATGGCTCATCGGCGGCGATGGATGGGCGTTTGATATTGGCTTCGGCGGGCTTGACCATGTGCTGGCATCGGGCGAGAAGGTGCGGGTGCTTGTGCTGAACACGCAGGTGTACTCCAACACGGGCGGACAGGCATCGAAGGCGACCCCGGCGGGTGCGGCGGCACGGCTCATGTCCGGCGGGAAATCCGGCGCGGAGAAGGATTTGGGGCTGATGGCAATGACCTACGGGCATGTGTACGTTGCGCAGGTGGCGATGGGCGCGAATCCGAATCAGCTGCTGAAGGCCATGCGCGAGGCAGAAGCGTGGGACGGCGCGGCGCTCATCATTGCCTATGCGCCCTGCATTGCGCACGGGATTGACATGCGTGACGTGCAGGAAATCGAGAAGAAAGCCGTGCAGTGCGGGTATTTCCCGCTGTACCGCTATCATCCGGCGAATGGGCTGATGCTGGACAGCAAAGCGCCGGACGGGGATTTTCAGGCGTTCCTGATGCGGCAGGGGCGGTTTGCGGCATTGCGCCGGAGCGATCCGGCGAAGAGCGAAACCCTCTGCAAAATGGCGGAAGAAGCGGCACAGCGACGCTGGAACCTGCTGAAAATGCTGAAAAATCGGGAAATGCCGTAAATCTGCATCTGGGACAGGTGTTTTCAAAGGGAAACAACTGTTTTTATGTCGGAAAAAGAGCAGCAACAGACCGAATACACCAACGAAAACGTTGTCTGACGAAAAAATCCGTGTAAGGAACTTACAGATCGATTTCTGATTGATTTAGACAGTTTCAATAAAGAAGTGCGGCAAAAACTTGCACAAATCTTGTATATCATATGGTTTGAACTTGACAAATGACGCGCCGAAAGCTGTAATGGATTTACAAGTGCGGAAATGTCTGCCCTTAATCCGGGCAAAGACGAAAACGCTTTCGTAAACCTCGGAGACTTACGAAAATGTTTCGCCGACAGGCATCAGGCACAATCAGCTTCTCTAAGGAGGAATCATCATGAATTGCACCAAGAAGTTTCTTGCACTGCTGATGGTGCTGGCGATGGCGCTGGGCATGACCGCTGTGGCGGAATCTCCGGTGGCGTCTCCTGTGGCATCTCCCGTGGCATCTCCCGTGGCGGGCGAAGTCGAACCGCTCTCTACGGCGTTCCTGATGTATGCCGACGCCAACTGGCACTACCAGTGGTGGCACGACGGCTCTGAGCCGGCGGAGGGCATGAAGGTGACCGAGGCAGCGATTACCGGCGAAGGCTCCTACACCGTAGGCCTTGACTTCACCGGCACGCCCGAAGGCGCGGCGAGCGGCATTGCGTTCGCGGCCATCGGTCTGGAGAACGGCGAAAAGGCACTGCCCGGCTGGACGATTCGCGTGGACGAAATTCGCGTGAACGGTCAGCCCATCGAAGCGAAGAAGGGCTACACCTCTTCTGACGACGGCATCATTACCCGCTCCAACATCTACAACGAATGGGTCAGCGAGCTGCCCGCCGACGCGCGTTCCTGGGACGGCGTGACCGAGGACGCGAACTGGATAACCGTGGACAAGGCGGCATTCGAGCGCGTGGAAAACGTCGAGGTTGATTTCACGCTCTTCCGCTACGGTGCTGACATGGCGTACATCATGTTCGCCGACTCTTCTTGGACGAGCCAGTACTGGGGCACGGACGATTTCGCTGTGAAGGCGACCAACGCGACCGTGACCGGCGCGGGCGACTACACCGTTGGTCTGGACTTCACCGCGACCGAAGCGGGCGCGGCTTCCGGCGTTGCCTTTACCGCGCTGGGCATCAAGCACGGCGAAAAGCTCTTCCCCGGCATGTCCATTAAGCTCAACGATATCCGTATCAACGGCGAATCCGTTGCGTTCACCAAGGGCTACACCTCCTCTGACGATAAGGTGGAAACCCGCATGAACATCATGAACGAATGGGTTGCCGAAGTTCCCACTGACGCTTCTGTCCGCTCCTACGACAAGGACCTGACGGGCGTGTCTCCTGTCATCGTGGACAAGGCGGCGTTTGAATCCGTCAAGACCTACGAAATCGACTTCACCCTCGTGCCCAAGACGGACACGGCGTTCCTGATGTTCGCCGACAGCGATTGGGCGACCTCCGCGTGGAATCCCGGCGAATTTGCAGAGGGCAACGCTGTGACCGTGGACGGCCCCGGCACCTACACCCTGTCCCTTGATTTCTCCGGCGTTAAGGGCGGCGAAATCCCCGGTGTTGCGTTCATGGCGGTCGGCATTGCGAACGGCGAAGCGACCTTCCCCGGCTACTTCATCGACATCACCGAAGTCAAGGTCAACGGCGAAGCAATCGAACTCGGCAAGGACTTCACCACGACCGACGACGGCATTGTGACCCGCTCCAACATCTGGAATGAATGGGTGACGGACATCCCGGCGGAAGCCCGCGTGGCGGACGGCGACCTCGAAGGCGTGACTGCGAAGATCGCGACGGCGGAAGCGCTCTCTGGCATCAAGACCATCGACGTGACCTTCGACTACATCTACGGTGTGCCGCCGGTTGTGGAAACCGAACAGCCCCTGACCGAAGATGAAGTGAAGGAACTGATCTCCAAGACCTACGGCGCGTACATCGCCGTGCAGTCTGACCCGAACTACATCTTCCGCAACGACTGGGAGGAACCCTCCTACGGCCGCGACGCAGACAACGATGTGTTCACCAAGCTGGCGAAGACCAACAACGACGGCACGATTACCGATTACGGCGCGACGTTCGAGGATGCGGTCATCTCCGGCAACGGCACCTACACCTGCTCCATGACCACGGGCGACATGGGCTTCGGCGAGGACACGGCGTTCCACTTCTTCCGCGTCTCCACCGACATTCCGTCCAAGCTGGTCAAGGAAGGCTACGTCACCATTTCTGATGTGACCATCAAGATTGGCGAAGGCAAGACGCAGTCCGGTGTTGTGGTGGATACCTCCGGCGATTGGGTGAAGCTGATTGTCGAGGACAACTACAACAACATCAAGGCGGATGGCGTTGTGCTGACCGCGCCCGCCCCGAACACCACGACGGTCTTTACCTTCACGGTGTCCGGTCTGGCGGAGTAATCCTGCACTACTTTCCTCTGGCGCGCTCTTCGGCTTCGGCTGAGGAGCGCGCCACGGGGATTCCTGTCTGATACTATTTTCAAATTCACCTGCACCATCTGCTCGTGCCTTTTCCCTTCTGGCGTTCGGTCGTTCCACTTAGCGTAGCGCTGCTACGCTGCGTTTCACTCCCGTTAGCCAGAATGAAAAATTCACTTCGCATCTTGGCGCATTCTCATTTGGAAATAGTATATGGCTTAGTCGCGCTGATGGATGAACGCTGGACATCATCCGCCAGCGCTCATCCATCAACGCGCGGCTGGTCAAAGCAGAGGAGCGTCACGAAGAAAGAAATGAGGGGATACCATGCAGGCGACAATTTCAGCCAAATCCGGCGGACAGGCGACTTGCGTCCGGGAAAAGACGAACTGGGCGCTGATCATCATCCGCATCCTGACCGCGTTTGCCGGGCTGATGATCTTCTTCCCGGAGGTCAATCCCGGTCGACTGATGTCGGACATCAACGCGAATACTTCGCTGTTCACCGCCGCGATTTCGTACAGCACGCTGACGGACAGCTTTGCCCGCCCGCTGCGTATGGGCTGGGTGCAGCCGTGGCACTTCTACCTCATCATGGGCGGCTGTGCGCTGCTGATGCTTGGCATCATCCTGAGTGCAATCGGCGCGTGCATGTCGCTGGGCAATCACCGCATGAAGCGCGCAGCAGTCAAACTTCCGCTGATTGGCTCGGTGCTGATGCTTGGCGGCATCGGAACGCTGGTGTACCTGAACAGCATCCTGCCGGCGCTGGAAAAGGCAGACCGCCTGAAGCTGATGACGCCGACCGGCGCAATCGCCTTCTGGGCGGTGCTGGGGGGGCTGCTGCTCGTATTCAGCATCGTGAGCATGGTCACCATTCCCAAGGACATGGAAGAAAAGATGGAAATGGAGGAGAAGTACCGCCTGTTCCTGATGTTCCTGCCTGTTCTGATTCTGACGGTCATCTTCTGCTACCTGCCGCTGTACGGCTGGCGCTATGCGTTCTTTGATTATAAGGTCGGCGACGCGCTGAGCAGCGAGAACTTTGTGGGCCTCAAGTGGTTCAGCTACCTGTTCTCCAACGGCGCGACGCGCAATGACCTTGTGCGCGTGCTGCGCAACACGCTGATTATGTCCGGCTTGGGCATTGCGACGAGCTGGCTGCCGATTGCTTTTGCCGTTTTGCTGGCGGAACTGCGTTCGACGAAGTTCCAGCGCGTTGTGCAGACCCTGACGACGATTCCGAACTTCATCTCATGGGTTCTGGTGTACGCCATTGCGTTTGCTATCTTCTCCACCGACGGCTTCATCAACTCCTTCCTGCGCAACGTCATGGGACAGACCGCCACGACAGACTATCTTGCCAGCGCAGATTTCATCTGGCTCAAGATGCTGCTGTGGGGCACATGGAAGGGCTTGGGCTGGAGCGCTATTGTCTACATCGCGGGCATTGCAGGCATTGACCAGCAGCTGTACGAAGCCGCGAAGGTGGACGGCGCGAACCGCTTCCAGTGCATCCGCCACATCACGATTCCCGGCTTGATGCCCACTTACATGGTCATGCTGCTGATGGCGATTGCGGGTATGCTCTCCAACGGCATGGAGCAGTACCTCGTCTTCGAGAACCCGCAGAACAGCGCAACCATCGAGGTGCTGGACTTGTATGTCTATCACAGCGGCATTAAGAGCGGCTTGATTCCGCTTTCCACGGTCGTCGGCGTATTCAAGAGCCTGATTGGCGTGCTGCTGCTCTTCGGCGCGAACGGCATCTCCAAGGGCGTGCGCGGCGAAAGCATCATTTAAGGAGGCGGAGAAGCAATGAGCAACACCGAAGTCATGAAGCAATCCGCCGTCAAACTGGCGGGCAAGCACCCGAAAAACAAGATCCACCGCACGGCGGGCGACATCGCGTTTGATGTTTTCCTGTACATCCTCTTTGTGGCTTTCACAATTCTGTGCGTTTTCCCATTCTATTACCTGTTTATTAACACCATTTCCAGCAATGACGCGGTGGCGGGCGGCTTGGTCAACTTCTGGCCGGTCGGCATCCACTTCCAGAATTACCTTGCCCTGCGCGACGTGGCGGACTTGGGTTCGTCGGTCATCGTGACGGTGGCGCGTACGATTCTGGGCACAGCGCTGATGGTGATTGTCAGCGCGTGGGCGGGCTATCTGGTTACGAAGCAGAAGATGTGGCATCGGTCGCTGATGTACCGCGCGCTGGTCATCACCATGTACTTCAACGCGGGCCTGATTCCGTGGTACATGAACATGCTGATGCTGGGTCTGACGAACAACTTCCTCGCCTACATCCTGCCGGGCATGATTGCGCCGTACAACATCATTCTGGTGAAGACGTATATTGAGTCGATTCCGGCGTCGCTGGAGGAATCCGCGGTCATTGACGGCGCGAACACGCCGACGGTGTTCCTGAAGATTATCCTGCCGCTGTCCGTGCCGATTTTGGCGACGATTTCGATTTTCGGCGCGGTCGGCAACTGGAACTCGTTCCAAGACTCGCTGCTGCTGATGTCCTCCCGGCCGGAGCTGTACACCCTGCAGCACCGCCTGTATGTGTACCTGAACCAGTCCTCGAACCTGTCGGCACTGGTCAACGGTTCGGGCGGCATGTCCACGCAGGCGGCGGCGAACATGCTCAACACGCGCGTTATCAAGTACACGGTCGCCATGGTGTCGATTATCCCGATTCTGCTGGTGTACCCGTTCATGCAGCGGTTCTTCGTCAAGGGCATTATGCTGGGGGCTGTCAAGGGGTAACAAGGGAGTTCCGCCCTTGACCCTTTCGTGCGATTCAGTTGATTTCACTGGCATACTGGTTTCGCGTGCTGCCCCAACCTCATCCGTCGCTGTGGCGACACCTTCCCCAAAGGGGAAGGCAGGGTGGAGCGCGTTCCGAACCTTCCCCGCTGGGGAAGGTGGCTGAGCGAAGCGAAGTCGGATGAGGTCGTTTTCCCATTGTCGTTCTAAGTTTGTCCCATACATACCCCACAACCAGAAAGGAGAGGTTTCCATGCGCAATTGACCCGACTCTTCGCCCTGATGCTGGCGCTGACCATGCTTCTGGGCGCTCTGCCTGCGCTGGCAGAGGAACCCGCAAATCCCTCTGGCATCCCGTACTACAAGGTGACCAGCGACCTGTACGATTTCATCGACATGGACGGCGCGCCCATCCAGATTGAAATTTACAGCCAGCTGGCGAACTACTCCGGCCGTCAGACCGGCTGGGGCGCTGCGCTGATGAAGGATCTGTTCAACGTCGAACTGGTCATCATCCCCGATCAGGATGGCACGTACCAGACCCGCACGCAGTCCGGCAACCTCGGCGACATCGTCGTCTGGGGCGCGAATGGCGAGGACTATAAGCAGGCGATCAAGAACGGTCTGCTGCTGGAGTGGGACGAAGACGACCTTGCGGAGACGTATGCGCCCTACGTTTGGGCGAACTATCAGGATGCGCTGTCGTCCAACCGTCTGGTGTCCGAAGACGGCGACAATCTGTACGGCTTCGGCATGGACGTGGCGACCTCCCGTCAGGGCCATAAGTCCTTCATGTACTCCTGGGATCTGCGCTGGGATTTGTATTCTCAGCTCGGCTACCCGGAAATCAAGAATTTGGATGACCTGCTTGCGGTCTTCAAGCAGATGAAGGAAATCTGCCCCACGGACGAGCTGGGCAACGAGACGTATGCGGCGTCCCTCTGGCCTGACTGGGACGGCAACATGGTCATGTACGTCAAGGCGATGGCGACGGCGTACTATGGCTATGACGAACTCGGCTTCGGTCTGTACAACCCCACGAATGGCGAATTCTACGATGCGCTGGACGAAAACGGCCCGTACATCGAGATGCTGCGCTTCTTCAACCAGCTCTATCGCGCCGGCCTGCTTGACCCGAACTCCATGACGCAGACCTACGACGAAATGAGCCAGAAAGTCAAGAACGGCGGCGTGTTCTGGGGCATCTTCAACTATGCCTCCTCCATGGTCTACAACACGGACAAGCATCTGGGTGAAGGCAAGATGATGTATGCGCGTGTGCCGGACGAAGCGAACCCCATCGTCTACGGTCTGTCCACGCTGGGCGGCAACCGCATCTGGTCTGTCGGCTCGAAGGCGGCGTATCCGGAACTGTGCCTTGCGATTCTGGACTTCTTCGCGACTCCCGAAGGCTCGATGACCATGTGGTACGGCCCGCGCGGTCTGATGTGGGACTATGACGAAAACGGCGGCATGTACTTCACCGAACTGGGCGACATCTGCAACAAGGACACCAAGCATGACCTGAACGGCGTTGTGTGGACGTCCCCCTACACGGGCAAGCAGTACACCCTGTCCGGCAACTTCAACGACGGCTGCATTCAGGCGAACAACACCACCTACAGCAAGGACGCCATCAACCCTGACGGCAAGCTGGGCGAAACGTTCAACAGGGACACTTGGGTTTCCATCCTGAACGCGGTTTCCTACCCGATTCAGGAGGACTGGCGCAACTGGTCCGGCGCGGTGCTGGCTGACCCGTACTTCGAGTCCATCGGCAAGTACACCATCATGCCCGATCTGCCTTACTCCGAGTCCGTGAAGGATGACGAACTGAAGGTGAAGTGGGAGCAGTGCGCCAAGAGCATCAAGAACAACAGCTGGCTGGCGATTTATGCGAAGGCGGACGGCGAGTTCAACATGCACATCCGCAACATGATTACGCAGTGCAACAACTACGGCTATGCTGACTGCCTCGAATGGAGCAAGGGTGAAGCGGCGACCAAGTGGCGCCTGACGCAGGAACTCAACGCGGTTGGGCAGGAGTAAGCAATCCTTGGAAACAAAAAGCAGGGGTGCGTGAGAAGCGCATCCCTGTTTTTTGGGTGGATGTTTTGTTGGTTTGTGTTGTTGACAGTTTATGATTCGCAATTTGTTTTTTGCGATGCAGGGGTTTCGCCTCTGCGGAGGCGAGGAGGGGCAATGAAAACAGACGAAGTCTGCGGTCGCCCCCTTGACCCCTTCGCAGTGCACACCCGTGTTTCTTGGTTTTGCATGTTGCATGGGGACGAAAGGTACACTAACTAAAAACTTTCAATAAAAACCAATTAACTTGGGTGGCGCCGAAGGTTTCCAAAGGGCGATCGGAAAGCCCTTTGGTCGCGTCCGCAGACGCGAAACCCTGCATAAACACGCGGGCACAGTATGCAGAAGTCACCAACTGAATCGCGAAAAGGGTGTCGAGAGGGACGAAGACCCTTCGCAGGTGCAGGGCAGCGCCCTGCTGGGGTCAAGGGGCAAAGCCCCTTGGGTCTCCCTTACAGCTCTTCCCCGTTCTCAATCGCCGTAATCATGTCGATGCGGCGTTGGTGACGGCCGCCTTCAAACTCGGCGGTCAGCCAGTGGGTCGCAATCATCTTCGCTAAGTCAATGCCGACGACGCGCGCACCCATCGTCAGGATGTTGCTGTTGTTGTGGCGCTTGCTCAATTCGGCACTGTACACGTCCGAACAGGTGCAGACGCGCGTGCCCTTCACCTTGCTTGCCGCAATGCCAATGCCGATGCCCGTGCCGCAAATCAGGATGCCGCGGTCGCACTCGCCGGACGCAACCGCCTTCGCCGCGCGGTAGCCATACACGGGGTAATCGCAGGAAACCGCCGTGTCCGTGCCGAAATCCTTCCATTCCAGCCCCATCGAATCCAGCAGCTTCATCATTTCCTTTTTGAGTTCAATGCCGGTGTGGTCGCAAGCCAAAGCAATCATGAGAAAATCCTCCTTTATCCTCCGAAACCGCCCATGCAGACGATTCGCTCTTCTTTATGTTAATACGCGAAAAAATGCGAAACTCCTGCCGATGGAAAAAGAAAAGGGTAGAATCCGCGCGGAAAGCATGGTATACTAACATGGTGCAAGAATCGCACGAATGTCCCAAGGAGGGAAATAAAATGGCAGATAATTGCAAGCTGTGCCGCATTGCGCTGGAAAATGTCTCCGTGGTGCGCGGCGGACAGACGCTTTTGCAGGATGTGTCGATGCACATCCACTGCGGTCAGCTGACGGTGCTGATCGGCCAGAACGGCGCGGGCAAAACGACGCTCATCCGCGCCCTGCTGGGGGAATACGCTCACGGCGGTACGATTCGCCATGTGGACGGCGAAGGGCGCGACGTGGCGCACATGCGCACGGGGTATGTGCCGCAGCATCTGGAATTTGACAAGGAGATGCCTGTGACGGTGGAGGATTTCCTCGCCGCCAGCCTGACGCGCCGCCCGGTGTGGACGGGGGTCGGCAAAAAGACCCGCGCGCAGGTGATGGAGGCGCTGAAAATGGTGGAGGGCGAAAAGCTGCTGCACCGCCCGCTCGGCCGCTGCTCCGGCGGTGAACTGCAGCGCGTGCTGCTCGCACTGGCGCTGCATCCCGCCCCTGACCTGCTTGTGCTGGACGAGCCCGTCTCCGGCGTTGACCAGAACGGCTTGCAGATGTTCCTGGATACCGTTGTGCGCCTGAAGGAGCATCACCATATGGCGATTCTGCTCGTCAGCCACGACCTGAACGTTGTCCGCCAGTACGCTGACCATGTGGTGCTGCTGGACAAGACGGTGCTGAAGCAGGGCAAGCCGGATGACGTGTTCGCATCGCCGGAATTCCAGAAGGTGTTCGGGCTGGGCGCAAAGACGCTCAATGCCCAGCGGCTGCATGGCGCGGAACGCTGGATGGGGCGCAAGGCGGAAACGCCCGAGGAAGAAATCGCCCGTGCCGCCGCCGTGGTGGACGACGAGACGAAAGGAGGCCAGGCGTGATGGATGCAATTCGCGCGTTCGTGCAAACGCTGCTGCCCTTTGAATTTCTGCAATTTGACTTCATGGTCAATGCGCTTCTGGCGATTCTGCTGCTGACGCCGCTGCTGGGGCTGCTCGGCACGATGGCGGTCAACCAGCAGATGGCGTTCTTCTCCGACGCGCTGGGCCACAGCGCACTGACGGGCATCGGGCTGGGCATTTTGCTCGGCGTGTCGAGTGATTTGCTGGCGATGCTGGTGTTCGGCATCGTCTGGGCGCTGCTGATTTGCCGAATCAAGCAGACCGGGGCGGCATCTACCGATACAATCATCAGCGTCTTTTCGTCCACGTCAGTGGCGGCAGGCGTGCTGGTGCTGTCCATGGGCGGCGGATTCGCGAAGTATTCGTCCCTGCTGGTCGGCGACGTGCTGGCAGTACAGGACAGCGATTTGCTCTATCTGTTGATTGCGCTTGTGGCGGGCATTGCGCTGTGGGCGGTGATGTACAATTCGCTGCTGCTGTCGGGCATCAGCCCGTCCCTGGCGCGCAGCCGAGGCATCCATAATCGGCTGGTGGAGTGCGCATTCGTGGTGCTGGTGGCGGTCGCGGTCATGCTGGCGATTCGCTGGGTCGGCGTGATGCTGATTAACGCATTGCTGATTCTGCCCGCGGCGGCGGGGCGCAATCTGGCGCGGTCAAGCCGTCAGCACGCGGTGTACAGCGTGGTGATTGCGCTGGTGTGCGGCGTGGCAGGGCTGATTTGCGCGTATTATCTGGATACGACGGCGGGTGCGGCAATTGTGCTGTTCGCGGCGGTGTGCTACGCCATCTCGCTGGGCATTCGGGCGCTGAGAAAATGATACTATTTTCAGATTCACCTGTGCCATCTGCTTGCGTCTTGGCACATGTTCATCTAAAAATAGTATAACGGAGGAACGATATGGAGCGAATCCTGATACTGATGCAGGCGGCGAACTGGGCGGAAGCGACCGAGGCGCTGACCTCTGCGCGGGAGAACGCCCTGCACCGCAACGCGCTGTCGTACGCGCTGGTGCTGCCGGAAGCCCCGACATCCCCCGAAGAATGCAATATGGCGGCGTTCGGGGCGCTGCGATACCTTGTCAGCCCGGAAATGACTTTCACTGCGATGGAAACGCTCTGGCACGGTGAACGCTATGCGCTGCTGGTGCATCCGGCGATGCGCTTTGAGCGCGACTGGGAGAAGAAGCTCCTGCACGCACTGAACGACTGCCCGGTGGAAAACGCTCAGGCGGTGCTGACGGGCTATCTGCCGGCGCAGGATGATCCGATTGGCGCGGTCTGTCCGGTTGCGGCGGAGCGCATTGACCCGGACGGCACGCTGTGCTTTGCGCACGGAATGCCCCTGACGCTCGCGGCGCACCCGATGCCGGGCGCGTTTCTTCATCCGGACTTCTTCTTTGCGCGCGCGGGCTTCATCCGGGCGATGGCGCAGGGGAGCGGTACAGCGTTCCTGCGCGCGATGGTGCAGGGCTGGCAGTGCTGCACGCTGAATCAGCCCGTCATCACCCTGACGCATGATTTGCCCGTGCCGCCTGTGCGGATAGCGCCGCAGGAGGATGGCTTGGCGCAGCTGAAGGAAGAATACGGCGTTGATTTCGCGGCGGGTACGCTGTCCGCGGCGGCGAAGCGAGGCTTGAAGTCAAACAGCCTCGACATGACGCTGGCGGTGACGCCGCTGATGCGCATTAAGTCGGCAGTGCAGCGGCGGCGCAGGAAGCGCACCGACCCGATGCCGCTGTGCGTGACGGTCTGCCCGGCATCGCTGGACGAAGAGGGGATGCACTGGCTGCGCCAGCTGACGCAAATGCAGGATTTGGCGCTGCTGTGCTATGCCGAGGGGCTGAAGCTGCGCGAAGTGGCGGAGTTCCACCCGAACGTGCTGGAATACAAGCCGCGCTATGCTCTGCCGATGCCGACGGGCAAACCGCCGCTGTTCAGCCGCGCGGCGATGCTCAGCGCGGCGCGCGACCGGGTGCTGTCCAGCACGCACTATATCTGGATGGCGCCGGACTGTGTGCGCTATCCGCTCTATACCGGCATGGCGCTGCCGTGGAAGCGGCTGTGCGGCGAGAAAATCGTGCTGGCAAGCGTCAGGAACCGCCTCGACCTGTCCATGGTCGTTGTGCCGGACAAGCAGATAAAGCCGCTGATGAGCGCCATTGGGGAGCAATTACGGGCATTGCTGGCGGCAGGGACGATTCCAGAGACGGAAGAGGCACTCTGGGCAGGCATTGTGAAGGAACATCCGGACTGGTTTGAATTTCGGGCGCTGCCGGTGGAAAAACAGCTGTTCACATTATTGCTGTGAGGAGAGAGAATTATGCAGACGATTGCATTTCGGCTCATCAAGGGGATTATGCTGCTTCCGGCGACGGCGGACGGGCAGGAGGGCTATTTCGCGTTCGACACGGGCGCGATGCAGACCGCGGTGAACCGCGCCTATTTCCCGGAATTACAGGGGGACACCATCGAAATCGCGAAATTCACCGAAGGCGTGAAAAAGACGAACGCGGAAGAGGGCATGCTGACGACGCTGAACGTCGCCGGGATTGCGCGGGAGCAGCTGCCGGTGCTGCTGATGGATCTCATGTATGTCGAGAAGGAGCTGAAGACGGTTGACCCGGAAATCCGCTTCCTTGGCACGATGGGCATTGATGTCATCCGGGACTACACGGTGCTGCTGGACTACGAGAAGCAGGAAATTGTGCTTGACCCGGAAGTGCCGGATTTCGCGGCGCAGCGGGAAGCACATATGCGGCTGGAAAAGCTGCCGATTATCCCTGTGGAAATCGGCGGCGAGACGATGGACTTCGTGCTGGACACGGGCGCGAGCGTCTGCCTGCTGGGCGAGCGCTTCCGAACGATGCCGGGGCTGACACCTGTGCCGGACATGCCGAACGTGATGACGATTCCAGAACTGAAAGTGGCAGGAATGCCGTATGCCAACCTGACGGCGGTGCTGTCCGACATCACGCCGATTCAGAAGAAAGTGCCGGTGGAGGGCGTTGTGGGCTATCAGGTGCTGTCGGCGCAGCGGTCAATGCTGGATTTTCGGGGTCAGCGGCTGCTGCTGGAAGAATAATCGAATGCCCGAACTTGACTGCGGTATCTGGGCGCATTCCTGCCGAAAAACGCATAACACGGACAAACCTGCCGCATAACGCGGGGAATGTTCGGCAAACAAGAAAAACAGTATTTTCGCCCGATTTTCGCCGCCAGTGGAAGCTGTTCTGTTTACCGGGCTTGCGGCACTTCGGGCGGTTTTCGGCTGTCCATTTCGACCAGATTCAGCATTGACAAGAGCGGCTCCAGTGGTGTATGATGGCTTTCGTTCCTGCCTTGCAGACACTATATGTAGCATGGGCAGGAGAAAACATCCACAACTTATGCCGAATGAACGGCTGGTTATCAATTGGTTCTCAAATGGGAAATAATACGGATAGAATAGAGAATGATGGAGGCACCGACCATGGGCATTGATATGATTCGCAAACGCGACGGACGCGAAGTTCCTTTTGATCAGGACAAGATTGAGCAGGCCATTTTCGCGTCTTTTCAGGCATCGGGCAGTGCGCGCGGGCATGAGACGAGCCGCAAGCTGACGCAGGAAGTTGTCCGCCTGCTGGAGAACAACGAGAACATCAGCGCCATCCCCAGCGTGGAGCAGGTGCAGGACACGGTGGAGCAGGTGCTGATGCGCAACGGCTTCACCCGCACGGCGAAGTCCTACATCCTCTATCGCGCCGAGCGCAGCCGCGTCCGCGAGATGAACTCCCGCCTGATGCGCACGTTTGGGGACATTGTGTTCAAAGATGCCAGCGAATCCGACATCAAGCGCGAGAACGCCAACATCAATGGCGATACTGCCATGGGCGCAATGCTCAAATTCGGCAGCGAAGGCGCAAAGCAGTATTACGAGAAGTACGTCATGGATCCGCGATTTGGTCAGGCGCACATGGACGGCGATATCCACATTCATGACATGGACTTCTACACGCTGACGACGACGTGCTGCCAGATTGAGCTGAAGAGCCTGTTCAAGGGCGGCTTCTCCACGGGGCACGGCTATTTGCGTGAGCCGCAGGACATCACGTCCTACGCGGCGCTGGCGTGCATTGCCATTCAGGCAAACCAGAACGATCAGCACGGCGGACAGGCGATTGTGGACTTCGATTACGGCATGGCGCCCGGCGTGAAAAAGACGTTCATCAAGCGTTACCGCATGAACCTCTCCCGTGCACTGGAGTTGCTGCTGAACGACGCTGAGTGCGACGCGCACGCCAATGAACTGGTGGCGCAGACGAAGGCGGAGAACCTCGAACCCACGCTGGAAGAGAACGCTGACCACCGCGCACGCATGGCAGAACTGCTGACGAAGTATGTGGCGGACGAGCAGATGATTGCCCGCATTCTCGACTTCACGCAGCGCCGCTCCGAGCAGGAGACAGACAAGGCGACCTATCAGGCAATGGAGGCGCTCATCCACAACCTGAACACCATGAACAGCCGCGCGGGCGCGCAGGTGCCGTTCTCGTCCATCAACTACGGCATGGACGTGTCGCCTGAAGGCCGTCTGGTGATGAAGAATGTGCTGCTGGCGACGGAAGCAGGTCTGGGCGGCGGCGAAACGCCGATTTTCCCGATTCAGATTTTCCGCGTCAAGGAAGGCGTCAACTTCAACCCCGGCGACCCGAACTACGACATCTACCGCCTCGCCATCCGTACGAGCGCAAAGCGCCTGTTCCCGAACTTCTCCTTCGTGGACGCGCCGTTCAACCTCCAGTACTACAAGCCCGGCCATCCGGAGACCGAAATCGCCTACATGGGCTGCCGCACCCGCGTGATGGGCAATGTCTACGACCCTGATCGCGAAATCGCCCCGCGCCGCGGCAATCTGTCCTTCACGTCCATCAACCTGCCGCGCATCGCCATTGAGGCGAACGGCAACGTCGATGTGTTCTTTAAGGTGCTGCAGGAGCGCATGGAACTGGTGATTGACCAGCTGAACGAACGCTTCCGCATCATCAGCAACAAGCGCGTGAAGAACTTCCCGTTCCTGATGGGCGAGGGCGTGTGGATTGACTCCGAAAAGCTGAACTGGAACGACAAGGTGGGCGAAGTGCTCAAGCACGGCACGATGACCATCGGATTCATCGGCTTGGCGGAAGCGCTGGTTGCCTTGCGCGGCAAGCATCACGGCGAGGACGAGGAAAGCCAGAAGCTGGGCCTGAAAATCATCCGCACGATGCGCGAATACACCGACAAGGTGTCCGCGGAGACGGGGCTGAACTACTCCGTCATTGCCACGCCTGCGGAAGGCCTGTCCGGCCGCTTCATTCGCCTCGACAAGCAGCGCTTCGGCATCATCCCCGGCGTGACCGACCGCGAATACTACACGAACTCCTTCCATGTGCCGGTTTACTACCACTGCACGGCGTTCCATAAGCTGAGCGTGGAAGCGCCGTATCATGCGCTGACCAACGGCGGCCATATCTCCTATGTGGAGATGGACGGCGACCCGCTGAAGAACCTCGACGCGTTCGAGAAGATTGTGCGCTATATGCACGACATCGGCATCGGCTACGGTTCGATTAACCACCCGGTTGACCGTGACCCGTTGTGCGGCTATAATGGCATTATTGACGATACTTGCCCGTGCTGCCACCGTGGGGAAACCACCCGCGTGACGGAACGCATCAAGCGCATCAAGGTGGACTAAACGCCCCCCTTTATCCAGAGCGTTTGGTAGTGTGACCAAGCCGGGCAGCCCAAAAAGGGTCAAGGGGCAATTGCCCCTTGCGGAGTCCAGAGGCAGCGCCTCTGGTAGGGTCTGGGGCAACGCCCCAGCGTCCCTCCCCATAAAACGCCTTCTCCTTCGGGGGAGGGCGTTTCCGTCATTCATTCATCCACCGCGAAAGAGGGTCAATTACCATGGAAATCCGCATCTTTGGTTTGGCAGACGACAGCATCGTCGATGGGCCGGGCGTCCGCTATACTGTGTTCGTGCAGGGCTGCCCGCATCACTGCCCCGGCTGCCATAATCCCGCGTCGCATGACTTCGCCGGCGGCACGCTGATGGACACCGACGGCATCATCCGCAAAATCGGCGAGAATCCGCTGCTGGACGGCGTGACGCTCTCCGGCGGCGAACCCATGTGCCAGCCCGAGGCCTGCTGCACGATTGCGGACGCGGCGCACGCAAAGCACCTTAACGTTTGGTGCTACACGGGCTTCACGCTTGATGCGCTGCTGAAGGAGAGCGACCCGGCGCGCATGGCGCTGCTGCACAGCATCGACGTGCTGGTGGATGGACGCTTCGTGCAGGAGCAGAAGTCGCTGTCGCTGCTCTACCGCGGCAGCAGCAATCAGCGGCTGATAGACGTGCCGAAAACGCTTGCGACGGGCGAAATCACCCTCTGGACACCGCCTGTGTGGTGATTGCTCTGCGAATTTTACAAACAATTCACAGAATCACAAGCGAAAACTGGGAAATAATAGTTGAATTTCCTGCACGAGTGTGCTATACTGATAGCAGGGAGGCGAATGCGGGTGAAAATCCTATTTGTGTGTCACGGCAATATTTGCCGCAGCCCTATGGCAGCAATGGTGTTCCGGTACTTGGCACAGCAGCGGCATGTGTCTGGTGAGTTTGAAGTGGATTCCGCCGCACTGAGCAGCGAGGAAATTGGCAATGGGATTTATCCGCCCGCGCGCCGAATTCTGGTCAAGCACGGGGTGCCTTGCACGGAGCATCGTGCGCGGCAGATTACGCCGGAGGATTTTGAAACGGCGGATCTGATTATCGGCATGGAGTGGGGGCACTTGAAGAAGCTGCGTGCTCTGTGTCCGAAGGAGCAGCAGGCGAAGCTGCATCTGCTACTGGACTTTGCCGAGCGGCAGGGCGACATTGAAGATCCGTGGTATACGGATGACTTTGACCGGGCATACCGCGACATTCTGCGCGGCTGCGAGGGCCTGCTGCGGAACCTGACGGAAAACAAGACGGCATAACAAAAGGATGTCAAGGAGCGAAATCATCCTGACATCCTTTTTGATTTCAGCGATTATTCTTCCGTTTTCGGCGCTTCCTCCGGCGCGCTTTCCGTCTCATCCCAGCGGCGGACCGTGCGCTGCGCCAAACTTACGAAGTCCAGCATGAACGAACGCTCGCGGTTATCGTTGGTATAGGGAAAATCCACCGCGTTCTCGGACAGGCTTGCGCCCAGCAGCAGACATGGCGACACTGACAGCACGTTGCAGACGGAAACCAGCGTATCGATGCTGGCAATGCGCGTGCCGCGCTCGATGTGCCCCATGAAAGACGAGGAAATGCCGACCTTCTCCGCCAGCTGCTCCTGCGTTAGATGCTTCGCTTTGCGGGCATCGCGCACTCGAAGCCCCAAATCCTGATAATTTACGGTCATGTTCATATTCCTTCTTTCTTATTGCCCCAATTGTTCGGGTTTTATCTATTATAATGGATGAAGGAAAATCGAAGAAGAGACGATAAGCAATATTATGATTCTTTTGGTGCAGATTACACGAAATAATGGACACTACAAGAATCTTTTTTCGACCATGATTCCCCTTAAAAACGGGACGAAAATAATTTTCCAGAAGGTCTGTACATTTTCCGCAAACCGTGTTATAATATTCCCTGCAGCCCAACCAGGAATCCAAGGTTCTAATCTCCCTTTGGTTGTCACATGACCTGCGCCGGGAAACTGGAGCAAAACCATGGAAGCAGATGACCTCAAGGCAACGGTATGGGTGACAATTTGAAGGAGGTTTCCCAACCATGTACGAAGATGAAACGCTTGTCTGCCGCGACTGCGGCCAGGAATTCGTGTTCTCCGCGTCCGAGCAGGCTTTCTTCGCCGAGAAGGGCTTCATGAACAAGCCCTCTCGCTGCCCGAAGTGCCGCGCGGCTCGTCGCGCCCAGAACGGCAACGGTTCTTCCGCTCCCCGTCAGATGTATGACGTGGTGTGCGCGAACTGCGGCAAGGCCACCCAGGTGCCCTTCCAGCCCCGTGGCGACCGTCCCGTGCTCTGCCGTGAGTGCTTCGACGCTCAGCGCGCTTCCCGCTATTAATTGACGGCTCCTCCGGGAGCAATCAATCAGCGGTGCAATAGCACACGAAAAACCCCGTCGGTGTTTCCGAGCAATCGGAGTGCCGACGGGGCTTTTTGCTGCTTCAGAGGAAATCAAGCTGCAATTTGGGCAGATGCTTGGGAGAACGAAAAGCACCGAGGATTCCCCAAGGGCGAACGGAAAGCCGTTGGTTTGCCTCCGCAGAGGCAAAACCCTCTGTAATAGAAATATCATCCGTATAATGTGCTATGCACACTGGCTATGGCGATGCTTCCAAATAAGCAGGCAAGGCAGATAAAAAAAAACCGCCCTTTCGGACGGTTTCTTGAGGTGAACCCATGAAGAGCACCCTCTGTGCTGGAGCGGGTGATGGGAATCGAACCCACGTGACCAGCTTGGAAGGCTGGAGCTCTACCATTGAGCTACACCCGCATGTGGAGCGGTAGACGAGGCTCGGACTCGCGACCTCCACCTTGGCAAGGTGGCGCTCTACCAACTGAGCTACTACCGCATAACCACGCGACTGCATGGTGCGAAGGAAATTTGTGCGGGCGAAGAGACTCGAACTCTTACGCCATAGGCACCAGATCCTAAGTCTGGCGCGTCTGCCATTCCGCCACGCCCGCACGAGAGGCGAAATCAGAAGGCAGATGGGAATGACCCATTGGAGATTCGAACTCCAGACACCTTGATTAAAAGTCAAGTGCTCTGCCAACTGAGCTAATGGGTCAAAAAGCTGGGGTGGCAGGGCTCGAACCTGCGAATGCGGGAGTCAAAGTCCCGTGCCTTACCACTTGGCTACACCCCATCGCAGCAGGCTTTCGCCGCATCCGCAGCAACCTTGAGTAGGGAAGAAAGGGAGAATAGTGGGACTCGAACCCACGACATCCAGAGCCACAATCTGGCGCTCTACCAACTGAACTATATCCTCCATATGCGCGCCTGGAGGGTCTCGAACCCCCGACCCACGGCTTAGAAGGCCGTTGCTCTATCCAACTGAGCTACAGGCGCAGAGCCGCAAAATCAGAAGCCTGATTCTTTCCTTCCAGACTGCCAGCGAAGGAAACACCCTTGCTGACAGGTACAAATTATATCATCAGCAAGGGCGTTTGTCAAGCACTTTTTTGCGTTTGACGGAAATTTTTCGCTGTTTTCGGCAGAAAACTCCGGGAAGCCTGCTGCCCAGGCGGATTTAGCGCATTATCAATAGAATGGATTTTGTCCGTCGCCTTGAGCGCACGCCTTACAGGACAATATCCCCCGGCCGATAGCCCTTGGGCAAGGGCTCTTCCTCCAGAAACCGGAAATCTGAATCCTCCAGTGTCGGCAAAAAAGCCTCGAATGGAATCTGGTCAAACTCGCTGTGGTAGCTGCTTGCGCCGAACCAGCCGCCTTCCTTCGCCCGCAGGTTCAAATCGCGCGCGAATTTGGTGTGGTTCGAGCAGTCATGCACGACAATCCCCCAATGTTCCACGGCGCATTGGCGCATCAGCCGGAACGTTATCTCCCGGCTCCAAATCGGCGATACATAGCCGCGGCGCGTCATGTACATGGGCGTGCCGATGTAGTTCGGCAGATTGTTGGGGTTCAGGTGCAGCTCGGCGCAGTTGATAAAATCAAGACCAGTGGCCAGAATTACATCCTTTTTCTGCTGGAAATGCTCGTAAAAATCGGGCGTCATGGGCGTTTCAATCGCGACGGTGGGGATATACTTCTTCGCCGTAGCGATGCTCTGGATGACGTTGTCCGCGCAAGACGTTGCGCCGAGGTTGAAGCGCAGTTCGTCCAGCCCGGCCTCACCCAGCGCGCGCAGATTTTCCTCCGTGCAGAGCGTGCCGTTGGTGTACATGTGCTGATGAATCCCGGCGGCGCGGAACTTGCGGATGATATCGGGATACAGTTCGATTTCCATGAACGGCTCCAGATAGACGTAGCTGACGCCGGTCGGTCGGTTCGACGTGCTGAGCAGTAGGTCGATATCCTCCACGCGGAAGTACGTCCCACCGATTTCCCACAGCCCTTCGCCGATGGTCTCTTGGCAATCCAACTCGCCGTAATTGTAGCAGAACGGGCAGCGGATGTTGCACTTGTTCGTCCGGCGGATGGCGCTCAGTCCCGTGCCGGTCAGGCAGGACGTGCATCCCTTGGAAAATTTCGCTGGATCGCCGACAAAGTACGTTCGCCCGCCGAGCGTGTGCAAATCGGGAATCTGCGCCATCAGTTCCTTGTGGCGCGCGTCCACCGCGGCTTCAATCTGGCTGATGACGGCCCACGCCAACTCCTGCTGATGCGGCATCAGCGGCTCATCTTCCGGCAGTTCCGCGAAGAAACGAAACCACATTAGCGCGTCTTTCTTGCTGATTTTCATGCGTTCATCATTCCTCCTGTGAATTTCGCTTCCATCATAGCACAATTTTGTACCGCGCGCAACCATTCAGCGCATCGGCTTGCGCTGCGGAAGCATCATTCTGCGTCCATTTCGTGAAAAATTTTCATTTCCCCCTTGACAACCCATCCACACCGTGCTATACTATTTTGTGTTGCGGGGCATTAGCGCAGCTGGTAGCGCACAACACTGGCAGTGTTGGGGTCAGCGGTTCGAATCCGCTATGCTCCACGAGCCGAAATCCTTGGAGATGCAAGGGTTTCGGCTTTTTTAGTGCTGCTGTATACCCACACCATACCCACAAACGCTTTCTTTTCCGTACCCACGAAAAACCGCTATGCGCGTGAGTCTGCGCTTTTTACAGCGAGCAAATGAATTTTTCCATCTTGGCTGCTGCGTTTTGCGACATATGGTTGCTGACGTGTCCGTAGGTGTCGAGCGTGAAGGCGACGGTTGCATGTCCGAGTGACAAGGAAAGCGTCTTGAAGTCAACTTCGCTTTGGATGGCAAGCGTGGCGTAGGTGTGGCGAATGTCGTGGAAGCGAACCTCCGGACGGTTGAGCCTGCTGACCAGTGCCTTGAAGTGGACATACAGTGTCTTGAAACGGATGAACATGCCGTTGTCACGAGTGAAAACCATGTCGTACACATTGTCCCATGATGAACCTGCGAGCAGACGCTGCCGGTTCTGCTTCTCTTTGGCTTGCCTCAATGCGTCCATCACGGATGGCGCGGGATGAATCGTGCGCTCTTTGTGGTTTTTCAGCGAAGTGAACATCATTTTGCCCTTGTCAGGCCCGGATGCAATGCGCACAAACTGACGGTACACACGGATAGTCCCCTTCGCAAAATCAATGCAATCCCACGTCAGACCAATCAGTTCGCTCTCCCGCAGACCCGTGAAGAAATCCACATAGTACATCAGATAGAACGGATCATCCTTGGCGATTGCCAGAAAGCGCCGTAGTTCTACATCGGAGAGTGTGTGCATCTCAGCCTTTTCCAGCATGGGCAGTTCGCAATCCTCGGATACGTTTTTGCGAACCATGTCCAAACTTTGTGCTTTGGCCAGCATCCCGTGAACCAGTCCGTGGATGTTGCGGATGCTCTTGGGCGACAAGCCGTTCTGCTGTGCTTTTGTATAGGTGCGCTGAATGTGCAGCGTTGTGAGGTCTTTCAGCTTGATGTGACCGATGTAGGGCACGACGTGCATACGGAAATCACTCTCGTAGTTGTCCATTGTCGAATGACGAATTTTCCCTTTCTTGAAGGTTTTGAGCCATTCCCAGCCCCATTCCTCCAAGGTCAAGTCGGTTCGCTCAATGCAGATGCCCTGCTCAACTTCCGTCATTCGGGCGGCTAACTTCGCTTTTGCCTCGGCCTTCGTCTGTCCGTACACAGCGCATTGCTTGCCGTTCAGACGATAACGACCTTCCCACAGACCATTCTTGCGCTGGCGAATGTTTGTTGTTTTTGACATATTTCCTCCTGCCTCAATCCGACTCAGAAGGAGTACAGGAGTACGCATCGTGTTGCAGTTGTCAAGGTACACACTGCTATTTTACGCCTCCTGTGCGGGAAATGCAAGATGAATTGAATGCTGTATTGATGTTTTTCGTGCTTCATGTATTGATTAGGTGGGGCATAGCTTCGACGAAGCGTTCTGATTCAGCCATTCTTGAAGCATGGCGCGGTTGATGAGCAGTCGCCGACCAATCCGGAAAGACGGGAAATCCTTCTGGTCAGCCAACTGATAGGCGGTGTTGCGACTGATGTTGAGTTCTTCCGCAAGCTCCTTGACCGTCAAGGTCATCTTGCGATTGCTCTGATTGGGGTCGAGGGCGTGGTGGATGGTTTCGCCGAACAGCGTGAGATTCATTTTCATCATATATAATAGCTCCTTGGTGCGTGTATGTGAGAACAATTCGGACTTTGAAAGAGTGGAACATGAAACTGGAACCGGGGGCGGCAAAAGCTGAATACGCGATATGCCTCTCCAGCCCAATGTACTTCTTTTTATGATGACATTTGTTCCATTGTTCCATGTGACTGGAATGTGGGAAAGGACGAGAGTTTGCCGACGCTATACTTGGAACAAGACAGCGGAACCAAGATGCGTTAGAGTGGGAAATTGTCTGCTGGCTTCACAGCGGGAAAGTGATTTGCGCCTGTTTCGACACTGTTCCGGTTGATTTGTTCCGGGTCGCAGTCGCGCTCCCAGCCGCGCTGCTTGCCGTAAAGTGCGTATCGTCTGCTTCCTTGATAGGAATGCCATCCTTTGAGTTCACCGCTGGCAATGGCGTTGTTCACAACGTCGCAGATGTTTCGTGTTTCCCATGCTTGCGGTCTTGTCAGAGTGCCGCTGTGAAGCGCTTCTGCAAAAATCAGGGTGGAGCATACTTGCTTATATGCCGTTTGCTCCATGAAGCCAAGCACTTGACCATCAAGTGTGTTCTCCGGCATAAAGGTGGTTTGTTCCTGCTTCAACTGCTTGGAGGCTTCCTTAGAGAGCTGAAGCGAGTATTCGCCGGAACGATAGATGACCATGATTTCCGCCCACAGTTGATTGAAATAGGCGCGTGATGTCTGTTGGTTAGCAAGGATGTGTACCTCTGCCTTGTCCGGGTCGATGCGGATTGGCAGGAAACGACGATTTCCGCTGCGGTCGTGGGGCAGGAAATCCAGCTTGTTGGAAGTGCCTGCAAAGACACACTGTCGTGGTCTATCTGCCGGAAACTTGTCATAAGGCACTTTGTAAGTATCTTTCTGGCGGCTGAGAAAAGATTTGATTTCTTCCACGTTCTTGGCATTGCCCGTGGCCATCATCTCACTCATCTCGATAATCCAATGCCCCATTATCCGACGATAGACGTTTTCATCGTCGAGCTTTCGCAAATCATCTGAAAACCACTCGTCATTCCCTGCAAGAAAACGGAAGAAGCTGGACTTGCCAGCGCCTTGTCCACCGGTGAGGCAAAGCATCATATCGAACTTGCACCCCGGCTGAAAGATGCGCGTCACAGCGCCCAACATGAATAAACGCAGCAACTCTTCATTCAGGTCGCAGATTTCCGCACCGAGAAAGTGATGCAGCGCAAATCGAACGCGGGGCGTTCTGTCCCAATCAAGATGATTCAGATATTCCCGCACAGGATGATAGCTGTTGCTGTTGGCTACTATCCGCAAGGCTGTGAGGATTTTCTTCTCGGACGTGATGCTGTAATGATTCTCAAAAAGCAACTCGATGAAGGCTAAATCGTCGTCAGTGAAGCAGCTGCCCGCCCGATGCCACGGCATATCACCGACAATGACCATGCAGCCGGTGAACAGGTCTTTGCGGATAACACCCATCAGCACGGGATCGTTTTCCAGAATCAAGACGCAATTCTCGACGGAACAAGCGATACTGCCATCCTTGCTGTGCGCAAGACGTGCGAGGAGCGCGGCGCGCTGCTGAGAAAGTAATGCCTCACTTTCCGTGCTTTTTCCAGCACGTGCGCCTGTGGTTGCTGTAAAGTTACGTTGCAAGGTTACGAACCTCCTTTATTTTTGGATGAAGAAATATATCTCCACTATAACTGGTAAAAAGTTTGACGTTTTTTACGCGATTCGTAAAAAAATCAAGAAAAATTTTTGATAGGGCGGTTTGAAATCATTTCATCCTGAATCGTTAGGCGTTCGGTGGAAACATAGCGGCGGGTGTGAGCATTTCATTCTTGATAGCAACCTCCTTTCCGTTCATGCGAAGGGAAATTTATATACCCCTTCACTCTTGAACTGTAAAGAAAAGACCGTTTTGCGACACGATTTGAAGCGGATTGCAAAATTTTTTTCTGGAACTGCTGAAAACAAGAAATCTGGGGAGTGCTACAGCGCTAATTCATCACATTCCTAAGCTGAATATGACAGCATCAACAGGGATTCTAAATTTGGGCATACGAAAACCCTGCTTGCTAATTTTCTTCTCCATGCTGGAAGAAGAAGTAGCAAGCAGGGCCATTTTGCTAAAAATGACAGTTTGCTTGTTGGGAACACATTTCCCAAACCCTATGAATGCAGCGCACGCGCTGCGGTTATCAGAAGTTCTGTACTTGAAGAAAAACTTGTAAATTACTTCTTCCGCCCTGGCTTGCGCATCTCCCGATAGAGCATATCTGCCAGTGTGTGCATAATCGCATTGTACTTTCCCTGATTCTCAAACAAGGACGAGTATGTTTCCTGCGATTCCATATAGCTGTCCTGTGCAGCAATGTTGAACGCCTGCGGGAAGATACTTTCTGCAAAGATTTTCGGGTCAGAAGAAATGGCCATGTTGGTTAATTTGGTATCGCTGCGGAGCTTGTTCGCCAGTGCACCGATGACTACGCGGTCTGCCTCGGTGAACTCGCCTTTGTAACGCTCGTTGATGCGTTCGATGATTTCGTCCAGCGGGTCCTTAGATTCCGGCTTGCTGCCACGCTTGGGCTTGGCCTGTCCATAGGTGCCGCTTTCATCATCAAGACTGATGTCGCCGTCGAAAGTCTTTTCCAGCTTGTACATTTCCAGCGTCAGCAGCTCTGCAATGTTCTCCATTGCAACCACTTGCACCGGGAGAAGCCCCACCAGAAAAGCGCAGTACACAAATTCGCGGTGCAGTTCCTTGTCAAACATGCGCACAACCTGCGAAACGTACTTGTACCACTTGCAGAAATTGCGCATACTCCGCCGAATTTGATATTGCTCATCCTGCGCTTTCTCTTGATAGCGCTGCACGGCAGGCAGCATCTTGCTGACAAGCAGACCTTGCGCACTGCTATCCTGACAGCCGTTGGCGAAGTAGACATCGCAGAACTGGCTGATGTCGCTATCATCGTAAATATGATAGGCGCGCAGCTCTTTTTCAACACGGTAGATGAGGTCGGTGTTGACTTCTTCGGACAGAATCGTCTGATGATAGAAGGCTTGGAAGTCCTCCTGCACATCGTCCTTTTCGTTGGCGAAATCCAGCACGAAGGTGTCGTTTTTGCCGGGACAGGTGCGATTGAGGCGGCTAAGCGTCTGCACGGTCTTGACACCGCGCAGCTTCTTGTCCACAATCATGGTGTGCAGCAGGGGTTCATCGAATCCGGTCTGATACTTTTCCGCCACAATCAGAATGTTGAAATTGTCGTGAAATTCCTGCTTGGTCTGGTTTTCCTGAATATGACTGCCATCAGGACGCACGTTCAGCCCCGGTTCGGTGTAGGTTTCATCGTTCAGGATGACTTCGCCGGAGAAAGCAACCATTGGCTTTACATCATCATACCCCTGTTCGGCGGCATAGCGCTGCACTTCCTGATAATAGAGCACTGCCGCGGGCCGGGAAGCGGTAACGACCATCATCTTCGCTTTTCCGTTGATTTTCATGCGGGTTGTGCTGCGGAAGGTTTCGACGATGATTTCCGACTTCTGGCGAATGTTCTCCGGGTGCAGCTGCTCGTATTTTTTGATGACTTTGCTGGCGCTGGATGCCGGAACTTCCGGGTTATCCGGCGCATTCTTGGCAATCTTGAAGCAGGTCTTATAGGTCATATAGTTTTGCAGCACATCCAGGATAAAGCCCTCTTCGATGGCTTGGTGCATACTGTAAATATGGAACGGATGGAAGCTGCCGTCGCTCATCGGTTCGCCGAACATTTCCAGCGTGGTGTCCTTGGGCGTGGCGGTGAAAGCGAAGAAAGACAAATTCTTGTGCCTGCCGTGGGTGACTAATTCGCGCACCAGTTTGTCCTGCGGATCAACTTTATCTTCGGCAATGCCCTCAATTTCAGCGTACTCCTTCAATGCGTCGCGAATATCCGCCAAAGCGGTTTTGAGCTTCTGGGCACTGCTGCCGGTTTGGGAAGAATGAGCTTCGTCGCAGATGATGGCATAGTTGCGCCCGTCCGCGGCATCTACTTCTTCATAGATAACCGGGAACTTTTGCAGCGTGGTGACGATAATCCGCGCACCGTTATTGATGGCGTTTTTCAAATCCTGCGAATTTTTGCCTTCACCGATGGTTTCGACTGTGCCGAGCGTGTGGTCGAATCCAGAAATGGTCGCTTGCAGCTGCGCATCCAGCACGGTGCGGTCGGTGACGACAATCACGCTGGAGAACACGGCTCTGTTTTCCTGGTCGTGCAGGGACGCCAGCCGATACGCTGTCCACGCAATGGAGTTGGACTTGCCCGATCCGGCAGAATGCTGAATCAGGTAGTTATGCCCCGCGCCATTCGCACGCACATGGGCAATCAGCTTGCGCACCACGTCCAGCTGATGATAGCGCGGGAAAATCAGATTATCCCCCTGCAAACTGATGAACTTCTGCACGATGTCCATCATGCTGTCCGCCTGAAACACCTGTTTCCACAGATAATCCGTCGGATACCCATTTGGATTGGGTGGATTGCCCTTGCCGCCGTCGTTGCCAGCGCCGTTGCTGCCCTGATTGAAGGGAAGGAAGTACGTCTTGTCGCCCGCAAGTTTGGTGGTCATCCATACTTCGCTGAGGTCAACGCAGAAGAACGCCAGAATGCGGCGATTGAACTGGAAGCACACTTCTCGCGGGTCGCGGTCGTTCATCCACTGCTGTTTGGCATTTTCCACGCTCTGCCCGGTGAACTGGTTTTTCAGCTCAAAGGCAAACAGCGGAATGCCGTTGACGGTCAGCACCATATCCACCGAATTACGGTTGTCAGCGCTGTAATGCCATTGGCGGATGCAGTGAAAGATATTTTGCTGATAATGGGCGGCATCGGTTTCGTTGAGGGCGGATTCCGGCTTGAAATAGCAGGCGCGGAAGGTGACGCCGCGATGCTTGAAGCCGTGGCGCAGCACAGCCAGCACACCGTCCATTTCGCATGCATTGGCAAAAGCGGCGCAGAACTTGCGTTCCGGGTCGGCGGCATTCATGCTCACGAAGCGCTGCCACGCCTTGGGCTGGGTAGCCTGAACGAAGCGAATGAGCACATCAGGGTACAGCCCTAATTTAGCATCGTAGGCATCCGTGCCCTTGGTGTAGCCGCCGGCGGGGGAGAGGAAGAACGATTCGATGTCGCTTTCAAAGCGTTTTTCGGTGGTAATCATAAAATTACACTCCAATTATTTTGCGTGTCCTTTTAGCATCGGAATTATTGTTTCGACAAAGAACGGAACCAAGCCAACAGCAGCACCAATAACGGCACTAACAATTGCTATTCGCCATTCTCTTTGCGATAACTTTCGTTCTTCGAGTGCCCTATCTTTAAGCCATTCATCAAAATGATTGAAGTCACATGTTTGAATAAAGATATGTCCGCCATCTGCTTGTACATCATGAATACACTCATGTTTGCATAAAATTACAAGCGTTTCTCTCATGCGCTTATAGTCATCCTCTGAAAGGATAATTTGTTTTTTTCCTTGAAACATTTGAACTATCTCTTTATATTGTTTCATCTGGCGACGTGACAGAGTAGAATCTTCCATTTACTGCACCTCCTTTTTCCCCGTCACATACTCATAAATCACAGACTTTTTGTAGGCATCCAGCTCGGCGAGAAGCTGCTGCTTAGCGGCAATAATTGCATCAGTTTGAGATAGGCTGTAACTAACATGTGTTACTATTTCAACTTGCTCTTTCATCGGCGGTAAAACAAATACCATATCTCGCAAGCCCTCACCGCTGATTGTGAATTGCCCTGCTGATGTACTTGTATGCAGGTCAATTTCGCATTTTCCCAAATTGCTTTGCAGGTATAGTTTGAAGTATTCGTGATTGCATGACTCGTTTAATTGTACTCGAATGATATGGTCGTTATAAGCAACTATGCTCCCTATGTCATGGTAAATTGCACATTTTCCAACAAGTGATTTACTACCATTAACGCGAACGAACAGGAAATCCCCTTCTTGCAATTCATAAGTCTCAATTTCTTTTGCTGTCAATGAAATACGATTGACTTCCGAATAATCAATGTATCCGTTGGAGTCTATATTTTTGAGTTTCAGAACAATATCCCCTTCGGATTTTTCTGTATCTCGTCTGGTTAAGCCATTTTGTGTACCAGAAATGATTCGGCTACATTTTATGACTTTCCATTCCTCCGGCACATCCCCAATCCACTCCACCCCGCTATCCTTCATCTTCCTTTCGCCGCGCACGCCCTTTGTCACAGCCTCCGTGATAATCGACTGTTTGAGTGCCTTGTATTCGTCGATGGTTTTCTGCGTGTCAGCGATGACGGAATCAATTTCGGCGCATTTGCGGTCGAGGAAGGCGGCAATGCGGTGCTGGGTGGGGACGGGAGGGACACATGTTTGTACATTCTGAATTTCACTCACCGATAATCCCGGCTGTGCAGCAGTATTTGATGCGTATTGACTGAGATTCATGCCGATTAGCAAAAAATAGAGAAATTCTGTATCTGCCATCAATGTGCTTTTTGTTATAACAGCATGTTCCGTAGCCCAAAATTGTCCATTTATATAATGAACATTTCCGCATAAAGAGCCCTGTCTACCAATCAGCAAATATTCGCCATCGGCATTATAGTCAGAAAAAAAGCCTCTTAAACCATTGCCACCATATACAGGATATATACCTTCATCTAAAATCTGCTCAGCAACAAGATTTTTTCCTGCCTGCATTGAGCAAAGACGCTTCAAAGCGACAGCATTCCAATTTGCCGGTATTTCCCCAATCCACTCAATCCCGCTGTCCTTCATTTCCCGTGCCATGCTCATCCCTCCCCAAACAGATTCTTAAGGGACGCAGAAATGCTCTCCTCCAGACCGATGATGCGGTTCAGAATATCTTCGCTCTTCTCCGGCTGCTTGTACTCGTAGAAATACCGCGTCATCGGAATTTCGTAGCCCAGCTTGGTTTTCTTCTCGTCAATCCATGCGTCCGGCGCATACGGAAGCACTTCGCGGGCAAATTAGGTGGCAATGTCCTCCGTCAGGGGAACATTCTCCGTGTCGCGCAGGTTCGCATCCGGCACGGGTTTGCCCTTTTTCCGCACAATCTCGCCGTTTGCGTCGCGCTCCGGGCGTTCGACAACAATCTTGTTGTAGCCAAATTCTTCGGTGGCAAAAATCTTGCTTTCGCAGTATACGCCCGCTTTGTCGCCGTAAATGCCGCCATCCACAAAAGCCGTGTACGCCGACACAATCAGCTCACGGTCTCTGTCGGCAATATCGTTGCGCTTTGTGCCGATGGACTTGCGGCGCGGCGTGAAGCAGTGGGATGCGTCGATCAGCTGCACCTTGCCCGCACGGGCAAGAGACTTGTTCTTGTTTAGTACCCAAATGTAGGTGCTGATGCCCGTGTTCATGAACATGTCGGTGGATAGCTGGATGATGCAGTCCAGCCAATCGTGTTCCAGAATATAGCGGCGAATCTCGGACGGACCGCTTCCAGCGTCGCCGGAGAAAAGCGGCGAACCGTTCTGAATAATCGCCATTTTGCCGTGCTCATCCAGCTTCTTCAAGCCGTTGAGGACAAACAGCTGCTGTCCGTCGCTGATTTTGGGCAGACCGGGCGCAAATCGCCCTTCGTCACCCTTTTCAGCTTCCTTCTCCACGGCTTTTTGCTCGCGCTTCCAGTCGATGCCGAATGGCGGGTTGGAGATAATGTAGCGGAAGGTATAGTCGGGGAATTTGTCATCGCTGAGCGTATCGCCAAACCGCATGTTGTCGGGATTGCCGCCGCGAATCATCATGTCCGCCTTGGCAATGGCGAAGGTGGAGGGGTTGAACTCCTGCCCGAAGCAGGTGACTTGCATTTCCGGGTTCAGGTCATGAATGCGCTCCTCCATGCAGGAAAGCATCTGGCTGGTGCCCATCGTCATGTCGTAGACCGTGATGTTCTCCTGCCTGCTCATGTCCGCGCCAGACAACAGCAAATCTGTCATCAGGTAGATAATGTCGCGGCTGGTGAAGTGCGCGCCGGCTTCCTCGCCGAAGGACTCCGAAAACCGCCGCACCAAATCCTCGAAAATATAGCCGCAATCCACAGCGCTAATCTTATCCGGCCCAAGATAGCCCTTCTGACTGCCAAATTCCTTGATGACGAGATACAGCGTGTTGCTCTCCACCATGCGCTTGATGATGCTGTCGAACTCGAACTTCGCCAGCACATCCTGCACATTTGCAGAAAAGCCATTGTGATAATCGCGGAAGTTGCTCTCGATATTCTCCGGATCAGAAAGCAGACGCTCGAAAGTGAACTTGCTGGTATTATAAAACTGGTAGCCGGATGCGCGGCGCAGAAAGCCGTCCGTCACCGCCAGCTTTTGCACCTTCTCCCATGTGTCCAGCACGGCCTGATGCGTTGGCAGCAGACAGTCATGAAAGCGCTTCACGACGGTCATGGGCAGGATAACCAGCCCATATTCGTGGGGCTTGAAAGGCCCGCGAAGTAAATCTGCGACGTTCCAAATCATCGTCGCTTTTTCAGCAATATTCGTGCCGACGGTGGAGAATCGTTCGTTGCTCATAAGTGCGCTGCCTCCTGATAATGCGAACAGCCATCCAGCAAAGCGGCATGCCGTTGCGTGCGATACCGACTGCGGTAGAGGAAAAGACTTCTTTTAGTATAGCACAAATGCGGGAATTTGGCTACTGATATTCAAGAAACTTGATTTTCTTAGAAAATTGCTAAAAAGTGTGCTGAATTTTTAATTCTTTTGTGCTATAATAGAAGCGCCACATTTCGATTTTCCGTCGGAATGTTCGCTGGGGTAATAAGTTTGACGTTTTCGCAGGCAGCGAAGGTGTACTTGGACGATGAAACGGGGGGCGACAATAAGTGCCTAATCATCAGGCTTCCGAACAGATGCTGGGGTATTTGTATCAGGTGCGCTATGCGCTATATCTATTGCTGCGCAATAGGGAACCTGAGTGCCAGATAAGCATAGAGAAGTTCGACGACGTTGCTTTTAGCAATGATGATACACCAATACAATTGATTCAGCTTAAGCACCACGTTCAGCATCAAGGGAGTCTCACAGATGCAAGCACAGACTTGTGGAGAACATTGAAAGTGTGGCTGGATATTGTTACTAAATCTCCGGACATTTTAAATGAAACAAGCTTTTTGATAATAACTACGGCTGCAGCACCAGCTGATTCAGCAGCATCCTTGTTAAAAGATGATAAGAATCGTGATCCGGATGCCGCATATAAAAAGTTGAAATCGGTTTGCACTGCATCAATGAATAAGGCGCATGAAGGTTACTATGCTTCATTTCTGACTTCCGACGAAAATACTGTTAAACGACTTATTGGTAAAATTTACATTATCGATTGCGCTGACAATATAGTTGATATAGAAAAAGATATTCTACAGCAAATTCGATATAACTGCCGCCCTGAACACGAGAAAATGGTATATGAACGGCTTGAAGGCTGGTGGTTTAAAAAGGCAATAGAAGCGCTTTGCTCTAATACCCCGGTTTTTGTAGACCAAAATCAAGCACGAGCATTTATTGTTGATGTGGGCCATGAGTATGCATTTGACAATTTGCCAATAGATGAGCAGCTTGGCAATTTGCAAGGAATTACATTTAGTGATAGTGAAAAAGTTCTTGGTGAACAATTAGCACTTATTAGTCTTGGCGAAAGACTTAGGCAAATTGCATTGCGTGATTATTACCGTGCTTTTAGGCAAAGAGCAAGCTGGATACGGAATAAGCTGTTGTATATTACTGAGCTTGAGAAGTATGAGCAGAAGTTAATTGATGAATGGGAACATGATTTTGCTGAGATGGAAGATAATCTCTCCGAAGAAAACAATGTTACGGAGAATGAAAAGGTAAGAGAAGGGAAAAAGCTGTTTTCTAATACGCAGCATAAAAATATCCCAATTCGGCAAAAATGCCAAGAGCCATTTATTATGCGCGGAAGTTATCACATGCTGGCAAATCAACTGAAAGTCGGCTGGCATATTGATTTTTCTGAACGGCTCAAGCAACTGAGGAAGACATAAGAGGTGATGTAGTTGTGAACAGCTGGAATGAACGCATACATGAGGTTGCGTATCTCCTCAATCCGGCTTTTTGCGGGAGATTGCTGTATTCAACAATAAATACATATTGCATAAAAACACAGCATGGCTTTCCATTCCCACTGGTTTACTTGGTATTGCCACTGGTTCTGCATAAGGAAACGAGAGAGAAAATCAACAGTCAAAAACGACTTCATGTATGGGCTCAACAATATCCACACTTGCTGTTAGACTTTCCACAACGCGCTTCAGAACTAATACCCATCACAAATGAAGCAATAGAGCTGCTCCTTCAAACAGGAGAACTTATTCTGACATCAAACGCAGAATTTGACATATCCATCACGGGGAATAATTTAACTACCAATAAGTATGCTGATGCAGAAATAAAAGACTGTCTGCGAAAATGCGAACATATTGCAAGATGGTTTGCGGGCGCTGGAAAAGTAGAAAACACATATATAGCCTTGGGGGTGAGACCATGATGCAAATACGAGAACTTGTGCTTTATGGATATAATGGGAAGGTTCGGCATCTGCCGTTTGCATTAGGAAAGGTAAATATTATCACGGGTAACCAAGGTCTGGAAAATCGGCGATAGGTGATATTATTGACTACTGTTTGGGAGGAAACTCCTGCAATATTGCAGATGGAATTATCCGAGACAATGTATCATGGTACGGCTTGCTTCTTCAGTTTGATAATGAACGAGTTTTTGTTGCACGTAAAAATCCTGAAAAAGGGCAACAAACAACTTCTGCATCCTACATCGAAGTTGGTGCTCAAATCGAAGCGCCAGATGTATGTGATTTTCCTGCTAATACAAACTCAGAAGGAATTGAAGAAGCGCTAACTCAGCGGATTGGAATTTCAGAAAATTTAAATACACCACCAGACGGGCAAAGCCGGCTATCACTCAAGGCAAATATCCGACATGCTCTGCTTTATTGTTTTCAGGGACAAGATGAAATTGCTGCAAAAAATTTTTTGTTTCATCGTCAATCTGATAGCTTTATAACGCAGGCGATTAAGGATACTATTCCTTACTTTTTGGGCGCAATTAGCGAAGAAGCACTGACGTTAGAAAAAAAGCGAACCGAACTCAAACGTCAGTTAACAATTGAAAGGCGCCGCTTGGAAGAAAACCGCAGTTTAATGGGTGGAGGTTTTGAGCGGGCGATTAAGCTAATTGGAGAGGCAAGGCAAGTTGGGTTAATTGATTCATCTACCTCAATTAACTATCAGGACAATCAAGAAATTTTTTCGCTGCTTCAGAGCACTTTAAACTGGGCACCTCAAATGATTAGCACGGGGAGCGGAAGGGATAGACTGACTTTTTTGCAGAACGAACTTGAAAAAGTGCAAAACGAATACGACGATATGGGAATACGTCTTGATAACGTTCATAAGTTTGATGGCGAAACGTCTGACTATTCAGATGAAGCAGCACATCAAAAAAAGCGTCTTGAGTCCATAGGACTTTTTGAACGGATAAACTTTGAACATGAAAAATGCCCGCTGTGCGCAGGAAAACTTGAAAACCCCTTGCCCAGTGCAGAGATGATACGCACAGCCATTGCCAACCTTGATAAATCTATCAAAAATGTTATCCGCGAACGCCCTAAGTTACAGACATATACTTCAACTTTGAAGCAAAAACGGCAAAAAAAGAAAGAAGAAATGGCAACAATAAGGGCAGAAATTGATGGAATCTATCGACAAGAGGATGAAAGAGAACAATTGCGTGATTTAAATGCCCGAACAGGCAAGGTGGTTGGTCGAATAAGTCTTTGGGTTGAAAGTGTACAGAACGATACAGACTCTGGATGGATAGAACAAGGCATTCGAGAAAAGGAAAGGCGTATAGAAGAAATTGACTCGATTCTTGATAAAGACGCTGCAGATGAGCGAAAGCAGTCCGCGCTTTCAAGAATACAGGAGAATATGACCAAATGGGCACGAGAACTGCGACTTGAACACTGCGATAATCCTTATAGACTGGATTTAAATAAGGTCACAGTAGTTGTCGATAAGCCGGAACGGCCTGTTCCACTTAAACAAATGGGCAGCGGGTCGAATTGGGTAGGCATCCATCTAATCACCTACTTTGCGTTACAGCATTTTTTCATTAATGCGAAGCGCCCTGTGCCCAATTTTATGTTTCTCGACCAGCCTTCACAGGTCTACTTTCCGTCTGAACATGATGAACAGAAAACTGATTTGAATGAGGTTAATAGAATTTATCAGTTTATTATTAATCACACAATCGAACTTGGGGGTAAGTTGCAGGTTATTATTGTGGATCATGCGACCCCCGGGAAAGATGCTTTTGGGGAATTTATTCTTGAAGACTGGTGGCATGATGATAAAAAGTTAGTACCGGTTGATTGGTATGAAGCAGAGTAAAGTCGTAAGGCTCAAATCAGTAGACCCAATGTTTCGGAATAGCTGTTTCAGCGTATGTAGACTGAAAGCTTGATGAACCTCTATGAAAATTTGATAATGAAAGCCTGCAAATAAAAAGTCAAGCCCCAAATGGGACTTGCTGCAAGAAAATTTGGCAGAAGGTGGGGAGAAAGAAGTGCAGCACAAATAAGCCACCACAAAG
>ERZ780149.124-NODE-124-length-97807-cov-32.063641_pt1 | contig 97807 bp, 86 predicted proteins | sample MGYA00511367_ERZ780149 | MGnify/ENA primary metagenome ERZ780149 (study PRJEB29588, sample SAMEA2153852) | human gut metagenome | biome: human gut; feature: human-associated habitat; material: faeces | place: Denmark | collected 2008/2010 ... | reverse complement strand
GCAAAACTTTTGTAGAGTGGTGGAAGAAATACCGGCGCGGACCGGAAAGATGGGGGCAATTCTATTTAGGGTTTCAAACGCTCACCCCTTTGTAGAGCCGTGAACTTATTAAAACTTATATGCGCACTCTGCACATTCAAAGCGCACTTATACACGCACTCTACATTTGGCGAAAATATGTGCCGTACGGCTAAATGTTGGGGTGGGACACCCACACCCGAAATCGAAAACTTAAAATTAAACATATTTGCGCGTGTTTATAAATTTTTGTGACAATTGCGTTTTGCTGTGATACAATTTTTATATATAAACATCGGGTGGGCTATGAAGAAAAACTTGCTCAAAATTTTATGCGTGGTATTTTTGTCGGTGGCAATAGCCGTGTTTTTTGCGTGCAACGACGATGCGGAAAACACTCCCGATTCGCAACCTAAACCGCCAACGGAAGAAGAAATTCGCACTGCGAATATGTCGGCAAAAGACGGCGTTGAGTACGGTGAAGACGTCGAGATAGAATACGATTCGCGAATAACGGGTGCAAAAAAGCACGCAATGGTGACTCTTCCCGTCGGATATACCGAAGAAAAGTCCTATCCCGTGCTATATTTGCTTCACGGAATGGCATGCGACCATCACGCTTGGATTGACGATTGCAATGCAAAATACATCGTTCAAAATCTTGCTCTCGAAGGTAAAGCGGAAGAAATGATTCTCGTGTCAGTAAACTCCATTGTGAACGAGACGGAGATAGCACCGTCGTTTACCGACGATTCGTACGCTCCCATGTTCGACAAAACGGCGGACGAAATCTTCACGTCCCTTATGCCTTATATCAACGAGCATTATTCAACGCTCACGGGCAAGCAGAACACCGCAATCGCAGGATTTTCCATGGGCGGAAGAGAAACTCTTCTCACGGCGTTTGCGCATCAGGACGCATTCGATTACGTAGGAGCGTTTTCGTCGGCGGGCTTCGATAAAAAAGTCATATCGTTCAACAATGCAATTCCCGATTTCAAATATGACGAAGGGCAATCTTTCAAGGTGCTTATGCTTGCAATAGGCAATATGGACACGATGACGGGCGGCGTCACTCCCGGCATCAAAATCAAATTTGACGGCAACGGCATAGAATATCAGTCAAAAACGTACACCGGCGGACACACATACGGTGTGTGGAAAAACGCGCTTTACGACTTTGCCGTGCAACTGTTCAAATAAACGCAGGGCTTGAAACGGCAACAAATTTTTACGTCTAAAATATGAAAACTTAATATGAAAAGAAAAAAGATTTGGCAATCGCCAAATCTTTTTTCTTGCAGATGAGAAATTTGTTTATGCGCCGCAACGTGCTCTTTGCAGTGTATAGGCACGGAAGTTTGTCCGATTGAAACTATTTTCGTAGTGACGAATATTTTTGTTTCCGTCGTGTTTCAAAATCCATTTCGTCAATGGTTTTCTTTTGACTGTCAGGCGTTTTGAGAATTTCTCGATTGCTCTTGCAACATACGTGACAGGAACGCTTTCGTGCGGTCTTCTTTCGGAGAAGTGAAGATTTCGTCGGGAGAGCCTTGCTCGACGATTACGCCGCCGTCCATAAACACCACCTTGTTTGCAACGTCTCTTGCAAAAGCCATTTCGTGCGTGACGACTAGCATTGTGAGACCGCTTTCGGCAAGGTCTTTCATGACTTCCAGCACTTCGCCCACCATTTCGGGATCGAGAGCGGAAGTGGGTTCGTCAAACAGAATGACTTCGGGGGACATAGCAAGGGCGCGAGCGATTGCCACGCGTTGTTTCTGACCGCCCGAGAGTTGTTTCGGCTTTGCGTTGACGTATGCGCTCATGCCGACGAGTTCGAGATATTTGAGCGCAATTTCATTGGCTTCGCTTTTCTTCATCTTCAGCACTTTTCTAGGGCCGATAGTGCAGTTTGAAAGCACGCTCATATTGTTGAACAGATTGAATGATTGAAACACCATAGTGACTTTTTCGCGGTATTTGGGTGCGGATTTAGTCTTGGTGATGTCTTCGCCGTGATAGTAAATCTCGCCCGCAGTCGGCGTTTCAAACAGGTTTATGCAGCGCAAAAGGGTGGATTTGCCGCTTCCCGACGATCCGATTATGCAAGTCACGTCGCCTTTGTACACGTCGAAATCGATGTCTTTGAGCACTTCGTGGTCACCGAAATTTTTGCCGAGATGTCGTATCTCGATTATCGGTTCTTCGACGTGATTTTCATCGAAAAGAGAAGTTGAAGCGTCGTTTTCTGTGCTTTCAACCGCCGTTTCCGCATTTTGCGCCGTATTTTCGATGTTGATTATAGTTTCGATATTTTCAATTCTTTCGTCGTTTTTCATTGTTGATTTTCTCCCGTCGCTTTGTTTTCTCTCACGATAGACTCGGCGTCCATATTTTGCGAGCCCATGATTTGATAGTCCTTTTTGCCGTCCATTTTCTTTTCGACAAGACGCAGGATTCTCGTTATCGTGAACGTCAGCACGAAGTATATCGCGGCAATCACGAGATATGTTTCAAATGTTGCGTAAGTGTTGAGAGCAATGGATTTGCCATAGAAGAACAGTTCGGTGAAGCCGATGACGTTCAAAACGGAAGTATCCTTTATGTTGATGACAAATTCGTTTGCAACGCTCGGCATAATGTTGCGCAATGCCTGGGGAATAATGACGTTCCACATAGTTTGCGAGTGCGTCATGCCGATTGCTTGCGCGCCTTCAAACTGTCCTTTGTCAACGGAGATTATGCCGCCGCGCACGATCTCCGCCATATACGCGCCCGTGTTTATTGACACGATGATGAGACCTGCAAGCGTGACGTTCATCGTGTTGCCATCGTTGAGAAGTGCGAAGCCCCAGAATATGACCATTGCCTGCACCATCATAGGCGTGCCGCGGAACACTTCGATGTATATCGACAAAATCACGTCGCCTATTTTTTTGAGCACCGCCAGGAATTTGTTTTTCGGCTTGTCGAGCGTGCGATACATGCCGATAAGTAGACCGATAAACAAGCCCACGACCGTGCCGACGATTGCAACAAGAATGGTGTATCCGACGCCCTTGAGAATCCAAGAACCGTACTTTTTGAAGATGTTGCCCACTCTTGTGAAGAAGGTGGATTGAGCGTCCGTGTTTGCGTTGTCGGTGGAGTATTGCACGGCGGTTTGCATGAGTTCAAGACGCTCTTCAAGGCTGATGGAAGAGATGACGTTGTTGATGGCGTCTTTGTTTTCGTAGCCGTATCTCATGCCGATTGCAAGGGACGTATCGTCCGCGCTTGCTTCAAAGCCGTTATCGTTGTTTTTGAGATGGATGTAGGTAAGTTGCGGATTTGCGGCGCAGTCCGCAATCGCGCCCGGCTCTTCTGCGACGTATCCGTCCACCGTCTTTGCGTTGAGCGCAACGGTCATTGCAGGGAATGATTCCATTGGGGTAAGGCGGGTGATGCCGTAGCTTGCCGCTTGCGCTTCGAGTGCGGAGTCGTGGAAAGTGCCGTTTTGCGCCACGAGCTTTGCGCCGGCAAAGTCCGAAAGGGAAGTCGCGTTGGCGTATTGACCGTCCTTTCTCACCACGACGACGAGATTGCTCTCATAATATGTGGCGGAAAAGTCGATTGACGCGCGGCGTTCGGCGGTGGGGCTCATGCCTGCGATGACAAGGTCGAGAGTGCCTGCTTTGACGCCGGGCACGAGAGAGTCCCATTCGAGTTTTGTGATGACAAGTTCTTTGCCGAGAGCGTCCGCTATGCGCTTTGCGATGAGAATGTCGTAGCCGTTGGCATAACCTTCGGCGTTTGAAATCTTAACGGCGCCGTTGGCGTCTGTCATTTGCGTGAAGTTGAAGGGGATGTATGCACATTCAAGCCCGACAACCAATTTTTCCTTGTGCGAGTCGTCCTTGTCGTTGTTGCATGCGCTAAGCGCAAAAACGCAACCGATGACGACGGTCAAGAGCAAAATCAAAGATATGATTTTGACGGTTCTTTTCATTTTTTTTACTCCTGAAAGTTGTTTTTCATCTTGCTTTGCGGATAAAAAAAACCGCAATGCTAACAACATTGCGGTAAAAAACCGACTCAATGCTGATAGCGCTCCACTTTGCAGTGACAGTACAACACATATTTTGCGTTGTCCCAAGAGTGATCGTTTCAGACCAAACGAAACATTCTTTCGGCGAGTTTTCCTTTGCCACCGCAACGAAGTCTGCGTTGTCGGCTTGTCATAAAACTCGCGCCTCTATCAAGTTGATGAACAGAGTGTAGCACAACGCTTTCGCATTGTCCAGCAAATCAAGGTAAGTTATGAAAAAAGTCGTTTTTCGTCGAATATCGGCGTTGACACATTATTCAAAACTTGATAATATATTTGTCGGGGGCGCGCACCTTAAGTCGCGAAAGGAAGGATATATGAGAGAAGTCATTGCGTTCAGAAGAGAACCGTACGGGGTTTTGATAGGCATTTTCGGACCTGTTTGTTGCGGTTTTATAGCCGCGTTTATATACGGACTTATCGTTGATTTCAGCATAGGACTCGTGATTGCGTTCGTTTTTTGCTCACTATTGTTTATAATCGGTTTCGTCGTTCTCGTGATAATGTCAAAGTTTGTGCCCAAAGTCATTCTCGAATACGATAGAGAAACCAACGAAATAATTTACAACGAGTATAACTCTGTAGCACACCGAATATCTCCCGATAAAATCGTGGACATCGTGGGCGGAATAAGTCCGTATCAAGTGAGAGATTTTGGGCGTTGGCTCGATATAATCGTCAAAGAAGGCGAAATCGAAGGCGACGAGTTGAATGACAAAAGGGAATACTACAAGACGTATCACGTGCCGCATATCGACCACCCCAAAGCAATCAAACGCAATATCGACAAAATAAAGAAATACGGCAAGGACGCAGTTCTCAACGACGGAGAAACCGCGGAATACGAAAGTGAAGACTAATCAATATGAAAAATGTTTCATATTTATTGACTTAACGGAATGGTGGTGGTATATTGTAGGCGAAAACAAATAAGGAGCGTGCAATATATATGATTGAAATAACTTTGCAAGTTGAAGGAATGCAATGCGGTATGTGCGAGTCACACGTCAACGACGCAGTGCGCAAAGCGGCAAACGTTAAGAAAGTCACGTCATCGCATACGGCAGGCAAGACAGTCGTCATCGCAAACGACGACACCGACGTCGAAGCAATAAAGCAAGCGATTGCAAAAGACGGATACGGGGTGGGAGAAGTCACCGTAAAACCGTACGAAAAGAAAGGCCTTTTCTCTTTTTTGAAGAAATAAGATTTTTGGCGGATAAAAGTTTATAGCATTATGAAGAACGGTCTGTATTTGACGGACTGTTTTTTCATAGTTTCCGTTTTATATATTACGTTTTTGCGACAAATCCGTGTTTTCATAAAACCGCTTTATTTTCAGTCTGTTTAGCGGAATATATTTATCGGATTATTATGTCTGTTTTAGCAATTGACCGTTCAATTTTGCAGGTGTTTTGCGTGTCGTTTTTTAGCGAATAAAATACCGACGCCACCCAAGCGGGTGGCGTCGGTATAAGTTAAAATAGGGGGGAGATAATTAGCCAAGTACGTACGCAAAGGATGCTGCGGTGTTTGCGCAAGTCATCATGGTGAAGAGCAGAGTGTTTATCACTGCGCCGAGCCATACGTTGCCGGTCTTTGCGGTCATTCTTCTCGAAATGACGGTGGAGATTGCAAGGATGGGAACCATCGGGATAAGCACGATGTATCCGAGTGCCATATCCTTTTGCCACAACACGCCTGTCGTTGTAAACGTGCCGTATTGAATTGCAATCATCAAGAGCACGCCGATTATGTTGAAGAACACATTGATGAGAATCGTTGCCCATTCGGGAAGGTTCTTTGCGCGGAATCCTTCGTTGAAGATTGCGCTGACGCTGAAGAAGATTCCGAAGAAGAGTGCGTATCTCATCATTGTGGGAAGCATTTCGATGTTGAACACCTTGATTGCGAGCGTCCAGATTCTGAAGTCAACGGTCCATGCTTGCCAGTTGATATAGGTGACGATATACACGCTTGCGACTGCGATTATGCCAAGCAGCAACGTCTTTGCAAGACCTTTTATGCCTGTTTGCACTCTTGCGGGAGCAAACGGATTTTCGGTGTGAGCTGACGCTTCTTCTTTGTATCTGAAGCGATTGACCGTGCCGTTGATTGCCCACAGGAAGAGCACGACTGCAAGTGCGAAGAGTGCGGTGCAGACTGCCCATACGCACACCCAGTTGGTCGTATCTTGCGGGTAGAGTTGGGTGTTTGGGAAGAATTTGCCGCCAAATTCGGTGCATATCGGTTGAATGGTGAGTCCCGAGAAGATTGCCACTGCGATTGCGCCTATCCAGTAGGTCAGATGCTTTTGCACGCCGTGAAGCGGAGCGGGTTCGAGCGGCTTGTTTCCAACCCAGACCATTTCGCCGTTCTCGTTTGCGACTTGTTCGCCGACTGCGATGGACTTGAAGAATCTCGTTTTGAGAAGGAGTCCGACGAGCGGGAAGAGCATTGCGATGACTGCGATGAGACCGAGAAGCGAGAATGCTTCTTTAAGCCACCAGGTTTGTTTGCCTTCTGCAATGTATTTGTGTCCGTTGGGAGTGCCGAATGCGTTGTAGAAGAAGTTTACGACAGCGTTTGCGCCTTCCACGGATTCGTGGTTTTGCGGGTGAACGCCTGCGATTTCGTATATAGCACGGAAAGTTCCGTCAACTGCTTGACCGCCTTGGGGAGTGACAAGTTCTGCGCCCGTTGCGGTTTGTTTGTAGATGCCTTTGTTTACGATTGTGTCTTCAGCGGTGAGACCGAGGAATTTCTTTGCGGTTGTGGTGGAGAGAAAATCTCTTGAGATCGTGCCGCCGTTTTCTCTGGTCGTGAAGAAGAATTCATCGTCTTTTGCTTTAAGGAAGCCGACGGAAACGTCTGCGCCTGCGCCCATAAACGAGCTCCAAGCCTGCATCAAACCTGCAGAAACGATGCCCACGTTCTTGTCCGCCATAAGCGTTGCCGCCGTGGTGTAGCCGCCCATCGAGTGTCCGGAAATACCGATTTTGGATTTGTCAACGATGTCGAGATTGTACAGATACTTTGCAGAGTCGTACAAGCCGTTGGTTGCCATCATTGCGTTTTGTTTACCGCTGTTGTCGTAGTTGCCGTGTCCTTCGCGGTCAACGGTGAGCACGATAAAGCCGCGGCGCGCAAGCTCGATTGCGTTTTGAAGTTGCATTTCACGGTTGTTGAGATAGCCATGAGTGAGCACAACTGCCGGGAGCGGATGCTCGGGGCTTGCGTCCTTTGGAACAAACAATATACCCGACACCACTTTGCCTTTGACGGCAGTTTGAGTTTCAACGGGCGTTCCGTCTTCTCCAACCGTCGTTGTTGTGATAGTCCCCGTGTTCGTTTCGTCCCTAAGGTCGGTTACGGTCACTTTGAAACCGTCCGATTGAATGCACGAAGCACAGAAACTGCTTACGAAAATAACGAGCAGGCAAACGACAAGGAAAATAAGGTTGACTTTGTTTTTCTTGCAGAAATTTGCAACGTTGTTTTTTACGTAATCCATAATTTTCTCCTTATTATAAATTTTTTTTGTAAACTTTCTCACGGGCGCAGCGCCCAAGACCTATCGGTCTGACGGTCCGGATTTTTAGCACACTTTTAATATACATTTTGTCAAATAAGATTTCAATTGACAATTCTGCACTCTTGGTGTAAAATTTTATTGTAGAAATTAGACTACAAATTGTATTGTAATGACACAGGGGCGAAAAATATGAAGAGTAGATTTGAAGAATTCATAGAAATCGACAAGTTCCGCAAGGCTCTTGGTTACGTCTCAAGAGCCACAGGAATGGCGTTTTCGGTGCTCGATCCGCTTGGAAACGTCATAATCTACCCGATGAACGAGTCGGATTTTTGCAAAGAAGTTCGCAAAGACCCAAAAGTGGCCGCTAAGTGTGTGGACTGTATAGTCCACTCCGCAATCAATGCGGCAAAAAGCAAGCGCACGAACTTTTTCAAATGTCAATACGGACTTTTGGAATTTGTCGTGCCAATTTTCATCAACGGAGAATACGTTTCGGCAGTATGCGGCGGTGAAGTGCGCACGGACATCGACGACGCGGTGGATTACGTCTATCCGCAAGAAGAATTCGACCCGAAACTGCAAGAGTTGTTCGACAATTTCACAGTGTTGGAGAAAGACCGCTATTATGCCACTACAAAACTCATCGAAATAATGGTCAACAATCTGTCGAGTCTCGATATGATGATGAAAATCACAAAAGTGAACGTAAACACGGAAAAAGTCGATTCTCGCGTCAAAACCGCCGTCGATTATATTCACGAAAACTATGCGTCCAAAATCACGCTTGCGCAACTTGCCGAAATGTCCTATGTCAGCGAAAACTATTTTTCAAAACTCTTCATGCGCGTGATGAAACAAAACGTGACGGACTATATTGCGAATTACCGCATAGAAAAAGCAAAGGAGTATCTTCTTCAGACGGACCTGAAAGTCGGCAAAATCGCGGAAATGGTCGGATTTGAAGACCCTGCGTATTTCCACCGTATGTTCAAGAAATTCACGGGCACGACTCCGCATCAATTCCGCACCGTGATTGGCATCTAACGCACGCGCATACGCGTACAATAAATATCGGGCAAAGAAAGGTGTTTCCTTATTTTTGCAAAGATAAATGCAAAATAACTTGCCATTTGGATAGAATATGGTATAATCATTTCACCAAAAGCGTTTGATTGTTACGCGATTTGGGGGTGTTTTTGGATTCGACACTCAGTTTTAGGCGGTATAAGCACGTCGTAGGCTCGGCTACGTTATCAACGGAAACTTAAAATTAAATGCAAAAAACAATCAAAAGAGCTCCAACATGGAGTTCGCTCTTGCTGCGTAACTAACTAGTCAGCACGTCGCCCCAAGGTTTTCTGTTCCCTTGGCAAGCGGCGTCAGAAAAACAGACAATGCGACTTGATTGCTCGGTAGAGTCGTTGTTATCACGAGCTTATCAAACGGCGGTTTGCAAATGAACCAAAGGGCGAAACATTCAATCATTTGCTAAACGTGTAGAAAGTGCCGAAGACGGCTGTTTGGACCGGGGTTCAAATCCCCGCACTTCCACCAAAAACCTGAAAACCGTGTTATCTAACACGGTTTTTCTTTTGTCTTTAGTGCGGTGATTATGCGATTTTAGTAAAATCGCATCACGGCAATGCCGTGTGAACCCCTTTCGGCTGCACGCGATTGACCTTCGGTAGCAATCGCTGATTGGCAAATCCCCGCACTTCTACCAAATAAAAAACGAGTTGAACCCTCTGTTCAATTCGTTTTTTATTTTCTGTTTATTGACATATTCTTTATGCTAAGTTATATTTGTATTATAAAACACTCAAAGGGGGATATATGAAAAAGAAGTTTATAATAATTACACTTGTTTTGATTTGTTGTTTGATTATATTTACTGCTTGTAGCAGTGGCAACAATGATGACACTGTCGAAATTGGTGGTAAAACGATAACGACAACGCATACGCAACATTTAACGTCTCAGACGGATTTTGAGAAATTTTTTACTTTTTCCAAATCGTCAACATATGGGACTGATAACGGCAGATATGGTAAAGAATACACAAGTTATTCTGTAACAATTGACATCAAACCAAGGCTTTCTGGATTTGTCGAATACGAGGGGAGTCTTTCATTTAGAGTCGTTGCAAACGAAAATAGTACAGGTGGCGGACACCATAACGAATTGATTCCCGTGTCAGTCTCATATAAAGGCAAAGCAACAAAAAAATGCGAGTATAATAGCGATAAATATAAAGATGAAAGCGTTGTTTTTCCTCATATCAATGAATTTGAATATATTTCCTATGAGGATGCATACACATTGGTTCCTACAAATGTGGATATAATGGTTACGTATCACAATGAAGGATTGAGTGGAGATTACGGTCAATGTTATCAAACCATAAACGTAACAAAATATAACTACGAAAGTTATCTTTTCGGTAAATTAAATAATAGTGTATATTACGTTACCGTAAAATACCAAAACGGTGAAACCGTGGAACTTACCGCTAACGGTTTTTTGTTGGAAAGCAAAAGAGATATAACAGAAGAAATTGTTGACGTTTACGGAACTATCGACATTTATCCGAATGCGACTATATAAGCATTTCAAATAATAAAGTTAGCGTGTTGAAAAACACGCTTTCTTTTTTTATTGGTTATCAACGATTGATTTTTTGCGGCAATGAGACTATAATCGGCAAGCGTACGGACAACGTGATTGCGGGGCATAAAATATATTGTTTTATGCAAAAATCGCGAATAAATATTTGCAAGTGGATATTTGGTAATGTAATAATTCACAAATCGACATTTGCAAAAGCGTGAATGGGTCAAAAGGTAACGATTATTCAACTTATGTCACGGATTTCCCACCAAAAACTTGAAAACCGTGTATCTAACACGGTTTTGCAATATAAAAAGCACCGCCACCGCGGTGCTTTTTTGTGGATGTTGTTGTGTCGGCATATGGTTATGCCGAGAGCGATTGCGAGATAAACTTGCAATCAATATTCAAATTGTTCGGTGAAGTAGCCGACGAGATTTTCAATCGGGATACGCACTTGAGCCATGGTGTCGCGCTCGCGGACGGTGACGCAGTTGTCTTCAAGCGTGTCGAAGTCCACGGTGACGCAATAGGGAGTGCCGATCTCGTCTTGACGGCGGTATCTCTTGCCGATAGATGCGGATGTGTCGAAGTCGCAAGCGAAGTGCTTGGAGAGTTGTGTATACAATTCTTCCGCTTTTTCGTTGAGTTGTTTTTGCAAGGGAAGCACTGCCACCTTGATCGGCGCGATTGCGTGGTGCAAGTGGAGCACGACACGGGTGTCGTTTTCGCCGACTTGTTCTTCTTCGTATGCGTCGCAAAGGAATGCAAGAAACACTCTGTCCGCACCGAGCGACGGCTCGACAACGTAAGGCACGTATTTCTCGTTGGTGACGGGATCGATATAGCTCAAATCCTTGCCGCTGGTCTTGATATGTTGGTTAAGGTCGTAGTCCGTGCGGTCTGCAACGCCCCAAAGCTCGCCCCAACCGAACGGGAATTTGTATTCGAAGTCCGTGGTGGCTTTTGAGTAGAAACAAAGCTCTTCCTTGTCGTGATCGCGCAGTTTGAGCTTTTCGTCGTTCATGCCGAGATCGAGAAGCCATTGATGGCAGAAGTTCTTCCAATAGTTGAACCATTCAAGGTCTGTGCCTGGCTTGCAGAAAAATTCAAGCTCCATTTGTTCAAATTCGCGGATACGGAAGATGAAGTTGCCGGGAGTGATCTCGTTGCGGAAGCTCTTGCCGATTTGACCGATGCCAAAGGGCAGTTTCTTTCTCGTTGTGCGTTGCACGTTCTTGAAGTTGACAAAGATTCCTTGCGCGGTTTCGGGGCGCAAATAGACGGTGGAAGTGGAGTCTTCCGTCACGCCGATGAACGTCTTGAACATAAGGTTGAATTTTCTCACGCCCGTGAAGTCGCTGTTGCCGCACACTGGGCATGGGATCTTGTGCTCGTGCACGTATTGTTCCATCTGCTCGTTTGTCCAGCTCGCGATGTTCTCTTCGATGCCGTGCTTGTGCATATAGTCTTCGATAAGATCGTCTGCGCGGTGACGGGATTTGCAGCATTTGCAGTCCATAAGGGGATCGGAGAAACCGCCGATATGTCCGCTTGCCTGCCAAGTGGTCGGGTTCATAATGATTGCGCTGTCAAGTCCCACGTTGTAGGGATTTTCGACGACGAATTTCTTCCACCAGGCTTGTTTGATATTGTTTTTCATCTGCACGCCGAGCGGGCCGTAGTCCCACGAGTTCGAGAGACCGCCGTAGATTTCACTGCCGGGGTACACGAAACCGCGATTTTTTGCAAGGGCAACGATCTTGTCCATTGTAACGTCTGCCATAATAAAAACTCCTTTCGCACTCATCCGGATGATGAGCCGATAAATATTGTTTATAAGATAATAAAATAAAGATAATAAAAAGTCAAATTTTTTGACGATAATGCCGCGTCAAAGTCCAAAAATTCAGTTGTTCATAAAGATGTATAGCACGCATAAAAATGCGTATACGTCAAAAGCGAAGGTAGGCAAAAACTCCAACGCTATCTTCCAGTCTTTTATGAGAAAACGAATAAACAACACGTATGCCATTGCAAGAACTACTGCCATGCAACACACCGCAAAAACCAGATTTTTAAGCGTGAAAAAAGCAAAGACGAAAAGAATCGAAAAAATGCCGAGCAAAAGAAAAAAAATCATCGACGGAAACAAATGTTTGAATTCCACAAGCCTTGACACCGCCAACACACACGACAGATAACACGTTGCAACCATAAGTGTAAATCCGAGACCGCTTGCCACAAACGGCGGTTTATCAAGTGCAATCCACCATTTTAAGTCGAGATTGAAGCAAAGAGAACAAAGTCCCGACACGATGAGCGTGCAGAACAATGCCACTGTTATACCTATCATGCGCTTCAGATATCCCACGTCAAAGTATATTTTGAAAGATTGTTTTCAATGCGTTTGTAACACAATTTTTCAAGAAAGCGTAAGGTAATGTAGGAGCAATCCTAAAACGAAAAAGGGGGTACATAGCATGAACGGATTCTTTACAAACGGTGCAAACGGATGCGGTTGCAACACTTGCGACATCGTGTTGCTTTTGATGTTGCTCAACTCTTGCGGTGGCTGCGGCATGAACACCTGCAACAGTTGTGACCTTGTGTGGCTCATTCTCATCCTTTCCTGCCTTTGCGGCGGTGGATGTAATTGTGGCTGCAAGTAAAAATCGTTGCTGTGGCAACGGCAACGCACGGTAAACGTGCATTGCCGAGAGCCACGCTGGATTTTTACTTTTCTATCGCGCGGAAAATCTTTGCTATCGGTTCATACACGGATAAAGACTCAATCCGCAATTTCGCAAGATTGTCCGCTTGATGCTCGCTCCGCTCGATTTTTTGAGCGGAATAACCCAAACAAAAACGGCCGAAATCTCGGTCGTTTTTGATTTTGCAAAGCAATAACTTTTATGTCGTGAAGCGACAAATTTTATGTTTTGTAAGCGGTAATAAACAACTAATGAAGCATATGTCGTTGTTGACAACAAAGGAGAAGTCGTTATAAAATAAAACATATCAAAATTGTGTGACTGATTTTGTTTCACAATATATAGATTTTAAAATAGATATGGAGTGTATTTATGATAAATTATTCTTTTGGTCGTGCGGATATTAAAAAAAGAGCATGGAGTATAACCATTGTCAATTGGTATATCTATATAATTATAGCAATTGTATCGCTTGCGTTGTCAATATACTTTTTATGTGTCGGATTTTTAAGCGACAAGGAAGCACTAATAATGGGATTTCCGCTGGTTTTTCTTTTTGCATTCACAATAATTATGTTGTGTCTTGCTTATAAAAAATTGGAAAAACATATAAATGCTTTCTATGACAAAAATGCGATAAATGGAATGATAGATTATGAGATTATGAAACAGGGCGATATTATCTATATATACTGCACGCAAAACAAAGAAGTTGCTGAGTTTTCAAAAGCAGATATAAAATATAAGCGAAGCGTTGGAAAGTTGATTGTCGTGAAACTAAAAGACAAAAGGATAATGTGTTTGCCAAAAATGGAAGAAATTATACTTCTGTTAAAATAAAAATAAAAGCCTATTCGATGTTCGTCGGTTAGGCTTTTATATTGTGTGGGAAAGATTCGTAATCTTCAATCAGATAATTTAATTTGAATATATCGCTAGGATTTTGAGTTTTACAAGTTTTTGTTGATAATATCCGAATAGTTTGGTATACTTATTGTCAATATACGTGTTATGCGCACGATTGCGCGTAAGGAGAAAATATGATTCTCACAATGGATATAGGCAACACCAACGTAAAGTACGGTGTTTTTGACGGCGACAAGATGATCGCCTCGTGGCGAGTTTCCACCAAGGCGTCTCGCACCGCGGACGAATACGGAATGGTGCTGTACGACCTTCTTCGCCAACGCGGAGTCAATTTTGAAGATATAGACGCATGCGTCATGTCTTCGGTTGCGCCCGCACTCAACTACACGATAGAGCACATGTGCAACGATTATATCGGCAAATCTCCGCTGATCGTGTCCTGCGACACGGACACGGGCATCACGCTCGATTATGCCCAACCGACTCAACTCGGCACGGACAGAATCGTGGGCGCGGCGGCGGCATACGCCATATACGGCGGACCTGTGATCGTGGTGGATTTCGGCTCGGCAACGACGTTCAATCTCGTCACGAAAGACGGAAAGTTTTTGGGCGGAGCGATTGCTCCCGGCATCAAGACGGCAACGGAGTCTCTTGTTACGACGGCGGCGAAACTTCCGCGTATCGAACTTGAAAAACCGCAAAACATTGTGGGCAGAGATACGAAAAGTTGTATGCAAAGCGGTATAGTTTACGGCTATACGGGGCTTGTGAAATATATGGTTGAAAAGTATAAGCAACTTGACGAGATGAAAGGCGCAAAGGTCGTTGCGACCGGCGGACTTTCCGAACTCGTGCAACAGATTGAACCAGACATCATCGACGAAAGCGACCGCGCACTTGCGCTGAAAGGCTTGAAGATGGTGTATGACAGAAATCGCAAGTGATTTGCAAATAGTTTTTTGTTTCGGTGGCGAAACGAACGAAATAGGTGAAATATGAAAAAAATCGGAGTTGCGCTTTTGGGACTCGGCGTCGTCGGCGGCGGAGTGTGGGAGATTCTCACAACCAAGCGCGAAATGATAAAGAGAAACGAAGGTCTTGACATAGAAGTGGTGAGAGTGCTCGAACGCAATATCGAGCGTTGCAAACAGCTTGGCGTTGACGCGAGCATCGTCACGCAGGATATGGACGAAATTGCGCGCGATGAAAACGTCGATATCGTTGCGGAGTTTTTCGGCGGAGTCGAACCGGCTAAGAGTTTTCTCATAGAAGCACTCGAAAACGGAAAGAGCGTCGTCACGGCAAACAAGGAGATGTTCTCTAAGAGTTGGCACGAACTCGAAGCCGCGGTAAAGAAGACGGGCGCAGGCATATATTTCGAAGCAAGTTGCGTTGGGGGCGTTCCCGTTATACGCACGCTTACGGACAGCATGCAGGCAAACGAAATCACGTCGCTCAAAGGCATCGTCAACGGCACGACCAACTACATTTTGACCAAAATGAGCGACGAAGGCGCGGACTACGAAACATGCCTAAAAGAAGCGCAAAGACTCGGCTATGCTGAAGCAAATCCGACGGCAGACGTGGAAGGCTTTGACGCGATGTACAAAAACAGCATTCTTTCGTCCCTTGCATATCGCAAGCGCGTGCCTATCGACAAAGTGTACAGAGAAGGCATATCGAGCGTGGCGGTGAAGGACATCGCATTCGGAAAACAACTCGGTTATACGCTCAAATTGCTTGCTATATCCAAACTTGTGAACGGCAAAATCGAAGCGCGCGTTCATCCGGCGTTTATCCTTGCCAATCATCCGCTCGCAAGCGTCAAAGGCTCGTTCAACGCGCTGTACATCCACGGCGACAACGTTGACGACGTTATGTTGTACGGCAGGGGCGCAGGCTCGTTGCCCACGGCAAGCGCGATTGTCAGCGACATAGTGTTTGCAGGCGGCAAAGACGTGCATAGACGCTATTTTTGGGAAGACGAAGTCGAAGTGAACGATGACGATTTTGCAACCGACTTCACAACGGCGTATTACGTGCGTATCGCTGTCAACGGCGAAGACGGCTCGCTTGCAAAAGTGGCAAAAGCCTTTGAAAGCGGCAAAATCGGCGTCAAAAACGTGTTGAAAAAGGCGGACGAGCAGGGCGAATATCTCGTTCTCGTCACCGAAGAAACAAAAGAAAGCAATATGAAATCGACGCTCGAAACCGTGAAAGAACTATCCTGCACGGACGATATTTGCGCCGTTTTGAGAGTGGAGAACTGATATGGTTTTGTTTTTCGCAAGGGGAGAAGCGGACAGCGATAAATTCGTGAAATATTGCTATTCATATTATCGCGACATAATGGCAGGTTACGGAAACGAGTTGCCAAAGACTGTCGAGATAATAAGAGAAGAAGGCAAAAAACCGCGCTTTGACACAGAAGACGCACACTTCAATCTTTCTCATTCTCACGGCGTGATTATGCTTGGCATATCGCACACTCCCATAGGCGTAGATATAGAAAAAATTCGCGATATAGATTATTCCAAATTCACGTTTATGGATGCCGAAGACACGGAAGATTTCTTTGAAAAATGGACGGAAAGAGAGAGTTATCTCAAATGGACGGGAGAAGGTCTTTCAAACTTCAGATGCGAGATTCCAAAGGACGCGCATTTTGAACATTTTCCCGTTTACGACGGCTATCACGCATGCGTTTGCGCAGACGAACAAAGCGTGCTTGCCTATGAAATGGATTTGAATCAAATGGACGAAGAATAGGCGGTTAGATTGCCGAAAATCGCCGCAAAATACTTAACAAATTTTGCCCGATCTCGCTCTTTTGTCATCGGCAAAAGAGCGAAATTCGCAATATATTAAAACCGTCGCACATATTGTTTTTTGCCTTGAAAGCAAGGCGAATGTGTGGTATAATCGGTGCAAAGGAGCATACAATCATGATTTTTGAAACTGTAAGAGACATCATCGCCAACCAAATCGGACTTGACAAAAGCCGTATCACGCTTGAAAGCGACATTATAAAAGACCTGGGACTTGACAGTCTCGGCGTTGTGGAACTCGTTATGGAAATCGAAGATAAATACGGGCTCGTCGCGGACGACGACACGGTCGCCACGCTCAAAACGGTGGGCGACGTTGTGAAATACATCGAAGCCAACAAATAACAAATCTTGTCAGATGCCGCAAAATCGCGCATAATCGCTTTGCGTTTATGCCGATTTTGCCTATAAATTTGCTAAATTGCAAATTGCCTTTTCGCACGCTTTCGGCGTGCGATTTTTTTTCCGTCAAGATTTGAATATCGTATAAATAGCGGTTGCATTTATTTTGCAACAGGTGTATAATAATTACCGAATATAGCGGAGGATAATATGAAAAATTTGTTTTTCAAAAATTATTGCAGGAAATTGTTGATATTTTTGGCGTTGTCAATTGTGGTTGCGACATTGATTTTTTCATTGTGCGCATGTGATGACGACGGCGCAGATGAATTGCCAATTGAAATCGTTTCGTCAAATTATGAATTTTCTGTCGATTTGTCGCCCAAAGGTAAAACGGAGTTTTATTTTACTCCGAAATTCAGCGGAGATTATGTTGTCACTATAGATGACGAAAACGCTACTTTTTTGATTGACGGAGTTGAAATAAGCGAAAGGATCGTATACTTTTCAAAAAAAGAAAAATACGATATAGTTTTTCTCAGTTCACAAAAGAGTATTAAAGGTTCGATTGCTCCGCAACAGGTTGTCGAAACGACTATGCATGTTCGTAGAGAAAACGATTTTGTCGTAAAATATGTCCCGAAAAAATCCGGAACCTATCTGATTGATCTTTTGGACGAAGATTATTATCTTGTCGGAAATAACAATAATACAACGGAAATAACCGTATATGACAAAAACTTCGATAAACTTGACGAATTGGAGAGCAGAACGTACTTTTTCCAACAGGATGAAAAAGAGCGTTGCTATTATATTGTCGTAAACAATTTTAACAAACATTTGGACGTTTCGCTTGATTTGACAATCGGTGAAGTGGATTCTCGCCTATTTGTTTTTAGCGATTACGATTATCCATATTTTTATATAAAAGGTGAAGCTGGAGATATTGTATATTTATATATGACTTCATCTAACATTAAAGACATAATTCTAAAACTTTATCTATTACGTGCGCAGATTGGTGCGGATATTACAATTGATGTTTTTAATGGGAACAAACGTGAGAGTTTAATATCAAATACGTATTTTGATGGTAATAAGCAATGCGTTGAATTCAGCGACTTTAGTCGTGGATTTAAATTCGATTCATATGTTCACATACAAGGGGATTATTTCGTTTATACTCGATTGAAAATTAAGTTCATCAATGCTATAACAGTTGAATTATCTAAATAAAAAAATACATTTTTGGGAGGATTCCTACAATGAACAAAAGATGCAGTTCGGCAATAGTCGGACGAGCTTTAGCTTGCATAAATATGCGCGAGACTTGCAAAAAATGCAGGTCTCGTTTTGGTTTTTCGGGGATTTGTGAAAGATTTTTCGGTTTGTTTTAGGAATTTTGTATTTATTTCTCGTATATAATTATAGTTAAAGTAAAAAGGTAGGCTTTATGGCAGGCGGTTTTACTCCCGAGTTTATGGAAGAACTCAAATACAAATGCGACATCGTCGAGATTATCGCTCAATACGTCCCCTTGCAGAAAAAAGGCGGGCGATATTTCGGTTGTTGTCCTTTCCACAATGAAAAAACGCCGTCTATGTGCGTCAACAACGGCTGGTATCATTGTTTCGGTTGCGGAGCGAGCGGCGACGTGGTGAAGTTTGTCATGGAGATGGAAAACGTCAGCTTTTACGATGCGGTGAAACTTCTTGCCGACAAGGTGGGCATGCAACTTCCCGAAGTCAAATTCGACCCAAAATATACCGAAAAGAAAGAACATAGCGACGTTTTGAAACAACTTATGCGTGACGTTGCAAGGTATTATCGCAACAACCTTATAGACGAAGTCAAGGGCAAGGACGCAAGGGAATATCTTCTCAATCGCGGCATAGACGAAGACACGAGCAAACGCTATGGATTGGGGCTGTCGCTCGACTATGAGTCCATGGTGGGATATATGCGCAGAAAGGGCTATCACCTTCAAGACCTTCTCGAATGCGGGCTTATCTCCAACGTGGATCGTCCCTCCGACGCATTTGCAAACCGCATAATCGTGCCTATCATGGACGGCATGAGCAATGTCATCGCTTTCGGCGGGCGCATATATCACGGTGAAAAGGACGTTGCAAAATACAAAAACTCCACCAACACCACCTTGTTTGACAAGGGGCGCACGATATACGGCATCAACTTTGTCAAGCGCGACAAAAAGCTCAACGGCGCGGCGTACAAAAACCTGATACTCGTTGAAGGATATATGGACGTCATATCGCTTGGCGCGGCGGGGATAAAGAACGCGATTGCAGGCATGGGCACGGCACTCACCGAAGGTCAGGCAAGAGAAATATCGAGAATGACGGACACGGTTTACGTTTGCTATGACGGTGACGGCGCAGGCAGAAAAGCGTCGGTTAAGAACACGGATATCCTTGCAAAATACGTGCAAAACGTGAGAGTTGTTTCGCTGCCGGACGGCAAAGACCCCGACGAAGTGGTGAGAAGCGAAGGGCAGGACGGGTATATGAAATACGTCGGCGCGGCACTTCCGCTTATGGAATACAAGTTGAAACTTTGCGCGGACGCAAACGATTTGGGTAGCGTAAACGGCAGGGCAAAATACGTGTCGCAGGCACTTAAAGTGTTAAAAGACGTCGAAAACGTCGCAGAACGCGAAGTTTATATGGGCGTCGTCGCAAAACTTTCGGGCGTGAGCGTCGAGACGCTATCGCAGGAAGTCGGCACTGTCGGCGTGAAAAAAGCGGAGATACCCAAAGAAAATCCCGAAGAGAAAGAAGCCAAGAACATGCGCGCGTCGAGATTTGTTGTCAACTGCGTGCTTACCGGTGCAGGCTGTGTGGATTTGAACAAAATCAAGACGGAATGGCTTGCGTGCGATACGCACAAAAAACTTCTCGACTGGGCAAAATCGCAACCGACGGGCAAGGCGGACGTGAGCAGAATGTACGACGCTATGGGCTATGAAGACAAGGAAATTCAGAACGTGCTCGGAATCAATATGAAGTTTTCCGACCACAACAGAGAAGCGGACTACTACAACGATTGCCTGGTTATGCTTGCAAACGAGAGCATATCTTCCCGTCTTGCCGAGTTGAAGGAAAAGTACAACGAACTTTCCGACCAGAATGAAAAACGAGCAACCGTGAGAGAAATCACGAGATTGCAAAAAATATTGAAATCAAAAGAAATTGAAGATAAACTTTGATTCACTAAGGAGGACAGTGTGGACAGAGAACAACTTTTGAAACAAGAGATTGACAAAATCGTCGCTTTGGGAAAGAGCAAAGGCTCGGTCAGCGAAGACGACATAATGGCGAAACTGGAACATCTCAACGCGACTGCCGAAGACATGGAGTTGGTGTTCAACGCATTGCAAGCGGAGAATATCAAGGTTGAAGACACCGCCGAAGAAGACGATATCTCAATCGACAATCTCATCGACAGCAGCGTCGACGACTCTGTGAAAATCTATCTCAAAGATATAGGAAAAGTGCCACTTTTGACGGCAGATCAGGAGATAGAACTCGCAAAGCGCATGGAAGAAGGCGACGAAGAAGCCAAGCATATTCTGAGCGAAGCAAACCTTAGACTCGTCGTGTCCATCGCAAAACGCTACGTCGGCAGGGGCATGCAATTTCTCGATCTTATTCAGGAAGGCAATCTCGGTTTGATGAAAGCGGTTGAAAAATTCGATTATACGAAAGGCTTCAAGTTTTCCACTTACGCAACGTGGTGGATAAGACAGGCAATCACCCGTGCAATCGCGGATCAGGCAAGAACCATTCGTATCCCTGTGCACATGGTGGAAACCATCAACAAGCAAGTGCGCGCAACGCGTCAACTTTTGCAGAAACTCGGCAGAGAACCGTCTGCGGAAGAGATTGCGGCGTATCTCGGTTGCTCGGTGGAAAGAGTGCGCGAGATTCAGAAAATCGCACAAGACCCCGTGTCTTTGGAAACTCCTATCGGCGAAGAAGAAGACAGTCATCTCGGTGATTTCATCGAAGACAACACCGCGCTTTCTCCGAGTGACGTGGCTGAGAGCAATATGCTCAAAGAGCAACTCATTCAGGTGCTCAACACGCTCACTCCGCGTGAAGAAAAGGTGCTTCGCCTGAGATACGGCCTTGACGATTCTCACCCCAGAACGCTCGAAGAAGTCGGCAAAGAGTTCAACGTCACTCGTGAGCGTATCCGTCAAATCGAAGCAAAGGCATTGAGAAAACTCCGTCACCCCAACCGCCTTAAAAAACTCAAAGATTTCGACTGATGCCGATACGACTTGACCAAAGGCTCGCCGCGATTGCAAATCTCGTCGATTACGGCAAGGTTGCGGACGTCGGGTGTGACCACGGAAAACTCGGCTACTATCTCGTCAGCACCGACAGGGCAAGCGAAGTGATTGCCACCGACATAAGCAAACCTTCTCTCGACAAGGCGAAAGAACTCGCTTTTGAAAACGGAGTTGCCGACGTTATGCAGACGCGCCTTTGCGACGGACTCGGCGCGGTTGACGGCGAAGAAGTGGACACGGTGATAATCGCAGGCTTGGGCGGAGACGTGATAAGCGGCATAATGCAACGCGCAAGGGAAGACGGCAAAACGTTTTCATCGTTTATTCTTTCGCCAAACACTCACCCCGAGAAAGTGAGAAGAGAAATCGTCTTGTCGAAACACACGATAGTATTTGACGAGATGCTCGAATGTGCGGGGAAAACCTACACGATTATCAAGACGGAAAAAGGCGAAAGCACGCTTGACGATATGCAGTTGACGTTCGGCGCGTTTTATAAGACTAGTGACAATTTCGAGTATTTTGCGAAAAAGGAACTTCGCTCGCTCGAAAACATACTCGCAAAAAATCCCGAAGCGCAACTTCAAGGCAAAATAGATCTTATAAAGAGTGCGCTCGGAGACAGAATTTAGGAAAAATTATGAAAATCAAGAATATAACGGACGCAATCGAAGAGTTTGCGCCCAAAACGCTTGCAGAACCGTGGGATAATCCCGGGCTTATGATGGGAAGCCTTTTTGAAGAATGCACGGGAGTCGTAACGGCACTCGATTTGACTTTTGAAGTCGTTGACGAAGCGATTGAAAACGGTTGCAATCTCATAGTTACGCATCATCCGTTCTTTTTCTCGGCGATAAAGAGCATAAACACTGACGAAGCGAAAGGCGCGCTCATCAAAAAAGTGCTTGAAAACGGACTGACAGTGTACAGCGCACACACGAACGTCGACGAGTGCGACGGCGGGCTTTGCCAGACGGTTGCAAAGATGCTCGGCGGAGAAAATCTCAATCCGAACGGCGTGGGAGTTGTGTGCGACATAAAGCCTACCACGCTCGGAGAGTTTGCAAAACACGTCGCAAGCGTTCTTTCGGACGACACCGTAAAATTTACGGGAGACGCAAACAAAAAAATTAAGAGCATGTTGTGCATTTGCGGCGGCGGAGCGGGAGACAGCGCATACGAGTGCGCAAAGCAAGTCGCGGACGTTTTCGTGACGGGTGATTTCAAGCATCATCTTTACGTCGCGTCGCAAAACGACGATTTCCCGATAGTTGAATTTTCGCACTATCATAGCGAAATCGCGGTTGAACAACTGTTTGAAAACATCATCGCTCCGCTTGGAGTGAAAATCATCAAAGCAAAACAAACCTGTCCTTTTACGGCAGTAGGAGAATATCATGAAATTTGACAAAATACTCGAATATCAGAAAGCAGATCTTGAACTTATGGCACTCGAAAGCGAAGTCGCAAAGAGTGAACAACGTCAGAAATTGGCAGGCGCAAAGGCAAAACTCGACGCCGCTACGGACACCGTGGGCAAACTCAAACAAGAAGCAAGCGAATTGCTTGCGAGTTTTGCGCAGATGAAAGACAAAATCGACGCACTCAAAGGAGAACTCGACGAATTCGACGGCATTCTCGATGACGTTCAGGACGAGACGGAAGCGGATTATTACATCAAAAACGTGTCTGCAATCGCAGACAAAATCGCCGCTCTCGAAAAGGAAGCGAACGGCGCTGCTTCGAAAATCGATCAGGTCAACGAAAACTACAAGAAGACGTGGGATCAGGGCGTGAAAGCAAACGAAGCGTACAAAGCGGCAAAGGCTGAATACGACGCACTCGTGAAGACGTTGCAACCCAAAGTCGTCGAAATTCAAAAACAACTCGTCGCACTCAAAGGCGAAGTGCCGCCCAAGATGATGGAAGCATATATGGCTTTGCGCGGAGCAAAGAAAATGCCTGCCGTCGTTGAATATGACAAAGAAGCGGCAATTTGCGGCCGTTGCCGCATGGAAGTTCCAAACGACACGAAAGCGAAACTCCGCAATCCCGGTGACTTCGCAGAATGTCCCAACTGCCGCAGAATTCTTTACGTTCCCGACGCAGAATAACGCCACGAACAGATACGCTTGACGACAGGAGAAAAAACATGAAAAACTTTTACAACGACCCCAAAGTATATTGCGTGAACGTTGCCAAAAAATACGGCGCAGGTTTCCCGCTCGACAAAGACGGCAATGCGAAAACTCGTCTTCTCAACGGAGAATGGGATTTCAAATATTTCGGCTCGGCGACAATGCTCGATTTGAATCCGAAAGATTGGGACAAAATCGAAGTGCCGTCCAACTGGCAACTCAAAGGCTACGGAAAGCCGATATATACAAACATACGCTATCCGCACCCGATTGCAACCACGGGCAAGCCGCACATCAACGAAAACGAAAACACTTGCGGACTCTATCGCACGACTTTCGTGCTTGACAAAATCGACGGCGAAATCCGCATAAATTTTGCGGCGAACAGCGGTGCGGAACTTTATATCAACGGCTCGTTTGCAGGATACAGCGAAGACACGTTCGATTATCAGGAATACGACATCACGCCCTACGTCAAAGCGGGCGAAAACGAAGTGAAAATCGTCGTTTATCGCTATACGACGGGCAGTTATCTCGAAGATCAGGATATGTGGCGCATTTCGGGCTTGTTCCGTGACGTTACGCTCGTTTTCCTTCCGTCCGCGCGCATTGACGACGTTTTTGCGAGAGCGGAATTCAATGACGATTTCTCAAAAGCAAAACTTCTTATCGACGCAGACGTGTATTGCATGCAAGGTCTCGAATTGAACGACGCGGACCTGAAAGCCGAACTTATCGATGCAGACGGCAAAGTCGTGGCGCAAGGCAATTTTGCCGTGCTCGGAATCGACGAAGGCGAGACGATCTCGGTCAAGATGACCGAAAATATCGACGCGCCGCATCTTTGGAACAGTGAAGATCCATATCTTTACAAATTGAGACTCACTTTCACGTCATCGGAAAAGGGTGTTGAAGTTTTCCACGATATGCGACAAATCGACTTCGGTTTCCGCAAGGTTGAAATCGTTCCGTCAATCGACGGCAAGCAACCGTACATAAAACTCAACGGCAAAAAACTCAAAATACGCGGCGTAAACCGTCACGAATTCCATCCCGATTTCGGTCACGCCGTCCCGAGAGAATATACCGAAAAAGACATTTTGCTTCTCAAAAAGCACAACGTCAACTCCATTCGTACATCACACTATCCCAACAGCCGTGATTTCTACGAACTCTGCGACAAGTACGGCATCATGGTTATGTGCGAAAACAACCTTGAAACTCACGGACTTGCAACTCGCGTTCCGCGCTCGAACAAGACGTGGACGGAGCAGGTCTGCTGGCGTATGAGAAACATGGTGCGCACCTATCGCAATCACGCATGCATATTGTTCTGGTCTCTCGGCAACGAAAGCGGCAACGGAAAGGCGTTCCCCGCTATGAAAAAGGCGGCCCTCGAACTCGATACGACTCGTCCCATCCACTACGAGCCGGACGCATACGTCAAGACGACGGACATAATGAGTGAGATGTACACCAAGGAAGAGCAGATGGAAGAGATTGCGAACAACAAATGCCACATTCACTCCATGGCGTTGTGGGCACCGTTCGGACATCTTCTCACTCCCAAGATGTACAAGGACAAGCCGTTCATTCAATGCGAATACGCGCACTGCATGGGCAACAGTCTCGGCAACTTCGAAGACTACTGGAAGCACTTCCGTGCCAACGACAGACTTTGCGGCGGATATATTTGGGACTTTGCCGATCAGGCAATCAAGAGAGTGGGAACAGACGGCACGATAGAATACACCTACGGCGGAGACTGGGGAGACAAACCCAACGACGGAACTTTCGCTTTCAACGGTATCGTGAGAGCGGACAGAAGCCCCAACCCCGCGTTCTACGAAGTGTGCAAAGTGTATCAAAGCGTTTGGTTTACGCTCAAAGGCGAAAATATCGAGATTGAAAACGAGTATATGTTCACGGCTCTCGACCGCTTCGAACTCAAACTCGATTTGCTAGAAAACGGCGTCGTGAAAGAGACGAAAACTCTCGATATGCCTGCAGTCGCACCGCAAAGCAAGGGTAGCGTGAAAATGCCGTTTGCTGTCGCAAAAGACGGCAACGAATACGCAGTCAACTGCTATGCGGTTGTCAAAGACTCTTTCGACGTGTTTGAAAAGGGCGACGTCGTTGCATACGAACAACTTGACCTTACGGGCTTTATCGAAAAGAAACACGAAATCGCAAAAGGCAAAACCGTGTTTAACGAAGACGGCAAAATCATTCTCGAAAGCGGTGATTTGCGCGCGGTCGTGTCAAAAGACAGCGGTTGTATCACGTCTTTGACGATAAAAGGCGACGAAAAACTTGCAAATCCGATTATGACGAACTTCTGGAGAGCGTTGATAGACAACGACGCGTCACCGCAACTTCCGTCCTTTGTGCAAAGCATATTCGGGAAGAAATTCTTCAAGCGCGCAAGCGCAAACCTTGTCAAGTCCAACATGATTCTCACCGACAAATCGGTGACGATAGACTGGTCTTGCTCGCCGCAACTGTATGTACTCAGGACAAAATACGAGATGTGCGAAGACGGCTTGAAAGTCAGTATGAAGGTCAAAAACGCGCTCTATTCTTTGCCGAGATACGGTTTCAGAATGCAACTTGCAACCAACGATGACGTGCAGTACTATGCAAAAGGTCCGCACGAAAACTATTGCGACCGCAAGTCTTCTCAACTTCTCGGCGTATATAAAGGCAACGTCAAGGACTTTGAACACGACTATCTCGTGCCGCAAGAAAACGGCAACCACTGCGAAGCAAGATGGCTCAAAGTGGGCGGTGAAGACGGCATTACGTTCCTTGCCACCGACAAACCCTTCGAGTTCAGCGTCCACGATTACACGCAGGAAGCACTCGACGACGCAAAGCATGCGCACGAACTCGCTCACGGCGGAGTGGTGGAAGTGTTCATCGACGGCATGCAACGCGGCGTGGGCGGCGACGTCCCGGCTCTTGCCTGCACCAAGAAACGCTACAAAATCTTGCCCAACCGTTTCCACGAATTCTCGTTCATCATCAAAGCATAAGTAATATCGAAAAATCGATATTCTAACCAATCAAAATTCACATTTCAAAGGCGTTGCGACACTCTCGCAACGCCTTTTGCATCCTAAGCTCCGACAATAAATCTCGCTCTTGCATTTTGCGCTTTTTTCTCGTATATCATTTGTAACGGCATTGTTTTTGCATATTAGAAAGTGTGGTTTGCAAGGTTGTTTTGTGCGATTTGTATATTATATCATATCTAAATAATTGACATCGGACTTTTGCGATACTATAATATCTATCACCACGAAAGTGGAAAAATAATATTGCGCGTACAACTTACGTAGGGTTGATTGCGCGGAGGTAATATGCAACTCACATTGAAAGACGGCAGCAAAATGTCATTCGACGGCGCGATGAGCGCGCTTGACGTGACAAAGCACATCAGCGAAGGACTTGCACGAGCGGCAATCGTATGTCGTATCGACGGAAAACTCGCTTCCATGGACACTATCATTGACAAGGACTGCAACTTTGAAGTGCTCACGTTCAACGACGAAGACGGCAAAAAGGTGTATCGTCACACTTGCGCCCATATTCTCGCTCAGGCAGTCAGAAACATCTATCCGACGGTGCAGTTGGCAATAGGCCCTGCAGTTGACAACGGATTCTACTATGATTTCGATTTCAAGACCCCCATCACTCAAGCGGACTTTGAGAAAATCGAAGCGGAGATGAAGAGCATAATCAAAGCAAATTTGCCCATCACCCGCATCGAATGTTCAAGAGAAGAGGCAGGCGAGCGCATCGCAAAGATGAAGCAGATATACAAGGCAGAATTGCTTGCGGATATTCCAGAAGGCGAGACGATTTCCTTCTATCAACAAGGCGATTTCATCGATCTTTGCAGCGGACCGCATCTCACGTCCACGGGCAAAATCAAGGCGTTCAAACTCACGTCGCTCACCGGTGCTTACTGGCGCGGCAACGAGAAGAACAAGATGCTCACCCGTATCTACGGCACTTGCTTTGAGAAGAAGGCGGATCTTGACGAATATATCCAAAAACTCGAAGAAGCAAAACTTCGCGACCACAACAAAGTCGGCAGAGAAATGGGCTTGTTTATGACCGATGAAAACATCGGACAAGGACTTCCGCTCATCATGCCCAAGGGCGCGCGTATCATCCAAATCATGCAGCGTTTCGTCGAAGACGAAGAGCAAAAGCGTGGCTACTTGCTCACCAAGACGCCTATCATGACCAAGAACAACCTGTTCATCACTTCGGGACACTGGGATCACTACAAGGACAAGATGTTCTACATCGGCGACGAAGATGTGGACGACGAGATTTTGTGCTTGCGTCCTATGACTTGTCCATTCCAATTCACAATCTACAAGAACGGTTTGAAGAGCTATCGTGACCTTCCCGTGAGATATGCCGAGACAGCAATAGAATTCAGAAAAGAAGCGAGCGGCGAGATGCACGGCTTGACAAGAATCCGTCAATTCACGCTCTCGGACGGACACATCGTCTGCACACCCGACCAACTTGAAAGCGAATTCCAAGGCGCAGTAGACCTTATCAAATATCTCATCGGCATTCTCGGCTTGCAAGACGACGTGAGCTATCGTTTCTCTCGTTGGGACCCGAAAGACCCCGACAAGTACGTCGGCAATGCGGAAGACTGGGACAAGGTTGAAACCGCAATGCAAACCATTCTCAACGACTTGCATATCGACTACACGGAAGCGTGGGGCGAAGCGGCGTTCTACGGCCCGAAACTCGACGTACAAGGCAAGAACGTGCACGGCAAGGAAGACACTCTCTTCACGGTGCAAATCGATTTCTCGCTCGCAACTCGTTTCGACATGATCTACATTGACGAGAACGGCGAAAAGGCTCGCCCGCTCATCATTCACAGATCTTCCATCGGTTGCTACGAGCGTACTCTTGCAATGCTCATAGAAAAATACAACGGAGCGTTCCCGATGTGGCTCGCGCCCGAACAGGCAAGAGTGCTTTCTCTCACCGATCGCACCGCCGACAAGGCAAAAGAAGTGCGTGACAAACTCTTCGATCTCGGACTTCGTGCAGAAGCGGACGTTCGCAGTGAGAAACTCGGTAAGAAGATAAGAGAAGCGCAACTCGACAAAGTTCCTTACATCATCGTCATCGGCGACAAAGAAGCGGAACAGAACGTAATCTCCGTCCGCCATCGCAGTGAAGGCGATCTCGGCACTATGACGGTGGAAGAGTTTGTGGCGAAGGCTTTGCTTGAAGTCGCCACGAAGGAGATTAAATAATATCGCACTAAATAGCGAATAGCTGTGTCAACGCCCTGTGTTTGTCAACTCATGTACGCTTAGTACATTAGGGTTGCCACCCACAGGGCGTTTCCTTGCTCTTCATCTATTTGGCACGATATTATTAAAATCTCCTTGAATAATTTTTCTTTTAATTTCTTAACATTAGGGTTGCCGCTTTATAAATATAAATTCCAATTAATCCGCATTTTTTTCTATATACAAATAAAATAGTGCGAAAAAACCATACAAATTTTCAAAATCGTTTGACAATGTGCTTTGTATTTGTTAGTATAGTTAAGCAAGCAAAGGACAGCCTTTCACCATTAGCGAAAGCGATATGGTCACCACACACAAAGTGTACTTGTCTATGATAAGGTTAAGTGAGTGTTGAAGGCATCTTGGCTTCGACACTTATTTTTTTGTGTAAAAACAAAAACCCTTACGGGAATACAGGAGTAAGCATTTGAAAGAACTGCAAATCAACGAACAAATCAGAGACAGAGAAGTTCGCCTGATAGGTGACGACGGTCAGCAATTCGGCGTTATCTCGATTAGAGAAGCACGCCAGATCGCAGAAGAACGCGGTCTTGACATTTGCAAGGTTTCGCCGCCATCGGTTCAACCGCCCACGTGCAAGTTGATGGATTACGGCAAATACCGTTACGAACAACAGAAGCGCGAAAAGGAAGCGAAGAAGAATCAGAAAGTGATGGAAATCAAAGAGATTCGTCTTTCTGCGACTATCGACATTGGCGACACGACGCGACTTGCGCAACAAACCGCAAAATTCCTTGCGGAAGGCAACAAGGTCAAAGCGTCGATAAGACTCAAAGGTCGTCAACAGGCTCACCCCGAAATCGCGGTTAAAATCGTCGAAGACTATATTCAAATGGTCGGACAAGACGTCGTGGTCGAGAAAAAGCCCGTGCAGGAAGGTCGTATGATTTACACCATTCTCGCACCGTCACAAAAGAAATAAGACATTTATTGTGGCTTGCAGCGATGCAAGCAAAGCAAAAATATATTAGGAGGCAGACCTATGCCAAAACAAAAAACACATAGCGGAGCAAAGAAGCGTTTCCACGTTACAGCAAACGGTCTTTACAAGAGAGGCCATTCTGCACACAGCCACCTTCTTACCAAGAAGACAACCAAGAGAAAGAGAGATCTTCGTTCCATCGAATACGTAGACGAAACGAGATGCGGAGAACTCAAAAAGTTGTTGCCGTACAAATAAGGAGAATTGAACAATGAGAATTAAAAGAGCAGTCAACGCAGTCAAAAAGCGTAGAAAAATAATGAAACAAGCAAAGGGTTATTATGGCGGAAAGCACACCCTTTATCGTGTTGCAAAACAACAACTTCTCAAGAGCGGCGTTTATGCATACGTTGGCAGAAAGCAAAAGAAACGTGATTTCAGACAACTCTGGATTGCACGTATCAACGCTGCTGCACGTATCAACGGTATGAGTTATTCCACTCTTATGCACGGTCTCAAAGTCGCAGGCATCGATCTCAACAGAAAGGTGCTCAGCGAAATCGCAATCAGCGATCCTCAAGCATTCACGGCTCTCTGCGACCAAGCAAAGAAGGCTCTTGCATAATTAAACGAAGTATCCGTTGCGCATTGATTTGCGCAACGGATATTTTACGAGTATTTTTCTTATAGAGACGTATTCGATTTGACAACGTGATTAAGGCGGTAAAATGACGCAAATCATCACTTCCACCCAAAATCAATACGTGAAGCAGGCTCGCTCGCTTGCGCAAAAGAAGTTCCGTCAGCAAACGGGACTGTTTTTGGTTGAAGGGGCAAATCTTTTGAAAGATATGCCGACGGGCGTGCAGGTAGAGTACGTTCTCGCAACTCAAAAAAGGCTTGACGAAGCAGAGAAGTTTTTCTCGGCTTCAAGCGAAGATATGGCGAAAAATGCCGTTTTTTCTACGCGCGCGCACGTATATGCGGTGAGCGACGACGTGATGGAATACGTTGCCGACACCGTTTCGCCGTACGGGATTTGTGCGGTTTGCAAAATGCCGAAGAACGACTTTGCTATGCCTTGCGGCAACGCGCTTTTGCTTGACGGCGTGAGCGATCCGGGAAATCTCGGAACGATTTTCAGAACGGCGGCAGCGTGCGGTTTTTGCGATATATATCTTCTCGACACGGCGGATATATATTCTCCCAAAGTCGTAAGAGCGACGCTCGGCACTCTTTTCAAAGTCAGAGCGTGTCAAATCGACGAAGAGCAGGCAATAACGCTTTGCAAATCTACCTCGAGTGCGGTTTTGGATATGGACGGCGAAAATATCCTTGAAAACAAGCCCAAAGCCCCGATTCTGTTTATATCGGGCAACGAAGCGCACGGCGTGCGCGATACTCTCGTAAAAAACGCTAAAAAAATCTACTCGTTGCCGATGCAAAACGACGTAGAATCATTGAACGTGGCGGTCGCAACGGCCGTTGCAATGTATCAATCAATATAGGAGAAAACAAGTATGAGTGGACACAGCAAGTGGCATAATATTCAACAGAAGAAAGGCAAAACCGACGCAGCGCGTGCGAATATCTTCACGAAGATAGGTCGTGAAATCGCGGTTGCGGTCAAAGACGGCGGCGCAGATCCCAACAGCAACAGCAAACTCGCGCAAGTTATCGCAAAGGCAAAAGACAACAATATGCCCAATGACAACATCATGCGTTCCATAAAGAAAGCCAGTGGCGAACTCGGCTCTATCAACTACGAAGACATGACCTACGAAGGATACGGCGTAGGCGGTACGGCAATCATCGTCGAAGCACTCACCGACAACAAAAACCGTACGGCAGGCGACGTCAGACACCTTTTCGACAAATTCGGCGGCTCTATGGGTACGACGGGTTGCGTCTCGTTTATGTTCAAACGTCGCGGCGTTATCACTATTGCAAAAGCGGATATAGAAGAAGACGACCTTATGATGTACGCACTCGAACTCGAAGGTTTTGAAGACATCAACTCCGAAGACGACGAAGTGTTTGAAGTCTACACGGATTCCGCGTCTTTGCAATCCGTTCGCAAGAGTCTCGAAGACGACGGCGTGAAAGTCCTTTCCGCAGAAGTTTCCATGATTCCCGACAACTACGTAACGCCAACCGAAGAGCAACAGACAACTATCATCAAGATGATCGACAAACTCGAAGAACTCGACGACGTGCAAAACGTTTATCACAACGCAGAACTCGACGTAGAAGACGACGAAGACTGATTTGTCTTGCAAAACGTCTAAAAATTCTTGACATGTTTGCGAGTCGGTGCTATTATCTAATATCGGTAAATATGAAAAAAGTTTCATATTGAAAATATGAAAAGCCCGACTTGCATTTGTCTTACGGCAACTTGGCAGGTCACAAAAACCGAATAAACTTTTTACGCGCCAAGGCGCAAAGGCGTATATATGGAAAAAATTTATCTTGATCATGCGGCAACGACGCCACTGTCACACAAAGCGTTTGACGCAATGAAGCCGTATTTCAGCGACGTCTTCGGCAATGCCAACTCGCAACACGTTTACGGTCGCGAAGGCGCAAAGGCCGTCAACGACGCAAGGCAACTTCTTGCAAACTGCATCGGTGCAAAGCCGAGTGAGATTTATTTCACGTCCTGTGGCACTGAAGCGGACAACTGGGCTGTCAAAGGCATTGCGCTTCAGAATATAGAAAAGGGCAAACATATAATCACGACTCAAATTGAGCATCCTGCAATTTACACGACTTGCAAGCAACTTGAAAAATACGGTTGGGAAGTGACGTATCTCCCCGTTGACAGCGAAGGCTTTGTGTCCGTTGAGGACCTTGAAAAAGCAATCAGACCGGATACCGTTCTTGTCAGCGTGATGTTTGCAAACAACGAAATCGGCACTATCGAGCCTATCAAGGAACTCTGTGCAGTCGCTCACGCACACGGCGTTTTGTTCCATACGGACGCAGTTCAGGCAACGGGCGCAGTGAGATATGACGTCAAAGATTTGGGCGTTGACTTGCTTTCTATGTCCGCTCACAAATTCTACGGACCGAAAGGAATGGGCATGCTCTACGTGAGAAACGGGATTCGTATCGAGAAACTTCTCACGGGCGGCGAGCAGGAAAGAGCGCATCGCGGTGGCACGACCAACACTCCCGGTGTCGTCGGCATGGCAACCGCGCTTGACGATGCGCTTTCCACTCTTGAAGAAGACGACAAATACGTCGCTTCCTTGCGTGATCACTTTGTCGAAAGAGTGTTGAACGAGATTGACGACATCTATTACAACGGTGCAAAAGACACTGCAAAACGTCTTCCGAACAACGCGAATTTTAGTTTCAGATACATCGAAGGAGAATCTATCCTGTTCTCTCTCGACCTTGCGGGAATCAGCGCGTCTTCCGGCTCGGCATGTTCGTCGGGCTCTCTTGAACCGTCCAGAACGCTGCTTGCAATCGGCGTACCCGTCGGCACGGCGCACGGCTCGATAAGATTTACGTTCGGCAAACACAACACTATGGAAGAAGTCGATTACACCGTCGATGAACTCGTCAAAATCGTAAAGCGTCTCAGAGATATGTCTCCGCTTTACAAAAAATAATCGTTTATAGAAAAAAACAAGGGCATATACCCAAGGAGTATAGATATGTACAACGAAAAAGTTATGGAAGTCTTCAAAAATCCGCAACACATGGGCGAAGTCGAAAACTACAATGCAATCGGCACGGTTGGAAACGAAGTGTGCGGCGATATAATGCAAATCACGATGAGAATTGAAGACAACGTCATCAAGGATGCAAAATTCAAGACGTTTGGTTGTGCCGCTGCGGTTGCGTCAAGTTCAACGGCAACGGGCATGATAATCGGCAAGACAATCGAAGAAGCACTCAAACTCACCAACAAGCAAGTCATCGAAGAGCTTGAAGGTTTGCCGCCGCAAAAGATCCATTGCTCCGTCCTTGCAGAAGATGCAATCAGACTCGCAATCGATTCTTATCTCAAAGGTGAAGTTCAAAACAAAGAAGAGAAATAATATAAAATCTTTTCAAAAGGAGCGGTCAAAGACCGCTCTTTTTTTTGCGTATTTTTTGAAATTTCCCGCATTTTGTGCAGTTATCACAAGCATGTATTCTATGTTATATATGCACTTGCAGCTTGATATTTTGTACGGGGATGGTTTCGTAAAGTTATATGTTTCATCAGTGATTTTCGTTTTTCAATTACTTCTGTATTTAAGTTAAAACGTTTAATACACGAAAGGTGTTGTGAAATACCGAAATCAAGCAGAAACGACCGTTAAATAGGTATATAAAAACACGTACCGTATATTATCGAGTTGATAAAATATACGATACGTGTTATAAAGAAGGGCAAATGGATTTGAAGACCGATAATAAGTCTCTATGGTACTTGCGTAAATATCCTTTCGAGTATTGCTTTGACTTATATCGGTTGCGATTTCTATTTACCGTCTTTTTCAGTTTCGTCAGATTGTAAATTCGCTTTATATTTCGTCCTATTGCAATATCGGATAGCATTGCACTTTCGCATATACGACTTTACGCCGTTTGGTGCGTTACATTATGATGTCTTCGATTTTGTTTACGAAAGCACGTTTTGCTTTTTTGAGTGAATTGTTTGACATACCGCAATATAGTGCAGTGGCAGTGACTATTCCGAGCATTGTGCCTATAATCAAAGTGTTTTTCATTCTTGACCTCCTGTTTTTATTGTTTGCACTATGCTCCCGTGTATGTATGGCAAATTTTGGATTGACAAAATCAATTGAAAAAACTAATATATAGTTATGAAAAAGAAGAGAATTGCATTGTCAATGATATGCGTTTTGATGATTTGCGTATTGCTTTCGTCACTGACTGCGTGTTTGAAAATCGGTATGCGTCAGGAAAACGTTGAGAAAAAACTCACCGAAAACGGCGCAACCATTCGCTACGAGCGCAATACGCCGATGACTAAGGACGGTCAATCCGACCATAAACTTCAAGACCTTATATACTCGACGAAGACGTACACCGAGACCGTTGACGGCGTCGAAAAGGAAGTGGAAAAAGAGTTGTACGTGATTTTTGCAGGAGACGACGCTTCGGCGGCGTGGGCGGAAGAGTGTTGCAAATCATACGTTTCCGAAAACGCCGAAACGCTTGTCGGATGGGAAACGTATCGCTACGACAGAGTTGTGCTTTGCGGATATTACAAACTGCTTGCGGTCGCTAGGGGATATTGAGATACCGCTTTTTGTGAGATATGTAGAAAATATCGGTAAATGAACCGCAAACGAACTGTACGTCGAAACGAATAAACAGATTAAAGGCGCATGAAATTCATGCGCTTTTTTATTGCGTATTTGCAAATCGCAATATTAAGAAATAGTGTATAAGCAAGAATCGCACTATTTCAAATAATCTAAAGCGAGAGATTGTCGGGATATTCCGCTAAACAGACGGACAATAGCGGATTTTTTTGCAACGAAAAAGCGCCCGGAAAACCCGGACGCCTTACGGTCGGCATAGGGAGGATAAATATAAGTGCCGACAAATTGTGGAGATCAGTTATTATTATACAACTTTGAAATCAATTGTCAAGGCTTTATTAAAAATATTGTTTTCGGATTTTTCCGCCCATTCGATGAAGTTCATTATGGTTCCTGCAGAGAGTGCAAAGCCCATATTGTCGATGCTTTCGTCAACGAGTTTGGACTCCACAATGCCCACGACAGTGCCAAGAATGTCAACCATCGGTCCGCCGCTGTTGCCGCCGTTGACAGCCGCGTCTGTCATAAGGAATTTGCCTGCGCCCCAACTTGCTATCGAGATGCCTGTTTGCGACACTGTGCCCGTAGTCACGCTGTTGGTTTCGCCCACACCTTCGGGATTGCCGATGAGAGCCACTGCGTCACCGCGCTTCGTGTAGTCGCTCGATGCGATTTTCAAAGACGGATGTGTTTCGTTTGAGGGTTGCATTCCCTTAATGCGAAGAAGTGCAATGTCTGCCTGGTCGTTTTCTGCCGATTTGTTTTCATCGTTGTAAGAACCGTACGCTACGATTTCGAGTTCGTAATAGGAAGTTTCGGAATCTTCAAACGTGCAGATGATTTTTCCGTATGAAGTCCAAACGTATTCGTAAGAACTGCCAAACATAGAAAGCCCCGTTCTCGTCTTCTTGACGTATCTCACGCAGTGTGCGTTGGTGAGAAGATATCTTTGTGCCGTGCCGCTTTCGTTGGTGTCGGTGATAAGAAAACCGCTTGCAACGCCGCTTGCAGAAGTTGTGGACGGGTTTGCCGCTGCCGATTCGTACATATAAAGTCTTGCCACAGAAGCCGATTTTTTGTTTGCGACCTGTCCGACGGTTGACGTGAGTGCTTCGAGTGCTTTTTCCGTTGCGGAATTAGTTACGTCTTCAACGACGTCCGTTTTGTTGAGCGCATCTTCGATTGCCTGTCTGTATTGCTCGCGCATATTTGCGGAGATTTGATCCGCATATTCGTCTGCAATCGTTTGTTTAAGGCTCGCAAGCACGATGACGTTGACAAGCACGACTATACACATAACTGCTGCAATCACTATGCAAATAATGCTTGCAGTGTTGAGTTTTCCGCCGTGATTTTTCGGGGTGGGAGTGTGGTATATCGGCGTGTTCGGTTCGGGGCGTTGTTCTCTTTGATCGTCAAAAAAGTTGTTGAAATCGTCCATATATTTACACCTTCGTGTTATTTTATATTCTTAACATATTACAATAAACTTAAATCAGACTTAAATTTGAAAATTTTTGAAAAATTTTGCCGATATGCATGCGATTTTCTCAACGAAAACGTATAAGTTGACAAATACAAATATATATAATAAAATGGATATGATTAATATTAAACAAAATGTAGTGCAAAATAATGCGCTTCACGAAGGAGAAGGTATGGCAACCATCTTTTGCGACACCGATTGCGAACTTTGGTATACTCACGCAAACGAACTCAATCTTCAGGTCATTCAAATGCCTTACGTCATCGACGGCGAAGAAAAAATGTGCGACCTTGGAGAAAACACCGACATAAAAGGTTTCTACACCAAGATGAGAGAAGGCGCAAGTGCATCTACTGCGGGATTGAATCAACAAATATATTACGACATCTTCAAACCGTTCTTTGAAAAAGGCGACGATATTCTTTACATAGCGTTTTCGTCAAACCTTTCGGGCACTTTTGCTTATCTCGATTTGGCAATAGCCGAACTGAAACAAGAATATCCGAACGTCAAGTATCGCAAATTCGATACGCTCAACATTTGCATGGGTGCAGGACTTTTGGTGTATATGGGCGCGAAGTATTGCAGAGAACACGGCGACGACATCGACGCAACCTGCGATTATCTCGACTCGCTCGTAAACAAAGTCGGAGTTTATTTCGTCGTAGACGACATGAAATACCTTGCACGCGGCGGAAGAATTTCTCCCTCAAAAGCGAAAATCGGCAATCTTATGAACATAAAACCCGTGCTTACGGTCGTTGACGGAAAACTTGACGTATGCTCAAAGCAAAACGGCGTTAAAAAAGCGTACAAGTTTATGTTGGAAACGTTCAAAGAGACTTACGACGACATCGACGGCGCACCTGTCACGATAGTTGACGCAGACAACGAAGAAGCGTCCAAGGAATTTGCAGAAAAAATCAAGGAAATCGCACCGAACGCAACCGTGTGGCAACAACCTGTCGGCCCCGTTATCGGAGCGCACGCAGGCCCCGGCACTATCGGCATCATGTTCACGAAAAAATAATCCGATTAAGGCGTATTTTGAAAAAGACGAAACTTGTTTTTCTAATTTTAATACTAGCAATTTGTATTGCTTCGCTCACGGCTTGCAGCAGAGCGGAGCAATATTTCGTATACGGCACGACGCTCACGATAAAGGCGGACGACTTGAAGTCGCAAAAAGATATGCAATCGGTTGCCGATTATATCGAGTCGCTGGAAGGCGTGCTTTCTGCGACGATAGACGGAAGCGACGTTGCGAAAATCAATGCGGCAAAAGCGGGAGAAGCGGTGAAGTGCTCTGCCGTCACCATGCAGATTGCAAAAATCGCAAAGGCGGTGTATGAACTCTCAAACGGCGCATACGACCCGAGCGTGTATCCGCTCGTCAGGCTTTGGAAGTTTTCGGGGGATACGTTTGGAAGAATAGGTCAGGAGATAACTCCGCCAACGGAGGAAGAGATAAACGAAACGCTGAAACTCGTCGGTTTTGACAAATTCGTTCTCGACTTTGCAAACTCGACGGTAACGAAAACCGTTGACGGCGCAATGCTCGATTTCGGCGGTATCGCAAAGGGGTATGCTGTCAACGAGAGTCTTTTAAAAACCGACGGCAAAATGCTCGTAAATCTCGGCGGAAACATCGGCGCGAGAAACAGGTCTTATAAAATCGGAATTGCAAATCCGACGAGAGCGGACAGAAATTTTTCGACCGCATATTATGCAAAGTTTACGCTTGAAGACGGCGAGTGCGTGTCTACGAGCGGCGACTACGAAAGATATTACACCGCAATGAAAGACGGCAAAGCGGTTTATTATTCCCACATTATAGATCCAAAGACAGGTTATCCCGTGGCAACAGCGGCGGACGGTGCGGTTATATCCTGCACGGTGATAACGAAGAACGTATCCGTTGAAGTCAACGTAGAAAACGCAAACGGAGAATGTAAGGAAATCACGTTGCAAATCGACGGTACAACGGGTGACGCTCTTGCAACCGCAGTCGTCGTTCTTGGAAAAGAAAAGGGTGTGCAACTGCTCGAAAGTCTCGGTGTTTGCGGATTGATTATAACGTCGGATTTGCAAAGCGTCAAAGTCGGAGATTTTGACGTCGAAATACAATAAAAAGACTTTATGCCACGCAAATGCATATATAAAGTGCGTTTTTCACGATAAATGAGCAAAAAGAGAATTGAAAAAGACAAACCGAATTTCAAGGACGTTTTCAAAATCGGAGACGTCTTTGTCGTTGTTGTAATACTAATTCTTATTGCGCTCACGATTGCTTTTTCTTTGAGACAAGGCGCAGACACTGCCGAGATTTACGTTGACGGCAAACTTGCGTATACGGTTGATTTGACAAAAGACGACGTCTTTGATATTCTCGACGGCAGAATGACGATAAAGGTTGAAAACGGTTGTATTTCGGTTGAAAAAAGCGATTGCCGCGAGCAACTTTGCACGCATGCGCAGGCAATCGGAAAACACGGTGGAACAATAGTATGTCTTCCGAACAAGGTTGTCGTTACGGTTTCTACAAATGAGATTGACGCGATAACATGAGAAAGACGGATTTGAAATCTAACGCCAAATTTACGGCGAAAAGAGTCGCAGTTGACGCAACGTTTCTTGCGCTTGCGCTCATCGTGTCGCTGATTGAAAGCATGATTCCGCCCATTGTGCCTGCGCTCCCGTATGCAAAAATAGGAATAGGCAACGTGGTGCTTCTTGCGTGTTTCTTGCTTGTCGGCACGCTTGACGGCTACGTAGTTCTCGTGCTTCGTTGTCTTTTGAACGCAGTATTTTCGGCAAATATGGCGTCGCTTGCATGGTCGCTTCCGTCGGCATTTGCGGCGTATCTTGTCATGACGCTGCTGTACAAAACGAAATTGTTCAGTGTGTGCGGAGTGTCCGTTGTCGGCGGAATTGTGCACAATCTTATGCAAATTTGCGTTGCAAGCCTGATTGTCGGCAAAAGCGTTTTCGTTTATCTGCCGTATATGATGCTCGCAGGCGCAATCGCCGGTATCGTCACGGGACTTGTGTGCTATTTTATCGTCAAATCGCTGGGCGACCGGTTTTCTAGAAGATTCAAAACGCAACCGTACGTCAGACAATCGGGCGGTGAAAAAGACGAAGTCGCAACGAATATTGCCGCTCGAAACGAAATCGAGACAAATAACGAATCCGATAGGAGAAGCGAAACGGGCGATTCAAACGATACGAACGCCTAAGAATGATTGAAATGTTGTCTTCGATATAATATGCCATAAAAGTAAAAGCGTTGCGGTTTGCAACGCTTTTTTGCATATTTTTACAAGGTTTATTGCTTCGAATATCAAAACGCAAATCGAATGGCGGCGTGTCTTAAATTCCGAGTTGTCCCATTGCGTCGAGCGGAACGAAAACGTGGAACAGGACCACGACCACGAGAAAAGCCGCCGACAGAATGAAAGTCATCGTCCCGAAAAAGAAAGACGCTTTCGCCATAGTAACGTTGCCGTTTGCACCTATCACGGAAAGTATGACTCCGACAAAAGAAACTGCAAGACCGATGACGTAGCATACGCGAACGAAATCGTACACGCCGACGTTTGTGAGCATATCGAGTTTCGGAAGGAAAAACGTTGCCGTGCCGTATGCGGTTATCACGAAAGCAAGCAACGACAACACAAGCCCGACCGTCAAAGTCGCGCGTTTACCTTTTGTATTCGTAACCGATTGAACTGCCGATTTGCTCATATTCAAAGTATAACTTATCCTTCATTGCTTGTCAATATACGCGCGACGAAAACGTCTTTTTTCCCGAAGCCCATATACGTTGTTTTTGAGTTTGAATCGCTCTCGAAGACGAGAGAAAGATATCCGTTTTCACCCGTTGTATACGACGAAAGGATTGTGTTTTCTATGTGCGGAAGCGTAGCGACCGTTTTGAACGAAGTGCCGTTGAATACCAGCAATTCTACGCCGCTTTCACTTGTTGCGAGAATCGTGTTTTCGTCGCCGTCAAAGGCTTTCAACTCGGTATATTTTTTTGAAATTCCGACGGAATCGAGAGAAGATTTTCCGCCGAAATCAAGGTGTGCGCAGAAGCGATAAAAAGCGTTTTCGGTGAGCACCGAAAGTGAATTTCCGTTTGAGAAAAGAGCGGCGTTCCGGGAGTTTTCGACGTATTCTTTTTTGATGAGCGCAAGCGACGAGTCGAGCGACGCGACGTCGTAGCCGTCTTGCTTTTTCAAGAGCAAAACGAAAGTCTGACGCTCACTTGCAACGACGGGCAATATTTGCACAATCTTGCTTTTATTCTGTGAAAACATATTGTTAAAACCCTTGTTTTGTTCATATATCAAACAATTTGCTCCGTTTGTCGAATTTGAAAATATCAAGACTTTTTCGCAATATGCCGTGATTGAATAGTCTAAAACGTCATTTGCCGAACAAACGAAATTGTCGCCGGATACAGTGAGATTTTCGCTTACGGATATTCTTGAAAACTCGACGCCGTCGTACGCTATGGCAAAGAGCGAATTGGCGTGAAGATAGGTTTTAAGCAGAGAGTATTTTTTCGTTTGACATCTTGCGTTTACGTTTACGTTTTCGTCAAAAGACAAAACGCGCGTTCCGTTTTGTGACGATATGAAAACGACGAGTCCGTTTTTTGACAAAGAACAGTCAAGAAACGTTTCGCTTATCTCGCCGATTTTCACAGTTTTTTCGAGAGCAAAGTTTGAAAAGACCGCTATGTACAATCCCGATTCTTTTATGTCTCTGTCGTCCGATTCGCTTTTGAAAAACACGAGAGTTTTTCCACGGTAATAGACGGTTGAAAGAAGCGTTTCGTCATCCGAGCCGCCGACGTGATTTATCGCGTTTTTGTCAACGTTTTCCGCTTTTCTAGGAAAAGTCGAATAAGTTTTTTTGACGGGAGTTTGCTGTTGCGGATTGGAGTCGTTTGCGCCTGCAACTTTCGTATCGTTGCTTTTTTGCAGTATTGCGGAAAGTGCCACGTAACAGGCAATCGCAACCGTGAGAAGAAGCACCACCGCAAGCCATTTGGCTATAGTTTTTTGTTTTTGCATGCCCCAACTATACCACGCACAACGTTCACAATTTTTCCGTTTGCGTCGACGGATATTTCTTTCATGGGCGGTTTTTTTTCTGCGTTTTTCAGTGCCAAACAGAGCGAAGAAGAAAAGTTTTCGTCTTGTTCGAGTATGGTTGCGCCGTATTCTTTTGCAAGGCATGCGTTGTCAATTTGGTCTCCGCGGGAAACGCCTTTGGGCAAGGGAACGAACAGCGCTCGTTTTTTGAGTGCGGATATTTCAAACACCGCCGTTGCGCCCGCTCTTGACAAAACCAAGTCGCTTGCCGCGTAAAAATTCTGAATTTTATCGGCGTATTCGAAAACGTAATAACCGCCTTCAATCTGCCTTTGAAAAGTATTTTTGTAGTTTGCGGAGTTTTGATTTTTATCGTCGGATGTTTTCAAACCTCTTTCTGCCGCTTTGCCTTTGCCCGTGACGTGCAAAACTACGTATCTTTCAAGAAGCGCGGAAAGATTGTCCTTTATCGCGTCGTTTATCGCTTTTGCGCCCGACGAGCCGCCGAGAACGAGCAAAATTTTCTTTCCGCTCGGATTTTTTATGCCAAGAGTTTTTATCGATTGTTCTTTGTTTGCGGTAAAAAGGTCTTTGCGCAAGGGAAGTCCCACGAGTATGCCGTCGAAAGTAGAATGCGGATTTGCTTTGAGGATGGTTGCGCCTTTCGATTTTGCGATTTTGTTCGCAAGCCCCATCGTCAAATCGCTCTCGTGAGCAACGACGGGTATATCGAGTTTGCGTGCGGCAAGAACGGTCGGCAAAGATACGAAACCGCCTTTTGAAAACACGACGTTAGGTTTTTCCTTTTTGAGAACGTTCACGCACTCTTTCACGGCTTTTGAAAGCGTAAACGGAATCGAAAGATTGTTTTTCATTGCCGACAGAGACATCGAGCGCACGAGTTTTATCGTTTGTACGCCGTAATATTTCACGCCGTTTTCATGCGCAAGTCGCTTCTCGACCGTGTTGCCCGTCCCGCCTATATACGCAACGTCGAAACCTGCTTTTTCAAAGTCGTCGAAGAGTGCGACGTTGGGGTATACGTGTCCGCCCGTTCCGCCGCCGGTGAAGACGATTTTGAGGTTTTTGCCGTTGTTATCGTTTTTAGAGTTTTCCGTCATACAGCCATATTATGTAACAAACGGAGCGAAAGTTGCGTATTTTTACGTCTTGAAATTTGCAAAAAACAGTGTTATAATATCGTTATTATGAAAAAAACGCTCGTTTCGGGCGATAATCGGGAGTTTTATATGAAGACTGAAAAGTTCAAAAGTTTTGACGGAACGATATTGCAGTGCTATCTTTGGGACAACGTGAGAAATCCCAAAGCCGTTGTGCAAATCTCGCACGGTATGGCTGAACACGCACGCAGATACGATGATTTTGCAAATTATCTCAACCAGAACGGTTTCATCGTTTTTGCGGACGACCATCGTGCTCACGGCATGACAAGCACCAAGCAATCTTCAAAAGGCGTCAAAGGTTATCACAAGGGCAATATTTATTTCGACACCGTGCAAGACGCATGTGCAATCACGTCTATGCTCAAAGAAAGATACAATCTTCCCGTGATTTATCTCGGACACAGCTATGGCTCTATGCTTGGACAACGCTACATCGAAGAGTGCAAGGATTACACCGGCGCAGTGCTTTGCGGCTCTGCAATGATGAAGGGCGCGATTCTCAACATGGGCGCGGCGATTTCCAATATGCAATACAAGACGCTCGGCGGTGAAAAGACGGGCAAACTTCTCGACAAACTTTCTTTCGGTTCGTACAACGCTCCGTTCAAGAAAGAGAAAATTCAATTTGCATGGCTTTCAAGAGACAAAGAGCAAGTCAAAAAATACATACTCGACGAACAATGCGGCGACGTAATGTCCATTGCGTTCTTCAAGTTCTTCCTTAACGGTCTCAAAGAGTCCTACAAGAAAGAAAACCTTGCCAAGATCGACACTGCAAAGCCGATTGCGATTTTCTCGGGCGCACAAGACCCTGTTGGCGGCAAAGGCAAACTTGTCGAAAAACTCTATGACCAATACAAAACTCTCGGCGTAAAAGACCTTACAGTAAAACTTTACCCCGACGCGCGTCACGAGATCTTGAACGAGATCAACCGCGCCGAAGTGTACGCAGACTTCGTGGCAAGAATGAACGAAATGTTGAAATAAGTTTTCTTTTCAAGCAAAGAGATTTTCGCTCCGCGACGTTTATTAGGCGTTGCGGAGCGTTTTTTCATTTAATGAAAAATAGTGTTTTTAATCTTTTCATTTCCTTGAAAAAATCTATATATTGTGCTAAAATAAATATATTATTACTTTACGTAGGTATTTATGGCAAATCAAGACTACACGTACAAGGCGGGGGACATTCACATTCTCGAAGGTCTCGACGCCGTCAGAAAACGTCCCGGCATGTATATCGGCACGACCGGGAGCAAGGGTATGCATCATATCCTTTGGGAGATTATCGACAACTGTATCGACGAAGTGGCAAACGGCTTCGGCGACACCGTCCGCATAGAACTTTTGGACGACAACGTTGCAAGAGTCAGCGACAACGGACGCGGTATTCCCGTTGACAAACACCCCAAACTCAAAATCAGCGGTGTGGAAGTGGTTTTCACGCAGTTGCACGCAGGTGCGAAATTCGACAACGGACAGTACAACTATTCCGGCGGTCTGCACGGAGTCGGTGCGTCCGTCACGAACGCACTTTCCGAGTGGCTCACGGTTGACGTCAAGAGAGACGGCAATCTTTATCGTGCGGAATTTTGGTCTCCGCAAGTGGGCAACGGCAAAGTGAAAAGCGGCATAGTGAAAACTCCGCTCACCGTCATCGGCAAGGTGAAAGGCACCGGCACTTCCGTCAAGTTCAAACCCGACGAGAGAGTTTTCGGCAAAGAAAAATTCGATTATTCCGTGATACAAGAGCGTATGCGCGACGTTGCGTATCTCAACAAAGGCGTGACGATAATCATCGACGATTTGCGAGTGGCTCTCGACGGCGGCACTGGCAAACACGATACGTTCTGCTACAAGGGAGGCATTGCCGATTACGTGCAATATCTCAACGAAGGCAGAACCGTGCTTTACGACAAACCTCTTTACGTGGAAGCGAAAGAACCGCATTTCGAAGTGGCGGTTGCGATTCAGCACACCGAAGGTTACACCGAAAACATTTATTCCTACGTAAACAACATTCCCACCGCGGACGGCGGCACGCACGAAGTCGGCTTTAAGAGCGCGATAACGAAAGTGTTCAACGACTATGCGCGCAAAAACAATATTCTTAAAGAAAAGCAAGCCAACCTACTCGGCGAAGATTTCAGAGAAGGTATGGTGGCGGTCATAACCGTCAAGATGCAAAACGTGCAGTTCGAAGGGCAGACCAAGGGCAAACTCGGCAACCCCGAAGTGCGTTCCAAAGTTGAAAATATGGTCAGCGAAAAACTTGCGGAACTTCTTTTGCAACGCGGCAACAAGGCTATTGCCGAGAAGATCATCGCAAAAGCGATGGGCGCGGCAAAAACGAGAGAAGCGGCAAAACGCGCAAAAGACCTTTCACGTCAGCAAAACAAACTCAACGGGCTTAATCTCGTCGGCAAACTTGCAAGTTGCTCGGGCAAGAACGCAAGCATAAACGAATTGTTCATCGTTGAAGGCGACTCGGCAGGCGGCAGTGCAAAGCAAGCGAGAGACAGATTCTTCCAAGCGATACTTCCGCTTCGCGGAAAGCCGCTCAACGTCGAAAAAGCAAGCCTTGAAAAGATTCTTGCAAACGAAGAACTTGCGACGCTCATTTCCGCACTCGGCACGGGCATAGACCCCGAATTCGATCTTGACAGTCTCAAATACGACAAAGTCATCATTTTGGCGGACGCGGACCAAGACGGCGCACACATAAGAGCGTTGCTTTTGACTTTCTTCTTCCGCTATATGCGACAACTCATCACCGAAGGCCACGTGTATATCGGTATGCCGCCGCTCTATCGTTTGCAAAAGAAAGACGAGATTCTTTATTGCTACGACGACGCGGCTCTTGTGGAAGGGCAAAAGAAGATGGGCAAAAACGCGCTGTTGCAACGTTTCAAAGGTCTTGGCGAGATGAACCCCGAACAACTTTGGGACACTACTATGGACCCTGCAAAGCGCACGCTCACTCGCGTTACGATAGACGACGCGGCAATGGCGGACAAGCGTATAACCATTCTTATGGGCGACGACAGCAACATCCGCAAGGACTATATCTATCAATATGCGGACTTCAATAAAGTGGACGACTTCAAAGTCAACAAAGAACAGGAAAATCAATAGTTCTAAGTCACGGCTTCGAGAGCCGAAAAGCATATAAACACGTTTACGAAAAACTATAAAAACAAATAGAAAAATGGCAAAAAAACAACACAAAGAGATAGAATACAATTCAGTCGTGCTTGACTCGGTCTTTGAAGACGTCATGCACAATTCGATGATTCCGTATTCGGAAAACGTCATACTCGACCGTGCTCTTCCGAGAGTGGAAGATGGCTTGAAACCCGTGCAGAGAAGAGTGCTTTACTCCATGCACGAGATGGGACTCACTCCCGACAAGCCGCACAAAAAGTGCGCGAGAATCGTCGGCGACTGCCTTGGCAAGTACCATCCGCACGGTGACAGTTCCGTTTACGGCGCAATGGTGCGTATGGCACAGCCCTTCTCTATGAGAATGAAACTCGTCGACGGTCACGGCAACTTCGGTTCGGTTGACGGAGACGGCGCGGCGGCAATGCGTTACACGGAAGCGAGAATGAGTCCGCTCGCGCTCGAACTGCTGAGAGATTTGGACAAAGAGACGGTGACGTGGTCTCCGAACTTTGACGACTCTCTCGAAGAGCCAAACACGCTTCCAGGAAGATTTCCGAATTTGCTCGTAAACGGTGCAAACGGCATAGCGGTCGGCCTTGCGACGAATATTCCCACTCATAATATGGGCGAGAGCATAGACGCGGTCATAATGAAGATAGACAACCCGAACGCCACCGTGCACGACCTTTTCAAAGTGTTTCACGGTCCCGATTTCCCGACGGGCGCGTTCATTATCCCCGTTGACAATCTCGAAGACATATATTCGACGGGCAAGGGCAGGATAAAAATCCGTTCTAGACTGCATATCGAAAACGACGACAACGGCAAGAAAAACATCGTCATCACGGAGATACCGTATCAGGTGTCCAAGGCGGAGTTGCTTTCAAGAATTGCCGATTTGAAGGAAGCGAACAAGGATACGCTCGCAGGCATATCCGAAATCGTGGACGAGTCGGACAAAACGGGTACGCGCGCCGTGATAAAATGCAAACGCGACGCAGACGTAAACAAAATTGTTGCGTTCCTTTTCAAGAAAACCAATCTTGAAATGGGCTATTCCATCAATATGGTGGCGATTGCCAACGGCAAGCCCGAGCAGTTGAGCCTTACGGCATATCTCGACTATTACATCGAATATCAACGCAAAATCATCGTCAATCGCACGACGTTTGACCTTAAAGCCGCAAAGGCAAGAGCGGAAATAGTGCGCGGACTTCTCGTTGCGATTCGCAATATCGACGAAGTGATAAAAATCATCAAGGAATCGGAGTCGACCGCAAAAGCAAAAGAGACTTTGCGTCAGAGATTCGATCTTAGCGACGCTCAGGCACAAGCGATTCTCGATATGAGACTCAAGAGCCTTGCAAAACTCGAAGTCGGAAAACTCGAAGAAGAATTGCGTTTCCTTGAAAAACAAATCGCACTTTTCGAGTCTATTCTCGCAAGCAAGCGTAAGCAACTTTCAATCGTCAAAGAAGAACTCACGGCAATCAAGAAATCGCTCAATTCCGAGCGTATGAGCGTGATTGTGGACAGCGACGAACAGGCTGAAAACTATCAGGCTCCAAGCGAAGCGGAAGCGGTTGCCTATCGCGACGGCGTGATTGCCTTGAATAAGGACGGACAGTTGCGCTTTATGTCGCCGAAAGCGTTTGCAACCGCAAAGAAAGATTTCGGCTCGCTCACCGAAGACGCGCTTCCCGTGCAGAAACTTTCCGTAAACAACAAAGGCACGCTGTTTGCGGTGACGAATTTCGGAAGCATAGTCAAGATCGACGTCACCACGCTTCCCGAAAAGAAATTCAAAGAAAAACCGTTCAAACTCGGCGCAATCAATCAGGACGTGCAGACGGGCGAAACCGTGGTCAAACTTATGTTCTTTGAAGGCGTGCCGGTCGGAGAACTCGTGTTATTCACAAAACAAGGCGGCGCAAAGAGAGTCGATTTGTCCGAATTTACCGAAGTTAGCAAGACGTATCTTAAAGCAATCAACCTTACGGAAAAAGATGTCGTAATCGGTGCGGAAGTCGTTGACGACGAGAAAAACGTCATAGAAGTCACCGAGCAAGGACAGGTGCTTGTCTACAAAGCCACCGAAATACCCATTCAGGGCAGAAACGCTGCCGGCGTCAAGGGCATAAAACTCTCTGACGGCGATTCGGTTGCGTTTGCGGGGCAAGTGGAAGACGAAGGCGAAATCATCGTCGTGTCCGACACCGGATATGCAAAGAGAGTTATCTCGTCGCTCATAGACCCGAGTTCGAGATACCTTAAAGGAATAAAGATTATCGAACTTGACAAATCGAAGGTGAAATACGTCGGCACGGTGAAGATGCCTTACGATTTGGCATTCGTAAGCGGCGGAGCGGTGAGCGTCGTCAACACGGAAGATATCCGCATAGACACTCGCACGACAAAAGGCAAGCAGATGTTCAAACAAGGCGTAACGCTCGTTTGCCCCATCAGCGATCCCGAAGAGTAATATACTATTTGCTCGGACGTAATCGGAGCCGCAACGGCGGCGACCGTATCGAACGCCGAGCTTGACGAAAAGTACAAGCGACTGTGCCGTGTTGTTGCGAAGCAGGCACACAAAGCGCAGTGACATAATGAGTGAACGATACTTATTATGCGAGTGCTGAGTGTTGCCCCCTGCTACGCAGTCGCCGTGGGTTCCCTTTTAAGGGGGAACGGCGATGGGGGAAACAGGTGACGAAGGGGGAAATTGCATTTTTGCGAAAAATAATTTCCCAACGAAAAACAAGAATACACAAGAATATACAAGAAAGGTATTTACAAAGATGAAAGTAGGTTTTGATAGCAAAATGTATATGCAAAAGCAGACGGAGCACATTCTCGAGCGTATAAATCGCTTTGACAAACTCTATCTGGAATTCGGCGGAAAACTCTTTGACGACTTGCATGCCGCGCGCGTTTTGCCGGGCTTCGACAAGGCGGCGAAGATAAAACTTCTACAAAAACTTCGCGACAAGGCGGAACTTATCATTTGTATCAACGCAAACGCAATCGAGCGCAACAAAATCCGCGCCGATTACGGTATCACCTACGGCAGCGAAGTGGAGAGAATGATTGACAATATCTCAGCAATGGGCATATACATCAATTGCGTTGTCATCACCATGTTCACCGATCAGCAAGGTGCGCTTGCATACAAGCAAAAACTTGAAAATCGCGGAATTAAAGTGTACATACACCGTCCGACAAAAGGCTATCCGCACGAAATCGACACAATAGTGTCCGACGAAGGTTACGGCGCAAATCCGTATATCGAGACGACTCGTCCGCTTGTCGTGTTGACGGCTCCAGGTCCGGGCAGCGGAAAACTTGCCACTTGCCTTAGCCAACTCTATCACGAAAACAAGCGCGGAGTTCAGGCAGGATATGCAAAATTCGAGACTTTCCCGATCTGGAATCTTCCGCTCAATCACCCCGTCAACGTTGCCTACGAAGCTGCAACCGCCGACCTTAAAGACGTCAACAAAGTGGACAATTTCCACCTTGACGCATACGGTGAAATCACCGTAAACTACAACCGCGATATCGAAGTTTTCCCTGTGGTGCGCAGTATTCTTGCAAAAATCACGGGCAAAGAGTGCATTTACAAATCGCCTACGGATATGGGCGTCAATATGGCGGGATATTGCATAATCGACGACGAAGCGTGCAGAGAAGCGTCCGAAAAGGAAATTATCCGCAGATACTTAAAAGCTCAATGCGACATGAAAAGCGGCGTTTGCAAAAAAGACACCGTCGAACGTCTCGAATTTTTGATGTCGAGACTCGGCATAACCCAATCGGAGCGCAAAGTCATCGAGTGCGCAAGAGAAAAGAGCAGACAAAACGACGATTGCGGAGCGGTTGCTCTCGAGCTTCAAGACGGCAGAATTGTCACTGGCAAAAATACTCAACGTATGAGTGCGTCTGCGGCGTGCGTGTTCAACGCCGTGAAGATGCTTGCAGGCATCAAAGACTCGCAAAAACTCATCTCGCCTTACGTCATCGGGCCGATTATCGATATGAAGACGAAGATACTCAAAGAGCACGACAAAACTCTCACACTCGAAGAAGCGTTGCTTGCGCTTTCCATTTGTGCGGCTTCCGACGCTACGGCGGCAACCGCAATGGAGCAACTCACGCAACTTGACGGATGCGACGCACACTCCACGCACATGCTTTTCAAAGCGGACGAAAACCCGTTCAGAAAACTCGGCGTGAGATTGTCCAGCGACCCCGAATTTTTGGGCGACACCTTGTTCAATGAGTGAAATTAATAATAAATAATTAATAATGAATAATTGTGGGTGGGACACCCACACCCGATTGAAAAAACAACTATAACAAAAAAATCAATAAAGGAGCGAACTATGTTACTTTACGAAAATAGAGACCAGATTCCCGCAGAGTATAAGTGGAGACTTGAAGATATCGTCAAAGATAATCAGGCATGGGAAGAGTTGTTCTTCAAAGTGGACGAGAGAATAGGACATTTTTCAAAATACGCAGACAAACTTGCGGATGAAGACATGCTCTTTGACTGCCTCGAACTTGAAACGAGACTTACACACGACATTACCTGCCTTTATCAATACGCAAAGATGCGTCTAGACCAGGACACACGCGACAATACGTATCAGGGAATGACAAACAGAGTGGAAATGCTCATCGTCAAATTCTCTTCCGCAACGAGTTTCATGACGCCCGAAATCAGTGAGTTTTCAAAAGCGAGACTCGAAGAATTGAAAGCGAGCAAACGTTTCAAGAACTACGACGTAATGTTCGGAGAAATCATTCGCAACAAGGACATTATTCTCAGCAAGAAAGAAGAGAAAATTCTCGGGGAAGTGGGCATTTTTGCGGACACAAACCACGAAGTTTTCAGCATGTTCGACAATGCGGACGTCAAGTTTAAGAAAGTTGACGACGGCAAAGGCAATCTCGTCGAGATGAGCCACGGCGTGTACGGACTTATGCTTCAAAATCCTGACCAGAACGTAAGAAAGGCTGCTTTTGAAAGCATGTTCAACGCATACAAAGACTATATCAACACCATTGCCGCAAACTATGCCGGCAACGTGAAAAAGGACTGGTTCTTTGCAAAAGTGCGCGGATTCAAGAGTGCGCTCGACTATTCGATGTATTGCGAAAACGTGCCGCCGACCTGCTACAAAAAGTTGCTCGAAGCAGTGGGAGAAGGCACGCCCAATCTCCACAGATATATGGCTCTTCGCAAGCGCGTTCTCGGTCTTGACAAGCTCAATTCTTACGATATGCATATCTCGATCGTCAAGGATCAAGAGCTTGCGCTTGAATACGAACAGGCAGTTGATCTTGTCAAAGAAGCACTTAAAGTCATGGGTAAGGAATATAGCGACATTCTCGCCACGTCTTTCACGGACGGTTGGATCGACGCTTTTGAAAACAAAGGTAAGAGAAGCGGCGCGTATTCTTGGGGCGTATACGGAGTGCATCCGTTCGTGCTTTTGAACTATCAAAAGACCGTTCACGACGTGTTTACAATCGCCCACGAACTCGGACACGCGATGCATTCGTATTTCAGCAATTCGACGCAACCGCAACAGAAAGCGGGCTACGAGATTTTCGTTGCTGAAATCGCTTCCACTGTCAACGAAGTGCTTCTTCTCAAACACCTTCTCAAGACTGCCACGGGCGAGTTCAGAAAGTATCTGCTTTCTTATTATCTCGATATGTTCCGCACGACGCTGTTCAGACAAACGATGTTCAGTGAGTTCGAAGTCATCGCTCATACGATGGTCGAAAACGGCGAGCCGATAACCGCCGATTCGCTTTCAAACGCGTATTACGAACTCGACAAGAAATACTATGGAGATGCGGTGGAGCACAGCGACCTTATCCGCTACGAATGGGCTCGTATTCCGCATTTCTACACGAGTTATTACGTGTATAAATACGCAACCGGCATTACTACTGCAGTGTCGATTGCAAACAACATTTTGTCGCAAGGCGAGAAGTATTTTGAAAAATACAAGAAATTCCTTTCGGCAGGCGGAAGTTTGCCGCCGCTTGACATCATTCTTCTTGCGGACGTAGACCTTGAAACCGACGCACCGTACAAGACTGCAATGAAAGAATTTGCCGATACTCTTGACGAACTTGAAAAATCGTTTGAGTGAGCATGCACGATAGGCCTTGAGCCAACCAACTTAACACATGGAACTTAATCGTCGAAATCACACAAAATTTGCGCTTGTCGCGCTGACGCTCATTGTCTTGTGCGTCATGCTTTGCGCCTGTTCCCAAACGGAAGAAAGCGATGTCGTCGAGAGAAAAATTTATCTCACGGGCGGTATCGTTTTCACTTCCGTTGAAGACGACACGGCGTACGTTCACGTCTCTTTTTCGGGAGACGGCAAGTGCGTGGGCACGGCGACGTGGTCAAGCGAAATTCAAAACGTCGATTTGTGGTACAAGCAGTCAACAAGCACCGTGACTTTCGACCCGTCTCGGATATTTAGTGCGGTGAAAGAAGCCGTACCACAAGAAGACCTCAAAAACGAAGACCATATTTACAATCGCTTGAAAGTGGTCTTATTGTATGATACGATATATAAATCTATAAAAAGCGACGGACAAATCACCAAAAACGGCCGCACTTATACGCACGCTTTTGAACTTGACGAAACGCTCGACGAGCGGACAATAACGCTTACGATGCGTTCGGCAAGGTCTGAAAACTGGTATACTGCGTTGATTGCGGGCGGCATCGTGTTGTTTGTGATTGCGACGGGGATTTATCTCGCTTACAAGGGTAGATTATGCCAAAAGAAGAAACTAAAAGAGTGACAAGGGGTATGCCCAACAACGTTGACGCCGAAGCCAACGTGTTAGGCTCTATTCTCATCGACAGCAAGTCGGCGGATCTCATCGTTCCGCTTTTGAGTGCCGAAGACTTTTATCTTGCGCAAAATCGCATGATTTTTGCCGTGATGAAACAACTTCAGACGGAAAGCAAGCCTATAGACGTGGTGTCCGTAAGCGACGCGTTGGAAGTCAAAGGACAACTTGACCAAGTAGGTTCCGTCGCATATCTCAGCGACCTTGCAGAAGGAGTCGTGTCTGCGGCAAACGGCGAGTATTACGCACAAATCGTAAAGCGTGACGCTCTCACGAGAAAAGTCATATCCGCAGGCAACGAAATTGCGAAATTCGGCTATGAGTGCGAAGACGGAAAAGACGCTTTGGCAAACGCCGAAAAACTCGTGTATTCGATAACCGAGCAATCGAGCGAATCCGCTCTCAAAAAGGTTGACGACGCGGTTGCCGCCGCAATAAAAAACATACAAGACGTGCAATCGGGCAACGTGCCGAAAAATACGGTATATACCGATTTTCCGACTTTCGATGCGAAAACGCACGGCTTGAAGCCCGGTGAAATGGTGCTTATAGCCGCTCGTCCGTCCGTCGGTAAAACGGCTTTTGCGCTCAATATTGCGGCAAACGTTGCGCTCAACCACGGCAAAAAAGTCGCTATATTCTCGCTTGAAATGCCTTCGGCGTTGCTTGCAAAACGTATGCTCGGTTATATCTCAAAAGTTTCGTTCAACAAAATGGACACGCGAGGCGCATTGAGCGGTGAAGACTACAAGAAGATTATGAACGGCTACAAAGCGTTGCTCGCAAGCGGCATATACATTGACGATTATTCGATGAACGGCCCGAGCGAAGTGCTGTCCAAATGCCGCAGATTAAAACGCGAGCAGGGACTCGATCTCGTCATAATCGACTACTTGCAACTTATGACTTCAAAAGTCAACGGAAAAGCGGCTGAAAGCAGACAAGTGGAAGTCAGCGATATGTCGAGAAAAATGAAGATTTATGCAAAGGAACTCGATTGTCCTATCATTCTTCTTTCGCAAATGTCGCGTGGCGTGGAACAGAGAAACGACCACACGCCCTTGCTTTCGGACTTGCGTGAATCGGGTTCTATCGAGCAAGACGCGGACGTCGTAGTGTTCCTTAACAATCCGCACAAGTACAATTCCGCACTTCCCGAAAACGAAGTCGTTCTCGACGTAAAGAAGAACAGAAACGGTCCTATCGGAGAAATCAAACTCGACTGGGATGGTTCCACGACGACGTTCAAAGAAATGGTGGATCAAAACTCAAACACCACCGAATACACCTATCAAGAGAACAAGGCTGACGACGAAGATAAGGTTGCGGACATCAAGTCGATATCCCAAGTGGCTGAAGAGTTGCACGAAGTTGCGGCAAGCAAGGAAGACATGCCTTTCGACACTCCGTCAAGCGACGAGCCAATGCCGTTTGACGACGCACCCGCACCGAGCGATGACGATATCCCTGCGCCGAGCGATGACGATATGCCTTTTGAAGACGACGAATATTCCGATGACGAATATATCGACGACGGAGACGAATACGTTGACGGCGAAGACGAAGATATGCCGTTCTGATAGAAAATAAAAATCGCAAACCCTATTGAAAAACAGCACCGAAAAATCGGTGCTGTTTTCACTTGCAAATTGTTGTTTTTCAGCGTGATATCGTATTTTCGGTGAGACAAGGTTAAACTCGTTTATAAAATGCGTTTCAACGCGCGAAGATTTATATGAACGAAGATTTTGAACCGTTTGGCAAGTATCGTTAATGTTTACGCGGTTTTGCATAATAGCGATATTCATACAATAAAATTTTGTATGTTCAAAGACGAAATTAAGGATAAATTCGGTATTAAAAGCACGGTTTTTCCGTACGTTGTTACGGTGACGAGCGGAAAAACAGTGATAAGCGGAGTGAAAAAAGTCTTGTCGGCAAAAGAAGACGAGATTGCTATAAGCGTATCTTCGTGCGTTGTAAGAATGTCGGGGAAAGGCCTTGAAATTGTCGAAATCGGCGGTGGCGACGCATATGTCAAAGGCGAAGTTTACGAGGTGAATTTTGAAAAATAGAATATCGAAAAAAAATAAAAACAGAGAAGAAAATATGGCGGTAGATAATCGAAAAAAGAAAAAATCTCACAAAAAACGAGAGACGATTTCTTATTTCGGGGACGAAGAAACGACAAACGTAAAAATAAAGAAGAAATACACTTTGAAAAGTGCCGATATTGACGACGAAAAAACGGCAAAAAAAGTCGTTAGAAAACCTAAAAAGCCGAATAAACTCGTTGAATTCCGCAGTAGGGTGGGAAGAACCGCTCTGAAAGTGTCGGGTGAGAATTGCGAAAGGGCTATCAGTGCGGTTATGAAAATATGCCGCGTCGAAGATGTGAAGAGAAGTGTAGACGGTTGCACGTTCCGTGTCAAATCAAAACATTTGGGCAAGATTATTGCATTATTAGATAACTTATGCTATGATTATAAAATAATTGATAATAGCGGTATTGCGCCCTATGCTTTGAGCGTGGTTATGCGCCCCGGATTGCTCGTGGGGATAATGGCGGTGATATGTGCGATTATCGTATCGTCGCAGTTTGTCACGCGCGTGAGCGTAGTGAGCGCGGGCGCAAAGATTGACGCCGCACTAAAAAACGAGATTTGCGCCATACTAGACGAAAACGGAGTTAAGGTGGGCGCAAAGACTTCGGACGTGGACGAAGACGCGGTGCAGGAAAAACTGCTTGCGCTCGGCAAAGTTTCGTTTGTCAGCGTCACGAGAAAAGGCACGCGAGTGGACGTCGTCGTGAAACAGGCACTTCCGAGCGAGTACGTTTTTGAAAGAGACGGAACGCAGGTCAAAGCTCAAAAGCGCGCCGTCGTGACGAGAGTCGTGGTGACGGGCGGAACGGCGGTGAAAAAATACGGAGACGTGGTTTCGCCGGGTGACGTGCTTATCGACGGATATATCGAGTATGGCGACGAAAAGATACCCGTCAAAGCAAGCGGATACGCATATGGCAAGGTGTATTACGAAAAAACGACGTTTTTCCCTAAAGAAAGCATCGTGACGGAATACGGAGAGTGCAAAACGCTCGTGAGATTCGGTATGTTCGGAAAAGTTCCGAAAACGCCCGACGCACCTTTTGAGAAGTATGTGCTGAAAACCAGCGTCGAAAACTACGGTTTTCTTTTGCCGATACTCGTGTACAAATTCGAGTTTACGGCAATCGACGAGAAAAGAGTGCAAAACGCGAGAAGCACCGACGAGTTAAAAAGACTTGCTTTTTCGTCCCTTGCAAGCGAGTTTAAGGAAAGCGCAAAGGTGCTTAACGTCTATTACGACGTCAAGCAAAGCGACGGCGGCGTGACCGTGAAAGTGACCGCGGAAGCGGAAGAGTTGATATGAAATTGCAAAAAGAAAAGCATTTTGAAAAATACGATACCATGATGAGCGTGTTCGGAGAACTTGACGAGAACATCGAAAAGTTGACGGACGCTTTCGACGTGGACGTTTTCGCACTCGGCACGAGTGTGAAAGTCAGCGGTGAAGAAAAAGACGTTGACGGCGCGATGCGTGCAATCGACGCGCTTGAAAAACTTTGCCAAAAACAACCGCTCACTTCGCAAACGGTGAATATGGTGATCGGATACGCAAAGGCAGGGCGCGATTTTGACGTCAACGACCTTATGGGCACGGTGGCAATCACCGCAAGGGGAAAAATCATACGCCCCAAAACGCTCGGACAGAAAAAGTACGTTGACGCAATCAAGAAAAACAGCATAGTTTTCGGCGTAGGCCCTGCGGGTACCGGCAAGACGTATCTTGCGGTCGCACTTGCGGTGTACGCACTGAAAAATCACGAGATAGACAAAATCATTCTCACAAGACCTGCCGTCGAAGCGGGAGAAAAACTCGGCTTTTTGCCGGGTGATTTAAGCGAAAAGGTAGACCCGTATCTTCGCCCGTTGTTCGACGCTCTTCAAGAGATGATGGGACAGGACGCATACGCAAAGCATATCGAGCGCGGAAGCATAGAAATAGCACCGCTTGCGTATATGCGCGGCAGAACGCTGTCCAACAGTTTCATAATTCTCGACGAAGCACAAAACACCACGCGCGAACAGATGAAGATGTTCCTTACGCGTATGGGCGAAAACTCGCGCATAGTGGTGACGGGAGACGTCACGCAAATCGACTTGCCGAAAAACGTGAAGAGCGGACTTATCGATGCACTCGACGTGCTAAAAGACGTCGAAGGCATTGAAATCGTGAGACTTTCGGCAAAAGACGTGGTGAGACACGAACTCGTCACGAGAATAATTCAAGCATACGAAAAAGCGGAATCGCACTCTTATGCGGAAACGCAAGAGTGACGATTTTTGGAGATAACTTATGATAGACGATATTAAAGACGTATCGAGAGCGGAGAAAGAAAAAGCCCTAGCGCGCCACAAAAGGTCGAGATATTTCTGGCAATGTATTTCGACGGCAGTTGTGTTTGCGGTGGGGATGACGTTGTTTTCGCTCTTTATGATCGGAGATTTTAAGGCGGGGTTTACCGCCGAAAACGCGCTTGCGACGACGGGACGAATGATAATCGCTCTCGTTCTTATGATTTTCCTTATGGCAGGCACGTACAGATTTACGAGCGCGAAAGGCACTTCGACGCGAGATTTCCATCTCACGGCAATTATGGTGCTTATCACGTATATGATAACCATATCCGCAAGCGTCAAATTCAATCTTTACGCGATGCCGATTGCGCTTGCGACGCTCGTTCTTATCGAACTTATCGACAGAAGAACGTCAACTCTTGCGACGGCGGTCATAGCGATTATGCTTGCCATGTCGTACATGATAAACACCGTCGATTACGACTTGTCGATTGTCGTTGCGTCAATCGTTTGCAACAGCCTTTGCGCAGTGCTCGTCGATTTTTACGAGAAAAAGCATCTTACGAGACTTAAATTCTTGCTCGTGTCGATGGCAACTCCGCTTGTCATGCAACCGCTCGTCATAATGTTCACGCTTTTGTCGAAAGATTTCGGAATGAATCTTTTGTGGAACGTGCTTTGGTCGTACGGCGCAAACGTGGCGGCATCGCTCATTTTTATGCCGCTCGTTGCGATATTCGAAGGTATGTTCAACATTGCTGACGATTTCAGACTCAACGAACTTTGCAATCTCTCCAATCCGCTTCTCAAACGCCTTGCAAGCGAAGCGCCGGGCACGTTCAATCATTCGTTGGTCGTCGGCAATCTCGCAGAAGCGTGCGCGTCGGCGATCGGCGAAAATCCGAATATGGCAAGATGCGCGGCATATTATCACGATATAGGCAAACTCAAAGCGCCGATTTATTTCAGCGAAAATCAGTCTTCCTACAATCCGCACGACGAACTTATCCCCGAAGTGAGCGTCAGTATGATTACCTCGCACACGCTCTTTGGTGAAATCCTTGCAAAACAGAACAGACTTCCCAAAGAAATCGTGGCAATTTGCAGAGAACACCACGGCACTTCGCCCGTCGGATATTTCTATCGCAAAGCACTCACTTTGAAAGAAGAAGGCGACCTTGCCGTTGACAAATACACGTACGCAGGTCCGAAACCGCAGACGAAAATCGCGGCAATCATAATGATTGCCGACACCATCGAAGCGGCAATGCGCGCGTATATGCCCGACACGAAAGAAGAGTTCGAAGCAAGAATCAACAAACTCGTGGACGAAAAAATCGAACTTCGCCAGTTTGACGAATGTCCCATCACTATGGGCGATATCGCAACAATCAAGCGCACGATAATCGAAGTGCTTCCGTCCATTCACCATAGCCGCGTAAGTTACGACAAGAAGAAGAAAGAAAACACTTTCAACAAGAACTGATATGATACGAATTTCGGGTGCGAATCTAAAAGAAAGAGCGTTGGTGCGAAAAGTGGAAAAAGCCACTTTCAAGCATTTGGGGCAAAAAGATTTTTTCCTTATCGACATCACGGTCGTTGACGAAGACACGATAAAGAACCTGAACGCAAGCGCAAGGGGAGTTGACAAAGTGACGGACGTATTGAGTTTTCCGTGCTTTGAAAAACTCGATTTGCCCGTTGATAAAAGCGAGTTTTCGGAGTTCGACTACGACGGTTCGCACGTGCTTCTCGGCTCGATTATGATATGCAGAAAACGTGCGGAAGAGCAGGCAAAAGAATACGGACATTCTTATGCTCGCGAACTGGGCTTTCTTGCGTGTCACGGTTTTTTGCATATACTCGGATTTGACCATATCGACCCCGAAGACGAAAAAGTGATGATTGCTCATCAAAAAGCGATTATGAACGCCGTCGGTTTGAAAAGGGACTAATCGACACAAACCACGAACAGCAAAATAAATTATCTCAGCAAAGGACGAATATATGAATTTCAAAAGCGGTTTTATCTGCATAGCAGGTCTTGCAAACGCAGGCAAATCGACTCTCACCAACGCGCTCGTCGGTGAAAAGGTGTCGATTGTGTCTTGGCGTCCGCAAACCACAAGAAACAAACTTCTCGGCATCATCAACGGCGACGATTATCAGATGGTGCTAATCGACACGCCGGGTATCCACAAGGCGCGCAATCACCTTGGCGAATACATGATGCAAGCCGTTGAAAACTCACTCAAAGACGTTGACGGCGTCGTGTATGTCATAGACGCCGCAAAAGGCATGCAAAAGGAAGATTACGAATTTCTTGAAAAGAACGCAAAGAAAGCGCCTATCGTCGTCGCACTCAACAAAGAAGATTGCGTGACGAGAGAAACTATGCTTGCAAGTCTTCAAAAACTCAACGGCATCGAAGGAATCAAGGCAATCGTGCCTATCTCGGCAAAGAAAGGCGACAATCTCGAACCGCTCATGAAAGAGTTGGTCGCTCTTTTGCCCGAAGGCGTCAAGATGTATCCCGACGATATGTACACCGAGAGCAGCATGCGCTTTATGGCAACCGAGATTATCCGCGAAAAGGCGTTGTATCTTCTCGACAAGGAAGTGCCGTACGGCATAGGAGTGTATATCAACAAATTTCAGGAACGCGAAAATCAGCCTATCGTCGATATAGACGCCGACATCATTTGCGAGAAACAATCTCACAAAGCTATCGTCATCGGCAAGGGCGGAGAAATGCTCAAACAAATCGCGACGAAGGCAAGAAAAGACCTTGAACAAATGATTGGCGAACAAGTCTTTCTCACCCTGTATGTGAGAGTCAAAGACGAGTGGCGTGACGACGACCGCATTATGCGCGAGCTCGGATATGACCTAAAAGCCTTGAAAAAGGACTGACGGTATAATAGTAAAACGCACAGATATGCAAACATTTGCCGCTTTTTGAGCAAACGCTCGGCGTGCGGCAAATTCGAGCAAACACAAGGCAAAAGAAAAACGGCGAATAGGCGAATAGAAAAGCCGATTTTGCGCAATCTACAATTGTGGACGGAAAAGAATTGTGGAAAATGTTTGCAAAAACCGGCGATATCGAGTGGTATAGTTTGTATCGCTCGATGATTGAAGACGAGCCTAAAAAAGCCGAAGAAAGGACAAATGCAAACAGCCGACCTGAAAGTTAAAGCGATCGTAACGAGAGCCGTACCTTACAACGAGAGTGACATGATCGTCACTCTTGTCGGCGTTGAAACGGGCAAAATCACCGCAACGGCAAAAGGATGTTTGAAACCAAAAGCCAAATTGCGTTATGCGGCAGAACCCATGAACTTCGGCGATTACGTGCTTACGGGCAGAAACGGAAGATACGTCATAACCGAGTGCTCGCAAATCGAGTCGTTTTCGGCTATCACAACGGATATAGACCGTTATTACGCCGCTTCGCTGACGCTCGAAGTGCTTCAAAAACTGTCCATAGACTCTCAGCCCGACTTGTTTATCCACGCGCTCGAAACACTCAACAACCTTGCCTACACCGACAAAGAGCCCGACGTGATAGTCACCGATTTTTTGCTATCCGCGCTCAAAGACAACGGCAACGAGCTTGACTTTGCGCATTGCAACGTGTGTAAGTGCGACATCGAAGGAGCGGCGTTTTTCAGAGACGCAGACGGCGTTGTCTGCGAACATTGCAAAGGATTTGACGGTATACCCATCGACGCAACCACGAGAAAGTATTTGAGCGGAGAAAACAGAGACATTCCGCATGCTTTGAGAGTGAAAGCCAATATTTTGCTCTCGGAGTTTGTATATATAATGCTGGGGGTGCGCATAGGCACTCACTACTTTACGGAGCAAATATGAACAAAAAGATTTTTGCAAGAATCATATCTTTTACGCTTGTCGTAAGCGTGCTTTTGGCAAGTTGCCTTGCGCTTTTTGCGTGCGACAAAAACAAGCCCAAGACGGTTGAAGACATCTTCAAGTCCACTAGCAGCAAGAGCGAGTTTTCCGGCTATAAACTCGAGATTTCCCTTCCTGCAGGTTGGAGTGTGTATACCTCGAGCGGAAAACAGACCGCAAATAGCAGTGACGTCGGTTACATAGAGAGTATCAATGCTTTCGTCGTTGAAAAAGGCGGCGTATTGTCTCTCGTGAAAATGAACGACGAGAAAATCTATTTTGACGGCGGCATAAAGGGAATGATTATTCCCGATTGGATAGGTGTATCCGCACTCAGAGTCAAAGACGGACTTATCGTTTGCAAATTCGCAAGCGGAGAAGCGGGCGTTCTCAACCAAAACGGCGAAACAGTGTTATCGAGAACGAAAATCGGCGCAAATGACGATTCGTCAAGAAGCCTTGTAAACGTAAACATCGACAATGCGGTGAAAGTGCTTGACGGCGGACTTGTGGCTGTTGCTGCGCAATATGACACGCAAGGCAAGACGGGATATACGTCAATTTATCGCCCCACATCAAGCGGCGCGCTCGAAAGCCGCGGCTCACTCGTTTGCAGAGTGAAAAACGCCGACAACAAACTTTCCTACGTCAAAGGTTTCGATTCAAAATACGTGACGGTTGTCGGTAACAAGGCAGGCGATGAAATCTTTGCGATTCCGCAAACGGCAAACGCTGTCGTGCCCAATCTCGACTCCACGACCAACGGCACGGTGTCAACCAACAACAATAAGAACTATTCAAGCGAAATCACCTACATCGGCGGCGGCAGATTCTTCATCCATGAAGACTGGACGGTTGAAAACACCGAAGATTACACCTATTACGACGGATTCGATTATTACGTGTTCAAACGCCGCATTTATACGCCCGACAACGATGCAAGCAGCGAGTATACGGCAAATGCGGACAAAGTGTTCCTGTATCTCGAAAACAAATATTACGGCGGAGATAAGGGCGGCATTGACACTACGTCCTATCTCAAAGACGGTTTTATTTACGCAAGTTACGGCTTGACGATAATCGGCAAAGTCGGTTTCTACGATCAGTTCATTCTCGATGAAAATCTCAACGTCGTTATGTCGCTCACGGGCAACTACGGCATCACGATCAAGGATCAAAAGAAGGAAAAAGTCGGCTATTTCGACCTTATCATGCAGTGCGTTGACGGCTACTATTACGTGCCGCTCCACCCGAGCGAAGTCAACGTCTACGACAAGGGCGGCAATCTCGTGGGACACAACGATCGTGGCACCGTTTTGCAGCAAGAGTTGTCAAACAATATGATCGTTGCCGCAATCACCGATCCGCAAGACTCCAAGCAAACGTTGTACGGCGCATTCAATCTTTACGGACAAGAAGTCGTGCCGTTTGAGTATCTCTCGCTTTCCGCATTCCGCGGCTCGTATACGATAGGACAAAAACTCGACGGCGAGAAAGTGAAGAAATACTACATCGTCGGAGCGGACGGCAAAACCGTTGACCGTATGAGCGACGGCTCCAAACCGCTTGCGGATATGGCGTACGTCAAGAGTAGCAACGAGGGTATCTACAAGATAGGTTGCTATATGTTTTCCGTCACGCAAAAGGGCGATGACGGCAAGGACGTGACAAGATACGGCATCAAGAATTTCAATCCCAACGTTCAGAAAAACGTCGTTATGCCTGCCACTATGACTAGTGGTTGCACGCTTTACGCTCCGAGTTCGTCTCCTAGCAACGTGTTTGTGTTTGACAAAATATCCGCCTCAAGCGGCGAAGTGTCTTACAACGTATACAGGCTCATTTAAAAAGCAACATAGCGGACTTTCCGCAAAAAAATGAAAAAACGGTTGACAATCGCAACCGAAAATACGAAGGCTTATATGACAAGAATCGTAAAAGCAAAAGACGGCGTTGACGAAGGCGCGCGTATACTTAGAGACGGCGGTCTGGTGGTTTTTCCAACCGAGACGGTGTACGGACTCGGAGCGAACGCCTACGACGAAAATGCCGTTGCAAACATATTCAAAGCAAAAGGCAGACCACAGGACAATCCGCTTATAGTGCATATCTCGTCGCTTGAACAGGTCAAGGACATCGCCGTTGATATTCCCGACGAGTTTTACGCGCTTGCGGAGCGTTTTATGCCGGGGCCGCTCACGGTTATACTCAAAAAGAGCGACAAAATCCCCTACATCGTCACCGCAGGCGGCGAAACCGTCGGTGTGCGCATGCCCAAAAACGTATACACCAGAGAACTCATTTCAAAGAGTTTTCCGCTTGCGGCACCGTCTGCAAACCGTTCCAAGCATATTTCTCCCACAACAGCTCAACACGTTTACGAAGATCTAAACGGTGAAGTTGAACTCATTCTAGACGACGGTCCGTGTCAGGTGGGAATAGAGTCTACGGTGCTGGATTTGACCGTTGACGTGCCAACCGTTTTGCGTCCGGGCGCGGTGACTGCCGAAATGCTTCTGGACATCGTAGGACAAGTCAGCCAAAACGGAAAAGTTATCAAAATAGCAAAAGCACCGGGGATGAAATACACTCATTACGCTCCGAAAGTGGACACGGTGACTGCCGTCAATATAGAGCACGCGGCAAACGAATATGACAAACAAGTCTTGCTCGGCAAAAACCCCGTGATCGTTGCGCGCGATATATATCGCGACGTCGTGGGGGAGCGCAATCTTATCTCGCTCGGCGTAACCGTTGAAGATTACACACGCAACATTTATTCTGCGTTGCACACTGCAGAGAAAGAGTACGATTACATAATCGTCGAAGAACTTCACGGACAGGGACTCGAAGCGTCCGTGATGAACAGAGTCACAAAAGCCGCAGGCGGAAAAGAAGTATGAGGGTTTTGTTTGTTTGCATGGCGAATACGTGCAGGTCGCCTATGCTCGAATGTATGTTCAAGCAGTACGCGTACGCGCGCGACAAAAAAGATATACAGGTTGAAAGCGCAGGCATGGTGTTGCACGACGACACGCTCAATCCGCTATGCGCCAAGACGCTTGACAGACACGGCGTGCCGTACGACGCGGCAAGTGAAGCGAAGTTTTGCGACAAAAAGACTTTTTCGTCCGCAAACATCGTTTTTGCAATGACGGACGAAATAAAGAGAGTGCTTGCCAAATTTTACGGCGCGGAGAAAAAGATAATCTCAATGTCCCGACTTCTCGGCGAAGACGTTCCCGACCCGTACGGACTCGGAGAGGAAGCGTATGAATACGTTTATCGCTCTTTCTATTCGGTTCTCGGAAAGATACTGGAAGAAGTTGAGAAAAGAGAAAAATAAATCGGCGCGAAGACCGAAAAACGACAAACAATCCGCAGAGAAAATCGCGGATTGTTTTTTGTTTGTGGATTAAAAGGCGGTTTTATATGCCAAAATGCGTCTTGTAAAGCGTTTGTTGCGGCGTTCAAACTTGTATATCGAAATAGTTTGACAGCAGTTCTTTGAACACTTGTACGTGCAATTCTTCGTCAAGTATTATGCGCTCCAAAAGCGTTTTTACACTCTCGTCTGTCAGGTTGAGAATCGTGCGCTCGTAGTTGACGATTGCGTTTTTTTCCGCCTTGATGTTTTCGATGAGATATTTTTTAGGGTCCAGCGTATAATTTGCAAAATTGCCGTTCCACCAAGTGCGCGCCCCCATTACGGGATAACCGCCGAGCGCGTAAATGGTTTTTCCCAAAAGTTCGTGGTGGTGCATTTCAACCACTGCAACGCCTTCCATAGCCTTTGCGATTTCGGGATATCTCGGTGTTATGTACGACTGAAACGCATAGGTGAGTATTGCGGTGAGTTCGCCTGCAGAACCCGAGTATGACGGCATAAGCAACTTGCTTTCTGCAACGTTTTTTTCGACTTCTATCGTCGGATAGGGCAATTCGCTTGCATATTTTAAGTTTTCCATGCTCGCATTTTATTCTTTATGCGCCAAAAACGTTACATTTTACAATTATATTTGCAAAACCGCTTGCAAATTGTATTCTCTTATGCTAAAATCTCATAGTAACTTTTAGGAGGTAAAGTATGCTTGATTCATTGAATTCAATTCTTCTTGCCGCAGAACAAGGCATTAAGTATGAAACCGCAATGAATGTTTTAATGGCATTCGTTATATTGATGGTGATTGCGGCTATCGCAATTATCGTCGTCATCATGATGCAAAAGGGCACCAACGACAACGTGGGCGTCATCACGGGCGCAAGCGATACTTTCTACGGAAAGAACAAGGCAACCAACAGAGAAAGTATTCTCAAAAAAGTCACTTTCGGTTTGTTCGCATTTATCATGGTGTGTGCAATCATCTGCTTCGTAATGTGGAGATTTGTTGGCTAATCCGAGAAAAGAAGTATCTTAAGACCTGTGATTTCGTCACAGGTCTTTTTTTATCGACAAAACCCGAATGAATGACTCGCGCGCTTATCTCTTGAATATTTGCGCGTAATAATATATAATATCGTATATGGAAAAACTCATTGCTCAAAACAAAAAAGCCTATCACGATTATTTTGTGGAAGACACCTATGAAGCGGGTATTGTGCTTGTCGGTTGCGAAGTGAAGTCGATACGTCTCGGCGCAATAAATCTTCGCGACAGTTTCGTCATAATAAAAAACGGCGAAGTTTTTATGATAGGCGCGCATATTTCGCCTTACAAAATGGGCAGTTACAACAACGTTGACCCGCGCAGAACTCGCAAACTTCTTCTCAACCGCAGCGAGATCAACAAGTTGCGCGGAAAGGTGGAACAGAAAGGTTACACTCTCGTTCCGCTCAAAGTCTATTTCAAAGACGCGCTCGTCAAAGTGCAAATCGGTCTTTGCAAAGGTAAAGAATTGCACGATAAGCGCCAAGCAATCAAAGAAAAGGAAAACGACCGCAATCTACGTCGCGTGATGAAGGAATACAACACGAGATAAGACTCATTGCCTTTTCAATTGCAAAAGCAGTTGCTTTTGCAAATCATTTGAAAATAAATTTTTTATATACAGCGCAATGCGCACGGAGAAACTATGGACAAAAGAATAGAAACGATATGCGTTCAGGGAGGTTATACGCCCGGCAACGGAGAACCAAGACAAATCCCGATAATTCAAAGCACGACTTTCAAATACGATACGTCGGACGATATGGCGAAACTTTTCGACCTTGAAGCGAGCGGATATTTCTACACTCGTCTTCAAAATCCCACCAACGATTACGTCGCAAAGAAACTCGCCGAGCTTGAAGGCGGCACTGCCGGTATGCTTACGTCAAGCGGTCAGGCGGCAAACTTCTATGCCGTTTTCAACATCGCAAACGCAGGCGACCACGTTATTTCGACAAGCGCGATATACGGCGGAACGTACAATCTTTTCAACGTCACTATGAGAAAAATGGGCGTTGACTTCACGTTTATTTCGCCCGACAGCACCGAAGAAGAAATCGATGCGGCTTTCAAGCCGAACACCAAAGCGATTTTCGGCGAAACCATTGCAAATCCCGCGCTCAAAATGTTCGATATAGAGTTGTTTGCACGCGTTGCCCACAAGCACGGTGTGCCGCTTATTATCGACAATACGTTTGCAACGCCCATCAACTGCCGTCCCATCGAATGGGGCGCGGATATAGTTACGCACTCCACGACGAAATATCTCGACGGACACGGCGCGGCGGTTGGCGGAGCAATCGTTGACGGCGGAAAGTTCGACTGGATGGCGCACGCCGACAAATTCCCGGGACTTTGCACTCCCGACGACAGTTATCACGGCATTACTTACGCCACGAAGTTTGGCAAAGAAGGGGCGTTTATCACCAAGTGCACCGCACAACTTATGCGTGACTTCGGCTCTATCCAAAGCCCGCAAAACGCATTCATTCTCAATCTCGGTCTCGAAAGTCTGCACGTCAGAGTCGCTCGCCATTGCGAAAACGGACTTGCGGTTGCAAAATATTTACAATCCGATCCGCGTATCGCGTGGGTTAAATATCCCGGACTCGAAGGTGACGCGGACTATGCGCTTGCACAAAAATATTGCCCGAGCGGCACTTGCGGCGTCGTGAGTTTCGGCGTTAAGGGCGGAAGAGCCAAAGCTGAAGAGTTTATGAAAGGGCTCAAAATCGTTGCAATCGAGACGCATGTTGCGGACGCTCGCAGCTGCTGTTTGCATCCTGCAAGTTCCACGCACCGTCAACTCACCGACGAAGAACTTTACGCCGCAGGCGTTTCGCCCGACCTTGTCAGACTCTCTTGCGGTCTTGAAAACGCCAACGACCTTATCGACGACATAAAGCAAGCCCTTGACGGCGCGCACATTCAGGCGTAAAAACAATCAAAAGATAACAGGAGCAAGTATATGCCTATAGTTATACCGCGCGGTTTACCGGCGTTTGAAAGCCTTCAAAGCGAAAAAATCTTCGTTATGGACAACAAACGCGCAGTGGGGCAGGATATTCGTCCCATTGAAATCGCCATACTCAATCTGATGCCGACCAAGGAGACGACCGAGACGCAACTTATGCGTCTGTTGTCAAATTCGCCGCTTCAAATCAACGTCACACTCATAAAGACGGACACGTATGCGCCCACGCACGTTGCCGACGACCATATGACGAGATTTTACAAATCTCTCGACGAAATCAAAAAGATGAAATTCGACGGAATGATAGTCACGGGTGCGCCCGTCGAAACATTGCCGTTTGAAGAAGTCAAGTACTGGCACGAGCTTGAACAAATCATAGATTTTGCCGATAAAAACGTCACAAGCACCATTTATATCTGCTGGGGAGCGCAGGCGGCTTTGTATCACAAGTTCGGCATAAACAAGCACATACTCGACAAAAAACTGTTCGGCATTTTCCCGACGCACGCAGTCGTGAAAAACGATATGCTCTTGAAAGGCATGGACGACACGTTTTATATTCCGAGTTCGCGTCACACCGCAATCGACGAAACCGCTCTCCGCGAAAACCCAAACATAAAAATTCTCGCAGAAGGGGACGAAACGGGCGTTGCCATTGCCAAAACACTTGACAACAAGTCGTTTTTCTTCACCGGACACAGCGAATACGACCGCTATACTCTCCGCAACGAGTATCTCCGCGACCTTGAAAAAGGTCTATCCATCGAGCGTCCCAAAAACTATTTCGCCAACGACGACGTCGACAAAGTGGATATGAAATGGCGTTCGACGGCGAATTTGCTGTTTTACAATTGGTTGAATTATTACGTATACCAAGTCACCCCCTACCACCTGTAAGGGCACTATTTGGCGAATAACTTTGTCAGGCACGGCTTGCTCCAAAATCACGTACTAAATGTACGTTGGGTTTTGTTTCAAGCCGTGCCTTTCGCGTTCTTCATCCGAACAAAAGCCGTCATAGCGGCAACGGCATCGCTTGCTTGCAAGTAACGCCGAGAGCCTCATTAGGCTTTTGTTCTGCTAACCGCGCCGAAAATCTTTGCTATCAGTTCAATCACGGACAAAAAATCAAAGCCGCAATTTCGCAAGATTGTCGGCTTGGTATTTTTATTGGGCGGGACACCCACACCCGAAATGAAAACTTATTCGGATCGCACTTATACACGAAATGTGCAACTTCGAAGACGGAACACGAGCCGCAACGGCGGCGAGCAAATAAGCGCCGAGCAAGACGGTTGTACAAGTGAGCAAGTGCGTGTTGTTCTTTGCACTTGCGAACGAGTGGCATAATGAGTGAACGATACTTTTCTATGCGAGTGCCGCCTGTCTTCCCCGCGAGCGACGGACAGTTTTGTAGAGAAAGTACTCTATACGAGTGGTGGAAGAAATACCGGCGCGGTCCGGAAAGATGGGGCAATTCTATTTAGGGTTTTACACGCTCACCACTTGTAGAACCGTGCACTCATAAAAACTTATACACGCACTCTGCCTATTCGAGCACACTTATTAACTGACTGTGCAACTTCCTAGATATTTTACGGGATAGTAAAACACTTTTTCTATAATCAATCTAAAAGCAGTCGCATATAATCTATCATGCGAAAAATGGCGAAAGAAAATATCATTGTCGTATGCACGATCGTGTTGTGTTTTATGCTTACTCTGGCGTTGTGCATGACGTTTTCGGGAGAAGGTTTTCTCGGTGTGTTTTATTCCAGCAAGCAGGAAGCGGAAACTATTTATGCCGTCACTTGCGGCGGATACGGTGACGTGACTTTGGCAAGGGCAAGTGCGGATATGATAAAGTCGAAAGGCGGTGCCGGCTATGTTCTTAAAGGCGACGACATAGAAATCATATATGCAGTTTACAGGTCGCAAGACGATGCGGAGAAGGTGGTTTCGTCTCTCGGAGAAGCAGGGCTTTACGTGAAGAAAATCGAAATAGGGAAGGGCTCGTTCAAGTGGTGTAAAAACGATATGAAAGAGAGTGTTTCGGATGCGCTTAAATACTTCGATATTGCTTTTGAGTCTTTGTATAAAACCGCAAACGATTTGAACAGGGAAAGCATAACCGTTGAAGACGCAAAAACACAAATCAAGGTTTTATACAGTCAAATCGACGATATAAAGTCACAATTCTATCAAGAAAGCGAGAGTTTTGATAAAGAACAAATCACCGAAATCAAGCTTGCGCTCGTCACGACTCTGGCACTTCTCGACAACGTTGATTTTTCAAAAAACAGGGCGTTCGTAACGTCGTCGTTGCGCTATCAACTCGTGCAGTTGACGTATTGCAGAAAGGCACTTATGAGCAATATATGACGCCGATTTTACGATAGATTTTCGTCGCTTCCGAACGTTTGAAATTCGCCGTTTCGGGAGTGATTTTGCATTTTTCAAAACCGAAAACAAATTTGTCATAGGTCTTGCCATATCGGCGTATTTAGTTTATAATACAAACTATGGCATATACTTCTTTATATCGCAAATATCGTCCCGACACCTTTGACAAAGTCATCGGGCAGGACCATATCGTGCGCACTCTGAAAAATCAAATCGCAACCGACAGCGTCGGACACGCGTACATTTTCACGGGAACGCGCGGAACGGGCAAGACGTCCGTCGCAAAGATTTTTGCACGGGCGGTGAACTGTCTCACTCCGCTTCCGGACGGTTCGCCGTGCGGAAAATGCGCTCATTGTGTGGAACTTGCGTCTCCGTCAAACTTCGATATTCTTGAAATCGACGCGGCGTCCAACAACTCGGTTGACCAAATCAGAGAATTGACGGACAAAATCAATTTTCCGCCGACGATAGGCAGATACAAAGTCTACATCGTCGACGAAGTCCACATGCTCTCGAAGGCGGCGTTCAACGCTCTTCTCAAAACGCTTGAAGAGCCGCCGTCGCATGCGATTTTCATTCTCGCAACAACCGAAATTCATCAAATCCCCGCAACGATATTGTCTCGTTGTCTGCGTTTTGATTTCAGACTTGTGCCAAGTGCGGTGATTGCAAAACGCATACGCTTCATATTTGACGATATCGGTGTGAAGTACGAAAACGAAGCGGTTGATTTGATTGCGCAGGCAGGAGCAGGAAGCGTCAGAGACGCATTGTCGGTTGCCGATATGTGCGTGAGTTATTGCGCAGGCAATGTGACCTATGACGGCGTGCTTGAAGTTCTCGGCGCGGCAGATCCGAGGAAATTGCAAAAGCTTGCCACTGCGATTGCGGACGGCAACGTAGACGAAGCACTTCGCGATGTTGCGGAATTTTGCGATTTGGGCAAGAGTGTTCCCATTCTTGCGCAAGACCTTGCAACGCTTTTCAGAAACGTGTTGTATATAAAGAATTGTTCGTCGGCAAAGACACTCCTTGCGCTTCCCGAAAGCATATACGTCGCACTCAAAGCAATGGCGGATAAATACACCACCGAAAAGTGCATGAGCATAATGAAGATTATGTCCAAACTCGAAGGTGAGTTCAGATACAGCGCACAGCATCGTATATTGTTTGAATCTGCGGTCGTGTTGGCGGCAAGCGGCGGAGACTCCGACGCTAAAGTGGAAGAGTTGCAACTTCGGGTTGCGAAACTCGAAAAGATAATAGCGGGGCTCAGAAAATCGGGTTTTGAGTCGGCACCTGTCAAAACGGATGCGAGACAGGTGTGGCTCAGGGTAGCATCCGAATTGAGACAAAGCGGCTTCCAACTCATTGCGTTATCCATGCAAGACGCCGAACTTGAAATGAACGACGATACGTTCTTCGTGAAAGTTGCAGATGTGGCCACGCTCGGCTTTTTGGAAGACAAAAACAACAGAGACGCAATCAACAGGGCGTTTAAGAGCGTCGATACGACGCACAAACTCGTTATCGAAGCGGTGCACCGTCTCGATGAAGACAAGGCTTTGCCTTACGTCAAAGAGATGTTCGGCGCAATGCTCGAAATAAAATAAAGCGAAAAATTCACAATATAGGAGACAAAATTATGGCATACGGCGGTTTTGGCGGCGGAAATATGCAACAACTCATGAAACAAGCGCAAGCAATGCAACGCAAATTGCAAGAAGCGCAACAAGAACTCGCAGACAGCGAAGTCACCGGCAGTGCGGCAGGCGGAATGGTTGAAGTGACAATCACCGGAGACAAAACCCCCGTTTCCGTTAGCATCAAACCCGAAGCGGTTGACCCCGACGACGTTGAAATGCTCGAAGATATGGTTCTTGCGGCTCTCAACGACGCGATGAAACAAGCCGACGATCTTTCCAAAGAACTTCTCGGTCCGATGGGCAACGCAGGCGGATTGTTTTAAGCTTTGCATCCGTACATAACGGCTCGAAATCACGAAACGACTCGGTGATGCTCACAACGAGTACTTGGCGGGTTGCGTTTTAGGCTCCGTCCATCCGTTAATGACGTTTGAGCGGAGTTTTAATACCGATTTATGAAATATATAGAACCACTAGCAAAACTTATTGCGCAACTTTCAAAACTGCCGTCTGTCGGAGAGAAGACGGCGGCTCGTTATGCGTACGCTATTCTCAACTCTCCCGAAGAAGAAGTCAACGAACTTATAGACGCAATAAGAGAAGTCAAGCAAAATGTGCATTTTTGCAAAATTTGCGGCAACTACACCGAAAACGAAGTTTGCGACATTTGCGCAACGCGAAAACCAACCACGATTTGCGTTGTAAAAGAGCCAAAAGACATAATCGCTCTTGAAAAAGTCAAGGACTTCAAAGGCGTATATCACGTTCTCGGCGGAGTGATTTCTCCAATGGAACATATCGGGCCGAACGATATTCGCATCAAAGAACTTCTTGCTCGTCTCGACGGCGTCGAAGAAGTGATTCTTGCCACCAACCCCGACGTTGAAGGCGAAGCCACCGCAATGTACATCGCGCGTCTCATCAAGCCCATGGGCATCAAAGTCACCCGCATTGCACGCGGACTTCCCGAAGGCAGTGTGATCGAGTATGCGGATGAGAGTACGTTGTCGCGCGCGCTGTCTTCCCGCATCGAGTTATAAGCGCACTATTTAGCGAACAACTTCGTCAGAGCCACGCTCCCGTCAACTCATGTACTATGTGTACATTAGGGTTGCCGTTAGCGTGGCTCTTCCTTGTTCTTCATCTAAATATTGCGCTTATAATAGTTTGGAATGTCGGCAAATAACTGCGTCAGGCACGGCTTGCCCCAAAATCACGTACGCTTATGTACGTTTGGTTTTGTTTCAAGCCGTGCCTTTCTTGTTCTTTAACCGAATACTGCCGTCAAAGAGATGAAATTATGTTTTTTCAAATTCTTCCATAATGTCATGTTGTCAATGCAAAGCGGAGCAACTTGCTTGCAAGGGTTGCGTAGCGTATGTATTCACGTAGCAACGCCTTTGAAAAAGGCAAAACCGCAGGTTTCTATGCGCAAGCATAGCAGTTGCGAGTAGCCTGTCGAAACATCCAGCCGTAAGGCGCACATTTTGCGGTTAGCAGAACAAAAGCCTAATGCGGCTCTCGGCGTTGCTTGCAAGCAAGCGATGCCGTTGCCGCGATGACGGCTTTTGTTCTATTGACAGTTGATAAAAAATTATCTATAATAAAAACATAAAGTGTCGGTATGACACGAAAATATCTCAAAGGGAGAGAGTTTTATAATGAAAATCACGTGTAGTAAATGCGCGGCGGATTTCGAGACCGAGAAAACAAGCGGCACGATATATTGCCCTTATTGCGGCTCAGAGCAAACGATATCCGCGCCATCCGTTCAAAATGACGACGAGTTTTTCTCCGACGAGCATTTGAACGGAACTTATCAGCCTGTTCAACCTACGTACCAACCTGTTCAGCCGACCTATCATGCGTCCTTTGAAAGTGATGCGAAAGCAAACAAGGCAGTGAAGAATGTTTTTTCGTTTGCGATTTTGCTGTTGGTCATCGGTTTGTTGAGATTTTTCACAGGTTTTCTCAACATTGGCGAATTGGGAGAACTTAACGAAGGTTTAGGCAGTGTTGCAAATCAAGTCGCGTACAAGGCGTTGAAGGCGTATGTTTCGCTTTCTTATACGGAAATCGTTATGCACTTTGCGATAGTCGCCTGCGCTTCTGCAATCGTTGCGTTGACTGCGAAAGTCAGAAATGCTAAATTTCCGATTGCAGACGAAAGCATTTTTGTAAGTTACAAAAAAGCGTTCATTGCTTCTTGTGTGATGCTTGGCGTGCTCGTCGTTTATACGATAGTCGAAATTTGCGGCTTGTCGGTTTTGATTCAACTTCAAGGTTTGTACGGTGAAGACGTGTTTTCAGCAGCAACGTGGGCAGGAAGTTTCGTATGGACGTTGCTCCTTCTCGCAAGCGGAGTCGTGTGCTTGATAAGTTCGCTCAAATTGTCAAAAAAACAAAATTGACCTAAACAGATGTCGTAAAAATCATTGTTTAAGTTATTATAAGAATTGAAAAAACGCCGTTTGGGAACGGCGTTTTTTTGTTGTGATTTTGTTGTGATTTTGTTGTGATTTTCGTTGTTGATTGTGTTGTTGTTTTTCGTTTTTGTAAACGCACAGATTAGCCAAGCACGCTTGCGATGAATCTATCAAACGCTTCCTGACCTTTCTCGTCGTTCTTGAAGACTGCGGTCGTGTCGAGAATTTGTTCGCATGCGTTGTTGATATAGTCGGTGATGACACCGGACGCTTTTCCTTCCGACATATTCGTGCCGTTGTCAACGACAAGTTGCGTTATCATGCCGAGATGCTTGTGAAGCGGATGATTTTCTTCGGCGATTGCTTTGAAGTCGAGTTCGCTTTTGCCCGTGAGCAAGTCGCGTATCATTTCACATTCTTTTGCGAGTCTGCCGGGGAGAATAAACAATCCCATAACTTCGATTATGCCGATAGATTCCTGCTTGATGTTGTGAAGTTCTTGTGCGGGGTGGAAGATGCCGAACGGGTGTTGTTCGTCCGTGCGATTGTTGCGCAGAATAAGATTGAATTGATATTCGCCGTCCGAGTTTATCGAAGCAATCGGCGTGATTGCGTTGTGCTGAACGCTTTCGCCGTCTTTTTGCGTTGCGCAAAGAATGTTTACGCTCTCGTCCGAGTACGTATCCCATGCGCGACGGAATCTGTTTGCCACTTCGAGCGCGTGTTCGCGATTTTTGCTTTCGATTCTCACGATTGAGTTGTACCAGTCAACGACGGATACGTTTACGTCGCAGAAATCTTCCACTCTGAAATATCTGCGAGCGGGGCGAGAGAACACGGGAAGCACTTTTTTGCCGCCTTGATAGTGATCGTGCGCAAGTATAGATCCACCCACGATAGGCAATGCCGCGTTTGAACCGATAAAATAGTGGGGGAACAAATCGACAAAGTCGAGCATGCGCTTAAGCGTCGCGTCGCTTACGCACATCGGGCGATGTTCTCTGCAAACCGCAATGACGTGCTGCTCGAAATAACTGTACGGAGAGAATTGCATAAACCAACTTTCGTTGTCAAGTTCAAAAGGTATCGTGCGAATGGTTTGTCTTGCCGCCATAGCCGCGTTGCCGGCAAAGCCGAGATTCTCGGCGCAGAGCGCGCATTTTGGATAGCCGGTTTTGGCTTCTTTTGCAAGGCGCACTTGTTCGGGCGTTTTTTCGGGCTTTGAAAGGTTGATCGTAACGATTATATCACCGCGCGGCGCGTCGTGTTTCCATATAATGTTTTTGTCAAAATCTTTTTGACGCAAATAAAGGCTGTCGATGCCGAGACGGTGCAGATAGTCGCACGCCTTGTCCACACCTTCGTAACTTGCGATGTCGTCAAACGTTTCGATGACTTTGCTCGGTGCTGGCATGCAGTATCCGATGAGTTTCGTCTCAAAAAGCAATCTTTCGTTTTCTTCGATGAGTTTTTTTCTCACTGCGTATGCGGAAAGCGATTCGACCACGTCGTAAATATCTCCGACAATTATATCCGGGTATTCGCCGGGTTGCTGAATTTTAAGAGCGTCGAGAAGTTGGTTCTGAGCGTAAAAATAATCCGCATCGTCAAGGAATAAATGCTCGGTTGCGTATTTGAGCAGTTTTGCCACGTTTTGCTTTGCTAGTTCGTCATAAGAAATTCTCGGTGACATATAACATCTCCCAAATGGATAAAAATTTTTACTGAAAAATATTGTAACACGCTTCTTTTTGCAATGCAAGTTTTTAGTTTGCATTTACTTTGGGAACTTGCAAATGTCTTGCAAAAGTCGTATTGGTGTGATACAATATAGCATAATTATGCTATGTAGGAGCAGAAACGGATTATGGCAATCGATTTTTTGACCAACGAAAAGTTTGAAAAAGCATGCAAAGACGTGTTTCACGCCTGCAAAAACGAAGAAATTTCTCGTTTTGAAGAACTTATCGGAATGCACAAATCCACGTTCAACACCGAAGACGTGGAGTTTTTCTCGTCTCCGGGACGTATAGAAATCGTTGGTAATCACACAGATCACAACGGCGGAAAAGTGCTTTGCGCCGCAATAAATTTCGACACTCTGGCAAGCGTATCCAAACGCACTGACGGAATAATCGAAGTCAAATCGAAAGGTTATCCGATGTTGAGAGTCGACGTCGAGCATCCCGATTTTGCGGTGAGCGAAATAGGCACGTCGCTCGCGCTGATAAAAGGCGTCGTCGATTATTTCAAACGCTCTGGGAAGACAGTCGGCGGTTTTTCCGCTTGCATGACGTCAAACGTGCCGAAAGGTTCGGGCGTTTCGTCGTCCAGTTCTTTTGAACTTGCGATTGCCGAAATTCTCAACGTTTTATACAACGATTCTTCGCTCGACCCCGTGTTTATGGCAAAAGCGTCTCAATATGCCGAGAATACGTTTTTCGGAAAGCCGTGCGGCCTTATGGACCAAAGCGCGATTGCGCTCGGCGGAGTCGACTTTATAGACTTTGCAAGTTTTGACGAACCGATAATCGAAAAAGCGCACTGGAACTTCGATGACCTTGACATATACGTCATCGCAACGGGCGGAGACCACAGCGACCTTACCGACGATTATGCGGCAATTCCGCAGGAAATGAAAGAAGTGGCAAGCCTGTTCGGCGCAAAGCTCCTTCACGAGATCCCGAGAGACAAGTGGGAGCGTGACAAGAACAATATCGTGGGAAAAGTCAGCGAAAGAGCCTATCTTCGTGCAGAACACTTCTTTGAAGAGAACGCGCGCGTAGAAAATGCGCTTAAAGCGGTTAAGGACGGAAACGAAGACGAATTTTTGAGCATCGTCAACGAGTCGGGACTCAGTTCGAGACGCAAACTGCAAAACACCTATTCTCCGGCAAGCAGAAATCACAATCTCGAAAACGCGCTCGACAGAGTGGTGAAGATAGAAGGCGTGGTTGCCTCAAGAGTGCATGGCGGCGGATTTGCAGGCACGATACTCGTCTTTGCCAAGAAGAGCGAGACGGGCGTTGACAACGCGCTTGAAATTATGTTCGGCACGGAAAACGTGTTCAAACTCGCAATACGCGACAGCGGCGCGACAAAACTCGATTTATAAGGCGGAAACGTTATGTTTGATTTTATTCTCGCAACGGCTGAAAATCCAAGAGAAGCATTCCGCATCGGCAGTTTGAGTGTGGAATGGTACGGCTTGATCATTGTCATAGGCATGATAATCGGTCTTGCCTATGCGTGCTGGCAATCAAAGAAAATCGGTATAACCGCAGACGATACGGTGGAATTGTTCCTTTGGCTCATACCGCTTGCGATAGTGTTTGCGCGTCTTTTATACGTTCTTCCGAGATTCGACGAGTATTTCGGAGACAACGGACTGAAAGGTTGGGACAAATTCGTCAATATCATAGCGATATGGAAGGGCGGCATCACCATAATAGGCGGTCTCGTCGGTGGCCTTCTCGGAGCGGTGTTTTTCTCGCTCAGGCATAAAAAACAAACCAATTTTCTCAACGTCGTCGATTTGGTCGTAGTCCCCGTATTTCTCGGACAAATCATCGGAAGATGGGGCAACTTCGTCAATCAGGAAGCGTTCGGCTTGCCCATAACGAACAAAGCGTTGCAATTCTTCCCGTTCGGCGTATATATTACCGACCCTAGCGGCGTAAGCGGAGACTTCAAGTCAATCGTTGACAAACATATCGCGGCAGGCGGCGGCGGAAACTGGTTCTGCGCAACGTTTTTCTACGAAGGCGTATGGAACGCAATAGGCGTTGCCATATCCGTTGCGCTTTGGAGAAAGGATTATCAAAAGAAGTATCCGGGCATTCTTATGATATTCTACCTTTTCTGGTATTGCCTCGGCAGATTTTGGCTTGAATTTTTGCGTATGGACGCAGTGCCTATCACGAAGACCGCGTGTATTATCGTTGCGATTCTCGCGCTTGCCATCGGCATCGTGTACGTCATTGCCCGCAACAGCAAACTTGCCTATTCACGCTTGCGTGCGCTCGAAAACGGTGGCAACGTCAACGGTGCGTACGTCACGGAATACGAAATCGCCAACTATAAACGTATAGGCAAGATTTTTGGAGCGGCAAACAAGCAATCGGACAAGGCAGGAGACAAAATTGCCGCGTTTTTTGCAACTCTCATTCTCAAAATATGCTACGTGAGAAAAAACGAAAAAGAGTATTTGCCCATTGACGAATCACTCGTTAACGTCGTGCCGAAAGGATACAAAAAGCGTCTGAAAAACATCGAAAAGACGGCAACTTATCAAATATAATGCAAAGGCGGTTTTTCCGCTAATATACAAAAACGATATGCGACTTGCTCGCAGGAGAAATCATGGAACAAAATTATGTTACCGAACGTGTAAAAACCAACAATCTCACGCTTTTGACCGACCTTTATCAGCTTACGATGATGAACGGTTATCACCTTTGCGGTCTTGACAAAACCAGAGCCGTGTTCGACGTGTTTTATCGCGGTGCGGGCGGTTATTCGTACGCTATTGCCGCAGGACTCGAACAAGCGATAGATTATATCCGCAATCTTCATTTCGACGATAGCGATATAGAATATCTCCGCTCTCTCGGAATATTCGGTGAAGAGTTTCTCTCGGCACTTAAAGATTTCAGTTTTTCGGGAGATATAAAGGCAGTTCCGGAAGGAACGATGGTGTTTCCTTACGAGCCGATACTCACCGTATCCGCTCCGCTTTGGGAAGCACAACTCGTCGAAACCGCGCTTCTTACGTTCATCAATCACCAGACGTTGATCGCAACGAAAGCGGCAAGACTTAAAGAATGTACCAAGAATAAAATCAGCGAATTCGGACTTCGCAGAGCGCAGGGTGCAGACGCAGGCATATACGGCGCAAGAGCCGCTTGCATAGGCGGTTGCCGCACCACGTCGAACGTCGTCGCAGGCAAACTGTTCGGAATTCCCGTGACGGGTACGCACTCGCACAGTTGGGTCATGTCGTTTGACAGCGAACTCGAAGCGTTTGAAAAATACGCAGAAATTTATCCCGACAATTGCTTACTTCTCGTTGACACTTATGACACGCTCAAGAGCGGCGTTCCGAACGCCATAAAAGTGTTTGACGAACTCAAAGCCAAAGGTCATAAGCCCGTCGGCATTCGTCTTGACAGCGGCGACCTTGCGTATCTTAGCCGCAAAGCGCGCGTTATGCTTGACGAAGCAGGGCACAAGGATTGCCTTATCTTTGCGACAAACGACCTTGACGAAGACATATTACTCGCACTCAACACTCAGGACGCCAAAATCGACGTGTACGGCATAGGAACGAAACTTATCACGAGTTACAACAACGCGTCTTTAGGCGGCGTATATAAACTCTGCGCACTCGAAGAGAACGGAAAACTCGTGCCGAAAATCAAAGTGTCCAACAGCCACGAAAAGACCACGAATCCCGGAGTTAAAAAAATCGTTCGTATTTTCAAGGACGGCATGGCGCAGGCGGACCTTATTTGTCTTGAAAACGAGACTTTTGACACTTCGAAGCCGCTCACGATTTTCCACCCCGAACAAACGTGGAAGAAGACCACTTTTGTCGACTACGAAATCAAGGAACTCATGGTGCCCGTTTTTAAGGACGGAAAACTCGTTTACGACAAGCCGTCGCTCAAACAAATCTGCGACAACGAAGACGAAAACATAAAAGAGTTTTTCCCCGAATACCGCAGAGTTATCAATACGCAGGAATACAAGGTCGACTTGTCTCAAAACCTTTGGAATCTCAAGACCGAACTTCTCAACAAAGCGCACGGTCAGGATTGATTTTCGCCTAAAAACGATAGCGAATTTCACGTGATTTTTTCGTTATTTTTACATTGAAAAATCACTGATTTTCACGGCATTTTCATTGTGAATTTTTATCTGAAAATCATAGTCGCATCCGCAAAAGTCGGGTGCGATTTTTATATGCGCATTTACTCATTTTTTTGTTGTATTTAGCATAGCTTCCGGATACTGAAACGGGGATTTACAGCGACATTTCGGTTGAAGTTTTTTGCGGCTTAGAAGCGTCGGTTTTTATGCGTTTAGAAGCGTGAAACGAGATTTGATATTTACAACGCAATTTGCAAAACGATAAGTTGAAGCGTCAAATCTATGACTTTAAGTTGCGTTTTTGCGCAAAATAAGACAGAATTCGACAAAGTATAATCTTGTTTGTGCGCGACTTTCAAGTTATTATTTTTTTAGAAAAAACGGCATGGAGACAGGCTTATGAAAAAGAAAAAAATCACGAGATTTCCCGTTGGCAGAAAAGGCTACGACATCGACGCCGTCGAGAGTTATATCGCGCTTGAAGAAAGCAAGAGTGAAGAGACCGAAATGGCACTTCGCGACCGCATAAAACAACTCGGTGAAGAGTGTGAGTCGTTAAAAGCGCAAAACGAAGAATTGAAAGGCAGAGAAGAACAGATAAAACTGTGTCTTGTCACCGCCACCGAAAATGCAAACAAACTCACCGACGATGTGAAAGCGAGATACCGCGCCGAACTTGAAAGGTTGCGCTTATTCCGTGCAAAATGGACGGGAGCGTACGAGCAGATGAAAGATAGGTATCACTTCGACAAGGATGCGCTTAACGTCGAAAGCGTGGCAGTGTCCGTCGAAATCGAACTCAAAAAATTCCTTATGCAAGATTTTTCGCTCAATAAATGCGCAAGCGAAGACGAAATGGAAGCGCATTTCAGAAAAGAAGTCGAAAGACTCACCGCAAAACAAACCGCTATGCCGAAAGTCGAAAAAGACAATTTGTCGTCGGAAGATTCGGGGCTTAAAGAACTTATGCAGAAGACGAGAGAGAAAAAAGGACGTGACGAGAAGAATTCCGCTGCGTTTTCTCTCGACGAAGCACTCAATCCCGAGTTATCTCTTGACGAAAACTATCGCGCGCTATGGGGCGAAAAGTGAAAAAAATCGGTGTGAAACGGTCGGACAGTATACTTATCGTGTCGTTATAATAAAAAATATCAAAAAAATATATGGCAAATTGTATGAAAACTTTTATCTCCGAAACACCACTGTTTAGTGGCATTCGGGGATATTTTTTCAAATTTTGCGTCTCATAAAAAAGCGCGTTTTGTTAAGATCGGAAAAGAAAATTTGAGAATGGGCATTGTTTTTTTTGTCGAAATATGTTAGCATAATTTGAGAGTTAAGACGCACGCTCGTGCATACACTATAATAATTATAGTTGAAACGTAGCAAATGCGCCGATAAAGAGAGAAGACATTGTCGAAAAAGGGGGTCGTAATGATCTACGACGTGCAAAAAGCCAGTGTTACGAAGAGATTCGCAGCGTTTCTTCTTGACATCATTCTCATTGCTTGTTTGGCAGTGGGATTTATGGCTCTTATTGCAGTTATTTGCAAATACGATACCCATTACAAAAATATGCAATCCATGGCGACTCAGGTTCAAAAAGAAGTCGTCGAAAGTTACAAGCAACAGACCGGTTTTGACTTGAATATGTCAAGCGAAGAATACGACGCTCTCACAGAAGAGCAAAAGACGCAAGTCAATGAGCTTCGCACAAAAGCCGGCAAAGAAATCACTGAAAAACTCAATGCAAACAGTGATTTTATGAAAGAGTACAAGTACATAAACGGCTTGACTCCGCTTATGGTTTCAATCGGTGTTTTCCTTTCCGTATTGATTTTTGAATTTATTATCCCCGTTGCCTTTAAAAACGGGCAAACTATCGGTAAAAAGGTCTTTGGGCTCGCCGTGATGCACACAAACGGCGTGCGTGTGAGACCTTTTTCTATGTTCGTTCGCTCCATACTCGGCATGTACGTTTTTGAAATGATGGTGCCGATCTACTTGATTTTGATGGCGTTTTTCTATCACGTTCTGAGCGGATATATCGCAATCGGCGTTATTGTCGCAATCGTGATTTTGCAAATCGCCGTTTTTGCGTATACGTTCAAAAGCACCGCGTCCGTTTTGCACGACTTGATTGCAAGGACGGTGTGCGTTGACTTCTCTAGCCAAATGATCTTCGATAGCGAAGAAGAACTTATGGAATTCAAAAAAGCGCAACAGAACGAACTTGCAGAAAGAGACGAATACCGAGAAGGAAAGAAATTTGACTTCTACAACAGCTCGCTCAATCGCAGAAACGGACGAAAAATCGTTGACGAAAACGGCAAAGAGATCGTCTATGACGATGAAAAGAAGGAAGAAAGCGCACCTTCCGGCGACACGTCGCAAAGCGAGAGTATTTCCGTTGCCGAAGAAAACGGCAAGACAAATGGGGATGCGAAAAAACACACAAAGCGCAAGAAAACAAATGACAACAACGTAAATCTTTGAGCGCGCACGCAATAAGGGTTTATGTATTATAACAAAATATCATATAAAGGAAATATGGGATTATGAAAGTTGTATTAGAAAATTTGACGAAAATTTTCCAAAGTCGACACGAGAAAGGGAAAGAAGTCGTTGCTGTCAACAATTTCACCTTTACGATACCCGACGGGAAATTGGTCGGACTTCTCGGTCCGTCCGGTTGCGGCAAGAGCACCACGCTCTATATGATTTGCGGTTTGCAAAAGCCGACAAGCGGCAAGATTTATTTCGGTGACGACGACGTCACAACTCTTGCTCCGGAAAACCGCGGCGTCGGACTCGTATTCCAAAACTACGCGCTTTATCCGCACATGACGGTCAAGCAAAACATTTTGTTCCCCCTTCAAAACTTGAAAGGCGCAGACAAACTTACCAAAGAAGAAATGCTTGAAAGAGCCTACGATGCGGCAAAACTCGTGCAAATCGACGAGCTTATGGATCGCAAACCTAGCGAACTTTCGGGTGGTCAACAACAACGTGTCGCAATTGCGCGTGCGCTTGTCAAGATGCCCCGCGTTCTCCTTTTGGACGAGCCGCTTTCAAACCTTGACGCGCGTTTGAGACTTCAAACCCGTGAAGAAATCAGACGTATCCAAAGAGAGACCAACATCACAACGGTGTTTGTCACCCACGACCAAGAAGAAGCGATGAGCATCTCGGACATGATCGTGGTTATGAAACTCGGCGTCGTGCAACAAATCGGCAAGCCGCAAGACGTGTATGACAGCCCTGCAAACTTGTTTGTCGCAAAATTCCTCGGAACTCCGCCGATCAACGTGTTCAAGGGCGAAGTGAAGGGTGGCAAAGTTTATATCGGCAAAGACGCAGTGCTTGACGCTCCTACGGTTGAAGATCAGGACGTGTACGTCGGCATCCGTCCGGAAGGTTTCATTCTCAACGAAAAAGGCGTGCTCGGATGCAAGCTCAGAAGCGTTGAAGTTATGGGACGCGACGTGAGCATCGTCTCCGAAAACGAAAATGCGGTCAGCCCGATCATCCGTTCAATCATCGATGCGACAAGCGTTGTCGACACAAACAAGGACGAAGTGCGTTTTGACATCAAGCCCAACAAGATTTTCATCTTCTCTCGCGGAAGAATCGATTGGGATGTTCAAGACACGGCAACGGTGAAGTATCAATGGAACAAGATTCGCCGCGCATTGTCCGTTGACGAAGACGGACACGACTTTGACTTTGGCGTGCTTTCCACAAGAGAAGAGGCAATCAAAGTTGCCACTGCTCAAGAAAGAAAGGAAAAACAACCCAAGTTTGTCAAGAATTTTGTCAAGAGCGCGCAAAAGAAATTTGAAAAACTTATCGATTTGTGCACACCCAAGGCAAAACCCGTCGAGCTCAATCTCGATACTCCCTACGTTTGCGTGGTGGATCATCAAGACGACGCACCCGTGTATTTTGCGGGCGTTGAAGGCGGCAAACTTGTCACCACGCTCGATATAGCAGAGGCAGTGGACGTGTTTGCAGAGCAATTTGACGACGGATTCGGCGTCTACTATCTTGTCGGAGAAGAAAAAGTCTATCCGTCTTTCGTTGTTCACAACTCCGAAAACGACGAGAAGAGAATTTTCCTTTGCCAAGAAGACGAAGAAAAGTGCTTTGCATATATGAATGAAGTCGTTGCGGATGCAAAAATGACCGCAGACGTAGCAGACGTTGAAGAAGTCGTCGAAGAAGTTGTTGAAGACGTCGTCGAAAACGGCGGAGAAGTGATTGTCGAAGAAAAAGTCGAAGTCAAAAAAGACGAAAACACCGACAGCGAGGTAAAATAATATGGTAGACTCCAAACATCAATGGAAAGCGTGGCTTTATCTGTCGCCGGCGTTGATATTGCTTGCCGTATTTACGGTGTGGCCTATCATCAACACTTTGATTATGGCGTTTTCGGACGGCTACGGCATGTTGTCTGCTATTGCGGGCGTAAAATTTGAGTTCGGTGTTCAGAACTTCAAAGACGTCGTCGCATGGAACGGTTTCACAAGCGCACTTAAAAACACCATATTGCTTTGCGTGTTGACAGTGCCTATTTCCACGATACTTGCTCTTTTGATTGCGGTTACGCTCAACTCGATCAAACCGCTCAGAAGATTGCTCCAAACCATCTATTTCTTGCCGTACGTGACCAACTCGATTGCAATAGGCATGGTTTTTGCGGCAATGTTCAACATCACGGGCAGCTTTATCGGCACGGAAGGCGAAATCGTATACACCGCGGGCATCATGAACAACATTATAGAAGCATTTGGCGGCACTCGTATCAACTGGATCAACGCAGGTTCGTCTTATTGGGCGAACATGACGGTCATGGTTGTGTACATAGTGTGGAACGCGCTCCCGTTCAAGATACTTGTTTTGCTGGGCGGTTTGCAAAGCATAAACAATCAGTATTACGATGCGGCGAAGGTTGACGGCACGTCAAAGGGCAGGGTGTTGAGAAAAATCACCGTTCCGCTCCTTTCGCCGATGATCGCATACGTTGTCATCACGGGCTTTATCGGCGGATTTAAGGAATATTCCAGCGTCGTCGGTATTTTCGGCGAAAAAATGGGACCTGTCGGCGATGCGGGCAGATTGAACACCATGGTCGGTTATATATACGACAACGTTGCGGGACAGATGCCTAACAACCAGGGCAAAGCGGCAGCCGCGGCTCTGATATTGTTTGCAATCATCCTTGCCGTTACACTTATCAACTTGCAAGTCAGCAAGAAGAAAGTGCACTATTGATGGAGGTGTATCATGGCTGAAAGAGTTATGCAAGAACAAAGCGTAAAAAACACCTACATTAGGCAAACGACATTCAAGGTTATCGGATACATCGTCAAGTATGCATTCCTTATTCTTGTGGCGGTGGCGGTGTTGTTCCCGTTCTACTGGATGATAATCTCCTCGCTCAAATCGCTTGAAGAATATCGTCAAAGCGTGCCGACGTTTTGGCCGCAACACGTGCTGTGGAGCAACTACGCAGAAGCGTTCACGCAAGCAAATTTGTGGAGATTGTTCGGAAACACAGTGTTTGTCGGCATCGTGTCCACGATATTGTCGCTTGTGATAACGATACTCGCGGCATTTGCGTTTGCAAGGCTTGAATTCAAGGGCAAAAACATTCTTTTTGCGGGCTTGCTTGCAACGATGATGATCCCGGGCGAGTTGTTTACAATCACCAACTATATCACCGTTTCAAAGATGGAATTGACCAACACCTACACGGTTTTGATCGTACCCTTCCTTGTGAGCGTGTTCTACATCTATCTGTTGAGACAATCGTTTATGCAGATACCCAACGAGCTGTACTATGCGGCGAAAGTGGACGGCACGAGCGACTTCAAATACTTGCTCAAAGTCATGATTCCGCTTGCGCTTCCCACAATCATCACGATCACGATATTGAAGATGATGGGCGCATGGAACTCGTACATGTGGCCGCGCCTTGTTGCAAACGACGACGCGCACGCGCTTGTCACATACGGCTTGAGAAACGCATTCCAAGACGTGTCGGGCGATGTGAACTATCCCGTGCAGATGGCGGCTGTTGCCGTGGTCTCGCTGCCGTTGTTCCTGGTGTTTGTTTTCTTCAGAAAATACATCATGAAAGGCGTGTCGAGAAGCGGTATTAAGGGCTAAGAACAATTGCGGAAGCGCGCAAAAACGCGCTTCCCGAAAACAAGAAATCAAGCCGTGTGGCACTGCCATACGTTGGTTATAACAAAAATTTATTTATAAAGGAGAATCGTTATGAAGAAAAAAGGTATAGCCATTATACTTTTGGTCGTAATCGTGATTGCATCGCTCAGCGTGTTTGCTGCGTGTGATAAGAAAGACGACGGAAAACTTCACATCACTTTTTATCACACCATGGGATCAAACCTTTCGGAAGTGCTCAACGAGTATATCGCAAAGTTTGAAACATTGTATCCCGCATACAAGGTCGACGCAAAGCAAGTCGGATCTTATGATGACGTCAGAAACCAAGTTTCTTCCGAAATCATGACCGGAAAACAACCAAACCTTGCATATTGCTATCCCGACCACGTCGCGCTTTACAACATTGCAGGTGCAGTGCAAACTCTCGACGATTTTATTAGCAGCACCGAGACCGTGACAAGAGCTGACGGCACAACCGAAACGCTTGGATTGACGGCGGCACAAAAGGAAGACTTCATCGAAGGTTACTACAACGAAGGCAAGCAATTCGGCGACGGATTGATGTATTCCATGCCTTTCTCCAAATCCACCGAAGTGCTTTACTACAACAAGACGTTCTTTGAGAAGAACAACTTGAAAGTGCCCACCACTTGGGACGAAATGGAAGAAGTTTGCGCGGCAGTGAAAAAAATCAACAGCAAGATCATTCCGCTCGGTTATGACTCCGAATCCAACTGGTTCATCACCATGTGCGAACAAATCGGCTCTCCGTACACTGCGGCAAATTCCGAAACAAAAGAAGGTCACTTCCTTTTCAACAACGACACCAACAAAGAATTCATGCTCAGATTCGTGAAATGGTATAAAAACGGTTATGTGACCACGCAAGAACTCAACGGCGGTTACACCTCCGACTTGTTCAAGAAACAAGAAGCTGTGATGTGCATCGGTTCTTCCGCAGGCGCAAAACACCAAATTCCTGAAAAAGTCAACGACAAATATCCGTTTGAAGCAGGCATCACCAGCATCCCGCAAATCAATCCGTCAAACCCGAAGGTTATTTCTCAAGGTCCGTCCGTGTGCATCTTCAGAAAGAAAAATACCGAAGAAGTGAAGGCATCCTGGCTCTTCCTCAAGTATTTGACCACCAATGCAAGCTTCCAAGCTGACTTCTCCATCGCATCGGGCTACGTTCCGGTCATCAAGTCCGCAGCAGAAGACCCGGTGTACCAAGAACAAATGGCAGCAGCCAACGGCCACGAAGGACTTCCGCAACTTTCCGCAAAGGTCTGCATCGAGCAAGAACACGCATACTATGCATCTCCTGCATTCTACGGTTCTTCCAAAGCTCGTGACGAAGTGGGCTCGCTCATTCAAAAGTGCTTCACCGACTGCTCAAAGCTCACCGACGAAGCTCAAATCAAAGCAGCTATCAACGCCGCATTCGGTCTTGCAATCTCCAACTGCGTACAAAGCCTGTAAACAAAACGCAAACAAGGCGTATGAATTGTCATGCGCCTTGCACGCGTTGTAACGCTTTTTAGTCGCAAAAACGGCATCGACGTGATGTCGGACATTGTCGCAAGGCACGCCTTGCGCGAAAATCTTATCGAAATGAAAAGAAACGTACTTATAGTCTCAATAGTGTTTGTGTTGTGCGTTTTGTTGACGTGTTTTGTTGCATGCGGCGACAAAGACGGCGGCAAGATGGTGGACTATGTCTCTCAACTCAAACTGGACATGAACAGCACGTCGCTCAAGAAAGTCGTGACTATCAAAAACTATGTTGACGGCGATACGACTCACTTTTGGGCGGACGTAGATTCCACCGGTGTCGTGAAGGCAAGATATCTTGCAATCAACACCCCCGAGTCGACGGGCAGAATCGAAGAATACGGCAAACAAGCGTCCAAGTTCACGAAAGAGAAATTGAAAAACGCAACTTCCATTCTCATCGAGTCTGACAACGACAAGTGGAACACCGACGCAAACGGCAGATATCTTGTTTGGGTGTGGTATAAGACGAGCGACGACGCAGAGTGGCGCAATCTCAACATCGAGATTTTGCAAAACGGTCTTGCGATTGCATCCAACACGGCAGAGAACAGATACGGCACAACCGCTATGGCTGCGCTCAACCAAGCGCAAAATAACAAGCTGAAGATTTTCTCCGGAGAGAAAGACCCCGAGATGTACTACGGCGAAGCACAAGAGCTCACTCTCAAAGAGTTGAGATGCAACATCGAGTCGTACAGCAACGTCAAAGTCGCCTTTGAAGGCAACATAGTGCTTGACAGCGGCGGCTCTGTGTACATTGAAGAATACGACGAAGAGACGGGCATCTACTTTGGCATCTCCGTATACTACGGCACGGCAAATCTCAGCGCAACGGGCATGAAGATACTCACCAAGGGCAATCGCGTGCGCATTGTCGGATCTGTGCAATACTATGAAACGGGTGATTTGTGGCAAATCTCCGGCTTGCAATACAAGCCCAGAGATCCCAAAAATCCCGACAACATCCAAAAGATCGAAGACGAGGGCGGACACGAGCCTGCATATCCGCTTGTGGATGCGGCAACCTTCCTTGGCAAGATCACCATTCAAGGCGACGATGAGGCAATCGAGATGGATTATGCCAACGCAACGCTCAACACGTCCATTGCGATGAACGAGTTGACGGTGAAGAGCATCTACACCACGACTGCCGAGAGCAGCTCGTCTGTGGGCGCAATGACTTTCACTTGTCAGACCAAAGACGGCAAGACCGTCTATGTGCGCACAACCGTTCTCAAGGACGAAGACGGCAACACGATAACCAAAGACGCATATCTTGGCAAAACCATCAACGTGAAGGGCTTTGTCGACAAGTTTGACGGTGATTATCAGATCAAGGTGTTCTCACCCCAAAACATTACCATCGTTGCATAACGATGTCGATGTATAAAAACAAAAATCTTTATTAAGGAGAATAGCAATGAAAAAACTATTAGCAGTTGCACTTGTATTGGTGCTGTGTTTATCAGTGGTTCTCGTAGCTTGCGACAAGAAGGGCGGCGGTGGAACGACCGAGTCCAACAACCCTGTTGCAAAACTCGATGCGGCAGCTGACGCAGTCTACAAACTGTACAAGGATCGTATCACGGCAGAGACAACAAGCAGCTTCAATCTGTCAAAGGCAGTCCCGCTTGAAGGAATCTACTCATTCCCGATTGAATGGACCGTCAACACCGACAAGATCCAAGTTGTTGACGCAGGCAACGGCATTGAAGTCACCATCAAGATTCCCGAGAAACCGAAGGAAGATATTGCTTACACGTTGACTGCAACCGTCAAAGCAGACAATGGCACAACAAAGGCTGTCACGTTTGAACGCAAAGTCCCGAAATACTCACTTTTGACCTATGCAGAATACATTGCGGCAGAAAAAGAAGTATCCGTCACTGTTCGCGGCACTGTTTCCGCCATCAGCTCTAAATCTGCAGGCAACAAGTATAACAAGTTGTATATGTATGACGCAGACGGCGGCTACAACATCTACTCCATGAAAGAAGATCCGAAAACTCTCGGCATCAAACTTGGTATGATTGTTGAAGTCACGGGTATCAAAGACATTTACAACGGTACGCATGAAGTTAAAGACGCAACCGCAAAGATCATCAATAATACCGAAAACGTTGTGTTTGAAGACATCACGACCATCTTCAACGAAGCAACTGATCTTAAAGATGCAAAATTGGCTGCAAAATTGCATGCTCTTGTCGCAATCAAGAACGTTACTATCGGCGATATTGACAAAGACAACGGCTATTACAAGTTCAGCGCAGGCGGAAAGACCACGTATCTCCGTATATCTTCTTCCGAATGCATGCTCAACACCGAAGAACAAACCAAGTTTGCAACTGACTTTGCCGCAGCAAAGGGCAAACTTGCCGACGTAAAAGGTGTGGTTATGCTGTTCAACGGTGAATTCTATCTCGCTCCCGTCACGACAGACGCATTTGTTGAGAAAGTTGCAGAAGTAAAAACTCCCGCAGAACAAATTGCAGATGTTAAGAGCAGAATGACAATCGATATGAACATCAGCGGCAGCGGCAGAACTTTCACTCTTCCCACAACTGATTCACTCTATCCCGATGTCAATATTTCATGGACGGCAGCAGATACCGCAATTGCAAAGATCGAAGGCGGCAAAGTCACCTATACGTTTGCTGAAGACGGCACAGTGAAACTCACTGCAACTCTCACACACGCAACAGATGCAACCGTTTCTGACACGAAAGAATTCACGGTCAATCTTTCAACCGGTACACCCACAACCATCAAAGAATTTTACAAACTTGCAACCGGCAGTGACGTATACATCGTCACCGGCTATGTTGTTGCATCCGCAGGCACACACGACAAAGCAGGTTCGTTTGTTATCGCAGATGAAACCGGTTCTATCTTCAGCTACAAGAAGGCAAAAGTCGAAGTTGGCGATTATGTCCAAGTTATCGGCACAAGAGATGAATCATTTAGTTTGGCTCAACTTGGCACTCTCAGTGTCAAACAACTCACCGGCGGCGCATTTGTCGAGGCAACTCCCCAAGATATCAACGTTGCTGACGTGAAAGTTGACGGTAGCACTTACTATCTCAATCAATTCTACAAGATTGTCGGTGGCAAACTTGCTGTTGAAACCAGCAATGGCAAAACCTATTACAATCTCTATGACGGCACAACAAAAATGGTTGCCTTGTATGGCAGTGAAGCACTTGAAACTGAAATGAAAGCACTTGACGGCAAAGAAGTTGTCGTGTACGGCTATTCTCGTGGCGTAAACACTTCATTGAAGTATTGGCAAGTTCAAGTCACAAGACTCAATGAGAGAACGTACACCGATGCGGAACTCCTTGCAAAAGACGCTGCTGCATTGACAATCAAAGACTCTTACTTTGCAGACTTTGAGCTTCCGCTCGCGGGCGCAAACGGCTCCACAATCACTTGGGCACCCAAAGAAGCGACTTCTGTGATTTCAATCGATCCGTCCACCGGCAAAGTGACCATCAACCCCGTTGATCCGTCAACTGCAATCACGCTTGTTGCAACTCTCAGCAAAGGTAGTGCAGAGCATGTCACAAAAGAGTTCCCGATCACCATTTTGAAGGAAACTCCGCAATTCACCGTCAACTACACCGTAGGTGAAAACGGAACTATAACTGTCAAAGCAGGTGAAACCGTTGTTGCAACCGGTACAAAAGTCGATGTCAACACCAAGCTCACTGTCACCGTTGCTCCGGCAGATGGATTCAGACTTGCATCCGTCACCATTGGTGAAGGCGCAGCAGACACTTCCTTTGCAGGCAAGACTTCCTTTGAACTCACCATCACGGCAGACACCACTTTCGCAGTTGCATTTGAAACTATCCCTGCAGGTCCGGTTGTTGTTGCATCATTGACTTTCCCCGATTCAAATAAAGACAATAATGCTATAGGATCGTATTCTATGACATGGACAGCCAAAAATGCAAATAATGTTGCATGGACCATCACAAACTTCAACAACAATAAATGGGGAAATAATTGGACTTTTATCAAATGTGGTAGCAAGAATGGCGCTAGTGTTGCTTCAATCGCTACAGATGCGGCTTTCACCGATGCGATTACCAAAATAACTATTGATTTTGATAAAGTGTCATCTGTCAATAGCGCAAAAATCATTATTGCATCTGATGCTGCATTCTCAAAAGACTTGCAAGAAGTAGATTTTACATCGGCATTGAAAGCGGGTAAGGTTGATGTTTCAATCACAACTCCGACTGCAAATTGCTTCTATAAAATCGTTTTTGACTGCCAAAAGGTTAGTAAAAATGGTTCTGTTGTCATAAAGTCGGTTGACTATATTGCATAATCATCAAATCTCAAATTATCTAATTTAGATAATACAAAGCCCCGCAGAAATGCGGGGCTTTGGTTTTGTAAAAGTGTATTTGAATTTGCGGTTTTAGTTGTTGCTCACAGCCATTTCGTGTTGGTTGATTTGAAGTCGCGCACCATTTGGTCGGCGTCAAGAAGCATTTGTTTCATCTCTTTCTTGCTGTGGACTGTTGCGCCACAAGCGCGGTCGTGTCCGCCACCGTTGTATTTTTCGGCAAGGGTGTTGATGGTCATAAATCTCGAGCGCAGGCGCACGCGGATGCTGCCGTCCGTGTTTTCGATGAAGGCGAGCCAAGCTATGCTGCCTTTGATGCCGTCAAGATAGCTTACAACGTTGCTTGCTTGCTCGTTGGTGAGTGAAAATTTCTTTTGCATCTTCTTGTCCACGTAGATATACGCAACTCCGTTTTGCGTGACGCGCATCTTTTTGTAGACGTAGGATTCAAATTTGAGCACTTCAAACTCGTCAAGATTGAGATTTGCATACACCCATTCGGTGTCGATGCCTTGATCGAGCATAAGCCCTGCAAGGCGCATGGTTTCGCCGTTGACGCTGCTGTATTTGAATCTGCCCGTGTCCGTCACCATGCCGGTGAAGATGTAGGTTGCAGCCAGCGAGTCTATCACAAGCTCGCTCTTGAACGTGTTGTAGAAGTCGGCAATCATTTCGCAAAGGGACGAGCGTTCTTCTTCCACCCATTTGACGTCGCCGTACTCGGTGCGCTCGCTCTCGATGTGGTGGTCGATCTTGACGATCTCTTTGCCGAGTGCGAATTTCTTGTTGGAGATACGGTCGGTGGTGGCGGTGTCGCACACGATGACGAGTGCGTCCTTGTATTCTTCGTCGCTTATGGGCTTGTCTTCGCCGCCCAAAAACGCGAGATAGTCTGAACTGTCTTCGTTGATGAGAAGCACTTTCTTTTGGGGATAGGTGAGCGCAAGGATACGTTGCAAGCCTTTCGTCGAGCCGATTGCGTCTCCGTCGGGGCGGAAGTGACGCGTGATTATGATTTTGTCATACGCTTTGATTTTGTCAAGAATAGTCTTTTTCGCTTGATAATTGTCCGTCATATAGTTTCTCCTTTTTCCGCCAGTTCGTCGAGTTCGTCAAGAACAGCCATTGCTTCTTGCTTGTCTTTGAGCGTCGCTCCGCTTGCTTTGAGATGTCCGCCACCGCCGTGCGCCACTGCGATTTGGTTGATGTTGCGGTTTTTGGAGCGTATCTCGCACAGCACGCCTTGTTCGCACTCGGTGAAGTTCACCCACGTGTTCACGCCCTTGATCTCGCCCATGCAATTCACCATACCGCGCGACACCGCTTGCGCTTCCATGCCCGTTTCGGCAACGCGCGCAAGGTCGGAATAGATATACGCGACGTTGTGCTCGGTGAAGCGGATTGCGGTGACAAATTCCGCACGCAATTTCACGTTTTTGAATTCGTCCTGATACAGCTCGTTGTATATGCTCGTTGCGCTGAACCCTTTGGACAACAGAAAACTCGCCAAATCGAACGTGCGCGGCGTTGTGCTGTCATAGCGGAATCTTCCGCTGTCCGTCACAAGCCCCGTGAAAAGCGCTTTGGCGGCGTCAACGGGCACGTCAAGCCCCCATTCGCGCGCAAGATAGGTCACAAGACCGCAACAACTCTCAAAACTCGTGTCGTCTATGTCGATTTCCGCGATGTCTTCCACAAATATGTGGTGGTCTATGCGGATGCGAAGATCGGCAAGGGTATAGCGGTCGTCGCTGATGAGCGATTTTGCCGAAGTGTCCAGCACGATTGCAAGTGCGCCGTCGTATACGTCGTCGCTTATCTCGTCCATTTGGCTTCCGTCCATAAAGGAAAATCGCCTTGCGTCGTCTCCGACTGCGTAGACGCGTTTGTCGGGGAAGTTGTGCTCGATGAGTTTCTTCAAGCCGATTTGACTGCCCATTGCGTCTCCGTCCGGGCTTGTGTGGCGGTGTATGACGATAACGTCGTATTTTTTGATTGCGTCAAACGCTTTGCTTATCATATCGTTTCACCTATAAGTTTACTCAATTTATTTAGTAGTAAATGATACCACACAATGCGCTTTTAGTCAACAATGCGTTTTCGTGCGGCGAAATGATAAGATTTTGTCGATGATTTGTCAATCCATGCACAACATCCGAAAAATAAAAACGCGCCCGTATCGGACGCGCTTTGAATGGGTTAGATCACTTGAAATCGCGGATAAACGTCTTGAAGAATCCGACGCATTCTTCCACCGATTTGATGTCCACGTTCTCGTTTGAAGCGTGCATGCCGCCAAGTTGATCGAATGAGAGCGTGCAGGGCGTGCAACGTATTGCGTGCGTTGCGATTTGTTGCAAAACTCTGCAATCCGTTCCGCCGAACATAAGGTAGGGCACAACCGCCACGTCGGGATATACCTTGTTGAGTGCCTTTTTGAAAGACTGATAACCTTCGCCGTTCAAATCTATCATCGGAGAAGCGTTGCGTTGCAAATCAACTTGCATTTCAAGGTCGAATTTCTTTGCGATTTTTTCAAGTTTTTTGAAGCATTTCTCGCAAGTGTCCGTCGGGGCGATACGCAAGTTTGCGTTTACCCACGCTTCCTGCGGAATTACGTTGGGCGCGGCAGAGCCTTGCGACATCGTGAACACCATGCTTGTTGCAAACATACTGTTGCCGTAGGACGCATTGATTTTCGGCGCAAGTCTCGATACCCACCAGCCGTTGAGACCGATAGTCTTGCAGAAGAGTTTGAGTGGCGGTGTGAGCGCATCTCCCATGCCGTAGATCATCGCTTTTGCCGCTTTCGACATCTTAGGCTTGAACACCGTGTGTTTTTCGCAATAATTTACAAATGCCGCAAGCCTTGCAATCGGCGTGTGCTTTGGCGGTTGAGATGAGTGTCCGCCTTTGCCGCGCGCTATGAATTTTACGTCCGCGTAGCCTTTTTCGAGTATGCCGACGGCTGCAACGTCTTTCGTCATGAATTTTGTCGTTTTTCTTATGATTGCGCCGCCTTCGTCAACGACGAGAAACGGAGTAATGCCGTGCGCTTTGAACCAGTCGCGTGCCATTTCCGCACCGGGACCGCCCGTCTCTTCGCAGTCGCTGTAACTGAGATATACGTCTTGCTCGGGCACGAAACCGTCCGCAATAAGTTCGTCAACCGCCTGTATGGTGGAAAACAGCGTATTCTTGCAGTCCATTGCGCCGCGACCGTAAACTTTGCCGTCTTCGATCGTCGCAGAGTAGGGCGGATATTTCCAATCGCCGCCCACTGCCGGCACAACGTCTTGGTGCGCCATAAGCACGAGCGGACGTTCTGCAGATTTGCCGCTCCATTTATAAAGCAATACGTCGCCGCCTACGTCCATCTTTTCACAGACTCTCGTCACGTTGGGAAATTCGGCGTCGAGAACCTTGTGAAACGCGTCGAAATATTCGTGTCCGCTATTGGTGACGGTGGGGCATTGAATGAGTTTTACAAAACTGTCTACGTACCCGTTTTCGTTTTTCATGATAAACTCCTAAATCTTTAATAAAACAATTGTACAACGCAATCGTCGTTTATTCAAGCAAAATTTTTACGCGCCGAGTAAGAACTTCGCCGATTTGCCAACGAAATTTTGAAAATTTCAAAAATCAGTTGCAACAATCGATGATTTATGATATATTCATTCTTGCGCCGGCGTGGTGAAACTGGCAGACGCGCTGGACTCAAAATCCTGTGGACTAATCATCCGTGTCGGTTCGAGTCCGACCGCCGGCACCAAACGAAAATACAACCTTGCGAAAACCGTAAGGTTGTTTTTTTTATATATGCCGCACGACTGCTTGCAGTCAAGAGCGAGCATATATAAAAAAACAAAACGCGTAGCGTTGTCGCAAGGTTATTTTTGAGTGCCGTCGGTGGCATGAAATACCGCCGAGCACCAATGCCGCGCGACTGCTTGCAGTCAAGCGCGAGCATATATAAAAAAGCAAAACGCGTAGCGTTGTCGCAAGGTTATTTTTGAGTGCCGTCGGTGGCATGAAATACCGCCGAGCACCAATGCCGCGCGACTGCTTGCAGTCAAGCGCAGGCATATATAAAAAAACAAAACGCGTAGCGTTGTCGCAAGGTTGCTTTTGAGTGCCGCAGGTGGCATGAAATACCGCCGAGCACCGGTAGAGTGCCGCAGGTGGCATGAAATACCGCCGGCGGTCGTTCTCGGTGTGCTTTGCACATGCGCATAAAATATGCGCCCCGACACCGTGTCGCTGACGCTCCGCTTTTGTGAGTGAACTCACTCGCTTCGCTATTACGCACGCAAGCGTGCTACGAGTCCGACAAAATGTAATTCTGCTTGCAGTCAAGCGCGAGCATATATAAAAAAACAAAACGCGTAGCGTTGTCGCAAGGTTGCTTTTGAGTGCCGCAGGTGGCATGAAATACCGCCGAACAGAGATATTATATGCTTTCTACCTTTGGAAAAATTGTATATGCGATTGCTTGATTATAGTGTGAAATTACTCTGCTTTTATCATTCTGTATCCAACGCCTACATGAGTTTGAATATATTGCGGTGAATCGGCAGACGGTTCGATTTTTTTGCGTAAAGTAGCCATAAATACACGCAGAGATGCAATATTGCTTTCCCATGCCGCGCCCCATATTTTTTGAGTTATAAAAGTGTGAGTAAGCACTTTTCCGACGTTTCTCGACAGCAAACAAAGCAATTTATACTCGATTGGGGTAAGATGGAGTTCTTCATCGCTTAAAGATGCGCATCCCGCGGCATAATCTATCTTTAGATTTCCGTTTACAAAAATCGATTCGGACTTGTTCGCCGATTGCATTGTAGCCAATCTTCTTTCGGTAACTCTTATTCTTGCCAACAATTCTTCGACAGAAAACGGTTTTGTCAGATAATCGTCAGCGCCGGCGTCAAGTGCTTCGATTTTTTCTTTATCTTCGGTTCTTGCGCTTATTACGATGATCGGCAATTCCGACCATGTGCGAATTTTTTTGATAACATCAACACCGTCGATATCAGGCAAGCCTAAATCAAGCAAAACGATGTTCGGATTGTTGGAAGACGCTTGCATAAGGGCACTTTCGCCGGTTGAAGCGGTCATATAGTTGTAACCGTGGGTTTTCAAGGTCGTTCCGATTAGGTTGCGAATCGGTGCATCGTCTTCCACAACTAAAATCAGCAAGTTATTCATGAATATCCATCTCTCCTACGGGTAGTGTAAACGTAAATATCGCACCGTGCGGAACATTGTCGGTTACGGTTATTTCTCCACCGTGTGCGTTTATAATCGATTTGCATAATGACAGCCCTATTCCGATACTTCGACGACTGTCGGCGATTTTGTTTGTGCCGGTGTAAAACATATCGAAAACACGCAGTTTTTGATCGTCTGCAATCCCGTTTCCGTTGTCCGCCACACTTAAACAAACCATATTGTCGGCTCTTTTTGATGTTATTGTGATTTGCGAATCGGAAGGGGTGTATTTGATTGCGTTGTCCAAAAGATTGATCAACACCTGCACAATAAGTCGAGCGTCCATTTGAGCAAGAAGCAAGTCATCGGGCTGGATGACGGTGATAGTTTGTTTTTCGCTTTTTACATGAACATGTTTCAGTGCCTCATCGATTACATCACCGACAAGTTCGGTGGTTAAATTTATATTCATTCTGCCTTCTTCAAGGCGAGTTACGGAAAGCAAATTCTCAACCAGATTGATAAGCCAAAGAGAATCATCATAAATATCTT
>ERZ780149.118-NODE-118-length-99148-cov-18.857639_pt1 | contig 99148 bp, 95 predicted proteins | sample MGYA00511367_ERZ780149 | MGnify/ENA primary metagenome ERZ780149 (study PRJEB29588, sample SAMEA2153852) | human gut metagenome | biome: human gut; feature: human-associated habitat; material: faeces | place: Denmark | collected 2008/2010 ... | reverse complement strand
ACTCGTTGCAGGTGCAGTCCGTGGCCTTTTTGCTCGCACTCTTTACGCTTTTGACGTTGTCGCTTTTGGAAGCGGACTTAGAAGTTTTTGCTGCCATAACGTAACCTCCTTGTTAAGATAATTGTATTATCGAACAACGAGAACTTTTTTATACTTATAAGCCGATTGTTTGTTTGATTTTGTCGGTCAGGTCGGAAACTATGCCGAAATCAATGGCCTGAACGTAATATTTTTCGATTTGTTTGTGCCATTCTCTTGCTTCGTTGAGGCTTTTTATCGCCGCATTTTGAAGCGTAACGGCGTTTTTGTCGAAGACTGGCTTGTCGGATAGGGCGTAAACTTTGTCGAACGAGCCGAAATCTTTGACGCCGGTTATAAGTTTTTCGCCGACGATAAGCTGACATACCAAATCGGGCCATTCGGCCGAATAAAACGCCGTAAAAGGCTTTTTGACGGCTTTAAGGCGTTCGGCAACGGCATTTACCGCATACACGGAAAGGAATCTGTTGCCGGCTTTTACTGCCGTTTTTTCAAAACCTTCGTCAAAGCCGTAGGTGCCCACGATCAGACCGTCGGGGGTAAATGCGTCGTAGAAAAATCGTTTTTCGCCGGAACATTCGGCCGTGGAAACGTCGTCGTAAACGCTGTCTATAACTGCCGCGAGTTCGACGGCGTCGGCGGAGTCAAGAATCAATGAAGAGGTGTGCTTGTCAAGCTCGGCAGAAGCTTTGAGAACTGCATACGCGGCGGCAAAGTGCTGCTTTTTTTGCTTGATGAGCGCGCGTATTTCGTCTTCGTGCGGCAAAAGCGCGTTGCCGTCCACTGCCGAAAGCAGGTTGACGATGGACTCGTTGATTGCAGGAACAGTGGCGTCTAATGCGTGAGGACTGGTGCCGTCAAGCACGACAAAATTTCGGGACGGGAAAAATACGCCGTCTAAGCTGTCGGGATCGCTTGAGCAGTAAAACAGCCAGACGTCTTCGCCTGTTTTTTCGGCCGTATGCGCCAGTTTTTTCATAAGTGTGCTTTTGCCTGTGCCCGGGCCTCCTTTAAGAATAACCGTTCGATGACTTGCCATGAAGTCTGAAAAATATCCGACGAATCCTTTGGCCGTGTTGGATGCCAAAAAGGTTTTGTATATCATAGTCGTACCTCCTTTTTTACATAATATGACGCTTGCCGAAAATGTGAAATCACCAAAAGATAACCGTGGCCATAGTATAACGTAGAGGTGAATATGAGAAGAGTGTTTTTGGTCTCGTCGTGCGGTGATAAGCGTATGACGGAAATAAGTAGGATGTTGTTGGATAATGGCGAAATCGTTATTTTTAACGTCGAAAACAGGAGTATAAACAGCGGATTATGTAAAATATTGCCGCCGAATATCGTTGCGACGGACGCAGACGGCGTGGGGCTTTTTGAGGGCGATTTGCTGTTTTGCGGGAAAATGGAAGGGGCCGCAAAAGAACGGCTCGAGGCGCGGAAAATCAAGGTTTACGAAATGCTTAAGGACGCCGATTTTGTCGAAAGGAACGCAAATCTGACGGCGGAAGCCGCAATGCAGTCGATTTTGGTCGAAACAGAAGAAAGCTTGTTAGGAAAAAGCGTTCTGATTTGCGGCTGCGGGAGAATCGGCAAGCGTTTGGCCGTGCTGATGACGGCGTTCGGGGCCGAGGCGGACGTTTTGACGTCGAGGACGAAAGCCAACGCCGTTTACGGAAGAACGATTTCGAAGCGAGAGCTGCGGCCTGAAATTTACGATTACGTTTTGAACACCGCTCCAAACTGCGCGCTCGGGAAAGAGTTTTTGAAAAAACTGAAAAAAGACGTAAAGTGTTTCGAGCTGGCGTCAAAACCGTACGGGTTCGACTTTGCGGCGGCAAAAGAACCGGGAATCAAAATCGTGGGCTTGCCTGCGCTTCCTGCAAAAATCAAGGCAAAGGAAGCGGCAAAAATAATGTTGGATTACGTGGAGGGAGTTTTATGAAAAAGATAGGGGTTGTGTTTTGCGGAAGTTTCTGCACGCTGAAGGAGTCGCTTGCCGCGGTCAGAAAGCTTGCTGAAAAAGGTTACGATTTGTATCCGATTTTTTCTTATAACGTCAAAAATCTGGATACGAGGTTCTATAAGGCAAAAGATTTCAGGGACGAAGTGGTTAGCATAACGGGAAAAGAGCCTGTAACGACTATACCCGAAGCCGAAACCTTCGGGACGAAAAACAAAATGGATCTGATGTTGGTGGCGCCTTGCACGGGTAACACTCTGTCAAAGCTTGCTTTGGGTATCACCGATACGCCGGCAACGCTTGCGGTGAAGGCGCATCTCAGAAACAAACGCCCTGTGGTTTTAAGCGTTGCCACGAACGACGCTCTGGGTGCAAGCGCAAAAAACATCGGACTGCTTTTAAACACCAGAAACTATTATTTCGTTCCGCTTTGGGAGGACGCGCCGACGGTTAAGGAAAACAGCCTCGTTGCGGATACGTCGCTTATACCTGCCGCAGTGGAGGCGGCATTTGAGGAAAAACAGCTTCAGCCTGTTCTCAAGACGAAAGAGTGAAAAGGCGTAAAGTTTGATACAATGGCAATTAAGATTGATATAACGACACAAAAGACGATGTTCGCGACAGAATGGGCCAAAATCCGGAAGCGGTGGCAAATTTTGCATAAAGACAAAACCTCGAAAAATCATTGACAGAGGCAATATTGTTGATATATAATGATACTGTTTATAATTATGATTTATATCTGCGCATGCGTATTTATAATATACGCACGCAGGTAGGGAGGAATAAATGTCAAATAAACGCTTCAGGATTTTGTTGACTGCGGTTTTGCTTCTTTCGATGGTGGCTGCCTTTGCCGCCTGCACGCAGGAAGAAGTTAAAATCAAATCCATTGCGGTCAAACCCGATCAGCAGACCGAGTTTGCGCTTTCCGATTTCAGCCTTTCGAAAATTTTTATCGTGGTGACGGACACCAACGGCAAAACTTTTGAAACGTCTGTTTCGGAGGGTATGCTCAGCGCGGACGACCTCGCAAAAACCAAAGTCGCGGGTGAACACGAAATCACCGTGAACTACAACGGTTTTTCCACTACGCTTACCTTAAAGCTTACCGATAACGGCGGCAGCGGCGGCGACAATCCGCCTCCTGCTCCTACGAACATCGTTACGGTGGAATTTAACTCCAACGGCGGCAGCAAGGTTGAAAGTAAGAGCGGCGAAGGCCGTGTGGTCATCGAAACGGAACCTAAGCCTACTAACGGCAACTTCACTTTCGGCGGTTGGTACACCGATCAGAAGCTGTCGAACAGGGCGGAATTCCCGTTTCCGGCCACGATGAACGTTACGCTTTACGCAAAATGGAACAGTTCGACCGTCACCGTTCGTTTTGACGTCAACGCTCCCGACGTAAGTCCCGTTACGGAATATAAAATCGAAATGGGCAGCAAAATCACTCTCCCTACCAACGTCGTGAGGGAGGGCTATGACTTCGTGGGCTGGTTCGAGGATCAGGCTTGCACCGTAGCCGTTGCTCAGGACAAGGTTTACACCAAGGACACCACTCTGTTTGCGGGTTACCGCATCAGAAAATATACCGTTACTTTTGACCTTGCGGGGGGCAAGTACTATACTTTCAGCAACGGCAAAGAAAACCCTCCAAAAGATAAGGTCGTGGTTGAATACGAATACGGCGCAACCATCAAAAATCTGCCGATTGCAGACAGGGCAAACCACGTCGAAGGTTACTACAGGGACGATTTCGTTTTCCGTTATTGGGAAATGGACGGCGAGCAGTACAGCCTGGACACTATGCCTGCCAGAAACATCACCATAACCGCTACCTGGAACATCAAGGATCCGTCCACGTTCTTCGAGTATTCCGAAAACCCTGACGGCACCCTCACCATAACGGGTTATGCCGAAAACGTCGAAAAGAACGCCACCGATATCACCATTCCTTCCGTTATCGGCGGCAAAAAAGTTACGGCTATAGGCGCGGGCGCATTCAGAGGCCGCTCCAAATTGAAGTCCGTAAGCATCCCGAGCGGCGTAAAATATATCTACGACAAAGCGTTTGAGGGTACCTCGCTTACCGGCGAGCACACCAGCTCGATTCCGACATCCATCGAATACGTCGGCGTCGGCGCATTCCCTAACACGTGGGAATATTCAATGGTTACGTACGTCTGGGACAACGCTTCGTACGTTCTCAGAGGTTTGGTCAACAATATTTTGGTCAAATACGTCACGGACGTCGGCAGCACGGTCGTTATTCCGGACGGAATAACCGCCATTTCGGCCGAAGCGTTCAAAAATTGCCAGACGATAAGAACTCTTATAGTCGGAAAAGACGTAGTTTACATCGGCGAAAACGCTTTCCTAAACAGCAAGGTGAACAAAGTTACCTTTGCCGCGGACAGCAAAATCAAAACCATCGCTTCTTCTGCCTTTGCGGGTACCGATTGGGAAGCTTCCGAAGCGGCAAAAGGCGACAACGTCGTTTTCGGCAACCTCTATTTCAGAAACTTTGACGACGCTTCCGACGAAGTAATCGTCCCTGCGGGCGTCAAATACATAAACGAAAAAGCTTTTGCGGCAAACGTCAAGAACATCGTGTTCGAAGACGAATCCGCAATCGAATTTATCGCTCCGAACAGCGTGTCCGCCACCCGTTGGGCAACTAACCAGAACGTGGCTATCGTGAACGGTATTCTCGTTTACGTCAAACGCACGCCTGCTTCGACGACCTACGTCGTTCCGGAAACCGTAAAAGCCATTGCGGGAAAAGCCTTCGAAGAGGTTAAAAATTCCGCAACCAACATCGTGCTGCCAAGCTCCGTGAAAACAGTCTGCGACTATGCGTTTGCAGGTTTCGGCGCGTTCAATCTGACGCTTAAAGGCAACACTCCACCGCAGATAACGACTGCCGCTTTCGCAAAATCCGAATCGGACAAAAACCTCGTGAACGTCGGCATTTTCGTCAACGATGCGGCGATGGTCAGCTTCACCGAAGAGAGCCGGACGAACGGTTGGTACAGCATAAGAAGCAGAATTTCGGCGGTTGTGGTTTCCGACATCGAAAAAGTCGAAGGACTTAAATCCTCTTACGAAATCGGCGAAAAAATAGACCTTTCCAAAGTGGTGCTCACCTACCGCACCAACGATAACCTCGTTTACACCAAGGTCGGCCTCGAAACCAAGAACATTGCGGACTTTGAGGAGCTTACTCTCCGCGCAGGCGACAGAGAAATGACCGTCAACTACGGCTTGGACGGCGCGCGCGGCGCAGAGTACATTCACAGATACCGCGTGTTCCCGAGCATCAAATCCATTGAAGTCATCGACCTTGAAAGCAGCTATTTTATCGGCGACAGCCTGAAATCCGTTTCGGGCAAGACGGCGGAAATTAAGGTTACTTACGTTACCTATCGTTCGGCGGACGTCAATCTGGAAACCGGCGAATACACCGAAACTCTGGAACCGCAAAGCTACCACATGTTCGAAGACGGAAACCTGTTCTACCGCATAACGGCAGAAGGTTTCAGCACGACGACCGCGGGCGTCTTTACCATGACGCTGAAATATGTGGAAGAGCTGACCGACGACACCGGCGCCGTGGTTCACAGCTTGCAAAGCTCGATTGATTTCGATTACGTCGTCAGAGAAAGAGACATCGAAAAAATCGAACTCACCGGCTACAAGCCTGACGCAAACGGAGAATATGTTTTCACCAACTACACTCCGTCCGCAACCGGCAGCTATATCATTAGGTTTGAATACGTCAAAGCCGACGACGGCGAATATATGCAAGCAGTCGATTTCGTCGAAAGCATGTCGGGCGAATACGTTGTGAAGGGCACGGAAGCCGCGGACGGCGGCTACGTTTACGACGAAACGGCAAAAGTCCTCGTCGAATACGTGCCTGAGGTTCACGGAACGGAAGCTGTGCGCTACACGGTCGATCTTACCGCTCCGAATTACGAAATTTACGCAGACGGCAACATCGGCCTCAGATTCAAAAGAGTTGTGACCGACTACGTCCCGTACGACGGCGTCAGCGAAGTGGATCGCTTTAACAGAACCGTCGGCGATCAATTAGAGAAATACAAGGACGGATGCGGATGGTTCGGCGAACGTTATGCCTACGACGCGGAAGGTTCGTACGTTACCGACGACGGCAGTCTGTGGTACAAGGGCCTCGAACATTTCTCGCACGACGCATTCTTCGGGAAAACCGTTTTCGGTATTCTGGAAGAACTCGACCTTGACAATATCTACGTCAAATGCACCTATAACCAGCCTGACGAATCGGGAAGCAGAGTGGAATATCTGCCTCTCAGAAGCTTTGAAATCACCGGTTTCGACACTTCCGTCGCAGCTTCCGATCTCATCGCAACCGTAACTTACGGCACGACGGCTATTTCGACAGAGTTCGGTTACTCCGTTGAAGAATACACCGCCGAAAAAGTGTTTGACGTCGAATTCGTCGGCGAAAAAGCAATCGTGAAAGGCCTTGGTGCCGGTTATCCTTCGATAATCTATCTGCCGGGGACGATAAACGGAAAAGCAGTTGAAATTGCAGACGGCGCGTTTAAGAACCTCACCGGACTGGATAAAGTGGTGATTCGCGCAGGATTGACGCTCGGCAACGGCATCTTCGAGGGCTCCGACGTCAAAGAAGTGCTGTTCGACGCGGACGGCGCGTACACAAAAATTCCGGAAGCAACGTTCAGAAACACTACCGCGCTCGTTACGGTAATCTTGCCGTCTTCCGTGGTTGCTATCGGCGCAGAAGCGTTCAAGGGCAGCGCAATCGAAAACTTCGTCGTGCCTGATTCCGTCAGAACGATAGCGCTCAGAGCGTTTGCGGAAAGCAAGCTCGTTTCCCTGACTTTAGGCGCGGGCGTCGAATACGTCGGTATGAACGCTTTCAGAAACTGCGACGCGCTCACCGAAATCAGAATCAACAGCGCCGCAACCGAACTGGTGCTGGATAAAGCGGCGTTCTCGGGCTGCGTAAGCTTGGGATCGGTGATCCTTCCTGAAAACGTCAAAAACATTCCTGCAATGGCTTTCTACGGCGCGGTCGCGCTCAGGGAAGTTACCGCTTACGCTTTGGATAACGTCGGCGCGCAGGCGTTTGACGGTTGTTCTGCGCTCCAAAGATTTACGGCCGAATCGGTCGGCTCGGTCGGCAAATACGCCTTCAGAGGAGCAAAAGAATTGTCTGCATTAGCGTTTAATTTCGCTTTGCTTACGAAAATAGAGGAAGGCGCATTCGACGGCTGCAAGGCTTTGGACGTTGACCTCTCCAAAATGACCAACCTCGGCTCTATCGGCGAGGGCGCGTTCAGAAATACCGCGCTCACGAGGCTGGTTCTCCCTGGCACCGTAAATTCGCTCGGCGAACTCGCTTTCGAAGGCTGCACAGAGCTTGTGTACGTCGATTTGTCGCAGACCTCTCTTACTTCCGTTTCCGACGGAATGTTCAAGGGCTTCACCAAGCTCGAAACCGTGCTTCTGCCGACAAATCTCGAAACCGTCGGCAAGGGCGCATTCAAAAATACGGCAATCAAATCTATCGTTATTCCTGCATCGGTCGTTACCATAGGGGAAAGAGCGTTTGAAGGTTGCTCGGCTCTCGTTAGTGTCGAATTCGGCGCAGCGGTCGAAACCGTCGGCGCATACGCATTTACAAAAGCAAGCTCGCTGGCAGTCGTTTCGTTGCCGGCAAGCGTCAGACAGATCGGCGTCGGCGCATTTGAAGAAGCGGGCGTTTCCACGCTTTCGTTTGCCGAAAACGGCGCGCTCGAAACCATCGGCGACAGAGCGTTCTGGCGTACCGCGGTTCAAAGCGTTTCCATCCCGAAGAGTGTGAAAACGGTCGGCGCGGAAAGCTTTGCCGACAACCAGCAACTAACATCTCTCGTTTTTGCCGAGGGCGGCATGCTCGAATCGGTCGGCGCAGGCGCTTTCAGAAATGACGAAAACCTTTCTTCCGTAAACTGGGGCAAAGCGGCGGCGGAGGTTTCCACCGTCATCGGAGGCAGAGCGTTCGAAGGTTGCGCTTCGATTGTCGAACTCACCATTCCTTACACTGTTTCGGAAATCGGCCAGATGGCCTTCTACAACCTTGAGAACCTCAAAAAACTCGTCATCGGCGCAGAACTCAGAGATTTCTATACGGTTGCAACCAATGCTCAGATCGGTCAGGCGAAGAATTATCTCTCCGGCGTTTCCGGCGCAACCGAAATCTATATCTACGAAAAGGACGCCGCGGGCAACTACGTCAAAATCACCGACGCGTCGGCTATCGACACCGTGGACAAAACCAAAATTTACTACGTCCACAGCGTGGAAATGGCGGTTCAGGTCGATCAGACCAGGTCGAAACTTACGAAGGTCGGAAATTCCGCTTTCTGCAACACCTTTAAGCTTGAAGAACTTTACATCACTGCGGAAAATCCGAAAAAATTCGGCGACGCCGAAACCAACGTAAATTGCAGGCAGTTCGGCTACTTAAGCATTGTAGACGGCCAAGAGAAATTTGTCGGACACTTTGAAGCAAAAGAGGACAACTCCTTCAAACTGCATATTTTGATTACAAGCGAAATCACCGGTACCAATGACGATTATAACTCTTACAGTGCCTGGATAAACCACAACAAGAGCATCATCGTTCAGGACATTCACTTCAAATTTGACCCGACGGCAACAGCCTAAAACAAAAAAACGGTCGCCTGCGGACAACGCGGGCGACTTTCGATATTATGGAAAAAACAAAAAAATTCAGTTTCAAATATTATAAATTTTTCGGCTTTTTGTCAAAGGTCGCGGCAAAGGCGCTGTTTCCGCTTAAGGTCGTGGGCGACAGGAAAATAGATAAGCCTGCGCTTATCCTCACAAACCACGTCAGCTTTTTCGATTTTATGTTCGTGGCGGCGGCGTTTTACCCGCAGCCGTTCAACATAGTGGTTGCCGAGAAAATGGCCAACAGCAAGAAAAACGCCTTCTACATAAACAAAATGGGCTGCATCACGAGGGCGCAATTCACAAGCGACGCGGTGAGCATCATGCGTATGAAGCGCGATATGCAATCGAGCGCGAGCATAATGATTTGCCCGGAGGGAAGGATAACCGCAAACGGAGTTACGGGCTATATTCCGCCGTCAACGGCAAAACTTGTGAAGTGGCTGAAATGCGACGTGATATTCCTCAAAATCTCGGGCGCGTTCGCGGCAAATCCGTCGTGGGACGTAAACCGCAGAGAGAGGCTTCCTATCACCGTTGACGTCAGCAAAAGATTAACCGCCGAACAAGTGGCCAAAATGGACAATTCGGCCGTTATGGAGGCAATTTCGGCCTCGCTTTTCAACAACGATTTCGATTATCTCGAAAAAATCGACCACGACAAAAAACGCAAAAACGGAGCGGTGGGGCTGGAACGGCTTTTGTACCGTTGTCCGGTGTGCGGCAAAGAGTTCGAAACGGTGACGGAAGGCAACGAAATAACCTGCAATCACTGCAAAAAAAGCTTTCGCCTGACTCCGCAAGGGAAGCTTATCGGCGCAGGCGAAGAATTCGATCGCGTGGACAAGTGGTTCGAAACGCAAAGAGCGGCGGTGAGAAAGGAAATTTCGGAAACGGATTTTTCGCTTACCGAAAAAGCGCGCTTTTTCACTTTGAAAGAAAACGGCTACGGCTACGAAGCGGCGGGCGAAGGAGCCATAAGCTTTAACGCGGAAGGGACGAGAGTTTGCGGAACCTTGAACGGCAAAGATTTGGACGAATTTATGCCCGCAGAAAGCCTGCCCGTGGTGTCTTACGGACCGGGAAGATTTTTGGATTTTTACATTCAAAAACCAGTGCGTTTGGTGCCCGAAAACGTCGGCGCCTGCACGAAACTCGGGCTTATCGTGGAAGAGCTGCATAACGCAAAAACCAAACTTTAACGCAACAAAACGACGGCTAATCCGTCGTTTTTGTCATTTTACGATTTATGTCAGAATGCTGTCGAAGTTTTCGTCAAAAACCTCGCAAAGCTTGGAAAGCATTTCGAAACTCGGCCGGCAAACGTAGTTTTCCCATGCGCTGACGGTGCGCCGGTCAACCTGCAAAAGTTTTGCAAGTTCCGTCTGCGACAGCTTTTTCGACTTTCTCAAAAGTTTCAATTTAGAGCCGTCTTTAATGGAAGTTGATGAGTCGATATACAATCGAATCGTACAAGAGTATTATTAAAGTGAAACCAAATGGTTTGTAGATAATAAGCAAGTCGTTTGTTTTTACAATTAAAAATAAAAACTGTCGAAAAACTGCATAAAAACTATGCAGGCGTGTCTTTTTGACGGTGATTTTTACTGCTAACGAAAAACCTGCCAAGCGGCAGGTTTTTTTATGAGAGAATCGCGATTGCGAATTTGCAATAGATTATGAGGGACACGGCGTCCACGATGGTGGTTATGAACGGGCTTGCCACGACGGCAGGGTCCAGTTTGAGTTTTTTGGCGATAAGCGGCAGCATGCATCCGACGAATTTCGCAACGAGCACCGTCAAAAACAGCGCCACTGATACGACTGCGGAAAGAAGATAGGTGTAGTCGTAGCCGAAAATGAGGTTGTCGATAAGAATAAGTTTTGCCCAGCATACGACGGAAAGCGTCAAGGCAAGGAGAATGGATGCTCTAAACTCCTTCCACATGATGCGGAAAATGTCCGAAAAGTCCAGTTCGTTGAGGGCGAGGCCGCGGATAATGGTTACCGACGCCTGACTGCCCGCGTTGCCGCCGGTGTCCATAAGCATAGGCACGCAGGCGAAGAGCAGAGGGCTTAAGGCGGACAGTTTGGTTTCGTAGGTATTTATGATAAGCCCCGTGAAGGTGGCGGATACCAAAAGCAGAAGCAGCCAAGGAATACGTTCCTTCCAGATTTCGAATACGTTGCGCTTCAAATAAGGCTTGTCGGACGGCACGATGGCGTTCATTTTTGCGATATCTTCCGATTGTTCTTCGCGAAGAACGTCCATTGCGTCGTCGATGGTGATGATGCCGACGAGGCGATTTTCGGTGTCCACGACAGGCATGGCCAGATAGTTGTAGCGGTCGAAGGCCTGCGCGACAAGCTCCTGATCGTCAAGCGTGCCGAAGGAAATGACGTTGGTTTCCATGATGTCGGCAATGCGGGCGGAGTAGTCGCTGAGCAGCAGCTCTTTTACGGAAATCACGCCTTCCAGATGTCGCTCCCGATCGATGACGTAGCAGGTGTAGATGGTTTCCTTGTCGACAGCGAATTTACGAATGCTCTGAAACGCTTCCTGAACGGTGGAATCTTTGCGGAGCCAGATGTATTCGGTGGTCATTATGGCGCCGGCGCTGTCCTCGGGATATTTCAGAATTTCGTTGATTTCTTTGCGCGTCTGCGGATTGGTGTTGGCAAGGATACGCCTGACGACGTTGGCCGGCATTTCTTCGATGATGTCAACCGTGTCGTCGACGAAAAGATTGTCGATAATTTCCTTAAGCTCCTTGTCGGAAAAACTCTTTATAAGAGTTTCCTGCCCGTCCGGATCCATTTCGACAAAGGTTTCGCTTGCCAGATCTTTCCCCAAAAGCCTGAACACGACGGGAAGCTTTTCCTCCGGTATCTCCGCAAGCAGCGATGCGATGTCGGCAGGATTCAGGTCGTTGAGATAGGCCTTAAGCTTATGATACTCTTTGTTGTCAAGAAGTTTCGACACTTCTTCGACGGCTTGTTCAAAATCGAAATCATAAATCTCCAGCATTTTGCACCTCCTTTTGAAAAATCCCCGCAAACAAACTTGCAGGGATAAAAAAAGCTCTCGCCATATCGTCAACCATACAAGCTTTAGCATCACGGGGCGGTGAAGTTGCGTTAGGTTATGCCTTGGATTCGACATATCCTGCTGGCCATCTGATAGTGTCTCCACTACTTTGCGGCAGCAACCCATATCCCCGTGGTAGCCTTACCTACCGGATTCTGTTTTTATTATATATTCCCCAAGGTTCGCTGTCAACAATATCGGTTCAAAAAAAACAATTTTTGAAAAACAGTTGCCAAAACAAAAAAAATATTGTACTATTATATGGCAGCTTACGGAGATGTATCGAAGTGGTCATAACGGGACTGATTCGAAATCAGTTGACGGGGTTACCCGTCCGTGGGTTCGAATCCCACCGTCTCCGCCAACGAAAACAAAGGCACCTTGAACAGGGTGCCTTTGTTTTCGTTTCGCAACGTAAAGTGGGATTCGAACGGGCGGAAAAAGCAACGCTTCGGTGAATCGTTGCCCGCCCCGGCGTGATAGCAATGCTTGCATTGCGGAGCGAATCCCACTGTTTGTTAAGCAGAGTAGTGAAAGCGTGAAACGGGGTTTTGCTGTCTTTGCCGGTGGGATTTTGCGCATTGCGTGCAATGCGCGGCGCTCTGCGGCTGAACCCACGGTCCGTGGCTGACAACAAGCAAAGCCGAAAAAGCGCTTGCATTTTTTCGGCGTGCGCAGATGACGCAAAACAATGACAAAATGCGTAAGCATTTAAAGCGTAGCGGTTTTGGAACAAAACAGTCATTGTTTTGCAGACGGCAAGCTAAAGTATGGCGAGCGCAGAGGACAGCAAGCCAAAGTTTGCCCGCCATGGCAAGAATTGCACTGGATGGTTTATCCCGACGGAAAAATATCTTTAGCAACACCATACGGAGGTAAAAAGAAATGAAAGAATACGACAGAGTGGAGCTTGTATTTTGCAAAAACTGAACTTTTACCAAACAAAACGAGGAATAAAACCCAAATCGGGACAAGATAGTTTTGTGCAGAGCGATTTATAAAAGTGAGATTTCTGTGAACAAACAATAAAATACCCCGCCGTAGCGGGGCTTTTTACGTCAGAAACCGACGAAAACGAAAATCGACGCGAGAAGGGAAACCAAAGGGACGAGCGTTCCGCAGACAAGCTCGGAAAAGGTGTGCCGTTTGAGAGTCAATGACGCCCAAAATATCGGGGAAAGAAGAGCAAGGCCTGCCGTAAACCACGGACTTACGGCGTAGGAAAGCAGAAAAATCGGTCCCGCAAAGCCGCAGGCGTGGCCGCTGCTTCTGAAATTAAACGCCGAAAGCAGGGCGGTTATCGCGCCGGAAAGAAGATAGGTCAAGGACATTATTTTTTCAACGGTTACGCCGTGGGCAAAAATTGCCGTGGAAACGCTGCCGACGTAGCCTAAAAGACAAAAGATAATCGCAAGCTTGCGCTCGAACGGGCGGCCGCGGTTTTTCAGGATAGGGATAAGTCTTGCGACGGGATAAGAAGATATCGGCATAACCGTCAGGAAAACGAAGTGAAGACATAGGTTTTGGGCGGATACGTCGTCCGTTCCCGCAAGCGCAAGGATAAGAAGAAGGCCTGCCGCCATAATCGGCGGGATGGTGGCAAAGCGTATGACTTTTGCGATTTTTTCGTTCATGATAAACCTCCGAACTTTTTCTGAAATCAGTATAAAACGGGGTTTAGGAGTGTGTCACCCTATTTCGGGCGAGGGGAAGGATACAGCTGAATTTCGGCGGTAGAAAAAAAGGAAAAACACTCTCTTCACGGGAGAAAACGCCGGTAGAGCGGGTATTTTCGGAGTAAAAAGCCGTTTCCGTTGACAAAGTGTGAGAGAATATGATATAATCGTTAAATCTAATAGGAGACATAAAAAATGAACGATAACGAAAAACAAAAAGAAAAGAATTCCAAAAAAGGTATAATCATCACCGTCGTGGTGCTTTGTGTGACGGCAATATTCTTAGGTCTGGGTATCTCTACGTTGAAAGCCGACGAGCCAAAATTCGACAAGGGATTGGGTATTATGTTTACGGTGCTTGGCGGCATCGGAGGGTTTGCCTCGTTCTATCTGGTGTTCTTCACGCTGATTTTGCCGGTCTTTATGAAATTCAGCGCAAAACAGAGCGCAAAAATGATCGAACTTCAAAAACCGAACATCGAAAAAGTGATGGGTATTCAAAAGGATTTTTTGGTTGACGTGGTGAAAGAAGGCAAGTCCGAAAGCGCAAAATGCGGTCAGGTTTACTGCAAATACTGCGGAAAAGCCGTAGACGAAGATTCGGGCTTTTGCAAATATTGCGGCAGAGATCTCAGAAACTGAATTAATAAATCCAAAATGGAGCGGCGGCCTTCCCGAAGGAAAGGCCGCCGTTTTTTAAGGAGGGAGAAATTATGCTACTTTGACAGAAAGGGAAGCTTGGTTTTTCGCCTTTCTTGACTACAGAATACATGCCGAATTTTAAAATTACATTAAAAAATCGATTAATTTTGATTTTTTTGAAAAAATTTTTCGGGGAAATAAAAGGTTTTTTAATGCTAAAATAAAATAAAGTGCTATTATATAAGTGCAAAAAAATTTTCGACTTTTTTTTGAGAATATGCAATAAAACGCCATACTCACGGATTTATATGGTGAAAGGAGCGAAACAGTGGATAAATTTTGCGAGACGTCCGAATTTTCCGCACCTACGGGCAAAGCAGTAACTCTCGACGGGGATTTGCGGCTTTTGGTTACAGGCGACGGCGAGGCATTTGAAAGTATATACGCCGCAACGAGAAGAGCCGTTTTCGGTTTCGCGCTTTCGATACTTAAGAACCGACACGACGCGGAAGACGTTATGCACGACGTGTACGTAAGCGTTTTTAACGCGGCGGCGGCCTACAAGCCCGGCGGAAAGCCGATGGCCTGGATACTTAAAATCACCAAAAATCTGTGCCTGAAAAGCATTCGCGCCGGAAAGCGAAAGTCGTTTGACTCGGAAACCGAACTTCAAAATATGCTGGCAGAAGATTCGACGCTTTCTGTGGACGAAAAAATGTTTATGGCAGAGGTCATGGAATCGCTTTCCGATACCGAAAGAGAAATTGTGGTTTTGCACGCCGTATCCGGCTTCAAACATCGCGAAATAGCCGACGTTCTGGATTTGCCGCTTCCGACGGTTCTTTCAAAATACAACCGCGCGCTGGAAAAGCTGCGCAAAAAAATCCGATAGGAGAGAAACATGAAAAGAAACGACGATTTTATTCAAGAAAAGGTCAAAAAGGTTTTCACCGCCGACGTTCCCGACGTTTACGCTTCGGTTCTCTCCGACGTAAAAAATCAGAAAGGACAGGTAAGAACTATGAAAAGTAAAAGCACTTCCCGCAAGACGGGACTTATTGCCGCAATGGCCGTGTGCCTCGTGGCTGTGTTCGCCCTTGTTTTGGGCATAACGATGTTCGGAGGCGACGGAAAAGCTTCCGCAATAGTGTCGCTGGACGTCAATCCGAGCGTTCAGATCGAAGTTGACGAAGACGGCAAAGTTATTAAGGCTTTGGCAATGAACGACGATGCAGCCGAAATCATCGGCACAATGGATCTTTCGGGCAGCACCCTTGAAGTGGCCGTGAACGCCATAGTCGGCGCAATGGTCAGGGCAGGCAAACTCTCCGAAATTCAGAACAGCATTCTTCTCAGCGTGAACGCCAAAAACGCAGAACTCGAAAAACAAATTTCCGATCGCCTGACTGCGGAAGTCAACAAGGCTATGCAGGAAAGCGGCCTCGGCGCGGCAATCTTGTCGCAATCGGTGACAGGAAACAAAGAGCTTGCTGCTCTTGCCGAAAAATACGGCATCACCGAAGGCAAAGCTCAGCTTATCAAAAAGATACTCGGCCTTGCTCCGCAGTACACCTTCGAAAGCCTCGTCGGCCTCACCGTCAACGAACTTAACGTTATCATTAACAGCAAAGTTTCCGTCCCTGACGGCGTAACCTCGACGGGAACCGCCTCGACGGGCGCATATATCACCGCAGAAGAAGCAAAGAGAAAAGCTCTTGAATTTGCAGGCAAAACCGAAGTCGAAGTGTTCGATTTGGAGGTGGAATTCGACGCCGACGACGGCATTATCGTTTACGAAGTGGAGTTTGACGCCGACGGCAAGGAATACGAATACGAAATCAACGCCAAAACCGGCGAAAAAGTGAAGGAAAAAATAAAGGTCAAACAGGCTTCCCCTGTCGTTACACCGGATAATCTCATAAGCCGCGACGAAGCAAAGAGAATCGCTTTGGCAAAAGTCGGCCTCACCGAAGAACAGGTTACCTTCACCAAAATCAAACTCGACGCGGATGATGACGAAGCGGAATACGAAATCAAATTTTTCACCGCGACCGAAAAGTTTGAAATCGAAATCGACGCCAAAACCGGCAGCGTGCTTAAGGTGGAAAGAAAAGCGGTGAAAACCCCTCAGGAAGAGCAGGGCGATCACATCACCGCAAATAGGGCGCAGGAGATTGCTATCGAGCACGCAAAACTCACCGCTTCCGAAGTGGTTATGGAAAAAATCGAACTCGATTATGATGACGGAATCTACGTTTACGAAGTGGAATTTGTAAGCGGCGGCTATGAGTACGAATACAAAATCGACGCCAAAACCGGCGAAATCCTTGAGTCCGAAAAAGAACCTGTAGAAGACTAAAACCTTAAACTTTGGAAAAATTTTCCGAAAAATCATCATTACCAAAAATTCCCTCCTTGCCCCGAACGCCGAAACGTTCGGGGCGTTTTTTTGATTTCGGAAAATTTCGGCAAAAAGCAAAATCAAAGCTTTTTGAAACGTTTATGGGATTTTATCTTGCGTTTCGGTTGAAATACGCGCGATTTGCGATAAATAAAACGAAGAAAAAACCGCAAAAATATACGCTCTGCGGCGTTAGCTATGGGAAAAAGAAAAACCAAAGAAAACTTAAAAAAAACTGAAAATTATCGCTAAACACTTGAATTGTGCTTAAAAATATTGTATTATTATAATATAAAAGAACGATATTAAAAAACTCGTTTCGACAAAAATCGGGTTTGAAAATATCGGGGCGCCAAAGAGGCCGGCCTCTTTGACTTACGCGGCCGCGTAAGTCGGGTTCGCTTCACTGACGTTTTGCCGCTTACGGCGAAAGATAAGGGTAGGGTACAAAATGTTTGATACACAAAGGGCAAGCATACTGAAAAGAGTGTCCGCGTTTTTGCTGGACATAATTCTCATCTCCGTTCTTGCGACGGGGTTTGCTTGGCTCATATCCATTATCGTAAACTACGACGCTCACTCAGATAAACTCAACGAAAGTTACAACGCATACTACGAGGCATACGGCATCGATTCGGAACTCAAAGAGGAAGAATACAACGCCATGACCGACGAGGAAAAAGACGCTTACGACCAAAAGCTTAAGGCTATGGAAGAAGCGATGCAGCAGGACAAAGAGCTGCAAAAGCAATTTTCTCAGGTTGTCAGCCTTACGTTGTTGATGGTTTCGTTGGGTATTTTTTTTGCCTACATAATTCTGGAATTTGTGGTGCCGCTGATATTGAAGAACGGACAGACCTTGGGAAAGAAGGTTTTTTCGCTGGCGGTTATGCGAGTTGACGGAGTGAAGGTCACGCCGTTTATGATGTTCGTCAGAACGCTTCTGGGCAAATACACCGTCGAAACGATGATTCCGGTTGCGATAATCGTGCTTATCCTGTTCGGAAGCGGAGGCATTATCGGCATCACGGTGCTGGGCATGTTGACGATTTTGCAGATCGGCCTTTTTGTCGGGACGCACAATCACACCCCTATCCACGACCTTTTCGCGCAAACCGTGGTGGTGGATTTGTCAAGTCAGATTATCTTCGACACCGAAGCCGAGATGATCGAAGCAAAAAAGCAAGCGGCTCAGGCTGCCGCCGAAAGAAAAACGTATTAAAAAACGAATAGTTTTAAAATAACAAGAGGAAACAAATTATGAAAGTTGTATTAGAAAACCTAACAAAAATTTTCCCGAGCCGCAACAAAAAATCCGGTGAAGAAGTGGTGGCCGTCAACAATTTCAGCTTTGAAATTCCGGACGGCAAGCTTATAGGGCTTCTCGGCCCTTCCGGTTGCGGCAAAAGCACCACGCTTTACATGATTTGCGGTTTGCAGGCTCCGACCGACGGCAAAATCTTTTTCGGCGACGAAGACGTAACCGAACTTGCGCCTGAAAACAGGGGCGTCGGTTTGGTGTTCCAGAACTACGCTTTGTATCCGCACATGACGGTTAAGCAAAACATCATGTTCCCGCTCCAGAACCTTAAAGGCAAAGACAGGCTGGAAAAGGAAGAAATGGTTAAACGCGCATACGAAGCGGCAAAACTGGTGCAGATCGACGAGCTTATGGACAGAAAACCGTCCGAGCTTTCCGGCGGTCAGCAACAACGTGTGGCAATCGCCCGCGCCCTTGTGAAGATGCCGAGAGTTCTGCTTCTGGACGAACCTTTGTCCAACCTCGACGCGCGTCTCAGGTTGCAGACTCGTGAAGAAATCAGACGTATTCAGCGCGAAACCAAAATCACCACCGTGTTCGTCACGCACGATCAGGAAGAAGCAATGAGCATTTCCGACATGATCGTCGTTATGAAGTTGGGCGTAGTGCAACAAATCGGCCGTCCGCAGGACGTTTACGACAACCCTGTCAACCTGTTCGTGGCAAAATTCTTGGGTACTCCTCCTATCAACGTGTTCGAGGGAGCGGTGTCCGGCGGCAAGCTTTACATAGCCGGCGACGAAGTTATGGACGCGGCGGGCGTTCCGGATCAGGAAGTCTGGGTAGGTATCAGACCGGAAGGCTTCGTTCTTAACGCGGAAGGTCCGTTGAAATGCAAGCTTCAGAGCGTGGAAGTTATGGGACGCGACGTCAGCATAGTTTCCTCTCACGAAGGCTTGGTCAGCCCGGTTATCCGTTCCATCATCGACGCAGACAACAAAATCGACGCTTCCAAAGAAGAAGTAAGATTCAGCCTCAAACCTCACAAAACCTTTATCTTCAACAAAGAGACCGAAGAAAGAATTTACACGGAGGAAAAATAACGTGGTAGACTCTAAAAAACAATGGAAAGCATGGTTATATCTGGCGCCGGCAATCGTGCTGCTGCTGATATTCACCGTGTGGCCTATAATAAACACCTTCAGGCTGGCGTTTCTCGAAAAATACAACGAGATGGAGGCTATTCGAGGAGTCACGTTCGAATTCGGCCTGGCGAACTTCAAATTCGTTTTGAAGTGGAAATGGTTTATGTCGGCCTTGAAGAACACGATGCTTCTCACCGTCGTGACGGTGCCTATCTCGACCATCCTTGCGCTTCTTATCGCGGTTGCCCTCAATTCCATCGGCCCGCTCAAAAGACTGCTGCAAACGATATTCTTCCTGCCGTACGTCACCAACAGCATCGCAATCGGCATGGTGTTCGCGGCAATGTTCAACATCATCGGCTATCAGGGCCTCGGCGATCCTAACATGCACGTGGAAATCGGCATCATCAACAAGCTTCTGGGCCTCTTCGGTGCGGAACCTATAAACTGGATCAACCCGGGATCGAGCTGGGTGGCGAACTTCACGGTTATGGTCATTTACATAGTCTGGAACGCGCTTCCTTTCAAAATCCTCATTTTACTGGGCGGTTTGCAGAGCATAAACAAGCAATATTACGACGCGGCGAAAGTTGACGGCACCAGCAAAGCAAGGATTCTGACAAGAATCACCGTGCCTCTTCTGTCCCCGATGATCGCGTACGTAGTTATCACCGGCTTTATCGGCGGATTTAAGGAATATTCCAGCATCGTCGGCGTTTTCGGCGAGTTTATGGGCCCGCAGGTCGGTTCGGTCGGCTCGATGATAACCATCGTAGGTCTTATCTACAAGGTGTTGCCTGACACTAAGTACGGCTACGCCAGCGCGGCGGCTCTCGTGCTGTTTGCGATAATCATGGTGATAACTCTCATCAACTTGCAGGTCAGCAAGAAGAGAGTGCATTATTAAGGAGGTTGTGTTATGTCTAACGAAAACGAAAGCATGATGGAAAAAGACATTAAAAACGCTACTTCCAAACAAAAAGTTTCAAAAATTCTGAGCCTCGTGCTGCGCTACGGGTTCTTGTGCATCATGGCGCTCATAGTGCTGTATCCGTTCTACTGGATGCTTATGGCTTCCTTGGAAGATCCGGATCAATACATCCGCGAAGTTCCGGCGTTTTTGCCGAAGATGGTGCGCTTTGCCAACTACAAGGAAGCGTTCACCACGGCCAATTTGGGCAGATTGTTCCTTAACACCGCTTACGTCGGTATCGTTTCGACCGTTTTGTCGCTTATCATAACCGTGCTGTCGGCGTTCGCCTTTGCAAGGTTGGAGTTTAAGGGCAAAAACATAATGTTCGGCGCGCTGCTTGCGACGATGATGATCCCGGGCGAGCTGTTTACGATAACCAACTATCAGACGGTCAACTCCTTCGGCTGGATGAATACGTACACGGTTCTTATCGTTCCGTTTTTGGTAAGCGTGTTCTACATCTATCTGCTGAGGCAGAACTTTATGCAAATACCTAACGAATTGTATCTGGCGGCAAAAGTCGACGGAACCAGCGATCTGAAGTATTTGTGGAAGGTTATGATTCCGCTTGCGCTGCCTACGCTCATTTCCATCACCATTCTGAAGATGATGGGCGCATGGAACAGCTACGTCTGGCCGCGCCTCGTTGCGAACAGAGAAGATATGCGTATGATCACCAACGGCTTAAGAAACGCATTCAGAGCAGACGACGGAAACCTTAAGTATCCTGTTCAGCTTGCAGGCGTCGCGCTCGTTTCCGCGCCGCTCTTCCTGGTGTTCGTCTTCCTCAGAAAATATATCATGAAAGGCGTTTCCAGAAGCGGTATCAAGGGTTAAAAGGGCTAAACTTCCCGATTACGTCGGGAAATTAGATAAAACAATAAAAAACAATAAAATGGAGGAAAAACAAAGCTATGAAGAAATTTTTAGCGGTTATGCTCGTTCTGGTCATGCTCGTTCCTGTTTTTGCAGCGTGCGGCGGACACAAAGCGGTACCTAACTTCGAAGTGCCTGAAGGCGGTTACGACGGCAGCGAAGTTACGATTAAATTCTATCACACCATGGGGGCCAACCTTACTGCGGTGTTGAATAAGTATATTGAATCTTTCAATAAACTTTATCCAAACATTCACATCGAACACTCTCAGGTGGGCGGTTACGACGACGTTCGCAGCCAGATCAGCACCGAAATCACCGTCGGCAACCAACCGAACATCGCTTATTGCTATCCTGACCACGTTGCTCTTTACAACGTTGCAGGCGTAGTTGCCAACCTCGATAACCTTATCGAAAGCAAAATCGAAGTTAACAGAGCCGATGAAACCACCGAAATCCTCGGTCTGACCGAAGAACAGAAGAACGACTTCATCGAAGGTTACTACAACGAAGGCAAAGCTTACGGTGACGAATTGATGTACACCATGCCGTTCTCCAAGTCCACCGAAGTTTTGTACTACAACAAAACCTTCTTCGACGAACACAACCTCAGCGTTCCTACCACTTGGGACGAAATGGAAGCGGTTTGCGAAGCCATCAAAAAAATCGATCCTTCCAGCATTCCTCTCGGATACGACAGTGAAGCAAACTGGTTCATCACCATGTGCGAACAGATGAACTCTCCGTACACCTCCGCAACCGGTGATAAATATCGCTTCAACAACGAAACCAACCGCGCGTTCGTCGCAAGATTCCGCGAATGGTATCAAAAGAACTACGTTACCACCCAAACCCTGTACAAAGCTTACACCAGCGGTCTGTTCGTAAACACCGATTCCACCAAAGCTAAGAGCTATATGTCCATCGGTTCTTCCGCAGGTGCAACTCACCAACGTCCGGCAGCCGACGACGAAGGCAACTATCCGTTCGAAGTGGGCATCGCTTCCATTCCGCAAGTAGATCCGTCGAACCCGAAAGTTATCTCCCAGGGCCCGAGCGTCTGCATCTTCAAGAAAGATAACCCGCAAGAAGTCGTTGCAAGCTGGCTGTTTGTGAAATACCTCACCACCAACGTTGATTTCCAAACCGATTTCTCCCTTGCTTCCGGTTACGTTCCTGTTCTCAAATCCGTTCAGGAAACCGCTAAATACAAAGCAACCGTTGCAAAACTCGAGAAAGAAAACCGCATCGTCAAAGACGAAAAAACCGGCAAGCCGGTTCCTAAACTCGACGCCGACGGCAACGTTGTGACCGACGCTCAAGGTAACACCGTTTACCAAGAAGAAAGCATCAACGAATACATTGCAACCCTCAGCACCAAGGTTTGTTTGGATCAAGCGAACGCTTACTACGTTTCCCCTGCATTCAACGGCAGCTCCACGGCTCGTGAACAGGTCGGTTCCCTTATGACCGCTTGCTTCATTCTCACCGGAGCAGACTACGAACAACAAATCAAGAATCTGTTTGAAGAAGCAATCGCCGCTTGCGAATACATGGGCTAACAAAAACTCATAGCAAACGGCAGCAAATAACAAAACTTATATAATAAGGTTAAAAATGAAAAAATCACTTAAACTGTTATCCATACTGTTGGTGATATGTCTGGCCCTTGCTTTTGTCGCCGCGTGCGACAAGCAAGGTGAGCCTTGCACTTCGCACGTTGACGCAAATTCCGACGGGATTTGCGACAAGTGCGGGGCAAAGGTGGACACGGACGTCCCGTCGGAACCGGTGGACTACGTTTCGCAGCTCAAGCTGGATATGAACTCTTCCACCAAAAAACAAGAAGTTACCGTCAAAAACTACGTTGACGGCGACACGACGCACTTCAACGTGCCGAAGTCTGTTTCCGAAACGGGCGTTCTGAAAGCCAGATATCTTGCCATCAACACGCCGGAATCTACGCGCATAATCGAAGATTACGGCCACACGGCTTCCAGATTCACCAAAGAAAAGCTTAAATCGGCCGTTTCCATCATCGTGGAATCGGACGACAACAAGTGGAACATCGATTCCACCGGCAGCAGATTTTTGGTGTGGGTTTGGTATAAACCGGCGGAGGGCGCCGAATACAGAAACCTCAACCTCGAAATTTTGCAGGAAGGGCTGGCCATTGCGTCAAACACCGCAAACAACCGTTACGGTACGACATGCACCAAGGCTCTCGATCAGGCAAAGAAACTGAAACTCTACGTCTTTTCGGGCGTGGCGGATCCTGAAGTTTACAGGGGAGAGGCCATCGAAATCACGCTTAAAGAGCTTCGCACAAACATCGAGGACTACAAGGACAAAGTGGTTGCTTTCGAAGGCAACAGCATCCGTTTCTACAACAACGGCGTTTATTTGCAGGATTACGACGCGGAAACCGATATGTATTACGGCATTTATTGCTACTACGGATTCAGTTTCGGCGGAGTTTCGGTGCTTGCATTGGGCAACAGAGTAAGGATGGTCGGCAGCGTACAATATTACGAAACCGGCGGAACTTATCAGGTTACGGACATCAAATACGATCCGTTTGACGACAGCACTTTGTCCGTCGTTTCCAGAGGCAATCCGATCGGAAGCAAGGAAATCGATGCCGCAACCTTCACGGACGGCAAAGTCCGCGTTGAAAAAGAAGTGCTTAACGAAGAAACGGGAGAAGTCGAAGTGCAGGTCGAGAGCAGAGATTTTGCCGAGCTTGCAATGAACACTCTCGTTGAAATGAAAAATCTGAAGATCGTGGGCGTTTCCACCACGACGAACGAAGACTCGTCGAATTACGGCGCAATGACTTTTACCTGCCAAGTGGACGGCAAGACCGTTAAGGTCAGGACCGTTCCTTTGAAAGACGCAGACGGCAATCTTCTGACGAAAGAAGATTTCCTTGGCAAAACCATCAACGTCAAGGGCATCGTGGACTTCTTCGGCGGCGACTATCAGATCAAAGTCTTCAGTGTCGGAAACATCACTGTGGTCGAATAATGCGGTTTGCGGCGCAAAAATGCGTCGTTAAACCTCGTTTTGCGTCAACTGACGCCAAAAAACCGAATTGTAGCCCTGCGGGGGTAACCTTGAGGGTTAAGATTAAACAATAAAAAACTATAAGGAGAGAAACAATGAAAAAAACAAAGATACTTGTTTTTGTTCTGTTGGTAGCTTTGTGCCTCAGCTGCTTCGCGGCTTGCAACAAAACTCCGAAGGAACTTGTCGACGCAAGAGATTATTTGTATAATCAGTACAAAGAATTCGACGGCAAAGCAACTCCTGCGGACTTCAACAGAGTCGGCGCCGTTATGATCAACGGCACTAAGTATCCTATCGAATGGACCGTAGAAGTGAAAACCGAAGGTCAATCCGAAAGCGTTAAGGTTGTCAAAAACGAAGACGGCACCGTTACCGTTGACGTTGACGAAAAAGCAGCCGTAGAAATTTCCTACGACCTCGTCGCAACCATCTCTAACGCCAAAGGCAAAACCATCACCGTTACCTTCCATCACACCGTACCGCAATGGAGAGAACTCACCTGGGCAGAATACATGGCCACCGAAAAGGGCCAGGCCGTAGTCATCAAAGGTAAAGTGGCAAGCATTTCTTCCAAATCTACCGGCGACAAATATAACTGCATGTACATATACGACAATGACGGCGGTTACTACGTTTACTCCCTCACCGAAGATCCTCTCACCACTTATCCGAACCTTGCTCTCGGCATGACCGTGCAAGTTACCGGTGAAAAGGACATTTACAACGGCACTCACGAAGTTAAGAACGCTACCTTCACCGTTATCGACGCCGAAAGCACCATCGAATTTGCCGACATCACCGACATTTTCGCGGCTACCGACGATATGAAATCCGAAACCTTGACCAAAAAGGCTTATATGCCTGTTACGATCAAGAACGTCATCATCGGCGATATCGACGAAGCAAACAGCTATTACTACTTCACCATCGGAGCTTCCAAATCTTACCTCCGCATTTCTTCTTCCGACAACATGCTCAGCGAAGCAGAAACCAAAGCGTTTAAGGACGGATTTGAAGCTTTGAAAGGCAAATACGCAACCGTTAAAGGTCTTGCAACCGTTTACAGCGGATCTTTCTATATCCAAGTTATCACCGCAGACGCGGCAGTTGAACAAGCAGCTCCTGAAAAAGACCCTGCAGGCCAAATCGCAGACGTCAAGGGCAGACTTGCAATCGACACCAAAATCAACGGCAGCGGCAGAACCTTCACCCTTCCGACACAAGACACCGTTTACACCTCTGTCAACATCGCTTGGGCCGCAAGCTCTGACATCGCTAAAATCGAAGACGGCAAAGTTACCTACACCTTCACCGAAGACGGCACCGTAAAACTTACCGCCACCCTCACTCACGCAACCGACGCAACCGTTTCCGACACCAAAGAATTTGTGGTAACTCTTTCCGTCGGCACTCCTGTTACCGTTGCGGAATTCCTCCAGAAAGCAGTAAGCGAGGATGAAATCTACATTCTCACCGGCTTCATCGTTGCAGACGCAGAAGACAGCAAAGCAGGCTCCTTCGTTTTCGCAGACGCTACCGGCGCAGTGTTCAGCTACAACAAATTTGACGTTGCAGTCGGCGACAAAGTTAAAATCGTTGCTACCAGAGCGGCCAACGCAGGTCTTCCGCAACTCGGAACCATCAGCGTGACCAAGCTTGACAAAGCAGAAGGCGAAAGCTACACCTATCCGGAAGCTACCGAACTTGCTGCTGCGGACATCGACCTTTCCGCGCTCAACAACGCCAAAATGGATGAGATGGACGGCACTTTCTACAAAATCACCGGCACCATCCTCTACAAGAGCGACAAATATTTCAACGCAGGCACTGTGGGCGCAACCGCAGGCGAGTATAACCAACTCCTCAGCGTTTACACCGCTTCGTCCCTCGTTGACGAAAACTTGCTCGGCAAAGAAGTTGTTATCTACGGTTACGTCCGTGGTTTCAGCGCTAACAAATACCTCACCGTACAAGTTGTGAGAATCACCGAAAAAGACAAAACCGACGCTGAAAAGCTTGCCGAAGCAAAAGAAGCTCTCACCTCCGTCACCGCTGACGGCGGCAGCGAATTTGCCGACAGCTTCACTCTCGTTACCGAAGGCGCAAACGGCACCAAAATTTCTTGGGCTATCAAGGAAGAAGGCATCACCGCTTTGACCATCAACGGCGCAAACGCAACCGTCGTTAAACCGGAAGCCGACGTTAACGTGACTTTGATCGCAACCATTTCTCTCGAAGGCAGCAGCGAAGCTCCTGTTACGAAAGAATTCCTGATCACTATCACCGCAACCATCCCTACTTACACCGTGACCGTCACTGAAGTAGAAGGCGCAACCATCGTTGTTAAAAACGGCGAAACTGTCGTTGAAAGCGGCGCAACCCTCAACAAAGGCACCGAGCTTACCATCACCGTTACCCCTGACGAAACTCATATTCTCAACAAAGTGATGAACGGCGAAGCTACCCTCACCGCTGAAACGGACGGCACCTACAAACTCACTCTCACCGCAAACGCAAACATCACCGTTGACGTTACTGCTTGCACCGTAGTTACCGTTGCCGAATTCCTCGAGAAGGCAGTTGGCAATGACCTCTACATGCTCACCGGTTTCATCGTTGCAGACGCAGAAGATGAAGGCACCGGCTCCTTCGTTTTCGCAGACGGCACCGGCGCAGTGTTCAGCTACAACAAATTTGACGTTGCAGTCGGCGACAAAGTTAAAATCGTCGCAAAAAGAGCAGCTAACGCAGGTCTTCCGCAACTCGGAACCCAAAGCGTAACCAAACTTGAAAAAGCAGAAGGCGAAAGCTATACCTATCCGGCAGCCACCGAACTTGCTGCTGCGGACATCGACCTTTCCGCACTCAACAACGCCAAAATGGATGAGATGGACGGCACTTTCTACAAAATCACCGGCACCATCCTCTATAAGAGCGGCAGTTATACCAGCGCAGGCACCGCAGGCGCAACCGCAGGCACTTACAATCAAGTCCTCAGCCTTTACACCGCAGATTCCCTCGTTGACCAAAATTTGCTTGACAAAGAAGTTATCGTTTACGGCTACGTCCGTGGTTTCAAAACCGGCAAATACCTCACTATCCAAGTTGTGAAGATTGAAGCTAAACCTCAGAAAACCGACGCTGAAAAAGTTGCCGAAGCTAAAGAAGCTTTGACTCTTGACGTAACCACCACCGGCGTTTCCTTCAAACTTCCGGTTGCCGGCTTAAACGACGCGGTTATCACCTGGGCATCCGATAACGAAGCAGTTATCTCCATTAACGGAGAAGACGCTACCGTTATTTCTCCTGCAGCCGAAACCGTGGTTAAGCTTACCGCTACCATCACCATCGGCGAAGCAAGCGACACCAAAGAATTCAACGTTACCGTTACCGTTACCATTCCGGAATTCGACGTTACCGTCACCCAACCGGAAGTAGGCGGAACTCTTGAAGTTAAAAACGGCGAAGCAGCGTTTGAGGGCGGCAAAGTGCAACAAGGCACCAAGCTCACCATCTCCGCAACGCTCGCTCCGAACTATGAAATCGTGGCTATCAAAGTTAACGGCGAAGCACTCACCGCTGTCGAAGGCGTTTACTCTGTAACCGTCACCGAAGCAATCGAAATCACCGTTGAACTTAAGGAAATCAAATTTGCAACCGTAACCTTTGGCGAAGTTGAAAACGGCACTCTCACCGTGAAAGACGGCACCGCAGACGTTGCTACCGGCGCTTCCGTGAAGGTCGGCACCGTGCTCACCATCACTGCAACCGCAAACAGCGGCTACAAAGTTTCCGCAGTCAAAGTGAACGGCACCGCCATCACCGGCAACACCTACACCGTTCTTGACACCGACACCGCAGTTGCGATCACCGTTGAAACCGCTGTTTACACCCAAGAAGACATCGTCAACGACGCATACAAACTTGCAGAAGGCGCAGAACTCGGTGAATTCACCCTCACCGGCGTGATTATTAGCGCTGAAGAATACAACACTAAATATTCTAGCATCACTGTAGTTATCGTTGTTGAAGGTCTCACCGACAAACCTATTAAATGCTATGGCATGAAAGCCGAAAATGCTGATTCTGTCGCTGTGAACGACACTATCACCGTCACCGGCACCATCAAAAACTACAATGGCACTGTAGAATTTGATGCAAACTGCACTTATAAAGACAGAGTCATCGGCAATTCCACCATCAGCGTGGCCGAAAACTCCAGCGACAAGGCAACCGTCACCTTCGAAAACACCAGCGGCCAAAACGGCACCAACGTTAACTTCACCGTTGCCGCCAGCGAAGGTTACGAAATTGTTTCCGTCAAAGTGAACGGAGTAGTCGTTGAAGCAGTTGATGGTACATACACCGCAACCTTTAAAGGCAACCTTTCCGTTTTGGTTGAAACTAAAGAAGCCGGAAGCTTGGCTCCTGTAGTTGCTGCTACATTTGATTTTACCAAACAAGGTTATGCAAACGCTGCCGAAGTTTCTTCTTTGACCGTAGGAGATTATAGTGTTACCTTTGCGTCCGGATCGAAGTACTATGAAACTGGTACGTCGGTTAGAGTATACGGAGGTAAGACTTTCACCGTTGCCGGCACAAACATTGTAAAGATCGTCATTACTTATGGAAGCGGCGATAAAACGAACGTAATTACCACGGATTCCGGTGAATTTGCTACCGACACTTGGACCGGCAGTGCCGATTCCGTCAAGTTTACCATTGAGGGAGCCAGTGGCCACCGCAGAATAAAGACAATCGAAGTTTACACTTTAGGTTAAAAGAATTGTCAAACAAAAAAAGACGGGCCCCGATAAGGGGCTCGTTTTTATTGAAAAATGCTCGCGGAAAGCGAGCATTTTGCGGTTTGAGTTACGATTTTTTATTCGCCGCAGAGGGAAAGAAGACGGGTGAAAGCGTCTTTGTCGGTGCGGTCGACGGTGAGGGGGGACACGGTGACGTAGCCTTCGGTCAGCGCGTCGGTGTCAACGGTGAGGTCGCCGTTGGAAACGTGCGCGTTGTAGCCTTTTTGGATATATTTGCCGTCCTCAACGACGACGAATTCGTCGGAATAATAGGTGCCGCCCTGTTTGGTTATACGGATGCCTTTAGGTGGCATTTCGGGGAAGTTGACGTTGAAGAGGTCGGAATAGGCAAGCAGGTTGTGCTTGGAAAAATATTCCTTCACGGCGTCCAGATTTTCAAAAGCGTAGCGGAAGGTTTCGATGCCCGTTGAGAGGGCAACCGCCTTGACGCCCCTCAGCGCAGCTTCGAACGCCGCGCCGTCGGTGCCCGAGTAGAGAATATCCTCGCCCATGTTGTAGCCTTTGTTTATGCCCGAGATGACAAGGTCGAAATCTTTGCCCAAAGAGAGCAGCGCAAATCGCACGCAATCGGCGGGAGTGGAATCGACGTAAAAAGCCTCGACGCCGTCCAGAAAGTCGATTCTGGAGGCTTCTATCGGGTCGTGCAGGTTGATTGCGTGGCTCTTGCCGCTTTGCTGATGCTTCGGCGCAACCACGGTTACTTCGCCGAGGGTTTCCGCCCATTCGGCAAGCGGTTTCAAGGCTTCGGATGCGATGCCGTCGTCATTTGTGATAAGTATTTTCATAGCCAGCCCTCGTTTTGTTGTTTGTAGGTTTTGATAAGCTCGTCTGCGTCGGCCAGAAAAGCTTTGATTTGCGACTTTCCGGAAAGCTTCGCGCCGCAAGCGCATTCGTGGCCTCCGCCGTCGTATTTTTCGGCAAGCGGGTTGACGTGAACGAAGCGCGAACGCAACCTCACGCGGAAGGTTCCGTCTTCGTTTTCGATGAACGCCGCCCAGATTATGCTTCCCTTTATGGAGTCCAGAAGAGAAACCGAATTAGAGGCTTCCTCTAGCGACAAATCGAATTTGTGCTGCATTTTTTTGTCCACCACGAGGTAGGCCACGCCGTTTTCGGTTACGCCCATTTTCTTGTAGGCGTAGGCTTTGAATTTCAGCCAGTCGAAATCGTCGAGATTAAGATTTGCAAACAGCCAGTCAACGTTTATGCCTTTGTCCAAAAGGGTTGCGGCGCAACGCATGGTGTCGCCGCTGACGGAGCTGAATTTGAAACGCCCCGAATCCGTCACCATGCCGGTGTAGAGATAGAGCGCGGCTTCTTTGGTGAGCGTCAGATTGCCCGAGAAAGTCATATAGAAGTCGACGATCATTTCGCAGAGCGACGAGCGCCAGTCTTCAACCCAACTTACGTCGCCGTAAGGCTTTATATCGATGTGGTGATCGATTTTTATAAGCTCGGCTGCAAGGCCGATTTTGGAGTTCGAGATGCGGTCCACGGAAGCGGTGTCCAGAACTATAGCCAAAGCGCCTTCGTAGGCTTCGTCCGGCAAAACGCCGTCCTCGCCGCCCAAAAATGCAAGATATTCGGCGTAGTCTTCGTTGGAAACGTAAATTTGTTTCTCAGGAAACGAGGCCTTCAAAATTTCCGCCAAGCCCTTTGTGGAACCGACAGCGTCGCCGTCGGGACGAACGTGGCGAGATATGATGATTTTGTCGTAGGATACGATTTTGCCAAAAATAACGTTCTTAATTGTTTCGTTCATTTGTTTTCTCCAACCAGTTTGTCGAGGTCGGCAAGCATTTCCATTGCTTGCGCCTTGTCCTTGAGGCTTGCGCCGCTTGCTTTTAAGTGGCCTCCTCCGCCGTATTTGACGGCAATTTTGTTGATATCCAAATTGCGGGAGCGCAGCTCTGCCAAAACGGTGCCGTCCGTCGATTCGGTGAAGTTCACCCAAACGTCCACGCCGCGAATTTCCGCCATAACGTTCACCATGCCTCTCGACACCGTAAAGTCGCTTACGCCGAGGCTGTCAACCTTTTGGCGGTCGGAGTAGATGTAGGCCACGTTGTTTTTGGTAAACCGGATGTCCAGAACGAATCCCGCACGCATTTTGATCATGGAAAAATCGTCAACGTACAGTTTATCGTAGATTTCCGTCGGATTAAACCCTTTTTCAAGCAGGAAAGCCGCGTCCGAGAATGTGCGTGGAGTGGTGGAATCGTAGCGGAAACGCCCCGAATCGGTTACTATTCCCGTGAACAACGCTTTGGCGGCAGGAGTGTTTACAGTCAGCCCCCATTCCCTTGCAAGGTGCGTTACGAGCCCCGCGCAGCTTTCAAACGCCGTTTCGACAATTTCGACGTCGGCAAATTTTTCGCAGAATATGTGGTGGTCGATGCGCAAGGTTTTTTCGGCGAGAGTGTACCTGTCGTCGCTGACAAGAGAGTGCTCCGCGCTGTCCAGAATCACCGCCAACGCGCCCTTGTAGGTTTCGTCGGGGATTTCGTCCATAACGGAGCCGTCCATAAACGAGAATCTGCCCGCGCCGTCGCCTACGACGTACACCTTTTTCTCGGGGAAGTTGTCCAGCAGAAGGTTTTTGAGACCGATCTGGCTCCCCATTGCGTCGCCGTCGGGATTTGTGTGGCGATGAATGATGACGGTGTCGTATTTTTTCAAAAGTTCCAAAGCTTCGTGCATAGCTATCTCCAAATTCGTTTTAGTAAATTAGGATACCATATATAGGCCGAAAAGTCAAACCTTTGGCGAAAATAAAAACGGAGGAAAAGCCCTCCGTTTTCGTGATTTTTACCATCTGTTTTCGACGTATTCGCAGAACGCGACCATATCCTTGATTTCGATCTTTCGGCCGTCGTCCAGAACCACGGTGCCGTTCCATTTGCCGTAAACCTGGTGCGAGTGCATGCGCAGGATAAGAGCGTTGGTGTCGTTGTGGTTGTCGTAGTACGGAGTCATGGTCATGTCGAAGCGGCCGTCCTCGGACACGAAGTGCCAAGGCTGCATATATTTGTCGGGTTTAGGGAACACCTCGACGTCAACCGCGCCGATTTTGTGAGCCTTGCCGTCCCAGAACAGGCAGGTTTCGGTGGCTCCCGTTTCGTTGCCGATGGCCCAGGTGATTTCAAAACCGAAGATATGCTCCTTGCCGTTTTCGTCCACCATGCGGTGTGCGCCGTTGCCCCAGTACCAGCAGAGCTTGTAAGGAGTGTTGACGCGTCCCCAGTCCAGACAGCAGAAAGTGTTTTGCTTGTCGAAGGAGTAAATCTTTTCGCCGACGGCAAACGTGCCTTCGCAAGGCATGCAGTTTTGCTTGGTGGTCATAAAGTAGCGGGTTGGATATCCGTCGAACGGCAGAACGGTGGTGATGTTCTCGAGGTTTTCCGGTATGTCCATTCTGAATTTGCATTCCAGCGTTTTGCCTTTGGACGGGCCTTTGAAATAGAGCGTGCGATAGGTTTCGTGAGTTTCGAAGCGCAGCTCGAATTTGCCTTTTTTGTATTCCGTTACGTTAGGTCTGTCGCCGCAGGCAGGCAGAATAACCTTATTTTTGCCGCCCAGCCACAGCGCCATAGACGTTGCAACGAGGCCTTTTTCGTTCGGCGCGTGAAGGTCGATAAGGGTGGCGGAAGCGTAGCCGCCGATAGAAATGTTGGCGATGGAAATCTGAATTATGTAGTTGCCGTCGGACATCTGATAGAAGTCCCATTCCTTGCGCCTCAAGGTAGGTTTGGAACGATATCTGTCGTAGGTGAACAGATTGTGGCGCGCCCACGCGCCTTTGACGAGCAGAGTGCCGTCTTCGGCGAGAAGGTCGGTTTGCTCGGTAACTTCGTTCTGATTATAGGTCAGGCCCGACTCCTTCCAGCCGGCGTACGTTTTTTTGACTTCGGACATGATTCCCTCCTTTTGTTTTATCATATAAAGTGGATTAAGATAAATATACCCTATTTAGCGGTCAAAAGTCAAGTTTAATTGAAAAATAGCGTATTTTAGCGGCGGCGGAAACTTTTTCGGGCCGCATCAAGCGCTTGAAAAAAACCGCAACGTATGTTACAATAGAAAAAAACGTATTTCAGAGGGGAAAATGAAAAAAGGACGTATCACAAAAATCGCTTTGCTCGCCTGTTTGGTCGTGACGGCTCTGGCGGCGTTTTCGGGCTGCGGAAAGAAGGACGAGAGAGAAGCAACGTTTTTGCTTAAAAACCGATCGGAATGGTCGGAAGCCGCGCTCCGAGAACAAATGGCGGCGGAAAAGGGCGGCGTTACGCTTTTGGAAAACGGCGAAGTCAAGGTGACCGTCGTCTATTCGGAAGGAGCTTCCGAAAGCCTTATTGCGGCGGCGGACTTTATGGCTGCGACGATAGATAGAATGTCCGGCTCGAGCGGCGTAAGAACCGCCGTCAAAAAGGGCGGCGAAAGCGGATTTTCGATATACGTCGGGAGAGCCGCAAATTCTGCCTTAATCGATCTTTCGGACGTAAAGGACGACGGATACAAACTGGAAATCAAGCCCGAAGGCATTTACATAGTCGGCAAAACCGATGACGCCACGAGAAACGGCATCTATGACTTTCTGGAAACTCACCTCGAGTGCATGTACGTTTCCCCGGAAAACACCTACGTTCCGCTTTGCCCGACCGTAAAACTCGCCCTCGAAGAAAAAACGGTGAACCCGACCATAACCTGGAGAAAGGTCTATCAGTACGAGAGCGTGCAGAACGGCTGGTACGAGCGCCTGAAAATGAACGGAACCATCGTCAAAGAGGGCGAAAACAGCATAGAGCTTTACAACGAGTGGGGCACTTGGTGCCATTCGTCGTTCGAGTTCGTGCCGCCTGAGAAATATTTCGACGAGCACCCCGAATATTACGCAAAATTTTTAGGCAAACGCAGATATCAATTCAACGTCTTGGGGCGAACCTTCCCGACGCACCTTTGCTACACCAACGAGGAAGTTTACCAAATTGCCGAAGCCGAGCTTGTAAAACGCATCGAGGCAAATCCCGAAGTCAAGTTCTGGGACTTCAGCATAATGGACACCTATTTTGCGACGTGTCGGTGCAAAGAGTGCAAGAAATTCAACAAGGAAGCAGGCAGCGAAATGGGCACGCTTCTGGCGTTTCTGAACAGACTTGCGGACGCAATCAGGGACGATTATCCGGACGTTTATCTTTCAACGCTTGCCTATCAGCGGGTGAAAAATCCGCCTAAAAACATGAAATGCGCGCCGAATCTTTGCATCAATGTGTGCGCTTTTCCGGGCACGCAAAGCTATCCTTATTCCACCGAGGGCGGCATCAAGGCAAGCAGGGAATTTGCAGAAAGAGTGGTTGAATGGGGCAAAATATGCGATAATATCCTCGTTTGGGATTATGTGGTCAATTTTACACACCTCAAACTGCCGTTCCCGAACTTTGAATTTCAAAAAGAAAATCTGGAATTTTATCTCGAGAACAACATTCGTTTCGTCTTCCATCAAGGCTCCAGAGAACCTATGGACGAAAACGCCGAAATGAGAACGTATCTTTTGTCGCGACAGCTTTGGGACAAAGACGTGGATCTTTTGGCGCTTGCCAAAAAGTACGTTGCCGTCGTTTACGGCGACGCTGCGGGGCTTGTGGAAGAGTATATGGACACGGCAAACGCCGCGATGATCGAATCGGGTGCGGACCTCAGCTTGTACGACAGTCCGAAAAAACACAAAAACGGTTATCTTGCGCCAAAACTTACCGACAAATATCTTGAGCTTACCGAAAAAATGCTCGAGGTGGCCGAAAACTCCGACACGGTGAACGTGAAAGCGGTAGAAATGCTTCGTGTAAACGCGCTTTACGCAAAAATGACGGATGCAAGTTGGGATTATAGGGCCAAAAAAGCGGCTTTTGAGGAGTTTAAGGCGCTTTCCGAAAAGTATAATTTCACAAAATCGGGCGAAATCGTGGAAATGAGTCGGTTCGTTGAAAAGGATTATCCGAGAACGCTAATTTGGATCGTTTTCAAATACGTATTGTCGGTCCTCGGCGGAATTGCCGTTGTCGCGCTTATCGTTCTTGGTGTCAAATTCGGTCCGAAAATCGTCCGCAAAGCGAAAAACAAACGCCTTTCCACGGCCAAATAGCCAAAAATCGAGCCGTTTCGTTGTCAAAAACGACTTGGCATGATATAATATAAAAATCAAAATTTAAGGATGGATTATGAAAGACGTAAGACTTGCAATCAGATTCTTCTGGAAGTGGCTTCCCGTCAACAACCTCAACATCATGCTTATGGGCGTGGCAATAGTGCTCCTGACAGTCGGCGGAGCGGTGATGTTTTCCAGAGAAAAGTTCAAAAAATACGGCGTTATCGCAGGCAAAGTCGTGCTGTTTCTGCTGCTATTTTATCAGGTGGTTTACGCCATAACTCAATATTACGACGAACACAGCCAAATCGGCAGAATTATGCCGTGGAACCCGTCGTCCATAAGCTATTATCTTATGCCGATCGTCGCCATTTTCAACGTCAAACCGCTTAAGGACACGTCATACACTTTGGGCCTTCTGGCGGGGCTTGTGATGACGTTCAGCACTCTGGTCTATTCGCCTATGTGGATAGATTTCTACCAAAACAGCCTCACCGAATATCCGTTTATGCAGGATATGATTGCCAACGCGCGCATCGCAACGTGGAACAGCATTTCAATGCACGGCGCGCTTCTCGTCGGCGGCGTGTGGCTGGTTGCGTCCGGCGACTTCAAATATGAACCGAAAAACTGCAAATTCTTTCTTCTGGGGCTTGCGGTGCTGCTTTGCTACGGAATGGTGGGGCATCACTTCTTCGTGCCGGACAAAAACGTTTTCTTTATTTTCAAAAACGAATTGCCGTTCGAAATCACGCATATCGACTTCCGTCTCGACTACTGCATTCTGCTTGCGGCGCTTTTATGGGTGATTTACTACGCGCTCCCGTACGCCGTAAAAAATATACCTCTCCGCATAAAGCAGAAGAAGCTTATCGAAAGCTACTACGGAAAATAAAAAACGAAAAACCGCCGAACGGCGGTTTTTTTGTAAATAGAAATACACATATGCTTTGGAAGAAAAATGAAACCTCGTCGCTCTTGCTGCCGTGCTGTGTCATTCCGAATGAAAGTGAGGAATATCGAAAAAGGAACCTTGTCGGCTTCCCCTTGGGGGGAAGCTCCGCTTTGCGGAGATGAGGGGCAAACCAACAAAACGCTTGCGTTTTGCCAAAAGAGAACAAGCACTTTCTTTGATAGAAAAATGAGGCCACGGCCGCGACTATGGTCTGGGTTTACACAGCGGCCGTGTTTTAGAGTGTCGAGCAGTTGCACTTTGTACGAAGTTTTCGGGAATTTTGCATGGCGCAGTGCGCCGCCCCGAAAACGAGTGACACAATCAGGAAAAGCTCCCGACTGCGAGACCGAGAGGTGCCCCCTGCCGGTGGCAGTCGCCGTGGGGCCCGCTTGCGGGGGAACGGCGATAGGGGAACCTGCTTGACAGAAGGGGAAAGCTTTACTCTGCCTTTGGTATTTATTCCTTTCCAGGAGATTCCTCGGCAGGCTCGGAATGACAACAAAAAAAGATAATAGACTTGCATAAGGTCGCCGGCCATACAAATGCTGCGCATTTGCGGCGTCGCTGAGGTCGCGGCTGTGGCTAAACCTGTGCAAACGAAAAACGATACTTCGTATCGCAAAAACAGAAAAACCCCATTACGTTTCGAACAAGTAAACCGTTCTCACCGTATGGGGTTTAATTTTGCTTGCATAAGGTCGTCGGCCATACAAATGCTGCGCATTTGCGGCGTCGCTGAGGTCGTGGCTGTGGCTAAACCTGTGCAAACGCAAAACGATACTCCGTATCGCAAAAACAGAAAACCCCATTACGTTTCGAACAAGTAAACCGTTCTCACCGTATGGGGTTTTTGTTTTTTCGCTATCGCTTACTTTTGCGTTTGCGCCAGTTCTCGTGCCATCAGCACTCCCATTACGCTAGCCATCATCAATCCTCTTGTCCAACCGCAGCTGTCGCCGAGGCAATGGAGGTTTTTGACGGAGGTGTTGAGGTGAGTGTCGAGGTCGATTTTGTTGCTGTAGAACTTGAGCTCCGGGCTATACAAAAGCGTTTCGCCGCTTGCAAACCCCGGCACCACTTTGTCGACGTCCTGAATGAAGTTCAGGATGCTTATCATGGCTCTGTACGGCATAGCGGAGGTTATGTCGCCGGCAACCGCGTCGGGAAGAGAAGGCTTGACGTTGCCCTCCGAAAGCTCTTTCGGCCAGGTGCGCTTGCCGTCCAAAATGTCGCCGTAGCGTTGAACCAAAATGCTTCCGCCGGCAAGCATGTTGGTGAGTTTTCCCACCATGGTGGCGTAAGCAATCGGCTGATTGAACGGAGTGGTGAAGTTGTGACTGCACAGAATGGACAAGTTGGTGTTTTGCGATTTTTTGTCCTTAAAGCTGTGACCGTTTACGACGGCGAGGTCGTTGTCGTAGTTTTCCTGCGCAACGTAGCCGCCGGGATTCTGGCAGAAAGTGCGCACTTTGTTTTTGAACGGTTTAGGGTGTCCGACGAGTTTCCCTTCATACAAAACGTTGTTGATTTCTTCCATGATTTCGTTGCGGCACTCAACCCTGACGCCGATGTCGACGGTGCCCGGACGGTGCTTGATGTCGTACGCTTCGCAGGCGGCTTCCAGCCAGTTGGCCCCGCGTCTTCCCGTCGCAACGATGGTTTTGTTTGCATAATACGGCACGTCAACCCCGTTTTCGGTTATAACGATGCCTTTGCACTCGTTGTTTTCGATGATGAGATCCTTAACGTCGGTGTTGAAGATAAGCTCCACGCCGCCCTTTAGAAGATACTGTTCGATTTCGTAGTAAAGCTGTTGTGCTTTTTCCGTTCCGAGGTGGCGGATCGGGCAGTCCACGAGCGTCAGATTTGCGCTGATGGCTTTTCGTCTGATCTCCTTGATTTTTTCGGGATTGCCGATGCCTTCGATGTGAGTGTCGGCGCCGAATTCAAGATATATTTTGTCGGTGTAGGCGATGGTTTCGGCGATTTTTTCACGGCCGATAAGGTCCGGCAGTTCGCCTCCGACATCGGGAGACAGGCTGAGTTTACCGTCCGAAAAAGCCCCCGCGCCAGAAAAGCCCGTGGTTATGTTGCAGTTTTTGCAGTTTACGCAATGGCCGACTTTGGTTTTCGGGCAGCTTCTGTTTTCAACCGCTTTGCCTTTTTCGATGATTGTGATTTTGCGGTCGGAGCCGAGCTTCAGAAGTTCCAAAGCGGTGAAAATGCCCGCAGGGCCCGCGCCAACGATGACGATGTCTTTTTGCATGTTTCCTCCATAGAAAAGCTGCCGACTGCTCGGCAGCAAAGAAGCGTTTTTAGGTTTACCACTATCTATGATAACACGGCGAACGCGAAAAGTCAACGCAAAAACAAAAATAAACCCCTTGCAAGGCAAGGGGCATTGATTTTTAATTTTGTTATTCCGCTTTTTCTTCCGAAGGATCTTCGGTGGCTTCCTCAACTTCGGCTTGCTCTGCGGCGTCGGTTTTCTTTTTGAAAAGCTTGTCGTTCATGATGACGAATTTTTCCATCAGGAACACGATGACGAAGTCAAGCATAGAGTAGGTGATCATACTGATGGTTCTGCAAACTTCGATTTTGACTTTGCCTCCGAACAGCTTGAAGTACGCTTCGGCAAGAGGTTCGCCGATCAATGTTTCGACGATGATAAGCGTCACGCACATGATGACGTAAGTCACGATGCTGAACGTGAGGTTGTTTACGGCAGCAAAGGTCTTTTTGCGGTTCAGGACGTAGCTGATGATTTTCGCGGCGGTGTTGCTGATGAGGAACGCCACGAATGCGTTTCTCGCCTGTTCACCGAAAATCCATGCGCTGATAGGCGTGGTGTCTTTATAGATAAGAGGAATGACGTTGACCAAAATAATCTGAGATACGAACGCCACCATGCTCAGAAGAGTGAACAAAATTGCTTGCACAACGGTTTTTTCGCCTTCGGTTTTTTCCTTTTTCTTGAAGAATCCGACAACCTTTTCTTTTACGGACATATATCCCTCCGAAATAAATTGATAAATTAAGTATAACACACGGCGTTTGATTTGTAAAATAATTTCGTTTCAAAATTGAATTTTGATTGCGTAAACGGGTAATATAATGTATAATATTTATACAATAGCGGGCGAAAATCGCCGCATTTTACCGATTAAATTTTTTTGGAGATACATTATGACACAAAACGTAGTCGTCGTCGATTTCGGCGGACAGTACAACCAGCTCATCGCAAGAAGAGTCAGGGACCTGCACGTTTATTCCGAACTGGTGCCTTGTTCGATTTCGGCAAAAGAGATGAAAGCAAAAAACCCTATCGGCATAATTTTCACCGGTGGGCCTAACAGCGTTTTCGGCGAGGATAGCCTGAGAGTGGATCCCGAAATATTCAATCTGGGCATACCTGTTCTCGGCATCTGCTACGGCGCGCAACTTATGGCGCACGGGCTTGGGGGCGAAGTCAGACACGCCGACGTTTCCGAATACGGAAAAACCGAAGTCGAATACGCCGAAAGCGTCCTCTTTGACGGCGTCGAAAAAAACAATATCTGCTGGATGAGCCACACCGACAGCATCTACGGCTTGCCTGAAGGCTTTGAGTGCGTGGGGCACACGCCGGTTTGCCCGATTGCGGCGATGCAAAACGTCGAAAGAAGGCTGTACGCGGTGCAGTTTCACCCTGAAGTGGTGCACACCGTGGGCGGCATAAAGATGCTGGAAAACTTTTTATACAAGGTTTGCGGAGCAAAAGGCGACTGGACCATGCACGATTTTTGCGAGCAGCAAATCGAGCTTATTCGCGAAAAAGTGGGCGACAAAAAAGTGCTTTGCGCAATGAGCGGCGGAGTTGACAGCGCGGTTGCCGCCACTCTCGTTTACAAAGCGGTCGGCAAAAACCTCACCTGCGTTTACGTCGATCACGGCTTTATGCGCAAGAACGAATCGGAAGAAGTGAAAAAGGTGTTTGTGGACGGCTTGGACATGAACCTCGTTATGGTGGACGCGTCCGAACGCTTTTTGTCAAAACTCGAAGGAGTTTCCGATCCCGAAACCAAGCGCAAAACCATCGGCGCGGAATTTATAAAGGTCTTTGAAGAAGAAGCCAAAAAAATCGGTAAGGTCGATTTTCTGGTGCAGGGGACCATTTATCCGGACGTCGTCGAGTCCGGCGGCGGAAAAAACGGCAAATCGGCCGTTATAAAAACCCATCACAACGTCGGCGGTCTGCCTGACGTGGTGGACTTTAAGGAAATCATCGAACCGCTCAGAAACCTCTTTAAGGACGAAGTCAGGGCAGTCGGCTTCGAGCTGGGGCTTCCTAAATCGGTCGTTAAACGTCAACCGTTCCCGGGGCCGGGGCTTGCGATAAGAATTATCGGCGACATCACAAAAGAAAAACTGAATATTCTTCGCGACGCGGACTTCATACTTCGCGACGAGGTGGCAAAAGTCGGCCTCGACGACGAAATATGGCAATACTTCGCCGTGCTCACCAACATGAAAAGCGTTGGCGTTATGGGCGATATGCGTACGTACGACTACACCTTGGCGCTTCGCGCAGTTACGTCGGTTGACGCTATGACTGCCGACTGGTTCAGAATGCCTTACGACGTGCTGGAAAAAATCAGCGTCAGAATAGTCAACGAGTGTAAACACATCAACCGCATAGTTTACGACGTAACTTCCAAACCTCCTGCGACCATTGAGTGGGAGTAAGGTGATTGCAAAGCAATCACAATTAAATTCATGCGACCGCATGAGATAAATCCGTTAGATACGGAAAGGCAGATGTTATGATTTACGGAAACACGAAGGGCGTCAAAAGGGTAACCTTGGAAACGTTGGAAAACTTAATAACGGATTACGACAAAAACGCCTTTGTGGATCGTGAGCTTTTGGCGACCGTTGCTGAAATAAGCGGCAAACTGAACAGGGAAATTTGCGTTTATATTTCGAGAAGCGGCCGAGTTATGGCGATTGCCATGGGCGACGCGGGCACGGTGGAACTGAAAGAATTCAGCCTCAGAAGAGGTTCGGACAGGTTTTCGGGCGTGAGAGTTATACACACGCACCCGAACGGAAACGGCAGATTGTCCGATATGGACCTTTCCGCCCTCAAGCATTTAAGGCTGGACGCAATGGCCGCAGTCGGCGTGAACAGAGGGGAAACCACGGACATGGAAGTTGCCTTTTTGGAGGGCAACGGCTTTCAGGGGTTCTATTTTAAGTCCGCAGAAATGGCGGACGACGACAAAATCCTGAAAAAAATCACGGAACTCGAAAAGGACATTTCCGTCGGCGCGGAAAGCACCGAGGCAGTGCCGGGCACGGCGATTCTCGTCAACGTTACGCAAAACGCCAACGGCAAAACCGAGCTGTCGGAGCTTGCAAGACTTGCAGACACTGCCGGCCTTACGGTGGTTGCCGAGGTGCTGCAGCCAAAGGCTTCGCCAGACAAAATGTTCTGCGTCGGGCAAGGCAAGCTTGACGAGGTAAAACGGCTTATACAAACCAAAAGGGCAGATTACGTGGTGTTTAACAACGGATTAACCGGCAGTCAGCTCAAAAACCTCGAGGAAGCCACCGGCGTGAAGGTGCTTGACAGGTCTATGCTTATTCTCAACATTTTCGCTCGTCACGCCACCAGCAACGAAGGAAAGCTTCAGGTTGAACTTGCCATGATGAAATACACTCTGCCGAAGCTTTTGGGGCGAGGAAAAGAGCTAAGCCGTATAGGCGGCGGATCGGGCAGCAGCTTCACCAGAGGTAGCGGCGAAACCAAACTCGAGGAAGACAGAAGGCGTTTGCGCCGTCAGATTTTCGAGCTGTCGGAGCGCATCGAAAAGCTCAAGTCCGAGCGCGATTTGAGAAGAGAAAGAAGGCGTAAATCGGGTGTGAAAACCGTTGCCATAGTCGGATACACTAACGCGGGCAAATCCACCTTGATGAACAACGTCACAAAGGCCGGGGTTTTGGAGGAGGACAAGCTGTTTGCCACCCTTGATCCCGTTACGCGCAAAATATTCGTGGACATAAAAAAGGAATATCTTCTGACGGACACCGTCGGGTTTATCGACAATTTGCCGCACGAGTTCATCGACGCTTTCAGAAGCACGCTGGAAGAAGCGGCGTATGCGGACGTTTTGGTGCACGTCGTGGACGCGTCCTCCGAGGACAGATTCAGACAGATGAAGGTTGTGGACGACGTTCTGGAAAGCTTGGGCGCAGGCGGAAAACCTACCGTCATCGCTTACAACAAGTGCGACCTCGTGCCCGATTTCGAAATTCCGTCCGGCGAAAACGCAGTGATGATTTCCGCCAAAAACGGGAAGGGCATTTGGGAGCTTAAACAAAAAATAGAAGGAATGCTGTTTTAGGATAAAATAAAAGAAGGCCGAAGCCTTCTTTTATTTTTTTAGCAGCCGCAGCTACTGCCGGTGCCGCCGCAGCAGCAGTTCAGAATGAGAAGGAGCGGCAAAATGTCGCACAGGCAGCCGCCGCCGCCTCCGCCGAAGTTAGGCATACCGCCGCCGCAGCAACAAGAGAGAATGAGGATCCACAGGATGCAATCGCATCCGCCGCCGAATAAGTTGTTCATATATGTACCTCCTGAATTTGTTTGCGGTTTTATCCGCTTACTTCACAATATGGCCGCTTTCGGGAAAGTGTTACCGCGGTTTATACCCCCGAAGACGGGCAAGTTTCGGTTTTTGTCCGTCAAAGCGTTGACAAAACGATAAATAGTAAATAAAATATGTATGAAATATAAACTCCCACGCATTCCGGCGTGGAAAGGAAGTGTACTTATGGCAAACTTAACTATGGACAAATTGGTTGCGCTTTGCAAAAATCGCGGGTTCGTTTTCCCGGGAAGTGACATTTACGGCGGCCTTGCAAACACTTGGGATTACGGTCCTTTGGGCGTTCAGCTTAAAAACAACATCAAAAACTGCTGGTGGAAGAAATTCGTGGTGGAAAATCCGTACAACGTCGGGCTGGACTGCGCCATTTTGATGAATCCGTCCGTATGGCAGGCATCCGGCCACCTCGGCGGTTTTTCGGATCCTCTGATGGATTGCAAACATTGCCACGCGCGTCACAGAGCGGACAACCTCGTTGAAGATTATATGAAGAAAAAAGGTATAACCGAAAACGTGGCGGGTTGGAGCAACGAGCAACTTGAAAACTATATAACCGAAAACAAAATCCCTTGCCCTGTTTGCGGCAACAGCGATTTTACCGGTATCAGAAAATTCAACCTTATGTTCAAAACCTTCCAGGGCGTTACGGAAGACAGCGTCAACACCGTATATCTCCGTCCGGAAACCGCGCAGGGCATTTTCGTCAACTTCAAAAACGTTCAGCGCACCACCAGAAAGAAAATCCCGTTCGGCATCGGTCAGATCGGCAAATCCTTCAGAAACGAAATCACTCCGGGCAACTTCATTTTCCGCGTGAGAGAGTTCGAACAGATGGAACTGGAATTCTTCTGCAAACCGGGCACCGACCTCGAATGGTTCCGGTACTGGAGAACCTTCTGCCACAACTGGCTGCTCGGCCTCGGCTTCGACGACAAAAAACTTCGCCTGAGAGATCACGATAAGGACGAACTCTGCTTCTACAGCAAGGCGACCACCGACTTCGAATTTTTGTTCCCGTTCGGTTGGGGCGAGCTTTGGGGCGTTGCGGACAGAACCGACTACGACCTCAATCAGCACATCAAGACCTCCGGCAAAGATCTTTCCTACATCGATCCGGTGACCAACGAAAAATACGTTCCGTACGTCATCGAGCCGTCTTTGGGCGTTGAAAGAATGGTGCTTGCGCTCCTTTGCAACGCATACGACGAAGAAACCGTCGGCGAAGGCGACACCCGTGTGGTTTTGCATCTGCATCCGGCGATTGCTCCTATAAAAGTGGCGGTGCTTCCGCTTCAGAAACAGCTTAACGAAAAAGCCGAAGAAATTTACGCCGACCTTTCCAAACACTTTGCTTGCGATTTCGACGGCAGCGGCTCGGTGGGCAAACGCTATCGCAGACAGGACGAAGTGGGCACTCCGTTCTGCGTAACCGTCGACTTCGACACTTTGGAAGACGGCTGCGTAACCGTCAGGGAACGCGACAGCATGGCTCAGGTCAGAATTCCTGTTACGGAACTTAGAAGCTACATCGAAAAACAACTCGAATACTAAAAAAATCCGTCAAAAAAGCCAAACACGCGTTTGGCTTTTTTCTTTTGTCGTTGACAGAGGAGAACAATTTGTATTATACTTTATATATTATCAAATGATAGGAAAGAAAATTATGTCCAAACAACACAAAATCAGCCCAAACACCTGGCTAACCGTTTTGCTGTTCGGCTTTTGCGGACAAGTGGCTTGGGTTATCGAAAACAACTATTTCAACGTCTTTATGGATCGCACAATAACTCACGATCCTTTCGCCATCGCATTTATGGTTGCCGCAAGCGCGGTGGTTGCGACGTTCGTTACCCTGATTGCGGGCACCTGGTCCGACAAGCTCGGCAACAGAAGAGGCCTTATGAGCTACGGCTACATCATTTGGGGCGTCATCATCATCAGCTTTTCGTTTATAAAAGTCGAGTACGTGCAGGATATGTTCAAGTGCTCGAGGGAAACCGCGCAGACCGTTTGCGTTGCCGTGGTTGTGGTGATGGACTGCGTGATGACGCTGTTCGGCTCCACTTCCAACGACGCGGCCTACAACGCGTGGGTTACCGACAACACCACTCCGAAAAACAGAGGCACTCTTGAGGGCGTTATCGCCGTTATGCCGCTGTTTGCAATGGCGGTGGTTTTCGGCTTGTTCGACGAAATGACCAAAAACTACTACGAGCTGGGCGGCGAAATCGTCAGAACCTGGTCGGAGGGAGCAGTCAGAACGGGCTACGGCGAGTGGACCAAGTTCTATTGCATTCTGGGCGGCTTCGTTATTTTGGTCGGCATCGTGGGCATTTTCACCGTGAAGGACAGCCCGAATCTCAAACCGAATCCGTCGGTTAGCTTCAAGGACATGTTCTACGGCGCGAAGAAAGAAGTGGTCAAGGCCAACAAAAACCTCTATCTTTGCTATCTCACCCTGATGTTCGTGGGCATTGCAAACAACTGCTTTATGTCCTATCTGTTCATTTATCTCGAAAAAACTCTGGGCTACGCCGACTACATAATCCCCGTCGGAATAATCATGGTTACGGCCGCAATCGGAAGCGTAGTTTTCGGAATCGGAATCGACAAGTTCAGCGACAGAAGAAAACCGCTGTTCTTCCTCGTGGGCGCCTACGTCGTGGGCGCGGTGCTGATGCTTCTCGCAAGCCCGTTGACATTCAAGTCCGGCACTCCGCTTTGGGCGGTTTGCATAGGCGGGTTCGTGCTGATGGCGGCAAACCTTTGCATTTCGGCAAACGTGACGGCCATGGTCAGAGATCTCACCCCTCCGGACAAAGCCGGCCGGTTTCAAGGCGTCAGGATGTTCTTCTGGGTGCTTGTGCCGATGTGCGTAGGCCCGATGCTGACGGCAATAATCACCAAGGTTTCCGCAACCGGTTCGGCGGTGGACGAATTCGGCGAAGCAATCACCGTTTACAGCCCGTATATGTTCCTGCTGTCTGCGATAATCGCGCTGCTTTCCATAGTTCCGATAGTGTTCCTTATGAAGGCAAAATCGGAAGAAATGAAGCCGTTCGAAGCTGCGGAAAATCCTGAAATCACTGACGACGTTTTGTCCGAACAAGCCGTTTAGGCGTATAAAAACGCTGTTTTAACCTACAATATGGATATGAATTTCAGAGAACAGGTTTATAAAGCCGTCCAAAAAATACCGGAAGGTAAGGTGTCTACCTACGGCGCGGTTGCCGCATATATCGGCAGGCCGCACGCTTCCAGAATGGTGGGCTGTCAGCTCCATTTCAACAACGATCCCGAACGCGTTCCGTGCTACAGGGTGGTGTTTAAGGACGGAAGCTTGTCGCCCGCGTTTGCCTTTGGCGGCGCAAACGTGCAGAGAGCAATGTTAGAGGACGACGGAGTGGAATTTACTCCCGACGGAAAAGTGAAGGAAGAATATATAATCCGAGAGCTATAAAAAAAATCCCCGACCGCGCGTCGGGGATTTTTTGTTCCAGAGTATTTTTGTTAAGGTAATATTTTAAATAGGAAAATGAGGTCACGCCGCCGTCCACGGTTAAGATTTACAGAGGCGGCGTGTAATCGAGTGTTGAGCAGTTGCAGGTAGTACGAAGTTTTCGGGGATTGGTATCGGCTTTAGCCGCCCCGAAAGCGAGTGGCACAATCAGAAAAAGCTCTTGCACTGCGAAACCGAGAGTGTCCCCGCCTGTAGGCTTTCCGTGGATTCCTTGTTGCATTGCAATAAGGGGAACGGAAACGGGGGAAACTCCGTGAGGAAGGGGGTAAGCTTTACTCCGCCAACGGCGGGTTTAATGAGGGATATGATAAGCAGGTTACTCGTTCCCTCATGGGCAAAACGCAGCCGTTTTGTCGGTTGGGGTGAAATAAAAAATCCCCGACATAAGGTCGGGGATTTTGAGGTTTATTTAAAGAACAAAGGCAAAACCTGAAGATAGGTTATGTCTTCGCGTTCGGCGGCGTCGCCTTCGGCCAAAACGGCCATTTTGCCGACGATGTGGCCTTCGGTGTGCGCAGTGAGCTGTTCGAGAGCGTACAGCGATTCGCCGGTGGAAATCACGTCGTCCACGATGAGAATGTTTTTGCCTTTCATGAGTTCAACGTCTCTTTCGTCCAGATACAGCGTTTGCAAGCGGGCGGTGGTGATGGATTTGACTTCCACTTTGACGGGATTTTTCATATAAAGTTTGGGGGACTTTCTGGCAAGAACGTAGGTTTTGCCGGATTGACGCGCCATTTCGTATGCGAGAGGAATGCCTTTCGACTCCGCAGTCAGAATGATGTCGAAATCGGGAGCTTTTTTCAAAAGCTCGGTTGCGCATCTGACGGTCAGTTCCACGTCGCCGAACATGATGAACGCGCCGATGTCGATTTTATCGTTCAAAGGGCAACGAAGGAGTTTTCTGTTCAGCCCTGCAATGTTGATGTCGTAAAATTTGTCCATATTTTCCTCCAACAAAACGGATAACAAAAACATTATACATTTGCCGCAGGCGGTTGTCAAGCCAAAATAAAAAATACGCTGCGCCGAAAAGTTGCAAAACACCGCGCGGTATTGTATAATGGCGGTAGAAAAACGAGAGGTGACATTATGGTTATTATGATCAGCGGAGCTTCAGGCGGCATCGGCAAGGCCACGGCGGAGCTTTTGGCTAAAAAAGGTTACACGGTGTACGGCCTCAGCAGGAAGCCTGCCGAAATCGAAGGATGCAAACATATATGCTGCGACGTTACGGATCCCGCGTCCTGCGAAGCGGCGGCAAAAGAAGTCTTTGAAAAAGAGGGCAGGATAGACGTCGTGATAAACAACGCCGGCATGGGCATTTCGGGAGCTTTCGAAACGACCGAGGCCGCCGACGTAAAACGCATTTTCGACGTAAATCTGTTCGGCATGGTAAACCTTACGAGGGCGGCGATCCCTTATCTCAAAAAAACGAAGGGCAGAATCATAAGCACGTCGTCGGTAGGCGGGGTTTGCCCGCTGGCGTTTCAGAGCTTTTACAGCGCGACGAAAGTCGGCGTTGACGCGCTTACGTATTGCTTGAGAATGGAACTTAAGCCGTTCGGCGTTACGGCTACGGCGGTTTTGCCGGGGGACATAAAAACAGGGTTCACGGCCGCAAGAAAGAAGAACGTTTCGGAGCCGGCCGATTATAACGGCAGAATCAAGCGCAGCATCGAAAAGCAAGAACAGAGCGAAATAAACGGCATGCCGCCGTCTGCGGTGGCGAAGGTTATGGCGAAAGCCGTCAAAGCGAAAAATCCGAAGCCGCGCTACACGGTGGGATTTTTGTATCAGCTTGCGGCGTGGGCTTCCGAAAGAGTGCCGAAGCGCTTCAGAGAGTGGATATTATATAATATTTACGCAAAATAAGCATATACTTGCAAAAAATATGGGCAAAAATGCTTGCCAAAAACCGCAACAGATTGTAAAATATTAGCGGTTAATAACTAAATAGAAAAATATTTTTCTCGGAGGAATATATATTATGGCAAAAAATGTAAGAGTAGCTATCAATGGTTTCGGTCGTATCGGCCGTTTGGCATTCAGGCAAATGTTCGGCGCAGACGGTTACGAAGTCGTTGCTATCAACGATTTGACTAGCCCGAGAATGCTTGCTCACCTGTTGAAGTATGACTCCACTCAGGGCAACTACGCAAACAGCCACGTCGTCACCAGCTCTGAACCTGTTCTTAACGAAGACGGCACCGTGAAAGAAAACGGCTACATCGTAGTTGACGGCAAAAAAATCATCATCTACGCAAAAGCTAAAGCAGCTGAACTTCCTTGGAAAGAACTGGACGTTGACGTAGTTTTGGAATGCACCGGTTTCTACACCTCCAAAGCTAAAGCACAGGCTCACATCGACGCCGGCGCTAAGAAAGTCGTCATTTCCGCCCCTGCAGGCAACGACCTTCCTACCATCGTTTTCAACGTAAACCACAAAACCCTCAAACCGGAAGACAACATCATTTCCGCAGCTTCCTGCACCACCAACTGCCTCGCTCCTATGGCGAAAGCTCTGAACGATCTGGCTCCTATTCAATCGGGTATCATGACCACCGTTCACGCTTACACCGGCGACCAGATGCCTCTTGACGGTCCGCAACGTAAAGGCGACCTCAGAAGAAGCCGCGCTTGCGCAATAAACATCGTTCCTAACAGCACCGGCGCCGCAAAAGCTATCGGCCTCGTTATTCCGGAACTCAACGGCAAACTCATCGGTTCCGCTCAGCGCGTTCCTACCGCAACCGGTTCCACCACCATTTTGGTAGCAGTCGTTAAGGGTATCGTAACCAAAGAACAAATCAACGAAGCTATGAAAGCCGCAGCAACCGAATCCTTCGGCTACAACACCGACGAAATCGTTTCTTCCGACGTCATCGGTATGCGTTACGGCTCCTTGTTCGATGCGACTCAGACCATGGTCGCTCCTATGGAAGACGGCAACACCCAGGTTCAGGTTGTAAGCTGGTACGACAACGAAAACAGCTACACCAGCCAAATGGTCAGAACCATCAAATACTTCGCACAAGTTAAATAACTTCAACTAAAATTTCTGCGGACGGCATTTTGCCGCCCGCAATTTTTTTCTTTTTGCGCATTTTAAGCGGCTAAAGCCGAGCAGATTGTGCTGTTTTTGGTTTTTTCGCAGAAAACGAGGGCAAAAGTGTTTGCAATAATTTCGTATCTATTATATAATTGTAAAGTATAAATAACGTACATCTACGCCATATCTTTAATTAAAGGAGATATTATGAACAAAAAACTTATCGCAGTTTTGATTTGTTTGGTTATGTTGTCCGCAGTTATGCTTTCCGCTTGCGGCAACAAGTTTAAGCAAGATCCCGTTTCCGTTGACGGCGTTTCCAACGACACCGTCGCAGAAGGAAACTACGGCAGAGCCGTCAAACTCGGCAAATACCTCTATTTCGTCAACGGCGTCGTTTCCGTGGACGTGGACAACACCTTCGGTAAGCCTGAAAAATCCGCCATCTGGCGCGTAACTTTGGCAGACGACGGCAGCATTATTTCCGACAGCCGCGTTCGCATCGTTCCGAAAAACGTTCTGGATTCCAGCTCCAAGCCTTCGATTTACATCTACAAAGGCTGGATTTACTATGCAACCCCGAACCTCGAGCTGACCACCGCCGGCGAACCTAACACCACCAGGCTTGACTTTATGCGCACCACCATCGACGGTGCAAAAACCGAAGTCATCACCACCATCACGTCCAGAAGCGCAAACTATATGTTCGCAAACGGCTACTTGGTTTACAATCTGAACAATGCGTTGTACTCGGTTGATTGCGAAAGCAAAAAAACCACCACCATTATCGACAAAAACCTGTCCACGACTCTCTTCGTTATGGACGAGGACGGCAGCGCTTTTGCAGGTTACGTTCTGTACCTCAAAACTCCTTCCGACGACGTGCAATACAAAAACTACAACGAACTCGTTGCCGTTTCCGCTGACGGAAAAACCAGCAAAACAGTTTTGACAAACACTTCCTACACTTCCGACCTCGCAGACACCAAAAATATCTTCCAGTTCGGTTTGTTGGATTATAAAGTCGAAGCAGACGGCCTCACCTTGTTCTACACCAAGGCCAACGTCCTCGGCGGAAGCTCCACCCAGACTGCGGGCACTTATTGCTACAAGTTCCGGAGCACCGATTTCGCTTTTGACGCCGCAAAAGAAGCGCATCTTTCCAACACGGCTCTTTCCGGCATCATCCCTATCAGCTATTCCGAAGGCGTGCTCGTGACCGGAACCAACGTCGTTTATCAGTACAAAGCGGCTCAGAACGTTGTTGCAAAAACCGTTCTGGAAGGCTCCTTCAAGGTTTGCTTCGTGCTCGACGGCAAGGTTTACTATTCCGAAAGCTCTTCTCCGAAAAACCTCTATGCGTTCGAACTTGACAAAGTCGGCACCGGTGCAGTGGCAGAAAAGATTTTCAAGGCAGAATCCATCGGCACCACCGGCATCACCATGGAAGTCGTTGACGGCTACGTTTACTACGTTGACGGCGGCACCTACAAATATCTGTATCGCGCAAGACTCTCCGGCTCCGACGTCGAACTCGTCGGCAAAATGACCGCAGAAGACGTAAAGGCCATCGAAGACGCAAAAAACAAATAAACAACCGAAATTTGAGCGGCGTTCGAAAGAACGCCGTTATTTATTTTTGTCCCCCTTAAAAAGAAATTTTCGGGCAAAAGCGGAGACTTTTTGCTTTTTCAGATAGGTTTCATTTTGGTTTCGACACATTTCGACAAGTTTCGACAAATTTTACCTTACAAAATGCTCCATAATGCGATTTGCAGTGCTATAATTATATTTAATCCTGCGTCAAAAACAGGGATTTTTAGGAGGTGCTATTTTGGAAAAGACAATAGTTATTGCCGATGACAACGTTGCGTATTTGGAGGAAACGCAAAGATATTTTCAAAATGTTGCGGGATACCGTGTGGTGGGAGTTGCCAAGGACGGCATGGAAGCCATAAGCTTGGTGGAGAAAAACAATCCCGATTTTCTGCTTTTGGACATAGTTATGCCGGAGCTTGACGGTTTTGCCGTTTTATCGGCGATTGCATGCAGCGATTTCAGGCCGACGGTCATCATGATTTCACAGCTTTCGGGGGAAGGTTTTGTGTCGAAAAGTTTGGCAAAAGGGGCTTCGTATTATATGATGAAACCGATAAAATACGATAAGCTCAAAGAGGTTATGGACGATTTTTCGCAGGACTCCTTGCCGTATGCGGCAAAGGTTTCCACGAGGCCGGTTCCTATGGGACGTCAGGCGATAAGAGATCCGGCAAGGCGTTCGGTGGACGAAAAGATATCCAATATTTTCATATCCGTCGGAATTCCGGCGCATATAAAGGGTTATCAATTTTTGAGAGAAGCGATAAAACTCACCATAGAAGATCCAAACATCATAAACAGCATAACCAAGCGTCTGTATCCGGCCATTGCCGAAAAGTTCGATACCTCGGCGTCGAAGGTCGAAAGAGAGATAAGGCACGCTATAGAGGTGGCGTGGTCGAGAGGAAAGATCGACAACATCAACATGATTTTCGGTTTGAAAATCTACAACCCTAACGAAAAGCCGACGAACGGCGAATTCGTGGCTTTGATTGCAGACAAAATTTGTCTGGAGGGAATTGCCTGAAAAATATAAAAAAATGCGTAACGAACGTTGCGCATTTTTCGTTTATTTCGGGCGTTGCACCTGAACGTTTTTCGTTAAAAGGTCGTTGTAGCTGAAGGACAGGACGGGCTGGATTTCGTCGTCGGTTCGGATGGTGAAAATGTTGGGATAAATGTCTTCAACCACGCCGGAAAAGTACTGAAATCGGTTTCTTCCGCGGTTAATTCTGAAGGTCATGGGCAGACCTTTCAGCTCGGAAATCGCCGATTTCGCAGATTGATAGCCGTGAACGATTTTTCGCATAACGCAATTATTGCCGAAAAATAGCCGCCTTATGCCGCAGCGGCGGAAATTTTAGTATAAAATTTGCTTTTTAATCAAAAATTATATAGAAAAACAGTTTACAAAACCGATATAAATAAATATAATATACCCGACATAAAAAATTCTGAAAGGAGTGCTATTTATGGGTGCATACAAAAAATGCCCTCGCTGTGACCTTAACTGGATCAAACAGGACGAGGACTATTGCCCGGTTTGCAAGGCAGAACTGAAAATGAAAGGCGGCATTCATCTTCTTGAGGACGACGAAAACACCGAAGAAGAAAGAGTTTGCCCGATTTGTCACATCAATCTTTTGGAAGAAGGCGAGGACTGCTGTCCGCAATGCAAAGCCGAACGTGAAAACGTTGCGGAAGATTCGACCGCCGAAACAGATCCCGACACCGACGAAAGCTGGAAGGATTACGTGGACGTTGACGACGAAGGCGAGGACGTCAAGCTTGACGAATCCGACGAGATCAGCCTGGCCGAACTCGAAGAATCCGAAAAGGAATATGACGACGACGAGCCTGACGATTTCGACGAGAGCATAAGCTTTTCCAACTCCGACGACGATTTTGACGACGACGAGGAAGAAGAGGAACATTCCGACGGCGATTTGGATTAAAAATTTGGAATATTGACAAGCCCCCCGTAGTAAGATATAGTGATATATCCAACAGGGGGCTTTTTGTATGAATTTTAATTTCAGCGAGGTTGTCTCGGAACAACCGAAAAAACTTTTTTCCACCGAATTGACAGTGCTTAGCACCGTTTCGGACGCCGAAAGCGGCGGGGTTAAAAAAATTCTGGCGGTGTCGGCCGAACCTCGGATTCTCAGCGCCGAGTACTCGGACGGCGGCATCAAAACGATGGGCAGGGTGAACTTCAAGATGTTTTATATCGACGCCGAAGATCACCTCAAAAATCTTGACTATTTCAACGACTTTACTAATTTCGTGCCGTCAGAGGACCTTTCGGGGCAAAGAATCGCAGTGTTCCATTCCTCGGTGGAGGTGAGCGCCAAAACCGATCTCACGGTCAAACTGGGCGCAAGAATAATTCTGGACTTTTACGCGTCCGAAAAAAATCAGGTTCAGGGCCTCGTCAACCCTCCTGACGGCGTTTACAGCGAGTACGCCTGCGGGAAAGTGTCGAAATTTGCGGCCTATTTAGAGCAAAGCGCAACCTTCGACGACGAACAGGAAACGAGGTCCGCCGTCGACGGCATCATGATGTACGAAAATTCCGTCGTGCTGACCGACGTCAAAACCTCGGACGGCAGCTTCAAGGTTACGGGAAAAATCGTTTCGACGGTTTGCTATCTGTCCGGCGACGACATCAAAAAAATCGAATTCGACGTGCCGTTTGACGAGGAATACCTCAATTCTTCCGTTTGCTCGGGGCAGACTGCTTTCGGATTTGCCGAAGTGAAAACCGCAAGGATAATCCTCGGCGGCGACGACAAGAAGAACGTCATAAAATCGGAAATCACCCTGAATTTCAACTTCTGGACTTATGAAACGGAAGAAATAAAATACGTCAGGGACCTCTACAGCGCAAAACTCGAACTGACGCCGGAAACCTGCGCCCTCAAAACGGGCACGGCGCTTGCGGCGGAAAGATTTGACCAGAAGGTTTCGGGAAGCGTAACGCTGTCTGACGACTTTTCGGCGATAAGACAAACCGTCGAGGTTTTGGGAGTAAGAAACAACGTGGCGAACGTCAGCGTAATCCGCGGTTCAGACGACGAAAACGATTGCGTAAAATACCGAATTGAGGGAATCATCGAGGCAAACGTCGTTTACACCGACGAAAACGGCCTGAATTCCGTGGCGGCAGAAATCCCTTACAGCGAAACCTTTGACAGCAAAAACAGAGGTAACGTCGTTCCGATTGCCTTTTCGGGTATAGCCGAAAATGCGTTTGCAAGAGTGAAGGGAGATCGGAAAATCGAAGTTACCGCAGAGGCAGTGTTTGCCGTTTCATCGGTGAAAACCGACGAGCTCGACCTTATCTGCAAGGTTACGGAGGGCGAGGCTCGCCCGCAGAACGAAAGCGCGTTTTCCGTTTATATTGCCGAAGAAGGCGACGGCGTTTGGGAAGTCGCAAAAGCAATGACGGCAAGGCCGGACGAGATAACGGCGCAAAATCCGGAGCTGGTGTTCCCGCTTAAAGCAGGCGACAGGGCCGTGATATACAGAAAGTTGGACGAAAACGAGTGATAAAAGCGGAGGTTCAGACCTCCGCTTTTTGTTTACAAACGAATTTTTTCGGTGTATAATGGCGGTATGAAAACGAAAGCTTACGCAAAAATCAATCTGACACTGGACGTTTTTGAAAAAACGAACGGTTTGCATCTGCTGGACACGGTGATTGCGCCCGTAAACCTTTCAGACGACGTTGAAGTGAACTTCTTTGAGGACAAGGAGGTGACCTGCACGATGGACGGAGTTTTACAGGACGAAACGAACAGCGCGGTAAAGGCGGCAAGGATTATGATCGAGGAATACGACCTTCCTGGTGCAGACATAACTATTCAAAAAGGTATTCCGCTTTCGGCGGGCCTCGGCGGAAGCACCGCGGACGGCGTGGCCGTTTTCAGAATTTACAGCGACGTTTTCGGCGTGAAGGTTACGAGGAGTATGCTGAAAAAACTGGGAAGCGACGCGGCGGCAATGTGGCAGAATGGAATTTGCCGCGCGGAAGGCACGGGCGGAATCGTTACGCCCGTGAAAATCAAAGTGCCGTATAAAATAGGCCTCGTCGTCGCGGAAGGCGGAGTGAGCACGGCCGAATGCTACGCTGCTTTCGACGAAAACCCCGGCAAGCGCCGCAGATTCACCGAAAACCTTTTGGCGAAAAAAGCTTTCGACGTCAGAGCTTTGGGAAATGATCTGGAGGACGCGGCCACCGCACTTAACCCGAACATAAAGGAAGCCATAAACCGCTTGTATCTTGCGGGAGCAAAAAAGGCCGTTATGACGGGAAGCGGTAGCGGAGTGGTGGGCTACTTCGAGAAAGACGCCTATCTTCCGGAGGACGTAACGGAACTTAAAATTTTATATTAAAAACCGAAAATAAAAATAAAAGAAAAGACCGAGAAAAATCTCGGTCTTTTTCGTTTGTTTCGTTATTTGGAAGCAAGGGATTTGTATTTGTCAAGACGACGTTTGCTGTCTTCCTCGTTGCGTTCGTAGAGAGCTTCCGCGTTAGGGTTGACTTTTTGCAGAGCCGCGTAACGGGTTTCGCCGAGCAAGAATTCGCGATAGTTGCCTTGCGGATCTTTGCTGTCCAGTTTGAACGGATTTTGTCCGGCAGCTTCAAGAGCAGGGTTGTAGCGATAGAGTTGCCAGTAACCGCATTCGACTGCGCGTTTTTCTTCGAGCTGGCTGTTGCCCATATCCTTGAGGCCCTGGTTGATGCACGGAGCGTAAGCGATGATGAGGGACGGGCCGTCGTAAGCTTCGGCTTCCATGATTGCGTCGAGATATTGCTTCTGGCTTGCGCCCATAGCAACCTGCGCAACGTAGACGTAGCCGTAGCTCATAGCCATCATGCCGAGGTCTTTCTTCCTGATGCGTTTGCCGGTTGCGGCGAATTTTGCGATGGAAGCGACCGGGGTGGATTTGGAGCTTTGTCCGCCGGTGTTGGAGTAGAGTTCGGTGTCAACGACCAGAACGTTTACGTTTTCGTTCATAGCGAGAACGTGATCCAAGCCGCCGTAGCCGATGTCGTAAGCCCAGCCGTCGCCGCCGAAGATCCAGATGGATTTCTTGACGAGGCAATCTTTTGCGTCCAGAATTTCTTTCTTCAGGCAAGCGTTTGCGCAACCTTCGACGTTGCATTTTTCGAGGAGTGCAACGAGGTCTGCCGCGGCTTTCTTGCTGCCTTCGGTGTCGTTCATGTTTTCGAGCCAAGCTTCGCAAGCGCCTTTAAGTTCAGGGTTAGCCGCGCAAGCGTCCTTCAAAGAGGTAACGAGATCTTTAAGTCTGTCTCTTCTCTGAGCGTAAGCGAGGTTCATGCCGTAGCCGAATTCGGCGTTGTCTTCGAACAAGCTGTTTGCCCAAGCAGGACCGTGCCCCTTGTCGTTTTTGGCGTACGGGCAGGTAGGAGCGCTTCCGCCGTAGATGGAGCTGCAGCCGGTTGCGTTTGCAACGATCATTCTGTCGCCGAACATTTGGGTGATAACCTTGATGTAAGGAGTTTCGCCACAGCCTGCGCATGCGCCGGAGAACTCGAAGAGAGGTCTGTTGAGCTGGCTGCCCATAACGGTGTTGCGTTTGACAGGAGCGTCGGTTTCAGGAAGTTTTGCGGCGTAAGCCCAGTTGTCGGTTTCTTTTGCGGCCATTTCCGCGAACGGTTTCATAGTGAGAGCGCCTTTCGGGCAAGCGTTTACGCACACTTTGCAGCCCAGGCAGTCGAGCGGGCTGACCTGTATACGATATTCGTAACCTTTTGCTGCGCCTGCGCCCGGTTTGGTGACGAAGCCTTCAGGTTTGTCGGCCAGAATTTCCGGTTTTTGGAGAACAGGGCGGATAGCGGCGTGCGGGCATACGAAAGAGCAGCTGTTGCACTGTATGCAGTTTTCAGGGATCCAGTCAGGAACGAACGGAGCAACGCCGCGTTTTTCGTACTGAGTGGTGCCGGTAGGGACGGTGCCGTCTGCCGCGAATGCGGATACAGGCAGGCTGTCGCCGTTCTGTGCGAGGATAGGAGCAACGAAGTTTCTGAAGTATTCGTTGTCGGCAAGCGCGACAGGAGCCGCGCCTTCGGTGGTGGTTGCCCAGCTTTCAGGATAATGCACTTCCTGCAAGTGGGAAATGGCGTTGTCCACGCAAGCGTAGTTCATGTTTACGACCGCGTCGCCTTTTTTGCCGTAGGTCTTTTTGATAGCGGCTTTCATGTAGCCTTCCGCTTCCTCGTAAGGAATGATGTCGGCCAGCTTGAAGAAAGCGGCTTGCATAACGGTGTTGACGCCTTTTTTGGCTCCGATTTCGTCAATAACCTGTTGACCGTTCAAAGTGTAGAACTTAACGTGGCGTTTGGCGATGATGTTCTTCATGGAAGCAGGAAGCTGAGCGTCCATTTCTTCCGGAGTCCAGATGCTGTTGAGAAGGAACGTGCCGCCTTCTTTGATGCCTTCGAGCATATTGTAGCGGGTAACGTAGCTTTGGTTGTGGCAAGCGAGGAAGTCGGCGTTGTCGATGAGGTACGGGCTTTGGATAGGCTTATCGCCGAAACGCAGGTGCGAAATGGTGATGCCGCCGGATTTCTTGCTGTCGTAGCTGAAATAACCCTGAGCGTATTTGTTGGTGTGGTCGCCGATGATTTTGATGCTGTTCTTGTTTGCGCCGACGGTGCCGTCGGAGCCCAAACCGTAGAACACGCAGCATTTGCTGCCTTCCGGAGCGGAATTGATTTTTTCGGTAACAGGCAGGGATTTGCCGGTTACGTCGTCAACGATACCGACCGTGAAGTGGTTGATGGCGTTGTCGTTCATGTTCTGATAGATGGCGTTGACCATGCTCGGAGTGAATTCCTTGCTGCCGAGGCCGTATCTGCCGCAGGTGACTTTAAGGCCGGTTTTGCCTTCGTCCTGAAGAGCTGCCAAAACGTCCAGATAAAGCGGTTCGCCGATGGAGCCCGGTTCTTTGGTTCTGTCCAGAACGGTGAGGTATTTGCAGGAAGCAGGGATAGCCTTCACGAAGCGATCGGTTGCGAACGGACGATAAAGTCTGACCTTGATGAGGCCGAGTTTTGCGCCTTTTGCGTTGAGATAATCGATGGTTTCTTCGATAGTGTCGCAGCTGGAGCCCATGGAAACGATGACCTTTTCTGCGTCAGGAGCGCCGACGTAATCGAACAGGTGATAGCTTCTGCCGGTGACGGTTTGTTGTTTTGCCATCATTTCTTCCACGATTTCAGGAACCGCGTTGTAGTACTTGTTGGCGGCTTCTCTGTTCTGGAAGTAGATGTCAGGGTTCTGGGCGGTGCCGCGTTGAACAGGGTGTTCAGGGTTCAAAGCTCTTGCTTTGAAGTCCGCGATTTCGTCCATGTTGACGAGAGGTCTGATTTCTTCGTATTCAGGAAGAACCACTTTGCTCACTTCGTGGCTGGTGCGGAAACCGTCGAAGAAGTGAAGGAACGGAACTTTTGCCTTCAAAGTGGAGAGGTGCGAAACGAGCGCAAGGTCCGCAACTTCCTGCACGGATGCGCTTGCAAGCATTGCGAAACCGGTTTGGCGGCATGCCATAACGTCGCTGTGATCGCCGAAAATGGAAAGCGCGTGAGCGGCCAAAGCTCTGGCCGAAACGTGGAATACGCACGGCAAAAGTTCGCCTGCGATTTTGTACATGTTAGGGATCATCAACAACAAGCCCTGGCTTGCGGTGAAAGTGGTGGTCAAAGCGCCTGCGGTAAGGGACCCGTGAACTGCGCCTGCGGCGCCTCCTTCGGATTGAAGCTCGGCCAAACGAAGTTTTTGTCCGAACAGGTTCTTTGTGCCTGCCGCTGCAAATTCATCGGCGTCTTCTGCCATAGGAGAGGACGGGGTGATTGGATAAATTGCTGCAACTTCGCTGAAAGCATACGCTACGTGGGCCGCAGCATAGTTGCCGTCAACGGTTTTTATGATGCTCATTTTGTACCTCCTGTAAAGTTACAATAAAAATGTTTCGTATTTCCCGCGTGAAAAACGCGTTATAAATAATTATAGATAATTCTAAAATTTAAGTCAAACTTTTTGCCCGTTCTTTCCGAACAAACCTCAAAAAACCTTTTCCGGCGCATATTTTTAAGCAAGTTTTTCCCAAATGAAGTCAAAAGCGTTTTCAAAACAAAATTGTTGTGTTATAATATGCGGGACAACAAGGAGACGAAAGATGAGCATAATAAAAGTCGAAAACGTATCTTACGATTATCGCCGCTTCGAAGAGGAAAAGCTTCCCGCAGTGAGGGGAGTGTCTTTCGAAATAGAAGAAGGCGAATTCGTCGTTATCGGCGGCGCGAACGGCAGCGGCAAATCGACGCTTGCAAAAATGCTCAACGGCTTGCTGAAGCCGACCTGCGGCAAAATCGAAGTTCTCGGTATGGACGTTTCGAACGATGAAAAGGTTTTCGAAATAAGGCGCAACGTCGGCATAGTTTTCCAAAATCCCGACAATCAGACGGTGGCCAGCATCGTGGAAGACGACGTGGCTTTCGGCCCTGAAAACCTGGGGGTGCCGAGGGAAGAAATCGTCAGCCGCGTGCAGTGGGCGCTTAAAGCGGTCGGAATGGAAGAGTACGCAAAGTCCACCCCGTTCAAAATGAGCGGCGGGCAGAAACAGCGCATAGCAATCGCCGGTATTTTGGCAATGAAGCCGAAAATCATCGTTCTGGACGAGGCCACTTCCATGCTCGATCCTAACGGCAGAAAGGAAGTTATGGCGGTTCTCAAAAAACTGAACCAAGAAGAAAACATGACCGTCATACACATAACGCACCACATGGAAGAGGCGGCGGACGCCGACAGAATTCTGGTTATGGACGGCGGAAAACTCGTTATGGACGGCGCGCCGCGTGAAGTTTTTGCCGACGGCGAAAAACTTAAGGAACACGCGCTTTCGCTTCCGGTGGCGGCGGAGCTTGCGGATATGCTCAGAAAAGCAGGGCTTCCGGTGAGAGAATCGGTGCTTTCCGAAGACGAGCTTTTGGAGGAAATATGGCGATTGAAGTAAAAAATCTGACCTACGTTTATTCTCCGAAAACTCCTTACGAAAAAAAGGCGCTGGACAACGTTTCGTTTGAAATAGAAGAAGGCGAGTTTGTCGGTATAATCGGAGCAACAGGCAGCGGAAAAAGCACTTTAATACAGCATTTCAACGGTTTAATTCGCTTGAAGAGCGGAAGCGTTAAGGTTTTTGATTTTGACCTTACCAAAAAATGCGACCTCAAAAAACTCAGGGGAACCGTGGGCATGGTGTTCCAGTATCCGGAATATCAGCTGTTCGATCAGACGGTTCTGGCGGACGTATCTTTCGGCCCGAAAAATTTAGGTCTTGAGGAAAATGAAGTCCTGAGGCGAGCAAAAGAGGCCATCGAAACCGTGGGCCTCGACTACGAAGAAATCAAGGACAGAAGCCCGTTCGATCTTTCCGGCGGACAAAAGAGAAGAGTGGCCATCGCCGGCGTTTTGGCAATGGATCCCAAAGTGCTCGTTCTGGACGAACCGACGGCGGGGCTGGATCCTGCGGGGCGCGACGAAATGTATCGTCTTATCGCAAACATACGCGAAAAGACGCCTACGATAATAATGATTTCGCACAATATGGACGAAATATCCCGCCACGCCGACAGAATTCTGGTTATGGACGGCGGCAGACTGGCTTACGATCAGACGCCGGACGAGCTTTTTGAAAGCGTGGAAAAAATGGAGAAGGTCGGACTGGACGCGCCCATGACGGTGCGACTTAAGGACAGGCTTTCGGAAAAAGGAGTGAAACTTTCGGGCAGCGTCGTGAAACCCGAGGATTTCGTTCGCGCGGTTATGGCGGAGGTGAAACATGAATAATTTCACTTTCGGACAATTTTATCCGGCCGATTCCTTCGTGCACAAAATGGACGCAAGGTTCAAAATCTTTTTGTCGCTTTTGTACGTCGTGTTCATATTCTTCGTAAACAGCTATTTCGGTTATGCGGTTACCGCGGCGTTTATACTGCTGGTCGTTGCGGCGTCCAAAGTTCCGCTCCGAGTGGTTTTCAAAAGCATAAAAGGCATTTTGATTTTGGTTGTGTTTACGGCATTTTTTAATTTATTTTTCGTGGACGAAGGAGAAGTAATCCTGAAGTTCTGGATCGTTGATATAACCGATAAAGCGGTTAATTTCACCATTATGATGGCTTTAAGACTCGTTTTGTTGGTTTTGGGCACAAGCGTGCTTACGCTCACCACGACGCCTACCGATCTTACCGACGGGCTTGAAAGCCTGCTGTCGCCGCTGAAAACAGTGAAGTTTCCGGTGCACGACGTGGCAATAATAATGAGCATAGCCCTAAGGTTTATCCCTACGCTTATGGACGAAACGCAGCGCATAATAAACGCGCAGAAAGCCAGAGGCGCAGACTTTGACACGGGCAACGTTTTCAAGCGCGCCAAGGCTATGATACCGGTTCTGGTGCCGATGTTCGTATCCGCATTCAGAAGGGCCGACGAGCTGGCGTTTGCTTTGGACGCAAGGTGTTATAACGCCACCGAAAACCGCACCAAAATGAAAAAACCGCGCGTTACTTACCGTGATTTCGCGGGAACATTCGTAACCATAGGTTACGTCGTGGTGATTTTGCTTGACTCCTACGTGTGGTTGGGGGTGTTTTAGGTGAGATATAAAATAGTCGTCGAATACAACGGAAAGGACTTTTTCGGTTGGCAGAGGCAAGCGGGGCTGCCTTCCGTGCAGGAAGCGTTGGAAAACGCCGTAGAAAAGGCCACGGGAAAAACCGTGGTTATGACTGCAAGCGGCCGCACCGACGCGGGAGTGCACGCCTTGGGGCAGGTTGTAAGCTTCGATTTGGAAACTTCTATTCCGACGGAAAAAATCCCGTATGCGGTAAACGTATTTTTGCCAAGCGGCGTCAGAATTCTGGCCTGCGAAGAAGCGGATTCCGACTTCAACGCACGCTTTGACGCGAAGCGAAAAACTTATCTCTACAAGATGTACGTTTCGCCGCATTTAAGCCCTTTGAGGGCAAATTCGGCCGTGTGGCTGACCAAAATGCCCGACGTAGAGCTTATGAAGAAAGCGGCAAAATACATTGTGGGAACGCACGATTTCACGGCTTTTGCGGCAACGGGAAGCACGGTTAAGGATTTCGTCAGGACGGTGTATGATCTGACGGTGAAAAGAGAAGGAAACGATATTTTGCTCGAAATAACCGGCAACGGATTTTTGTATAATATGGTGCGAATAGTCGTCGGGACGCTTCTGGACGTCGGCTACGGCAAATATCCGCCCGAGTTCGTTTCGGAAATCATTCAGAAAAGAGATCGCACCCTGGCGGGCAAAACCATGCCGCCGGAAGGATTGTACCTTAAATCCGTGGTGTACGGCGGAGATTGAACGGAATTTGTTCAAAAAATGTAATTTTTGCGCGAAAACACTATGTTTTTCGTTGACAAAAAATTTTTGATATTATATTATTATTTAGCAAAAAATCGGGAAAGTTGCGTTGAAAACTGAATTAGCCCCTCAATTTTCTAATAATTTCACGATTGCAATTATTAAAAATTTTTGGAGGTCTTTACCATGAAAACTTATATGGCAAAGCCTGAAGACGTCGAAAGAAAATGGTACGTTGTGGATGCTACCGACCTCGTTCTCGGTCGTTTGGCAAGCCAGGTTGCCGCAGTGCTCAGAGGCAAAAACAAACCTACTTTCACTCCTAACGTCGATACAGGCGATCATGTCATCATCGTCAACTGCGCAAAAGTCAGATTGACCGGCAAAAAACTCGAACAGAAAATGTATCGTTATCACACCGGTTACATCGGCGGTTTGAAAGAAACTCAATATAAAAAACTTATGGCCGAAAAGCCGGAATTTGCCGTTTACAACGCTGTGAAAGGCATGCTTCCTAAAAACTCCCTCGGTCGCAAGATGATCAAAAAACTGCGCGTTTACGCAGGTCCGGAACACAATCAACAAGCTCAACAGCCGGTTGAATTGAAGTTTTAATGAGAGGTAATTCGTTATGGCAGCTAAAAAAATTACGAAAAAGAAAGTTCAGTTCTGGGGCACCGGCCGCAGAAAGAAAGCTATCGCAAGGGTAAGAATCATCCCTAACGGCAGCGGCGAAATCGTCATCAACAAACGCAGCTTGGACGAATACTTCGGTCTTGACACTTTGAGGTTTATCGTTCGTCAACCGCTCACTCTCACCGAAACCGAAGGCAAATACGACGTTTACGTCAACGTCGTCGGCGGCGGTTACACCGGACAGGCAGGCGCAATCCGTCACGGCATCAGCCGCGCGCTTATCGTTGCAGAACCGGAACTTAGAGGCGCACTCAAAAAAGCAGGGTTCCTCACCCGTGATCCGCGCGCTAAAGAACGTAAAAAATACGGTCTCAAAAAAGCACGTCGCGCTCCACAATTCAGCAAACGTTAGTCGTTTTTTGCAAACAACGAAGCCGAGCATTTTTTGTTCGGCTTTTCTTTTTCGTTTTTCGGCGCGAAAAAAACCGCGACAAACGGCGGAAAAACCCTTTTTGCGTGTTTTTTTATACAAAAAAAGCGTAAATGTGGTTGAAATATGAAAAAGTGTATGTTATACTTAACTATGTAAACATTTTGCGCACGCACGTGCGCATAACGAAAAACAAAAATGAGAGGGTTACCAACTATGGGCAAGAAAGTTTTCATCACAGGCGCTTCGGGTAGTATGGGCGGCTGTGCAATGCACGAAATCATGAAATCCGATATGGATTTCGACATTCGTATTTTGCTTCGCGACAAACCTGCAAACAGAGCTTTGAAAAAGGCTTTGGACAAAATGTACGACGGCAAAATCGAAATCATGTTCGGCGATATCGGCAACTATGAAGATTGCGTCAAAGCCGTTGACGGCGTGGATTACGTCCTTCACTGCGCGGCAATCATTCCGCCGGTTTCCGATCACAAACCTAAAATGGCCGAAAAAGCCAACTACTACGGCACCGTGAACCTCGTCAACGCCATCAAAGCGTCTCCGCGCGCCGACGAAATCAAATACGTACATACCGGCACCGTCGCAGAATACGGCAACCGCACCTGGCAACATCCTTGGGGCCGCGTGGGCGATCCGCTCGTTCCGAGCTGCTACGATTTCTATGCCGTAACCAAGCTCCGCGCCGAACGTTACGTTCTGGAAGCCGAACTGCCTAACTGGGTAAGCCTGCGTCAATCCGGCATTCTGCACGACAACCTCTTCAAAAACAACATGGCCGACGGCCTGATGTTCCACACCTGCTGGAACGTTCCTATCGAATGGGCCACCAGCCGTGACAGCGGTTTGCTGCTTCGTCATCTCATCGAATACGACGTCAACGGTACTTTGGCCGAAAAAGAAGAAAAACTCGGTCAAAAATTCTGGAAACACTGCTACAATATCGGCAACGGCGAATCCTGCCGCGTAACCGGTTACAACACCATCGACGACGGTTTCGCTCTTATGGGCGCGCACGCGGAAGACTTCTTCAAGCCTAACTGGAACGTTGACAGAAACTTCCACTGCTTCTGGTACTACGATTCCGACCTTCTGAACGACTTCCTGGATTTCCGCACCGAAACCTGGCAGACCTTCTGGAAACGTATGGCAAAACAAAACTGGTACTTCAAACTGGGCGTTCTCGCTCCGAAGTCCCTCATCAGCAAGTTTGCCATTCAACGTCTGTTTAAAAACAGCAACAGCCCTAAATACTGGATCGAACACAACATCGACGGCCGTATCAGGGCGTTCTACGGCTCCAGAGAAAGAATCGACGAAATCGGCGAAGACTGGTCCAAATATCCGCTGTTCTGCCGCAATCAGATTAAAGACGAAAACGGCAACGTCGTTGATTACGAATACAGAAGAGATATCAAAAACGCAAAACAATTCCTCCTCAGCCACGGCTACGACGAAAGCAAGCCCGACAGCGAACTCGACATCGAAGATATGCGCCAAGCTGCCGCTTTCCGCGGAGGCAAATGCTTGTCCGAAACCATGGTTAAAGGCGACCTTTACACCAAGCTTAAATGGCAATGCCACGACGGGCACGTTTTCGAATCCAGCCCTTACACGGTGCTGAAAGCAGGCTTCTGGTGCCCTGAATGCTGCCAACCGGCTCCTTGGAATTTCGACGAACTTTCTCGCCACATTCCGTTCTTTGCACAGGTCTGGTACGACACGCACAGCCCTGAAGAACACAACTTCTTCCCGGCGGATTGCTATAAAGACATTCTCGAAGAAAGCGAGAAATAACTAATCGAATATTTTACGGAGGTTCATAATTATGAGCGAACAAAAAAAAGTGTTTATATTCGGCGGAACGGGCTTTTTGGGCTTCTATTCCACCCTCGAATTCCTTAAACAAGGTTGGCACGTTGACACCCTCAGCCTTCCTGATATCCCTCTCGGCGACTGGTTCCCGAAAGAAGTCGGCGTAAAATACGGCAACCTCTTCGACAGCACCGTTGAAGAAATGAAAGATATCCTTTCCGACGGCTACGACGCTATCGTTTACGCAGTCGGTCCGGACGATCGCGTTATCCCGAAAGCTCCTGCTTACGACTTCTTCCACGAAAGACTGGTTGTAAAACCTCGCAACGTGTTCGAAGGCGCAAAAGCTGCCGGCGTTAAGAAAATCGTTCTTTTAAGCTCCTATTTCTGCTATTTCGATAGAATTATGCCGGACATTCACCTTTCCGAGCATCACTGCTACATCAGAGTCAGAAACGAACAGGCCGCTATGCTCAAAGAAGTTTGCGGAGACGAAATGGACGCAGTTATCCTCGAATTGCCGTACATCTTCGGAAGCATGCCTGAACGTATGCCTCTGTGGAAAGAAGTTTTCATCGACAGATTCAAAAAACTTCCTGCAATGTTCTTCCCTAACGGCGGCACCGTTATGATTCACGTCAAAGGTATTGCGGAATCCGTAGTTGCAGCCACCATCAACGCTCCTACCGGACATTATCCTATCGGCAAAGTCAACGTCAAATTCCAAGACTGGCTGAAGGTTATGAACGATTGCTGCGGCGAAACCAAGAAAGTTATGACCGTTCCTTGCTGGATGGGCAAGCTCGGCGGCTGGATGGTTGACCACAAGGCTCACAAAGAAGGAAAAGAAGGCGGCCTTGACCACGTCAAACTTATGCCTGACATTCAATATCGTGATTTCTTCTATCGTCCGGAAGACGTACAAAAGGTTTGCGACGCTCTTAAATACGAAGAACTCGGTTTCCACGCAGTGGACGCAAGCGTTTGCGACGGTATCGTCGATACTATGCGCGCCATCTTCCCGGATCGTTACGACGAAAACGGCAACCTTAAGGCCGAATGGGTTATCCCTGAAAAGAAACGTCAATACAAAGGCCCTAAGTTCTAAAAACAAACCAAAATTTACGCTCCGCATTTGCGGAGCGTATTTTTTATTGAGAGGGGCGTTAGCCGTTTTTCGTATAAACTTATGTGTTCTGTCAAAATGACGCATATAAGGCCGATTTTCGGGCTTAAAACGGCAAAAACAAGCCAAAGGGACAATGATTTCAGTCAAAATGACACGATAATTTTTAGCGGGCAAATTTCGTTTTTGCGGCGGGAACCGCAAATTTTCATTCAGAGGCATCGAAGGGCAAAGGTAAGCCGCGGCGCAATGGCGACGCGACGAGCGGAGCAGGCGGCAGAAAAGACCTGTGGGAACGAAAGAAAAGAGGAGATAGAGTGGGAGAACTTTCGGGCAAAAGGCGTTTTTGCTTGCCAAAAACCTATAAATAATATATAATAACTGCTATATTAAGTTTTACAAATTAAATAAGCGAAAACACAACATTTTGCGGTTTGTTTTGCGGCGGAACACAAGAAAAATAAAAAATTTCCGGACTTGCAAAAAAAAATTAAAAAACCTTAAAAAATCGTTTGACAGAAAAATTTTTTGGTGGTATTATGGTGAAGCCGTTTATATTTGGGATGAAGTCGGAGGTTACTTGAGAGAGAAAATTTCGACGGACAAATGTGCGATGTAATTCGCGCGACTAACTTTTAAGGGGCGGGAAACCGCTTTTTATTTAGAAAACGGTGCGACACACACGAAAAAGTGTAACAAGTTAGGAAATTTTTTCAAGGAGAAAACAAAAATGGCAGGACAAAAAATCAGAATCAAATTGAAAGCTTACGATCACACTCTTATCGACGCATCTGCGGATAAAATCGTTGAAACCGTAAAAAAATCCGGCACCAAAGTGTCCGGTCCTATCCCTCTTCCTACGGAAAAGGAAATCGTTACGGTTCTTCGCGCTACCCACAAATACAAAGATAGCCGTGAGCAATTTGAATTACGTACGCACAAACGTTTGATCGACATCTTCAACCCGAACGCTAAGACCGTTGACAGCCTTATGAAACTGGATCTTCCGGCGGGCGTCGATATCAGCATCAAACTTTAAATATTAACGGAGGTGAACTTTATCTATGAATAAAGCAATCATTGGTAAAAAGCTCGGTATGAGCCAGATTTTTGCACCGGACGGCAAAGTTATCCCTGTAACGGTTGTCGAAGCAGGCCCTTGCGCAGTCGTGCAAATCAAAACTGTCGAGAACGACGGTTACGAAGCAATCAAAGTTGCATACGGTGTTGTCAAAGAAAGAAACGTATCCAAACCTATGGCCGGACAATTCAAGAAAGCCGGCGTCGCCGCGAAACGTTATCTCAGAGAACTTAAACTGAACGTTGCAGATTACACTGTCGGACAGGAAATCAAATGCAACATCTTCTCTGAAGGCGATCACGTCGACGTGCAAGGCACCACCAGAGGCCGTGGTTTTACGGGTGTTATACAACGTTGGAACGCTCAACGTGTGGGCAGCATGTCCCACGGTACCGGTCCTATTCACAGAAGCGTCGGTTCTATGGCCGCAAACAGCGATCCGTCCCGCGTCTTCAAAAACAAACACATGGCAGGTCAATACGGACACGAAACCGTTACCATTCAGAACCTTGTGGTTGCCAGAGTCGACGAAGCAAGAAATCTGCTTCTCATCAAAGGCGGCATCCCTGGTCCTAAAGGCAGCCTGGTTATCGTAAAAGAGTCCATCAAAGGCTAAACTGTAAAGGAGAAAAACACTTATGGAATTGAAAGTTTTGAATACAGCCGGCAAACAAGTTGGCACAGTTGAGCTTAACGACGCGGTGTTCGCGGTCGAATACAACGAGGCTCTTATCCATCAGGTTGTGGTTGCACAACTCGCAAACAAACGTCAAGGCACCAAATCCGCTTTGACCCGCACCGAAGTTCGTGGCGGCGGCGTCAAACCTTATCGTCAAAAAGGTACCGGCCGCGCTCGTCAGGGCAGCATCCGTTCTCCGCAATTCGTAAAAGGCGGCGTCGTGTTCGCTCCGAAACCTCGCGACTTCAGACAAAAACTCAACAAGTTCTCCAAACGTCAGGCTCTGTTGTCCGCTCTTTCCCAGAAGATCAGACAGGACGAATTCATCGTTGTGGACGAATTCAAAGTCAAAGAAGCAAAGACCAAGGAAGTTGCAAACATTTTGAAGGCTTTGGAACTCAACAAGAAAACCCTTCTCGTTGTTGCCGAAGATAACAAAGATTTGCTGCGCGCAAGCCGCAACATCGCAGATTTGCAAGTGATCAACGCCGACCTTATCAACGTTTACGACGTAGTGAGAAGCAACAAGTGCGTTGTTACCAAGGCTGCCGCCGAAAAAATCGAGGAGGCTAACTTATAATGACTGCTTACGATATCATTAAAAAACCTATTCTTTCCGAAAAGAGCTACGACGGCATTTCCGACAAGAAATACACTTTCGAAGTTGACAAAAACGCCACCAAAACCCAAATCAAGGCTGCCGTGGAAGAAATCTTCAAGGTTAAAGTTGCAAAAGTAAACACATCCAACTACGATGGCAAAATCAAACGCATGGGTCGCACCTCCGGTAGAACTCCCGCTTACAAGAAAGCTATCGTTACGCTTACGTCCGACAGCAAGAGCATCGAGTTCTTCGACAGTCTGGCTTAATAGATAGGAGGTAATAAAAAATGGCTGATAACATCAGAAGATATAAACCTACTTCTCCTGCACGTCGTTTCATGACGGTGTCCACCTTCAGTGAGATAACCGGCACGAAACCGGAAAAGAGCCTGTTGGTTTCCAAGAACAAATCCGGCGGTCGTAACGCAACCGGACGCATCACCGTCCGTCACATCGGCGGCGGCAACAGAGTCAAATACCGCATCATCGATTTCAAACGTAACAAAGACGGTATCCCTGCAAAAGTCGAAAGCATTCAATACGATCCGAACCGTACCGCAAACATTGCGCTCCTCGTTTACGCCGACGGCGAAAAGAGATACATTCTCGCTCCTCTCGGCCTGACTGCGGGCGACACCGTTGTAAGCGGCAAAGACGCGGACATCAAAGTGGGCAACTGCTTGCCGCTTGAAAATATCCCTGTCGGCACCATGATCCACAACATCGAATTGCAACCCGGAAAGGGCGGCCAAATCGCAAGAGCTGCCGGCGGCGCCGCACAGCTTATGGCTAAGGAAGGCAAATACGCTACACTCAGAATGCCAAGCGGCGAAATGCGTTACGTTCCTATCCGTTGCAAAGCTACCATCGGTCAAATCGGTAACCTCGACAACAGCAATATTTCTCTCGGTAAAGCAGGCCGTAAACGTCACATGAACGTTCGTCCTACCGTCCGCGGCGTCGTCATGAACCCATGCGATCACCCTCACGGCGGCGGTGAAGGCAAATCCCCTGTCGGTATGCCTAGCCCTGTTACTCCTTGGGGTAAACCTGCTCTCGGTTACAAGACCAGAAAGCATAAGAACAAATCCAACAAGCTTATTATTAAGCGCATTAACTAATCGGAGGCACTATAGATGAGCAGAAGTGTTAAAAAAGGACCTTTCGTTGAAGAAAGACTTATGAAAAGAATTATTGCTATGAATGAAAGCGGCGACAAAAAACCCGTGAAAACATGGTCTCGTGCTTCCACTATTTTCCCTGAGATGGTCGGCCACACCATCGCCGTACACGACGGACGCAAACACGTTCCTGTGTATATTACGGAAGACATGGTCGGCTGCAAACTCGGTGAATTCGCTCCGACTCGTACCTTCAGAGGTCACGCCGGCGAAAAGAGCACCCGATAGGAGGAAAAGTAAATGGCTACTAGAAGTAAACAAAAATCTTTGGCAAGAAAAGCTAACGCCGACAAACGTCCTCGCGCCGTTGCTAAATATGTCAGAATTTCTCCGTACAAAGTGAGAATTCTTTTGGACATCGTCCGCGGCAAAAAGTACAACGAAGCGCTCGCTATCGTGGAAAACACCCCGAAAGCTGCAAGCGAAGTCGTTGCAAAACTTTTGAAATCGGCTGCGGCTAATGCCGAAAACAACCTTAACATGAGCAAAAACGACCTGTACGTTGCAGAATGCTTCGCAGATCAAGGCCCTATCCTCAAGAGGGTTATGCCGAGAGCGCGAGGCAGAGCATTCCGTATCGACAAACGCACGAGCCACATCACCGTTGTTTTGGACACGGTGAAGGCGTAGGAGGTAGAAAATGGGACAAAAAGTTAATCCGCACGGCCTCAGAGTAGGCGTAATTAAAGGTTGGGACACCCAATGGTACGCAAACAAAAAAGATTTTTCCAAAAACCTTTTGGAAGATTATAAAATCCGTACTTTCCTTAAAAAGAAATACTACCAAAACGCTATTTCCAAAATCACGATTGACAGAGCAGCCAACAAGGTTATCGTAAACATCTTCACTGGCAGACCTGGCACCATCATCGGTAAAGCAGGCGCAGGCGTGGAAGTTATCAAGGGCGAAGTTCAAAAATTCTGCTCGGGCCGCAACGTCAACATCAACATCATGGAAGTTAAACGCCCGGACGTCGACGCTCAACTCGTTGCAGAAAGCATCGCCGCTCAACTCGAAAAGAGAGCTTCCTTCAGAAGAAGCATGAAGCAGGCTATGTCCCGCAGCATGAAAGCCGGCGCAAAAGGTATCAAAACCATGGTCAGCGGTCGTTTGGACGGCGCAGAAATTGCAAGAAGCGAACATTATCACGAAGGTTCCATTCCTCTGCAAACTCTCCGCGCAGACGTAGACTACGGCTTTGCAGAGGCCCACACCACTTTCGGCGTCATCGGCGTCAAATGCTGGATTTACAAAGGTGAAATCCTCGGCGGCAAAGCTGCAAGAGAAGGAGGTAAAGCATAATGTTAATGCCTAAAAGAGTTAAACGTCGTCGTGTCTTTCGCGGAAGAATGAAAGGCAAGGCAAACAAGGGTAACGTGATTGCTTACGGCGAATATGCACTCGTTGCATTGGAACCGGCCTGGATCACTTCCAACCAAATCGAAGCAGCTCGTGTCGCAATGACTCGTTACATCAAACGTGGCGGCCAGGTTTGGGTGGATATTTTCCCTCATAAACCTGTAACCAAGAAACCGGCAGGCACTCGTATGGGTTCCGGTAAAGGTGCTCCTGAATTTTGGGTAGCAGTCGTAAAACCGGGTCGCGTTCTTTTCGAAATGGCCGGTATTGACGAAGCCAACGCCCGTGAGGCATTGAGACTCGCCGCTCATAAATTGCCGATCAAGTGCAAATTTATGAAGAAGCAAGCAGACGGAGGCGCAGAATAATGAAAGCTAAACAACTTTTTGAATTATCAAACGAAGAATTGCAGGTCAAGCTCAAAGACCTGAAGGCCGAACTTTTTAATCTTCGCTTTAAGCACGCCACCAACCAGCTCACCAACCCTATGGTTCTCGTGAACTGCAAGCGTGATATCGCTCGCGTAAACACCATTCTTCGCGAAAGAGAACTCAACATCTCTTCCGAACCGGTGAAAGCCGCGGCGAAAGCTAAGAAGGCCAAATAGTGGAGGATAGAAAATGGAAAACACAAGAAATCTCAGAAAAAGCCGCGTAGGCGTCGTTGTTTCCGACAAAATGGACAAGACCATCGTTGTGGCTATCGAACACAGAGTTAAACATCCTCTTTACAAAAAAATAGTTACGCACACCAAGAAGTTCAAAGCACACGACGAACTGAACGAGGCAAGAGTGGGCGACAAAGTCGAAATCGCAGAAACCCGTCCTCTCAGCAAAGATAAATGCTGGCGTCTGGTGAGCATCATCGAAAAGGCTAAATAAGGAGGCAAGAACTTATGATTCAACAACAATCTATCTTAAAAGTTGCCGATAACACCGGCGCAAAAGAAATTATGTGCATCAGAGTTCTGGGCGGTTCTTTCAGAAAATTCGGAAACATCGGCGACGTTATCGTTGCTTCCGTTAAATCCGCAGCTCCGGGCGGCGTCGTTAAAAAAGGCGACGTAGTCAAAGCCGTTATCGTCAGAACTCACAGCGGCATCCGCAGAGCAGACGGCAGCCACATTAAATTCGACGACAATGCTGCAGTCATCATCGACGCTCAGAAACAACCGCGCGGCACCCGTATCTTTGGGCCTATCGCAAGAGAATTGAGAGACAAAGACTATATGAAGATCATTTCCCTTGCTCCAGAAGTTTTATAAGGAGAATCGAACATGGCTAAACTCAGTATTAAAAAAGGCGATAACGTTATGGTTATCACCGGTAAAGATAAGGGCAAAGCAGGCGAAGTGCTGAACGTGAATCCGATTTCCGGTCGCATCGTGGTAAGCGGTGTGAACATGGTTTCCAAACACGTCAAACCTCGCAACGCGCAGCAAGCCGGCGGCATCGTTAAAAGAGAAGGCACCATCGACGTTTCCAACGTTATGGTTATCTGCCCGAACTGCCACGAAATAGTAAGAGTCAACCATCAGGTTGTTGACGGCAAAAAGGTCAGAGTGTGCAACAAGTGCCACGAAAGCCTCGAAGTTAAGAAAGCTTCCGTCAAGAAAACCGCCAAAAAGGTTGCAAAGAAAAAAGCGGCTAAAACAGCCGACGCCGAATAAGGAGGAGTCAGAATATGTCTGGTGAAAGATTCAGATTAAGAACTAAATATCAACAAGAAGTCGCTCCTCAAATGCAAAAGAAATTTGCATACGGCAACGTAAACGAAATCCCTAAAATCGACAAAATCGTTTTGAACATGGGTTTGGGCGACGTAAAAGACAACAGCAAGAGCTTGAAACTTGCAGTTGAAGAATTGCAGGCAATCGCCGGTCAAAAACCGATCGTTACCAAAGCAAGAAAGAGCGTTGCAAACTTCAAAGTACGTCAAGGAATGGACGTAGGCGCGAAGGTTACCCTCAGAAACGAAAGAATGTACGACTTTCTGGACAAACTCATGAGCATCGCGCTTCCGCGTGTTCGTGACTTCAAGGGCGTTTCCGCTAAATCTTTCGACGGCCGCGGCAACTATTCGATGGGTATTAAGGAACAACTTATTTTCCCTGAAATTTCTTACGATCAGGTTGAAAAGGTTCGCGGTTTCGATATCGTTATCGTCACCACCGCCAAAACCGACGAAGAAGCAAGGGAACTTTTGAGGCTCATGGGTATGCCTTTTGCTAAATAAGTCAAGGAGGATTTAAAATGGCTAAAACATCAATGAAAAACAAGCAACAAAAACCTGCTAAGTTCTCCACAAGGGCTTATACCCGTTGCACTATTTGCGGAAGACCGCACGCCGTTCTTCGCAAATACGGAGTTTGCAGAATCTGCTTCAGAGAATTGGCTTACAAAGGCCAAATCCCTGGCGTTAAGAAAGCAAGTTGGTAAAATGGAGGAATAAGAATATGGCTATTATGACAGATCCTATCGCGGATATGCTCACTCGTATCAGAAACGGTTTGACCGCAAAACACGAAGTTGTAGAAGTTCCCGAATCCAAAATCAAAGTTGCTATCGCAGATATTCTGGTAAAGGAAGGTTACATCTCCGGCTACGAAGTGGTCGGCAGAACCGAAGGCCGTCCTGATCTCCAAGGAACGATCAAAATCACCCTGAAATACGTCGGCAAGAACCAGAAGGTTATCACCGGACTGAAAAAAATCAGCAAACCGGGCTTGCGCGTATATGCAAACAGCGATAACATTCCTTCCGTTCTCAACGGCATGGGCATTGCAATTTTGTCCACTTCCAAGGGCGTTATCACCGACAAAGAGGCAAAAGAGCTGCACGTTGGCGGCGAAGTCCTCGCTTATATCTGGTAATAGGAGGTTAGGTACTTATGTCAAGAATTGGTAGGCTACCAGTTAAAATCCCTGCAGGTGTTACAGTCAGTTTTGCTGACGGCGTTTTGACAGTTAAGGGTGCCCTGGGTACTTTAACTCAAGAAGTCAACCCACTCATCAAGGTTGGCATTACCGCAGAAGAAGTTGTTTTCACCCGTGAAAACGAACAGAAACAAACAAAAGCATTGCATGGCTTATATCGTGCTTTGTGCCACAACATGGTGGAAGGCGTATCCAAAGGCTTCAGCAAAACGCTGGTTATCGCCGGCGTCGGCTACAAAGCCGTGAAACAGGGCAACAAAATCGTCCTGAGCCTCGGTTTCAGCCACACCGTTGACGTTGAAGAACCGGCCGGCATCACCTTCGAAGTTACCTCCCCGACGGAAGTCGTCGTGAAGGGCGCAAGCAAGGAACTCGTCGGACAAACGGCTGCCAACATCAAAGCCATCAGAAAGGTTGAACCTTATCACGGCTACGGCATTCATTACAAAGATGAACACGTCGTCCGCAAAGAAGGCAAGACTGCAGGTAAATAAAGGAGCGTATAAGTTATGATTAGTAAAATGGATAAAAATGCTGACAGAGTAGTACGTCACGCGCGTGTTCGTAAAAAAGTGTCCGGCACTCATGAACGTCCTCGTTTCGATGTTTACAGAAGCAATCAGCACATCTATGTTCAGATTATCGACGACCTTGACGGCAAAACTTTGGTTGCAGCCAGCACCGTAGAAAAGGAAATCGCCGCCGAAGTTAAAGGTAAAAAGAAAACCGAAGCAGCAAAAATCGTAGGCGCAGCCGCTGCTAAAAAAGCATTGGCCGCAGGTATCACGGAAGTCGTTTTCGACCGTGGCGGATACATTTACACCGGACGCGTTGCGGCAGTTGCCGACGGCGCAAGAGAAGCCGGTTTGAAATTCTAGGAGGACATTATAATGGCTGAAAATAGAAAATTCGTCAGAAAAGAAGAAAACAACGAACCGGAACTCATCAAGAAATTGGTGGCCGTAAACAGAGTTGCAAAGGTTGTTAAGGGCGGCCGCATCATGCGCTTCACGGCTCTCGTCGTTGTCGGCGACGGCAAAGGCAAAGTCGGCGTAGGTACCGGTAAAGCTCACGAAGTTCCCGAAGCAATCGAAAAAGCAAGTCTTGCTGCAAAACGCAACATGGTTACCGTTTCCGTGGACGGCACCACCATTCCTCACAGAGTGGTCGGCGTGTTCGGTAGGGGTCAAGTTCTCTTGATGCCGGCCGAAACCGGTACCGGTGTTATCGCCGGCGGTCCTGTCCGTATGGTTTTGGAAGCTGCAGGCATCAAAGATATTCGTACGAAATCCTTGGGCTCTCAGACTCCGGTAAACTGCGTGAAAGCAACCATCGACGGTTTGAAACAACTGCGCACCGCTGAACAAATTGCGGCTATCCGCGGCAAAACCGTTGAAGAAATCAGATAATCGGAGGAAACAAAATGTTAAAGATTACATTGATTAAAAGCACCAATAGTTGCCTCAAAAATCAAAAAGCAACCGTTGCGGCTTTGGGTTTGAAAAAAATCGGTTCCTCCAAAGTCCACGCTGACACTCCCGTCACCAGAGGCATGATCAAAGTCGTGTCCCACCTTGTGAAGGTTGAAGAAGTTGAAGGTTAGGAGGTAGAATATGAAACTTGAAAACTTGCAGCCGTCTGCAGGCGCAAACAAAGCCCCTAAACGTATCGGCCGCGGTATCGGTTCCGGTATGGGCAAAACTGCAGCAAAAGGCCACAAAGGTCAATGGGCCAGAAGCGGTGGCGGCGTTCGCCCGGGCTTCGAAGGCGGACAAATGCCTTTGACCAGAAGACTGCCTAAACGCGGATTCTTCAATCATTTTTCCAAGGAATATTCAATCGTTAACGTTGGCGATTTAGACTGCTTCGAGGCAAACACGGTCGTTGAACTCGACATGTTGTACGAATGCCGCATCGTGGGCAAGAGAATGCCTTACGGTTTGAAGGTGCTCGGCGACGGCGAACTCACCAAGCCTCTGACTGTCAGAGCTAACAAATTCACCCCATCGGCTATCGAAAAAATCGAAAAGGTAGGCGGTAAAGTCGAGGTGCTCTAATGTTTGAAACCTTGAAAAATGCTTTTTCTTCTAAAGAAATAAGAGTAAAAATTTACGCTACGTTGGCGTTGCTCGTTGTATATCGTTTGGGTTGCTTCGTGCCGCTGCCCGGCCTCGATGCGAGCGTTATTTCCGGCTTGTCGAGCGAAGGACTTCTGGGCATGTTGAGCGCGGTTACGGGCGGAAGCATGAGCCAAGGCACGTTGTTTGCTTTGGGTATCATTCCGTTCATCAACGCATTCATCATCATGCAACTTCTTACGTTGATAATTCCTAAACTGGAAAAACTTTCCAAGGAAGGCGAAGAAGGCAGACAAAAGGTTACTCAAATCACCAGATACGTCTCATTGGGACTTGCGGTCATTCAGGCCGTGGGCATCATGCTCAACTGGAACAACAACGGCGCAGTCAAACCGCTTTTCAGCATGCAAAGCAACTGGCTCACCATCGTGTTCGGCATAATGTTCCTCGTCGCAGGCAGTGTGTTCTGTATGTGGCTTTCCGAAAGGATCACCGAATACGGCATCAGCAACGGCTCGTCGCTTATCATCTTCGTGGGCATTCTGTCCACCGCAGGCACCGTTATCCTCAACAGCTTCACCGCAATGAAGACGACTCCGTCTCTCTTGTGGAACTTTGTCGGATTCCTACTGCTGGTTGTCGCGATATTCTTCTTCATCGTATTCGTGGACGGCGGCGAACGTCGCATCACCGTGCAATACGCGAAGCAGGTTAAAGGCAACAAGATGTACGGCGGACAAACCACCCACATTCCTATCCGCATCAACGGTAGCGGCGTTATGCCTATAATCTTCGCAAGCTCCTTCATGAGCTTCCCGACGATGCTTATCCAGATGTTCGGTTGGACCGGCGGATTCGTTACTTTCTACACCAAGTATCTCACTCCGTACGGCGACAATGCGGTGGGCAGCGTGGTTTACTACGTTGTGATGATTCTTCTGATTGTGTTCTTTGCGTACTTCTATGCGCAAATGCAATTCAATCCGGACGACGTGTCCAGAAACATTCAACAATACGGCGGCTTCGTTCCGGGTATCCGTCCGGGCAAAGCAACCGCAGATTATTTAAGACGCATTTCCAATCGTATCACCCTGTTCGGAGCAATCTTCCTTGCAGTGCTTACGGTTGTGCCGACATTCCTGTTCAACGCCTTGGGCAAAAACCTCGGCTTTGCAAGCGCATTCAGCGCAACGGGCTTGTTGATCGTAGTCAGCGTTGCTCTGGAACTCAACAAACAGCTTGAATCCCAGATCATGATGCGCCACTACAAAGGCTTCTTGAAATAAGATGAAAAACATAGTTTTATTAGGTGCGCCGGGGGCCGGAAAAGGCTCCCAGGCAACCAAAATATCTGCAAAATACGGTGTTCCTCACATATCCACCGGTGATATTTTGAGGCGAAACATCAAAGAACAAACGGAGCTGGGCAAGCTCGCCGAAAGCTACATAAAAGCAGGCGATCTTGTGCCGGACACCGTTGTCATCGACATCGTTAAAGCTCGTTTGGACGAAGTGGATTGCAAAAACGGTTACATTTTGGACGGTTTTCCACGCACGATCGCTCAGGCGGAAGCTTTGGATAAGGTGGCAAAAATCGACGTTGCGATAAATATCGTGGTTCCTTTCGAGGTTATAGAGGAAAGGCTCACCGGAAGACGCGTTTGCATCTGCGGAGAAACCTATCACGTTTCCACTCTTAAGGGCAAAACCACCTGCGACAAATGCGGCAAACCGCTGTTCGTGCGCGACGACGATAAGATCGAAACAGTCAAGGCCAGATTGCAGGTTTATCTGAATCAGACTCAGCCGCTCATCGATTACTATGCAAAAAAGGGCATTTTGGTCGACGTGGAAGGCAGAGAAACTGTTGAAAAAACCTTCGAAGAAGTCAGAAAGGTGCTGGAGTAGATTATGATTACACTTAAAAATTCCGAAGAAATCGAAAAAATGAGAGTGGCAGGCGCGATCGTTCGCGACACGCTGCTTCTGATGGAACGGAGCGTCCGTCCGGGTATTTCTACAAAGGAATTGGACAAAATTGCCTTCGACTTTATCAAAAGCAAGGGGGCAAAACCTTCATTCTTACATTACAACGGTTTTCCGGCATCCATTTGCACGTCTATTGACGAACAGGTGGTTCACGGCATACCGTCCGGAAGAAAACTGGTTGAAGGGGAGATAATCAGCGTTGACTGCGGCGCAGTCATCGGGGGTTATCACGGCGACGCCGCAAGAACCTTCGCAGTCGGAAAAATCAGTGCAGAAAAGCAAAAGCTTATCGACGTTACCAGAGAAAGCTTTTTCAAGGGCGTCGAACAGTTTAAGGAAGGGAACAGATTGGGCGACATCTCCCATGCCGTTCAGGCCTACGCCGAATCCTTCGGTTACGGAGTGGTCAGGGCTTTGGTCGGACACGGCATCGGCAGACAGATGCACGAAGATCCGTCGGTTCCGAACTACGGCAGAGCGGGACACGGAATGCGTTTGGAAAAAGGTTTGGTTCTTGCAATAGAACCGATGATAAACCTCGGAACGTACGAAGTGGAGCAGCTTGAAGACGGTTGGACGATTGTTACAGCCGACGACATGCCTTCCGCGCACTACGAAAACACCGTCGCTTTGACGGAAAACGGAATAGAAATTCTGACGCTATAAGGAGCAATGATGGAAATAGGTTTAGGTTCGGTGGTGCTCAGCACCGCAGGAAGAGACAAAGGCAGATTTTTCATCGTCGTCGAAATAGTTGACGGCAACTATGTCCGTATCGCAGACGGCGAATACAGACCGCAAGAAAATGCGAAGCTTAAAAAAATCAAACATCTGAAAGCAAACGGGGACACCGTTTCGAAACTTGCCGAAAAGTTCGGCGAAGGGAAACAAGTGTTTGATGCGGAAATCCGCAGCGCACTGAGAGCTTATAACGACAAATAAACGGAGGAATTTAATGGCTAAGGACGACGTGATTGAAACGGAAGGCAAAGTTATAGAAGTTTTGCCGAGCGCGCAGTTCAAAGTTCAGCTGGCGAATGGCCACGTTATATTGGCTTATCTGTCGGGCAAATTGAGAATGAACTATATAAGGGTTTTGGAGGGCGACAAGGTGAAAATCGAACTCAGCCCGTACGACCTGACAAAAGGTAGAATCACCTGGAGAGATAAAAACTAACAACATACGGAGGTAAGATATGAAAGTTAGACCATCGGTAAAACCTATGTGCAACAACTGCAAGGTTATCAAAAGAAACGGCAAAGTTATGGTTATTTGCTCCAAGTACAAAAACCATAAACAAAGACAAGGCTAAAATTTAAGTCATAAACCGGTTCCGACGGGAGGGGGCGGCTGATTGTTGCTCACATTCCGATTCTAAGGGCGACGATTTCCCAACTCGACGAACCAAAAAATATTACATTTTCAGAATTTATTGGAGGTAGCTTAATGGCACGTATTGCTGGCGTGGATTTACCACGTGAGAAGCGTCTTGAGATCGGCTTGACCTATATTTATGGCATCGGCCGTCCAACCGCAAACAAAATTTTGAACGAAACTGGCATTTCCGGTGACGTCAGAGTCAAGGACCTGACCGAAGACCAAATCAGCTTGCTTCGTGACTACATTGAAAAAGAACTGCACGTCGAAGGCGATCTGAAACGTGAAGTTATGATGAACATCAAACGACTGATGGAAATCGGTTGCTACAGAGGCGTCAGACATCGTAAAGGTCTGCCTGTAAGAGGACAGAGCACCAAACAAAACGCTCGTACTCGCAAAGGCCCGAAACGTACTGTTAGCCGCAAGAAGAAATAAGGAGGCGTAGTAATATGGCTGGAAAGAAAACTATCAGAAGGCGTAAAGATATTAAGCGCATCGAAAAGGGCGCTTGCCACATTCACGCTTCGTTCAACAACACTATCGTAACCATCACCGACACTCAAGGTAACACCATCAGCTGGTCCAGCTCGGGTAAACTCGGACTTAAGGGCAGCAGAAAGGCTACTCCGTTTGCAGCGCAGATGGTGGCCGAAGACGCAGCTAAGGTTGCTTACGATCAAGGTTTGCGCACCGTTGAAGTTTACGTCAAGGGTCCAGGCCAAGGCCGTGAATCTGCTATCAGAGCAATGGCTAACGTAGGTCTTGAAGTTACTTTGATCAAGGACGTGTCCCCGATTCCGCACAACGGATGCCGTCCGCCAAAACGTCGTAGGTTATAGGAGGTACTTAATATGGCTAAATATACTGGTCCTGATTGCCGTCTTTGCCGCAGAGAAGGTTGCAAACTTTTCCTCAAAGGCGAAAAATGCTATTCTGCAAAATGCACTTTGGATAAAAGAGCTGCCGCTCCCGGACAACACGGCGCAGCAAGAAAGAAAAACAGCGGCTACGCAATTCAGCTTCGTGAAAAACAAAAAGCTAAAAGAACGTACGGCATTTTGGAAAAACAATTCAAAATGTACTACGATCGCGCAGAAAAAATGCGTGGCGTAACCGGTGAAAACATGTTGATTCTCATCGAAAGAAGACTTGACAACGTCGTTTACTGCCTGGGTCTCGGCTCTTCCAGAGCAATGGCTCGTCAGATCGTAAACCACGGACACATCACCGTTAACGGCAAAACCGTCAACATTCCGTCTTACCAAGTTAAAGCCGGCGACGTCATCGCCGTCAAAGAAAACAAGGCAGACAAGGCAGTGTTTGCGGACATCAAAGCCGGAAACGTCAAGGTCAATTTGCCTAAATGGCTCAGTTTCAACAATGAAACTCTGACCGGCAAAGTGGAACAACTTCCAACCAGAGAAGATATCAGCTTGAACATCCAAGAGCATCTCATCGTTGAGTTGTACTCTAAATAATTTGCTTAATGCAGCAAGTTAAAAAAAGGAGGAATCTGTCTAAATGGAAATGATCAAACCGAAAATTACTTATGAAGAGAACACGGAAAAGGGCAACTATGCAAAATTTGTCATCGAGCCTTTGGAGCGCGGTTACGGCACGACTCTGGGAAACAGCCTCAGAAGATTTTTGTTGTCGGCATTGCCGGGCGCTGCACCTGTTGGTATTCAGATTGCCGGCGTAGATCACGAATTCAGCACCATCAAAGGCGTTCGTGAAGACGTAACCGAAATCATTTTGAACATCAAAGGTCTCGCAGTCAAAATCACCGATTCCAAAGACAAAATCGACCGCAAAGAACTTACTCTTTACAAAAACACCGCCGGTCCTGTTCATGCAAGTGATATTAACGTTCCTTCTGATGTTGAAATCTTAAACCAAGACCTCTACATTTGTAGTTTGGAAGAGGGCGCCGTTCTGGATATGAAAATCTTTGTGGACAAGGGCAGAGGCTACGTTCCTGCTTCTCAAAACAAAGACAGCAAATGCCCTATCGGCTATATCCCTGTCGATTCCATCTACACCCCTGTTTTGAAGGCTAACTACTTCGTTGAGAACACCCGCGTTGAGCAAAGCATCGATTTCGATAAGCTCACTCTGGAAGTTCTCACCAACGGCACGATTTCCGCTGTGGAAATCACCTCGAGGGCGGCAAAGATCATGAACGATCATCTCCGCCAGTTGGTTCTGCTGTCCGGCGATCCCGACACCGACACCACGTTCGGAGTCGGCGACGACGACAAACAACAGAAACTGCTCGGAAAAACCATCGAAGAAATGGAATTTTCCATCCGCAGCTACAACTGTCTCAAGCGCGCCGGCATTCAAAACGTCGGAGATCTCATCAAACTTTCCGAGGACGATATGCTTAAGATCAAAAATCTGGGCAGAAAATCCCTTGACGAAATCAAAGAAAAACTTGCTGAACTGGGTTTAAGTTTACGCAATAAAGACGAGTAAGGAGAATTAAATATATGGAACCGAAAAAATTAGGAAGACCGACCGACCAACGTATGGCTGTTCTGTACAATCAGGCATCCGAACTGCTTTGGTACGGCAAAATCGAAACAACGGTCGACAGAGCTAAATCCGTAAGAAGAATAGCTGAAAAAATGTTGACCTTGGCCATCAATACCTATGAAGACACCGTTACCGTCCAAAAGGAAAAAACCAACCTTAAAGGCGAAAAAGTTAGCGTTGACTTCACCAACGACGGCCCTAAAAAACTTGCAGCAAGACGTAAAATGATGTCCAAACTTCGTGACCTTCAGGAAGTTAAGGCAGACAAAGAGTCCAAAGCCGCATTCAAGGCTCGCACTGCAGACATCAATCACCCGCTGATCGAAAAAATGTTCAACGAATACGCTCCGAAATACGCTGAGCGCAATCGCACCAACGGTCAGGGCGGTGGCTACACTCGCGTTTTGAAGCTCGGCAAACGCCGTGGCGACAACGCCGAAATGTGCATCGTCGAACTCATATAGTTAAGCTACTTAAAAAACCCTCCCACTTACCTCGGGAGGGTTTTAAGTTGCAAAATGAGGCAAGTTCAGCTCGGCAAACGGCCGCAGGGCAACGCCGAAATGTGCATCGTCGAACTCATATAGTTAAGCTACTTAAAAAACCCTCCCACTTACCTCGGGAGGGTTTTAAGTTGCAAAATGAGGCAAGTCCAGCTCGGCAAACGGCCGCAGGGCAACGCCGAAAAAATGCAAGCGTTTTTTCGGCTTAGCTTGTGGTCATTCCGAACGCAAGTGAGGAATCTCCTGGAAAGGAACAATATTAAAACCCGCCGAACGGCGGAGTAAAGCTTTTCCCCTCCCTCAAGGAGGTTCCCCTATCGCCGTTCCCCCGCAAGCGGGCCCCACGGCGCCTCTTACGAGGGGGCACCTCTCGGTCTCGCAGTGCAGGAGCTTTTCCTAATTATGCCACTCGTTTTCGGGGCGGCGCACTGCGCCATGCGAAATTCCCGAAAACTTCGTACAAAGTACAGCTGCTCGACACTCTGAAACACGCCGCCTGTGTATTTAGGGAACCCGCAAAAGGCAAGCCTTTTTTGGGAAGAGGAGCAACCGAACATATCTTACCGGACGCGCAAATCTTTGTGCGGCTTAAATATGTGAGCGTTGGGACGAGTGGACGGCGGCGTGGCCTCATTTTTCTTTCAGAGAAACTGCTGATGTTTTTCAAACGAAAATAAAAAGGTCGCACGTTGTGCGGCCTTTAGGTTATCTTTTTTCGAGGTATTTCTTTTTGGTGGCGTCGCCGCCGCGTAGGTGACGAACGGAAAAGTTGAAGGTGAGTATTTCGTGAACCTTTTTGTAAAGACAAGGATCGATTTCTTTCAGCCGAACGCTGACGTCGGTGTGCACGGTGCTTTTGCCCACTCCCAGAGCCGCCGCAGTGGCTCGGACCGTTGCGTTGTTTTCCGCTATGTATTCGGCTTCGGCCAAAGTGCGGAGTTTGAGTTTTTCTGTCATAAATTCCCCCATAATGATAGTTTGCACTAATAATTTATGGTGGATTTTGGCGTTTTATGAAACAGCGGCCGCTATATATGTTGCGGCCGCAGAATTTTAGTCGTTGTTTTCGGATTGACGTTCGAGTTTGTTTTTCAGTTTCTGGTCGCGCTCTTCCTTTGAAAGCTTGACGTACGGTTGATATTCCGGCCAGAGATTTGCGCGTTCAGGGTGCTTGATGGCGCCGAGCATGCGTTCTTTTACGAACGGAACGTCTTTTTGAATGTCTTTTATGAGCAGGTTGATATATTCGCGCTGGGTGTGTTTGTTTGCCGGGCACACGTTGTTGAGAACGGGCAGGTCGAGCTTGGCAACTACGCTTTTCAGGTCCTTTTCCCAAACGTAGATGAACGGACGGATAAGCTCTATGCCGCTTCTGTCCATATATGCGGTCGGAGCAAAGCTGGAAAAACGGCCTTCGTAAAACAGACTTAAAAAAATCGTCTGAATGACGTCGTCGGCGTGGTGGCCGAGCGCGATTTTGTTTGCGCCGATTTCTTTTGCCTTGTTGTTGAGCGCGCCGCGGCGCATTTTGCTGCATAAACTGCAAGGGTTGGATTCCTTACGGACGTCAAACAGGATTTCGCCTATATCCGTCGGAACGATGTAATACGGCACGCCGAGTTTTTCGGTGTAATCGATCAAAGCCTTTACTTCGTTCTGATCGGTCCCTTTGAAGCCCAAATCGACCGTTATAGCCGAAAGCTCGAAGCTTTCAGGGGAAAACCTTTGGTAGGCTTTTAGGGCGGTCAGAAGCGTAAGGCTGTCTTTGCCGCCGGAAACGCCCACGGAGATGTGGTCGCCGTCCTTGATCATATTGTAATCGCCGATTGCCCGACGCATCGTGCTTAAAAGTTTTTGCATAAAACACCTCGTAAAACAATATAAATATTTTACAAAAATATATAAAAATAGGCAAGTGATTTTATGCTGAGCGAGCAAATTATTGAATTTTTAAGAGAGTATATTTATAACGATTATCTGTTGCTTTTCGTTGTGAGCGCAATTCCGCTTATCGAGATGCGCGGAGCCGTGCTGCTGGCGGCTTCGATGGGAGGAAACGCGATTGTAAAATCGCTTATATGCTGGGCAGGTTCGTCGGTGGTGTGCCCGCTCATAATCCTTACGTTTCGGCCGATAGTAGACAAACTGAAGGCAACCAAGGCGTTTTCGGGGCTTGCGGTGCGAGTTGACGGCATCGTCAGAAAACGGGCCGACAAAAGCCTGAAAGTTCAGGAAACGGGGCGCAAAGCCGCCAAACGGAAATATCTGCTTCTCTTTGCCTTCGTTGCGATTCCGCTGCCGCTTACGGGCGTCTGGTCGGGAAGCGCGATATCCTGCTTTATGGAAGGCGGTTATTTCAAAAAGACCGCTTCGGTAGTCCTCGGCAACCTGGTTGCAACCATGCTTATGACGGTCATTGCAAGTCTTGCGAAGGAATACGTAAATCTGCTTCTTATCGTGTTTTTGCTGGTGGTGGCGTTTTGCGTTTTGTTGACCGTTTACAAGCTTGTGCGCACCAAACCGCAGCAATAAACTGCCGAATTTGAAAAATCGGCAACAAAAAACCGCTTCGAAAGAAGCGGTTTTCGTTTTTGTAATTAGTCGTTTGCGTGTCCTGCGCAGCCGAGAACGTCAACGAGTTTGTGAGCAACGATACCTTTGATTGCGGTTCTTGCGTCGCCAAGGTATTGACGCGGATCGAAGTGAGAAGGATTTTCGGCAAGGTGCTTTCTGATTGCCGCGGTGCAAGCCATACGGAGGTCGCTGTCGATGTTGATTTTGCAGACGGCCATCTTTGCAGCTTGACGAAGCATTTCTTCAGGAACGCCGATTGCGTCCGGCATTTGTCCGCCGAATTCGTTGATGATTTTCACGAATTCCTGTGGAACGGAGGAAGCGCCGTGCAAAACGATCGGGAAGCCCGGGATACGATCGGAAACTTCTTGCAGAATGTCGAAGCGAAGTTGCGGTTTGGTGCCCGGTTTGAATTTGTATGCGCCGTGGCTGGTGCCGATTGCGATTGCCAAGCTGTCAACGCCGGTGGATTTGACGAATTCTTCAACTTGATCAGGATCGGTGTAGGCCGCGTCTTTGCCGGAAACGTTGACTGCGTCTTCGATGCCTGCCAGACGGCCGAGTTCGGCTTCTACGACGACGCCGTGATCGTGAGCGTATTCAACGACTTCCTTGGTGATGCGGATATTTTCGGCAAAAGCGTATTTGGAAGCGTCGATCATGACGGAAGTGAAACCGTTTTCGATGCAGCTCTTGCAAAGCTCGAAGCTGTCGCCGTGATCGAGGTGCAAGCAGATAGGAATATCGGATTCCTCAACGGCTGCTTCAACCATTTTTCTGAGGTAAGTAGGGTTAGCGTATTTGCGAGCGCCGGCAGAAACTTGCAGAATGAGCGGAGCTTTCTGTTCGTTAGCGGCTTCGACGATGCCCTGAATGATTTCCATATTGTTGACGTTGAACGCGCCGATGGCGTAACCGCCTTCGTAAGCTTTTTCGAACATATGGGTAGTTGTGACTAATGGCATAATATAAACCTCCAAAAAGTTTATTGTTTTGATGTTTCCATTATAAACCATTTCCTTGTAAAACGCTACCTATTTTTGCGAAAAAAGCGAAAATTCTTCTTAAAAATTATCTTGTCGGATTTTATTGTTATTTCGACCTATTTATAGTATAATATAAGTAAAAGCTAACAAATTTCGGTGAAAAGCAACAAAAATCTGCTTTTTGTTTAAGTTTTTTCAGAGGGGAAAAGATGAAGAAAAAATTTGCATACGGCTTAATATCGTTTTTGCTGGCGCTTGCGATTTTATGTTCGCTTGTGTCGGATTTTGGCGTGGTGGCCTTTGCCGAAGGCGAAACGCTGCCGTCGGAGGAATGGTACGCCGCCGAAAACTTTTTGAATTTTTCGGCGATGCGACAAGAAATCGACGCGCTGAAAGCGTCGGGAACGGCGAAAAAAGTGATAGTCGCCGTTATAGACACGGGCATAATTTCCGATCACGAGGTGTTTGACGGAATAGAACTGGTAAGTCCGTATAACGTGATACTTGACAGCGAAGACGTCATAGATGACACAGCTCCGTCCTTGAAGGTTACCGAAAGCCGAAAATATCACGGAACGCACGTTACGGGGATAGTGGCGCGACTGGTGAAAGAGTTCGGTCTTGAAAGCTACGTTTCCGTTATGCCGATAAAGGCAGGCGACGCGCAGGCGACGTTCAGGTGGGACAGGGCGGTTACCGCCATCAGATACGCCGCCGACAACGGCGCTTCCGTCATCAACATGAGCTTTACCAACGAGCTTTCAGATAAGCCGAGCGCAAGCTATATTCAAAAGCTGAACGAAGCCGTGAACTACGCATATTCAAAAGGCGCGATCTGCGTTGCCGCGGCGGGAAATCAGGGAAGAATTAACGCAAATTCGTTTTATCCTGCCGCTTGCGAAAAAGTTATAGGCGTTATGGCGTACAACGACCAAAACAAAAGATACTCCAAAAGCAACTATAATTCCGAATTTACCGTTGTGGCTCCGGGCGAAAACATAGTGTCGTCGGTAAAGGACGGCTATCAGGCAAAGTCGGGCACGAGCATGGCCGCGCCGATAGTCAGCTTTATGGCGGGCGTCATGATGATGAAGGCGGAGTCTGCGGACGAGGTTTACACGGCGTTTAAGGAGTTTCCGTCTGACGTGATACAGTCGGGCGGGTTTTTACTCAGAAAGGCCGACCTCGTAAAGCTTCTGAACTTCAAGCCTGCGTCGAAGCTGAAACTTACGGCGACCGTGGGCGGAGAAGAAATTTCGCAAAACGGATTTTTCGTGAACTATTTTGACTCGCCGACTCTTACGCTGAACGCGGTGCTCCTCAGTCTCTCCGAGAGCGGAGAATACGTCGTAACGGACACCGACAAGGAAATTTCGTGGACGATAACCTGCGGCGAAAATACCGAAAACGCAAAAGGCAAAAACGTAACGATTGAAAATCTGAAGGCGTTTGACTACAACGTGACGGCCACCGTCCGGCTTACCTCGGGCGTTCTGACCGCTTCGCTTTCGTTCGACGCAAAGGTGAAATACCTTAGGGTGGTTGAACGCGAAACGCTTGCCGAGGAGGTTTCGCAAACTCTCGGGCAAACCGCTCCTACGGTTTTCGACGCATATTACGGATATACCGACAAAAGCGGCGCCGTGGTCGAGAAAAAGATAACCTCTCCGGTCAGATGGACGGTTTTGAGAATAAACGAAAACACCGCTTCAACGTCTTTGGGTACGGAACTTACTCTTCCTGCGCAAACTAAAGTGGGCGAGGTGGAAATATACGCTTCCCTCGACGAAACGGAGGGCGTTTCGGAGGACTCTTTCGGCGCGAAGCTGAAGGTGGATTACAAAAAAATCGACTTGTCCGAGATTAAAGAAGCAAAAAAGACAGGGCACTCCGTCAAGTATATGGGAGACAGGGTAACGCTCACCGTCGGCGACTATCAAAACGCGGATCCGAACGCCATAATCGTGGCCTGGTACGTCAACGGAGAACTCGTTACCACGGCCAAATCCGGCGAATTTAACTATTTGCCGACCGGATCCGGACGTTACGAAATAGTCGGCTACGTCAACGACGTCGCCGTGGTAAAACAAACGGTAAGAGTGCTTCCGACAGACAAAAAAGCAACGTGGATTCTGATTGCCGCGGCAATGGCGATAGCGGGTTCGTCGGTAGGTTTGGTAGTGCTGTTGCCGAAGTATAAAAAACAAGAAAAGGAACTTTCAAAATGAACAAAACAGCCATAATCTCGGGGTCTTCGAGGGGGATCGGCGCGGCTATTGCCGAGGAGCTTGCAAAAAAAGGTTGGAACGTAGTGCTTAATTACGTCCGAAACGGGCAAAAGGCCGAAGAACTGAAAGACAAACTGTCAAAATATTCGGCAGTCATTGCCGTTCAGGCGGACGTTTCGGAGCCAAGTGGCGCCGAAAAACTGTTTACGGCCGCCAAAAACCGCTTCGGAAAGGTGGATTTGCTGGTAAATAACGCGGGAATATCCCTCATTAAACCGCTTGACGACGTGTCTTACGACGAATGGAAGGGAATTTTTGCCGTGAACGTGGACGGCGTTTTCAACCTCACGAAGGAAGTTTTGCCGGATATGATAGCCAGAAAAAGCGGCAAAATCATCAACGTTGGCAGCATGTGGGGGCAGGTCGGCGCGTCTTGCGAAGTGGCTTATTCCGCCACGAAAGCGGCCGTCATAGGGTTCACCAAGGCACTTGCTAAAGAGGTCGGCCCGTCGGGAATATCCGTCAACTGCGTTTGCCCGGGCTTTATCGAAACCGATATGAACGCCTGCCACTCGGCGGAAACCTTGTCCGAAATCAAGGAAGAAACTCCGCTTCAGGCGCTCGGCCGTCCGCTTGACGTCGCAAAAGCCGTCGCGTTTTTGGCAAGCGATGACGCGGATTTTATTACGGGGCAGGTTGTCGGCGTAAACGGCGGTTTAGTGATATAAAATCGTTTATAAACACTGATTATTGCAAATATAATGCAAAGAAGAAAGGCGCAAACGTTTTTGCGCCTTCTTTCTTTACGTTGCAAAAAAGCGATAATCGACAAAAAAATCAAAAAAATTTTTCGATTTCGGGCTTATTTATTTGATTTAATTAAATAATGAATATATAATATTGCCGAAATAATTTTTATACATTCAGCGCACGACACTCTGCGCAACGGAGAAACAATGATCAGAAAGGACTTGCGTAACATTGCAATCATCGCCCACGTCGACCACGGCAAAACCACTCTTGTTGACGAACTTTTGAAGCAAAGCGGCACCTTCCGCCAAAATCAACAGGTTGAAGAAAGAGTTATGGACAGCGGCGATCTGGAAAGAGAAAGGGGCATAACCATTCTCGCCAAAAACACCGCCGTCAGATATCACGACGTGAAAATCAACATAATCGACACCCCGGGACACGCGGATTTCGGCGGCGAAGTCGAACGCGTGCTTAAAATGGTTTCCGGCGTTTTGCTTCTGGTGGACGCAGTCGAAGGCCCGATGCCTCAAACTCGTTTCGTTTTGGGCAAGGCTTTGGATTTGGGACTCAAAATCATTGTCTGCGTAAACAAAATCGACAGACCGGACGCAAGGGTGAAAGAAGTCGTCGACGAAGTTCTGGAGCTTTTGATGGATCTGGACGCAACGGAAGAACAGCTCGACAGCCCTATCGTCTATTGCAGCGGCCGTCAGGGCATTTCCGGCCTCACTCCGGACGACGTAAAGCCGAATATGGCGCCGCTTTTCGACACCATTATTAACTACATCGATCCGCCTGAGGGCGACGAAAAATCGCCGTTTAAGATGCTGGTTTCCTCAATCGACTACAACGATTACGTCGGACGTATCGGCATAGGCAGAATCGAGCAGGGCGTCGCACGGCCGAATATGGATATCGTAACCAGCGACTGGCATGGCAGAACGCAACCTAAACGCGGCAAAATCGTCAACCTGTACGAAATCGAAGGCCTCAAACGCGTGCCTGCCGAAACCGCAACCGTGGGCGACATCGTTTGTATATCCGGCATTGAAGACATCAACATCGGAAACACCGTGTCCGATCCGATTACGCCGGAACCGTTGTCGTTTGTCAAAATCTCCGAACCGACGGTTGAAATGACGTTTTCGGTCAATGACAGTCCGTTTGCGGGAAAAGAAGGCAAGTACGTTACCAGCAGACAGCTTAGGGAAAGGCTTTATCGCGAGCTTCTGAAGGACGTTTCGCTGCGCGTCGAAGACACCGACAACACCGACAGCTTCAAGGTTTGCGGCAGAGGCGAAATGCACCTGTCCATTCTCATCGAAACCATGAGAAGAGAAGGCTACGAATTCTCGGTGTCCACGCCGAAAGTGCTGTATAAAAAGGTTGACGGAGTGATAATGGAGCCGGTTGACAAGCTGGTCGTGGACGTTCCGCAAAACGCCGCGGGCACCGTTATGGGACAAATGGGCCAACGAAAAGGCGAGCTTGTGCATATGCAACCGATGGGTAGCCGCACGAGGTTGGAATTCAACGTGCCAAGCCGCGGACTGTTCGGTTATAAAAACGAATTTCTGACCGCAACGCAGGGCGAAGGAATTATGAGCAGCATTTTCTTTGAGTATCAGCCGTATAAAGGCGAAATCCCTCGCCGTCTTACAGGTAGCTTGATCGCTTTCGAAACGGGCGAAGCCGTAACGTACGGTCTGTTCAACGCTCAGGAACGCGGCACGCTGTTTATCGGAGCGGGCACTCCGGTTTACGAAGGCATGGTCGTGGGCTACAGCCCTAAAATGGAAGACCTCGTCGTCAACGTCTGCAAGAAAAAGCACCTCACCAACACCCGCGCAAGCGGTAGCGACGACGCTTTGAGGCTCATTAGCCCTAGAGTGTTCAGCTTGGAAGAGTGTCTGGAATTTATCGCCGACGACGAACTTCTGGAAGTTACCCCTAAATCGCTTCGCATCAGGAAACGCATTCTCTCGAAAGAGCTCAGAATGAAAGCAAAATTCCGCGTCGAAAAAGAAGATTAACGAAAACCCTCGTTTCAGCGAGGGTTTTTTAATATAACGAAATTAGCAAGAAGTTATGGATTTTTGTATGAGATAATTAGGTTTTAATTCGGAAAAAGGTTTGTTTTTTTGTATATAGTATGATAGAATAAATATCAGTATTACTTCCCGAAAGGGAATAAGGAGTTGAATTATGTATAAAATCTTAAGAAAACAGTGCTTGAATCCGACTGTTACGCGTATGGACGTCGAAGCGCCGCTCATCGCAAAAAAGGCCGAACCGGGTCAGTTCATCATTTTAAGAGTTGACGCCGACGGCGAACGCATTCCTCTGACTATCGCCGATTACGATAGGGAAGCGGGCTGGGTGTCCATTATATTCCAGATCGTCGGAGCCACCACCGAAAAACTCAATCACCTCGAAGAAGGCGATTTCATTCACGATTTCGTCGGCCCTCTCGGAAAACCGACCGAAACGGACGGACTTAAAAAGGTCGCGGTCGTCGGCGGCGGCGTGGGCTGCGCTATCGCTTATCCGGTGGCTAAAAAAATGCACGAAAAAGGCATAAACGTAACCAGCATCGTCGGCTTCAGGAATAAAGACCTCGTTATTTTGGAAGACGAATTCAAGGCTTGCAGCGACAAATTCGTTATGATGACCGACGACGGCAGCTACGGCACCAAGGGCCTCGTAACCAACGCTTTGGAAGACCTTATCCTCGGCGGCGAAAAATACGACGAAGTTATCGCAATCGGACCGGTTATCATGATGAAGTTCGTTTGCAAAACCACTGAAAAATACGGAGTCAAAACCGTTATCAGCATGAACCCTATCATGGTCGACGGCACGGGTATGTGCGGCGGCTGCAGGCTTACCGTCGGCGGCGAAACCAAATTCGCCTGCGTTGACGGGCCGGATTTCGACGGACATCTCGTCGACTTCGACGAAGCTATGGCCAGAGGCTCGATGTACAAGCCGTTTGAGCGCAAACGTCACGAAGAAACCTGCAATTTGTTTAAGAAGGAGGTCAAATAACTATGCCTAATATGAGCTTGAAACGCAACGAAATGCCGACTCAAAATCCGTCGGAAAGAAGCAAAAACTTCAAAGAAGTGGCTTTGGGTTACACCGAAGAACAAGCCATCGACGAGGCTAAACGTTGTTTGAACTGCAAAAATCAGCCGTGCAGACAAGGTTGCCCGGTCAAAATCAATATCCCTGCTTTCATAAAAGAAGTTTCGGAAGGCCGCTTCGAAGAAGCGTATAAAATCATTTCCGAATCCTCCAGCCTTCCGGCCGTTTGCGGCCGCGTTTGCCCGCAGGAAAATCAGTGCGAAAAATTCTGCGTAAGAGGCATCAAAGGCGAAAGCGTCGGCATCGGCAGACTTGAACGCTTCGTGGCCGACTGGCACAACGCCAACAGCACCGAAAAACCGGTTCGTCCCGCTTCCAACGGCCACAAGGTTGCGGTTATCGGCAGCGGTCCTAGCGGACTTACCTGCGCGGGCGATCTCGCAAAAATGGGCTATGAAGTGACCGTTTTCGAGGCTTTACACCTCGCCGGCGGCGTTTTGGTTTACGGCATACCTGAATTCCGTCTTCCAAAAGCCATCGTTCAGAAAGAAATCGACACCTTAAAAGATCTGGGCGTCAACGTCGAAACCAACATGGTTATCGGCAAAGTTCTGTCCATCGACGAGCTTATGAACGAATACGGCTTCGAAAGCGTGTTTATCGGCAGCGGCGCAGGCCTCCCGAAATTTATGAACATCCCGGGCGAAAACCTCAACGGCGTTTACAGCGCAAACGAATTTTTGACCAGAACCAACCTTATGAAAGCCTACAAGCCTGACAGCAACACTCCTATCAAAGAGAACAAGGAAGTCGTTGTCGTCGGCGGCGGCAACGTGGCTATGGACGCGGCGCGCTGCGCAAAACGTCTGGGCGCAAACGTAACTGTGGTTTACAGAAGAACGCAAAAAGAACTTCCTGCACGTCACGAAGAAGTCGAGCACGCAATGGAAGAAGGCATAGTTTTCAAATTCCTCACCAACCCTGTGGAAATATTGGGCGGCGCGGAACCTCCTCAAAAAGGTTGGGTTACCGGCATCAAATGTCAACAGATGCAACTTTCCGAGCCTGACGCTTCCGGCAGAGCAAGGCCTATCCCTGTGGAAGGCGCGGACTTTACGGTGGATTGCGATTGCGTTATCATGGCGCTCGGCACTTCTCCTAACCCGCTCATCAAATCCACCACCGCAGGCCTCGACACCAACAAACACGGTTGCGTGGTTGCAGACGAAGACGGACTTACTTCCCGCGAAGGCGTCTTTGCGGGCGGCGACGCTGTTACGGGCGCGGCAACGGTTATCCTCGCAATGGGCGCAGGCAAAACCGCGGCGGCGGCAATCGATCGCTACATAAAAAGCAAAAACTAAGGCCGGTATACGACATGAATTGTGATTTTGACTATACCGTTTTAGATAAAGCCATCGAAAAATACGGCAACAAAGAGAGCTCTCTTATTGCCGTATTGCAGGCGGCTCAAGAAGCTTACAGATATCTCCCGAAAGAGATATTTCCATACCTTTCCGAAAAACTGAAACTCAGCGAAGCCAAAATTTACGGCGTTGCGACTTTTTACGAAAACTTCAGCTTGGAGCCGAAGGGGAAATACGTTCTGAAGGTTTGCGACGGCACGGCGTGCCACGTTCGCCATTCCACCGACGTTCTTGATTATTTAAGGAAAGAACTCGGCCTTTCCGCAACCAAAAAAACCACCGACGACAGAATGTTCACCGTTGAAACGGTGGCGTGTCTGGGCGCGTGCGGGCTTGCTCCGGTCATCACCGTAAACGGACACGTTTACTCCCAGATGACCAAAGAAAAGGCGGCCAAAGTGCTGGAGGAACTCAGGGAGGGCAAAATCGATGCTTAAAACCAGACAAGACCTGAAAGAGTTCCGCGACGCATGCGTGGCGGCGGCCAAGCTTCAGAAGAGAAGGATTTTGGTTTGCGCGGGTACGGGTTGCGTTTCCAGCGGATCGCTGAAAATTTTCGACCGTCTCAAAGAACTTATCGAAGAAAGCGGCATCAAATGCTCGGTTGAGCTTAAAGTCGAACCGCACGACCCGGGCTTGCACGGCAAAGAGTGCGATAGCTGCGCGGAAAAAGGCGAGAGCATCGCCATGAAAAAAAGCGGCTGCCACGGGTTCTGCGAAATGGGACCGTTGGTGCGCATCGAGCCGGAAGGTTATCTTTACACGAAAGTCCGCCTTTCTGACTGCGAGGAAATCGTTGAAAAAACCGTTTTGCAAAACGAGCCTATCGACAGGCTTGCCTACAAGGTGAACGGCGAAATCTATCGCAAGCAGGAAGAAATTCCGTTCTACAAAAAACAAGACCGCATAGTTTTGGAACATTGCGGCCATATTGATGCGCTTTCCGTGAAGGAATATCTCAGCATAGGCGGTTACACGGCTTTTGAAAAGGCGTTGTTTGACATGACTCCGGAAGACGTGGTGAACGAAATTTCCGAATCGAAACTGCGCGGCAGAGGCGGCGGCGGATTTCCGGTCGGCAAAAAATGGGCGCAGGTCGCAAAACAAAAGAATTTTCCTAAATACGTAGTCTGCAACGGCGACGAAGGCGATCCGGGCGCGTTTATGGACCGTTCGGTTATGGAAGGCGATCCGCATCGTATGCTGGAAGGTATGATGATTGCGGCGGTGGCGTGCGGCGCAAACGAAGGCTATATATACGTTCGCGCGGAATATCCTCTCGCGGTTTTCAGGCTTCGCACCGCAATCGAGCAGGCCGGAGAAATCGGACTTTTGGGCAAAAATATTTTGGGCAGCGGTTTTGATTTCGATTTACATATCAATCAGGGCGCGGGCGCGTTCGTCTGCGGCGAAGGCTCGGCGCTGACGGCTTCCATCGAAGGCAAGCGCGGCATGCCGAGAACGAAACCTCCTCGCACGGTCGAGCACGGACTTTTCGACAAGCCTACCGTTTTGAACAACGTCGAAACTTACGCAAACGTTCCGTCTGTCATCACCAAGGGCGCAAAATGGTTCTGCACCATAGGCACCGAAACGAGTCCCGGAACCAAAGCGTTCGCTCTCACCGGAAACATTGCCAACACCGGCCTTATCGAAGTCCCGATGGGAACCACGCTTAAGGACGTCATTTTTGAAATCGGCGGCGGCATCAGAAACGGCGGCAAATTCAAAGCCGTTCAGATCGGCGGTCCGTCTGGCGGCTGTTTGACTTCGGAGCATTTGGATTTGGCGCTTGATTTCGACAGCCTCAAAAAGGTCGGCGCGATCATCGGAAGCGGCGGCATGGTGGTTATGGACGAATCCAGCTGTATGGTTGAAGTGGCAAGGTTCTTTATGGACTTCACGCAACGCGAAAGCTGCGGCAAATGCGTTCCGTGCAGAGAGGGAACCAAGCGCATGCTTGAAATTCTTGACCGTATCGTGGACGGCAAAGGCAAAGAAGGCGATATTGAACTTTTGCTGGATCTTGCAGACACCATCAGCAACACGGCGCTCTGCGGTTTGGGCAAAACGGCCGCGGGCCCTGTGGTTTCGACCATAAAATATTTCAGGGACGAATACGAAGCGCACATAAGAGAAAAAAGATGTCCGGCAGGCAAATGTCAGAAGCTAAAACGCTACGTCATCGATCCGTCGGTGTGCAAAGGCTGCTCGAAATGCGCGAGGAACTGTCCGGTCGGCGCAATCAGCGGTGAAATCAAAAAACCGTTCGTTATCGACCAAAACAAGTGCATAAAGTGCGGTTCTTGCGTTTCGAACTGCAATTTCAAAGCAATCAGGGAGGGCTGAAAATGGAAGAAAAACAATTCATGACGGTTGACGGCCTCTCCGTTGAAATAGCAGGCGAAAAGAACGTTTTGGAAGTCATAAGAAAGCTTGGCATAAAGATGCCGACTTTCTGCTATCACAGCGAACTGTCCATTTACGGCGCTTGCCGTATGTGCGTGGTGGAGAACGAAAGAGGCGGCATCGAAGCCGCTTGCAGCACTCCGCCGAGGGCAGGCATGGCGATAAAAACCAACACCGAAAGGCTGAGGAAATACAGAAAAATGATTCTGGAGCTGCTGCTTGCGAACCATTGCCGAGATTGCACCACTTGCGCAAACAACGGCAAATGCAAACTTCAGTCCTTTGCAATCAGATACAACATCGAAGGCGTGCGGTTTCCGAACACTGCCGCAGAGCCTGAAATAGACGACAGCAGCGTGAGCATCGTCAGAGATCACCATAAGTGTATTCTTTGCGGCGACTGCGTGCGCATGTGCAACGAAATTCAGAACGTGGGCGCGATAGATTTTGCTTTCCGCGGCTCAAAAATGGTCATTGCCACCGCTTTCAACGGAAAACTGGCCGACTCGCCGTGCGTCAACTGCGGGCAATGCTCCGCAGCATGCCCGACGGGCGCAATCGTGGTCAAGAGCTACGTTGACAAAGTGTTTGCCGCGCTTGACGACAAAGACAGCTACGTTACGGTGCAGATTGCGCCGGCAGTCAGGGTGGGCATCGGCAAAGAACTCAGTGTAAAACCGGGCGAAAACGTTATGGGCAAAATCGTTACGGCCCTCAAGATGATGGGCTTCGACGCGGTTTACGACACTTCCACCGCGGCGGACGTAACGATCGTTGAGGAAGCGGCGGAGCTTGTGCAGAAACTCGGCTCGGAGCAAAAAATGCCGCTTTTCACCAGCTGTTGTCCGGCATGGATAAGGTTTGCGGAAACCAAATATCCTGAAATTTTGCCGTACATTTCCACGTCGAAAAGTCCGATGGAAATGTTTGCCGCAATCCTTCGCACCGGCGACGAAAAGCTCGAAAAGAAGCACGTGCACGTTGCGATCATGCCTTGCACGGCCAAAAAGTACGAAGCGAACCGTGATGAATTCAGACACGGAAATCCGGACGTCGATTACGTTCTCACCACGCAGGAGCTGGTGCAAATGATCAAGGAATCCGGCATAATGCTTGCCGAAATCGACGCGACGGCCGTGGACAGACCTTTCGGAACGGCAAGCGGCGCAGGCGTGATATTCGGCGTAACGGGCGGCGTAACCGAAGCGGCTTTAAGGTACGTTGCGGGCGCGAAAGACCATAACTCCGTGAGAGCCTTGGCATATTCCGGCGTAAGAGGTATGAACGGCGTCAAGGAAGCAAAGCTCGCCGTCGGCGAACGCGAAGTGAAAATCGCCGTCGTTTCGGGGCTTAAAAACGCAAGCGACCTCATCGACAAGCTGGAGGGCGGCGAAGCGAAATACGACTTCGTGGAAGTTATGGCTTGTCCGGGCGGCTGCATTGCTGGCGCGGGGCAACCGTTTGCGGTGAGCGACGTCAAAAAAGCGCGCGGCGAAGGTCTTTACGAAACCGATCGCCAGACGGGCATCAGAGTTTCCGACGAGAACCCTGTCGTTACCGAGCTTTATAACACCGTTCTTAAGGATAGGGCGCACGAGCTGCTGCACGTTTCTTACGTTAAAAACGGACAAAACAAACATTAATTCAATTTCTTACCGGGGGCAACCAAAAGGTTGCCCTCTATTTTTTGAAAATCGCCCTAAAAAAGTTGACAACCGTTTTCAAAACGGATATATAGTATATGAAAACAAAAGAAGGTTGTTATGGAAAATATAGAAGAACTTCAACAAAACGAACGAACGGAAGAAGCCAAGGGCAGTGTGGTTGACCTAACCGTTGGAAGCCCTACGAAAAAGATAATTATGTTTGCGTTGCCGCTTTTGGCCGGCAACGTTTTTCAGCTGTTTTACAGCTGGACCGACGCCATAATCCTCGGCAACGTCAAGGGCGAAGCGCTGCAGTTCGGCGCGCTTTCGGCAAGCTTGCCGGTGGTCAATTTGCTGCTCACGGTGGTTATGGGATTTTTGGCGGGCGCGGCAGTGGTGCTCGGCCAAAAGTTCGGCAAAAAGAGCTTCGTGGAGCTGAAACGCTGCTACACCACGCTCCTCATTTCGATGGGAGTGCTGGCGGTGGCGATAGGCGTAATCGGCTTTTTCGTTTCGACGCCGCTTCTTAAGCTTATCAACGTTGACGATTCGCTTTTGCCGTATGCGTCGGTTTATCTGAAGTTTTATTTTGCGGGCGTGCCGTTTATGATTGCTTACAACACCTTGGCGCAGGTTATCCGAAGCCTCGGCAACAGCAAAATGCCGCTCGTTGCGCTGATTGCGTGCGTTTTGCTGAACGTGGTTCTGGACTATCTTTTCACGGTCGTTATGAACATGGACATTCAGGGCGTGGCGCTCGGAACCATGCTTGCGCAAATGGTTTCGGCCGTAACGATGGCCGTGTACGTGCAGAAAAAGCTTAAGCTTATCGCGCTCAAAAAGGGCGATTTGGTTTTCGACAAAGCGCTGTTTAAGTCCATCGTGAAACTCGGCGTGCCGTCCACCATACAGAATACCTGCGCGTGCGTGGGGTTTATGGTTATAAACGCCATAGTCAACGGCAAAGGCGCGGTGTTCACCACGGCGTTCGGGCTTGGGAACCGCATAGACGAAATCATTACTCAGATGCTCAACTCCTTCGGCATTGCCATCTCGGCCTACGCCGCGCAGAACAAAGGCAAAGGCGAATTCAAGCGTATCACCGACGGCTACAAAAGCCTTATGCTCATAATGACGGGTTTGGTCGCAGTTTTCGCAACGCTTATTTTATGCTTCCGAATCGGCATCATAAACATCTTTTTGGACACAGACAGCATCGATCCGTCGGAAATTGACGTGGGGCAGGTGATAGAGGTTGCGTGCACGTTTATGAACATCTATCTGCCGTGCGTGGTCATCATGGGATATATGATCGTTTCCACCAGTTTGCTTAGGGGCACGGGCGCGGCGAACCTTGCGATGCTCGTCAATTTGTGCAGCTTCGTGGTGAGGGTGATAAGCGCTCTCGTGCTGGACAAGGTGTATCTTTACGGCGTTTTCTGGGCATCGCCGATAGGCTGGCTTGCCGGCGCGGTGTGGGGCATTGCGCTGACGCTCAAAGGCACTTGGAAGAAGAAAGAGTTATAGGGAAGAATAAGCATATTGCTATAAAATCAATTTTTTGCTTATTTAAAAAAGTAAAGCTTCCCCCCTCTGTCAAGCAGGTTCCCCTATCGCCGTTCCCCCGC